>Ga0207814_100006_pt1 | contig 656603 bp, 619 predicted proteins | sample TtaePargueraPR_7_FD_187755 | JGI IMG/M metagenome (GOLD analysis project Ga0207814, IMG submission 187755) | Aerobic enrichment media microbial communities from Bioluminiscent Bay, La Parguera, Puerto Rico - Tt and P1 (2) (SPAdes) | ecosystem: Environmental > Aquatic > Marine > Unclassified ...
GGAGCCGCTCGAGTAGCGACGCGACGAGGAAGAATGCGAGGCCGATGATGATGCCGCCGGCGACATAGGCCCAGGCGAGATCGGCGCGGCCGGACTTGGCGTACGTGGCGATGGCGGTGCCGATGCCCTCCGCGGGGCCGCCGAAGTACTCGGCGACCAGCGCGGAGATCACTGCGAGCGAGCTGGCGAGCCGCAGTCCCGTCGTGAGGTACGGCAGCGCCGTGGGGAAGGTCAGGAAGCGGAATGTCTGGTCCGAGGTCGCGCCCGATGCGCGGAACACGTCGCGGTGGACGGCTCGCGTCTGCCGCAGGCCGCGCAGGACGTTCACGAAGACCGGGATGAACGCTGCGAGTCCCGCCACCGCCTGGCGGCCGAACTGGCTCGACGCCCCGAACATCGTGTTGAGCACCGGAGTGATCGCGACGATGGGCACGACCGCGAGCGCCGCCACGAGTGGAGCGGCCATGCCGTCGACGGCCCTGGACCTCGCCGCCAGCGCAGCGAGCGCGATGGCGACCGCGGATCCGACGAGCAAGCCGATCAGCGCGTTCGTGCCCGTGACGAGCATGTCCGCCCAGATGATGTCCCAGCGCGCGATGAGCTCCTGCAGGATCGACACGGGGTCCGGGAGCATGCGCGGGGCCGCCCCGAGAACGGACGTGTAGAGCATCCACAGGCCGAGGCCGATGACGCCCACCGCGATGGGCGCGACGTAGCGCGCCCATCTGGGCAGCGCGCGGGGCTCGACGGGGGTCATCGCTCGTTGGGCCTGTCGACGTGCGTGCCGTGCAGCGCCTCGCGGACGGCCGTCACGCGTTCGAAGTACGCCGGGGACTCGCGCAGCGCCTCGTCGCGCTCGCCGGCCAGCGAGACGTCGATGATGTCGGTGATGCGGCCCGGACGCGGGCTCATCACGACCACGCGGTCGGACAGGAAGACCGCCTCCGGGATCGAGTGGGTGACGAAGACCACCGCGGCCTGCGTCTCCGCCGCGATGCGCGTGAGCTCGGACTGGAGGTACTCGCGGGTCATCTCGTCGAGCGCGCCGAAGGGCTCATCCATGAGCAGCAGGCGGGGCTGTGAGGCCAGTGCGCGCGCGATCGCGACGCGCTGCTGCATCCCGCCGGAGAGCTGGTCCGGGTGGTGGTCGACGAACTCGTCGAGCCCCACGAGGGCGGTGAGCTCATCGACGCGAGCGGCGCGCGTGCGCTTGTCCTGCCCGTGCAGCTGCAGGGGCAGGCCGATGTTGTCGCGAACCGTGCGCCACGGCAGGAGTCCCGCCTGCTGGAAGGCGATCCCGTAGTCCTGATCCTGGCGAGCCTGGCTCGCTGACTTGCCGAAGATCTCCAGAGTGCCGCCGGTGGACGTCTCGAGGTCGGCGATGAGCCGGAGCAGGGTGGACTTGCCGCAGCCCGACGGGCCGATCAGCGACACGAACTCGCCCGCGGCGACCTCGAGGTCCACTCCCGCCAGGGCGGTGACCTCGCCCCGCGATCCAGTGAACACCTTGTCGACGCCCGTGGCCTTCACGGCGGCAGGCAGTGCGCTCGTCATGAGGTGGCCTCTCCTCTTCTGTAGTCCTTGAGCCCGACGCCGATGAGGGCGACCGAGCCGGCGGCGATGAGTCCCAGGACGACTGCGCCGAAGATGGGTCCCCACGGCGCCGCGGGGTCCGACGACCCCTGGCCCGCGAGCTGGATGAGCATGCGCCCCAGCCCTCCGCGCATGCCGATGGACACCTCCGCGACCACGACTCCCAGGACGGCGTTGGCCGCCGCGAGACGCAGCGCGGGCAGCAGGTGCGGCACGGCGGCAGGAAGGCGCAGGCGCACGAGCGTGGGCCAGTACCCCGAGCCGTACGTGCGCATGAGGTCGAGGTGGATGCGATCCGGCGACTGGAGGCCGCGCAGGGCTCCCACCGCGACGGGGAAGAACGCCAGGTAGGACGCGATGACCGCGACCGACAGCCATTGCGGCCACGGAGTTCCCGAGCGATCGATCTGGTTGCCGATCGCATTGATCACGGGGGCGAGGGCGATCAGCGGCACCGTCTGGCTCACGACGATCCACGGCAGCAGCCCCCACTCGAGAAGGCGCCAGCGCTGCATGACGAGCGACAGCCCGAAGCCAACCAGGACGCCGATGAGCCAGCCGACCACGGCGATGCCGAGCGTGACGGCGGCGGCCGCCGCGACCGACACGATCAGCGCAGGGGAGTCGCCGCCCGAGGTGGGCTCGAACAGGCGCACGATCATCGACCACACGTGGGGCATGGCGCGGTCGTGGGTGCGCGGCAGGATGATCTGCCCTGATCCCGCGTCGCCGGTGTCGCCGACGGTCACGCCCTCGGCGGGCCCCAGGTACTTGTAGAGCTCCCACGCCACGACGACTGCCAGGACGCCGGTGACGCCCCAGCCGATGCTCGTCGCGCGGGTGGTCATGCGGTGGCCGTGACCTGCTCCGCGACGCCGGGGATGACGTGCTCGCCATACTGGCGAAGCGTCTCCTCCTTGTTGTCGTGCTGGAGGTAGCCCGCGAACTGCGTGCAGCCCGCGTCGCGCAGCTCGGTCAGCTTCTCGATGTGCTGATCGGCGGTGCCGAGCACGCAGAAGCGATCCACGATCTCGTCGGGGACGAAGTCCGTGTGCGAGTTCCCGGCGCGACCGTGCTCGTTGTAGTCGTAGCCCTGACGGCCCTTGATGTAGTCCGAGAGCGCGGTGGGGATCGAGCCGCTGTCGCCGTACTTCTCGACGATGTCCGCCACGTGGTTGCCCACCATGCCGCCGAACCACCGGCACTGCTCGCGCATGTGCTCCCAGTCCTCGCCCACGTACATGGGGCCCGACACGCAGAACTCGAGGGACTCAGGGTCCCGTCCGGCGTTGTCCGCGTTGGTCTTGACCGTGTCGATCATCCAGCGGGTGATGTCCACGTCCGCGCACTGGAGGATGAACCCGTCGCCCACCTCGCCAGCGGCCTTGAGCGCGAGCGGGCCGTAGCCGGCCACCCACACCTCGAGCTCGCTGGAGCGCGCCCACGGAAAGCGCAGCGTCGCGCCGTTGTGCTCGACCTCACGGCAGTTCGCGAGCTCCCGGATCACGTGGATCGACTCGCGCATCTCACGGACGCTGACGGGCTTGCCGTTGAGAGTCCTGACGGCGGAGTCGCCCCGGCCGATCCCGCACACCGTGCGGTTGCCGTACATCTCGTTGAGCGTGGCGAAGGTCGAGGCGGTGACCGTCCAGTCGCGCGTCGCCGGGTTGGTGACGTAGGGCCCGACCTTGATGCGATCGGTCTGCGCGAGGATCGCGCTGTGGATCACGTAGGGCTCCTGCCACAGCAGGTGCGAGTCAAACGTCCACGCGTGGGAGAAGCCGTACTCCTCGGCCATGCGGGCGAGCGCGACGGTGCGCTGGGCGGGCGGGTTGGTCTGCAGGACCACGCCGAAGTCCATGGGGGCCTCCTGGTGCCGGGCCCGGTCGCGCCGGGCGGTGGGTGACGGGCGGTCGTCTAGATCAGGTACTGCGACAGTCCGCGCTTGAGGAACGAGCCGTGGCCCTTGGCCCCGTGGAACTCGCCATCGCTGACCAGCACGGAGCCACGCGAGATCACCACGTCCACGTGACCGTCGATCTCGTAGCCCTCCCATGCGGAGTGGTCCATGTTCATGTGGTGGGTCTTGTCGACGCCGATCGACGTGTGGCCGTTCGGGTCGTACACCACGATGTCCGCGTCCGCGCCGGGCTGGATCACGCCCTTCTTGCCGTAGAGGCCGAACATGCGTGCCGGGGTGGTCGACGTGAGCTCGACCCACCGCTCCAGGGTGATCTGGCCGGTGACGACGCCCTGGTACATGAGGTCCATGCGGTGCTCGACCGAGCCGATGCCATTGGGGATCGCGCGGAAGTCGCCCTTGCCGAGCTCCTTCTGGTCCTTCATGCAGAACGGGCAGTGGTCGGTGGAGACCATCTGCAGGTCGTTCGTGCGCAGCGCCTGCCACATGTGGTCCTGGTGGCCCTCGGCGCGCGAGCGCAGGGGGGTCGAGCACACGTACTTGGCGCCCTCGAACGCCCCCCACTCGTCGCTCATGGCGCCGAGCTGCTCCTCGAGCGACATGTACAGGTACTGCGGGCACGTCTCGCCGAACACGTTCTGGCCGTTGTCGCGGGCGGTCGCGAGCTGCGCGACGGCCTGCTTGGCGGACACGTGCACCACGTACAGCGGCGCGCCCGTGAGGTGCGACAGCATGATGGCGCGGTGAGTGGCCTCCTCCTCGGCCTGCCAGGCGCGGGCGATGCCGTGGTAGTACGGCTCGATCTTGCCCTGCTTGACGAGCTGCTCCGCGAGGACATCGATGACGGGACCGTTCTCCGCGTGCATCATCGTCATCAGGCCGGTGTCTGCGGAGATCTGCATCGCCTTGAGGATCTGGGCGTCGTCCGAATAGAACACACCGGGGTAGGCCATGAACATCTTGAAGCTCGTGATGCCCTCGTCGATCAGGCCCGGCATCGCGGCGAGGGAGTCCCCGTCGACGCCGCCGATGATCTGATGGAAGCCGTAGTCGACGTGGCAGTTGCCGGCGGCGAGCTCGTGCCAGTGGGCGAGCCCGTCCTGGACCTTCTCGCCGTACTTCTGGACCGCGAAGTCGATGATGCTGGTGGTGCCGCCCCACGCAGCCGCTGCGGTGCCGGTCTCGAAGGTGTCCGACGCGAAGGTGCCGCCGAACGGCAGCTGCATGTGGGTGTGGGCGTCGATCCCGCCCGGGATCACGTACTTGCCGGTCGCGTCGATCACGGTGGCGACGGTCGACGCGAGGTCGTGGCCCAGCGCGGTCGAGCCGGGCTCGAGGACCGCGACGATGCGCTCGCCGTCGACCAGGACGTCCGCGGCGAGGCGGCCGGTGGAGGAGACGACGGTGCCGCCCTTGATCAGTGTGGTGCTCATGGCTGCTCCCTGGGCCCTTACGGTGCGGTGATCTCGTCGTAGGTGTCCGGCCGGCGATCGCGATAGAACTGCCAGTCGTCGCGCATCTGCTGGACCAGATCCATCTCGAGGTCGCGAATCATGAGTTCCTCGGTCTCGCCGGAGCCCAGGTCGCCCACGTAGTTGCCGCGCGGGTCGACGATCTGCGACGTGCCGTAGAAGTTCACGGCCTCGTCCCCGTACTCGTTGTCCTCGAGGCCCACCCGGTTGGGCGCGAGCACGAAGTACCCGTTCGCGACGGCGGCCGCGGGCTGCTCGACCTCCCACAGGCGGTTGGACAGGCCCGGCTTGGTCGCATTCGGGTTGAAGGCCAGGTGGGCGCCGTTCATCCCGAGCTCGCGCCAGGCCTCGGGGAAGTGGCGGTCGTAGCAGATGATCACGCCCACCTTGCCGACCGCAGTGTCGAACACGGGGTAGCCCATGTTTCCGGGACGGAAGTAGAACTTCTCCCAGAACTTCTCGACGTGAGGGATGTGGTTCTTGCGGTACTTGCCCAGGATGGTGCCGTCGGCATCGACCACGACGGCGGTGTTGTAGTAGACGCCGGTCTGCTCCTCCTCGTAGATGGGCAGCACCATGACCATCGACAGCTCCTTCGCGAGCGCGGCGAAGCGCTGCACGATGGGCCCGTCGGCCGGCTCGGCGTAGCGGTAGTACTTCTTGTCCTGGGTGATCCCGAAGTACGGGCCGTAGAAGAGCTCCTGGAAGCAGATCACCTGAGCGCCCTGGGCGGCTGCGTCCCGGGCGAACTGCTCGTGCTTGTCGAGCATCGATTCCTTGTCGCCGGTCCAGGTGGTCTGGGTGATGGCCGCGCGGATGACAGTCATGGGTCTCTCCTGATCTGGGTCGGTGATGCGTCCCGGGGGAGTGGGTGATGTTTTGATATTCTGAGACCTAAACATTTCCCCCCCGTTACCTCTCGTGTCGTCGCGGTTACGGCGAGGGAACGAATTCGGCTCAAAACGCTCAGGAGCGCCCCATGGTCATCGAGCGCATCGCGGCGGAGATCGACGAACCGACTCCGCGCGGCATCGCCGCAGCCATCTCGATGCTCATCAGGACGGGCCAGATACCCCCGGGAACGCGGCTGCCGACGGTGCGGCAGATCGGTGCGCGGCTGGGCGTGAGCCCCGCGACGGTCTCGCACGCGTGGCAGGCGCTGCACGGGGCCGGCCTGGTCCAGGCCCGGGGGCGCGCCGGCACCGTGGTGCTCGAACCGCCCACGCCGAGGCTGACCGGGCGCTCGCGAGGCCTCGCCGCACGCGCATCGGGCTCCGAGCCCGTGGCCGTCAGGCTGGACCTCGCCGCCGGTCTTCCCGACCCGCTGCTGCTCCCCGACATCCGGCCCAGCCTCGAGCGGACGGCGCCCGCCCGTGCGACGGTCTCCAGCTACCTGCAGCCGCCGCTGCTGCCGGAGCTCGTGCCGGTGCTGCGCGACCTGTGGCCGTACGCTCCGCCCGCGCTCACCGTCGTGGATGGTGCGATGGACGGTGTCCAGAGGGTGCTGGCCGAGGTGTCGCGATTCGGCGACCGGGTGGTGGTCGAGAACCCCGGATTCCCGCTGCTCCTGGACCTGCTGTCCCACATGCACCTCGAGGCCGTGCCGGCCGAGATCGACGAGCACGGCATCAGGCCCGACGCGCTGCGCGCCGCGCTCGGGTCGCGGCCGTGCGCCGTCGTGCTCCAGCCGCGGGCGCAGAACCCGACGGGAGCGTCGATGACGGCCGAGCGCGCGAGCGAGCTCGCCGCGATCGTGGCGAAGCACCCCGATGCGCGCGACACGGTGGTGATCGAGGACGACCACTCGGGGGCGATCGCCGCCGCGAGCCCCGTGAGCCTGGGCTCCCACGTCCCGGCGCGCACGGCGCGGATCCTCGGACTGTCCAAGTCGCACGGCCCGGACCTGCGGATCGCGGCGCTGTCCGCGCCCGAGGCTCTGGTGGACGCCGTGGTCGCTCACCGTGTGCTGGGTCCGGGATGGACGTCGCGCCTGGTGCAGGGGGTGGTGCTGGACATGCTCACGCACGAGGAGCCGCGCCGGCAGGTGGCACGGGCGCGCCACGAGTACTACGTGCGCCAACGCGAACTGGCCGGCGCCCTGAGCGATCTCGGGGAGCCGATGCGCCCGGCGGACGGTCTCAACACCTGGCTTCCCGTGGCGGACGAGCGGCGCGCCCAGGTCCGACTCGCGGCGCACGGCATCCGCGTGAGCCTCGGCAGTGCGTTCGACGCCGCCGGGCCACGGACGGCGGGCGGTCCCGACACCGGCGACCATGTGCGCGTCAGCATCGGCATGCTGCGCGATTCGATACCGGACGTCGCCGCGACCCTCGTCGAGGCGACCGCCTGACGCAGGCGCTCGAAACGCCGCCGCAACACGCACCCGCTAGCGTGAGCGCTGCGAGCCCCGAGCCGGTCATGGCATGGTGCACGCCGCCGGGTCTGGCGGCAGGTTCGACAGTCACGTCACACGTCGCCCACCCCTGCGCACCAGGAGCCTCCCATGTCTCGCCTTCGTCCCTCCCTCGCTGCCGCATCGGCTCTGTTCCTGGCCGCGTGTGCGGCCCCCGGCGATGCGGATCCCGCCGATGCCGTCGGCGGCAGCGCGGTGCCGAGCGCCTCGCCCGAGGTCGCCGCGACGGCGGCCGTGGCGCCGGCGACCATCGACAACTGCGGGACTCCGGTGGTCACCGGCACCAGCCCGGAGCGCATCGTCGCCATCAAGTCCAGCGCGGCCGAGCTTCTCCTTGCGCTCGGCCTCGAGGACCGGGTCGTGGGCGCGGCGTTCCTCGACGGCCCTCTCGAGACAGGTGCGGGAGGCGACGGCGGCGCGGTGAGCGTCATCAGCGACGGCCTGCCGGGCCAGGAGGCCGTGCTCGCCCTCGAGCCGGATGCGATCTTCGCGGGGTGGGAGTCGAACCTGTCGGTCGATGGGGCGGGGGAGCGCTCGCGGCTCGAGGAGCTCGGGGTCCTCACGTACGTCGCGCCCTCCGCCTGCAAGGAGGCGGACTACCAGCCGCACCCCATGACCTTCGCTGTGCTGATGGACCACATCCGCGAGGCCGGCGACGTGTTCGGGGCCGTCGCACCAGCGGACGCTCTGGCCGCGGACCTCGAGGCCCGGCTCGCCTCGATCGCGCCCGACGAGCGAGGGCTGACGGCACTGTGGTACTCCTCCGGGTCGGACACGCCGTACGTGGGAGCGGGAATTGGCGCGCCGCAGATGATCATGGGCGCAGCCGGGCTCAGCAACATCGTGGGCGATGTCGAGGACACCTGGACGTCGGTGAGCTGGGAGGCGGTCGCCGCCGAGGACCCCGACGTGATCGTGCTGGTGGACGCCGCGTGGAACACGGCGGAGAACAAGATCGAAGTGCTCCAGGACAACCCGGCGACGGCTCAGCTGAGTGCAGTCCGGCAGGGCCGCTACGTGGTGGTCCCGTTCGCCGCGAGCGAGGCGGGCGTGCGCAGCGTGAGCGCGGTCGCGGACATCGTCGATCAGCTCGCCGGAATCACGGTCCAGGACTGAGCCGTGGCCGCGACCGCTCGCTCCGCGTGGGGGCTCAGCGCCGTGCTGGCGCTCGCCCTCATCGCCTCGCTGGCCGCCGCAGCGAGCATCGGCGTGGCTGGGCTGAGCCTCGGCACCGTGTGGCAGGTGGTCGCCGATCACCTCGGTCTCGCGGCCGCAGACGTGAGCGCTCTGACAGACGCGATCGTGTGGGAGATCCGGGTGCCTCGCGTGCTCACGGCGGCGGCGGTGGGCGCGGGGCTCGCCATCGCGGGCGTCGTGATGCAGGCGCTGACGCGCAATCCGCTGGCCGACCCGTACCTGCTGGGGCTGTCGTCCGGGGCCTCGCTCGGCGCCGTCGGGGTGCTGCTGCTGGGGCTCGGCAGCGCGGTCGCCCTGTCGGTGGCGCTGCCAGCGGCGGCCTTCGCCGGGGCGCTGCTCGCGCTCGCGGCATCGCTGGCCATCGCCCGTGCGGCAGGGGCGATCGGACCGGCCACGGTGGTGCTGGCCGGCCTCGCAGTCTCCCAGTTCTTCGCTGCCCTCACGTCGCTCGTGATCTTCCTCACCGCCCAGGGAGACTCCTACCGCCAGGTGCTCGCGTGGCTGCTGGGATCCCTCGCGGGATCGACGTGGACCACGGTCGTGGTCGCGGCTGCGGCGCTCGCGGTTGTTCTCCCGCTCGTGGTCGCGTGGGCGTCGCGGCTCGACGCCTTCGCGCTCGGGGACACCGCTGCGCAGGCCCTGGGGTTCTCGGTGCGCGCGACCCGGCTGGCGCTGTTCGTCGCGGTCTCGCTGCTGACCGGAGCGATGGTCTCCGCCTCGGGCGCGATCGGCTTCGTGGGGCTGATCCTGCCGCATCTGGTGCGCGGCCTCACCGGGGGCATCCACCGTCGGCTGGTGCCTGCAGCAGCCCTGGGCGGCGCCGTGTTCCTCGTATGGGCGGATACCCTCGCGCGCACCATCGTCGATCCGCGCGAGCTTCCCGTGGGCGTCGTCACCGCCGTGATCGGCGTGCCTGCGTTCGTGATCGTGCTCGTGCGCGCGCGCCGTCGGAGAGCCTCGTGACCGGCGTCGCGGTGCGCGTCGATGCCCTGAGCGTGGAGCGCTCGGGCCGCCGAGTGCTCGACGGTGTCTCGCTCGAGGTCCCCGCGGGCACGGTGCTGGGGCTGGTAGGCCCCAACGGTGCCGGCAAGTCCACTCTGCTGGCCGCGATCGCCGGCATCCTTCCTGCAGCCACGGGAACCGTCCGGCTGGGAGGCAGCGACCTCGCGGCGCTCGGCCGCCGCGACATCGCGCGCATGGTCGCGTGGATGGAGCAGCACAGCGCGAACGACATCGCGATGACGGTCGACGAGGTCGTGGGACTGGGAACGTTCCCGCACCGCGGGCGCGCCTGGAGCCGCGCGCAGCAGGCCGATGCGGTCGCCGGGGCGCTGAGTGCCGCGGGCGCCGCGCACCTCGCGGGACGGTCGTGGGGGCGGCTGTCGGGAGGCGAGCGACAGCGGGTAGGCATCGCGCGTGCCCTCGCGCAGCGTCCGCGGGTGCTGCTGCTGGACGAGCCCACGAATCACCTCGACGTCTCCGCGCAGCTCGCCACCCTCGAGTGCGTGGCCGGGCTGGGGATCACGGTCGTGGCGGCCCTGCACGATCTCAACCACGCCGCTCGCTACTGCGACGCGGTCGCCGTCCTGGACGGCGGAGGCCTTCACCGCATCGGCCCTCCGCGCGAGGCGCTGTCAAGCGCGACCATCGCGCGCGTCTTCGGCGTCGCGACGTCCGTGCTCAGCCACCCCGACGACGGACGAGCGGTGATCGCGCTCGACGGCCACCTGGGCGGCGCGGGCTACAGCTCGTCGCCGCGGGACCCGCGCTCGTAGGCCTCGCGCGCTCCCCACCGGAACAGGTCGCGGTCGGCGCCGCGCACGAGAGAGCGCACACCCGGTCCGGGCTCGTCGCTGACGTCAGCCAGTCCGCGCACCACCGCCACGGGGAGCTGCGAGGCCTTGCCCTTGACCAGGTCCGCCGCCGCAGCGACCTCGTCCGCCACCGCGGTCACCGACACCTGCAGGTCTCTGCCGTGCGCATCGGCCGTGCCGCGATGGTCGGCGAGCACGGTCACGTGGGCAGCGCCGATCGCCAAGTCCGTCTGCCCGTCCCTCCAGGGGCGTCCGAAGGTGTCCGTGAGGACCACCCCCACGCGCACGCCTGCGAGCTCATGGACCCGCGCGGCGATGGCGCGAGCGGAGGCGTCAGGGTCGAGCGGCAGCAGCAGGATGTGGCCGTTGGGCACGTTGGACGCGTCCACGCCGGCCGCGGCCATGACGAAGCCGTGGCGGGTCTCCACGATGCGCGTGGTGCCGTGAGCGCCCTCGCGGCTCGCCACCACGCGCACGGCCTCCTCAGTGATCGCCTCCTCGCGATCGGCGGCCGGACGCATGCGCCCCTCCGCCTTGGAGACGACCTTGCTCGCGATCACGAGCACGTCGCCCTCCGCAAGGCCATGGGGGTGAGCGGCGCACGCTTCGTGCACCAGGGCGGCGAGGTCGTTTCCCTCGTGGATCTCGGGCAGACCGTCCACGGCCCAGATGCTCAGGCTGTCCATCGGACCCGCGCGCCCACGGTCTCAGCGGGATAGGTGCGGCAGCACCGAGGACGAGAACTCGTCGATCCACTCCCGCTGGTTGCGGCCCACGTTGTGCAGGTAGATGCGGTCGAATCCCAGGTCGACGTACTGCTGGATGTGGGCGCGGTGGACGTCGGGGTCCTCGCTGATGACCATGCGGCCCTCGAAGTCCTCGGGCCGCACCAGCTTCGCCATCTGCTCGAGCTCGAACGGCGAGCGGATGTCGCCCTTGGGGAACTTCATGCCGCCGTTGGGCCACTCCGTCATCGCGTTGCCGAGGGCCTCCTCGTACGTGGGGGCCCACGACATGTGCAGCTGGAGCACCTTCGGCATCGTGTCCGGGTCCTTGCCGGCATCGCGCGCACCCAGCTCGAAGCGCTGGAACAGGTACGCGATCCTGTCGACCGGCGCTCCGACGGTGATGAGTCCATCGGCGGCCTTGCCCGCGCGCCGCGCCGTCACCGGCCCCGCGGTCGCGACGAGGATCTCCGGCGGCTGTTCGGGCATGGTCCACAGCCGCGTCGACTCGAGCTTGTAGTACGTGCCCGTGTGCTTGACGTCCTTGCCGGCGAGCGAGCCCTCGAACAGCTTGCGGATGATCTCGATGGCCTCGAACATGCGGTTGATGCGCTCGGGCGCCTCCGGCCAGTACTGGCCCACGATGTGCTCGTTGAGCGCCTCGCCTGAGCCCAGGCCCAGCCAGTGCCGGCCCGGGTACATCGCCGCGAGCGTGGCGCTGGCCTGCGCCACCATGGCCGGGTGCCACCGGAACGTGGGTGCCGTGACGCCCGGTCCCAGGTCCCCGGTCGTGCGCAGCCCCACGGCGCTCAGCACGTTCCACACGAAGGCCGACTGTCCCTGCTGCGGAACCCACGGCTGGAAGTGGTCGGCCGCCATGACGCCGCTGAAGCCGCGGGACTCGGCGTACTCGCTCAGCTCGACTGCCTCCATGGGCGCGAACTGCTCGAGCATCGCCGCGTATCCGACAGTCAGGTCAGCCATGGGGTCTCCTTGGGGTGAGAACCCGAGACTAGGCGCCTGCGGTTTCCGCCATGTAACACCTGACACACGGCGTGGTTTCGCACGCGGGGCTCACGCGAGCGCGCGGCGATCCGGAGTTGTCGCGACCGTTCCGCAAGCGCCAAGATGGGGCTCTGTCCGCCGTCCCGTCGCAGGGACGGCGCCCCCGCCACTGAAGGAGAGAGCATGTCCCAGCGCACCGCAGTCGTCACCGGAGCCAGCAGCGGGATCGGTGCCGCGACGGCGCGAGCTCTCGCCGCCGACGGCTGGCATGTGGTGCTGGGTGCGCGTCGCGTCGAGCGGCTCGAGGCGCTCGCGGATGAGCTCGGCGGAGAGGCGCACTACGTCGATGTGACGGACCCCGAGTCGGTGGCGTCGTTCGCCGCTCAGGTGTCGCGCTGCGACCTGCTGGTCAACAACGCCGGCGGGGCGCTGGGCACGACGTCGATCGCCGAGGCTGACGACGCCGAGTGGCTGCGCATGTTCGAGATGAACGTCATGGGCACGCTGCGCATGACCCGTGAGCTGCTGCCGGCGATCCTCGCATCGGGCGACGGGATCGTGGTGAACATCGGCTCGATCGCCGCTCGGGAGCCCTACCGAGGAGGTGCGGGCTACAACGCCGCCAAGCACGCCGTCGCGGCGATGACGCGGGTGCTGCGCATCGAGCTCGGCGGTCAGCCCGTGCGCGTCTCGGAGATCGACCCCGGCATGGTCGAGACGGAGTTCTCCGTGGTCCGCTTCGGCGGCGACGAGCAGCGAGCTGCCGACCTCTACGCGGGCATGGATGCGCTCACCGCCGAGGACATCGCGGAGACCGTCCGGTGGATCGCTTCACTGCCGCCGCGCGTCAACATCGACACCATGCTCGTGATGCCGCGCGACCAGGTGTCGGCGCACGTGGTGCATCGACGCGACTGACGCGGCTCGCCCGCGCGGCCGGTCTCACCACGTCGCCTGCAAGCGCCGATGCGAAACGTTTCGGCTCGCGGCGGTACGGTGAAGGCATGCCTGACGCGCTCGAGCCCACCGCCGCCCTCGCCGACCTGCGTTCCCGCGCTGAGCGCGAACTGATCGAAGGCATCCTGCCGTTCTGGGAACAGCGCGCCTTCGACGCCGATGGCTGGCTGGTGGGCACCGTGCGCGATGACCTCTCCGTGGATCCCGCGACGCCGCGGCATGCGGTGCTGGCGTCGCGGATCCTGTGGACCTTCGCGGAGGCGGCGCGGGCCGATGCGGGCGGTGAGTCAGCACGCTGGCTTGAATCGGCGCGGACGGCGCTGGCGCTCGTGACCGGACCGTTCTGGGACGCCGAGCATGGCGGGGTGGTGTGGTCGCTCGACGCCGCGGGCGCGCACCTGTCCGACCGCAAGCAGGTCTACGCCCAGGCCTTCACCATCTACGGGCTCGCGGCGTGGTCGAGGGCCACCGGCGACACCGAGGCTCTCGACCGGGCGATGCGACTGTTCTCGTTGCTCGAGGAGCACTCTCGCGACCGCGAGTGGGGCGGCTACTGGGAGGCGCACGCGCGAGACTGGAGCGCGCTCGAGGACATGTCGCTGTCCGACAAGGACATGAATGTGCCCAAGTCGATGAACACGAATCTGCACGTGCTCGAGGCGTACTCCACGCTGCTCGACGTGACCGGCGACGCGCGGGTCGGCGAGGCGCTGGCGGCGCTGCTCGACGCCAACCTCGAGCACATCGTGAGGCACGACCCCTGGGCCTACAGCGCCCTGTTCTTCGACCGCGAGTGGACCTCGCACGTCGACACCATCAGCTACGGCCACGACATCGAAGGCAGCTGGCTGCTGTGGGAGGCGTACGAAGCGCTCGATCGGGCAGGCCTGGGCTCGGCGGACCTGGAGATGCGCACCCGCGCGGCGGCGCTGGACCTCGCCGCCGCGGTGCGCGAGCACGGCCTCGACGACGACGGCGGCGTGATGTACGAGGGCGACCCGCGCGGCGTCACGGCTCCCGAGAAGCACTGGTGGCCGCAGGCCGAGGGGGTCGTGGGATGGCTCAACGCGTTCCAGGTCGGCCACCGCGGCGAGGACCTCGCTGCGGCGCTGGGCGCGTGGGAGTTCCTCGACGCTCACGTGGTGGACCACGAGCGCGGCGAGTGGTGGGCGCAGCTCGACCGGGATCGTCGGCCCTTGACCGAACACGAGTCGAGCTGTCGCATCGGGCCCTGGAAGTGCCCGTATCACAACGGCCGCGCGTGCCTAGAGGTCATGCGTCGCATCGCGGAGTGACCACCAGGCGACACGCCAGCGAGGTTGGAGGGTCGCGGTGCCACGAATATCATGGCTCTGCGGCACGACGCCGCCACGATGGCGAAAGGACTCTCCATGTCGGATCAGGACACTTCCGTGCGCAGGCGCAAGCGCGTACGGCTCATTCTCGCAGGTGTCGCGGTGGCAGGCATCGGCGCCGCCGTGACGACGGCCGCATGGACCGATGACGTCTGGTTCTCCGCGGACGTCTCTGGCGCCGAGTTCGACCTCCAGGGTGGGCTCGTCTCCGGAGGTCCCTATGAGGACGTCGGCGACGCCGCCACGGACCTCCTTGAGGGGGACCCGTCCGACGACGTGGTGATTCAGATCCCCGCTGGCACGTTTGAGGACCTGGTCCCGGACGCGGACGAGACTGTCACGCTCTACCTGTACAACGACGGCACCACCGACATCGACCTCAGCTCGCCGCTCGCGACGCCGACCGGTGCCATCTTCGGCGGCGCCACGCCCCCGACGGTGACCGTGGGTGCGCTCGGTGCGACGACCTTGGCTCCTGGTGACGAGACCTCGTTCGACGTGCAGATCACCACCCCGGACGACTGGCCCGTGGACTACATCGGCCTGACCGGTGGCGTCACGGTCGTGGTGGTCGGTACCGCCAGCTGACCGATCACCGTCGTGCGAGCATGATCCGCGTTCTGCGCGCGGTCGGCGGCGGCGCCCTCTGGGTGGCCGCCGCCGTCGGCGTGCTCACGTGCGCCGTCTGGGTTGCCACGTGGCTCGGGTGGATCAAGCCGCTCATTGTGGTGTCGGGCTCCATGGAGCCCGCGATCGAGACCGGATCCCTCATCATCTCGACCCCACGGGATGGCAGCGAACTGGCACCGGGTGATGTCGCGACGCTGCACTCGAGCATCACTGACGGTCTCGTCACTCATCGGATCGTGTCCGTGGAGCCCGTCGGGGACGCGTGGAGCGTCACCATGCAAGGCGATGCCAACACGGTCGCCGATCCGGAGCCCTACCTGGTGACCGACGCCGCGTGGACGCCCCTGTGGGTCCTTCCGAGCGTCGGGGAGTTCGTGGCGGATGTCAGCCGGCGCAGCGTGGTGATCCCCGCGCTCATCGGGATCGGCGCGCTCCTCGGCCTGTCCCTCCTCCGGGATCCCGACAGCGACACGGCGCCGAGCGGCGCGGCCGCGTCGGAGAGCGGTCACCCCGATCGCGCCGTCGGTGCGGATCGCGGAGGTTCACCATGAGCCGCGCGAGGTCCTGGCTCCCGGGTGCACTCATGGCCGTCGCGTTGGCTTCGGGAGCGGCCGTCGCGGGACAGGTCGAGACCACGGAGGCCGCGAGCGGCATCACCGTCGACCTCGATCTCGGCACGGTGACGCCCGGCACCGCGGTGAGCAGGAGTATCGATGTCGCGGTGCCGGCGCCCGCGACCGTAGTGCGCTCCCAGTGGGTGATCTTGGACGGGCTCGCTCAGGACCTGGATTGGGATATCGAGCTCTGCGGCGCCGCGTCGTGCATCGATGTCGAGCCGCCTCGTGTGGGCGACCAGGTGCCGCCCGGCGACTACCGGCTCGTGGTCGAGGCGAGCCTGGCGCCGCTGGTTGCCGGCGACGGTCGTGCGCTGGGCGTGATCACGCTGGCTGCGGACGACGGAGTGCTGTCGCAGACGGGCGGCTCCGTCCCGTGGGTCACGATCGCGCTCGCGGCAGCCGCAGTGGGATCGGGCGTCTTCGCAGTGTCCGTCGCTGCGCGCCGGCGCGGGCGCGCGGGCCAGGAGAGTGCGCCGTGAGGTCTCGACTGCGGGCGGCGCTGGTGGGCGTGGGCGTGAGCGTGCTCGCCCTCGCCGCCATCCCGACACTGACACACGCGGCTTGGACCGACGACGTGTGGGAGACCGCAGTCGTCAGCGCAGGCAGTTGGAGCGACTCCGGGGGCGGGGGCGGCGGGGGAATCGATCCTGGGACGGATGACACCGTGATCTTCGATATCGACTGGAACGTGATCGGGCCTACCCAGGTGTGCGCCGACGTGTACGTGACCACGAACTCGACGTCACCGATCTCGTGGGTGCTGACCGTCGACCCCAGCGTGCGGCCCTGGAACGGTGTGGCCCCCACCGGTATCCAGGTCATCAACGGCGGCTCGATTTCGAACCCCGGCAGCGCTCCGGTGACGATCGTTGGCAATTCCAATACCAGTGGCTCGTTCGACCAGACGTCGAACAACTCGCCGATAGTCGCCGGACAGACGGGTCTGGTGCAGATCTGTGCGTACAGCACGCCTCCCCCTGTTCCCGGGGATCCGTCCTGGTACACGGTCACGGCGACGCCGCCAACGCTCAACGCCGCCGGAGACGGCGTGTGCACGACGCTGACGATCGCCGGTCAACTGGACCCCGCCGTCGATCCGTTCTTCCACGGCTGGACCGCGGTGGTCGACCTGCAGCCGCTGCTCGACGAGCTGGCAGCGCAGGGCCTCACCTACACCTACACGGATTTCGCGAACGGCGGCGGATTCATCTTCACCGTCGATCAGCTGGCGCCGCCGAACGGCACGGAGTATCGCTTCACCTCCGGGACCGCGGCTGCCCTTCAGGGGCCAGACACGTTCCAGACGACCACCTGCGTCTACGGCTTCGCGTGACCCCGGCGTAGGCTCACCGCTGTGACCCGCATCATCGCCGGCAGCCTGGGCGGACGCCGCATCGCTGTGCCGCCGCGCGGCACCCGGCCCACCACCGATCGCGTGCGCGAGGCGCTGTTCTCGCGGCTCGACCACGAGGACGCACTGCGGGACGCGCGGGTGGTGGACCTGTACGCGGGATCGGGTGCCCTGGGGATTGAGGCGCTGAGCCGCGGGGCGGCGCACGCGACGTTCGTCGAGTCCGCGTCCTCGGCGGCGCGCGTGCTGCAGGGAAGCGTCCGGGACCTGGGAGTCGGGTCCTGCACGCGGCTGGTGCGGGAGAAGGTGCTGCCGTATCTGGGGCGTGCGACGGACACGTGGGACCTTGCGCTCCTGGACCCGCCGTACGACATCGCCCGCGAGGACCTGGCGGCGGTGCTCGCCGCGCTGGCGCCGCGCCTCGCGCCCGGCGCTCCGGTGGTCCTGGAGTGGTCGGCGCGGGCCGGCGATGCGCCCTGGCCGGACGGCATCGAGGGGTTGCGTCACAAGGACTACGGCGAGACGCGGCTGCACTGGGCCGTCGCGCGCTGACCCGGCGCATCGGCGTCGCGATCCGGTAGCGTCGGGCCATGAGCATCGCGGTCCTGCCCGGCAGCTTCGATCCCGTCACGCTGGGGCACGTCGACATCGCGACGCGTGCACGGACGCTGTTCGACCGCGTCATCATCGGCGTCGCGCACAACTCGACCAAGACGCCGCTGCTCGACGCCCACGCGCGCGTGGAGCTCGCGCGCGACGCCACGGAGCACCTCGCCGGTGTGAGCGTCGAGCTCGTGGACGGCCTGCTGGTCGACTTCTGCTCGAGCCTGGGCGCGACCGCCATCGTCAAGGGCCTGCGGGGAGGGTCCGACTACGATTACGAGCGTCCGATGGCTCTCATGAACCGCTCCCTGACGGGTGTCGAGACCGTGTTCATCACGGGTGACAATGCGCTGAGCCACGTCGCGTCGTCGCTGGTGCGGGACGTCGCGCGCCACGGCGGCGACATCTCCCCGTACGTCCCGCCCGGGGTCGTCGCGGCCGTGCGCCGCGCGCTCGCTGGCACGTGACGGTCGGTTCCGACGCGCCAAGTTGAGTCCAGGGGCCTGCATCGCGTAAAGTAGTGCGCCGGTCCTGCCGATCGAGCATGGGCCGGGGTCCACCCGGACCGGAAGGATGGGAGTCGCGAATGTCGCAGCGTCCCGAGTCCTCACCGTTTCGCATCTCCGCAAGGGATATCGCGCGCCGTCCAGGCACGCAGAAACTGGTGAGCGAGAGCTTTCCGGCCCCCGCGGTCCTCGGCACTGATGTGATCGGCATCCCGGAAGGTGCGGAACTGAGCCTCGACGTGAGTCTCGAGTCCGTGTCGGAGGGGATCTGGGTCTCCGGAACCGCCACCTCCCAGGCAGTGGGCGAGTGCGGACGGTGCTTGGACGAGGTGCGGCTTCAGGTCGCAGCCCCGGTCCAGGGCCTGTTCGCTCTCGAGCCTGCCGAGGGGGATGACGAGGACGAGGAGCCAGAGGATGTCTTCGAATTCGACGGGGAGACCGTCGATCTCGAAGAGGTGGTGCGGGACGCGGTGGCCACCCAGCTGCCGTTCACCCCGCTGTGCCGTCCGGACTGCCCGGGCCTGTGCGACCAGTGCGGCGCACGGCTTGACCAGGATCCGGACCACGCCCACGACGTGATCGACCCGAGGTGGTCGGCACTCCAGAGTTTGACTGAAGAGAAAGAGAGTTAGCCGTGGCTGTTCCCAAGCGCAAGATGTCGCGTTCGAACACGCGAGCCCGCCGCTCCCAGTGGAAGACCACTGCTGCGAACCTCACCGCGTGCCCGCAGTGCAAGGCTGAGAAGCTCGCGCACACCGCGTGCCCGTCGTGCGGCGCCTACAACGGCCGCCAGTACGCCGAGGCGCTGCGCACCGAGCACGAGGCCTGATCGGGCCCCGCTTGATGCGGGAGGCGAGCAGATGAGTACACCAGGGCAGGCTGCGGCCGATGCCCTGGCTGCGAGGCTGGGTGTCGTTGTCGACCCCGAATTGCTCGTGCTCGCCCTGACCCACCGGTCCTTCGCCTACGAGGCGGGGGGCCTGCCCACCAACGAGCGCCTCGAGTTCCTCGGGGACTCGGTCCTGGGCGTCGTCGTGACGGATCGGCTCTATCGCGACCACCCCGACCTCCCCGAGGGCGAGCTCGCGAAGATGCGCGCCGCCTCGGTGTCGCAGCGCGCGCTCGCGAAGGTGGCCCGCGAGCTCGATCTGGGCCCCTGCATCCTGCTCGGCAAGGGCGAGACCGCGACCGGCGGAGCGGACAAGGACTCCATCCTGTGCGACTCGCTCGAGGCGGTCTTCGGTGCGGTCTACCTCACCCACGGGATCGAGACCTCCCGCGAGGTCATCCTCAGGCTGGTCGGTCCCACGCTCGTGGCGGCGGCCTCCTCGGGCGTCGCGCTCGACTGGAAGACCTCGCTTCAGGAGGCGTGCGCGGAGCGCGGGCTGTCCGCGCCCACCTATGCCGCCGAGGGCACCGGCCCCGATCATGAGCGCACCTTCACCGCGACGGTGACCGTCGATGGCGAGGTCCGCGGCACGGGCACCGGCACCGCGAAGAAGCACGCCGAGCAGGCCGCCGCCGAGGCCGCCTACGCCGCGATCACCGCCTCCGTGGTCGCCGCGGACTGACCGCCCCGCGCCCACCGCTCGTGCCCGAGCTCCCCGAGGTCGAGACCGTCCGCGCCGGATTGGACGCGCTCATCAGCGGCGCGACGATCGTCTCGGCCGACGTGCGTCGCGACTCGTGCGTGCGGCTGCTCCCGGGCGGCCCGGCGCAGTTCGCCGCAATGCTCGCCGATGCGCGCATCGAAGCAGTGGTGCGCCGCGGCAAGTTCCTGTGGATGCCCCTGGCGCACGGCACGCCACCCCAGATGGCCGATGCGGTGCCGGCGGAGGCGCTGTCCGCGCACCTGGGCATGTCGGGACAGTTCCGCGTGCACGAGGGCGCCGGTGCGCCGGCGCCTCATCCGCATTGCCGCGCAAGGCTCCACCTCGACCGCGGCGGCACAGTGCTGACCCTGGACTTCCTGGACCAGCGCACGTTCGGGTACCTCCACGTCGAGGAGCTCGTCGAGACGGCCGATGCCCGGGCTGGGGGAGCGGGCTCGGCGCTGGCGGCGGTGCCGGAGTCCGTCGCGCACATCGGCAGGGACGCGCTCGATCCCGCCATGGACGTCGAGGCGGCCACGCGAGCGTGGCGTCGGGGCACGCGCGGCATCAAGCAGGTGCTGCTCGACCAGACGCTCGTGTCCGGCATCGGCAACATCTACGCGGACGAGGCGCTGTGGGCCGCCCGGGTCCATCCCGAACGGCCGGCGCACGCCGTCAGCGCCGCCCAGTCGCGCGCGCTGCTGGACGCGAGTCGCGAGGTCATGTCGCGCGCCCTCGTTCAGGGCGGCACCAGCTTCGACGCGCTCTACGTCAACGTCAACGGCGAGTCCGGCTACTTCTCGCGCTCTCTCGAGGCGTACGGACGCGGCGGCGAGCCGTGCGGCAGGTGCGGGAGGCCGCTGCGCCGCGCCAGCATCGGCGGGCGAGCGACGCACTGGTGCGCGACGTGCCAGCGGCGCTATGCGCCGCGTCGCTGACGGCAGCGCGCCAGGAGAGGGCTACGATTCACGGTATGTCTGACGTGCGAGTGCTGGTCCTTGACGATCACGAGGTGGTGCGGCGAGGGATCTGCGACATCCTCGACCGTGCCGACGGGATCGAGGTGGTCGCGGAGGCCGCCAACGTGGCCCAGGCGATCCGCCGCGCTGACGCCGTGCGGCCTGACGTCATCCTGTCCGACCTGAGGCTTCCCGACGGCACCGGCCTCGACGTCATCGCTCACGTGCGTGCGAACCACCCCGACACCCACATCGTGGTGCTCACCAGCTACGACGACGACGACGCGAAGGCCGCCGCGCGATCTGCGGGCGCCGACGCCTTCGTCGCCAAGACCGCGGGGTCGGGCGAGGTCCTCAAGGCCGTGCGCGACGCCGCCTCGGGCCGCGAGCACGGTCAGCACATCGACGTCCACGAGGACGATGCGATCGCGTCGCTCACGCCCACCGAGCGCAAGATCGTGAAGGCCGTGGGGGAGGGCCGCTCGAACAAGGAGATCGCGGACGCCCTCGGCATCGCGGAGAAGACGGTCAAGAACCACGTCACGAGCATCCTCGCGAAGATGGGCCTGCAGCGCCGGACCCAGGTGGTCGCCTGGGCGACGCAGCGACGCGCGCAGTCCTTCCGGGGCTGAAGCGGGGCGGCCTCAGCCCGCCGCCTGCACGTTCCACACGGCGATGCATCCGGGCTTCGGCGCGCCAGGGGTGCGCTCGGTGAGGCTGAAGGTGCCGTTGCGGCGCAGCGCGCGGTTCGCGAGGTTCGATGTTCCCGAGTGACGGTTCTGTGCGCCCGCGGGGCCGATCCCATCGTCCTCGACCCGGATCTCGATCCGCCCGTCCGCTGCCCCGAGGCTGATGCGCACCGCGGTGGCGCGCGCGTGCCGCGCGACGTTGGAGATCAACTCGCGAATCACCGCGACGATGTCGTCGGACAGGGACGTGTCGCCCTCGACCGCCGCGGCGACGTCCGGCCACTCGGCCGACACCGCCGGCTCGAAGCCCAGGGATCCGCGCGCGAGCAGCAGCTCACGGCGCACGCGGTCGGCGATGGGCTCCTGACTGCGCTGTCCCGCGAGCGAGCTCATCACCCCGCGCACCTCGTGCTGAGCGCGCTTGACGTGCTCGAGGGTGCCGCGCAGCCGCGTCGCGACGTCGTCATCCACATCCTCTGTCACCGCCTCGATCTGCATCGCGGTCGCGAACAGCTCCTGGGAGACGAAGTCGTGGAGGTCGTCGGCCAGCCGTGCCCGCTCCTCCAGCAGCGCGGACACCGACTTCACGTGGCTGAGCTCCGACAGGCTCAGGGCGAGCGCGGCCTGGCTGGCGAAGCGCTCGGCGATCGACAGGTCGCCGGCGTTGAACTCCCGAGCGCCGCGCGCGCGCCACAGCATCAGGAGCCCGACCGACCGGCCCTGTGTCACGAGCGGGGCATACAGGCTCGGGCCGTAGGACGTGACCTGCTCCAGGACGTCGGTTCCCGGCGGCTCGGGCGCGACTACGCCCTCTCCCGCGCGGATGACCTGGACGCCCGTGCCCTCGGGTGGCAGTTCGAGGCCCAGCAGCGCCTCGGCCCCGGTGCCCCCGGTGACCTCCATGACCCACGCTTCTTCCACTCCCGGCAGCACGAGCGCCGCGGTGTCGGCCTCGGACAGCTCGAGCGCGGTGTCGATGATCGACTGGAGCCCGTCCTCGGGGTCGTCGTCCGCGAGCAGATGTGCGGTGATCCGCTGCGCGGCCGCGAGCCAACGCTCGCGGGAGAGCGCAAGGTCGTACAGCTCGGCGTGGTCGATCGCGACGGATGCCGCAGAGGCGAGGGCGCGCACGTCGCGGTCATCCTCGTCGGTGAAGTCGCCGTCCTTGTTCGCGAGGTAGAGCTGTCCGAAGACCCGTCCGCCCACGCGCAGGGAGGTCCCCAGGAACGTCGACATCGGCGGGTGCCCGTCCGGCAGGCCCACACGAGCCGGGTGCTCGCTCACCGCATGGACGGCGAGCGTGCCCTCGGCCGGAATCTCGCCGAGCACCCCCACGGGTTCGGGCGGGCGCCCGATGTGCGCGAGCACCGCGTCGGACATCCCGCGCGAGTGGAAGGACTGCGACCGCCCCAGCGAGTCGAGCACGTTGATCGCGGCGTACCGCGCACCGGTCAGCGCCGTCGCGGCGTCGAGGAAAGCGTCGAGGACGGCGGGCAGCTCCAGCTCGGTGTTGAGCGCGATGATCGCCTGAGCGAGCGCATGCTCGCGGGCTGCCGCGCTCGTGCTGGCGTCAGTCATCGAGGGTCACCGTCCTGTCTGCGGCGTCCAGCAACGCCAGGTCGTGGGTCACGATCACCACGCTACGGCCTTGGGTGCGCAGCCCGGCGAGAGCCGCGCGGAGGGCTTGGCGTCCATCCGCGTCGAGGTGCTCGCCGGGTTCGTCGATCAGCGCGGCAGGCTGCGGTGCCAGCAGGGCGCGCGCGAGCAGCAGCCGTCGCCGTTCGCCTCCGGAGACGGTGCCACCTCCCGAGCCGATGACCGTGTCGAGGCCCTCCGGCAGTGCCTCGACCCAGGGCGCGAGGCCGACCCCGGCCAGGGCGTCGAGCGCCTCCTCGGGGGAGACGTCCCCGCGAGCGACACGCAGGTTCTCGAGGACCGTGGTGCCGAAGAGGTGGGCGTCCTCGGCGGTGATCGCGACGATGGTGCCGAGGTCCGCCTCGAGCGAGGGCCGCCCATCGATCAGGGCCTGACCGGCAGCGGGCTCGAGGGCGCCGGCGATGGTGGCGAGCAGGGTGGTCTTGCCGATCCCCGACGGGCCGACGACCGCCACGACCTCGCCGGGGTCGACCGTGAACGAGACGGGACGGGTGGGGGCCACTCCCGGCCAGGCGACTCTGAGGCCGCGCGCCTCGATCCGCACTGCGGCCGGTGTGGGATCGCCCGAGCGGTCCTGGGCGTGCGCGGGCCCGACCGGCGCGAGCTCTTCGATGCGGCGCGCGGCCTCGGCAGAGCGGAACACCTGCAGGGTCGCTGCGGGCACCGCTCCGACGGCTTCGAACGCGGCGAGAGGCAGCAGCGCGACGACGGCTGCCGTCGTGGGGCCGATGAGGCCGTCCTGAGCGTGCGTCACCGCGATCGCGATCGAGCCCACGAGAGCCGCTCCCGCGGCGAGGGCCTGGACGGCTGCGGCGAGCGCAGCGGGTCGTGCCGTGGCCTCGTGGGCGCGTGCGGACTCGGACTCGGCCTCGTCGAGCTCGGCGAGCGCCTGCGCCGAGGTGCCCCATACGCGGTGCTCGGGAGCGGACTCGATGGCCGCGAGAGCGCGCTCCGTGACCTCGGCCTCGGCCCGGACCCCCAGAGTCGCCGCAGCGCGTGCGGAGCGCAGCGTCAGCGCCGCTGCTCCCACTCCGGCTATCAGCAGGCATGCGGCGAGGACGAGCCCCGCCACGGGCACGAGTGCGGCCGCGATCGCGACGGCGATGCCGGAGACGAGCACGGCGACCGCGGCAGGGATGAGTCCACGGACGACCGCGTCGCCGACGGCATCGATGTCCGCGCCGAGGCGCGCCATGATCTGGCCGCGGGAGAGCGGCAGCACGCGTGCCGCGGGAGCCGCCGCGAGACGCTCATACACGCGGACCCTCAACGAGACGACGCCACGGAGCGCGGTGTCGTGTGACGCGAGACGCTCGAGGTAGCGGAACAGCCCGCGGCCGATGCCGAAGAACCTCACGACGACGGCCGCGATCGCGAGATCAGCGGGCGAGGGCATCCCGGCGGCTCGCGCGATCAGCCATGCCGCCACCGCCGCGAGCCCGACTGCCGAGCCCAGCGCCGCCGTGCCGGTCAGCACCCCCAGCGCCGCGCGACCGCGCGGCACCTGGGCATCTGCGAGCGCGCGCCACAGCGGCCTCACGATGCCACCTCCCGCGCGCCCTCCACCGCGACCACCGCATCGGCCGCGGCCACGAGCTCCGGCTCGTGAGTGGCGACGATCACGGTGCTGCCGGCGGCAGCGGCGCCGGTGATCTGAGCGACCACGGCGGCTCGCGATGCCTGGTCGAGGTGGGCCGTCGGCTCATCGAGCACCAGGACGGGACGATCGGCGTCGAGTGCTCGCGCAAGCGCCGCGCGCTCCCTCTCGCCCAGACTCATGGTGCGGCCCTCAACCCCGAGGTCCGGGCGCTGCGGCACCCACGCGAACTGCGTGCTCCATGACTCGGCATCGACGTCCACGAGAGCGGTGGTGCCCTCGGCGGATCGAGCGTGGATCTGGCCGGCATCCGCGTCCAGCAGGCCCATGAGCGCGAGCAGGGCCGTGGTCTTGCCGTCGCCGTTGGGTCCCACGAGCGCGGTGATCCGGCCGGGCGCGGCGTCGAAGCTCAGGGTGTCGGGGGCGCGGCGCCTCCCGTCGGGCGTGAGGACGGTCAGGCCTTCGACGGAGAGCGTGGCCCCCGCCAGCGACGGAGCGGGGCGGTCGCCTCCCGAGGCGATGAGAGGAGTCTCAAGGACCTCGAACGCGGCGTCGGCGGCGGCGAGGCCGTCAGCGGAGGCGTGGAAGTGCGTGCCGACGTTGCGCACCGGCAGGTAGATCTCAGGGGCGAGCACCAGTACGGCGAGCGCGGTCTCGATCGACACCTCGCCGTAGACCAGTCGGAAGCCCAGCGTCACGGCCACGAGAGCCACAGCCAGCGTGGTCAGCAGCTCGAGGACCATTCCGGACAGGAAGGCGATTCTCAGCGAGCCCATGGTCGCGCGGCGCTGGGCGTCACCGAGATCACGGATGCGCGACGCAGGGCCGCGCTCGCGGCCCAGGGCCTTGAGGGTGGGCAGGCCAGTGATCAGATCGAGCGTGCGCGCCGCGAGACGCTCCATCGCGGCGAGGTGCCTCGCGGAGCGGTCGCGCGTGAGCAGCCCGATGAGGACCATGAAGAGGGGCACGAGCGGCACCGTGGCCGCGATGATCGCTGCGGAGATCCAGTCGAGGTCCAGTACCAGGAGCAGCATCAGCGGTGTCACGGTGCACGCGAGCAGCAGCTGCGGGAGGTACCTCACGAAGTAGGGGAGCAGGCCGTCGAGTCCACGCGTGGCTGTGGTCGTGACGGCTGTGCCCTCGCCTGAGGCCGCCCATCGCGGGCCCAGGCGCGCGGCGTGCTCGACCACGCGCCGCCGCAGGTCCGCGACGACAGCGACGCCCGCCCGGTGGGCCAGCCTCTCCTGGACCCATACGAGGACCACGCGGACTGCGACGATCGCCGCCAGCCACCCCAGCGCGGTCGCGAGCTCGCGGGCGCCAACAGGCACGAGCGTCCCCAGCCACCCGAGGCCGTCCTCGGTGAGCGGGGAGGGCGCGAGCACCGGCGCGAGCGCACGCGAGATGACCAGGGCCTGCAGCGCGATCGCGCACGCCGTGGCCAGGCCGAGGCCAGCCGTGATGAGGACGTACCGACGGGCGGGACCGATGCGCGCGACGAGCCGGGGATCGAGCGGTCGCACGCCCTACTGCTCGGCCTTGGACTTCTTGGGAAGGAAGGTCAGCGAGCTGTGGTCGGGGATGTGGTCCGCGGACAGGCGCCGCCGGAAGACCCAGTAGGTCCAGCCCTGGTAGAGGAGCACCACCGGAGTCAGCACGACGGCCACCCAGGTCATCACGGTGAGCGTGTAGTCCGTGGAGGACGCATTCTCGATCGTCAGCGAGTACGCGGGGTCCGTGCTCGACGGCATCACGTCGGGGTACAGCGAGCCGAAGATCAGCACGACGGCGAACGCGATGGCGACGGCGTTCGCGATGAACGCGACGCCGTACCGCCCGATGCGGCCCGCGCCGGTCGCGATCACGAGACCGACCGCGGCGACGGCGACGGCAGCCCAGGTCCAGGGCACCGAATAGGCGATCTGGGTCCAGATCGCGAACACGGCCGCCACGACGAGCGCCACGGGGGCGAGCGTGCGCGACAGCGCCTCGGCGCGCTCGCGCACCTCACCGTCGGTCTTGAGCGCGAGGAAGATCGCTCCGTGGCTGAGGAACAGCGTGAGCGTGGTGGCGCCGCCCAGCAGCGCGTACGGGCTCAGCAGGTTGAAGAAGCCGCCGGTGTAGGTGCCGGTCTCGTCGATGGGCACGCCGCGGACGATGTTCGCGAACGCGACGCCCCACAGAATTGACGGGATCCACGCGGAGCCCATGATCATCCAGTCCCAGCGCCGGCGCCACGTGTCATCGTTGATCTTTCCCCGGTACTCGATCGCGACCGCGCGCACGATGAGCGCGAGCAGGATCAGGAACAGAGGCAGGTAGAAGCCCGAGAACAGCGTCGCGTACCACTCCGGGAATGCGGCGAACATGGCGCCGCCTGCGGTGAGCAGCCACACCTCGTTGCCGTCCCACACCGGGCCGATCGTGTTGAGCGCGACGCGGCGCCCGCGGTCGCCCTTGCCCACCTTCTCCATGAGCATGGCGACGCCGAAGTCGAAGCCCTCGAGGACCAGGTAGCCGGTCCACAGGACGGCGATGAGGATGAACCAGAACAGTGCGAGATCCATGATCATCCCTCCTTAGTACGCGAACGACATCGGTCGGTCGGCATCGTCGTTCGGCTCCTCGTAGGAGACGTCTGGGGCGCCTTCGACCGCGTACCGCTGCATGAGGCGGAACCAGAAGACGCCGAGCACCGCGTAGACGACCGTGAACACGGAGAGCGAGAGCGCGACCTCGAATACGGACGTCGCCTCCGAGACCCCGAAGAGGGTCATCAGCATGACCTGGTCGGAACCGGTCGGGTTGGGCGCGACCACGAAGGGCTGGCGTCCCATCTCGGTGAAGATCCATCCGAAGCTCGCCGCCAGGAACGGCATGGGCAGCGACACGATCGCAAGCTTCTTCATCCACTCCTGGTCGATGACGCGACCCTTGCGCGTGAACCAGAAGATTGCGATGCACACCGCAGCGGAGAACGCCGCCAGGCCGATCATGAGCCGGAAGGACCAGTAGGTGACCAGCAGGTTGGGCTGGTAGGTGATCTCGTCGCCGTTCGCGTCCGTCGCGCCGTAGCGCTCCGCGTAGATCTCCTGAAGGTCGTCGAGCCCGGTGACGGGGGCGCTCCAGTCACCTGTCGCCAGGTACGACGTGAGGCCAGGGATCTCGATGAGGTGGGTGACGGACTCGCAGTCGTCTCCCGCGAGGTTGCCGATCGTGAGGATCGAGAACGGCGCGGGCTCCTCGGTGTGGCACAGGGCCTCCGCCGCCGCCATCTTGATGGGCTGCTGCTCGAACATCAGCTTCGCCTGGACGTCGCCCGTGACGATCACGGCGATGCCGGACAGCAGCATCACGACCGCTCCGTAGCGCGCCGCCGTGCGGTACATCGGCAGGTCCGCGTGGTCCTTGTCCGCGCGCGAGTGGCGCACCATCCAGTACACCGCGATGCCGGCGACGAAGGTGCCCGCGACAAGGAATGCGGTCGCGATCACGTGCGGGAACGCGACCAGCGTCGTGTTGTTGGTGAGCACCGCGCCGATGTCGGTCATCTCCGCGCGGCCCGTCTCCGGGTTGTACTCGGCGCCCACGGGGTGCTGCATCCACGAGTTCGCGGCGATGATGAAATACGCGGACAGCATCGAGCCGATCGCGAATGCCCACACCGTCGCCAGGTGCACCTTCTTGGGCAGGCGGTCCCAGCCGAAGATCCACAGTCCCAGGAACGTCGACTCCAGGAAGAAGGCGGCGAGGGCCTCCATCGCGAGCGGGGCGCCGAACACATCGCCCACGAAGCGCGAGTACTCGGACCAGTTCATGCCGAACTGGAACTCCTGCACGATTCCCGTGGCGACTCCTAGCGCGAAGTTGATCAGCAGGAGCTTGCCGTAGAACTTCGTGAGCCGGAGGTACTTCTCCTTGCCGGTCCGGACCCACGCGGTCTGCAGGATCGCGACCAGCGTCGACAGGCCGATCGTGAGCGGCACGAGGATGAAGTGGTAGACGGTCGTGATGCCGAACTGCCAGCGGGCGAGTTCGAGGACTTCCATCGCGGGCCTCCAGGGTTAGGCGCGGTGAGCTTTCTCTATGAGAGGAATCTACCCGGAGGACAACCCCCGGCGCACCGGGACCAAGGTCCTGGGAGGGGCCATCTTCCAGGCCTGGCGAATCGCCGGGCACCTGAGACTCGCCGGGAATGGCGACCGATGTGTCACAATGGTCGGCAGGTCCGCACCCAGCCACACCGGGTGCCAACCGCGCGACAGACGCAGCGACTGCGCAGCAGCCAGTCCCGTCCTGGTCCCGCCGGGCTACAGCCCACAGGCGGTGACATCGGGGATAGGCGCTCGGACGCAGGCGCCGCTGTCAGCCGCGACCTGAAGACTTGGTGGCCGCGAGAGACGCGAGTCACGAACGACGAGAGAGTGTCGATGCGGTGTGTGGGCCGCGTGGACCCGAGGTACCCGCGTTGAGCGAGGAAAAGACCACACCCGAAACCCCTTCGACAGCCGTCATCTTCCAGGCGCCTGAGCCCGCGCAGCCGCGTCGCGCATCGGCGCCCGCCGGGCCGCCGTCCACGTCAGCTGGCGGCTCGGGTTCCGCGAATAGGGCCGGCACGAGTGCCGGTGCGGCGAAGAAGGACGCGGCCGCGAAGAAGGACAAGGACGGCGCCGCCACGAAGGACGGGGCCGCGAAGAAATCGGGTGGCGCCAAGTCCACCAAGAAGACCGGCGGCCAGAAGTCGGCCGATGCGGCGGCCAAGGACCGCGCCTCGGCACCGGCATCCGGCGGCAAGGCCGCTGACGGGCCGTCGGGAGGCGACGCCGGCGACAAGGGCGGCGAGGCCGCGGGAGCGTCCGAGGGCTCGGGCGACGGTGCAGGTTCGAACGCAGGTGATGGCGGCTCGGGTGAGGGCGGCGCCAAGCGTCGCCGGCGTCGTGGCGGCCGCGGGCGCGGAAAGAAGAAGCCCGAGGGTCAGCAGGACGGCGACGCAGCCCAGTCCGGCGGCGAGGCGTCGCAGGACGGCTCCGCAGGCGCGGCCGGGCAGGAATCCGGTGCCACCGACGGAGCGCAGGGCGACGCCAAGGACTCCGACGACGGCGAGACCGGTGAGGGCGGCTCGCGCCGTCGACGGCGCCGTCGCGGGTCGCGATCCGGCGGTTCCGGCAGCTCGGGCGGAGGGGGCGACGACCAGCTCCAGGGCTCGACTCGGCTGCAGGCCAAGCGCCAGCGCCGCCGCGAGAGCAGGGACGGCCAGCGCCGTCGGCCCGTGATCTCCGAGGCCGAGTTCCTCGCGCGGCGCGAGTCCGTCAAGCGCGACATGGTGGTGCGCGAGAAGGACCATCGCGTCCAGATCGCCGTGCTCGAGGACGATGTGCTCGTCGAGCACTACGTGTCTCACCAGGCGCAGCAGTCGATGGCCGGCAACGTCTATCTGGGCCGCGTGCAGAACGTGCTGCCCGGCATGGAGGCGGCGTTCGTGGACGTGGGCCGCGGCCGCAACGCCGTGCTCTACGCCGGCGAGGTCAACTGGGACGCTGCGGGGCTCGAGGGCAAGCCGCGCCGCATCGAGCTGGCGCTGAAGCCGGGCGACACGGTCATGGTGCAGGTCACCAAGGACCCGATCGGCCACAAGGGCGCCCGCGTGACGTCGCAGATCTCGCTCGCCGGCCGCTTCCTGGTCTACGTTCCCGGCGGGGGAGTGACCGGCATCAGCCGCAAGCTGCCTGACACCGAGCGCGCGCGCCTCAAGAAGCTGCTGCGTGAGGTCATCCCGTCCGACGCCGGCGTGATCGTGCGCACGGCGGCCGAGGGCGCGTCCGAGGACGAGCTCCGTGCGGACGTCGAGCGCCTCAAGCGCCAGTGGGAGGGCATCCAGGCCGAGGCCGAGACGGGCAAGGCGCCCAAGCTCCTGCGCGGCGAGCCGGACATGGCCATCCGCGTGGTGCGCGACATCTTCAACGAGGACTTCGAGTCGCTCACGATCCAGGGCGACGACACCTGGAACTCCCTCAGCGCGTACGTGGGCCAGGTCGCGCCTGACCTCATGCCGCGCCTGAGCAAGTTCTCCGGCGACGGTGACGTGTTCTCGGAGCACCGCATCGACGAGATGCTGACCAAGGGCATGGACCGCAAGGTCTGGCTGCCCTCCGGCGGCTCGCTCGTCATCGACCGCACCGAGGCGATGACGGTCATCGACGTCAACACGGGCAAGTTCGTGGGCAAGGGCGGCACGCTCGAGGAGACGATGACGCTCAACAACCTCGAGGCGGCCGAGGAGATCGTGCGCCAGCTCCGCCTGCGCGACATCGGCGGCATCATCGTCATCGACTTCGTCGACATGCTGCTGGAGGCCAACCGCGACCGCGTGCTGCGCCGTCTGATCGAGTGCCTGGGCCGGGACCGCACCAAGCACCAGGTCGCCGAGGTCACCTCGCTGGGCCTGGTGCAGATGACCCGCAAGCGCGTGGGCCAGGGACTGGTCGAGGCGTTCTCCGAGACCTGCGAGCACTGCAAGGGGCGTGGCTTCCTGGTGCACGGTGAGCCCGTTGCCGAGGTGAGCGAGAAGCAGCCGGAGCGCCGCCGAGGCGGCAAGGGCCGTGGAGGCCAGGGCGGCGGCCAGGGCGGTGGCCAGGGCGGCAACGCGGGCAAGCGTCAGTCGGACGACCACGCGCACACGCCCGCCAAGGGCGAGACGCACGCTCTCGACGACCGCGAGGAGGCCCGCGAGGCCGTCAAGGCCACGCTCGCATCGATCGCGGCGGCGGCCGAGAAGGCCCATCACCACGAGGACGACGGCAGCGAGAAGCCGGCCGAGCCGGCGATCGACCTGCCGGACCGTTCCGGGGGTGACGCCGAGACCGGTGACGCCGCCGTGGCACCGCAGCAGGAGGCCGCCGAGCCTGCGCCCGTCGAGGCCGAGCCGACCCCTGCATCGGAGCCCGACGCGACCACCGCATCGGCCCCCGAGGCGACCGAGTCGGTAGACGACCAGAAGGACGACCAGAAGGACTGAGCGCGACGCGCGCGTCGGTTTGACCGACGCGGGGGCGAGCGGGTACATTTGTACGTCGGCGCGGAAGCGTCACGGGCCTGCCTGCGCCCCACGCGGCAGCGGCAGGAAACCATCCAGACGTAGAGGATTCAGATTCATGGTGTACGCGATTGTGAAGGCCGGTGGCCGCCAGGAGAAGGTCTCCGAGGGCGACGTCATCGTCGTCGACCGCCTCAAGGCGGCGGAGGGTGACTCCATCGAGCTCCCGGCGCTGCTGCTCGTCGACGGCGAGACCGTCACGTCGGACGCCAAGGCCCTTTCGAAGGTCAAGGTCACCGCTGAGGTGGTCCGTGACGAGAAGGGTCCCAAGATCGACATCCTGAAGTACAAGAACAAGACCGGCTACCGCAAGCGCATCGGTCACCGTCAGGCGCTCACCCGCCTGAAGGTCACGGGCATCAAGTAAGCGAGGAAGAACTCATGGCACACAAGAAGGGCGCGAGCTCCTCGCGCAACGGTCGTGACTCGAACCCCCAGTACCTGGGCGTGAAGCGCTTCGGTGGCGAGGTCGTCTCCGCGGGCGAGATCATCATCCGCCAGCGCGGGACCCACCACCACCCCGGCCACAACGTGGGCCGCGGCAAGGACGACACCCTGTTCGCCCTCGAGGCGGGCACGGTCCAGTTCACCAACCGTCGTGGCCGCAAGGTCGTCGACGTGGTGGCCGGCTGACGACCACCCACAGTTTCCTCGTCAGGGGCGTCGCCGATGCGGTGGCGCCCCTGACGTCTATCTTGAGAAGGTCGAGGAGGGAGTCACCATGGCCACGTTCGTGGATCGCGTCACCCTCCACGTGACCGCAGGCAGCGGGGGACACGGTGTCGCGTCCGTGCACCGCGAGAAGTTCAAGCCGCTGGGCGGACCCGACGGCGGCAATGGCGGCCGCGGCGGCTCGGTCATCCTCGTGGTCGACCCGCAGGTGACGACGCTGCTGGACTATCACCATGGCCCGCACCGCAAGGCGGACAACGGTGCCCAGGGCGCGGGGGACCACCGCCACGGCGCGAACGCCTCCGACCTGCGTCTCGGCGTTCCCAGCGGCACCATCGTGAAGTCGCCCGACGGCGAGGTACTCGCGGACCTCGTGGGCGATGGCGCCGAGTTCGTGGCCGCCGCGGGAGGCCGCGGGGGCCTGGGCAACGCCGCTCTCGCGACCCAGAAGCGCAAGGCGCCCGGATTCGCCCTCCTGGGAGAGCCCGGCGATGAGGCGACTGTGGTGCTCGAGCTCAAGTCGATCGCGGACGTCGCGCTGGTCGGTTACCCCAGTGCCGGCAAGTCCTCGCTGATCGCCGCGATGAGCAAGGTGCGCCCCAAGATCGCCGACTACCCGTTCACGACCCTCGTGCCCAACCTGGGCGTGGTCGAGGCGGGTGGCACCCGGTTCACGATGGCGGATGTGCCCGGCCTGATCGAGGGGGCGTCCGAGGGCAAGGGCCTGGGTCACGACTTCCTGCGCCACATCGAGCGCTGCTCGGTCATCGCGCACGTGCTCGACACCGCGACCCTCGAGTCCGATCGCGACCCCGTGCGGGACCTGCGCGTCATCGCGGGAGAGCTGCAGGCCTACACGGGCGACGAGGCCATCAGCGGCGTGCCGCTGGCCGAGCGCCCCCAGATCATCATCCTCAACAAGATCGACGTGCCTGACGGCCGCGAGCTCGCGCAGATGGTGCGCGAGGACCTCGAGGCGACGGGCATGCCCATCTTCGAGGTCAGCGCCGTGAGCCACGAAGGGCTGCGAGAGCTGTCGTTCGCGCTGGCCGCGATGGTGAGCGAGCATCGTGCCGCAGCGCCCGTGCTCGAGAAGGCGCCCGTCGTGATCCGCCCCCGAGCGGTCGACGACGCAGGCTTCACCGTCAAGCACGTGCGCGACGGCGCCGAGGACTACTTCCAGGTGCGCGGCTCGCGCGTCGAGCGGTGGGTCAAGCAGACCAACTTCGCCAACGACGAGGCCGTCGGCTTCCTTGCCGACCGGCTCGCGAAGGCCGGCGTCGAGGACGGGCTCTTCAAGGCGGGGGCGGTGCCCGGCTCCGAGGTCGTCATCGGGCCCCGCGAGGGCGGCGTGATCTTCGACTGGGAGCCCACCATGGCGACTGGCGCCGAGCTGCTGGGTTCGCGCGGCTCGGATGCGCGCATCGAAGAGCACGAGCGTTCGGCGCGCGCGACACGTTCGGAGAAGCGCGCCGAGCACAAGGAGCGCATGGACGCCAAGTCAGCAGCACGCGAGGAGCTGTGGACCGAGCGTCAGGCCGGCCATTGGACGGACCCCAACGAGGACGAGTGAACTGAGCGCGTTGCGCATCGGTGAGGCAAGAGAGCGGGAGGCTCAGTGACCGGCACGAGGGAAGCGATCGCGTCCGCACGGCGCATCGTCGTCAAGGTCGGGTCGTCGTCGCTCACTGAGGCGGACGGGCATCTGAGCGAGGTCGCGGTGCAACGCCTCGCGGACGTCGTCTCGGGATTCAGGGCGGTCGGTCGCCAGGTGATCCTGGTGACGTCGGGAGCCATCGCAGCGGGCCTGGGGCCCATGCGTCTTCCGGCGCGGCCCAAGGATCTCGCGACCGCGCAGGCGACAGCGTCGGTGGGCCAGGGCGCGCTCATCCACGCGTACACAGCAGCCTTCCGCTCGCATGGCGTCACCGTGGGCCAGGTTCTGCTCACCGCCGACGACATGGTGCGGCGCGCGCACTATGGCAACGCTCAGCGCGCCCTCAACAGGCTCCTCGACCTGGGAGTGCTCCCGATCGTCAACGAGAACGACGCCGTGGCGACCGACGAGATCCGCTTTGGCGACAACGACCGGCTGGCCGCGCTCGTGGCGACGGTCGCTCACGCCGATGCGCTGGTGCTGCTGACGGACGTCGACGGCCTCTACACCGCGGCGCCCGGCACGCCCGGGGCGGAGCGGATCGATGAGGTCCACTCGCTCGACGAGGTCGCGGACGTCGACGTGTCCCGCCGCGGCAGCGCGCTGGGAACCGGGGGGATGATCACCAAGCTCGAGGCGGCATCGATCGCCACTACGTCCGGCATCGCCGTCGTCCTCGCGAGCACCGCCGACGCCGCGCCCGCGCTCGCGGGCGACGCCGTGGGCACGCTGTTCCACGCGACCGGCAAGCGCGACACCACGCGCCTGCAGTGGCTCGCGCACGCCGCCAAGACCCGAGGCTCGATCGTGGTCGACCACGGCGCCGCCAACGCTCTGCGCGGCAGGCGAGCGTCCTTGCTCGCAGCCGGGGTGACGGAGATTCGCGGCTCGTTCGAGGCAGGCGAGCCGGTCGACCTGCTCGCTCCCGACGGCGCACTGGTCGCTCGCGGCTTCGCGGGCTTTTCCGCCGAGGAGGCGCAGCGCATGCGCGGCCTCAGTACGGACGTGCTGGGCATGCAGTTCGGGGAGGCCTACGCCCGGGAGCTCATCCATATTGATGACCTCGTCGTCATGTAGGTCCCGCGCGCCGCGCGCCGTCCCTCACTAGGCTCGAAACAGGTGAGCTGCGAGGAGGACGCCATGGCGGAGCATGAGGCTGCGCAGACCGCGTGGTGGAGCCAGGACGCTGAGGAAGCCCTGGACGCGCTCGGCGCATCGGGTGACGGCCTGAGTGCTGCCGAGGCCGCGGACCGCCTCGCCACGCACGGGCCGAACCAGCTCGAAGCCGTGAGTTCGGCCACGTGGTGGCAGCTTGCGGTCAAGCAGGCGCTCGATCCCATGAACCTGATGCTCATCGCGGTGACGGCGGTGTCGCTGGCGATCGGGCAGGCAAGCACCGGCATCCTCGTGGGCCTGCTCGTGTTGTTCAACGTGTGGTCCGGGGCGTCGCAGGAGAAGAAGGCGCAGGCGAGCGTCGACGCCCTCGCCACCATGCAGGTGCCGATGGTGCGCGTGCGGCGCGACGGCCAGATCGCGTCGGTCCCGGCCGTCGACATCGTGCCCGGCGATGTGATCGAGGTCGAGGCGGGCGACATCGTGCCGGCCGACGCGCGGCTGCTGCGCGCCGCGACGCTCGAGACTCAGGAGGCGGCGCTCACCGGCGAGTCCGCGGCCATCGAGAAGCGGGCCGATGCGGTGGCTGAGGACGCGGTGCTCGGGGACCGGCGGTCGATGCTCTATCAGAACACCTCGGTGACGCGGGGAACGGGCACGGCCGTGGTGGTCGCCACGGGCATGGGCACGGAGATGGGCGCGATCGCGACAATGCTTGCGGGAGTGGAGCGCGTGGTGTCGCCTCTCCAGAAGGAGCTCAACGGGCTCACTCGGGCCATCGGCGCGGTCGCCTGGGGAGCAGTGGTGGTGATCATCGGCATGGGCCTCGCACGCGGGCAGTCGTTCGCGGACCTCATGTTCCTGGGCACGGCGGTCGCGATCTCCGCGATCCCGACGGGCCTGCCCACGTTCGTGCAGCGCATGCTGGCGTGGGGCGCGAACAGGCTCACCGAGGCCAAGGCGATCGTGACGTCGCTCAACGACGTCGAGACGCTCGGCTCGACCAGCGCGATCTGCTCGGACAAGACCGGCACGCTCACCATGAACGAGATGATGGCGCGCGAGGCATGGTTCGGGGGACACCACTACAGCATCGCGGGCCACGGCTACTCGTTCGACGGCCAGATCAGGGCCGAGGCCGGGGAGGTGGTCGAGGGCACGCCGGAGATCGCCTTCGCGCTCGCACTGCCCAACGACGCCACCGTGAGCGAGGACGGCGACGTGGTGGGCGACCCCACCGAGGCGGCATTCGTCGTGCTCGCCGAGAAGCTCGGCGTCGACGTCCCGGCGACCCTCCGTCGCTACCCGCGCGTCGCGGAGGTGCCGTTCGACTCGGACTACAAGTTCATGGCGACCTTCCACCGCATCGAGTGGGAGGGGCAGGACCGTCTCGTGATCGTCGTCAAGGGTGCTCCTGACGTGGTGCTCGGGCGGTCGACGCGCTTCGTCGAGCATGATCGCTCGCTGTCGCCCATGGAGGGCCGTGCTGCTGACGTCGAGTCGGAGATCGAGCGCATGAGCGAGCAGGGACTGCGCACGCTGTCGCTCGCGATGCGCACCGTGGAGCCTGAGGACGAGGAGCGGGCGATCGCCGACCCCATGGCCGCCGTGGCGGACCTCGCCTTCGTGGGCGTCGTCGGGATCGTCGACCCGCTGCGACCGGCCGCCAAGATCGCCGTCGAGCAGGCGCGCGCGGCGGGGATCGAGGTGCGGATGATCACCGGAGACCACGTGGTGACTGCCCGCGCGATCGGCCGTGAGCTCGGTCTGGAGGGCGAGGCGCTGACCGGAACGGAGTTCGCGGCTCTGAGCGACGAGGAGATCGACGCGCGAGTGGACGGGATGTCGGTGTTCGGGAGGGTGACCCCGCAGGACAAGCTGCGACTCGTGCGCCGCCTCCAGGCGAGGGGCGACGTGGTGGCGATGACCGGCGACGCCGTCAACGATGCGGCGGCGATCAAGCAGGCGCAGATCGGCGTCGCCATGGGCTCCGGGTCGGAGGTGACCAAGCAGGCGGCCAAGCTGGTGCTCACCGACGACAACTTTGCGACCCTCGTCAACGCCGTGAGGCTCGGTCGCGTCGTCTACCAGAAGATCATCAACTACGTGACGTTCCAGATGTCGCAGCTGATCGCGCTCGTCGCGCTGTTCCTGGCGGCAAGCGTGTTCAACATCAATCAAGGCGTGGCGCTCACGCCGATCATGGCGCTCGCGCTCAACTTCGCCATCGTGCTGTTCTGCGTCGTCACCATCATCGCGGATCCCGCGCCAGACGGTCTCATGAAGAGGCCTCCCCGGGACACCTCCCAGGGGATCTCGAGCGGCGCCAGCGTGTGGCGGTGGGCTCTGTACGGGCTGCCTCTGTTCCTCGCCGCTCTCGTGCCGCAGGTCGTTTTCGGGGACGACCTGAACCCCGACGGCGCATCGGAGCCCATGACCATGACCTTCGTGATCATGTCTTTGGGCACCGTCGTCACCGGCCTCGCGTTGCGCCGTGATCCCGAGAGCGGGCTGCGCGGGCCGTGGGGCAAGGCGCCGCAGCTCTTGGTGTGGCCGGTGGTGCTGACGATCGCGGCGACCGAGCTGGGCTTCCTTCAGACCTGGCTCGACACGACCCCGCTGTCGGGTCCCCAGTGGCTCATGTGCCTGGGGCTCACCGCAGTGGTGCTGGCTGTCGTCGAAGGCCACAAGGCCGTGATGCGGCGACGCCTGCACCAGCCGGCCGCCGCGCTCGACGTGAACGAGGCCGTGGCGCCCGCGCGCGCACGCTGATTCCGGGGAGGGCCGGGGGAGTAGCCGCGCACTGAGCGGCGGTGCGGCGCGAGCCCGTAGCGCGCCTTCGACGCCTCCTGCTCGAAGCCTTTCGTTCGACTGAATCGTTCCATGTTCGATTTGTTGGACTTTGTTACAAAATCGTGATGTTCGCGTGCTGAAACGGACACTCTGACCCGGCGCGGCCGCCTGTGTTCCTCGCTACTGTGACAAAGGCCACTCGACGAAGAGTGGCGCGGAGAGATCCTCCATGACACAGAGAGGTGTGATGTGAAGAAGAACTCATGGGCAAGCCTGGCGGCCACCGCCAGCGTGGCCGCGATAGCGCTCACCGCGTGCTCAAGCGACAGTGGCGGCGGCGACGCCGACGGTCGTGCGTGTGTGATCCTGCCGGATGCGGCGTCCTCGCCGCGATGGGAGAACGGCGACCGTCCGGCGCTTGACGAGGCCATTACGGCCGCCGGATTCTCGGTCGACATTCAGAACGCCGAAGGCGACACCGGTCAGTACGCGACCATCGCCGAGCAGCAGCTCACTCAGGGCTGCGACGTGATGCTCCTCGTCGATCTCCAGGGCGCCGCTGTCTCCGTCATGGAGAACGCTCAGGCGGAGGGCATCCCCGTGATCGCGTACGACCGTCCGATCGCCGGCGCCGACTACTACGTGTCGTTCGACAACGTGCGTGTGGGTGAGCTCGAGGGCCAGGCGGTGCTCGACGGACTCGACGCCAACGGAATCGACCCGGCGGACGCGGTCGTCGTCTACATCGGCGGAGACCCTGCTGACGGCAACGCCGCGATGTTCTACGAGGGCGCGACGTCGGTGATGGAGGGTGCAGGCATCACTGCCGCTGCAGAGCCCCCGGGCCTGTGGGACGGTGAGCACTCCGCCACGGTCTTCGAGCAGGCGCTCACCGACTTGGGCGGTGAGGTCGACGCCGTGTGGGCGGCGAACGACACCAACGCCGCGGGCGTCATCACGATCCTGGACAAGAACGGTCTGACCGTTCCGGTGTCGGGCCAGGACGCCTCGGTCGCTGGACTGCAGAACGTCCTCCTGGGCAAGCAGACCGCCACGGTCTACAAGCCGTTCCAGGTTGAGGCCGAGGCCGCATCCGAGCTCGCGATCGCGCTCCTGAACGGAGAGACGCCCGAGGCCGACATGGCGCTCGAGGACGGCACTCCGTTCATCGCGGTCGACCCGATCCTGGTCGGGCCGAGCGAGGTCCAGCAGGTCATCGACGACGGCAACGCCGACTATGACGAGATCTGCGCGGGCGATGTCGCGTCCGCGTGCGACGAGGTGGGGCTCGAGGCAGCAGCCTAGGCCGCTCGAGGCGCACGAGGGGGGTTCCGCATCGCATCCGCGATGCGGAACCCCCGGTCTGTCAGACTCGACCCACCACCGATCACGTCAAAGGAGACACAGCGGTGAATCAGCCGATCATCGAACTCAAGCAGGTCACCAAGAGCTTCGGCCCGGTCGACGTGCTCAAGGGCATCGACTTCGAGGCCCGCGCCGGGCGCGTGACCGCGCTCGTCGGCGACAACGGAGCCGGAAAGTCCACGCTCATCAAGGGTCTCGCCGGTGTGCAGCCCTACGACGGTGGAGAGGTCCTGTTCGACGGGTCACCTGTTCACCTGCACCACCCGCGAGAGTCGGCACGGCACGGCATCGAGGTGGTGTACCAGGACCTCGCGCTGTGCGACAACCTCGACATCGTGCAGAACATGTTTCTGGGCCGCGAGGAGATGGCGGGGGGCACCTTTGACGAGGGCCGCATGGAGGTCGAGGCGGCGGCCGCTCTGCAGGCGCTGTCCGTGAAGACCATGACGTCCCTGCGACAGAAGGTCGCCTCGCTGTCCGGTGGACAGCGCCAGACCGTTGCCATCGCGCGCTCGGTGGTCAAGCAGGCCAAGGTGGTGATCCTCGACGAGCCCACGGCTGCACTTGGAGTCGCGCAGACCGCTCAGGTGCTGAGCCTCGTCCGCCGGCTCGCCGACAGCGGCGTCGCCGTCATCATCATCTCGCATAACCTCCAGGACGTCTTCGAGGTCGCGGATGACATCGCGGTGCTGTACCTCGGCACGATGACCGCACGCCTCACAGCCCGGGAGACGAACCCCGACGAAGTCGTCGGGTACATCACGGGCACCAAGACGCAGGAGGCGGCGGCATGACCACCGAGACCCAGGGCCCCGTGGTCGAGCCCTCAGACGCGAGCCCGGCAGCCCAGAGCCTGCTCGGCCGCGGCGTCGAGCAGGGCGTCTTCGAGCACGGCCGTTCGTACCTGCGGCGCCTGCGCGGCGGCGAGATGGGGGCGCTGCCAGCGATCGGCGGGCTGCTGGTGCTGTTCATCATCTTCGGCTCCGCGCACAGTGCGTTCCTGACCCCGCGCAACATGGCCAACCTGATCACGCAGGCGGCTCCGCTCGTGGTGCTCGGCATGGCGCTCGTGTTCGTGCTGCTGCTCGGGGAGATCGACCTGTCGGCTGGCGTCACCTTCGGTGTCGCGATGGCGGTCTTCGTGAAGTACACGCAGCCGGACGGGCTGGCGTGGCCGGTGGGCCTCGCTCTGGCGATGGGCATCGGCTTCGCCGTGGGCGCCACGATCGGATTCTTCGTCGCCAAGATAGGCGTGCCGTCCTTCGTGGTCACGCTGGGTCTGTTCCTCGGGCTCCAGGGCGTGATCCTCATGGTGATCGGCGCGGGTGGCACGTACCGACTCATTCCTGAGCCCATCAAGGCCATCCAGAACTCGAATATGCCCGTCTGGGCGGGTTGGGCCATGCTCGCCGCGCTCGTGGGCCTGCTCGTGCTGGTGGCCATGTGGGATCGGTGGCGCCGTGCACGTTCGGGCGCCCCGAACCCGGCGCTGTCGATCGTGCTGCTCAAGCTGGGCACCATCGTGGTGCTCGGCGCGGCATTCGTGACGTTCATGAACCTGGACCGTGGCCGTGCCGCCCAGGCGATCATGGGCGTGCCGATCGTGGTGCCGGTGGTGCTGCTGATCGGGCTCATCGGCACTTTCGTGCTCGATCGCACCCGGTTCGGCCGGTACATCTACGCCATCGGCGGCAACCGCGAGGCGGCTCGACGGTCCGGCGTCAACGTCACGGCGGTCAAGTGGTCCGCGTTCGTCGTGTGTTCGTCCCTCGCGGTGCTCGCCGGTGTGCTGTACGTGTCGAGAGTGGGCTCGGCGGATGCGTCGACGGGGCGCGAGATCGTGCTCTCCGGCGTCGCAGCGGCCGTGGTGGGCGGGGTCAGCCTCTTCGGCGGGCGGGGTCGACTCATGCACGCCGCGGTGGGCGCTTTCGTGATCGCGACCATCGAGAACGGCCTGGGTCTGCTGGGCTTCTCGGCCGGCGCGACGCTCGCCGTCTCCGGCGGCGTGCTGATCCTCGCCGCGACCGTCGACGCCCTGGCGCGACGGCGCTCTGGCGGCGGCTCGACGAACTCCTGACCGTGCGTGCCCCGACCGTCACGGTCGGGGCACGCACGCTGGTGCCCCGCGTAGACTCGCACTCATGACCGACACCGTCCCCAGCACCGACGTCGAGAGTGCCGTCCTGGAGGCGTGCCGACGTGCCAAGGTCGCGTCGCGCGCTCTCGCGACTGCCACCCGAGCCGACAAGGACGCGGCCCTCCATGCGATGGCGGACGCGCTCGTCGCCCAGTCAGCGCGCATCGTCGCGGCGAACGCCGCCGACCTGGAGCGGGGTCGCGCGAGCGACATGTCGCCGGGGCTCCTCGACCGGCTCGAACTCACTGACGCCCGCATCGGCGCCATCGCCGACGCCCTGCGCTATCTGGCGGGGCTTCCCGACCCGGTGGGCGAGGTCAAGCGCGGCTCGACCCTGCCGAACGGCCTGCGACTGGTGCAGAAGGCGACGCCGATGGGCGTGGTCGGGATGATCTACGAGGCCCGTCCGAATGTCACGGTCGACGCTGCGGGGCTCGCCCTGAAGTCGGGAAATGCCGCGGTGCTGCGCGGCGGTTCGGCGGCGGCGAACTCCAACGAGGTCATCGTGGCCGTCCTGCAGGACGCGCTCGAGGCGGCGGGCCTGCCGCGCGACGCCGTGCAGTCCATCGATGCCTACGGGCGCGAGGGCGCCCGCGTGCTGATGAACGCGCGGGGGCTGGTCGACGTGCTCGTGCCCCGTGGCGGGCGCGAACTGATCCAAGCCGTGGTCCGCGACTCGACCGTGCCCGCCATCGAGACCGGCGAGGGCAACTGCCACGTCTACCTCGACGCCTCCGCTCCGGTCGAACGTTCCGTCGAGATCGTGCTGAACTCCAAGGCGCAGCGCGTGGGCGTCTGCAACGCCGCCGAGACGTTGCTGGTGCACCGTGACGCGGCCCAGACGCTGCTGCCCGCAGTGGCGGCCGCGCTTGGCGAGGCGGGCGTCACCCTCCACGCTGACGCCGCAGCGGCCGAGCGCATCGGCTCTGCCGCGACGGTGGTTCCGGCGACCGAGGCAGACTGGGCCACCGAGTACCTCAGCCTGGATCTCGCGGTGCGCGTGGTCGACACGATCGACGAGGCGATCGCGCACATCCAGCGCTACAGCACCGGCCACACCGAAGCGATCGTGACCGAGTCGCTCGCCGCGGCGGAGCAGTTTACGAGAGAGCTCGACACCGCCGCGGTGCTGGTCAATGCGTCGACGCGGTTCACGGACGGAGCGCAGTTCGGGCTGGGCGCGGAGATCGGAATCTCCACGCAGAAGCTCCACGCGCGTGGGCCCATGGGGCTGGCGGAGCTGACGACCACCAAGTGGATCGTGTTCGGCGATGGGCACATTCGCGACTAGCGGGCGCGGCGCGACGTGCGCCTTGCCGCTCATGGAATAATCGACTACCAGACGACGAGAAGAGGATCCCCGCGTGATCACCGAAGCCGCTGAGACGACGCATCACGTCGTGAACGAGCTCCCCATCCCCGCCGAGGCGTTCGGCCTCATCGCCTTCACGGGCCTGATGGCGCTGCTGTTCGTGACCTACGCCTTCCGGAGCGTCGGCAGCCGTCACTGACGTGAGCGCGGCGCTGGCGCGGGTCGGGGTGCTCGGCGGCACCTTCGACCCCATCCACCACGGACACCTGGCTGCAGCGTCCGAGGTGTGCGCAGCGCTGGGTCTCGACCAGGTGCTCATCGCGCCCACGCATCGCCAACCCTTCAAGGACGGGTTCGACTCCGCCCCGGCGTCTGAGCGTCTCGAGATGTGCCGCCGCGCGGTCGAGGGCGACGAGCGGTTTGCCGTGACGCCTGTTGACATCGAGCGCGGCGGGATCACCTACACCGTGGATACCCTCACGGACCTGCGAGATCAGCTTCCCGGCACGAGCCTGTACTTCATCACGGGGGCCGATGCGCTCACCAGGTTTGGCGACTGGAAGGACGTCGACAGGCTGCAAACTCTCGCACAGTTCGTGGGAGTGACGCGGCCCGGTCATTCGTTGCCTCAGTTGGATACCCCACACCTGTTGGTAGAAGTTCCGGCGATGGCGGTATCCTCGACCGAGATCCGCCGCCGGGTGAGGGCCGGAGCGCCCATCCGCTACCTGGTACCTCGCGCCGTCGCCGACTACATCGCGCAGCACGATCTGTACGCGGGAGGAATGCATGACTGACGAGAGCCAGCCGCTCTCGCGCCGAGAACGGCGTGCGCAGGCGGAGCGAGAAGCCGCTCGCCGCGCCGAGGACACGGCATCGATCGACACCAGCCCGATCTCCGAATCGATCCCCACGCACGCGCCTGACGGTCGGACCCTCACGCGCCGCGAGCGCCGACGCCTCGAGCGTCTGCGGAACCCCGTCGAGACGTGGACGGCGGAGGAGGAGCTGATCGCCACCGGTCAGATCCCCGCCATGACCCCGGAGCGCATCGCCGAGCAGGAGCGTGTGGCCCGCGAGAAGGCCGAGCAGGCGCAGCGTGACGCTCAGACGGCGTCACAGGAGTTCCCCGGGCTTCCGGAGGCTGCTCAGGAAGCCCAGACAGTGCGGTCCGCGGCGAGCGCCGAGCAGGACGCGGACCCGTCCGAGCCTCCGGTGCGCGCCTCGCTCATGGGTGCTGCAGCAGCGGCAACCGAGCCTGAGGTGGAGTCTGCTCCGGAGCCGGAGCCGGAGCCGGAGCCGGAGCCGGAGCCCGAGGCCGAGGCCGCGGTGGAGTCTGCGCCCGAGCCCGAGCCCGAGCCCGAACCCGAACCCGAGGCTGAGGTGGAGCCCGAGGCTGAGGTGGAGCCCGAGGCTGAGGTGGAGCCCGAGCCGCAGCCCGCCCCGGAGACCTCCCCGCTCGGGATGCCGCCCGGAATGTCTCCCGAGATGTTCGCCCAGCTCTTCCCCCCGGGTTCGCTGCAGCGCAGGCTCATGGAGCAGCAGTCCGTCGATCTGCAGCCGGCCGCGCCCGAGCCGGAGCCCGAGCCTGCCGACCAACCGACGGTCGATCCTGACGTGGAGTCGGGAACGGACGAGTTGCGTCGGCTGAGCCAGGAGGCCGTCGCGGGGATCGACGCAGTCTCGCAGCGCAGCGCTTCGAGCGCTGACTCGACCCCGAGCGTCACGTCGGCCCCGAGCGTGACCTCGACTCCGAGCACTCCCTCGACGCCCAGCGCATCGTCGGCCTCCGAGGCTCCCGAAGCCTCCGCGGCTTTCGAGCCCTTCCCCGCGGCGGTTCTCGCCGCGCCGCAGAGTTCGCCCTCCGCTCCGTCTCCGACTCCATCGGCACCGTCGGCTGGCGACCCCGAGCCGGCTGAGCCCACCGCCGCCGAGGCCGTGCAGCTCGATGCTCCGGACTTCCCGCGCGAGACCAGTGCGCCGTCGCCGCCCGCGTCGTTCGACGCGATCCTCGGCACCGGAGACATCGCCGCGACCGAGGCGCTCGACCGAGTCTCCAAGGGAGAGTCGCCGGGAATCGGCTCGACCTTCGACGCCGTCGACCAGCAGTCGGCAGTGGCGGGGGAGGCGTTGCAGTCCGCAGACAGCGCGACCGTTCCCTCGGCAGCTGCGTGGGGTGCCCTCCCGCTGAGCCAGGTGACGCACGAGGCCCGCGAGCTTCCCGAGGTGGCGCCGCGCGACGACATCCAGCACCCCGATCTGAGCTCGGTGGGCAGGCCGGCGTTCTCTCCTCAGAACGTCGACCCGGTGCCGACTGGCCAGATCGAGGTCCCGCGTCGAGAGGCGCCCGAGCTCAATCCGGCCGGGGGACCCAAGCACTTCAGGTGGGTCCACATGGTGGTGATCGGCGCGGTCGCGTTCCTCATCGGCGTGATCGTCTGGAACGTCTGGCAGGGCTCGTGACGGCCGCCCCCCGCGCTGTGGAGATCACCCGACTCGCCGCGCGCGCCGCCGACGACAAGAAGGGCACGGAGATCGTGGCCCTCGACGTCTCGTCGCGCATGCCGCTCGCGGATGTGTTCCTGGTGGTGTCGGGCTCGAACGAGCGTCAGGTGATCGCGATCGCCGAGGCGGTCGAGGAGGCACTGCTCGCTGACGGCACCAAGGCCGTGCGACGCGAGGGCATCCGCGAGGGCCGCTGGGCGCTGCTCGACTTCAACGATCTCATCGTTCACGTGATGCACCAGGAGGATCGGGCCTACTACGAGCTCGAGCGCCTGTGGAAGGATTGTCCCGTCCTGCCCCTCGACTAGGAGGTCCGATGCGCGTCTTCGTCGTGCGTCACGGCCAGACCACCTGGAACGTCTCTGGGCTGCTGCAGGGTGCCGCCGACATTCCGCTCACTCCTGAGGGACGTCAGCAGGCGGCCGCCACCGCCGCCGTGCTCGGCCGGCTCGTCGGGCCTGGCGCGACCGTCGCATCGTCCCCTCTGTCGCGAGCCTCCGACACCGCATCGGCCATTGCCACCGAGCTCGGGGTGAAGGCGCACCTGGACGACCGACTGCGCGAGCGGGCGTATGGAGTCTGGGAGGGCATCACTCCCGACCAGCGCGAGAGCGGCTGGCCGGACGAGGTGCGGGCGTGGCATGAGCACGGCAACCCCCCGATCGAAGGGTTCGAAGACCACTTCAGCGTGCGCGACCGCATGGTCGAGGCGATCGAGGAGTGGGCGGAGGACACCACCGGACCGCTCGTGATCGTGACCCATGGCAGTTCCGGCAGAGTGGGCCTCCAGGGGCTCCTGGGCCTGCCTCTCGATCACCGGACCCTCGGCAACCTCCGCAACGCGGCCTGGTCGCGACTGACCCGCCGCGCGCGCGGCGACTGGACGCTCGAGCGCCACAACCTCACCGCCCAGCTCGCGGGAGCGCGGCCGTGAGCGCGATGGTCCTGTGGCGGCACGCGCGCACCGAGTACAACGCCGATGGGCGGCTTCAGGGCTCGCTCGACGTCCCGCTCGGCGAGGGCGGTCGCGCTCAGGCCGCGGGAGCCGCGCGCAGGCTCGTCGATCGCTACGGGTCGGACCTCGTGATCGTGTCCTCGCCGCTGTCGCGCGCGCTCGACACCGCGGACGAGCTGGCCGCGCTCACCGGTGGCGACGTGGCGGTGGACGAGGGCTTCGCCCAGCGTCCCTACGGGGCCTGGGAAGGGCTGACATGGGCGGACGTACAGGCCCGCTGGCCCGAGCAGTTCGCGGCGCGCAAGCGGGGGGAGGATCCGGACATCCCTGGGTGGGGAGTGTCCGCGGACGTCGCCGCGCGCGTGGGTGCGGCGCTGCGGGACCACTGGGATCCCGAGGCCATCACCGTCGTCGTCAGCCACGGCAGCGCGATCCAGCTCGGTCTGCTCGACGTGCTCGGCCTCGAGCCGCTGTCGCGCGTGTTCGGATCCGTGCCTCACGCCGCGTGGCACGAGGTCAGGCGCGTCGAGTCCGGCGCATGGCACGTCGACGCCCTGGGGCTGGGAGCGGATTAGCGTCCGCCGCGCCCGTTGGGTTACACTGTCATTCGCTCTTCGGGGCACCTGGTTCGAAAGAACACGGGGCTGTGGCGCAGCTGGTAGCGCACCTGCATGGCATGCAGGGGGTCAGGGGTTCGAGTCCCCTCAGCTCCACGATGTGTTGAGACAGCATCATGAAAGCCGCTCCTTCGGGGGCGGCTTTCCTCGTTCCGCGGGGATCAGCGCGCGGGATTACGCGCCGAGCGCGGCGTGGATGTCGTCCGCGATCTGCTCCGGCTCCGTCGAGGAGCCGTACCGCTTGATCACCCGACCGTCGCGGCCCACGAGGAACTTCGTGAAGTTCCACTTGATCTTCGAGCCCAGGGATCCTCCGGCCTCGGACTTGAGCCACGTGAACAGCCCGTGCTCGTCCTTGCCGTTCACGTCGATCAACCCGAACATCGGGAACGTGACGCCGTAGTTCTTCTGGCAGAAGTCGCTGATCTCGGCGGCGTCCGCGAGCTCCTGCTTGAACTGGTTCGTGGGGAAGCCCAGCACCGTGAAGCCCTGGTCCTTGAACCGCGCGTAGAGCTTCTCGAGGCCCGCGAACTGCGGGGTGAAGCCGCACTTCGAGGCGGTGTTGACCACGAGCACCACCTGGCCGGCGAAGTCCGCGAGCTCACGCTCCTCGCCGTCGAGGGAGGTGGCGGAGAAGTCGGTCAGCGTCGTCATGGCTCCATGGTCGCACGGCGCCCGCTGCGGCACCATGGGTCCATGACGCGCACCCTGGTGATCGGCGCGACCGGCAGTGTGGGACGCGTGGTCGTGCCCGCTCTGGCGGACGCACGCCTCGACCCGGTCGCCTTCGTACGGGACCCTGCACGCGCATCGGCCCTCCTGGGGGACGTGTCCGTCGCGGAGGGTGCGCTCGAGGACCACGTCGCTCTCGCGGCGGCACTGCACGGGGCCGATGCGGTGGTCATGGTCCACGGCGCGTCCGGTTCCGCACGGGCCGAGGACGTCGACTACGGCGCGGTGCCCGCGGTGCTGAGGGCTCTCGGCGGGGCGCGGCCGCACGTGGTGCTGATGACGTCCATGGCCGTCACGCACGCGACCGGCAGCTGGCGCGAGGCGATGCACTGGAAGCGGAGGGGAGAGCGGCTGCTGCGGGCGAGCGGTCTGCCTCTCACGGTCATCCGACCCGGGTGGTTCGATCTGCAGCCTTCGGGCTGGGACTGCGTCGCGATCGAGCAGGGGGACGTGACGCCGGTCGACTCGCGTCGCCCCGTTGCTCGGTCCCACATCGCCGATGCGGTGGTCGCTTCGCTGCAGTGTCCCGCTGCGGTGGGGGTTACCTGTGAGCTGTTCGCCGCACCGGGAGCGCGCGAGACGAACTGGTGCTCGCGGCTCGAGGCGCTGCGGCGGGACGTGCCGGGCGCGCTCGATGCGGCGATGGATCCCGAGGGGCCGGCGATCGAGGACGAACCGGCGCGGCTGCGTGCTGACCTCGCCGCATTGCGTCCCAGGTGACGGTGCCGGAGCCTGCACCGTCGGACTAGGCTCGCTTCCATGCGGTTCGCGGCGATCGGAGACAGCTTCACCGAGGGCGTGGGAGACGACCTCCCCGACGGCGGCGTGCGAGGCTGGGCGGACCTCGTGGCCGCGGGGCTTGCCGCCGGGCTCGACGAGCCCGTCGACTACGTCAATCTCGCGATCCGCGGGCGCCTCATCGAGCCGATCGTGCGCGACCAGCTCGAGGCGGCCCTCGCGCTGGACCCGCTGCCCACGGTGATCAGCTTCAATGGCGGCGGCAACGACATGATGCGTCCGGGCTTCGCGCTCGAGCGGATCGTCGAGCTGATCGAGCATGCCATCGCGCGGTGCCGCGAGGCCGGCGTGGAGCTGCTGATGCTGTCGGGTGGGGACCCGACCATGAGGCTCCCTCGAGGAGCCACCATGTCCGAGCGCGGGCGCATCTATCTCGAGGCCGTCGACGGCATTCTCCAGCGCCATCCTGAGCAGGCGTTCGTCGACAACTGGTCCGATCAGGAGCTCAGGCGCGCACCCTATTGGTCGCCGGATCGGCTCCACTTGGGTCCCTTGGGCCACGAGCGCGTCGCGGCACGGGTGCTAACCGCGCTGGGCGTGGAGACGGAGCTCCCCACGTCCGAGGACACGAGCGCGGAGACCCGGAGGGCCCTGGACGAGGCACGCTACTACGGCCGCTACGTGCTGCCGTGGATCGGGAGGCGTCTCACCCGGCGCTCCTCGGGCGATGGTCGCGTGGCCAAGCATCCCGACTGGGTGCGCATCGATCCCAGTGCCGTCCGCGAGTCGGCGCCACCCACTCGCTAGCCTGGGCGCATGCCCACCCCTGACTTCGTCCTGAAGCTGCGCGAGCGCATCGGCCACGATCTGCTGTGGATGCCGGGTGTCACGGCTGTGATCCTCCGCGAGACCTCGGGCGGCACCGAGGTGCTGCTGGTGAAGCGCGCGGACAACGGCGCCTGGACACCCGTGACGGGCATCATCGACCCGGGGGAGGAGCCCGCGGGCGCAGGTGCGCGCGAGGCGCTCGAGGAGGCCGACGTGGTGGCCGTGCCGGAGGCGCTGGTGCGGGTGCGGGCGCTCGAGCCCCTCACCTACGACAACGGCGACCGGTCGCAGTACCTGGACCTCACGTACCGCTTCCGTTGGGTCAGCGGTGAGCCGCACCCCGCGGACGGCGAGAACACCGAGGCGCGATGGTTCCCCACCACAGCGCTGCCGGACATGAGCACGGAGATGGGCGACCGCATCGGCGCCGCGCTGCGAGGCGACGACATCGCGGACTTCCTGCCCTGATCCCACCCACCCCCCGCGCCCGCGAAGTGGATCCCTTTCGCTTGCCCAAGCGCTAAGACAAGCGAAAAGGATCCCTTTCGCGGAAAGGGGCGGGGCTAGTGCGCCGCTATCGGGGCTTCGCCCTCGACCTTCTCCGGGCGTCGGATCAGGGTCGCCAGGCCGATGCCGAGCGTCGCGAGGATCGCGCCCACCAGGAACGCCGTCCGGATGCCCGCCGCCTCGGCGGTGGCCTCGGACGCGCCCCCGTCGATCTGCGTGATCGCGACGGCCGTCATGGTCGACACGAACAGCGCTGTGCCGGCCGCGGCCGCCACCTGCTGCAGCGTCGAGATGGTCGCTGAGCCGTGCGAGTACAGGTGCTGGGGCAGCGACCCCAGGCTCGCGGTGAACAGCGGCGTGAAGATGAGTGCCAGACCCGCGCTCAGGGTGACGTGGCACGCGAGCACCATCCACGGCTGAGTGGCGGTGGACAGCGTGAGCGCGAGCATCCACAGCGCGGTCGCGACGAGCGCGGTGCCAGGGATGAGCAGGGGGCGGGGGCCGATGCGGTCGTAGAGCCGGCCCACCGGTCGCGCCATCACGCCCATCAGCAGGCCGCCCGGCAGCAGCATGAGACCGGTCTGGAGGACGCTCAGGCCCAGCACGCCCTGGGTGAACAGCGGCACCAGGATGATGGTGCCGAACAGGGCCATCATCGCGACCACGAACATCGCCGTCGCGACGGAGAAGGTGCGCTCGCGGAACACGCGCAGGTCCAGCAGCGGGGCGTCACGCTTCTGGAGAACGATCTGGCGCCACGCGAACACGCCGGTCACCACCACGCCGATGACCGCGAAGGCGATCGCAACCAACACATTGCCCTCCGCGGACTCGCCGATCTGCGACAGCCCGAACACGAGAGAGCCGAAGCCCACGGCGGCTAGCAGCACCGACGGCAGGTCGAGCGGCGCCGGGCGAGTCTCGTTAGTTGAGCGCATCTTGAGGAAGCCGAACACCAGCACCGTGATCGCCACGGGCAGCACGAACACGAACAGGAAGCGCCACGGCAGGAACTGCAGGATGACGCCCGAGATGGTCGGGCCCAGCGCCGGCGCCACCGAGATCACGAGGCCGATGGTGCCCATGCGCTTGCCGCGCTCGTGCTCGGGCACCAGGGAGATGACCGTGGTCATGAGCAGCGGCAGCATCACCGCCGTGCCGGTGGCCTGGATGACGCGCGCGCCGAGCAGCACCTCGAAGCCCGGAGCGACGGCGGCCAGCGCGGTGCCCGCGACGAACGTCGACATCGCCGCGAGGTACAGCGGGCGGGTGGGGAAGCGCTGCAGCAGCCAGCCGGTGATGGGGATCACCACGGCCATGGTCAGCAGGAATGCGGCGGTCAGCCACTGCGCGTCCACCGCGGTGATGTCGAGGTCCGCCATGAGGTGGGGGATCGCGACGCCCATGATCGTCTCGTTCAGGATCACCGTGAAAGCGGACACGATGAGCACCATGATCACGAGGTTGTCGCGACGGCTCGTGGTCGCGGCGGCGTCAGGAGTGGTGGTGGTGCGGGCGTTGCTGGTGGCGGGCGCGGTCGTCTCGGCCATGGAATCTCCGATCGTGCACGCCAGGCGATCAGCTTCCCAGCGGCGGGGCGGCACAAGGCACACGCGGGGACGGACCATTGTCGCACCTCGCGGCGGGTCCGGGAAGGGCAACCCTTCGGCAGGCCAGGAGATTCCCTACCGGTCGGTCAGATCAGTCCCAGCCTGCTGAAGCCCTCGACCAGCCCGCCGTCCTGCGGCCCCGGCACCACCGCATCGGCGCTCTCCAGGACGTCAGGGTGACCACCCTCGATGCCGATAGCCGTGCCTGCGTAGCGGATCATCTCGACGTCGTTGGGGCCGTCGCCGGCGGCGACCACGTCCGCGGCCGTCAGGCCCAGGTGGTCCACGACGGTGCGCATCCCGACCTCCTTGGTGATGTGTGCCAGGTACAGCTCGCCCGCACCGCGGCCGAGGTCGCGGATCGACGTGTCGACCGCGGCGACCTCGGGGCCGATCTCCGCGGCGATCTGCGAGAGCGGCACGTCCGCGCTGAGGGTCACGACCTTGCAGAACGCGAGCCCGTCGAAGCTGTCGACCACGCGGCGCCCGTCGAGCAGGTCGCGCCAGACCTCTTCCTGGCTCGATCCTGAGCCCGGAGCGCGGGCATCCATGGCGTCGCGGCCCTCGGCGCGCACGTACATGGCTTCGGTCGCCTCGACCAGGCTCACGGCATGGTGACGGTCGAGCGCCGCGATGGACCGGGCGGCGACGGCTGCGGGGAAGGTCTCGTCGCGCAGTACCGCGCCTTCGAGTTCGGCGTACGCGCCGGCGCCTGCGACGACGCCGTCGAAGCCCGCCGCGAGCAGGCGCTCCGAGACCGTGGCGCGCGGCCGGCCCGTGCACAGCAGCACCCGGTGGCCGTTGGCACGCACCGCTCGCACCGCGTCGACGTGGGCGGGCGGCACCCATCCGTGGAACGCGTAGGTGCCGTCGATGTCGAGGAAGACGATGCGGGGGCCGGGCATGGCTCCCAGCCTAGGAGGGATCACAGAGGGCCGATGCCGTGGCGAGGTCCCGCGCGAACGGTTGCCGGGGGGATGGTCGCCTGGCGTACGGTACGGGCGTGGACCCGATCGCGCCGCCCTTCCCCCGAGACCTCGGGGTCGTGGGCGCGGGGCGGGTGGGGCTGGCCCTCGCCGCGCTCGCCGAGCACGCGGGCATCGACGTCCAGGTGGCGGCGTCTCGGGAACCGGAGCGCATTCGCGCTCAGGTTCACGCCGCGGCGCCCGGGGCACACGCCGCGACGGTCGAGCAGGTCGCACGCTCGCAGGTGGTGGTGCTGGCGCTGCCCCTCGGTAAGGTCCGCACGCTCGACGCCGCGATGTTCAACGGCGTGCTCGTGGTGGATGCGACCAACTACTGGTGGGAGCTCGACGGTCACCTGCCGCAGTTCGAGGACCTCGCGACGTCCTCTTCGGAGCAGGTCCAGTTGCTGCTGCCGGGTGCTCGGGTGGTCAAGAGCCTCAACCACCTCAGCGCCTACGCGCTCGAGGAGCTCGCGCGGCCTCGAGGTGTGGCTGACCGACTGGCGGTCGCGGTCGCGGGGGACCACGAAGCGGATCTGCGCGCGGTGAGCGCCCTCGTGGACCGGCTGGGCTTCGATCCCATCGCAGCAGGTCCGCTCGCCGAGGGCATGCGCTTCGAGCCTCAGACGGAGCTGTTCGGTGCGGATGCCGACGCGCAGGAGGCGCGAGAGATTCTCGACCGGTTCTGGGACTCGCAGCGTGGTCGCGTCGTCGGTCGCGCGCGCTCGCGCGAGGGGTGACGGGGCAGGCGCGACTAGAGCCTGCGCCGTCGGGGGGTGAGCCGGACGGCAGGCAACGGGGGAGCGGGGATCCTCACCGCGTTCGCCTCCGGCACCGTCCCGAAGCGGGCGTCGTGCGCCTCCCAGGCCTCCCGCGCATCGGCGATCTCCTGGTGACTGCGGCCCACGAAGTTCCACCACATGAGTAGGTCATCCGGAAAGGGCTCGCCGCCCAGGAGGAAGACGCGGGCGTCGGAGGGTGCACGGAGGGTCACGGACCTGCGGTCCGTGCCGAGGTACAGGATCGCGCTGTCGCGAGGTGCACCCAGGGCGCCGCCGTCGGTGTCCAGCACCTCGACGTCACCGGTCACCTGCAGGACCCCGTGCTCCCAGTGCGGCTCGAGCGGCACCGGCACGGTGGCGCCCGCGGGCAGGTCGATCTGCACGCCCACGAGCGGCGTGTGCACGGTCGCGGGTGACCGCACGCCCGCGAGCTCGCCCATCACCACGGTGGCGCGGGCGCCTCCGCCCAGGTCGACCTCGGGCAGCGAGGCGTGGGTCTCGAATGCGGCATCCCCGTCCCGGGTCTCCTCGGGCAGCGCGACCCAGAACTGGATGGCGTCGAGCATCGTCTGGGGCGTCACCGAGTGCTCGGTGTGGGCGATGCCGTGTCCGGCGGTCATGAGGTTGAGCGCTCCGGGCCGCAGCACCACGTGCGAGCCGAGCGAGTCGCGGTGGCGCGCCTCACCGGTGAGCGGCCAGGTGACTGTCTGGAGCCCGGTGTGCGGGTGGGCGTCGACGGTCATCGTGGTGACCTGCGGGCCGAACCGGTCCACGAAGCACCAGGCGCCGATCGTGGGCAGCGCGCGCTGCGGAAGCGCGCGGCGCACTGTCATCGCGCGCAGTCCGCCCAGGGGAACGTCGCGGGCCTCGAGCATGATCGCGCGCGGACCCGGACGCTCGTGCATGGTCACTGACCGACGATCCTCAGCCCGGGAGTGTCGTGGCGGTCGACGTAGCGCGCGACCGCCGGGCACAGTGGAGCGACGGCGAGTTCCTGGCGGACGGCGTCCTCGAGAGCTGCCTCGATCAGCGGCTTCGACAGGCCGCGACCCCGGAAGTCCTCGAGGACCTCGGTGTGGGTCATGACGAGGATCCCGTCGCCCGAACGCGTGTCGATCCAGCCCACGAGCGTGCCGTCGACTCGCAGTTCGTAGCGCGCGGCGTCCGCGTTCCAGGTGGTCTCCGTCACGGTCATCCCTCGGTCAGGTCGAAGGGCTCGCGGCGGCCGTCCCGCAGCGAGCCACCGGTCGCGAGCCGCATCATGTCGGAGTCGAGGTCGATGCCCAGTTCGGTCCCGCCGGCGGAGCCGAAGGTGTGCTGGTAGCGCGACCACGAGTCGTCGCGAACCTTCCGGGCAAAGCCGGACTCGACGAGGATCGCCAGCTCGGTCGCCGCGCGATCGATGCGGGTGCCGAGCGCCTTGTCGGTCCAATCCTCGGTGGAGGCGAACAGCCCGGTGGGCACCGGCAGCGCGCGAAGATAAGCAAAGAGTGCGCGCATCTCCTCGTCGACCACCAGCGCGTGTCGGGCGGTACCCGCGGTCGCGGCGAGAATCACGGGCTTGCCAATGAGCAGGTCGTTGTCGAGCACCTGGAAGAAGCTCGAGAAGAGGCCCGAGGCCCCAGCCTTGTAGACCGGCGCGGCGGCGATGATGCCGTCTGCGGCCTGGAGTGCCTCGATGGCCCTCGTGAACTTGGGGCCCATCAGCTGGCTCGAGAGCGCCTGCGGGAGCTCGGGCAGGAGCTCGCGCAGGTCGATGGTGGTGGCGGTGACCGTGTGGCCGCGGTCCTCGAGGATCGCGACCGCGCGCTGCGTGGCGCGATCCGCGAGCAGGCGCGTCGACGACGGGTCGGAGACGCCCGCGCTGACGGTGACGAGGCGGTAGTTCTGAGTGGTCATGACTCCTCCGGAGCGAGCTTGCGAGAGAGTGTCTCGAGGAGCACGAGCTCCTGGTCGGTCAGTGCGGCGGTCATCGCGGTCGCGACCTCGCGGCCGTGCGCGCGGCCGATGCTGCGCTGCATCTCGCGTCCCGCGTCGGTGAGCGAGATGTGAGCCGCGCGTGCATCGTCCGGATCCGCGCATCGGCCCAGCAGACCGCGCTCGACGAGGCGATCCACCAGGCGCGACAGCGCGGGCTGACTCAGCAGCACGTGCTTGCCGAGCTCGCCGATCCGCTGCGGACCGTCGCACTTGGACAGCGTGTACAGGACGTCGTACTCGCGCATCGACAGGCCGTGCCACACGTCCTGCGCCGCGAAGCGGCGCATGAGCGCCGCGTGCGCGGCCATCGTCGCCTCCCACGCGTGATTGGCGAGGACGGTGCGGGACCTGACCCGCGCATCGGCTTCCGTAGTGGTCATGGCCGTGTCACATGCTCGGGTACGCCGCGACGGACTGCTCGGAGTCCTGGTACGGCGAGCCGCCGGTGACGTTGTCGCCGCGGTTGGCGTTGGGGCGGGGCTGGCGCGGCTCCTCGTCGCCGTACTTGGCCGTCACCCGGGCGGCGTGCGTGGGGGCCTCTGCCGTGCCGGGCTCGCGCTTGGCGTCGAGCTCCTTGCGCAGGACCGGGACCACCTCGCCGCCCAGCAAGTCGAGCTGCTCCAGGACGGTCTTCAGCGGCAGACCCGCGTGATCGACCAGGAACAGCTGGCGCTGGTAGTCGCCGAACGCGTCGCGGAAGGTCAGCGTCTTGTCGATGACCTCCTGCGGGCTGCCCACGGACAGCGGCGTCATCTCCTCGAAGTCCTCCATCTTGGGACCGTTGCCGTACACCGGTGCCTCGTTGAAGTAGGGGCGGAACTGGTCGTGCGCGTCCTGGCTGTTCTTCGCGATGAAGGCCTGGCCGCCCAGGCCCACGATGGCCTCCTTCTGGGTGCCGTGGCCGTGCGCCTCGAATCGGCGGCGGTAGAAGTCGATGAGGCGCTGGTAGTGCTCCTTGGGCCAGAAGATGTTGTTCGCGAAGTAGCCGTTGCCGTAGTACGCCGCCTGCTCGGCGATCTCGGGGGTGCGGATCGAGCCGTGCCACACGAACGGCGGGACGTCGTCCAGCGGGCGGGGCGTGGACGTGAAGCCCTGGAGCGGACCACGGAAGTTGCCCTCCCAGTCCACGACGTCCTCGCGCCACAGGCGGTGCAGCAGGTTGTAGTTCTCGAGCGCAAGCGGCAGGCCCTGGCGGATGTCCTGGCCGAACCACGGGTAGACCGGCGCGGTGTTGCCGCGACCCAGCATGAGGTCCATGCGGCCCTTCGACAGGTGCTGGAGCATCGCGTACTCCTCGGCGATGCGCACCGGGTCGTTGGTGGTGATCAGCGTGGTGCTCGTCGTGAGGATGAGCCGCTCGGTGAGGGCCGCAATGTGGGCGAGCAGCGTCGTGGGGGAACTGGAGAAGAACGGCGGGTTGTGGTGCTCGCCGATCGCGAAGACGTCGAGACCCACCTCCTCCGCGTGGACGGCGATGCGGGTGACCGCATCGATGCGCTCCGCCTCGGACGGCGTGTAGCCGGTGACGGGGTCGCGGGTGATGTCCGAGACGGACATGATGCCGAACTGCATGGGGGTGCTCCTTGATGGGCGGGTCGTCTGGCGTGGCCTGGCGACAATTATATGCGTTTGCATCTAATAACGCGAGCGGCCTGGATTCATTCCCGCAACTCACTCACGACTGTCAACGTCGCTGACTCCGCGAGCACCCGGCCGCGCCTCAAACGAGGCAACCCAGGATCACGGGTCTCGGGCTCACAGCCTCACGAGGCAACTCAGGATCACGGGTGCGGCAGGTCAGGACGCGTCCTGGCCCTCGGCCATCGCCAAGGTCGCTCGCGCCGCGCGCGCAAGCTCGACACCATAGGCGCGCCCATGGCCTGCGGCGTGGACCGCGAGCGGGTGCAGTTGGTGCACCGGCAGCCGAGCTCGCCAGCCGTCGCGAAGCTCCCCGACCTCCCGGTAGCCCTCGATGATCTGGTCCAGGTGCGGTGCCCCGAACAGGGCCAGCATGGCCAGGTCCGTCTCGGGATGTCCACCGTGTGCCGCGGGGTCGATGACGATCGCACCGTGGGCGTCGAACAGCAGATTCCCGGCCCACAGGTCCCCGTGGATGCGCGCGGGAGCCGCGCCGTCATCGAAGGCTCCGTCGACGATTGCCGCGCATGCGTCGAGGACGGTCGCCGCCTCGCTTGCGGTGAGGTGACCTGCCTGGCGAGCAGGCTCGAGGAACGGCTCCACTCGGGCCCCGGCGTAGAACTGTCCCCACGAGTCCGCAGTCGAGCGCGGCATCTCTCGGCGTCCGATGAACAGCGGCCCGTCCCAGCCTGCGGGCGGAGCGCCGAAAGCCTCGGCGCCTGCGACATGTGTCCTCGCGAGGTCGCCGCCGAAGGTGCGTGCAGCGCGGGACGTCGGCGCCGTGGTGACGATGCGGTCGAGCGTGATCGACGCCGAGGTGACGCGGCGCACGCCGACGGCGCGGGCGCCTCCTGCCTCCGCGAGCCAGCGCAGCCCAGCCGCCTCGGCCTCGAAGAATCCGGGTGGCGCGTCGTTCCTCGTTTTGGTGAACGGTTCCATGGAAGTCCAGGCTCTCGCGGATCTCGATGGACCGGGAACAGCCGTTCGTGCCCGTCACGTGCCTCGTCAGGGCTGATCGGCCGGCTACTGAGTACGTGGCTTGCCTAGTTCTCGGTGGGGAGCGGGGGCGAGGCGGGGGCTCGGTGCGGGATTCTGCGCGGGGCCATCACGCCCGCGAGCAGCACCACCACGAGGCCCATGAGCGGCATGATCATCAGTCCGGCGCGCAGGCTCCACGTGTCGGCGATCGCGCCCACCACCGGTGGGGAGATGAGGAACGCGAGGCGCAGTGTCCACCCCACCACGGTCAGTCCGGTTCCGGACTTGAGGCCGCGCATCTCGTCGGCCGCGTGGAACGCGCCCGGGATCAGCGTTGCGATGCCGACGCCCGCGGCGGCGAAGCCCGCGATCGTTCCCCACACGCTGGGGAAGGCCAGTGCGAGGCCCATGCCCACGAACACCAGGGCACCGCCCGCGCGCGCCACCGCGCGCTGGCCGAACCGGTCCACCATCCGGTCGCCGGTGATGCGCCCGATGAACTGGAATCCCTGCAGGGCGATGAAGCCGAACGCGGCAACGGATGCGGCGGCACCCAACTCGTCGCGCAGGTACGAGGCCGCCCAGGTCGACGCGGCGTCCTCCGCCCACGCGCCGGCGATCGCGATCATCGACAGCGCCAGCAGGAGGCCCCACATGCGGCCGGGGATGCGGCGCGGGCGGTGGCCGTGCGGCATCCCCGCCTCGTCCTCGCCGGACTCGATCACTGACTGCGGCTCGGGCCCCCGGAGCAGCATGGGGTAGCTGACCACGTTCAACGCGACCACGACGACCGCCATGATGACGAAGTGCCAGGTCACGGGAAGGCCGAGGCCCGTCGCGGCCGCGCCCATCAGACCGCCGATCACGGCGCCGATCGACCACATGGCGTGGAACGCGTTGTTGATCGAGCGCTTGTAGAGCCGTTGCACCCGCAGGCCGTGGGAGTTCTGGGCGACGTCGACCCAGGCGTCGGTGGCGCCGACGAAGAACAGCGCCGCGCCGAACACCCACACCGACGGCGCGAAGCCCGCGACCAGCATCGCGACGGTGCAGCCGAGCATGCCGAGCACGGCGACGCGCGACGATCGGAAGCGCCGGATCATCGCGCCGGCGAGGAGCCCCAGGCCCAGCGAGCCGATGGGCCACATCGCCATCGCGATGCCGAGAGTGCCGTACGAAATCTCGAGGCCGTCGCGCAGCTCGGGCAGTCGCGGCGCGAGGTTGCCCAGCAGGATGCCGTTGGTCATGAAGACCAGGGACACTCCCAGGCGCGCCCGGCGAAGCTCGGGCGCCACGGTGGGGCGGGCGGCGGTCATTCACCCTCGCCAATGCGGAAGCGAGTGGTGAGCAGGTCCTCGACCCGCGAGCTCGGCCCCACCAGCAACGTGAAGTCGCCCGGCTCGATCACGCGCTCGCCGGCGGCATTGACGATGCTGCACGCCGCCAGGTGCACGGCGACCTCGACCTCGCGCGATTGTCCGGGCTCGAGCGTGACCTGTCGGTGGCCCTTGAGCTCGCGATCGGCCCACGTGGCGGACGTGACCTCGTCGCGTACGTAGACCTGCACGGTCTCGAGAGCGGCGCGCTCGCCGGTGTTCGTCAGGGTGACCTGCGCGCGCACCACGGGCTCGTCGCCCGGGGGCAGCAGGCGCAGATCCCCGTACTCGACCGTGGTGTACGAGCGGCCCTCGCCGAAGACCCAGCGCGGACGCTGGGTCAGGTCCGCGTAGCGGGTGCCGTGCTGTGCGTCGATCTGGTTGTAGAAGACCGGCTGCTGGCCCGCGTGGCGCGGCCAGCTGAGCGGCAGGCGCCCGCTGGGCTCGATCGCGCCCAGCAGCAGCTCGGCGACCGCCTGGCCGCCGTGCATGCCGGGGTTGGCGGCCCAGATGACGGCCGATGCGCGCTCGGCCGAGGGAGGAAGGACGTGCGGCTTGGAGGCGAGGACGACGAGAATCACCGGGGTGCCGGTCTCGACGAGCGCGTCCAGGAGCACGACCTGGCCGCCCTGGAGCTCCAGCGTCGCGGTCGAGCGGCCCTCGCCGATCAGCTCGATGCGGTCGCCGAGCACGGCGACGGCGACGTCCGCGGCGCGCGCGGCCTCGACGGCCGCGTCCAGCTCGGCCTGATCCACGGGAGCGGAGTGCGCCACGCGCGGACGCGGCTGGCCGTCGGCGAAGAACTCGCCGTCGGGGTCCGGGCCGGATTCGACGATGGACGCGCCGCGCTCATAGGTGACGGTCCAGCCCTCGGGGATCTGCTCGCGCAGGCCGTCGACGACGGTCAGGATCATGTCGCGCGGCTGGCCGTGCGCGAGCCAGTCCGCCTGGCCCGAGCTGCCCGCCCAGTCGCCCAGTTGGGTCTGGGCGTCGTGGGCGTTGGGTCCCACGACCGCGATGCTCCGTGCGGGTGCGTCGCCTCCCGTCCCCAGCGGCAGGAGTCCGTCGTTCTCGAGCAGCACCAGAGAGCGGCGCGACGCCTCGAGTCCGAGCTCGCGGTGCTCCGCGCGAGCGACGTCACGGTCGATGCGCTCGGCGTCCGGCATGCGCGGATCCTCGAACAGGCCCAGGTCGAACTTGAGCGTCAGGATGCGAGCGACCGCCTCGTCGATGCGCGCCTCCTCGAGCAACCCCTGCGCGACCGCGTCCTGAGCGCCCTGGAAGAAGGCCGGAGTGGTCATGATCATGTCGTTGCCGGCGTTGACAGCGGCGGCGGCTGCCTGGGCGTAGTCCGGGAACATGCGCTGCTCGCGCACGAGGTTGCCGACGTTGTCCCAGTCGGTGATGAGCGTGCCCGTGTAGCCCCACTCGCCGCGCAGCACGTCGTTCAGCAGCCAGTCGTTCACGGTGATGGGCGTGCCGTCGATGGACTGGTAGCCCAGCATGAAGGTGCGGCAGCCCTCGCGCGCGACGCGCTCGAACGGCGGCAGGAACCACGATCGCAGCTTGCGGCGCGACACGTCCGCCTCGGAGGCGTCCCGACCGCCCTGGGTCTCGGAATACGCGGCGAAGTGCTTGGCGGTGGCGAGCACAGCCGTCGGGTCGCCGAGCCCGTCACCCTGATAGCCGGCGACCATCGCGGAGGCGAGCTCGCCGATGAGGTGCGGGTCCTCGCCGAAGGTCTCGGAGACGCGGCCCCAGCGCAGGTCCCGCGTGATGCACAGGACGGGGGAGAAGGTCCAGTGGATGCCGGTCGCGGAGGCCTCGACGGCCGTCGCGCGTGCGACGCGCTGCACGAGGTCGCGATCCCATGTCGCGGCGAGCCCCAGCTGGGTGGGGAAGATCTCGGCGCCGTCCCAGAACGAGTGGCCGTGAATGCAGTCCTCGCCGATGAGCAGGGGGATCTGGAGCCGTGTGGCCTCGACGAGCTCTCGCGCCGCGATGACGTTCTCGGGTGAGGTGTGCAGGATCGAGCCGACGTGGAAGTTCTCGATGATCGCGCGCACGCCCGTCGGGGCGCTCAGCTGCATCATCTGTCCGACCTTCTCGGGGAGAGTCATGCGCGCGATGAGGTCCGCGACGCGGTCGGCGGTGCTGAGGCTCGTGTCGAGATAGGCGGCGGTGTCCACTCGGGATCCTTTCGGGGTGGCGGCGCTCCGGGGCGCACCGATCGTATCAACTTTCCTACCGCATGGTAAGTTGAACGGATGGTGGAGGACGATCGGCTCGACGGGCGCCAGAGGCGCGGCCGCGACACGCGCGCGCACATCATCTCCGCCGCGATGGAGCAGTTCTGCGAGTCAGGCTACCGGGCGAGCTCGCTGCGCGACATCGCCGCGCGCGCGGACATCACGCATCCGGGCGTGCTCTATCACTTCCCGACCAAGGAGGCCCTGCTCATGGCGGTGCTTCAGCGGCGCGACGAGCAGGGCCGCGAGACGCGACCTGTGGTGGGGGAGATGGGCAGGGCCGCGCTCGCGAGCATGGCTGCCGCTGCGGCGCACAACGAGACTCAGCGCGCCATGGTCGAGTTGTACGCCGTGCTGTCGGCAGAGGCGACGGGGCCTGACCACCCCGCGCACGCGTACTTTACGGAGCGCTACGAGCGCCTGCACGCCAACGTCCTCGAGGCCTATACGGTCGCTCGCGACGCTGGCGACCTGGTCGACGACGTGGAGCCGCGGGTGGCCGCGCCGCAGCTGATCGCGATGATGGACGGGCTGCAGGTCCAGTGGCTCATGGGAACGCTGCAGCCGCCGATGGCGCGCATCATCACGGCGCACCTGAACACTCAGCTGCGCGTGCCGCTCGACGCCTTCTAGGCGTTCGTGGAGCCCGCGCCCGTCGTGTCCAGCTCCGCCAGCCAAGCGCGGTAGGCCTCGGTGCTGAAAGGCCGGCCCAGGAAGGTCTCGACAAGGGCCCCTGCGGGCTGCGAGCCTCCGGGCACCAGCACCGCATCGCGGTAGCGGTGAGCGGCGGCGGCGTCGAGCAGGTCCGCGGGGTTGAACCCCGTGAAGAGGTCGCGCGCGATCGCGAGGCTCCACTGATACGTGTAGTAGCAGGCCGAATACCCCGTGAGGTGACCGAAGCTCGCGTACTGGTGCGTGTCGTCGAGCCGCTCGCGCACGTCGTGGCGTTCCTCGATCGCGGCCGCGAACGCGGCGATGTCCTCGGGAACGTCGCGGTGCAGCTGGTAGGAGAGCTGCGCGTAGACCAGTTGCCGGCACGTGAGCAGGCCGCGTGCGAGGTGCCGGCTCGCGCGTAGGCTGTCGACGAGTGACTCCGGAATAGGCGTGCCATCCTCGTCGACCGCGAAGCGGGCGAGCACGGCGTGGTCCCAGGCCCACTCCTCGAGCAGCTGGGACGGCGCCTCGACGAAGTCCCACTCGCCCTTCTCGGACAGCCCGGCCAGGCGCATCCACTGGCCACCGCCGGACAGGATCGCGTGCATCAGGTGGCCGAACTCGTGCAGGAAGGTCTCGAGGTCGTCGAACGTCATCGACCCGCGAGGGAAGTTGCACACCAGCGCACTCACCGGCAGGTGGCGACCGGCGATGCCGGTCACGACGGGGAAGCACGCCATGTGCCCGTACTTCCCGGCACGTGGGTGCATGTCGAGCAGGATGCGGCCGATGCGGTGGCCACCTGACAGGACGTCGTACGCCTCGACGTCCTCGTGCCACCGCGGCGCATCGGCCACCGGCTCGAACGACAGATCGAAGAGGTCGCCGGCGAGGGCGAGGATGCCGTCGCGCACCCGTCCGTAGTCCAGGTACCGGCGCACCTGGTGAGGGTCCACGCCAAAGCGCTCGGCCTTGAGGGTCTCGATGTAGTAGCGCGAGTCCGCGACGGTGACCGCGGTCGCATCTGGGTGGTCCTCGCGCATGCGCTCGAGCAGCATCGCGGCGTCAGCCTCGCCCGCAGGCCGTGCCGCGGAGTCGAGGTCCGCGAGGAACGACTCGATGCCCGCGCCGTCGGGCATCATCATCCGCGCTGTCGCGTAGTCGGGCCAGCCCTCGAAGCCGAGCAGGCTGGCCTTCTGGTCGCGCAGGCGCAGCAGGCGATCGAGCACCTCATCGTTGACGGGGTGTGCGCGCTCGTAGTCGGCGCGGACCAGCGCCTCGCGCGCCGACCTGTCGCTGGCCATCGCGAGGAAGGGACCGGAATCCGGGTAGTCGGTCGTGATCTCGACCAGGCCGTCGTCGCCCGCAGGGTGCGCGGCGACATAGTCCTCGGGGAGTCCCGCGAGCACCTCCGGCGTCACGCGGATGCGACCCACGTCCTCGCGAATGTTCTCCGAGAACTCGGTCTCTGCCGCTGAGAGCTTGCGGTCGATGTCCGCGAGGCGCTGACGCGTCTCGGCGTCGAGGTGCGCGCCCTGCAGCCGGAAGTCCCGGAGCACCAGGGTGCGCAGGTACGGAGCCTCGTCCCCGGGGGGCACGGGCGCCCCCTCGAGCGCGGCGAAGAGCTCGGGATCGCCGTCTCGAGCCGTGCGGAAGGCCGCGACCTCGTGCACGAGGTCGACGCATGCGTGACGCACCTGCGCATCCGGGTGGACCTCGGCGATCGACTCGACCAGCTGATGCGCGTGCGCCACGGCGACGTCCGCGTCGTTCCACGCGTCCCAGGCGTCGCCGCTCGGTCCGGAACGCACGCCATCGAGTGCCTCGCGCGCCGCCGACAGGCGCTCGTGAACATAGGCGGCGACGAACTCGCCCCACGGCTCGCTTGGCATCGGCAGGGTGGTGAGAGTGGCCTCGCTGGTCATCTCGCCAGGGTATCCGCGCGCATGTGGTGCCCGGGTCACCAGCGCTCGGACCAGCGCTTTCACCGTGCACGTGTGCGGCAACGGGAGTAGCGTGCAAGGAGGGCGGTGGCACGCCCCACGTCGCGCGCGCGGCGGAGACAAAGGAGCAGGCAATGGCAATGAACGACACGTCCACCACCACTGTCGAAGGGCCCGTGGGTTCGCGGGCCGGATGGGTGATGCTCAGCATCACCCGCATCGTTATCGGGTTCTACTTCCTGTGGGCATTCATCGACAAGGCGTTTGGCCTGGGCTTTTCCACCTGCCGCAACTCTGCGGAGGACGGATCGTTCACGGTGGATGTCTTCTGTGACAGCGCGTGGTTCAACGGATTCCCGCGCATCACCGAGGGCTACCTGGTGTTCGGCGGGAATCCCCAGAGTCCTTTCAACGACTTCTACGTCGATTTGGGAGGACAGGCGTGGACCGACTGGCCGTTCATGATCGGCCTGCTCGGCATCGGACTCGCGCTCATGCTCGGCATCGGCACGCGGATTGGAGCCATCTCCGCAACCCTCATGCTGCTCATGATGTACACCACGCAGATCCCGCTCTCCACGAACCCGTTCCTTGACGACCACATCATCATGATCGTCGCCGTCATCGCGGCGGTCTTGCTCGAGGCCAGGTATCAAGCCGTCGGGTTCGGCCAAGCGTGGAAGCGCATGGGAGTCGTCGAGAAGAACCGCTGGCTCATCTAGCCGCGTTCTTCGGGCGGGGCTGCGCACTCGGCGCGGCCCCGCCTTTCCGCGTGCGTCACCCTGGCAGAGGGCCGATGCGGGGCTCAGTCCCGCGATTCGAGCCACGCGGCGACCACGTCGCCGATCATGGATCGGTGATGGTCGCGCAGGTTCGGGTCCAGCATGTCGCGGCCGAACAGGAAGCCGAACGTGTGGCGGTTGGCGACCTGGAAGAAGCAATACGCGCTGATGACGATGTGGACATCGAGAGCGTCCACCTCGCGACGGAAGCTGCCGTCGGCCTGGCCTCGCGACAGGATGTCATCGAGGACGCCCAGCGCATTCTGGTTGAGTTCGCGTAGGCCGTCGATGCCCTGGATGAACTCCCCGCGGTGGATGTTCTCGATGGCCACGAGCCGAATGAACGAGCTGTGGTCCAGGTGGTGGTCGTACGTGCGTTCGGCGATCCGACGCAGTGCCTCGCGAGGCGGCAGGTCTCCCACGTGCACGGACTGCTCGGCCTCACGGATGCCGCGATAGGCCGCCTCGAGCACCGCGACGTACAGATCCTTCTTGCTGCCGAAGTAGTAGTAGATGCCGCGCTTGGTCATCTTCGTGCGACGCGCGATCTCGTCGACGCCCGTGCCTGAGTAGCCGGACTCAGCGAAGGCCTCGGTGGCGACCGTGAGCAGTTCGGCGCGCGTGCGCGCGGCGTCACGCTTGCGCCCGGGTGCGGTCGTCACGGTGTCACTCTACTGAGGAGGCAGGCCGGTCCGCAGGTGCGGTGCCGCGACGCGCGGCGCCTCGGAGAGCAAACGTCGCGGAGTGTCGACCAGCATGGTCTCGATCTCCCGGTCGCTGACGCCAGCCGCGGTGAAACGGGGCAGGACGGTCTCGAACAGGTGCTCCATGTGCCACAGCGGCGCGTGGACCGTCCTCCACGCGGGCGGTGTCACTCGGCTGAAGACCGCGGCGTCGTGGGAGAGAACCACCTGCTCCACCAGACCGGCGTCGAGGACGGCGAGAAGCATGCGGATGCGCGCGTCATCGGGCAGCACATGTTCCATACCAAAGCGGTCGAAGCCCAGGTACGCGCCTCGCGCGGCAAGGGTGAGGAGGTAATCGAGGTCAGTCGAGTCGCCCGCGTGTCCCACGACGACCCGGTCAGGGGCGACCTCGAGCTCATCGAGCAGCTCGAGTTGAGCAATCCCCCCTCGGGAGCCCGCGTGCGAGTGCGTCATGATCGCCGCGCCGGTGCGACGATGGGCGTGCGCGGCTGCCGCGAACACTCGGCGCACGTCTGGTGTGATGCCGCCGAGGTCCGAGGCGACCTTGATGACCCCTGCTCGGACCTCAGTGCCTGCAATGCCCTGTTCGAGGTCACGCACCATCAGCTCGACGAGCGGATCCGTCCCGCCGACGAGGGTGCCGGGGCCGTGCATGCGCACAGCGGGCGGGAGGTCGCCCACGCTGTACCAACCGGTGGCGGCGACGATGCGCACGGGACTTGCGGCGGCGACCCGCGCCACAAGAGAGGCGTTGCGACCGATCCCGGGGACGGTGAGATCGACGACCGTGCGGACTCCGCGCTCATGCAGGCGGTGCATGGTCTCGACGGCGGAGTCGACCGCGCCCTGCTCATCCCATGAGGGATGAGGCAGGGCGCGGTCGAGCTCCAGGTCGCCGACGAAGACGTGCTCGTGCATCAGCGTGAGGCCGAGCGCGTCCGGTTCCACGAGGCCCGTGTAGGTCGGGACTCGAGCGTCGGCTGACATGACGTCAGCTCGGGTCAGGGAGCCGTGGCGCGGATGGCGTTGAACACTTCGAGCGACTCGCCCGTGAACGTGTTCTCGAGGAAGGCGACCGCCATCTCGGAGAACGCGTCACGGTCGACGTCGTCGACGATCTCCCACTCGCCCTCGGCGCGCCAGGCGTCCAGGGTCTCCGTCTCGCCCTGGGCGATGCACTCGGTCACCGAGTCCACTGCGGTGATGGTCGCTGCGGACAGCGCCTCCTGCTGCTCGGCGCTGAGCTCGTCCCAGATGGGGCTGACGATCACCAGGTTGGTGTTGAGCTGGTGAGCCGAGAGGCTCAGGTAGTCCTGGACCTCCTTGAGGTTCGATGCGTCGATGTTCGTGACCGGGTTCTCCTGTCCGTCGACGGTGCCGTTCTGGAGCGCGAGGTAGAGCTCCTCGTAGGCGACCTCGGTAGCCGTCGCGCCGAGCGCCTCGGCGTTCATGAGGTACTGCGGCGATCCCGGGAAGCGCATCCGCAGTCCATCGAGGTCCTCAGGAGTGCGAATGGGGTCGTTGGCGGTGAAGTGACGTGCGCCAGCGGACCACACGCCGAGCGTCTGCACGCCGGTCTCGGTGTAGAAGCCCTCGATCAGCACGGCGGACTCGTCGCTGGCCATGAATGCGGCGAGGTGAGCTTCGTCGTCGAAGGCGAACGCGGAGTCCAGCACGCTGATGGGCTCGTACACTGCTCCCAGCGCGGAGGCGCCCTGGATGTCGATGTCGATGTCTCCCGAGACCACCGACGCGATGCGGTCCGCATCGCCGCCGAGCTGGCTCGACGGGAAGATCTCGATGGTGAGGCCGACGTCTGCGGCGGCCACTTCATCGGCGATGACCTGGGCGCCGCACGCGTGCTGGGGCTGGTCCTCGGTGTAACTGTGGGCGAGGGTGAGTTCGATCGCCTCGGCCATCGAGTCGTCGGGCTCACTGGTCTCTTCTGCGGTCGTTTCCTCTGAGGTGGGCTCGTCCTCGGCGTCCGAGGAGGAGCACGCGGTGAGCAGGACCGCCGGGACCGCGGCAGCGGCGATCCAGCGGGTCAGGCGGGGACGTGGTGACTTCATCGTTCCTGTCCTTTCAGTGGTGCCACGTGGGCGGGATTCCTTGTCGCCTCCGCGGCGACCAGGTCTGTGAGGTCGGCAAGCATCGCGGCACGGTCGGCCGGCTCGCCGGTGAAGATCTCGAAGGCGTCTGCGGCCTGGTTCATGGCCATGCCGAGCCCCGTGACGACCGAGCATCCGCGCGAACGGGCGCCGCGCACGAACGCGGTCTCGACGGGGCGGTACACGATGTCGACCACGAGCGTTCCTGCGCGCAGGAGCGCAGGATCGACGGCACTGCCCGGGTGCGCCGCCATGCCGAGCGGGGTGGCGTTGATGACGGTGTCCGCCGCAGGGATGAGGTGGGCCAGCTCCTGCGCGCTCGCGCTCTCGGCGCCCGTCGCGGATGCGAGTGCTTCGGCGCGGCCCGCGTCGAGATCGGCGACCACGAAGCGCGTGGGCTGTCGCTCGGCGATCGCCCGCGCGACGGCCGCGCCGGCTCCTCCCGCGCCCACCAGCACCGTGGTGCCCAGCACCCGGCCGTCGCGCGCCTCGTCGATCGAGGCGGCGAACGCCGTGACGTCGGTGTTGTGTCCTACCGCTCGATCGCCGGTGAGCACCACGGTGTTGACGGCCTCGATGGACGCGGCCGATGGTGCGAGCTCGTCGAGAAGCGGCACGATGGCCTGCTTGGCGGGGTGAGTGACGTTGAGGCCGTTGAAGCCCAGGCGCCGAGCGCTGTCGAGGAGCGCCTGCAGTCGCGCGGGCTCCGCCTCGCCTGGCTCCATGTTGACGGTGCGGTAGACGTAGGACAGCCCGTGGCGCGCGCCTTCGAGCTCGTGCATCGCGGGGGTCAGCGACGGGCCCACGCCCTCCCCGATGAGGCCGATCAGCACCGAACGGTGCTTCGCAGCGTGTGCGGTCGGCGTCATAGTCCCAGCACCCCCGGGAGCCACGCGACCGCGTCGGGCCACAGGATGATCGACACCGCGATCGCGGCTGAGGGAATGAGGAACGGCAGTGCTCCCCGGAACACCTCACCCACCTTGGTGTTCGACACGTGCGCGGTGACGAAGAGCACGGTTCCCACGGGTGGTGTGAGCAGCCCGATCATCAACGAGACGATGAGGAGGACACCGAGCACGATGGGGTCCACCCCGAACTCCCGGGCAATCGGCAGCAGGATCGGCACCACCAGCACCAGGATCGCAGTCGCGTCGATGACCGTGCCGAGCACGAGCATCATGAGTGCCGCCAGGGCGAGGAAGACCATAGGGCTGTCGGTGATCGACAGGACCAGCTCGGTCAGCATCTGGGGGAGGCGCTCGCGCGCGAGGATGTATCCCAGCAGAGACGCGGAGGCGACGATGAGCATGATGCTCGCGGTTGTCGTGACCGCTTCCCTGAGTGCGGCGAGTGCCGCACGCCACGGCAGTGAGCGTTGCAGCAGGCCCACGATCGCGATCCACGCGACACCCACCGCCGCAGCCTCGGTGGGGGTGAAGAAGCCGCCCAGGATGCCGCCCAGAATGATGACGGGCGCCACCATCGGCAGCAGGACGCCTGGAACGGACGAGCGCAACTCGCCGGCGTCGAAGGTGCCGGCGGTGATGTTCGGGTCGCGGCGGACGAGGATGAAGACCACGACGCACAGGCCGAGCGCCATGATGATCGCGGGCGCGACTGAGGCGGCGAACAGCGCTCCGGTCGACACTGCCGCGAGGCCCGCATAGATGACGGCGGGGATAGACGGCGGCATCACAGGCGCGACCAGCGATGACGCGGATGAGATTCCCGTCGCGAAGCGGCGGCTGTAGCCGGCCCGGAGCATCGCAGGGATCTGCACCTTGCCCAGTGCTGCCGCATCGGCCACCGCTGACCCGCTCATCCACGAGAACGCGACGGACGTGCCGACTGCGACGTAGCCCAGACTGCCACGCACGCGCGAGAGCGCGGCGAGAGCGAAGCGGAAGAAGCGCTCGGCGATGCCGGTGTGGTTGGCGAGCGTTCCCAGCAGGACGAACAGCGGCACGGCCAGCAGCGGAAAGCTCGCGGCGGCGTTGGTGACGTGGCGCAGCGCGGTTCCCGTCGATTGGTCGATGACCGCCATGTACACGAGTGAGGGGCCCAGGAAGGCGAATGCGACGGGCACCCGCAGGACGAGCAGGACGGCAATGCCGAGGCCGAGCAGTGCGAGCGTCATGCGGTCGCCTCCTGCTGCTCGCGCTCGGCAGGAGTGCCGTGCAGCGCGACGTCTACGGCCGCTACTGATGCGCGCAGCGCGGTGCTGGCGGCTCCCAGCAGCACGGGCACGTAGACCCACGACATGGGCAGGCGGAGCACTGGCGACTTGATGATCGACTGCGTCTCGACCAGCGCCCAGGCCTCGAGAGTGAGGCCCACTCCGGTGGCCGCGACCACGACGAGCGCGAACACCTGGATGGCGCGGACCAGCCGCGGGCTCGGGAGAGTGTCCGCGACCTCGAGCGCGATGTGGCCACGCGCCGTCACGAGGTATCCGATGAGCCCGAAGGTCAGCCACACGAGCGAGAAGCGCGCGATCTCACCCGTCCAGGCGATCTGGTCGATCGGGAGATAGCGCTGCAGCGCTTGGTAGAACACCAGCGCCAGGATGGCCAGCATCGACAGGCCGCCGATGGTCAGCTCCACGCGGCCCAGGACCCGCAGCACGCGCTGCGTGACGGTCCAGGCACCACGACTCTGTGGCAATTCGGTCACGAGACTTCCTTGTTCGTTCCGGGGGCCGAGGCCGGCCCTCAAGCGTCAATGTACCGATGGGTACATTCCATGGCAAGTACTTCGGCGAAGAAATGTACAGGGTGGTACATTCGGCCGCATGCGCACCTCGATCGCCACTGTCTGTCTGTCGGGAGATCTCGTACAGAAGCTTCGCGCGTGCGCGGACGCTGGCTTCGACGGCGTCGAGATCATGGACGCGGATCTTATCGCCGCGGATGAGTCTCCCGAGGAGATCAGGGCGCTGTGCGATCGGCTGAGACTGACCATCGACCTGTTCCAGCCCTTCCGCGACGTCGAGGGGGTGGCGCCCGACGTCTTCGAGCGCACGCTGCGCCGCGCCGAGTCGAAGTTCGCCGTCATGCGTCGGCTCGGGGCGACCACGATGCTCGTGTGCTCGAACGCCGGCACCGCGACGGACGGTGACGATGCGACGGCGGCACGGCAGTTGGGCGCGTTGGCCGATGCGGCGGCGCCGCACGGGATCCGGATCGCCTACGAGGCTCTCGCCTGGGGCCGCTTCGTCAACGACTATCGCCACGCCTGGCGCCTGGTCGAGCTCGCCGACCGTCCCAATCTGGGCACGTGCCTCGACAGCTTCCACATCCTGTCCAGAGGCCACGACCCCGCGGAGATCGAGGACATACCAGGGGAGAAGATCTACTTCCTGCAGCTCGCGGATGCGCCTTCGCTCGACATGGACGTGCTGTCCTGGTCTCGGCATCATCGGCTCTTTCCCGGTGAGGGGAGCTTCGCCCTCGTGGACTTCCTTGGCCACGTCTGGCGCGCCGGCTACGACGGCCCGCTGTCGCTCGAGGTCTTCAACGACACGTTCCGCCAGACCGATGTGTCTCGCACGGCCGCGCACGCCCGCCGGTCCCTGGCGTGGCTTGCGGACCGGACGGCTGCCCAGCTCGGGTGGGACGACGGGCAGGTGGGCGGTGCGCAGGTCCCGACCGGCTTCGACTTCGTCGAAGTCGGGGGAGCGGCGCTCGACGACGTGGATCAGGCACTGGGCCAGTTGGGTTTCACGTTCCGGGGTCGCCACCGCTCCAAGCCGGTGCGCCTGTGGACCGCAGGAGACGCGCGCATCATCCTCAACGAGCAGGTGAGGGACCAGACGACCCGCGTCACCGGGGTGGGGCTCACCGTTCCCGACGCCGATGCCGCGGCAGAGCGTGCGTTCGCGCTGGGTGCACCGCAGGCCTACCGGCGCACGTACACCGGAGAGCAGGTGCTGCGCGCTGCAGCGTCGCCGGACGGCACCGAGGTCTATTGGAACGACCCCTCGCCGGAGAAGGACTGGGAGTCCGAGTTCATCGGCGGCGAGGACCGGCCGGGACCGCTCCGCGGCGTGGTCGATCACGTCAACATCGGGTACCCCTGGCACGAGTTCGAGGAGGCGCTGCTGTTCGCCGGCAGCGCCCTAGCGCTCACGCCGGAGCCCGTGTCCGAGGTTCCCGGCCCCATGGGTCTGCTGCGCAGTCAGGTCATGCGCACGGCTGATGGGTCGGTGCGTCTTCCCATGAACCTCGCTCCACCCACCGCGCCGGTCCCATGGCGACACATCGCGATTCGCTGTGCAGATGTCCTGGATGCGGCCCGCCGCGCGCGCAGCGCCGGATTGCCGCTGCTGCAGGTGCCAGACAACTACTACGACGACATCGACGCTCAGTTCGGCGATCTCATGGAGCCGGGTCTGCTCGATGAACTGCGCGAGAACCACCTGTTCTATGACCGCGACGGCGACGCCGAGTTCATCCATCTGTACTCGCAGGTGCATGGCTCGGTCTTCTTCGAACTGGTCGAGCGGCGGCGTGGGTACGACGGCTACGGCGCGGCGAGTGCACCTGTCCGGATGGCGGCCCAGCGGCGATCCGCCTGACGGGCCTACGCCCGCACCGGCCGCTGCGCGCGTCTCTCCTCGAGGAGTTCGTGGGTCACGACGCGGGCGACCTGCGGGATCAGGTCCCGGCTGCGCTTGACCGCCCAGGGGGCGCCGTTGCGCACGAGCCACCAGGCACGCGCGTGCACGCGAGGGGGGCGAGGAGGGTCGGGAACGGGGTGCACGAGCGGCCAGTCCGCGCGGAGTTCGTGGACGGCTGCGGCGGCGAGACGTCGGTGGCCGAGTGGCGACGGGTGGATGCGGTCGATGTGCCATGCCCGCGGTCCCGCGTCGCTGAACACCGCGCCCCCGTGCACCAGCGTGGCGCCTGCAGCGTGGGCGGCGGCGACGATCGCGCCGTTCGCCGCCGCGATGCGGCGCGCCATGACCGCAGTCACTGGTGAGGGAAGCAGGTCGAACAGGCCGATGCGGTCGATGGTCAGGACGAGGATGCGGCGGCGGGGCGCGGCGAGGGTCGCGAGCGCGCCGCGCAGAGCCTGCTCGACCTCGGCGGCGTCGAAGTCGCCGCGCAGGACGTCGTTGCCGCCAGCACTCGCGAGCACCACATCGGGGTGGACCGCCACCGCCGCGGCCACCTGCGACCGCGTCAGGTCCCGCGCGCGTGTCCCGTTCTCCGCGAGATTGGCGAACGCCGCAGCGCCGAGCGCGTAGGCGGTGTGCGCAGCCCAGCCCACGTCGCCCGTCGGGTGCTGCGTCCCGTCGCCGACCCCGAGCGTGAGGGAGTCGCCGATCGCCACGACGGTCGGACGTTCGGCCATGGCCGCCTACCTCCCAGAGCTCTGGGGCACCACGGTTGCGGGAGGGACGTGACGCGGACGCGGCGCAGCGCCATGACGGGCGAGCATGGCGTCGATGCACGCGCTCCACGGCAGCTGCTCAGCCCGCTCACGCGCCCGCTCTCGACGCACGCGGGCGTCGCTGTCGAGGAGCGTCTCGATCGCATCGGCCCATGCGGCGGCGCTGCTCGCCGCGCTCGCGCCGCCGCCGCCCACGACGTCCGGCAGCGCCGACTCGGCGTTCACGACCACCGGGGTCCCCGAGGCCAGCGCCTCCAGAGCGGCGAGGCCAAAGGTCTCGATGGGTCCCGGAGCGAGTGCGAGGTCGGCGGTCGCGAGGAGTCGCGCGAACCGCTCGCGGCCGGACACGAATCCCAGGAACGTCACCGGCAGCCCGTCCGCGCGCTCGCGCACGTGGCGCTCGGCGGCGCCTGTGCCGGCGCAGACCAGGCGCACGCGCCGACCCCGTGCCACCAGCTCGCGCACGGCCTCGACCGCGAGCTCCGGCCGCTTCTCGCGCGACAGCCGGGAGCCCATGAGCAGCAGAGTCTCGTCGGGGGCCGCCAGCGCGTCGCGGACCCCGGCGTCGGCGTGCGACGGATGGAAGAGTAAGAGATCGACGCCGAGCGGCACCGTCGCGACCGGCGCGCCGATCCTCTCGAACTCGCCCGCCGCAAACGGCGTGGTTGCCACCACCTGAGAGAAGTGCCTGGCAGTGACCCTGTTGTGGGCGTTGGCGGCGGCGACGATAGGTGCGGCGCGGCGCAACCATGCCGGTGTGTAGGCGGCGATCACACCGTCCGCGCGCTCGTGGGCGAAGAAGGTGCTGGGAATGCCGCGCTGGCGCGCCCATCCGCCCAGTCGGCGCAGCGTGGTGCGATCGGAGACTTCGAGAACATCGGGGCGGTACTCGCGCAGCACCGTGCGCACCGCACCCACGCGGGTGATCACGCGATAGCCGCCGGACCGCGGCAGCACCGGCGCCGAGATCGTGACGCGCCTGCCGTACGGGGTGCGATCGTCCGCATCCTCGGGCCCCGGGACGACCATGAGGTACTCGTGACCGCGGTCGAGGTAGCCGCGACCCAGTTCGTGCATCGCGGTGCGCAGGCCGCCGGATGCCGGGCCGTAGAAGTTGGCGACGTGCGCGATCCTCACGAGGGCACCTCCTCGCGGCGCTGGGTCGCGGCGCGGCGCAGCGAGGCCTCGGGATGAGCGGCGATCGCCTCGTCGTAGTAGTCCATCAGCAGGTCGCACACCGATCCCCAGGTGCGGGACTCGACACGCGCAAGCGCCGAGGCCGCGAAGGCCGCGCGAACGCCCGGATCTCCGACCAGGGCGCTGACCGCCGCGACCATGCCGTTCAGGTCGCCAGGCTCGTACAGGAAGCCGTTCGCGCCGTGGTCCACGAGGTCGATCGGGCCCCCGCGGCGCGGCGCGACCACGGGCACCCCGGATGACTGCGCCTCCTGAATGCCCTGGCAGAAGGTCTCGAGCTCGCCGCAGTGCACGAACACGTCGAGGCTCGCAAGGGCGGCCGCCAGCGCGTTGCCGCGCAGGTAGCCCGTGAAGATCGCTTCAGGCAGCAGCGCCTCGAGCCGCGCGCGCTCGGGGCCGTCGCCGATGATCACCAGGCGAATGCCGTCAAGCTCGGCGAGGCGCGCCAGGTCCTCGACGCGCTTCTCCACTGCGAGCCGTCCCGCGTAGCCCACCACCACGTCGCCGTCGCGCGCCCACGCGGCCCTGAGCGCATCGTCCCTCCTGGCAGGGTCGAAGCGGCGGGTGTCCACGCCGCGCGGCCACAGTCGAAGCCGCGGGACGCCGACGCCACGGAGCTGATCCATCGCGTACGTGGAGGGCGCGAGCGTCAGCCCCGCACGTGCGTGGATCTGCACCACGCGGTGCCACAGCAGCGGCTCCCCCCAGCCCACGCGATACCGGTCCGCGTAGCTGGGGACCTCGGTCTGATAGACCGCGACACTCGGCAGGCCCAACTGCTCCGCGGCGCGCACGCCGGCCCAGCCGAGCATGAAGGGCGACGCCAGGTGCACGACGTCGGGGCCGAAGGCGTCGAGTTCGCGTGCCACCCGAGAGACCCGCGAGAGCGAGACTCGGACGTCGTCGTAGCCGGGCCACCCGAACGCGGGCAGTCGCACCACGCGGGCGACGCCGTACCGTACGGGTCCTGCAGATCGCTTGGCCTCCGGGGCGATCACGAGAGCCTCGTCGCCCCGTGCGGAGAGGTGCTCGATCACCCGCAGCAGGGAGTTCGTCACTCCGTTGGCGTGCGGGAGAAAGGACTCTGCAAGCAGCGCGACCCTCACGCCTCCCATTGTCACGAGGGGCGTCGCCGTTCGGGTTCACGATCACCCGAAGGTCCCGTGAACCTTGGGTGACGTGAAGGTGACGCCGACGGCCGATGCGAGAATGAGCGCATGCGCTCCCTCACCTTCGCGCGGCTCACCCGCGCGCTCCTGGTCTCCCTGGCGGTCGCCGTGACCGCGGTCGTGGCGCTGGGCCCTGCGGCGACCGCGCACACGGAGCTGCGATCCACGACCCCGGGCGAGGGAGAGACCGTCGAGGCGCTGTCCGACGTGACGCTCGACTTCTCGAGCGGGCTTCTCGAGATCGGGGCTGAGCTGTCGATCGTGGACGGCGGTGGCGAGACCCACGTTCTCGAGCCGACCTTCCCCAGCGAGACGTCCGTGGCTGCCGCGGTGCCCGGTGGGATCGCGCCCGGAGACGCGGAGCTCGTCTGGCGCGTCGTCGCGGAGGACGGGCACCCCCTCCAGGGCGTCGTGGCCTTCACCTATGCGCCCGTCGAGGCCGCCGATCCCGCCCCCAGCGATGACCCCTCGCCGGAGCCCGCGCCCATCAGTGCCGAGCCGAGCCCCGCCGTCGACGTGTCGCCTGAGTCCGACATGGGGAGTGTCGACGTGGACGAGTCCGAGGAGTTTCCTGGCTGGGCGCTCCCCGTGATCGGTCTGGCGCTGGTCGCCAGCGCCGCAGTGGCGGTCCTCGTCGTGATCCGGCGGGGCCGCTCATGACGGCGTTCGCGTAAGGACCGCATCGTGACGGACCTTCCCGCAACCGTCGACGCTGGCCAGCCCAGGTGGCGCGTGCCGCGCACAGCGCGGGACCCCCGCGCATGGCACGTGCTCGCCGCGTTCGCGGTCGTGGGCTTCGTGATCGGCATCTCGCAGAACGGTGCCGCGGGTGTGGTGCAGGACCAGGTGAAGGACCTTGACACCACCGTGGACGTCCTCGGCTTCACGATGGTTGCGTACTCGCTGGGTGTGGTCGTGGGCGCGCCACTGCTCATGGTGGGGCTCGGCCGCATGGGACGGCGACCTCTCCTGATCTGGATGGCCGCCACGTTCCTCGTCGCGACCGTCGCGACCGTGGTTGCGCCCACGGTCGAGGCGTTGATGGCAATCCGGTTCGTCGCGGGCCTGCCGCACGGCGCGCTCCTGGGCGTCGCATCCTTCGTCGCGATGACCGTGCTGGGCCGCGAGCGGCGCGGCAAGGCCGTATCCATCATCATGCTGGGGCTCACCACGTCCCTGATCGTGGGCGTGCCCTTCGTGCAGTGGCTGTCGAACGCCGCGGGATGGCGCGCGGCGTACGGCGTGATCGCGATGATCGCAGCCGTCGCGCTCGTGGGCGTGTGGGCGTTCACGCCCGACGTGCCGGGCTCCGAGCATGCGTCGCCGCGCTCGGAACTGCGGGCGCTGCGCGGCAGGCCGCTATGGACGGCGATCATCGCGATCACGATCGGCTTCGCCGGCCTGGGAGCGGTGTTCTCCTACATCGTGCCGCTGCTCGAGGTCACCAACGGCTACAGCGCGGATCAGGTGACGTGGATCCTCGTGATCTGGGGTCTGGCGATGACGCTGGGCGCCTACGCGGGCGGGCGGCTCACCGACCGTTCGCACCTGGGCGCGGGCCGCCTGGGGCTGGCGCTGTCCGCGGTTGCGCTGCTCGGGATCGGGCTCGTGGGCGACGTCCCGCTCTTCACGGTCGCGCTCTTGTTCCTGCTCGGCAGCTCGATCCAGGTGTTCTCTCAGGCCTCGCAGGTGCATCTCATGGATGTCATGCACGGCTCGCCGTCGCTCGGCTCGGCCCTCGCGCACGCCGCCCTGAACGCCGCCACGGCGGTGGGCACGGGACTCGGCGCGCTCGTGATCGCCGCGGGCTGGGGCTATCAGGCACCGGCCTGGGTCGCGCTGGTGCTGGCCGCTGTGGCGATGGTGCTCATCACCGTCGGACCGGGCTATCGGAGCCCGGTCCGCGAGGGCTGAGCGGCCGTGTGACTGTGAAACGATAGGACCCATGAAGCTTCGTCTGGGGACCCGCGCCTCGACCCTCGCGCGCACTCAGTCGGGGATGGTCGCTGACGCGATCGTCGAGCGCGCCCAGCACCGGGGTGTCGACCTCGAGGTCGAGCTGGTCGAGATCACCACGCACGGTGACATCTCCCGGGGCTCGCTCGTGGGCCTGTCGGAGGTGGGCGTCTTCGTGGCGGCACTGCGCGAGGCGGTCATCGCAGGGGAGTGCGACCTCGCGGTCCATTCGCTGAAGGACATGCCCACGACGCCCCACCCCGGACTCGAGGTCGCGGCGATCCCCGAGCGCGTGGACGTGCGCGACGCACTGTGCACCGGGGGCACGCCGCTGCGCGAGCTGCCCGAGGGCGCCCGCATCGGCACCGGCTCGCCCCGGCGCGGTGCTCAGCTGCTCGCGCTGCGTCGTGACCTGCAGGTCGAACCTCTGCGCGGCAACGTCGACACCCGGCTGTCGAAGGTGGGTGCTGAGCTCGACGGCGTGGTGCTCGCCGCGGCGGGTCTCGAACGTCTGGGGCGCCTCCACGACGTCACCGAGTTCCTCGATCCTGCGGACATGCTCCCCGCGCCCGGACAGGGAGCGCTCGCGATCGAGATCCTCCCGGACGCGGACCGCGAGTGGGCAGACGTGATCCGCTCGCTCGACCACGCGCCCACGCGAGCGGCCGTGACTGCGGAGCGGTCGCTGCTGTCCGTGCTCGACGCGGGATGCTCCGCCCCGGTCGCGGCGTACGCGACCGTGGAGGCCGACGTCCTGTCGCTGCGCGCCCGCGTGGTGGACGCCGCTGGCACGCTCGCGCTCAACGAGTCGATCCAGGGTCCGGCCTCGGAGGCCGCGTCGCTGGGGCGCTCGACCGGATGGACGCTGATGGGCCGGGGTGCCGGCCGCCTCATGGGAAGGACGTGACATGGACCTGACAGCCCTGCGCGGAAGGCGCCTGCTGGTGCCCGTCACCGCTGAGCGGAGGCATCTCGCGGTGCGGCTCGCGGAGGCCGGCGCCGAGGTCGAGGAGGTCGAGTTCATCGCGATCGCGCCCACCGAGAACCCCGAGGCTCTCGAGGAGGCCACCCTGTCGTGGTGCGCCGGCGACTACCACTGGCTGGCCGTCACCAGTCGCAACGCGCTCAGCGCGATGGACGCGATCGCGAAGGCTCGTGGCGTCGATCTCGCCGCGCCGCTTCCGGACTCGAAGGTCGCCACCGTGGGCGAGGCCACGCGCGCCGTGTGCGCAGGCCTGGGCCTCGACGTCGAGCTGGTGCCCTCCAAGCGCCAGAACGCACGGGGCATCGTCGAGGAGTTCCCGAAGGGACCGGGCAAGGTGCTGGTACCCCTGGGAAACCTGGCGGCACCCGTGCTCCCGCGTGGGCTCGAGCGCAAGGGATGGTCGGTGACCACGGTGGAGGCCTACCGCACGGTGGACGGCCCCGGCGTGGGACGCCAGCTGCGCGAGCAGATCGAGGCCGGGGAGTTCGACGCGATCCTGCTCACCTCGGGATCGGTGGCCCAGCGCCTGGCGCGCTCGGGCGCATCGGTCCCGGACGGCACTCTTGTGGTCGCGATCGGTGACATGACTGCGGCTGCCGCACGAGCCGACGGGCTCCCGGTCGCCTCGGTCGCGACCGCGCCGTCCTACGACGGCATCGTCGCGGGCCTTCTCGAGGCCCTCGACCCCGATGTGGCGGAGAGCTACGACGACGCCGATGCGGCGTCCCAGGAGGAGCCCGCGTGACCGTCCCGGGCCCGGACCGGCGGCCCCGCCGCCTCCGCACCACGCCCGCGATGCGCAGGCTGGTGCGCGAGACGCGCGTGCATCGCGCGCAGCTGGTGCTGCCCGTCTTCGTGCGGGAAGGGGCCGAGGCTCCTCGCGAGATTCCGTCGATGCCCGGGGTTCAGCAGCACACGCTGGAGTCCCTCGCCGGCGCCGTCGACGCCGCAGCCCGGGCAGGACTGGGCGGCGTGATGCTCTTCGCGGTGCCCGAGCGCCGGGACGCGACAGGGTCGCAGGCGTGTGAGCCCGACGGCATCCTCAACGTCGCGATCGCGCGCGCAGTCGAGGCCGCCGCGGGCCGGCTCGTGGTCATGGCGGATCTGTGCCTGGACGAGTTCACCGATCATGGCCACTGCGGAGTCCTGGCCGAGGACGGCGCTGTCGACAACGACGCGACGCTCGAGATCTACCGTCAGATGGCGGTCGCGCAGGCAGCGGCGGGTGCTCATGTGCTGGGTCTCAGCGGCATGATGGACGGCCAGGTCGCCGCGGTGCGGGCCGCCCTGGACGACGCGGGTCATCACGACGCGAGCATCCTCGCCTACGCGGCGAAGTACGCCTCGGCGGCGTACGGCCCGTTCCGCGATGCGGTCGAGTCGGAGCTTCAGGGAGACCGCCGCACCTACCAGATGGACCCGGGCAACCGCCGCGAGGGCTCGCTCGAGGCCGCCCTCGACGAGGCCGAGGGCGCGGACATCCTCATGGTCAAGCCCGCCTTGCCCTCCCTGGACGTGCTCGCTGACGTCGCCGCCGCATCGGCCGTGCCCGTCGCCGCGTACCACGTGTCCGGCGAGTACGCGCAGATCGAGGCTGCCGCGGAGCGCGGCTGGATCGATCGCCGCGCGGCACACCTCGAGGCCGTCACCAGCATCGTCCGCGCGGGCGCCGACATCGTGCTCACCTACGCCGCGCTCGACATCGCCGCGTGGCTCGACGACGACTGAAACGAACCGAACGACACCGCGGCGCCCACAGCGTCACCAGGAGGCACCCGTGACCACCTTCAGCGAGCGAGCCGCAGCCATCCTGCCCGGCGGCGTCAACTCTCCCGTGCGGGCGTGGAACGGCGTGGGCGGCGAGCCCACCCCGCTGGCGTCGGCACATGGGTCGCGGGTGACCGATGCCGAGGGGCGCGAGTACGTGGACCTCATCGGCTCGTGGGGCCCCGCGATCCTGGGCCACGCGCACCCGACAGTGGTGCAGGCCGTGCAGGAGGCGGCGGCGGCGGGGCTGTCGTTCGGCGCGACCGCCACCCGCGAGGTCGAGCTGGCCGAGGAGATCCGCGGCCGCTACGCGCCGGCCGAGCGCGTGCGCCTGGTGTCGACCGGCACCGAGGCGACCATGACGGCGATCCGCATCGCGCGCGGCGCCACGGGCCGCGACGTCATCGTGAAGTTCGCCGGCTGCTATCACGGGCACTCGGACTCGCTGCTGGTCGCGGCGGGATCGGGGCTGGCGACCGCAGGAGTGCCGGACAGCGCCGGCGTTACGAAGGGTACTGCGGTCGACACGCTGGTGCTCCCGTACGGCGACGAGCAGGCGCTCACCGACGCGTTCGCGGAGCACGGCCAGTCCATCGCCGCGGTCATCACCGAGGCGGCGCCGTGCAACATGGGCGTCGTGCAGCCCCCGCGCGGCTTCAACCGGCTCATCTCGACGCTGTGCCGCAACGAGGGCGCGGTCATGATCCTCGACGAGGTGCTCACCGGCTTCCGCGCCGGGCCGTCCGGCTACTGGGGAGTCGAGCGCGACCAGGACCTCGCGGCCGGGGTCGAGCCGTGGCAGCCGGATCTGGTGACGTTCGGCAAGGTCATCGGCGGCGGCATGCCCGTGGCTGCGGTCGGTGGTCGGCAGGACCTCATGGAGCAGCTCGCCCCGCTCGGGCCGGTCTATCAGGCGGGCACGCTGTCGGGGAATCCGGTCGCGGTCGCAGCAGGCCTGGCGACCATGCGCCTGCTCACCGAGGACGTCTATGCGCGGGTGGCCGCCGCCGCGGACCGGCTGGCCGGGGGAGTGAGCGGCATCCTCGCGGACGCCGGCATCACTCACGCCGTGGGACGCGCCGGCACTTTGTTCTCGATCTTCTGGGGCCTGGCCGATGCGCCCGTCACCTTCGAGCACGTGTCGCGCCAGGACACGGCACAGTTCGGGCGCTTCTTCCACGCGATGAACGCTGCGGGCGTCTACCTGCCGCCGAGCGCATACGAGGCGTGGTTCGTGTCGCAGGCGCACTCCCCGGCGGACCTTGACCTGGTCCTCGACGCGGTGCGGGCGTGGGCCGCAGCGGAGTCCGCCCGGGCCTGACCTCGCGCGCCTGCCGCGCCCAGAGCGCCATCTCACGCGGACGTACCCGCGCACGTGAGGCTGGCGATACGGAGCCGTGCGAGCCGGTTCCCGCGACGCCGTGCCTGATGGAAGCCGTTCTACGTGGCGAGATGCGTGGTTCTCACACGTCGCATCGTCGCCCCGCAGAAACCCTCACATTCCTCCGTCGCCAGACGTGAGAAAGAGTTACCCCACCCTTCACATAGCGACGAGTCAGGTGAAACAAACCCTCCCTACCTTGATGACTGTTCGATGGTGCGCTGTGCGGAGCGCCGGCCAAGGATGGCACGGACATCACTCACTTGATGCACGAATGAACCCTGGGGAGGGGTTATGACGGTTCAGGACAAGGCAGGCGTCTCCGACGTCGAGCCGGGCGTCATCGGCAAGGGCCGATGGATTGAGCGCTGGACTCCCGAGAACGAGATGTTCTGGGAGGCCACGGGCAAGAAGATCGCCTTCCGCAATCTCGTCTTCTCTATCGTCGCCGAGCACATCGGCTTCTCGGTCTGGCTGCTGTGGTCGATCGTGGTGGTCCGCATGTACGGCACCTTCGACGACTCGGGCGCGCTGGTCACCGCCGGCGCCAACGGCTGGGCGCTCACCGCGTCGCAGGGCCTCACGCTGTTGGCCGTGGCCTCCGGTGTGGGCGCATTCCTGCGCATCCCCTACACGTTCGCGGTGCCGATCTTCGGCGGCCGCAACTGGACGGTCATCTCCGCGCTGCTGCTGCTGGTGCCGACGCTGGGCCTCGCCTGGGTGGTCGGCCAGCCCGACACCCCGTTCCCGGTGCTCGTCGCTATCGCCGCGACTGCCGGCTTCGGTGGCGGCAACTTCGCCTCGTCGATGGCGAACATCTCGTTCTTCTACCCCGACAAGGAGAAGGGCTGGGCGCTGGGCCTCAACGCGGCCGGCGGCAACATCGGCGTCGCGGTAGCGCAGAAGCTCGTCCCGATCGTCATCGGCATCGGCGGCATCGGGCTCGCGATGGCCGGTCTGGTCTATGTGCCGCTCGCCCTCGCCGCAGCCATCCTCGCGTTCCTGTTCATGGACAACCTGCGTGAGGCCAAGGCGGACCCCAAGCCCACGGCACGCTCGCTCCAGCACGGCCACACCTGGCTGATGGCTTTCCTGTACATCGGCACCTTCGGCTCGTTCATCGGCTACTCGGCCGCGTTCCCGACGCTGCTCACCGTGGTCTTCGAGCGTCCCGATATCGCGCTCGGCTGGGGCTTCCTGGGTGCGCTCGTCGGATCGCTGTCACGCCCCTACGGCGGCAAGCTCGCGGACCGCTTCGGCGGCTCGATCATCACCGTGTTCGCCTTCGTCGCGATGGCGATCGCCGGCTATTCCGCGGTGCTCGGCGTGCAGCAGGAGAACCTGGTGATCTTCTTCGCCAGCTTCATGGCGCTGTTCGCCCTCACCGGCATCGGCAACGGCTCGACCTACCGGATGATCCCGTCGATCTTCAACCGCCTCCGCGAGGACAAGGGCGACGGATCCGAGTCCTCCTTCCTGGACTTCAAGCGCCAGGCTGCCGGCGCGGTGGGCATCATCTCCTCGGTGGGAGCCTTTGGCGGGTTCGCCATCCCGTTCGTCTACAAGTGGTCGCGCGAGACCTTCGACGGCTCGATCGTCCCCGCGCTCCAGATCTACGTGGGCGTGTTCCTGTTCATGGCCGTCCTGACGTGGGTGTTCTACCTGCGCAAGGGCGCCCGGATGGCGAACGTCTGATCGTGTCCGCATCGCACGGCACGGCGTCGCCCGAGAACACCTCGGGCGACGCCGTCGCGACCCACTGCCCCTACTGCGCGCTCCAGTGCGCGCAGACCCTCACGGTCACGCCCGGCAAGCGGCTGCCCCTCGAGGTCGCAGGTCGCGAGTTCCCCACGAACAGGGGAGGGCTGTGCCAGAAGGGGTGGACCTCGGCGGAGGTCCTGCGGGCTCAGGATCGCATCACCTCGCCCATGATCCGCACCGCCGACGGCGGTTTCCGCGAGGCGAGCTGGGACGAGGCCCTGGGCCTCATCTCGACGCGCATCGAAGAGCTGCAGGCGAGCCACGGTCGCGAGTCCATCGCGATCTTCGGCGGCGGCGGCCTCACGAACGAGAAGGCCTACGCGCTGGGCAAGTTCGCGCGCACCGTGCTGCGCACGCCGTTCATCGACTACAACGGCCGCTTCTGCATGTCCTCGGCCGCGGCGGCCTCGAACCGTGCGTTCGGCATGGATCGCGGACTCGGCTTCCCGCTGGCTGACTTGGGCGGCGCCGATGCGGTGCTCGTCCTGGGGTCGAACATGGGAGTGACGATGCCTCCCTTCGTGCAGCACCTGGCCGGGTCGCGCGAGCGCGGCGGGCTCATTGTCGTGGACCCGCGCGAGACCGTCACCGCGAAGCTCACCCACGGCGACAAGGGCATCCACCTCGCCCCGGTGCCCGGCACCGACATGGTGGTCCTGCTCGCGTTGACTCACGTGCTCATCGCGGAGGGCCTGGTCGACACCGACTATCTCGAGCGCCGCACCCGCGGCTTCGACGCCGTGCGCCGCTCGGTCGCCGGGTGGTGGCCCGAGCGCGCCGAGGGCGTGTGCGGCATCGCCGCGGACGAGCTGCGGCGCACCGCGCGGCTCCTCGCGAAGGCGTCGCCCAGACACGGCGGTCGCGGCGCCTATGTCCTCACCGGTCGCGGCATGGAGCAGATGAGCCAGGGCACCGCGTGCGTCACCGCCGCCATCAACCTCGCGCTGTGCCTGGGCCTCGTGGGCCGTCACGGATCCGGGTTCGGTCCGGTCACGGGGCAGGGCAACGGCCAGGGCGGCCGCGAGCACGGCCAGAAGTCGGACCAGCTGCCCGGCTACCGGATGATCACGGACCCCGCCGCGCGCGAGTACGTCGCCGGCGTGTGGGGCGTGGACCCGGAGTCGCTGCCCGGACCCGGCGTTCCCGCCGTGAAGCTGCTGGACTCGCTGGGCCGCGAGGACGGTCCGCAGGCCCTGCTCGTGCACGGCAGCAATATGGTGGTCTCGGCGCCCAACGCGGACGCCGTGATCGAGTCCCTCAAACGCCTCCAGCTGCTCGTGGTCGCGGACCTCGTGCCCTCCGAGACCGCGCTGCTCGCGGACGTCATCCTCCCGGTCACGCAGTGGGCCGAGGAGGAGGGCACCATGACCAACCTCGAGGGCAGGATCATTCGCCGCCGCAAGGCCGTGGACGCTCCCGGCGAGGCGCGCTCCGAGCTGTGGATCCTGGGAGAGCTGGCGCGTCGCCTAAGCGTCTACGAAGGGTTCCCCGAGGACCCCCGCGTCGTGTTCGACGAACTCGCCCGCGCATCGGCCGGTGGCAAGGCGGACTACGCCGGCATCACCTACGAGCGCCTCGACGCGGGCGAGGAGCTGCAGTGGCCCTGCCCCGCGCCGGACGCCTCGGGCAAGGCTCATCCCGGCACGCCTCGGGTATTCCTCGACCGATTCCCCACCCCCGACGGACGCGCGACCATGGTCGCCGTTGACCACCACGCGCCCGCGGACGACGTCCGCGCGGGAGCCAGGACCTACTTGGTCACCGGCCGCGTGCTGCAGCACTACCAGTCGGGTGCGCAGACCCGCCGCGTCGAGGAGCTCAACGCCGCTCAGCCCGAGCCCTTCGTGGAGCTGCACCCGCTGCTCGCGGACCGCATCGGCGTCGCCGAGGGCGAGGACGTCATCCTCACGACCGCGCGCGGCGAGGCCGTCGCGCGCGCCGTCCTCACCGAGGGCATCCGCCCCGACACCGTCTTCATGCCGTTCCACTGGGCGGGCGCCGGAAGCGCCAACCGCCTCACGAACGACGTCACAGATCCCATCAGCGGGATGCCGGAGTTCAAGGTCACAGCGGTCGCCATCGCGCCCGCCGCATTCCCCATCACCACTGTTGAGGAAGGGGTGAACGCACGATGAAGGTCGTGGTCATCGGCAACGGCATGGTCGGCTCGAGGTTCGTCGACGACCTGGTCTCGCGCGACGCGTCCGCTCAGGTGACGGTCCTGGGCAAGGAGACGCACGAGCCCTACAACCGCGTGCTTCTCTCGAGCGTCGTGGCAGGAAAGACGGCTCCCGATGCGCTCGCGACGCTCACGACCGACTCGGATCGTGTGCGCACTCTCCTGGGAGTCTCGGCTGTCGCAGTGGACCGGGGGGCCATGACGGTCACGGACTCCACCGGCGACGTCCACCACTACGACCGGCTGGTGTTCGCGACCGGCTCGCAGGCGCGCATCCCTGGCATCCAGGGCATCGCGACCGACCGCGGGCTGCTCGAGGGCGTCAGCGTCCTCAAGGATCTGGATGATGCCACCGGGATCGTCGCCGCGATCCCCAAGGCGCGTCGGGCCGTCGTGCTGGGCGCGGGCGTGCTGGGCCTCGAGGTCGCGACCGGGCTGGCCTCGCGCGGCCTCGCCGTCACGCTCGTGCACCACGCCGACCGCCTCATGGAACGCCAGCTGGGCAGCGCGGCCTCGTCGATCGCGACCGGCTCGCTGCAGCGCCTGGGCGTCACCGTGGTCACCGAGACGTCGGTGGCGAGCGCGCGCGACTCCCGCGGCGCGGTGAAGTCCGTGACGCTGACCGACGGCACCGAGATCCTCACCAACCTGCTGGTGATGTGCGCCGGCACCATCCCCGAGACCGCCCTGGCACGCAAGGCCGGGCTGCCGTGCGACCGCGGCATCATGGTGGGCGAGGACCTGGCGTCGCCCGCGGACCCTGCGGTCTTCGCGATCGGCGACTGCGCGCAGCCGCCGGAGGGCGGCTCTGGGCTGGTCGCGCAGGGCTGGGATCAGGCCAAGCGGCTGGTCGCGGCGTGGACGGCCGATGCGGTGGCTGAGTCGCGCGTCGACGCGGTGGTCGAGAGCGCCGACACCGCCGAGCTGGACGTCACCAATGTGGTGCGGGTGAAGGCCTCCGGGCTCGACGTCGTGACCATGGGGCTGTCGGGCAAGTTCGAGCACGGCGAGCGCGAGCTGCGCGCCGTCCGCATGGCTGACCCGGCAATCGGCCGCTTCGTCGAGGTCGTCGTGTCGCACGGACTGCTGGTGGGAGCCACCATCGTGGGCGACAAGCAGTGCGCCACGGAGCTCGGCTCGATGTACACGCGCATGCTGCCGGTGCCCAGCGACCCGGCGCACCTCATCATCCGCCCCCTCGCGAACGCAACGCGCCCTGCTGCGGTCGCGGTCGAGGACATGGGGCCTGATCACACGATCTGTCAGTGCAATGCGGTGCCCAAGGGGCGCATCGAGGAAGCCGTCGCGGACGGCTGCTCGAGCGTCGAGGATGTCGCTCGCGCCACCCGCGCGGGTACGGGCTGCGGTGACTGCCGATCGCTGGTGGGCGACATCATCCGCAGGTGCGGCACAGCAGACGCCGCAGATCAGAAGGTTCCCGCTCTCGCGGGCTCGGCCCCTGTTGGAACAGTGGAGGGATAGGTCATGTCGGACACGAAGAAGATCGTCGTCGTGGGCGGCGGCATGGTGGCGCACCGATTCGTCGAAGCCATGCGCGATCGCGACACGGACGGCCAGTACTCGGTGACCGTGCTGGCGGAGGAGCCGCGCGCGCCCTACGACCGCGTCGCGCTGACCAGCTACTTCACCCACAAGGACCCCGACGCGCTGGCCCTGGGCGACCCGTCGCTGTGGGAGGACGAGCTCGTCACCCTCGAGCGCGATGCCCTCGTCGAGTCGATCGACCGCGAAGCGCACTCTGTCACTGACCGCTACGGACGCGAGCACGGCTACGACCATCTGGTCCTCGCCACGGGCTCGTACGCCTGGAGCCCGCCCGTCGAGGGCAGCGACCTGCCCGGGGTCTTCGTCTACCGCACGGTGGACGACGTCGCCGAGCTGCGCCGCTACGTCGAGGATCGTTCCAAGGGTCTGGGCCGCCCCGTGCGCGGTGCCGTGATCGGCGGCGGACTGCTGGGCCTCGAGGCCGCGGGCGCGCTGCAGGAGCTGGGCGCCACGAGCACCGTGATCCAGTTCGCCGACCGCCTGATGAACCTCCAGGTCGACGAGGGGGGCGGCCAGGCGCTGACCCGCCTCATCGAGAAGCTGGGCGTGACGGTCAAGTGCAACACGGCCACCACCGCGATCAAGCCGGGCAAGGACGGCAGCGCCGGCAGCCTCGAGTTCGCCGACGGGGGCTCGCAGCTGGTGGACGTCGTGGTCTTCGCGACCGGCGTGCGCCCGCGGGACGAGCTGGGCCGCACGGCGGGCCTGGACATGGGTGAGCGGGGCGGCGTCGTGGTCGACGACACCTGCCTCACCGCAGACCCGGACGTCAGCGCGATCGGCGAGGTCGCGTGCATCCAGGGCTCGTGCATCGGCCTGATCGCCCCGGGCAACACCATGGCGGAGATCGCCGTGGACCGGCTGCTGGGCGGCGACTCGACATTCCCCGGAGCGGACACTTCCGCGAAGCTCAAACTCCTGGGCGTGGATGTCGCGTCCTTCGGAGACGCGTTCGCGAAGACTCCGGGAGCTCTCGAGCTCACCTACGCGGACCCGGTGGCGGGCGTGTACAAGAAGCTCGTCGTCACCGACGATGCGCGCACGCTGCTGGGCGGCATCCTCGTGGGTGACGCGAGCGCGTACGCGTCGCTCCGTCCGCTCGTGGGTTCCGAGGTGGGAGGTGACCCGGCCGGGTGGCTGCTGCCTGAGGGAAGCGTCGAGCGCCCCAACGTGGAGCTGCCCGACGAGGCCGGTGTGTGCTCGTGCAACAACGTCTCCGCGGGTGCCATCCGCGGCGCCGTCACCGAGCACGGCTGCACCGACCTCGCCGGCGTGAAGGCGTGCACGAAGGCCGGCACCAGCTGCGGCTCGTGCCTGCCGCTCGTGAAGAAGATCGTGGGCACGGAGCTCGAGAAGTCCGGCATCGAGATCTCGAACGCGCTGTGCGAGCACTTCGACATGTCGCGCGCCCAGCTGTTCAGTGCGATCCAGGTGTCGGAGCTGCGCACGTTCTCCGAGATCATCGAGCGCTTCGGCACCGGCCGCGGCTGCGACCTGTGCAAGCCGGCGATCGGGTCGATTCTGGCGTCGCTGTACAACGAGCACGTGCTCGCCCAGGACCGCGCGGCGCTGCAGGACACCAATGACCGCGTGATGGCGAACATGCAGAAGGACGGCACCTACTCGGTGGTGCCGCGCGTCCCGGGCGGCGAGATCCTGCCCGAGCACCTCATCCTGATCGGCCAGATCGCCCAGGACTTCGGGCTGTACACGAAGATCACGGGCGGCCAGCGCATCGACATGTTCGGCGCGCGCCTCGAGCAGTTGCCGTCGATCTGGAAGCGGCTGGTGGATGCCGGCATGGAGTCCGGGCACGCGTACGGCAAGTCGCTGCGCACCGTCAAGTCGTGCGTGGGCTCGACGTGGTGCCGCTACGGCGTCCAGGACTCGGTGGGCATGGCGATCGCGCTCGAGCTGCGGTACCGCGGCCTGCGCAGCCCGCACAAGCTCAAGCTGGGAGTGTCCGGCTGCGCCCGCGAGTGCGCAGAGGCCCGCGGCAAGGACGTGGGCGTCATCGCCACGGATGCCGGCTGGAACGTCTACGTGGGCGGCAATGGCGGGTTCACGCCCAAGCACGCGGTGCTGCTGGTGGAGGACGTGGACGACGAGACCGTGTTCAAGGTCATCGACCGCTACCTCATGTACTACATCCGCACCGCGGACCGCCTGCAGCGCACCGCGCCGTGGCAGGAGGAGCACGAGGGCGGACTGGAGGCCATCCGCGAGGTCATCCTCGAGGACTCGCTGGGGATCTGCGCGGACCTCGACGAGCACATGGCCCGCCACATCGACACCTACGAGGACGAGTGGAAGGCCGTGCTGAACGACCCCGAGCGGCTCGCTCAGTTCACCAGCTTCGTGAACGCCCCCGATCAGCCCGACCCGTCGCTCGCGTACGTCGAGCAGCGCGGTCAGCGCCGCCCCGCGACGCAGGACGAGCGTGACTCGGGCGCCGTCCTCATCGCCCCGTCCACCCTGGAGGTTCGTTCATGACCACCGTGAGCCAGGCCGTCGACTCGGCCACCGCATCGGCCACCCGGACGGCGGTGTGCGCGTACGACCGTCTCACTCCCGACCTGGGAGTCGCGGCGCTCGTAGGCGGGCAGCAGGTCGCGATCTTCCGCCTGTCCGACGGCGAGGTCTATGCCGTGCAGAATCTGTGCCCGTTCTCCGGTGCTTACGTGCTGTCCCGCGGCATCACGGGCACGCGCGGCGACGTCCCCACGATCGCGTCTCCCATCTACAAGCAGGTGTTCTCGCTGCTCACCGGCGAGTGCCTGGTGACGATGGACAAGGAGCCCAAGCCCGGCATTGCGCCGGACTTGGCCGTCTACCCCGTGACCGTCGACAATGGCCAGGTGTACATCGACCTGGCAGGTGGCGAGTGACGGCGCTCTTTGGACTCGAACTCGGTGGCAAGGCAGTCCTGATAGTCGGGGGCGGAGGCGTCGCGGCGCGGCGCGTGCGGCGCTACGTGGGTGAGGGCGCGCTGGTGACCGTGGTCGCACCGGAGATCCATGAGGACCTCGAGCGGTCGGCGACCCACGGGGACATCGTGGTCGAGCGTCGCGGCGTGCGTCCCGACGACCTCGACGGTGTGTGGTTCGTGCTCGCCGCGACCGACGACCGGGAGCTCAACGACGAGGTGGCCCGGTGGGCCGAGGAGCGCCAGATCTGGTGCATCGACGCCTCGGACGCCTCCCAGGGATCGGCGCGCCAGGCGGCGATGTCGAAGCACGGCGACCTGGCCGTCGGAGTGATCTCTCTCGACACTCCCGACCCGGGTCGCATCCGCGCCGTCCGCGATGCCGTCGCGGCGCACCTCGACGCGGGTGAGGTCGATCTGCGCCACCACCGGCCGGGCGCCGGCAAGGTCATCCTCGTCGGCTCCGGGCCCGGCGATCCTGGACTCATCACCGTCCGTGGCCGGCAGGCTCTCGCGGAGGCCGATGTCGTGGTCACCGACCGCCTGGGCGCCACCGAGCTGCTCGTGACGGTGCCCTACGACGTCGAGGTGGTGAACGTCGGCAAGTCCCCGGACAATCACCCGGTGCCGCAGCACGAGATCAATCGCATCCTGGTGGACCGTGCTCGCGACGGGAAGACGGTGGTGCGGCTCAAGGGCGGCGACCCGTACCTGTTCGGCCGCGGAGGCGAGGAGGTGCACGCGTGCCTCGAGGCAGGCATCGACGTCGAGGTGGTGCCCGGCATCACCTCCGCGATCGCCGTGCCCGCGCGCGCCGGCATCCCCGTGACCCAGCGCGGGCTGTCGACATCGCTGCTGATCACGACGGGGCACGCGGGCGCGGATCGCGCCTCGATCGCGGCGATGGCCGCCGGCGCGACGGTCGTGGTCCTCATGGGAGTGACGGCTCTGCCGGAGATCGCTCGGGCCGGAATCGCCGGCGGCTGCGACCCCGAGACGCCGGTGGCGATCGTCGAGAACGGGACCACCGCGCGCGAGCGGATGACCCGCGGAACACTCGCGGATATTGCTCGTATCGCAGAGGAAACAGGGGTGAAACCTCCCGCCATTATCGTCATCGGTGAGGTCGCTCAGCCGGACCTGCTCGCAGGGGCGCTGGCCGCGACGCCGGAGTCGTAGGGAGGTCATCGGTGAGCCACGTGGGGGAGCCGCTCGCGGGTTGCGTGATGGTCATCACCGCAGACCGGCGCAAGCGCGAGCTCGCGGCTGCCCTGGAGCGGCGCGGCGCGGACGTGCGCTTCGCTCCGGCCCTGTCGACGGTGTCGCATCTCGATGACGCGCAGTTGATCGAGGACACGCGGGCGATCATCGCCGAACCGCCGGACGTGGTGGTGGCGACCACCGGAATCGGCTTCCGCGGGTGGATCGAGGCAGCCGATGCCGCGGGAATCGCGGAGCCGCTGCTCGACGTCTTGCGCGACGCGCGCCTCGTGGCGCGCGGTCCCAAGGCTCGTGGTGCGATTCAGCAGAACGGGCTGGAGGCCGACTGGGTCGCCGAGTCTGAGACGGCCGCGGAGCTGCGCGACTTCCTGCTCGCCGAGGGCGTGAAGGGGCTGCGCATCGCGGTGCAGCATCACGGCAACGGCTCGGATGGTCTCGACGAGGCCTTCACGACCGCCGGAGCGACCGTCCAGTCTCTCGTGATCTACGGCTGGGGCCCGCCCGTGGACCCGGAGCCGCACCGCGAGTGGATCGACCGCACCGCCGCCGGCGAGGTGGACGCCGTGCTGTTCACCTCCGCGCCGGGCGCGCAGGAGTGGGTCGACGGCGTGCGCTCCGCAGGGGTCCTCGATGCGGTGCGCCAGCGTGCTGCAGGCGCCGGGCTGGTGCTCGCGTCGGTGGGCCCCGTGACCGCAGGCCCACTCGTCGACGCCGGCCTGCAGACGTGCTATCCCGACCGCTGGAGACTGGGGGCTCTCGTGCGTGAACTTGTCAAGGACTTCTCCGAGAACACCACCTCGATCCCGACACCCGACGGGCCCCTGGTGATGCGCGCGGGCGCGGCCGTCCTCGACGGTCGCGTGCTGTCGCTCACGCCCACGGGGCTCGAGATCCTGCGGGCGCTTGCCAAGGCGGGCGGCAATGTCCTCACGCGCGAGCAACTGGGGGAGCTGCTTCCCGGCGCCCAGGCGGGCCCGCACGCCGTGGAGGCTGCGATCAACCGGCTCCGTGAGAACTCCGGCTCGCGAACCCTGGTGCGAACCGTGGTCAAGCGCGGCTACGCGTTGGCGGTGACGGCAGCATGAGCGCGATCCTCATCGGCTGCGCCCACGGCACCCGCGCGGACGAGGGCCAGCAGACCATCCGCGACCTCCTCGACGCCATCCGCACGTCGATGGACATCGAGGTCCGCGAGTCCTACGTGGACGTGCAGGATCCCAAGATCGACCAGGTGATCGCCGGCATCGACGTCGCCGAAGGCACCGCCGCCGTGGTCGTGCCGATCCTGCTCGCCGGCGGCTATCACGTGTACGTCGACGTCGCCGAGGCGGTCGAGGACCGCCCGGACGTGCGCGCGGCCAAGGCGCTCGGACCCGATCCGCGGCTCATCGACATCGTGCGGGAGCGTCTGACCGAGGCCGGGGTACCCGACGACGCGACCGTGGTCCTCGCGGCCGCGGGGTCCTCGGATCCCCGTTCGCAGGCGGACACGGCGGCCGCGGCGGACATGCTGCGCGAGCACTGGGGAGGGCCGGTGCGCATCGGCTACGCGGCCGGTCCCAGCCCGTCGGTGGCCGATGCGGTGGCGGAGGCCCGCGCGTACGGCGAGGATGGCGTGGTGGCCGTCGCTTCCTACCTCCTCGCGCCGGGGCTGTTCCAGCAGCGCCTGCACGAGTCCGGCGCGGACTACGTCACGGGGCCCCTCGCTCCTCACCACGCGCTCCTCGAGATCATCTCGGACCGTTTCCATGACGCACTCGAGCTCTGAGCGCGGCCTCGACCCGTTCGCCCGTCAGCGCGGGCTGAGCGGATTCGGCGCGGCCGGCCAGCGGGCTCTCGCTGGGGCGTCGGTCGCCGTCGTGGGGATGGGCGGTCTGGGGTGCCCGGCGGCGCAGTACCTGGCTGCGGCGGGCGTGGGCCGCCTCACGCTCATCGACGCTGACCACGTCTCGGTCACGAACCTCCACCGCCAGATCCTGTTCGGCCCCGACGCGGTCGGTCGTCCCAAGGTGCATGCGGCGGTCCGGGCCTTGCGCCTCATCGCCCCTGGGGTGGATGTGCGACCGGTCGCTGCGCGGCTCGACGCCGGCAACGCCCACGACCTGCTCGCCGGTCACGACGCGATCGTGGACGGCACGGACACCTTCACTGCCCGCCACGTGATCGCCGATGCGGCCGAGGACTTGGGCATCCCGCTCGCGTGGGGAGCGGTGCAGGGCTGGCACGGCCAGGTGACGGTCTTCACGCGAGAAGCGCGCATGCGCGACCTGTTCCCCGAAGAGCCCGGTCTCGACCTCGACACGTGCGACGGCGGAGCCGTGCTGGGGACCCTGTGCGGACAGGTGGGAGCGGCCATGGCGACCGAGGCCCTCAAGGCGGTGAGCGGTGTGGGAACGACGCTTGCCGGCACGCTCGCGGTCGTGGACGCGCGCAACGGGCGCTGGCGGGAGATCCCTCTCGCGCCCGCAGCGACGGAACCGCGTGAGCCGGCTGCGGCATCGGCCGTCGGGAGTGCACGCGCCGTTCGGGTCGGCTCCGCCCGCGAGGCGACGGCTGGTGCGTGACCTCGACGACCACGTGAGCCGCGCGCTCGACCTGGTCGAGCCAGCGCCAGCCCGCGAGGTTGCCCTCGCGCAGGCTCTGGGCCTCACCGCGGCGGCAGACCTGGCCGCGGCCACCGCCAGTCCGGCCTTCGACAACTCCGCGATGGACGGCTATGCCGTGCGAGCCGCAGACACTGCAGGGGCCTCTCCGGACCGTCCGGTCGTCCTGACGGTCGCGGGGGAGACCGCAGCAGGCGCGGCGCCGGCCGCGCTGCCTCCCGGCTCCGCCTGGCGCATCATGACGGGTGCGCCGGTACCCGCCGGCGCGGACGCGATCGTCCCGGTCGAGCACACCGATGGCGGCACGGCCCGGGTCGTGATCGCCCACCCGACAGACGCGGGCCGCCATGTGCGTCGCCGGGGAGAGGACGCGGTGCCCGGCGACGCCGTGGTCGCCGCGGGGACCGAGCTGACCGCGGCACGCATCGGCGCCCTTGCCGCCGTGGGCGTGGCGACAGCGCTCGCGGTGCCCGCACCGAGAGTCGCGATCCTCGCGACGGGCGACGAGCTGGTCGACCCCGGTGCCGACCTCGCGCCGGGGCAGATTCACGACTCGAACTCGCTGCTGCTCGCCGGGCTCGTGCGCGAGGCAGGGGCACAGCCCATCGTCCTCGACCGCGTGGGCGACTGGCCCGGTGCGCTGCTGGAGCGCCTGGAGGGCGTCGATGCCGATCTGATCGTGACGACGGGCGGCGTGTCCGTGGGCGCCTACGACGTGGTCAAGGCGGCGCTCGCGGGCCGTGGCGTCGAGTTCGCCCAGGTCGCCATGCAGCCGGGCAAGCCCCAGGGGCTCGGAACGGTGGGCGGCACGCCGATCGCGTGCCTGCCGGGCAACCCGGTGAGCGTGCTGGTGAGCTTCGCCGTGATCGTCCGGCCCATGATCGATCGGCTGGCGGGGCGTGCCGCGGCGTCGTCGGAGCAGGTCGCGAAGGCGGGCGAGGGGTGGCGCACGGCGCCGGGCCGCCGGCAGTTCATGCCGGTGCGGTTCGCGGACAACGGTCACGTGGTTCCCGCGACGGCGGGAGGGTCCGGGTCGCACCTCATGGCACGCTTGGCGGCCGCTGAGGCGCTCGCGGACGTGCCTGCGGGCGTGGAGCGCGTGGAGCCCGGCGATACCGTGGGGGTCGTGAGGTGGAGACGATGACGGAGTTCACGCACCTGGACCGCGCTGGCCACGCCCGGATGGTCGACGTCACGGCGAAGGCCCCGACGGTGCGGGCCGCGACGGCGGAGGCCTTCGTGACGTGCGCGCCCGAGGTCGTGGAGGCGTTGAGAGGCGGCGAGGTTCCGAAGGGCGACGTGCTCGCGGTGGCGCGACTCGCAGGGATTGCCGCCGCGAAGCGGACACCGGAGCTGCTCCCGCTCGCCCACGTGATCGGGGTGCACGGAGCGAGCGTGGACGTCGCGGTCGAGGACGGCGGCGTGCGGATCGTGGCCCGAGTGTCGACCGCCGACCGCACGGGAGTCGAGATGGAGGCCCTGACGGCGGCCTCCGTCGCCGCGTTGAACGTCATCGACATGGTGAAGGGTCTGGACCGATCGACCTCGATCCGTGAGGTGCGCCTGCTCAGCAAGGAGGGCGGACGCTCGGGGACCTGGACGCGAGACACGTCATGACGGTGTTCGACGCGATCATTCTCACCGGGGGCCGTGCGGAGCGGCTCGGGGGTGTCGACAAGGGTGAGATCGACGTGGGCGGGCGCTCGTTGCTCGCGCACGCGCTCGACGCTGCGGCTCCGGCGCGCGCCGTCGCGGTGGTGGGCGCGCCGGTGGAGCGCACGCGAGTCATCTCGACCCGCGAGGAGCCGCCGGACGGCGGGCCTGTCGCCGGCATCGAGGCGGGTCTGAAGGCCCTCGCCGGCGGCGTCAACCTCGTCCTGGTCCTCGCTGTCGACACTCCGCGCGCGGGCGCGGCTCTCCCCGAGCTGCTCGCGGCAGTCGGCCCCTCCGAGGGTGCCATCGCCGTCGATGAGGGCGGACGGGACCAGCCGCTGCTGGGGGTCTACAGGCGAGCGGCTCTCGAGGCCGCGATCGCGCGCCTCAGCTCGGCACACGGAGCATCCATGCGGTCGCTGCTGCGCCAGCTGGCCTTGACGCGCGTGCCCGTCGCTCCCGGGGTCACGCTCGACGCCGACACCTGGGACGATGTCCGGAAGCTGCGGGAACGCTGGCCCTGAGCAGGCGCGAGCACGCCGGACGGGCCACGATGGGCACGTGAGCCGAGAGGAGAAGCGATGAGCGACACGACGCAGATGGAGGCGTGGGCGGAGGCCCTCGCGGGTGAACTGGGAATCGACACCGCGGGCGTCGACGTCGAGCAGCTTCTCGACGTCGCGCGCGAGGCGGCCCACGCCGTGGCGCGGCCGGCCGCGCCCATCACGACCTTCCTGATCGGATACGCCGTCGCCCGCGGTGACGTCGACTTGTCGGAGGCGACCGGGACGGCCACGGCTCTCGCGCGCGGATGGGTCGAGGAGATGCCCGGCTGATGGCGACGGTGCGGCTCTTCGCCGCGGCCGCCGAGGCTGCAGGGTGCGAGCAGACCTCGGTCGACGCGGTGACGGTGGGCGACGTGAAGCGCCGGCTCGTCGACGCGCATGGCGAGGAGCTCGCCCGAGTGCTGCGCCAGTGCGCGGTCGTGGTGGAAGGCAGGCGGGCGAGCGACGACGACCCGGTGGGAGACGCCGTCGTCGACGTGCTCCCGCCCTTCGCGGGGGGATGACGCGCTCAGATCGCGTAGGCCCTCGGGACGTCTGACAGGCGGACCCGGAACGGGCTGCCGGGGCTGAGCGTCGCAGCGGTCTCCGGGGTGACGTCCACGGCGGTGCGCGTCCCCTGCACGCGCACGACGTCCCCGCGAGGCTCGAGCCAGGCGACGACGTCCGGCACGGTGGTGTCGCCCCCCGGCGCGCCCCCCGGCGGCGTCGAGTCGGGGCTCGCGGGCTCCCGTCCTCCGCGCAGTGCTCTCTCGTGTCCGAGCTCTCGCTCGCCGGGGTGGGCCAGGTGAACCTCGCCCGCGGCCAGGGCGACCGCAGCGGGAGTCCCAGCGCTCACGGCAGCGGTGTCAGCGGCGATGGTGGTGCCGTCGGGAAGGCTCACGGTGCCCGAACCTGCGGTGCCCCGCAGCACGAAGCGCCCGGCCATGCGCGCGGCGAAGTCGGTGCGAGGGTGCGCGAGGACGGTCCTCGTGGGGCCGGACTCAGCGATGGCGCCGTGCTCGAGCACCGCCACCTCTTGCGCGAGGAGGTGGGCGTCCAGCGCGTCGTGCGTCGCGATGACGGTGGTGACGTCTCGCGTCACGTCGGCGACCAGCGTCCGCAGTCGAGAGGCCGCCTCGACGTCGACTCCCGCGAAAGGCTCGTCGAGCAGCAGCGCTCGCGGTCGCGCGGCGAGCGTCCGAGCCAGCGTCGCGCGTCTGGCCTGGCCGCCGGAGAGCTCGGCGGGCCGGCGATGCGCCGCGCCCGCGAGTCCCACTCTCTCGAGCCAGTCGAGCGCCTGAGTCCGCGCGTCGCGAGCACGCGCCCCGGAGGCCCGGATCCCGAACGCGACGTTGTCGAGCACGCTCATGGCGGGGAACAGGTCGGCGCCCTGCGTAACCAGGCCGATGCCGCGCTGTCGCGGCGGGACCCAGGTGCGGGTCGCGTGGTCGTGGAGCGTGTCGCCGTCGAGATCTGTCCGGCCGTCATCCGGGCGCAGCACGCCGGCGATGGTAGCGAGCACCGTGGACTTGCCGGAACCGTTGGGCCCCAGCACGGCGAGCGTCTGCCCGGCGCGTACCGCGAGCCGGACCTCGACGCCGCGAGCGGCCGCCACGACGCGCGTGTCGAGCGTCATGACGCACGCCTGACCACGGGGCGGTAGGCGAGCGCGACCACCGTGACCGCGACCACGACGAGAACCGCGGCGAGCGCCACGGCCGCATCCGCATCGGCCTCCCGCTGGAGGTAGATCTCGAGGGGGAGGGTACGGGTGACGCCGGGCAAGGATCCGGCGAAGGTGAGGGTCGCCCCGAACTCACCCAGCGCTCGCGCGAACGCGAGCACCGTTCCCGTGATGAGCGCGGGCCGCAGCGCCGGCACCGTGACCCGCCACAGCGTCACGCTGCGAGAGGCACCCAGCGTCGCGGCGAGCGCCTCGTGATGGCCGCCGCGCGCGCTCACGGCTGACTCGACGGCGAGCACCATGAAGGGCAGCGCGACGAAGGTCTGAGCGAGCACCACCGCCACGGTGGTGAATGCCAGCTCGACGCCCGCGGCGTGGAGCGACGCTCCCACGAGGCCCCGACGCCCGAACGCGTACAGCAGTGCCAGACCGCCCACCACCGGCGGCAGCACCAGGGGAGCGAGCACCAGCGCCCGCACGGCAGGCTTGGCCCTCGAGCGCCACGTCGCGAGCGCGAATCCCAGCGGCACCCCCAGCGCCACGCACAGCGCGGTGGCGACGGCGGCGGTGCGCAGGCTGAGGCCCAGCGCGTCGAGTGCAGACGGGGACGCCGCGAGCTCGGGAAGCCTCGACCAGTCGATCCGCAGGGCAGTCGCCGCCAAGGGAAGAGCGACGAGCGCGCCCGCAGCCACGGCGAGTGGCATCATCCATCGCGGCATCATCGCGACCGTCATCGCTGCACCGTCCCGAAGCCGTACGCGTCGAGCGCCTCCTGGCCGGTGGTGAGCACGTAGTCCACGAATCCCGCGCTCAGGTCCGGCTGGTCGGAGCCGGTGAGGGCCGCGATCGGGTAGGCGTTGACCACCTCGTCGGCATGCTCGGTGGCGACGGCCTCGACGCCGGTGCGCCGAGCGACGTCCGTGACGTAGACCAGGCCCGCGTCGGCATGGCCCTCGGCGACCTTGCTGAGCACGCCCGTCACCGAGGTCTCCTCGGACGACGGCACCAGAGCGACGCCCGCGAGTGCGGCGAGGCGGGCGGACGAGGCGCCGCACGGTACCTGCGGCGCGCACACCACGCTCACGACGGATGGATCGCCCAGGCTCTCGATGCTGCCGACGGCGGCGGGGTTGCCGCGGGGCACCACGATGGTGAGGGTGTTGGTCGCGAACACCGCTGGTGGTGCCGCCGCGTGCTCGCCGATGACCGCCATCTGCGCCTCGTCGGCTGCAGCGAAGACGTCCGCGGGTGCGCCCTCGATGATCTGCGCCGCGAGGTCGGCCGAGCCCGCGTGCACCATCACGACGTCGACGCCCGGGTGAGCGGCCTCGAACGACTCCTCGATCACGGAGAACGGCTCGACGAGCGACGCGGCCGCGAACACGGTGAGCTGAGATGAGCCGTCGCTGCTCGCGCACCCGGTACCCGCAGCGAGACCCATGACCACAGCCGCAGCTCCCAGCACCCGTGTGCGAGTACTGCTCACGTGGTCTCGCGCGCGCGCTCGACGATGACCGTTGTCGCCTTCACGACCGCCGTCGCGACTGCGCCGGGCTCGAGCCCGAGGTCCCGGACGGCCTCCGTGCTCATGAGCGACACCACCCGATGCGGGCCGCACTGCAACTCGACCTGGCTCATGACGGCGTCGGACGTGACGGAGGTGACGAGTCCCACGAACTGGTTGCGCGCGGAGCGCGCGATGCCGGTCGCGTCGCGCGGTGCGCGCGCCCGCTCCTGGGCCAGGCGCGCGACGTCGACGCCGTCGATGAGCGTCCGACCTCTGGCGTCGACTGACGTGGTGACGGCGGCGCTGTCGATCCAGCGGCGCACGGTGTCGTCGGACGCGCCCACGAGAGCGGCCGCCTCAGAGATTCGCAAATGCGGCATGAAGGGAAGATTAGCGCCGCAGATGCGCGCAGTCGAGGGCCTAGCCGCCGATCGCGCTCATGGGCCGCTCGGGCTGCAGGAACGTGGGGTCGTCGATGTCGTGACCCGGGCGCTTGAGGCGCAGACAGGTCGCGACCGCGTCCGCGAGCTGCTCGTCGCTCGCGCCGCCGCGCATGAGCCCTCGCAGGTCCGACTCCTCGCGCGAGAACAGGCACGCCCGCAGCTGCCCATCCGCGGTGAGGCGCACCCTGTCGCACGTGCCGCAGAACGGTCGCGTGACCGAGGCGATGACGCCCACCGACGCCTCGGTGCCCTCGATGTCCCACACCTGAGCGGGCGCCGCGCCGCGGTCGCCGCGCTCCACCAGCGACCAGCGTGCGGTGAGCAGAGCGAGGATCTCCTCGCCCGTCACCATGGCGTTGCGGTCCCAGGTGTGGCCGGCATCGAGAGGCATCTGCTCGATGAAGCGCATCTGATAGCCGTGGGTGACGCAGAACTGGGTGAGATCCACGATCTCGTCCTCGTTGACGCCGCGCATCGCGACCGCGTTGATCTTGATGGGTGCAAGGCCCGCGGCGTCCGCCGCGGCGATGCCGGCGAGCGTCTCCGTGAGCTTGTCGCGGCGGGTCAGGTCGAGGAACCGGTCGCGCCTGAGCGTGTCGAGCGAGATGTTGACGCGCGCGAGACCGGCGTCGTGCAGGCGGTCGGCGAGCGCCGGCAGGCGAAGAGCATTGGTGGTGAGCGACAGCTCCGGTCTGCCGGTGGGCCCCTCGAGCCTTGCCAGCCGGTCCACGACGTCGACCACGTCCGCGCGCAGCAGCGGTTCGCCGCCGGTCAGGCGGATCTCCTCGATGCCCATCTCCACTGCCACGCGCGCGATCCGCACCAGCTCGTCCGTGCTGAGCATCGACTCGCGCTGAAGCCACGGCACGCCCTCGGCCGGCATGCAGTAGGTGCAGCGCAGCGAGCAGCGGTCCGTGAGGCTGATGCGCAGGTCACGGTGCTGCCTGCCAAACCGGTCGACGAGCCCGGGGTGCGCCGCGCTCATGACATTCCCACCCACGTGTGAGTGCCGTCCCGCAAGATCTCGCGCTTCCAGATCGGAACCTCGGCCTTGATGCGCTCGACCAGTTCGCGGCAGACCTCGAACGCCGGCGCCCGGTGTGCGCTGGCGACCGCCGCGACGATCGCCGCGTCTCCGACGCGCAGGAGGCCGATGCGGTGGGTGACCGCGACGGTCACGGGGACGGCCGATGCGGCGGCGACCTCAAGCGCGATGCGCTCGAGCACGTGCGCGGCGTCGGGGTGCGCGGAGTAGTCGAGGTGTGTCACCTCGCCATTCACGGAGGGGTCGTGGTCGCGCACCTGGCCGATGAAGGTCGCGACCGCGCCGTGTTCCGGTCCCGTGACGGCGGCGACGTGCTCGTCGAGGCCGATGCGCGCATCGGCTATCCGGGCGATGGCGACGGTCATGGGTGGTCACCACCGTCGAGCTGCGACAGCAGGTGGGGGAGCAGCGGCAGGACCACGTGCGCCGCCTCGAGTGCACCGCGCTCCGACCCCGGGGCGTTGACGATGACGGACCCAGGCGTGCCGGCCGTGACTCCCGCGAGCCCTCGAGACAGCGCCGCAGCGGGGGCGCTCGCCGCGCCGGCCGCTCGGATGAGCTCGGGAATGCCCGGCAGCTGGCGCGCCAGGAGCGGCTCGGTCGCCTCGGGCGTCAGGTCTCGTGGACCGACTCCCGTGCCGCCCACGGTGATGATCACGCGGGTGCGGGAGGCCATCGCACCTTCGATCGCCCCGGACACCGGCGCGACGCCATCGGGCACGACCCAGGCCTCGACGACGGCGCCGTGGCGCGTGAGCGCTGCGCTGACGGCGGGACCCGCGGTGTCCTGGGCGGTGCCGGCCGCGCGACGGTCGGACACCGTGATGACCGCCGCCGTCACGCCGGCCAGCGGAGGGCGTGCTGCCGCGCCTTCTGAGGAGGCGCGCGTGCCTCCCGTCGCCTCGCGCACGTGTGTCACGCGATCCCTCCTCCCGGTCTCGGCCAGCCTAACCGGGAGGTCGTTTCGTGCAGGTTGCCCCGGGCTCTCGGATGCGCCGCGCCGCAGGTGAGGACGGCGGGTGCCGAGCGATCAGCGCTCGCGATCCCCGCCATCCAGCTCGTCGTAGAGCTCGTGGTAGATCATCTGGTGCACCTTCTCGACCTCGGGGATGTTCGTGAACTCGAGGGGGTCGTCGGAGGCCGACTCGACGATCAGCGTGCCGGTGCGGAAGATACGGTCGATGAGACCGTGCCGGAACTGCACCGAGGCGATCCGGCGCACCGGGATGTCGATGCCGGTGCGCGTGATGATGCCCGTGCGGAACAGGATGCGGCGGTCGGTGATGACGAAGTGCGTGGTCGCCCAGCGGATCACGGGCGTGATCGTGAGCCACGACAGCAGAGCTATCGCCGCGACCACGACGGCGCCGGTCGCGATGGTGCCGCCCAGGCCCTCGAGTCCGGAGGACCACACCAGACCGAAGGTGGCGGCGACGACGATGACGATGAACCACAGGCTCGCGCCGATCAGCACCTTCCAGTGCTCGTGACGGTGAAGCAGCAGCTCCTCGTCGGCGGCGAGCAGATCCTCGGGGTATCCCATGTCTGGACTCTAGCGCCACGGGCGCGCACGCGCGGGTTGCCGCATGGTCGATCCGGGCGACGCAACGCCCGGGACCCCTGGATGACACGCACAGGCAAACTTCGCCCGTTAACGTGGGGCTATGACTGAGGAACAGGACGCCACCCCCTGGGCTGGATATGCTCCCAGCGCCGCGTGGGACGAGGCCGTCGACGTCGAGGGCAGCGTCCGCGAGCCCTACTCGCGTGTCTATGCGGAGATCGACCGCATGTCCGGCGACGACCTCTACTCGCGCGCCGAGTCGCTCGCGAGCACGTACCTCGCTCAGGGCGTCACGTTCGACCATGCAGGCGAGGAGCGACCGTTCCCGCTCGACATCGTGCCGCGCGTGATCGGCGCGGACGAGTGGGAGATCATCGAGCCGGGGGTGTCGCAGCGCGTCAAGGCGCTCGAGGCGTTCCTCGCCGATGCCTACGGGTCGCAGCACTGCGTGACCGAGGGCATCGTGCCACGCAAGCTGATCGCCACGTCGCAGTACTTCTATCGCTCGGTCTCCGGGGTCGAGCCCGCCAACGGCGTGCGGGTTCACGTGTCCGGCATCGACCTGGTGCGCGACCAGCACGGCATCTGGCGCGTCCTCGAGGACAACGTGCGCGTGCCCTCGGGCGTCAGCTACGTGCTGTCGAACCGGCGCGCCATGTCGCAGATGTTCCCCGAGATGTTCGGTGCGATGGGAATCCGGCCCGTCCTCGAGTACTCGCGCCGCCTGCGAGCGGCGCTCGCGAAGTCCGCGCCCGAGGGCGTCGACGACCCCACGATCGTGGTGCTCACTCCGGGCGTCTACAACTCCGCGTACTACGAGCATTCACTGCTCGCCCGCACCATGGGCGTCGAGCTCGTCGAGGGGCGCGACCTCGAGACCGTGAACGGCCGCGTGTACATGCGGACCACCGCCGGACGCCGCCGCGTCGACGTCATCTACCGCCGCGTCGACGACGAGTACCTGGACCCGGTCGTGTTCCGTCCCGACAGCGCGCTGGGAGCCCCCGGGCTCATCAACGCGGCGCGGCTGGGCAATGTCACGATCGCCAACGCGGTGGGCAACGGCGTCGCGGATGACAAGCTCATGTACACCTACATGCCCGAACTGATCCGCTACTACCTCAACGAGGAGCCGATCCTGCCCAACGTCGACACGTGGCGGCTCGAGGAGCCCGACGCGCGCGAGGAGGTGCTCGACCGTCTGGATGAGCTGGTCGTGAAGCCCGTCGACGGCGCGGGAGGCAAGGGCGTCACCATCGGGCCCGACGCCTCGGCCGAGGAGCTCGACCGCGTGCGCGCCCAGATCCTCCGCGACCCCCGCGGGTGGATCGCGCAGCCGGTCGTGCAGCTCTCGACGGTCCCGACCCTCACGGAGGACGGGCTCGAGCCGCGTCACGTGGACCTGCGCCCGTTCGCCGTCCACGACGGCGATGACGTCTGGGTGCTTCCCGGCGGGCTGACCCGTGTGGCCCTGGCTCGCGGCCAGCTCATCGTCAACTCGTCGCAGGGTGGAGGGTCCAAGGACACGTGGGTGCTGGGCGGGGTGCGTCACCGCGCCAGCTCGCCGCCGCCGGAGTCCCGGGTCGAGCTCAGCGGCATGAGCCCGGTGCCGCAGTCGGCGCACCCGGAAGACTATGTGGCGGGACAGCAGCAACAGCAGCAGCAGCAACAGCAGGGAGGCGCGTCATGCTGAGTCGCATCGCCGAGTCCCTGTTCTGGATCGGACGCTACGTCGAGCGCGCTGACAACACGGCCCGCCTGCTCGACGTCCACCTCAACGTGCTGCTCGAGGATCCCTGGGTCGACGAGCCGAGCGCGAACGCCTCGCTGCTCGCGGTCATGAGCTGCCCGGTCGAGGGCACCGCGACTCGGGGCACCGTGCTGCGCCAGCTCGCGTTCGAGGACGACAGCGCGACCTCGATCGCCGGAACGCTCGCCGCGGCTCGGGAGAACGCTCGCCGCGCTCGCGAGGTGATCTCCACCGAGGTGTGGGAATCGCTCAACATGACCCGCATGGACCTGCGCCGCTGGACCCGCGCGTCCCGGCCGCACGAGTACTTCGTGTGGGTGCGCGAGCGCGCCGCCGTGGTGTGGGGACTGTCGAGCGCGACCACCTCGCGCGACGACGCCTGGCACTTCATGGAGCTGGGACGTTCTCTCGAGCGCGCGGACATGATCGCGCGCCTGCTCATGACCCGGCAGCTCGAGGGCACCACCGGGCCCAACTGGACCACGCTGCTCAGGAGTTGCTCCGCGCACGAGGCCTACCTGCGCACGGTGCGCGCGCTCGTGACCGAGGAGCGTGCGGCGGAGTTCCTGCTGATCGACCGGCTGTTTCCGCGCTCGATCGCCTACAACCTCGACCGCGCGGAGACCATCCTCACGCAGATCGACGGCTCGGAGGGCAATCGGGCGCTGTCGGGGCGGGCCCGGCTCGCGCTGGGGCGTGCGCGCACGAATCTCGAGTACAGCCCGGTGCGCGACATCCTCGACGACCTCACCGGTCAGATGCAGGAGGTGCAGCGTGCGTGCGCCACGGCCTCGGACCTGATCCGCGATCGGTACTTCCTGCCCGCGGCGACCGTCACGTGGAACCAGGAGGCGCTGTGAGCACCCTCAAGATCGAGCACCGGACCGAGTTCCGCTACGAGGCGGAGATCCACTCGTCGTACAACGAGGCTCGCCTCATGCCGGCGTGGCTGACGCGCCAGCGCGTGCTGGACAGCCGCATCGATGTGAGCCCGCTGTCGTGGAGCACCAGCTACCGCGACTACTGGGAGTGTGACGTGCTCGCCTTCGAGGTGCTGCAGCCGCACCAGTCGCTGACCGTGGTCGGATCCTCGCTGGTCGAGATCATGCCGCAGCCGGCGCGCACCGAGCGCGCGTCATGGGACACGCTCCACGGCCCCCGGTTCCAGGACCTGCTCTGCGAGTACCTCGACACCAGCGACGTCACCGATCCTCCGGAGGAGCTGGCGGACTTCGCGCGCGAGACCGCGAGCAAGCTCTCGCCGGACGCGACGGCCCGGGCTGTGTGCGACTACCTGCACGACCAGATCAAGTACGTGCCGGGCTCCACCAACGTCCACTCCGCCGCGCGCGAGGCGTGGGAGGACCGCTCGGGCGTGTGCCAGGACTTCGCCCAGCTCGCGGCAGGCGCGCTGCGGTCCATTGGAATCCCGGCGCGATACGTGTCGGGATACCTGCACCCCAAGCGCGATGCCGCGATCGGGGAGACGGTTCAGGGCGAGTCGCACGCGTGGGTCGAGTGGTGGTCAGGGGAGTGGACCGGCTTCGACCCCACCAACGACCGCGAGGTGGGCGATCACCACGTGATCGTCGGCCGTGCCCGGGAGTACTCCGACATTCCGCCACTGTCCGGAGTGGTCGCCGGCTCGACCGAGCACCTCGACGTGACCGTATCGATCACCCAGGTGTCCTGACCGCCGTCCCCGGCCGCCGCATCGTCGCGGTCGCCTAGCCCGTGTACTCGAAGTGCCACGGCTCCGGCTTCGTGCCGCCCGGCCTCGCCCACGAGGGAAGCACCCAGTTGTAGGCCGTGAGCTGCTGCCTCAGCCAGAGGTAGGCGTCGCCGTCATAGCCGCCCGGCAGCGCGGCGCCCGCGATGTCGATCGCGGCCGCCCACCCGTGGTTCGACGTGCCGGGAACCGCGGCGAGGTTGCCATGCACCGCGCGCGCCTGGACCTGGCCGTCGTAGTCGCGGTAGGAGTCGTTGATCGGGATGTTGATCCCGTACCTCGCCTTGAAGGCCGCGTTGAGCCGCTGAAGGTCGTCGGCGGCCTGGCAGAGCAGCAGTTCGGCGCGGTCCCAGGGCAGGGAGCACAGCCGGTCCTCCGGCAGGTATCCGTTCGAGTAGAACGACTTGACGCGGGTGATGGCTGCGCCGTCGACCCCGGCCAGGTAGTAGCCCGAGGCCCAGCCGCGCTTGCCGTCGACGATGACCTCGATCCAGCCGCCAGGCGATATCGCTCCCGTGACGGTGAGCAGCGTGCCTCGTGGCTCCTGCGTGATGACGGGGGTCGAGGTCGACGGCGCGGTGCGAATGTTGAGGGCGTTCGCGCCGTAGACCGCGAGCGCGGAGTGGCGCAGGACCGGCGCGGTGCCCGTGGGGGTGAAGACGATCCCCGCACGATCGAGCCGGTACAGGAACGCGGCCATGGCGTCGCGCGCGATGGTGGCCTTGGGGCGGAACTCCGCACCCTGGGCCGTCTGCCAGCCCCGGGTGGCGCCCGTCTCGGCGAGCCAGAGGATCTGCTTGTAGAACGGCGAGGAGGCGTCGACGTCGAGGAACGGGGAGGCGCCCGTGGTCGATACCGGGGGAGAGCCCGCGTATCGGTACAGGAACGCTGCCATCGCCTCGCGGGTGATGGGCTCGTAGGGGCGGAACTCGGCTCCGTCCGCCACCGTCCATCCGAGTGAGATGCCCGCCTCCTCGACCCACGTGATCTCCCGGTAGAACGACGTGCCGCTCGCGCGGATGTCCTGGAACGGGGACCGGCTCGGCTCGAAGTGAGCGGGCTCCCCCGCGTAGCGGTACAGGAACGCGGCCATCGCGTCGCGCGCGACCGAGGCGTGCGGGCGGAACTGGCGGGTCCCGTCGCTCTCGAGCCATCCGCGCGTGACGCCCACCTGCGCGAGCCAGGTGATCTCCGTCGCGAACGGTGAGAACGCGGCGGCACCGACCTGCGAGGACACGTCCGTGAAGCGGATCGACGTGGCGGCCAGCACCGCGCTGGACGTGGCGCTGTCGATCGAGGAGGCGCCGTCGATCGAGGGCGCGAGGGGCTCGGGCGCGTCCTGCTCGGCGGCCGGCTCGCGCTCAGGCTCAGGCTCCGCAGACGGCGTGGGTGAGGGGGATGGAGTGGGGGAGGGCGTCGGTGTCGGGCTGGGCGAGGGCGACACTGAGGGTGAGGGAGACGCTGAGGGCGCGGGGCTAGGCGAGGGCGACACCGAGGGTGAGGGTGATGCCTCTGGGGTGGGGGAGGCCGATGCGCTGGGCGACTCGCTCGTGGAAGGTGCCGGCTCGGCGGACGCAGCGGCGGACCCGACCCCCGCCGATGCCGCGAGCGTCACCGCGATCGTGATCGCGGCGAGCGAGCGCGGCGCCGTGCGCCGTGTGCGCATGCCCGTGTCGCGCATGACCCGCTCCTCCCGCTCCTGGGGCGCGGACGCCCGCGTGAACCCGCCTATTGTGCGCTCTTCGGCCACTCTTCGCGATCGCTTGAGCGACTTGGCCCGGAACCAGGCATGGTGTCCCCAGCCGGCCGACGCATCGGCCGGGATCCGCGTGGCGTCGCAGCGCCGATAGAATCTTCTGGTGACTTCCGCGAGCCCCGAGACTGACGAGACCCGCTACGACTTCCGCGCGATCGAGGAGCGCTGGCTGCCCGTGTGGCGCAAGACCCAGCCGTTCCGTGCCGGAGACGCGACGGACGAGCGCCCGACCAAGTACGTCCTCGACATGTTCCCCTACCCCTCGGGCGACCTGCACATGGGCCACGCGGAGGCGTATGCGCTGGGTGATGTGATCGCTCGGTACTGGACCCAGCGCGGCTTCAACGTTCTCCACCCGATTGGCTGGGACTCGTTCGGCCTGCCTGCCGAGAACGCAGCGATCACCCGTGGCCTCGACCCGCGGGGCTGGACCGAGGACAACATCGCGCAGCAGCGCACCTCGATGGAGCGCTACGCGTGCTCGTTCGATTGGGATCGTGTCCTCGCCACGCATCGTCCGGACTACTACCGCTGGAACCAGTGGCTCTTCACGCGGCTCCACGAGCGGGGCCTCGCCTACCGCAAGCACTCGAACGTCAACTGGTGCCCCAAGGACCAGACCGTGCTCGCCAACGAGCAGGTCGTCGGCGGGCTGTGCGAGCGCTGCGACACCCCTGTCACGAAGAAGAAGCTCAACCAGTGGTACTTCAAGGTCACGGACTACGCGGACCGCCTCCTCGACGACCTGGAGACGCTGCAGAGCACGTGGCCGTCCAAGGTCATCGCGATGCAGCGCAACTGGATCGGCCGCTCGACGGGCGCCGACGTGCGCTTCGCGATCGAGGGTCGCGAAGAGCCCGTGGACATCTACACCACCAGGCCTGACACCCTGTACGGTGCGACGTTCTTCGTGGTGGCTGCCGACTCCGACCTCGCGTCGGAGCTGGCCGCGGGATCCGACGCCGCCCTGCAGAGCGAGTTCGCTGACTACCTCGACAAGGTGAAGTCCGCGAGCGAGATCGAGCGGCTCAGCACGGATCGTGAGAAGACCGGCGTGTTCCTGGGACGCTACGCGATCAACCCCGTCAACGGCGCGCGCCTGCCCATCTGGGTCTCCGACTACGTGCTCGCGGACTACGGTCACGGCGCGATCATGGCGGTCCCGGCGCACGATCAGCGCGACCTCGACTTCGCTCGCGCGATGGATCTCCCGGTGACGCCGGTGGTCGACGTGCGCGATGAGGAGGGGGAGCCGCTGCCCGACCCGCGCGAGTCCGGCATCGCCACGACCGGCGACGGCGTCCTGATGAACTCCGGGCCCCTTGACGGGCTCGACAAGGCAGCGGCCATCGAGACCATCACGGCGCAGCTGGCCGCCGAGGGCGTCGGTGAGGCTACGACCAACTACCGTCTCCGGGACTGGCTGATCTCCCGCCAGCGCTACTGGGGCACGCCCATCCCGATCGTGCACTGCGACGCGTGCGGCGAGGTGCGTGTGCCCGACGACCAGCTCCCGATCGAGCTGCCGTCCGCCGAGGGACTCGACCTCAAGCCCAAGGGGACGTCGCCGCTGGGCGCGGCGACCGACTGGGTCAACACCACGTGCCCCAGCTGCGGCGGTGCCGCCACGCGCGACACCGACACGATGGACACGTTCGTGGACTCGTCCTGGTACTTCCTGCGCTACCTGTCGCCAGGCAAGACCGACGGGCCGTTCGACGAGCTCGACGCCAAGCGCTGGGCGCCCGTCGACCAGTACGTCGGCGGCGTCACCCACGCGATTCTGCACCTGCTGTACGCGCGCTTCTTCACCAAGGCGCTCCACGACATGGGAATGATCGACTTCGAGGAGCCCTTCAGCGCACTGCTCAATCAGGGCATGGTCCAGATGGACGGCTCCGCGATGTCGAAGTCGCGCGGCAACCTGGTGCGCCTGTCGGAGCAGCTCGACGAGTTCGGCGTCGACGCCGTCCGCCTGACGATGTCCTTCGCGGGCCCGCCCGAGGATGACATCGACTGGGCCGACGTCTCGCCCGCCGGAAGCGCGAAGTTCCTGGCCCGCGCGTGGCGCCTCGCGCGCGACGTGAGCTCCGAGCCGACGGTGGACCTGACCACGGGAGACGCCGCGCTGCGCGCCGTCACCCACCGCACGCTGCACGATGCTGCCGAGCTCGTCGAAGGCTTCCGCTTCAACGTCGTGGTCGCACGCGTCATGGAGCTGGTCAACGCCACGCGCAAGGCGATCGACTCGGGTCCAGGCGGCGCCGACCCCGCCGTGCGCGAGGCGGCCGAGGCCGTGGCGATGCTGCTGAGCCTGTTCGCTCCGTACTGCGCCGAGGACATGTGGTCGATGCTCGGTCGCGAGAACGTCGCGCGCGCGGGGTGGCCCACCGTCGACGAGTCGCTGCTGGTCGAGGAGACGGTGACGTGCGTCGTGCAGGTCAAGGGCAAGGTGCGCGACCGCCTCGAGGTCGCTCCCGGGATCGGCGAGGACGCGCTGCGCGAGCTGGCGCTGGCGTCCCCGCAGGTCCAGCGCACCCTCGACGGCGCGGACATTCGTACGGTGATCGTGCGGGCGCCCAAGCTCGTCAACATCGTTCCCGCGTGACCGCGGCGAGAGAGCTCGGACTCGTGATGCACGGCGCGGTCGCCGGTGAGTAGTCTCGACGCCATGGCAGGTCGCACCGCGGTGGTCACGGACTCTGCAGCGTCGCTCCCGGCGGCGCTCGCGGACAAGTGGGGCATCCGCGTGGTGCCGCTGCTCGTGACCATCGACGGCGAGTCGCACGATGAGGGCGACGGCGTGACCTCGAGCGATGTGCTTGACGCGCTGGTCGAGGGAAGTGCCGTCAGCACGTCGCAGCCGTCCGTCGCACGGTTTGCGGTCGCATTCGCCGAGGCAGCCGAGTCCGGCGCTGATCACGTGGTGGCGGTCCTCATCTCCGGGAAGATGTCGGGCACCGTCAATGGTGCCCGCGCGGCAGCCGATGCCGCCCCTGTCCCCGTGACGATCGTCGACTCCCAGACCCTCGCGATGGGCACGGGGTTTGCGGCGCTGGCCGCGGCGGCGCGTGCCCGTGGGGGGGGCGCGCCCGACGAGGTCGCTGAGGTCGCCCGCGCGGTCGCAGCCTCCGCGCGGTGCATCTTCACCGTCGACACCCTCGAGCACATGCGGCGCGGTGGACGCGTGTCACCCGCGATCGCCGCTGTGGGCAAGGTGCTCAGCATCCGACCCGTCCTCGAGATGGTCGATGGCGAGGTGCAGATGGTCGACAAGGTGCGGTCGACGCAGCGTGCACGTGCCGCAGTCATGGCGCGTGCCGAGGAGACGGTGGCGGCGCTGTCCCGGCCGGCCGCGGCCGTGATGGTGCTGGGCGACGGGGACTTCGGCGACGACGCCGCGCGGGCGCTCGAGGTGGCACACCCGGAGCTCGCGATGCTGGTGCGCACTCCCGTCAGCGCGGTGCTCGCCGGGCACACGGGCCCGGGGACGCTTGCCGCCGTGGTCGTGGAGCTCCCTCCCGAGGTCACGTAGCCCCGACCGGGTGGCCGTTCCCATGCCGTGGAGCGGTGCGGGTTTTCCACAGTGCGGAGCCTTCGCGCTCGTGGCGCGTCGCTCGTGCTCCTAGCGTCTCCAGACGTGAGCACTCCTGTCGAACCATCCAACGCCGGAGCTGACCGCGCTGCGGAGCAGCCGGGACGGGAGCTTCCCGACCGAGTGATCGATCACTGGCGCGAGAGTGCCGCGCGGGCCGCGGGGCACGCCTATGAGGCCGCATACGGGCGCGAGATCCACGACGCGTCGACCTCGATGCGGTGGCGGATCGAGCCGCGGGTCGCCGTCACAGTGGTCGCAGCGCTCGTGGTCCTGGCTGCGCTCGCCTGGTGGCTGTCTCAGGTGCCCTCGCCGGTCACCGCGACGGTCTCCGAATCCAGTGCACCTCTCGCGACTGCGGCTTCACCGGAGGTGGAGGCGTCGCATGCGCCGTTGGTGCCGGCGCCAGCTCCGATCGTGGTGCATGTGTCCGGCGCCGTCGCGTCGCCCGGCCTCGTCGAGCTCGGTACGGGCGCGCGCGTCGCTGACGCGGTCGATGCCGCGGGAGGGCTGCTCGACGGCGCCGACCTCGGTGGCGTGAACCTCGCGCGCGTGGCCGCGGACGGAGAGCAGATCCACGTCCCTGAGGAGGGCGAGCTCAGTGCGGCGGCAGGACCTATCAACCTCAACGCGGCGGATCCGCAGCAGCTCCAGCAGCTGCCCGGGGTCGGCGAGGTGATGGCCGAGCGCATCGTCGCGGACCGCGACGCCCATGGACCCTTCGCGTCGGTGGACGACGTCCAGCGCGTGAGCGGGGTCGGTCCCGCGATGGTCGCGGGCTGGGACGGACTCGCGCAGGTGTGATGCCACGGCACGATGCCCGGCTCGTGCCGGCAGCCGCGGCGGCGTGGGGGTGCGCGGCGCTGACGATCGGCGGTCGCTCGCGGGATGCCATGCTCGCCATGGGTGTGCTCGTGGCAGTGGCTGCCACTGTCGCCGTGTGGGTGGCGGTGCGGAGCCGCCGGCGGCCAGCGGCACAGTTCGCCCGCGCCTGCGCACCGTTCGCGGTGCCAGCAGCGGCATCGGCGATTGCACTCCTCTCGGCGCAGCACACGGTCCACGGCGAGCGGCTCTGGGCCCACGAGCTCGAGTCGGCCGGCACCGTGACCGTGACGGTGAGGATCGAGTCGGAGAGCCGGCCGCTGGCCGGGGGCGACGCGCGGTGGTGGGTCGACGCCGAGGTCCTGGGGTGGACCCAGCCCGGCTTCACCGCATCCGACTGCGGCGGCGCACCTGAGGTGGGCGAGCGGTGTGTCTCGCCCGCGGGCGGGACCCTGGCGGCGGTCGTCGACGTCCCGCTCGATCGGGGCGACGTCGCGGTCATGTCGGGGGCCGTCTCGGCGGGCACCTGGGGCTCCCCGGTCATGTGGGAGGCCCACGTGGATCAGCCCCGCTCTGACTCGTGGGTGGCGCAGTGGCGTGAGCGATTCCGCGATGCCACCGAGGGGCTTCCTGACCGCCAGCGGGGGCTCGTCCGAGGCATGATCCTCGGCGAGACCATCGCGATGCCCACCCGTCAGGTCGAGGCGATGAGGGTCGCGGGGCTCGCGCACCTCACCGCGGTGTCCGGCGCCCACTTCGCGATCGTGCTCGGCGCCGTCGCTGCGGCGGCGCGGTGGCGCCGCCTTCCCCGCGTGGCGACAGCGGCCGTCGTGCTGGGAGTGGCGGTCCTGTTCGCCACGGTCGTGGGCCCCGAGCCATCAGTCCTGCGGGCGTTCGCGATGGCGTGTGCGGTGGCACTCGCGACGGCGTGGGGCAGGCCGGCCCGCGGCCTCCCCGCGCTCGCCGCCGGGGCGCTGACCCTGCTCATCCTGGAGCCCGCGCTCGCGCTGAGGATCGGTTTCGGGATGTCGGTCGCCGCGGTCGCGGCCATCGTCCTGTGGGCGCCGCGCGTCGCACACCTGCTCGCTCGCGTGCTGCCGCCTCACGTCGCCCGTGCGGCGTCGGTCCCGGTAGTCGCCCAGGCCGCCGTGACCCCATTCCTGGTGTCCATGGGCGCGGGCCTCACGCCGTACGCCGTGGTCGCCAACGTGGTGGCGGGCGTGGCGGTCCTGCCCGTGATGGCCGCGGGGATGACGGCCCTGGTGCTCGCCGCGGTCTCGTCATCGTGGGCCCTGGTTCCGGCGTGGGTCGCGGGGAAGTCGGCCCAGGTGATCGCCATGATCGCGGAGGCCACCGCCGGAGCTCCTGGAGCCCGTGTCCCATGGCTCGACGGGCCCGCTGGTCCGCTGGCAGCCGGCATGGGCGTCGCTGCGGCGGTGGTCGCCACATTGCGCGTGGGGACCGGATGGCGGGTGCTCGGAGCAGCGGTGGGCGCCGGTGCTCTCCTGGTCGGCGCTGCCTGGCCGGCGCTCACCGCGCGAGACCATGGAGTGGTCCTCGACGACTGGGACGTCGTGGCCTGCGACGTGGGCCAGGGCGACATGATGCTGCTGCGCGCCGGACCGTCGAGCGCCGTCGTGATCGACGCAGGTCCGGATCCAGACGTCGCGCGGTCGTGTCTCGAGAGCTATCGAGTCACGGAGATTCCGCTGCTCGTCATCACCCATCCGCACGAGGACCATGACGGGGGCGTGTCGGGCGTCATGGGCGTGGCCCGGCCCGCGCTGGCGTGGGTCTCGGACGCCGCCGCGGGTGGGGCGGCGGCCCGTGCGCTGGCGACCGAGGGGGTGCCGATGCGGGTTCCGACGCTCCGTGAGGCCATCACCGTCGGCGACGTGGCGCTCCGCGTCGTCTCGACGCTCCACGCGGGCGGCGCGGCCGCCGCCAACGACGCCTCGATCGGCGTGATCGGGGTGGCCTCGGGGACGTCCGTGATCGCCCTGGGAGACCTCGAGCTGGAGGGGCAGGAGGCTGTCGCGCTGGCGCTCGGAGGGCCGGTGCCCATCGACGTGGTGAAGGTGGCGCACCACGGTTCGGCGGTCCAGTCGCCGCATCTCGCGGACCTGATCGATGCGCGGATCGCGGTGTTCAGCGCGGGCGCCGACAACCGCCACGGACACCCTGCGGCGTCCGCACTCGACCTGTACGGGGCCAACGCCCAGATCGCTCGCACAGACCAGTGTGGGTCGATCGAGGTCGCCCACGATGAGTCGGGGCTGCGGTGGTCGGGTTGTCGTACGGAAGTGGCAGGCTAGTCCCATGCCGCCACGCAACCGCACTCCCGAGGCCACCTGGCACCGCGCGAAGCCCGCACCCGTCGTGCTGGTCAGCGGTCCCGAGACGCTGTTGGCGTCGCGTGCGGTCGAGCGCATCCACCTCGCCGTCGGCAAGGCGGCGGACGTCACGGTCCTCGACGCGGGCGCGTACAACGCCGGAGCACTCGTCGCGGCTGCGAGCCCGTCACTGTTCGCTGAGCCGGGCCTGGTGATCGTCGAGGGAGCCGAGGCGATGAACGACGCGTTCCTCGCGGACAGCCTGGCCTACGCGGCGGCCCCGGATCCCGACGTCGTCGTCGTGATCCGGCACGGCGGCGGCGTTCGCGGCAAGAGGCTGCTCGACACGCTGCGCAAGGGCGGGGTGCCGGAGTACACGTGCCCAGCGGTCAAGCGCGACGCGGAGTTCGTCGACTTCGCTTCAGCAGAGTTCGACCGGGCCAAGCGCCCGGTCCAGGCCGCAGTCGCCAGGAGGCTCGTGGAGGCCGTGGGCACCGACCTCGCCGAGCTCGCAGCAGCCTGCCAGCAGCTCATGGGTGACGTCGAGGGCACGCTGTCCGAGCAGGACGTGGCGCGGTACTACGGGACGCGCGTGAACGCGACCGCCTTCAGCGTCGCCGATGCGGCGATCGCCGGTGATGCGAAACAGGCCGTGACTCTCGTGCGGCACGCGCTCGCGGGAGGTGTGGACCCGGTGCCGCTCAACGCCGCTCTCGCGATGAAGCTTCGCACGTTGGCCAAGGTGGGCGCGTCGCGGGGCCGCGGTCTCGACCCGACCCGGGATCTCGGGGTGTCTCCGTGGCAGGTGGACCGCGCCCGACGCGAACTGCGGCGGTGGAACGCGGAGACGCTCGGGCGCGCGATAGAGGTGGTGGCGCAGGCAGATGCGGACATCAAGGGTGGGGGTCGATCGCCCGCGTTCGCCCTCGAGCGCGCCGTGCGCGAGGTGGCGGATCTCGCCGGGGCCTGACCGTGACTAGGCCGCGACGCGACCGCGGTCGACGATGATCGCCGGCTCGAATCCGTGGCCCTGGAACAGGTCGAATCCCAACTCGACGCACCACGCCAGCATCGCGCGCGTCTCGACGCGCTCAGCGACGAGCGTCGAGCCGTGCGACCGAGCTCTCGCGACCAGGTCGGGGCCCTGGGAGACCAGATCGCGCACATCGATCTTGACGAAGTCCGCGTGCTCGAGCAGAGCCACCTGCGACGTGGTGCCAACGAAGTCGTCGATGGCGATCTGGTACCCCTGCGCCCGCAAGTCGCTCAGGCGCACGCGCAGCGCCTCATCGGCGAACGCGGACTCCACCACCTCGATCACTCCATCAGGGGGAGAGAAACCCACCCAGTCGTGGTCCACGAGGTAGCTGCGTGTGAAGTTGACGAAGCCCACGCGGTCGAGCGGCTGGCCCCCCGCCACGTGGAAGGCGGCAGCGATGACGTGCTCCGTTGCGCGATCCTGCTGACGCGCGCTCCACAGGTCGACGCGAAGGCCGATCTGCCCCGGCGCGCGGAAGAGGAGCTCGTATCCCACCAGTTCTCGGTCGGCGGTGAAGATGCCCTGACGACCCAGAAGCACGCGTGTGGAGCCCGCGCCCAACTGAGAGTCGGACCGGGGCATGATCCAGGGCTCAGGGCGCCCGCCCGGAGTCATCGTCACGCCTGCGACCCTATCGGGGGACAGCAACAAGCCCCGCACGCGCTTGCGGCGCGTCGGGGCTTGAGGAGGCGAAAGGCCTGGTTCAGAGCGCGGCGACCTGCTTCGCGAGAGCCGACTTGCGGTTCGCGGCCTGGTTCGCGTGGATGACGCCCTTCGAGGCAGCCTTGTCGAGCTTCACGGACGCGGACTTGAGCGCGGTCTCGGCCGCAGGCTTGTCGCCCGCTGCGATCGCCTCGCGCACCTTGCGCACGTGGGTCTTGAGCTCGGACTTCACGGCGACGTTGCGCTGACGCGACTTCTCGTTGGTGCCGATCCGCTTGATCTTGGACTTGATGTTGGCCACGACAATCCTTCTGCGATGGTGGGAAAACTGGGAGTGGAGCGCGAGCGCGCGCTCACACACGGCTTCCCATCCTACCAGTGATGGACGTCGGAAAGCGAACGAGCGACACGGTCGAAGGTCGCGCGGTCGAGGATCGCGCCCTCGCGACGCACCGACGCCGGATCGACCCGCACGATTCTATCGAGCCTGACCTCCGAGGGCCGCCGCTGACGGTCCCACGCTCCCGAGCCGATGTCCAGCCAGTAGCGCCCCCACCGCGCCTCCTCGGCGGCGTCGTGGTCGTGGTCCTTGCTCGTCAGCTGCAGCGCCAGCAGCCATCGTCCGTCGTGGCCGATCACGAGGACCGGGCGGTCCTTGCCGCGAGCGTGGTCCTCCTCGAATGGGACCCAGGTCCAGACGATCTCGCCGGGGTCCGCCTCGCCATCGGCCGCGGGGGAGTAGACGACGTCGACCCGCCCCTCGAAGTCGCCTGGATAGGTCGAGCGGCGCGCGGCGGGCTTGTGCGCGCGACGCCGGCGCGACGTGGCCCATCCGACGCCGACGGCCGCGGCGGCGAGCACCGCGAGCAGCACCGGGTCCATGCCACGACCCTAGCGGCAGAGCCTGCGTGCGTCAGCGGTCGAGGACCGGCGAGCGGCGCAGTGCGCTGAGGTGAGCGACGCCAGGCGCCGTGAACGTGATCTCGTCCGCGGGAAGCGGGTAGCCGAACAGGAACCCCTGACCGAGGAGCCAGCCGTGATCGCGGGCCTGGCGGTACTGCGCCTCGGTCTCGACGCCTTCGATCACGCCGTACATGCCCAGGCCGTCCACGAGGTTGGCGATGGTCGAGCTGATGCGGTCGCCGGTGGCGCGGTCTCCCAGCCGCAGCGTGAACTCGCGCGCGAGCTTGAGCCCCGCGACCGGATTCTGCAGCACCGAGGACAGCGCCGAGTAGCCGGTGCCGAAGTCGTCGAGGATCAGGTCGACCCCGAGCCGCGCGAGAGCCGCCAGGTCCGCGCTCGCCGCCTGCGTGGCGAGCAGCATGCCGGACTCGGTGATCTCGAGGCCCAGGCGGGACGGGTCGATGCCCGTGTCCTCGAGCGCGCCTCGGACCACGCGAGTGAGGTCCGCGCTGCCGATCTGGCGGGTCGAGACGTTCACCAGCACCTTGCCGTGGAACTCGGGGTGCGCGGCGATGAAGCGGCACGCCTCCTGGATCACGAAGGCACCGAGCGGCACCACGAGATTGGCGTCCTCGCACACCTCGATGAAGTGGTCCGGCAGCAGGAGTCCACGCTGGGGGTGCTGCCAGCGCACGAGCGCCTCGAATGCCACCGGCTCGCGGGTGGCCATGTCGACCAGCGGCTGATAGTGGACCACCAGCTCGCCCTCGCGGATCGCGGTGCGCAGCTCCGTCTCAATCGACAGCCGCACCATCGCGTTGTCCTGCAGACCGGGACGGAAGACCTCCGCGCGGTTGCGGCCGGAGCTCTTGGCGTGCGACATCGCGAGGTCCGCGTTGCGGACAAGCGTCTCCGCGGTGATCGCGGGCTCTGCCAGGGCCAGGCCGATCGAGACGGTGGGGCTCATGCGGTGACCCTCGACCGTGATGGGGGCCTGAATCGCCGCCGAGACGACGGCGAGCATGCCCTCGGCGGCGGTCTTGCCGACGATGCCGTCGAGCACGACCACGAACTCGTCGCCGCCCAGGCGCGACACGGTGTCAACGGGCCGCACCGACTCCTGGATGCGGCGCGCGAGCTCGACCAGCATGCGGTCGCCGGCGTGGTGACCCAGGGAGTCGTTGACGAGCTTGAAGTGGTCGATGTCGATGAACAGGCACGCGACAGTGGCGTCCGCGTCCGCGTGCGTGCGCAGTGCGGCCGCCGTGCGCTCGAGCAGCAGCGAGCGGTTGGGAAGTCCCGTCAGGTGGTCGAACTGGGCGCGGCGCTCCAGCAGGTCCTTGGCGCGCCGCACCTCGCTGACATCCTCCATCTGCAGGAGGTAGTGGGCGTCGGCTCCTGGGTCGCCCAGCCGGGTGACCGTCGAGCGGGTCCACACCGTGTCGCCGGAGCTGTGCAGCGCACGCGCCTGCAGCTGGAAGTAGTTGAGCTCTCCCGAGGCGAGCTGCTCGCGGAGTTCGGCGTCGCGCGCCGTGTCGTCGGGGTGCACGAGCGCCTCGGCCGGGGTCCCCGCGAGGTCGCCGATGTCGCGACCAAGGATGGTCGCGAGCGAGGCGTTCGCCTCGGTGATGCGTCCCAGCGGATCGACCATCGCCATGCCGATGGGCGAGCTCCGGAACGCCTGCCAGAAGAGCTCATCCTCGTGCTTCACGCGCCATGCCTCCCTTGGGCCGTCGCCGCGGCGGGCCATCTCCGCCGTCACCAGGGTTTATCGGCAGGTTTGCAGGACTCATGAGGCGAGGCAGGATCCCGCACGAGGACGGATCCGGACGTGGGATGATGGAGTCTGCCCTGCCACTCCCGACCCGAGGGATCCCCGCACCGTGACTTCCGACCCCCGCATCGAGCCTGCCGCGACGGCGCCGGAGCTGATCCGCAACTTCTGCATCATCGCGCACATCGACCACGGCAAGTCGACCCTTGCCGACCGCATGCTCGGCATCACGGGGGTGCTCGAGGCGCGTCTCCAGAAGGCGCAGTACCTCGACCGCATGGACATCGAGCGCGAGCGTGGGATCACCATCAAGTCGCAGGCGGTCCGGATGCCCTGGGAGGTCGAGGGCACGCCTCACGCCCTCAACATGATCGACACCCCCGGGCACGTCGACTTCACCTACGAGGTCTCGCGCTCGCTCGCCGCGTGCGAGGGCGCGATCCTGCTGGTCGACGCCGCGCAGGGCATCGAGGCCCAGACGCTCGCGAACCTCTATCTCGCGATGGAGAACGACCTCGTCATCATCCCGGTGCTCAACAAGATCGACCTGCCCTCGGCTGACCCCGAGCGCTACGCCGCGGAACTCGCACAGCTGATCGGCTGCGAGCCCGAGGACGTGCTGCGCGTCTCGGGCAAGACCGGCGAAGGCGTCGAGGAGCTGCTGGACCGCGTGGTGCGCGACATTCCGGCGCCGGTGGGCGACCCGAAGGCGCCGACCCGGGCGATGATCTTCGACTCGGTCTACGACACGTACCGGGGAGTGGTGACCTACGTGCGCGTGGTGGACGGCTCCCTGAAGCCGCGCGAGCGCATCGCGATGATGTCGACGCTTGCCACGCACGACCTGCTCGAGATCGGCGTCATCAGCCCGGAGCCCAAGCCCACCAAGGGCCTGGGCGTGGGCGAGGTGGGCTACCTCATCACGGGCGTGAAGGACGTTCGCCTGTCCAAGGTGGGCGACACGGTGACGCAGGCCAACAACCGCGCGAAGGAGTCGCTGGGCGGCTACCGCGACCCCAAGCCCATGGTCTACTCCGGGCTGTTCCCGCTGGACGGCTCCGACTTCCCCATCCTTCGAGACGCGCTCGACAAGCTGCAGCTCAACGACGCCTCGCTGGTCTACGAGCCCGAGAGCTCGGTGGCGCTCGGCTTCGGCTTCCGCTGCGGCTACCTGGGGCTGCTGCACCTCGAGATCGTGCGCGACCGCCTAGAGCGGGAGTTCGGCATCGACCTCATCTCGACCGCGCCGAACGTGGTCTACGAGGTCGAGATGGAGGACGGCAAGGTCCACACGGTCACCAATCCGTCGGAGTTCCCTGGCGGCAAGATCGCTGAGGTGCGCGAGCCGGTCGTCAAGGCGTCGATCCTGGTCCCGAGCGAGTTCATCGGCACCGTCATGGAGCTGTGCCAGGAGCGCCGCGGGCAGATGGGCACCATGAACTACCTGTCCGAGACCCGCGTCGAGATGCACTACACGCTGCCGCTCGCGGAGGTCGTCTTCGACTTCTTCGACCAGCTCAAGTCCCGCACGCGCGGCTACGGCTCGCTGGACTACGAGCCCGCCGGCGATCAGGCCGCGGACCTCGTCAAGGTGGACATCCTGCTCCAGGGCGAGCAGGTCGACGCCTTCAGCGCCGTGGTGCACAAGGACAAGGCCTACGCGTACGGCCTGTCGATGGTGGGCAAGCTCAAGGACCTCATCGACCGCCAGCAGTTCGAGGTGCCCGTCCAAGCGGCGATCGGCTCGCGGATCATCGCGCGCGAGACCATCCGCGCGATTCGCAAGGACGTGCTCGCCAAGTGCTACGGCGGCGACATCTCGCGCAAGCGCAAGCTGCTCGAGAAGCAGAAGGCGGGAAAGAAGCGCATGAAGAACATCGGCTCGGTCGAGGTGCCGCCGGAGGCCTTCATCGCCGCGCTCAGCACGTCCGACGACGGCTCGGACAAGGGCAAGAAGAAGTAGCAGTGGCCGCGGTCGCGACCACGGCGACGCCGATGCGCGACTTCGGCGTCTACATTCACGTCCCGTTCTGCGCGGTCAGGTGCGGCTACTGCGATTTCAACACGTACGCCCCGGGAGATACCGGGTTCGGGTCGCGTGACGACTACGTCGCCGCCGCGCTCGGGGAGATGGCCCAGGCGCGCGACGCCATGGCGGGCGACGAGCGCCCTGCTCGCACCGTCTTCATCGGCGGCGGCACGCCCACCATGCTGGACGCGCGCGCACTGAGCGCCCTGCTCGACGGGGTTCGCGAGACGTGGGGCCTCGCGCCCGATGCCGAGGTGACGACGGAAGCCAACCCCGACTCGGTGACGCCCGAGTCCTTGGCCGCCCTCGCATCGGCCGGCTTCACTCGCGTGAGCCTGGGCATGCAGTCCGCGCTGCCGCATGTGCTCGCCACCCTCGAGCGCACGCACCGGCCCGAGAACATGGGCCGCGCGGTCGCTGCCGCTCGTGCTGCGGGTCTGTCCGTGAGCCTCGACCTCATCTACGGCACCCCGGGAGAGAGCCTCGCCGACTGGGAAGCCAGCCTCGACGCCGCGATCGCGCTCGAGCCCGACCACATCAGCGCCTACGCCCTGGTCATCGAGCCCGGCACCCGCATGGGTGCTCAGCTGCGCCGCGGGGAGATCGAGGCAGTGGACCTGGACACGCAGGCCGACATGTACGAGCGGGCCGATGCGCGGCTGGCGGAGGCGGGATATGCCTGGTACGAGGTGTCGAACTGGGCGAGGGAGCCGGGGCAGGAGTGCCGCCACAACATCGCCTACTGGACCAGCCAGGACTGGTGGGGCGTCGGGCCGGGAGCGCACAGCTACCTGGGCCCGCGCATCGGCCCTGATGGAAGCGAGGCGGCCGCCGAGCGGTGGTGGAACGTCAAGCTGCCCCGCGCCTACGCGCAGCGTGTGGCGGCGGGCGAGAGCCCCGCGGCCGAGCGCGAGCCGCTCAGCGAGGCCGACCTCGCGCTGGAGGCGGTGATGCTGCGGCTGCGCCTCGCGGAGGGGATGCCGGTGGCGGCCCTGCCTGAGCCGCGACCGCGAGAGGCGGCCGCCCTGGTCGCCGACGGGATCCTGGACGGCCGCGAACTGATCGGCGGCCGGCTGCGGCTCACGCTGCGCGGGCGCCTGATGGCCGATGCCGCGGTGCGGGCCCTCACGTGAGCCCGCACCGCCCGGCCGTCACTTGATGAACGGGATGGTGAATCCGATCCGGTAGTACTGTCCCGAGCTGGCCTTGACCGCGGCCACGATCGAGATCACGAGCGCGTAGATGCCGTACGCGAGCCACAGCGGACCCGTCAGCAGGAAGCCGAAGCCGACGGTGATGAAGCCAATGACGACGGCCGCGACGGAGACGACCAGCAGGGTGAGCTGCAGGTTGAGGTTCTGCTTGCCGTGGAAGTCGACCAGGGCGCTGCGCTCGCGGAAGATCATCCAGATGACCAGCGGGACCACGAAACCCAGGAAGCCGCCGCTGAGGACCACGGCGGCGAGCGCGAGGACGTGGATCAGCATCGACCACGTGCGCGCCTCGGACTCGAGCATCGGCCGCGGCGCGTACGGGGTCGCGCCGGTCGGAACCGGGCCGGCGGATGCGGAGCCGGCAGGCGGGACGGGCGCCGCAGGGGCGCCGGAGTGAGTGGTGTCGTTCATGACCTCAGGGTCTCAGACAGCATCGGGGCCCGTCATCGGCCTGGCGGCTGATGACGGGCCCTGATGGATGTCGGGGAGGACCCTCAGGGGGTCACTTCACAAGCGAGAGATTGAACGGGTACTTGTACGTCTCGCCACGGTTGACGGCCATCGCGCCCTGGATGCCGAAGATCACGGCGACCACGAACGCGGCCAGCTGGACCAGGCCGCCGATGAGGATGATCCACAGGATCGCCCCCACGATGTACGCGATCGAGATCATGATGCCGAAGTTCAGGATGTCCTTGCCCTCGGTGTCGATCCGCGCGCTGCGGTCCTTCGCGATCAGCCAGATGATCAGCGGCGCGAGGAAGCCCGTGATGATCATGCCGATGTGCGAGATGAGGAGGTAGGTCTTCTCATCCTGCTCGGACATAGGCTGTCCGCCCGACGGAGGTCCGCCTGCGGGCTGGCCGCCCGGGGGCTGTTCCGGCGGCGGCGGGGGCGGGGGAGGAGGCGTGCTGTTGTCAGTCATGCTGTTCTCACCACTTTGATGTCGTAGGGATACGTCGCCGGCAGTCCCCGGCGCACGGCGCGGAAGGCCTGCACGCACAGGACGGCCGCGACGGCGAGAACAGCCAACTGTGCCAATGTACCGACAAACGCGACGAGTGGCACGAACAATCTCACCGCCGTACCCAGGGCGAACACCACCAGGACGAGCATTCCGAAGTTCGTGGCGGCAGCCGCCTGGCTCGCGGCCCAGGGGTCATCGCGGCGGCGCGCGAGCCAGACCCCGAGGGGAACCAGCGGCCCGACGATCGCGCCCAGGTGCGCGAGGCCCGCCATCGCCGTGTCGTGCTCGTGATACGTGCTGTCGGTCATCCTCGCGCCTCCGAGGGCCACGCTACCTGTCCGACGTCCGCGATACGATTAGCACTCACGCTTACCGAGTGCCAGGAGGAGGGGAGCCGTGAGCGAGGACCGTCGCAGCGCCGTCCTCCGCGCCATCGTGGAGGGCTACGTCGCAACCTCGGAACCGGTGGGGTCGAAGGCACTCGCCGAGTCCTCCGCGCTCGGGGTGTCGCCCGCGACCATCCGCAACGACATGGCCTCGCTGGAGGAGGAGGGGCTGATCGCCCAGCCCCACACCAGCGCGGGACGGGTCCCCACGGACGCGGGCTACCGCTTCTTCGTCGACCACCTGGCGGCTGCGGCACTTCAGGATCCGCACCGCCGCGCCATCCAGACCTTCCTGTCCGACGCTGTCGACCTCAACGACGTCGTCGAACGGTCGGTGCGCCTGCTGAGCCAGCTCACGCGCCAGGTGGCCGTGGTCCAGTACCCGAGCGTGCGCGAGTCGGCGGTGCGGCGCGTGGAGCTGGTGCGCATCGGCACTGAGCACGCGCTCGTCGTGGTCGTCTCGGCCGATGCGCGGGTCGAGCAGTCGACGGTGGCACTGGGCGCCGCCGTGCCGGACGAGGAGTTCGAGCGCGCCGCACGCGAGCTCAACGAGGCGGCGGTGGGGCTGACGCCCGCACCGCTGCAGACCTCGCTGGACGCGTGGGCCGGACGGCACGGCCAGGTGGCGTGGGCCGCTCCGGTTGCCGACGCCGTGGTCGCCGCCGCTCGCGGGGGCACCGTGGAGAAGGTCGTCTTCGCGGGGGCCGCCAACCTCGCACGCGCGGGCGCGGACTTCGAGTCGGATGCGATCGGCTCGGTGCTGGACGCCCTCGAGGAACAAGTGGTGCTGCTGCGACTGTTGCACGAGATGACGCACGAGAGCCCTGACGTGTCCGTGCGCATCGGCGCAGAGATGAACAACGAGGCGCTCGCGCGCACCAGCATCATCGCGGCGGGCTACGGCCCGGGCGGCGACGCCACGTCGCTGCTCGGCGCACTGGGTCCGACCCGCATGGACTACCCAGGGACGATGGCGGCAGTCCGCGCCGTCGCCCGCTACCTGTCGAGAGTCGTGGAGAACGAGTGAACGATTACTACGCCACCCTGGGAGTCTCCAGGGACGCCAGCGAGGCCGAGATCAAGAAGGCCTACCGCAAGCTCGCGCGCGAGCTGCACCCCGACGTCGCCGGACCCGAGGCGGGCGACCGCTTCAAGGACGTCGCCGCGGCCTACGAGGTGCTCGGCAACGCGGACAAGCGCGCCCAGTACGACCGCGGCGTGGACCCCCGTGGGAGTCGCGGCGGTGCTCAGGGAGGTCCTCAGGGCTTCGGATTCGAGGACATCTTCGAGCAGTTCTTCGGTGGCGGCGGATCGCCGTTCGGCGGCGCCGCTCAGCGCGGTCCGGCCTCGCGCACGCAGCGCGGAGGCGACACCCTGGTCCAGACCGCGGTGTCGCTCGAGGAGGCCGTGTTCGGTGTGACGCGCAAGGTCGAGGTCGACCTCGCCGACCTGTGCTCGACGTGCCAGGGCTCGTGCTGTGCGCCGGGCACCTCCCCGCAGCAGTGCCGCCAGTGCAACGGCTCGGGCATGATCCAGCGCACGGCGCGCTCGCTGCTTGGCCCCGTGATGACGCAGTCGCCGTGCCCCGGCTGCGGCGGCTACGGAACGATCATCGCGAGCCCATGCGGCGACTGCTCGGGCCAGGGCCGCACCCACTCGCGCCACACGGTCTCCGTCGACATCCCCGCCGGCGTCGAGACCGGCACGCGCATTCGCCTCGCCGGGGCCGGAGACGCCGGCACCGGCGGCGGCCCCAAGGGCGACCTGTACGTCGAGATCCGCGAGAAGGCGCACCCCACGTTCGAGCGTCGCGGAGACGATCTCCACTGCACCCTCGAGGTGCCGATGACCGCGGCCGCGTTGGGTGCGGACATGACCGTCGAGACCCTCGATGGTGAGCAGAAGGTCGAGATCCGCCCGGGGACGCACGCCGGCACCACGGTGCGGCTCAAGGGGCTCGGCGTGGGTCGGCTCCAGCGGCACGGTCGCGGCGACCTGTTCGTCCAGCTCGACGTCCACACGCCCACGGACATGGACGATGAGCAGCGAGAGCTGCTCCGGAAGCTCGCTGAACTGCGTGACGAGGAGATGCCTGCCGCCAGCCTCGCGCCCATCGGCGGCGGAGTGTTCTCGCGTCTCAAGGACGCGTTCAAGGGTCGGTAGCCGCACGTGAGCGCGCCGGTCTTCCTCAGCGCCGCGGCGGCCGATGCTCGCCCCGGCGACGTCGTCACCGTCGCGGGTGACGAGGGCCGGCACGCGGTCACGGTCCAGCGACGCACCGTCGGCGAGGCCGTGCATCTCGTGGATGGCCGCGGGGTCCGTGCCGGCGGGACCATCGTCGAGGCTGGCGACGGCACCATGCGCGTGCGCGTCGACGAGGTGAGCGTCGACCGAGATCCCGAGGTGGTGCTCGTCCAGGCACTCGCCAAGGGCGGGCGGGACGAGCAGGCCGTCGAGGCCGCGATCGAATTGGGGGCCACGGGAATCGTGCCCTGGCAGGCCGCGAGATCGATTGTGCAGTGGCGAGGACCCAAGGCCGACAAGGCGCGCGACAAGTGGGCGGCGCTGGTGGTCGCCGCGACCAAGCAGTCTCGCCGGGCGGTCGTTGCCGAAGTCGCGCCTGTCGTCACGACCGCGCAGCTCGCGCAAGAGATCTCGGCCGCAGTGGACGCTGGAGCCGCAGTGCTCGTGCTGCACGAGAGTGCGGACACGCCGCTGACCTCGCTCGAGTGGGCCGACTCTCGGCAGACGGTGTGGGTCGTCGTGGGCCCCGAGGGTGGTGTCTCGGAGGACGAGGTCGCCGTGCTGACTGACGCGGGCGCCACGCCCGTCGTGCTCGGGCCTCACGTCCTTCGCGCATCGTCCGCGGGCCCTGCGGCGATCGCGGCGCTCGCCGCGCAGCGCGGCACCTGGGCCGCCACCGCATCGGCCCGCGCGACCGGCGATGCGGACGCTCAGCCACCCGGGGGCCTACGCTAGCCATATGAGTGCCGATTGCCTGTTCTGCTCGATCATTGCCGGTGACATCCCGGCAGATCGCGTGCTGGAGAACGACGCCGTGGTGGCGTTCCGCGACATCGCGCCCAAGGCGGACACGCACGTGCTCGTCGTGCCGCGCACGCATGCGCCGGACGTCGCCGCGCTCGCGGCGACCGCACCCGGCGAGCTCGCCGCGATGGCCCTCGCCGCCCAGGAGATCGCGGATGCCGAGTGCGGTGGGCAGTTCAAGTGGATCTTCAACACGGGCGAGAAGGCGGGGCAGACGGTGTTCCATGCACACGGGCATCTGCTGGGCGGCGACCTCGGCGGGAGCCTGGTGTGAATGGACGTGGTGTGAGCGCGAACCGAGTGGTCGTCATCGAGGACGCCGAGAGGATGCCGGAGCTGCTGGGCTCGGGCGACGCCGTCATCAAGGAGGTGGAGCGCGCGTTCCCTGCCGTCGACGTGCACGTGCGCGGCAATCGGATCTCGCTGACCGGCGACGAGTCGGATGTCGCCGCCGCCGCGACGGCGATCGAGGAACTGCGATCGGTGCTGGCCGCAGGGGTCCCGCTCACGCCCGACGTCGCACGGGAATCGGTGCGCATGCTGAGTGCGGCGCGTGGCGTGGCGGCAGCCGCCGCTGACGCGGGAGGCGAGCCCGCCCAGGCGGCGCGACCCGTCGCGGTCCTCACCCGTTCGATCCTGTCGAGCCGGGGGCGCACCATTCGCCCCAAGACCCAGGGCCAGGCCGACTACGTTGCCGCGATCGAGAATCACACGGTGACGTTCGGCATCGGCCCCGCCGGCACCGGCAAGACCTACCTCGCGATGGCGCAGGCCGTCGCGGCCCTGCAGGCCAAGAAGGTCAACCGCATCGTCCTCACGCGCCCCGCCGTCGAGGCCGGCGAGCGCCTGGGCTTCCTCCCGGGCAGCCTCAACGAGAAGATCGACCCCTACCTGAGGCCGTTGTACGACGCGCTGCACGACATGGTCGATCCCGAGTCCATCCCGCGCCTCATGGAGGCCGGCACCATCGAGGTCGCGCCGCTCGCCTACATGCGCGGGCGCACGCTCAACGACGCGTTCATCATCCTCGACGAGGCGCAGAACACGACGCGCGAACAGATGAAGATGTTCCTCACGCGACTGGGCTTCGGCTCGACCATGGTGGTCACGGGAGATGTGACGCAGGTGGACCTCCCCGGCGGCACGCAGTCAGGCCTGCGGGCGTCCCGCGAGATCCTGGACGGCGTCGAGGACATCGCGTTCTGCGAGCTGGGCGCCCAGGACGTCGTGAGGCACCGGCTGGTGAGCGACATCATCACGGCCTACGCGAAGGCGGACGAGCGGCGGCCGCCGCGAGGCGGGGGCCAGCAGAGGCGCTTCGACAGGTCGGAGGAGCGCCCGTGATCGACGTCAACAATGAGACGGACGCCCAGGTCGACGAGATCGAGTTCGCGGAGCTGGCGACGTACGTTCTGCGCGAGATGCACGTCGCGGACGGCGCGGAGCTCGCGATCCTGTTCGTCGACGAGGCCGCGATGGAGCAGCTCCACATCCAGTGGATGGACGAGCCCGGACCCACCGACGTGCTGTCCTTCCCCATGGACGAGCTGCGCCCCGGCACCGAGGACGCGCCCACTCCCGCGGGGCTCCTGGGCGACATCGTGGTGTGCCCCACGGTGGCGGCCCGGCAGGCGACGGCCGCCGGTCACACGGCGGAGGAGGAGATGCTGCTGCTCACGACGCACGGGATTCTCCACCTGCTCGGCTACGACCACGCCGAGCCTGACGAGGAGAAGGAGATGTTCGCGCTGCAGCGTCGTCTCCTGCTGACCTTCCTCGCGGACCGCGCGTAGGGCCAGCGTGTCCGGCACCGTCATCGCGCTCCTGGCGCTCGGGGCGGCCTTCGGCGCGCTGGGGGCAGCCGCGCTGCACGCGGTGGTCGCGGCGCTCGAGCAACTCCCTCACGCCGAGGAGCGCAGGATCGCCCAGCGACGCAGGCCGGACGGTCGCCCCACGTCCGCGGCGCGGCTCGCGGCGATCCCGACCCAGACCGACGAGGCTGCGTCGCTCGCGTACGCGATCCACGAGGCGTTCGCGATCGTCTGCCTGACTTTCCTCGTCGGAGACCTGGTGGTCGACGCCGAGTGGCCGCCGCTCGTGGTGGTTCTCGTGGCTGCCGGACTCGCCGTGGTCCTCTCGCTGCTCGTGATCCGCGCCTTCCCGCGTCAGGTCGCGAGGCGCCACCCCCTCAACGCGCTCGGCGTTCTCGCTCCTGTCGCGTGGTTCATGATCCGGATCACGGCCCCGGTGCGCGCCGTGGTGCCCGCGCTGAAGATGCCGCCGCTCGCGGAGCCCGAGGACCTGGTCGAGCAGGCGCAGGACGCGCTCGAGGAGGAGGACGCGGAGCTGTTGCGCTCGGTCGTCAGCCTGGGCGACACGCTGACGCGCGAGGTGATGGTGCCGCGCACGGACATGATCACCATCGCGTCGGGAACCCCGGCGCGCAAGGCGATGGTCCTGTTCATGCGATCGGGCTTCTCGCGCGTCCCCGTGATCGGCGACGGCGTGGACGACACCGTGGGCGTCGTGTACCTCAAGGACGTCGTCAAGACCACGTGGGATGACGCTGCGGCGCTCGAGCACCCCGTCGACCAGTTCATGCGCGATCCGGAGTTCGTGCCCGAGTCCGTGCCGGTCGACGACCTGCTGCGGCGCATGCAGGACGAGGTCTTCCACATGGCGATCGTGGTGGACGAGTTCGGCGGCGTCGCGGGCCTCGTGACGATCGAGGATGCGCTCGAGGAGATCGTGGGCGAGGTGGTCGACGAGCATGACCGCAGCGCGCCGGAGGTCGAGCGCGTGGGCCCCGATCGCTACCGCGTGCCTGCCCGGTACCCGCTCGACGAGCTCGGCGAGCTGTTCGACGTCGAGATCGACGAGGATGACGTCGAGACCGCGGCGGGCCTGCTCGCCAAGGCGCTGGGCAAGGTTCCCATCCCGGGCGCGCGTGCCAGCGCGCACGGGCTCGCGCTCGAGGCCGACAGGGTCGAGGGCCGGCGCCGTCGGCTCATCTCTGTGCTCGTGGAGGCGCTTCCCCAGGAGGAGGATGACGATGACTGATACCACCCATCGCAGCGGATTCGCGTGCTTCGTGGGCAGGCCCAACGTGGGCAAGTCCACGCTCATGAACGCCTTGGTCGGGGAGAAGGTCGCGATCATGTCCTCGCGTCCGCAGACCACGCGGCGTGCCATCCGGGGCGTGCTCACGCGCGAGGACTCCCAGCTCGTCATCGTGGACACGCCCGGTCTGCACCGGCCACGCACTCTGCTCGGCGAGCGCCTCAACGACCTGGTGCGCGAGACCTTCTCGGAGGTCGACGTCATCGGCTTCTGCCTGCCGGCCGACCAGAAGGTGGGCCCGGGGGACCAGTGGATCGCGCGCGAGCTCGCGGAGGCCAGGGCGCCTGTGGTGGCGATCGTCACCAAGGTCGACAAGGTGCCGCGTGACAAGGTGGCCGAGCACCTGCTCGCGGTCTCCCAACTGGGGGAGTGGGCGGACATCGTGCCCGTGAGCTCGATCGAGGGAATCCAGATCGACACCCTCGTGGACGTGCTCACCAAGCATCTGCCTGAGGGGCCGGCGCTGTACCCCGAGGGAGAGGTGACGGACGAGCCCGAGGAGGTGCGCATCGGCGAGCTCATCCGCGAGGCGGCGCTCGAGGGCGTGCGCGACGAGCTGCCGCACTCGATCGCCGTCGTGATCGAGGAGCTGCTCGAGCCCGAGGATGAGATGGCGTCGAAGGACGTGCTCGAGATTCGTGCCCAGCTGTTCGTCGAGCGCGATTCGCAGAAGGGCATCATCATCGGCAAGGGAGGGGCGCGGCTCAAGGAGGTGGGCGCGACCGCCCGGGCGGGCATCGAGCGCCTGCTGGGCCGGCGCGTGTATCTCGACCTCCACGTCAAGGTCGCCAAGGACTGGCAGCGCGACCCCAAGCAGCTGGGCCGCCTGGGCTTCTGACTCCCGCGAGGCCCGCCGGACCTCCGGACTCCCGCGAGGCCAGCCGGCCGCCGTCCCCGCGCGCATTCCACTGACGTTGCGCCGCATCCTGCGTGGATGTGGGCCGTAGGGGCGCAATCCACGCATGCAACGCCCACCCATGGGTGAGGAGCGCACGGCCCGCGCCCACGAGAAAGCCCCGGCCTCCACGAGGAGACCGGGGCTTGCGGTGCGAGCGGATCAGTACCCGATCGACGAGAACGTCTCGATGCTCTTGGCGAGCAGGTAGACGAAGGCGCCCGAGCTCACCATGATGATCGCGAGCGCGCCGGGGACGGCGTACCAGGGAAGGTCCTTGGTGGTCGTGGTGTCGTTCGTGGTGGTCATTGCTTTCTCCTTGGTGATGCCGTGCTGCCGGTTGGCTGGTTAGTTGGTGTAGTAACTAACCAACCATGGTTCCGTTCCCCTGTCAAGAGAACTCCTGACATCCGCCGCCGCACCGCCCTCTACCGCGCGCCGCCCACGCTGAGGGGAACGTGACCCGCGCATCGGCCGTCCGCTATGGTGAACACATGCGTGCACGCTCGCTGCTCCTTCGCCGCCGCGACGAGGCCTAAAGGCCGGCTCCTCGTCGCGGAGGCTGTCGCGCCGGCTGACATCAGCCACCGACCCCGACGAAGGAACCCCACGACATGAGCGAGCACTACACCTCCGGCGACCAGACCGCGTCGCCGATGCCGATCCACAAGTACCGGCCCTTCCACGAGCAGATCGCCGTCGATCTGCCCGACCGCACCTGGCCCTCGAAGCGCATCACCGAGGCGCCGCGCTGGTGCGCGGTCGACCTGCGCGACGGCAACCAGGCACTCATCGAGCCCATGAACGTCGAGCGCAAGCTGCGCATGTTCGATCTCCTGGTCCGCATGGGCTACAAGGAGATCGAGGTGGGCTTCCCGAGCGCGAGCCAGACCGACTTCGACTTCGTACGCACGCTCATCGAGGAGGAGCGCATCCCGGATGACGTGGTCATCCAGGTGCTGACCCAGTCGCGCGAGCACCTCATCGAGCGCACCTACGAGTCCATCAAGGGCGCCAAGAACGCGATCGTCCACCTGTACAACTCGACGTCGGTGCTGCAGCGCGAGGTCGTGTTCCGCGCGGACAAGGACGAGATCAAGGACATCGCCACCCACGGCGCGATGCTGTGCCAGAAGTTCGAGGAGACCATCCCGGACACCCAGGTGTTCTACGAGTACAGCCCGGAGTCGTATACAGGCACCGAGCTCGAGTACGCGGTCGAGGTCTGCAATGCGGTGCTGGACGTGTGGAAGCCCACGCCCGAGCGCAAGGTCATCATCAACCTGCCCGCCACGGTGGAGATGGCCACGCCCAACGTCTACGCGGACTCGATCGAATGGATGAACCGCCACCTGGACTACCGGGACTCGGTGGTGCTGTCCCTGCACCCGCACAACGACCGCGGCACCGCTGTGGCGGCCGCGGAGCTGGGCTACATGGCCGGCGCGGACCGCATCGAAGGCTGCCTGTTCGGCAACGGCGAGCGCACCGGCAACGTGGACCTGGTGACGCTGGGCATGAACCTCTTCAGCCAGGGGATCGACCCGCAGATCGACTTCTCCGACATCGACGGCATCCGCCGCACGGTCGAGTACTGCAACCAGATCGACGTCCACCCGCGTCACCCGTGGGGCGGCGACCTGGTGTTCACCGCGTTCTCCGGTTCGCACCAGGATGCGATCAACAAGGGCTTCGACCACATGCGGGCGCGCGCTGACAAGCAGGGTGTGACCGTCGACGACATCGTGTGGGGCGTGCCGTACCTGCCCATCGATCCCAAGGACGTGGGCCGGTCGTACGAGGCGGTCATCCGCGTCAACTCCCAGTCGGGCAAGGGCGGCGTCGCTTACCTGCTCAAGACGGAGCGCAATCTCGACCTGCCCCGCAGGCTCCAGATCGAGTTCTCCCGCGTGGTCCAGGTAGCCGCAGACTCCACCGGCGCGGAGCAGACGGCCGAGGACATCTGGCAGATCTTCCACGACGAGTACCTGCCGGCCGAGGACCCCGAGCGTCAGTGGGGCCGGCTGGCGCTGCGCGGCACCCGTGCGACGAGCTCGGACGAGGGCCCAGACACCCTCGCCGCGGACATCCGCGACGGTGACGCGGCCGTCACGGTCGAAGGCTCGGGCAACGGTCCCGTCGACGCGTTCGTCGCCGCTCTCGGCACCAGGGGAGTGAAGGTCGAGGTGCTCGACTATCACGAGCACGCGATGACCGGCGGCGGTGATGCCCAGGCGGCCGCGTATGTCGAGTGTCAGATCGGCGACGAGATCTTCTGGGGCGTGGGCATCGACCCCTCGATCACGACCGCCACGCTCAAGGCGATCATCTCCGCGGTCAACCGCGCGGGCAGGTAGGGCCGACGTGGGCGCCGGCATCGCCATCCGGCGCTACGGCCCTGGAGACGCCGATGCGGTGGTCGCCCTGTGGGAGACGTGCTTCCCTGACGACCCGCCCCGCAATGCGCCCCGGGCTGTCATCGCGCGCAAGGTCGACCGCGACCCCGACCTGTTCTGGGTCGCGGTCGACTCTGCCGGAGACGTGGCCGGCGCAGTGCTCGCCGGCTACGACGGCTACCGCGGCTGGCTGTATCACCTCGCGGTCGCCCCCGACCGGCGTCGCGAGGGCATCGCCACGGCTCTGGTGGACGCGGCCGTCGAGGCGCTCTCTGGGCTGGGGTGCGTCAAGGTCAATCTGCAGGTGCGTGAGTCCAACGCGGCGGTAGTCGCGTTCTACGCGTCGCTCGGCTGGACCGAGGACGCGACCGTGTCGCTGGGGCGCACGCTGCGTGCGTTCGACTGAGGCGAAGGCGCAGGAGACGGCAGAGGGGCGGTGCCGCAGGCACCGCCCCTCGGCGTGATCTCTCCCCCGATGAAACCACCCCGGCTCTTGGCCGTCGACTCTGACGCTATTGCCGCCCGGTGACGCGCGGTATCCCCACTTGTGGGGGGTCAAGATGAACTTTCGGGGCCGGAATGCGCATTGAGGCGCCCCGAGGCGGCGAGGCGCACGGCCGTGCCGGGCGCGCGCGCGACAATGGTCCGGTGCCCGTGTACCGAGACGATGCGATCGTGCTGCGCACCCACAAGCTGGGTGAGGCGGACCGCATCGTCACGATGCTGACCAAGCGCCACGGCAAGGTGCGCGCGGTCGCCAAGGGTGTCCGGCGTACGTCGAGCAGACTGGGATCGCGCGTCGAGCCCTTCATGCTGGTCGACGTCCAATTGTACGAAGGGCGCAACCTGGACGTCGTGAGCCAGGTCGAGACCAAGGAGCCTTACGCGCGCCGGATCGCGGAGGACTACGCGCTGTACACGGCGGCGACTGCGATGGTGGAGACGGCGGACAAGCTCGTCGACCACGAGAAGGAGCCGGCGTGGGATCAGTATCGGCTGCTGCACGGTGCCCTCGGGGCCCTCAGCCGGCGCGAGCACGATCCTGGCCTGGTTCTCGACAGCTTCCTCCTGAGATCGCTCGCGCTCGCGGGCTACGAGCCCAGCTTCGACGCGTGCGCGAGCTGTGGACGCGACGGGCCTCATCGGGCCTTCGTGGTAGCCGGGGGAGGAGCGGTGTGCGAGACGTGTCGCCCGCCCGGCGCGGCAGCGCCCGCGCCCGAGACCTTCTCGTTGCTCGAGGCCCTGCTCAGCGGCGACTGGTCCACCGCTGACGCTTCGGCTGACCGTCACCGGCGCGACGGTGCCGGGCTGATCGCGGCGTACACGCAGTTCCACCTCGAGCGAAAGGTGCGGTCGCTGCCGCACGTGGACCGCGCCCAGCCCGGGACGGCGTGACTCCACCGTTAGGCTGGCGGTCGTGACCTTCGCCGAGCCTCCGTCCCACGCCGGGGGAGCGACTCCGCCCGCCCTGCCCGCATCAGCCGTTCCCGGGCATGTCGCCGTGGTGATGGACGGCAACGGCCGGTGGGCCAAGCAGCGCGGGCTGCCGCGCACCGCGGGACACGAGCGCGGCGAGGCCGCCCTGCTCGACGTTGTCGCCGGCGCGATCGAGATAGGCGTGACCCACCTCAGCGCGTACGCCTTCAGCACGGAGAACTGGAAGCGCAGCCCGGACGAGGTGCGCTTCCTCATGGGCTTCAACCGCGACGTGATCCGCCGCCGCCGGGACCAGATGGGCGAGTGGGGCGTGCGCGTCCGGTGGGCTGGGCGACGGCCCAAGCTGTGGAAGTCCGTGATCGACGAGCTCGAACGCGCCGAAGAGATGACCGCCGGCAACGATGTGCTCACCCTGACGATGTGCGTCAACTATGGGGGACGCGCGGAGATCGCCGATGCGGCACGCGCCATTGCGATCAAGGCGGCGGCGGGGGAGCTGGACCCGTCGCGGGTGAACGAGAAGACCCTGGCGGCGCACCTCGATGAGCCGGACATGCCCGACGTCGACCTCTTCTGGCGCTCGAGCGGCGAGCAGCGCAGCTCCAACTTCCTGCCGTGGCAGGCGGCCTATGCCGAGTACGTGTTCAGCGACGTGCTGTGGCCCGACGTCGACCGCACCCACCTGTGGGCCGCGATCGAGGAGTACGCGCAGCGCAACCGGCGATTCGGATCGGCCTAGGAGGCGTACGGGGACGTCGGGTCGGCCGCGACGGTAGGCGCGCGGCGCCTGCGCCATAGGTTGAGCCCCACCACCACGGCCGCGATCACGAGCACGCCCAGCACGAGGAGCCACGGCGACCTCAGCCACGCCTCCCACAGCGACAGAGCAATCGCCGTGTAGATGGTGGCCCACGCCAGGCAGCCGGGGATCATCGCCAGCGTGTACAGGTCGAATCGCATGCGCGTGTAGCCCGCGGTCGCGTTCACCATGGTCTGGAAGCCCACGGTGAAGAAGGACAGCGGTATCGCCACGTAGCCGCGTCGCTCGATGAACTCGCGTGCGCGCTCCATGCCGGGACCCGAGAAGCGTCGCGCGAGGCGAGCCCTCCGGCTGTGGCGCTCCTCGGCTCTGTCGGCCACCGCATCGGCCCCCGTGCGAGCCCAGCGCGCGAGCCAGTAGGTCGCCTGGGTGCGGAAGAAGACCACGCCGGTAAGGAAGGAGAACAGTCCCCACCAGGGGCCGTCGAAGATGAAGGACGGAACGCCGGGCATCAGTGGCCCTTCGCGGTGCAGGCCGCGCACACTCCCGTGATCTCGACGGTGTGGTCCATGCGAGCGAATCCGCGCTCGGTGGCGATGCGCGAGGCCCACTCCTCGAACTCGGGCACCTCGATGTCCTCCGCCTTGCCGCAGACGCGGCAGCGCAGGTGATGGTGGTGCTCGTCCACCGCTCCGCAGCGGCGGTAGAGGGTCTCGCCCGAGGACGTGACGACGGCGTCGACCTCGCCGGACTCGGCGAGGATCTGGAGCGATCGATAGACAGTGGCGAGCCCCACGGAGGAACCGTCGTGACGGAGGATGTCGTGCCACGACTGTGCCGACCGGAACTCATCGGTGCCGTCGAGCGCCTCGAGGATGGCGGCGCGCTGCTTGGTCATGCGTGGCGCGGGTGCGGCCTTGGCGTCCGTCATGCGGTGGCTCCTTCCGTCGGCTCGAGCGGCCGTTCTTCCGCCACAGCGTGGTCTCGCCTGCGGCGGCGGCTTCTCACGAGCCCAGCACTGGACGCTACCACGGCGTACAGCACGACCCCGAGGACGACGATCAGCGCGCCGGGCTGAAGGTCGTGGAACAGGGTGATGGCGACGCCGGCGACGCAGATCGCGACGCCCACCCCCATTGCCACGGCCATGGTGCGCGAGAACGAGCGCGTCACGATCTGGCTGACGGCGACAGGCAGGATCATGACGCCGCTGACGAGCAGCACGCCCACCACGCGCATCGAGGCGGTGATGGTCACGGCCGCGAGGACCGCTACCACCATGTTGAGTGCACCCACGGGCAAGCCCACGGAGTGCGCAAACTCCTGGTCGTGGGTGACCGCGAAGAGCGACGCCCGCAGACCCACGCCGACCACCAGGATGGCGATCGACAGCGCGACGGTGACCCACACATCGGTCCAGCTCACCGTCGAGATGGAGCCGAAGAGGTAGCCCATGAGGTTGGCGTTCGACCCGCCCGCGGCGGAGATCAGCAGCACGCCCGTCGCGATGCCGCCGTAGAACATGATCGCCATGATGACGTCGGCGGCGGCGATGCCGCGGGCCCGCATGCGCTCGATCACCACGGCGCCCACGATCGCGAAGACGATCGCGCCCGGGATCGCGAGAGCATCCTGCTGGGCGAGGTCCGCCCACGACCCGGCCAGCCACCCCGCTGCGACTCCGGCGAGAGCCACGTGGCCGATCCCGTCTCCCAGGAGCGACATCCGACGCTGCACCAGGTAGGTGCCCACCACCGGCGCCGTCGCGCCCACGAGGATCGCCACGATCATCATGCGCTGGACCAGGGGATCGGTGAGCAGGTCGATCATGGCCGCACCTCCCACGCGAAGGTCGAGCCCTCAGGCTCGGCGACGTCGGCGTGCGCGTGCTCGTGGTCGTGGCCGGGGAGCGCATGGACACCCAGCGCGCGAGGAGGCTCGCCGATGTGCGTCACGCAGCCCTGGTCGAGGACCACGGCGTGGTGCACGAGAGGCGCGAGCGGCCCGAGCTCGTGCAGCACGAGGATGATGGACGCGCCGGCGTCGCGACGCTCCGTCAAGGCCGCGGACAGCGCCTCCTGGCTGGGGACGTCGACGCCGGCCATGGGTTCGTCGAGGATCAGGACGTCCGGGTCGCGCACGAGTGCACGAGCGATGAGGACGCGCTGCTGCTCTCCGCCTGACAGCGACGCGACATCGCGGGTCGCGAGATGGGCGACGCCCAGGTGGTCGAGAGCGTCCATGGCCCGCGCTTTGGCGTCACGGGGAAGCAGCAGCTGGCCGGTGCCCAGCAGGCCCGAGCGGACCACCTCGCGGGCGGTCGCCGTGACGCCGCCTCCGGCGGAGGCGCGCTGGGGCACATAGCCGATGCGCGAGGCGGTTGCGCGAGAGCGAGGCCGTCCGAACACCTCGATGGATCCAGCCGAGACGGGCAGCGCGCCCACGAGCGCACGGACGAGCGTGGACTTGCCCGAGCCATTGCCGCCCATGATCGCGACGGCCTCACCCGGGAACGCGTCGAGGTCCACGCCGTGCAGGATCTCGTGGCCGCCCAGGCGCACGCGCACCGCGCGCGCCGTGATGGCGGGCGGGGTGTCGTGGTGGAAAGGGTCAGCTGCAGTCAAGCCCGGTCCTCAGCGCCTCGAGGTTGCGCTCCATGACCGAGAGGTAGTCGTCGCCTTCGGCGATCGACTCGATCGGGTCGAGCACCTCGGTGGAGACGCCCACGTCCTCGGCGAGCGAGTCGGCGACGTTCGCGCTGACGAGCGACTCGGTGAAGATCGTGGTCGCCCCCGTGTCCTCGACGAGGTCGCGGATCGCGCGCACCCGAGCAGGGGAGGGCTCCGCCTCGGGGTCCAGCCCGGACAGGCCCTCCTGGTGGAGGTCGTAGCGGGCGGACAGGTACCCGTAGGCCTCGTGGCTCACGAAGATATCGCGGCGCTCGCACATCGCGAGGCCGTCCGTGTAGGCCGCGTCGAGGTCGGTCAGGTCTGCCTTCAGTGCCTCGGCCCGCTCCTCGTACGAGGCGGCGTTGTCGGGGTCGAGCTCGGAGAACTCTGCGGCGACATCATCCGCGAACTCGGCCACGAGCGTCGGGTCCTGCCAGAAGTGCGGGTCGACGGCGCCGTGATCGTGGTCGTGGTCGTCGCCCTCCTCCTCGTCCTCGTGCGCCTCATCCTCGGCGTGATCGTGGTCGTCGTCCTCGTGCGCCTCGCCCGTCTCGTGGTCGTGGTCGGCCTCGGCGTGGGCCACCACGTCGCCGACGTGCTCGTCGACGATGTGGTGCGCATCGAGGGAGCGCACGCCCGTGGTCTCGATCGCGTCGTCCACCGCAGCGGAGAAGTCGGACAGGAAGACCACCGTGTCCATGCCCTGCATCGATCGCACCGTGGCCGGTGACATCTCGGCATCGTGCGGCTCCACGCCCGCGGCGATGAGGGACGAGACAGCGACGTCCTCGCCGCCCACGCGCTCGGCGACGAACTGCAGCGGGTAAAAGGACGCGCCTACCACGAGGCTGGCATTGGGGTTGTCGGACGACGAGGCGTCACCGGAGGACGACGAGCAGCCGGCAAGCGAGAGGATGCCGACGCACGCGCCAGCGACGAGAAAACGGGGGAGAGACATGCGAGAAAGAATACCGTTCTTGATAATCGTTGTCGATCTAGGCTGCGTTGGCGTCGGAGCCGCCGTCGGCCTCCCCAAACCAGTCGGCGAGGGTGTCACTTCCAGGAGTCTCGGACGGGGACGCGAGCGCCGCGGCGAACGCGCTTGCGATCACGTCGCGCTCGTCACCGACGCCCGTGATCAGCAGTTCCGTGCGCGGCCTGCGACCCTCCCACGTGCCGATCTCGCCCACGCTCAGCTGGCCCGCCGACTCCTCCCACACGCATGCGCCGCCGGGGCGCGACGCGACCCAGAAGTGCCCTCGCGCTCGCACGCGGTGGTCCGCTAGCCGGTGGAGGTTTTCGCGCAGCCGTCCGGCGTCGAAGGCTCGCTCGCTCGACAGGCGCAGGGTCCACACCCCCGCACGGTCCTCCGGGGTGCGCCGTGGCAGTCGCAGCGGGTCCACGCGCTCGAGGCAGTCGCGGGTGCGCCCGCACGGGCGCGACAGCAGCGCCTCGCCCACCTCGCTGAGCTCGGACTCGATGATGCGGCTGCCGTCGCCGCGCAGGTGGTCGGCGACGGCGCGGGCGCCCTCGGGCGCCGGAGAGTCGCCGCTGAGGACAATGAGGTCGGCCGCGGCCATGATGGGCGCGAGAGCCTCGGCCAGAACGCGGTCGTCGTCCTCGTGCATGCCGAGTCCCAGATCCTCGATCCACGCGTCGGAGAAAGCGTCGTCGCGTAGCGTCGCCGCGTCGACCACGGCCGCAACCGTGCCGAAGCGCGCGCCCGCGAGCGAGCCGGTCCGCCGCAGCTCGGCGTCGAGCAGCCGCACGAGCGGCGCGGGCTCCGCGGTGACAGGCAGGGCGACGACTGCATGCTCCCACCGGTCCAGTCGGCGCAGTCCCACCAGCGTGGGCAGGACGTCCTCGCGGATCGCGCAGGAGACGCAGGCGTGGTCGAGGGGAGTGACGACCGTCTCGAGGACTCCGGTGGCGTCCGCGACGGTGCGGCGCACGCCGCCGTCAAGAATGTCGTGAGTGATCACGACGGTGTCGCCGCGGTCGATGGTGAGCCCGAACGCGGCTGATGCGCGAACGACGGGGTCGATGGTCGTGAGAGTCGAGATGGTGAAACTGGTCATGGAGAGCACTGTAGCATTTGACGAGAACGATTCTCATTACTAGAGTTGCTCGGCATGTCACGACAGCGATGCCAAGTCACCGGAGCTGTGCCCAGCTTCGGCCACTCCATTTCCCACTCCCACCGGCGCACCAAGCGCCGCTGGGACGTCAACATCCAGCGCAAGCGCTTCTGGGTGCCCAGCCTGGGACGCACCGTCACCCTCAACGTGAGCACGAAGGGCCTGAAGGTCATCGATCGCGACGGGATCGACGCCGTGGTCGGGCGCATCATCGCGTCAGGAGAGAAGGTCTGATGGCCAAGGGAAAAGATATCCGGGACAAGATCACCCTGGAGTCCACCGCGGGCACAGGCACGCGCTACGTGACGACCAAGAGCCGCCGCAACACCCCGGACCGGCTCGTGATCCGCAAGTACGACAAGGCGATCAGGCGCCACGTCGAGTTCAAGGAGACCCGCTGATGGCGAAGAAGAGCAAGATCGCCCGCAACAAGCAGCGCGAGGAGGTGGTCGCCCGGTACGCCGAGCGCCGCCTCGAACTCAAGCGTGCATCCGTCAACCCGCACCTCAGCGCGGACGAGCGCGACGCGGCGATGAAGGCGCTGCACGCGCTGCCGCGAGACGCGAGCCCCACCCGTCTGCGCAATCGCGGGTCGAGCGATGGCCGTCCGCGCGGCAATCTCAGGAAGTTCGGACTGTCGCGCGTCAAGTTCCGCGAGGCGGCCCACCGCGGTGAGCTGCCCGGCATCACGAAGTCGAGTTGGTGACATGAAGCACGGTATCCACCCGCCCTACGGCCCCGTCGTCTTCCGTGACAAGGCCGCCGACTGGGCGTTCCTGACCCGCTCGACGATGACCTCCGAAGAGACTATCGAGTGGACCGACGGGAACACGTACCCCGTGGTAGACGTCGAGATCTCCTCAGCCAGCCATCCGTTCTACACCGGCCAGCAGCGCGTGGTCGACACCGCCGGACGCGTCGAGCGCTTCCGGCGCCGCTATGGGAAGGAAGCCTCATGAAGGTCCGCGCCAGCATCCGGTCCCTGGCCCGCAAGGAGGGCGCGATCGTCGTGCGCCGTCGGGGCAAGACCTACGTCATCAACAAGCGCAATCCGCGCTTCAAGGCGCGACAGGGGTAGTGTCATGGCCGTACCCAAGCGCAAGACCTCCCGTTCGCGCACACGCTCAAGACGTGCACAATGGAAGGCGGCGGCACCAGACCTGGTCCCCGTGACCGTGAACGGCACGGTGCACCAGGTGCCGCGTCCCCTCGTCCGCGCTGTCCAGCGCGGACTCATCGAGCCCGACGGAAGTCGGGCGTGAAAGGAATGACATGACCCTCACCCGCTCCGACGTCGCCTCGAAGATCGCCGACGGCACCGACCTCACGCAGGCTCAGGCAGCCGATGCGCTCAAGGCCTTCGAGAAGGTCGTCACCGAGGCGGTGGCAGCAGGCGAGGCCGTCAAGCTGACGGGCTTCCTCCAGGTTGACACCGGCGAGCGCGCTGCGCGCACCGGCCGCAACCCCCAGACCGGCGAGACCCTCGAGATCCCCGCGACCACCGTCGTGAAGCTCTCGGCCGGCGCCACGCTCAAGGCAGCAGCCAAGGGCGCGTAACTCACGCCCCTGCGCTTTCGCGGCCCGGCTCCCTTGCGGGAGCCGGGCCGTTGTCGTGTCCGGACCCCGCGCATCGGCGCGCGGAGTACGGCGCCCGCCGCCGCATCGGCCCTCCGCTGTCACCGATAGACTGTGCGGGCACTTCCGCCCGACCCCTAGGAGCAGCCCCGTGGCCCAGCCGTCCCGCCTCGACAACGTGATCTCGCTCGCGAAGCGCCGTGGCTTCGTGTTCCCGTGTGGAGAGATCTACGGCGGCACCCGCTCCGCGTGGGACTACGGCCCGCTGGGCGTCGAGCTCAAGGAGAACATCAAGCGCCAGTGGTGGCGCGCCATGGTGTCGAGCCGCGACGACATCGTGGGCCTCGACTCCTCCGTCATCCTTCCCTCGAAGGTGTGGGAGGCGTCGGGCCACCTGAAGGCTTTCGTGGACCCGCTGGTCGAGTGCCTGTCCTGCCACAAGCGCTTCCGCGAGGACCACCTCATCGAGGAGTTCGAGGAGAAGAAGGGCCGCGCGCCCGAGGGCGGCCTCGCCGGCATCGCGTGCGCCAATTGCGGCACGCGCGGCCAGTGGACCGAGCCCAAGATGTTCAACGGCCTGCTCAAGACGTATCTGGGAGTCACCGAGGACGAGTCCGGGCTGCACTACCTGCGCCCCGAGACCGCGCAGGGCATCTTCGTCAACTACGACAACGTGCAGCGCACCTCGCGCATGAAGGTGCCGTTCGGCATCGGCCAGATCGGCAAATCCTTCCGCAACGAGATCACGCCCGGCAACTTCATCTTCCGCACGCGCGAGTTCGAGCAGATGGAGATGGAGTTCTTCGTCAAGCCCGGAACGGACGACGAGTGGCACCAGTACTGGATCGACACGCGTCTGGCCTGGTACACGGACCTCGGCATCTCGCGCGACAACCTGCGCCTGTACGAGCACCCGCAGGAGAAGCTCTCGCACTACTCGAAGGGAACCACGGACATCGAGTACCGGTTCGGCTTCACCGGTTCCGAGTGGGGCGAGCTCGAGGGCATCGCCAACCGCACCGACTTCGACCTGTCGACGCACTCCGAGCACTCCGGCAAGGACCTGTCCTACCTCGACCCGACCACGAACGAGCGCTACACGCCTTACGTGATCGAGCCTGCGGCCGGCCTGACCCGTTCGCTCATGGCCTTCCTGGTCGAGGCCTACGACGAGGACGAGGCCCCCAACACCAAGGGCGGCGTCGACAAGCGCACCGTGCTGCACCTCGATCCGCGCATCGCGCCGGTCAAGGCCGCCGTCCTGCCGCTGTCCAAGTCGGAGGAGCTGCTGCCCACTGCGGACGCGCTCGCCAAGGAGCTGCGCGGCGCGTGGAACGTCGAGCTCGACGTGACGCAGGCGATCGGCAAGCGCTACCGCCGTCAGGACGAGATCGGTACGCCGTTCTGCATCACCGTCGACTTCGACACCCAGGACGACCAGGCCGTCACGATCCGCGACCGCGACACCATGCAGCAGGAGCGCGTGGCGCTGTCGCAGGTGCAGGCCTACCTCGCGACGCGCCTGATCGGCGCGTAGGAGCGGGGCCGATGCGCGGGCTGGGCTGGCACTGATGGGCACCTGCTGATGGGCGCCGGCCACTCGCACGGGCTGGGCGTCGACGGCGGCCTCGAGCGCGCGCCGCGGGCGTCCGAGCGCACCACGATCATCCTGTCGGTGATCGTGGGCGTGGTGCTGTTCCTCACCACCGTCGGCGCGATGGCAGTGTGGCCGCAGGACTGGTCGCTGCTGCGCTCCGTGCCCACCACCTACACAGGCGCGACGTGGGAAAGCGCGGTAGTCGAATCCGTCGGGGCCGACGGCGTCGCGCAGGTGACGGTGCGCGGGCAGGAAGAGGACGGACTCCAGGAACTACAGCCCGCATCGCTCGGCACGTTTGAGTATGAGACCGGCGACCGCGTGCGGGTGCTGCAGGTCGAGACCGGCGAGTTGATCTTCGGCGACTTCGAGCGCGCAGGGCCGATGCTGTTCCTGCTGATCGTCTACGTGGTCCTGGTGGTGGGCATCGCGTGGTGGCGCGGCATTGGTGCGCTGCTGGGCCTGGCCGCCGCGTTCGGCATCATCATCTTCTTCACCGTGCCCGCGCTCTTCGACGGCGGAGACCCGCTGGTGATCGGGCTCGTGACGGGCTCCGGGGCGCTCGCGGTGCTGCTGTACCTCGCTCACGGCTTCAACGCGCGCACCACCACCGCCTACCTGGGCACCCTTGCCGGCTTGTCGATCACTGCGATCCTCGCGTGGTGGGCGGTCGACGCCTCGCGACTCACGGGGATCTGGTCCGAGGAGGGCACGCATCTGGAGCTGTCAGGGCGGAGCGTGGACCTGCAGGGCCTGGTGCTGTGCGGCATCATCATCGCGGGCCTGGGCGTGCTGAACGATGTGACCGTCACCCAGGCTTCAGCCATCTGGGAGCTGCGCGCCGCCCGGCCCGAGATCTCCCGGTGGAACCTGTTCCAGCGCGGCATGCGCATCGGCCGCGACCACATCGCGTCGACGGTCTACACGATCGCCTTCGCCTACGTCGGTGCCGCGCTGCCGGCCATCATGCTGATCAGCCTCTACGACAGCGCTCTGGGCACCACCCTCACCGGCGCAGAGATCGCCGAGGAGGTGGTCCGCACGCTGGTGTCCTCAATCGGCCTGGTGCTCGCGGTGCCCTTGACGACGGGCATCGGCGCCCTCGTGGTGGGGCGTGACGCGATCGCGGACGAGGATCGGCGCACGGGCGACGAGCCCGACGGCCCCGGCACGCCCGGCGCATCGGCGACAATGGAGTCATGACCACCACCGCATCGGCGAGCCCCCGTGTCCTGCCGCCTCTGCGCATCGGCCCCCTCGAGGTCGACACTCCCGTGGTGCTCGCTCCCATGGCAGGAATCACCAACGCGGCCTTCCGGCGCCTGTGCCGCGAGCACGGAGGCGGCCTGTATGTCGCGGAGATGGTGACCAGTCGCGCTCTCGTCGAGCGCACCCCAGAGAGCCTGCGCATCATCCACCACGACGAGGATGAGAAGCCGCGCTCCGTGCAGGTGTATGGCGTGGATCCGTCGACCATCGGTGCTGCGGTGAAGATGCTGGTCGAGGAGGACCGCGCCGACCACATCGACATGAACTTCGGCTGCCCGGTGCCCAAGGTGACCCGCAAGGGCGGGGGAGCGGTGCTGCCGTGGAAGCGCGACCTGTTCCGCGACATCGTGCGCGCCGCGGTCCGCGAGGCGGAGCCGTACGGCATCCCGGTCACCGTGAAGATGCGCAAGGGCATCGACGACGACCACCTGACCTACCTCGAGGCGGGCCGGATGGCGGAGCGCGAGGGGGCAGCCGCCGTCGCCCTTCACGCGCGCACCGCCGCCGACTTCTATTCCGGCACCGCGGACTGGTCCGCGATCGCGCGCCTCAAGGAGGCCGTCACCACCGTTCCCGTGCTCGGCAATGGCGACATCTGGTCTGCCGAGGACGCGGTGCGCATGGTCGAGCAGACCGGGTGCGACGGCGTCGTGGTGGGGCGTGGCTGCCAGGGCAGGCCGTGGCTGTTCGGCGACCTGCAGGCGGCCTTCGAGGGGCGGTCCGAGCGCGCGCGCCCGGACCTGCGCACCGTCGCGGACACCATCTACCGCCACGGCGAGCTCATGGTGAGCTTCTTTGGCGACGACGAGACCAAGGCCATGCGCGAGATTCGCAAGCATATGGCCTGGTACCTCAAGGGCTATCCGGTGGGCGGGGATGTCCGTCGATCGCTGGGGCTGGTCGAGACGCTCGATGGCCTGCGCGCGCTGCTCGACTCGCTGCCCCTCGACACTCCCTACCCGGGAGAGGCCGCAGAGGGTGCCCGTGGGCGCCAGGGGACGCCCAAGCGCCCGGCCTGCCCCGAGGGCTGGCTCGACACCCAGGACATCACTCCCGATCTCGAGGCGCGCCTGCGCGAGGCGGAGCTCAGCGTCTCCGGCGGCTGACCGGATCTACGCGAGTCCGAGGGGCGGCTCGCCGGGGTCCTTGTCCTCGACGTCTGCGGCAGGGCCGCCGCCCTCGGGCACCGCTGAGACGTCCTGCGGTTCGCGGGCAGGTGTCAGCGTGAGCTGCACGAGCCCGTCGCCGTATCGGCGCACATCGACCACCGTGATGTGGTGGCGCGCCTCGACTCCCGCGAACAGCGGGTGCCCGGCGCCCAGCAGCGTGGGGTGCAGGGTCACGATGAGCTCGTCGATGAGTCCGGCGTCGAGCGCCTGGCGGATGATGCTCCCGCCATCGACGTAGACGTCCTTGCCGCGCGCGGCCTCGCGCGCCTCCTCCACGAGGTTGTCGATGGGGGCCGATGCGGCGGTCACGGTGGGCGCCTCGGGCTCCAGCGGCCGCGCAGTCGCCACGATCACGGGCACGTCACCGTAGGGCCACTCAATATCCATGCTGGCGACCACGTCGTAGGTGCGCCGGCCCATGAGGATCGCACCCACATCGGCCATGAACTCGTCGTACCCGACCGCGTCCGGAGCGGTCGACGCCCACGGCGCGGCAGCCATCGGGGCCCACGCGGGGCGCGGCGCCTCGAGCCACGCGATGTCGTCGTGCGGCCCGGCGATGAAGCCATCGAGCGAACTGGCGATGTACACCCGTACCCGTCCCATGCGCTTCACGCTACGCCGCGGCTCGGAGTCGCGCGCGGGAAGTGGACGTGTGCATCGGAGCTGCGTCCGTCACTCCCAGCAAACCCTCATGCGGTTCTCAGCGTGGTCCCAACTCCCTTGAGCAGGCTGGTCATCACCTCGCACCGCGACTGCGGCGCGACTCATGATTCGAACGAACCTTAGGGAGGCAGTCCCATGTCCCGCGTACCCGAACCTGACCAGACCCCCGCTGGCCCGTCCTACGAGGGCCGGCTCCTGGACCACCCGGACGAGCCGATCGTCGACCAGGGAGCCGCCTTCGACATCCGCACCGCGATCAGTCGGCGCAGCGTCGTGGGGCTCGTGGGAGCAGGCGTGGGCGTGGCGGCACTCGCCGCGTGCACGCCGACGTCGTCGAGTGGCACCTCCACCGCGACGGGGTCCGCCGGATCCAGCGCCGACGTCGACCTGCCCAGCGGCGAGATTCCCGATGAGACCGCCGGACCCTACCCGGGCGACGGGTCCAACGGGCCCGATGTGCTCGAGGAGTCGGGGGTGGTTCGTCAGGACCTCACGACCTCGATCGACGGGGGAGATGCCGTGGCCGGCGTCCCGCTGACCTTCGCGTTCACCATCACCGACATGGTCAACGACGACGCCCCCATGGTGGGTGCCGCCGTCTACGCGTGGCACTGCGATGCTCAGGGGCTGTACTCGATGTACTCCGAGGGCGTCGAGGACCAGACCTGGCTCCGTGGAGTTCAGGTCACCGACCAGGACGGACGCGTCGAGTTCACCTCGATCATGCCGGGCTGCTACACCGGCAGGTGGACGCACATCCACTTCGAGGTCTACCCCGACGTGGACGCGATCACCGACGCCGCGAACGCGATCGCAACCTCGCAGATGGCCTTCCCCGAGGACGTCCTCGACGGCGTCTACGAGCTCGCCGACTATGACGGCTCCGCGGCGAACCTGTCGCAGATCACGCTTGACTCGGACAACGTATTCGGCGAAGACGGCGGGGAACTGCAGATGGCGGCCATCTCAGGCGACGTCTCATCGGGCTACGTCGCGTCGCTCGTCGTTCGCGTCGACACCAGCACCGAGCCCGCGGGCGGCGACGCCCCGGGCGTCGGCGGCGGCGAGGGCGGCGAAGGCGGCGCGCCTGGCGGCGAGGGCGGCGAAGGCGGCGCGCCTGGCGGTGGTGAGCCCCCGTTCGGCGACATGCCCGAGCGTCCCGACGCGGAGTCGGATTCCTGACCCCTCGCACCCATCTCACGACTCACACCAAGGAGAACCATCATGTTGCAGAACCTCACCGGGTGGCACGCCATCCTCATCCTCGTCGTCGTCCTGCTGGTCTTCGGGGCCTCGAAGCTGCCTGCCCTCGCCAAGAGCGTGGGGCAGTCCGTCAAGATCCTGAAGGACGAGGTGGCGGATGACTCCGCAGCGCCGCGGACCGTCGATGCCGAGCCTGTGGCCTCCGAACGACCACGTTCGACCACGGGCTCGGCCGCCCCGACGCAGCACGCAGCGTCGTGACCGCCACCGCCACCTCCGCGCGGGCGCGCATGCCGCTCGCGGATCATCTCCGCGAGGCCCGCAATCGCGGGATCCGCGCGGCGGTGGCGGTGCTCGCGGCCATGGCCGTGGGCTACGTCCTGGCCGACCCGATCCTGAGCGCCCTGCGTGAGCCGGTGCTGGCGATCGCCGATTCCCGCGACGCAAGCCTCAACTACGACTCCGTCACAGGGGCCTTCGACCTCAAGCTCAGGATCGCGGTGTTCGCCGGCATCATCCTGTCGAGTCCCGTGTGGCTGTACCAACTGTTCGCGTTCATCACTCCGGGTCTGACGCGCAAGGAGAAGCGCTACACGTTCGGTTTCGTCGCCGCGGCCGTGCCGCTGTTCCTCGCAGGATGTGCGGTGGGCTTCTGGATCTTCCCTCACATGGTCGAACTCCTGACGTCCTTCGCCTCGACCGAGGACTCCACCATCCTCCAGGCAACCTACTACGTGGACTTCGTGACCCGGATGGTGGTGGCGGTGGGCTTCGTCTTCGTGCTCCCGGTGCTGATCGTCATGCTCAATCTCTTGGGGGTCCTGCCTGCGCGCACGATTCTTGCGCAGTGGAGGGTGTCGGTCGTCGCGATCGTGGTCTTCAGCGCGCTGGTGACGCCGGCCGCGGACGCGATGTCGATGATCGTCGTCGCCGGCGCGATGACCGCGCTGTTCTTCGCCGCGTACGTGATCGCGGTTGTCCATGACCGCCGTGCGGCGCGTCGCGCTCTCGCCGGCACCCTCGCCGGCATCTCCGACTGAGGGAGGAAGTCATGCTCGGTCTATCCCTGGACAAGGTCCTCATCGTGCTGGTCGCCGCTGCGGTCATCATCGGCCCTACCCGGCTCCCGCACTATGCCCACCAGCTTGCCGAGTGGACACGCCGCACACGCGACGCGCTCGAGTCGATGCGCGTGCGCGCCGAGCGCGAGGGCGGGGTGCGTTTGCGGGCGGACGAGTGGCGGACGCTCGATCCGCGACGCTACGACCCGCGGACCATCATCCGCGATGCGCTCGACGCATCGCCGTCCCACCCAGGCGGCCCGCCACAGGTCGTCGTGAGCCCAGGGCGACCTGGCGTGCAGGCTCGACAGGAGTCGGATGCACACACCTGCCCGGCATGCGGAGGTGATCAGAGCGGGGTGGACGCGGAGCTGGCCGCCGTGGAGCCCGCACCGGAGGTGGCGGATCTCGAGGTGGCGGATCTCGAGGTGGCGGATCCCGAGGTGGCGGCGCCCGCGCGGCCTCGCCGTCAGCGCTGGGTGGTGGTGGGTGGCAGTTCGGGACACCCGATCAGGCGCTTGGTGGATGTCGAGGACGACGATGCGGAGCTGAACGCCGCGGCAACGCGAGGGTGACGTGAGCCTCCATCGGCGCTGCATCTTCCACGCAATCTCGCCCAGATGTTCAGTGATCCGGGCCCGTGCGGACGATCGACACGGATCGAGAGCCCGGACACCAGTGAGCCGTGCACGCGCGACACGCGCCCAGGCGCGCTGGGGGCGCCGCTCCCAGCCCTCCGGCTAGCATCGAGACGTGAACGCCCTGCCACCTGGCTATTCCGAGCCGGACGTCGAGCGCTGGATCGCCGAGCCCCCCAAGGCCGCCCAGCGCACGCCGTTCGAGCGCGACCGCGCGCGCATCGTGCATTCGAGCGCGCTGCGCCGGCTGGGTGCCAAGACCCAGGTGCTGGGCCTCGGGTCGGGCGACTTTGTCCGGACCCGGCTCACGCATTCGCTCGAGGTGGCGCAGGTGGGCCGCGAACTCGGCAAGGCGCTCGGGTGCTCGCCCGACATCGTGGATGCGGCGTGTCTCGCGCATGATCTGGGACACCCTCCCTTCGGGCACAACGGCGAGCGGGCACTCGACAAGGTCGCCAAGGACATCGGCGGCTTCGAGGGCAATGCTCAGACGCTGCGACTCGTCACGCGCCTCGAGCCCAAGTCCGTGGATCCGGCGACGGGCCGCTCCGTTGGCCTGAACCTCACCAGAGCGAGCCTGGACGCGGTGGTCAAGTACCCGTGGCGTGAGCCGGCCGCGCCACTACGCCCTGACGGCACGCCCACCCGCAAGTTCGGCGTCTACGAGGACGATCTGCCGGTGTTCGAGTGGCTCCGCGAGGGATCGGTGGGCACCCACCAGAGCTTCGAGGCGCAGGTGATGGACGTCGCGGACGACATCTCGTACTCGGTGCACGACGTCGAGGACTCGATCGTCTACCGCGCGGTCAAGCTGTCCGTGCTGCGCGACCCTGGCCAGGCGAGGGCCGTTGTCGAGCACGCTCGCGAGTGGTACGGCGGCGCGACCGATGACGACGCGCTGCTCGCGGCCCTCGAGCGGCTGCGCACTTTCCAGTGGTGGGCCGAGGACTACGACGGCACTCGCGAGTCGCTCGCTGCGCTCAAGGACATGACCAGCCAACTCATCGGCCGCTTCGCGCAGGGCATCTTCGACGCGACGCGGGCACAGCACGGCGACGGTCCGCTGACCCGCCACCATGCGTCCCTGGTGGTGCCTCAGGACACCCTCGACGAGATCATGATCCTCAAGGGCATCGCGGTGCACTTCCTCATGGCTCCGCGGGAGACGAGCCCGACCTACGGCAAGCAGCGCCGCGTGCTTCGCGAGCTGGTCGCGGCGCTGGCAGACAGGGGAGCGGACGCGATGGAGCCGCAGTTCGCGGTCGACTATCGAGCGGCCTCAGGAGATGCCGAACGGCTGCGCGTCGCGGTGGACCAGGTCGCGTCGCTCACGGACACGTCTGCGTACAACTGGCACCACAAGTACTGCGGGCAGGCGTAGGCGGTCAGGCCGTCGGTGCGCTCACGGCGTCATCCGGGGCGCGGCGCCCGCCGCGCAGCAGCACCACGAGTGCGATCACCGGCAGCGCGAGCGGCACCCATCCGTAGGCCGAGCCGTAGCCGGTCCACACCGTCTCGTCGGGCCACAGTTCCGGCGCCGCGTAGCCCAGCGTCCCCACCACCAGCACGCCCACGAGCTCGACCGCGGTTCCCACGATCGCGACGCGCCGCCAGCCGCGCCACAGCGCCACCGCGATGAGGACGTAGAGCAGGGCCGATGCGCCCGACACCAGGTAGGGAAGCGGCGCGTCCGCGAGCTTGGTGGTGATCTGCACCACGGAGCGCCCGGTCGCGGCGAGGCCGAGCACCGCGTACGCGGCGATGAGCAGGATGCGTCCGATCGCGTTCATGCGGCTCCCAGGATGACGGCGATGCGCCAGGCGAGCACCGCGGCGGCGATGCCGACGATCACCGCGGCCCCGCCGTCCACGCGCGCGATCTGGTCCGGCTGCAGGACGGGGCGGTTGGGGTCGGGATCCGCGGCAGCCGCGTCTGGTGCGCCGAGGCGCCCGATGCCCATGAGGGGCAGGATCACGATGGTCGCCAGCAGGTAGCCGATGGTCAGCACCAGTCCCGCGTCATTGCCGCTGAGCAGCAGCACCACCACGGCAATGGCCTGAACGCCCGTCGCGCTCCACAGTGCGGTCACCGCCCACTCGAGGACCCGGTGCGCGCGAATCCACGCCATCGTCACGCCGCCGAGCACGACGACGAGCGCGCTCACCACCAGCACCGCGGGGTAGATCCCCGCGCTGTAGATCCCCATGCAGGAACTCTCGCTTCGCGGCTGCTACTGCTGCTGCGCCTGCTTCACCCGCATCGGCAGGCGCGAGACCTCTTCGCCGTCGATCGAGATGACCCAGGAGAACATGCCCGCCTCGGCGAAGCGCAGGCCGTCGATAGTGAAGGCGAAGCACGCGACCTGCTCGTCGCCGTCGGCCAGCTGCGGCGGGCGGCCCAGCGTGAACTCGCCGCCCATGGCGCGGACCGGCTGCGGCTTGCCGTCGGCATCGGCGCGCACGCCGATGGGGTAGTCCTTGCCGTCCTCCGTCAGCAGCTTGAGCTCGAACTGGTGCGACACGTTGGTCGCGGTGAACGGCACGTGCACGGTCGACGCGACGGCCAGGCGGCGGTGCGCGGCCGGGAACTGCCGGACGTAGATGGTGTTCCAGCCGCCGCCCAGCGCGTAGATCTTGCCCTGGACGACCTCCGCCGAATCGGCGAGGAAGGCATCGACTCTCACAGGTGTTCCTTTCATCGAAAGTTCCGTACCAGGGTACCGACCGGCGGGGACACTCGGTGCCGTGTTCGCAATAGGCCGACGCGGGTGTGCCGATGCGGTGGCCGGGCACGGGCGATGCCGCGCGAGTGAGGCGCTCACGCGCGAGTAGGGTGATGCCGTGGCAGGCACGATCAACCGCGACGACATCGCGGCGGTGCGCGAGCGCGCGCCGATCGAGGAGATCATCGGGCAGCATGTCGCGCTCAAGAGCGCGGGCGTGGGCTCCCTCAAGGGTCTGTGCCCGTTCCACGACGAGAGATCGCCGTCCTTCAACGTGCGCCCGGCGGCCGGTCGCTGGCACTGCTTCGGGTGCGGCGAGGGCGGCGACGTCATCGAATTCGTCATGCGCATGGACGGCCTGCCGTTCGCGGAGGCCGTCGAGTACCTGGCCGAGCGCGCGGGTGTCACGCTGCGCTACGAGGCCGGCGGTGGGTCCCGGCGCGAGGGCACGGCGGGCCAGCGCAAGCGCCTGCTCGAGGCCCACCGCATCGCCGCCGCCTACTATGCCGAGCAGCTCGCCAGCCCTGAAGCTCGCATCGGCCGGGACTTCCTGCGCGAGCGCGGCTTCGACCGCGAGGCCGCCGAGACGTTCGGTGTGGGCTACGCCCCGCAGGGGTGGTCGCACCTCACCGAGCACCTGCAGCGCAGCGGCTTCACGATCGAGGAGCTGCGGGCGTCCGGGCTCGTGTCCGACGGCGCCAAGGGCGTCTACGACCGTTTCCGCGGACGCCTGGTGTGGCCCATCAGGGACGTCACTGGCGAGGTGATCGGCTTCGGTGCGCGGAGGCTTCACGAGGACGACCAGGGCCCGAAGTACCTCAACACCCCTGAGACCGCGCTCTACAAGAAGGCACAGGTGCTCTACGGCCTGGACCTCGCGAAGCAGTCGATCCGCGGTGAGCGGACCACGGTGGTGGTCGAGGGCTACACCGACGTCATGGCGTGCCACCTCGCGGGCGTCACGAACGCCGTCGCGACGTGCGGCACCGCGTTCGGAGCTGACCACGTCAAGGTGGTGCGCCGCCTCATGGGCGACACCGGCGGCCCGCAGACCAAGGTGGGGGAGACGGGCGCGAAGGTGGTCTTCACGTTCGACGGCGACGAGGCCGGCCAGAACGCCGCGCTCAAGTCCTTCCAGCTCGATCAGCAGTTCCTCGCGCAGACGTTTGTGGCCGTCGACCCTGACGGCAAGGATCCGTGCGATCTGCGTCAGGCGGGCGGCGACGCAGCCGTCACCGAGCTCATGGGGCGGCGTGTGCCGCTGTTCGAGTTCGTGATCCGGGCATCGCTGGGCTCTCACGATCTCGAGACCGCTGAGGGGCGCGTGGCGGCCCTGCGAGCCGCCGCACCCGTGGTGGCAGGGATCAAGGATCGCGCGCTGCAGCCCGAGTACGCGCGCCGCCTCGCGGGGTGGCTCGGTATGGAGGTGAGCGCCGTCACCCGTGCCGTGACGGAGGCCGCGCGCTCGCGTCCGGCGGCGCCGGGTGAGCCCGCTCCTGCCACCGGCGCGATCCCCACAGCTGTCGAGGGTCCCGCTCGCGTCGACCGCCGCGACCCCGTGGTCCGCGCGGAGGCACTGTCCCTTGGTGTGCTCTTGCAGGTGCCGCGCGAGGTGGCGTCCGATCCGACGGGTCGGTCCGTGCTCGCGTCCCTCGGCCCCGAGGCCTACACGGTTCCGCAGTACCGGGCCGTGTTCGAGGCCGTGATGGCGACAGGACGTCCGGCCGATGCGGGGGCCGACTGGGCGAACGACGTCGCCGAGCAGGCGGGAGACACGCTTGCGAGCGTGATCTCCGAGCTCTCGGTCACGCCTCTCCCGCACGACAAGCCCGAGACCATCGGCCACTGGGCGGGCACCGTGCTCGCACGGGTGATGGACCTGAGCCTGACCCGCCGTATCGCCGATCTACGTGGACGGATGCAGCGTGCAGGCGAAGGCACCGACGCCGCGCGCGAGGCTTTCACCGCGATGATCGGTCTCGAGACGGAGCGGCGCCAGCTCCGCGAGGGGTGACGGACCCGGCTCGACCGGCACCGGAGCTTCGCCGACGGGCGGACGCATCCGTGCGGCGCCCGTCTCGAAATGGCAACGATCTCGTGAACTCCCTGTTACCGGCATGAAAAATCTTGCGTTCGGCGCGCGAGACGCGGCGGAAACCCGTTAGGTTCGGCAGAAGGCCGCGATGCCGCGGCGTCTGCCGACGCCATCCGGCGCCGGCCTGCTGAACCCGGAAGGTGAGACTGTGCGATTCAAGATGAAGTCTGTGGCCGTGACCGCCCTCGTGGGCGCTGCCGCGCTCACGCTGGCGAGCTGCGCGAGCGACGACCCCGCCGAGGAGCCCTCGGACGACATGTCGGCCACTGAGGCGGCCGACGACGAGATGGAAGAGGGCGGCGCCCTGCCTGACTCGCTCACGCTCGCGCTGGTGCCTTCCGACGAGGTCGACCAGATCACCACGGACGGTGAGTCGCTCGCCGCCGCGCTGTCCGCTGAGCTCGGCATCGACGTCGAGGTCTTCGTCCCGGACTCGTACGCCGCCGTGGTGGTCGCGCTGCAGACCGGCCAGGCCGACATCGGCTTCCTGGGCCCGATCGCGATGGTGCAGGCCGCTGACGAGGCCGGTGCGGTGCCGGTGCTCCAGTCGGTGCGCTACGGGTCGTCGAGCTACGTCACCCAGTGGTTCACGAACGACCCCGACACGTTCTGCCTCGACGACGTCACGACCGAGGCTGACGAGGACGGCATCAACTACTCGTACTGCAACGGCGCGACCGGCTACGACGGCCCGCAGGGTGAGGACGCGCTTGCGCTGATCGACCCGTCGTCCGCGATCTCGTTCGTGGACCCGAGCTCGGCGTCGGGCTACTACTACCCGTCGACGCAGCTCGAGGCGATCCTCGGCATCGACCCGCTGACCGACCTCACCGGCGCTGACTTCGCCGGCGGCCACCCGCAGTCGGTGCAGGCGGTCTACGACGGCGACTTCATCGTCGGTACCTCGTACAACGACGCCCGCACCAACCTCGCCGAGGAGTTCCCGGACGTGGGCGAGAAGGTCGTGGTCTTCGCGTACTCGACCAACATCCCGAACGACGGCGTGGTCCTCAACGGCAGCCTGTCGGAGGAGGCGCAGACCACCATCACCGACGCGCTGCTCGCCATGGCCGGCACCGAGGATGGGCTTGCCGCCCTCGACGCCGTGTACGAGATCGAGGGTCTCGAGCCCGCCGACCTCGACGCCCTGGAAGAGGCACGTCAGGTCGAGGCGAACTTCGGAGAGTAAGCCTCAACGCATGCTGAACGCGGTGGCCGCCCTCATGGGCGGCCACCGCGACCGCATACCGGGCATAGTGAGAACATGATCAGACTCGAAGGCGTGACGGTCCGCTACCCCAACGGCGTGGTGGGCCTCGACGGCGTCGACCTGGAGATCCCCGACGGCCAGTTCGTGGTCGTGGTGGGTCTGTCGGGCGCAGGCAAGTCCACCCTCATCCGCACCATCAACGGGCTCGTGCCCATCACCGAGGGCTCGCTCACCATCGACGGGCGCGAGGTCGCCGGAGCGTCCAAGCGCGAGCTGCGCGATATCCGCTCCTCCGTGGGCATGATCTTCCAGTCCTTCAACCTCGTGAAGCGCACCTCGGTCATGAACAACGTGATCATGGGGCAGCTCCACGGAATCCCCGCGTACCGCTCGCTCGTGGGCGCGTGGACCAAGGAGGAGAAGGAGATCGCCTTCCAGTCGCTCGAGCGCGTGGGCATCGTCGAGAAGACCTGGACGCGGGCCTCGCAGCTGTCCGGCGGTCAGCAGCAGCGCGTCGCGATCGCGCGTGCGCTGGCGCAGGACCCCAAGGTGATGCTTGCGGACGAGCCGGTCGCCTCGCTCGACCCGCCCACGGCGCAGATGGTGATGAAGGACCTGCAGCGCATCAACCGCGACCTGGGCATCACCACGCTGGTCAACCTGCACTTCCTCGACCTCGCGCGCAAGTTCGGCGATCGCGTGATCGGCATGCGCGCCGGCAAGGTCGTGTTCGACGGGACCGGCGCCGAGGCGGACGATGCCGTGTTCGAAGACATCTACGGGCGTTCCCTCACGGCAGAGGACACCCTTCCCGGGACCCCATGAGCGTCGAAGCACCGCCTGCGGTTGCCGTCGATCGCCCACGGCGCCCGGCGCCGTCCCTGACCCTGATCGCCGGGCTGCTGCTCGCGGCCGCATTCACGGTGTGGGCCGCGCTCCAGATCGACTTCACTCTCGCGCCGCTGTGGCGCAACTTCTCCAACGGCTGGGTCGTGATCAGCCAGTTCCTCCAGCCCAACTGGTCATTCATCTTCCGCGTGTGGGACGCCTGGGTGGAGACCATCGCGATCGCGATCGTCGCCTCCGCAGTGGGTGTCCTGGTGGGCCTGCTCTTCGCGTTCGGCGCCTCGCGCATCACCAACCGGTCCGGGTGGATGTACCGCACGGTCAAGACCGTGCTGTCGGTGATCCGCTCGTTGCCCGATGTCGCCTACGTGCTGATCTTCGTCGCCCTGGTGGGAGTCGGTTCGCTCGCGGGAATCCTGGCGCTCATCATGTTCAACATCGGCATCGCGGCCAAGCTCACGGCGGAGACCATCGACGCCGTGGATCCCGGGCCTCTCGAGGCCGCCGATGCCGGCGGATCCGGCACCTTCTCGCGTGCTCGGTGGGCGGTGCTTCCGCAGATCCTGCCCAACTACCTCTCGTACTGCCTGTACATCTTCGAGCTCAACATCCGCGCCTCCGTCGTGATCGGCATCGCGGGCGGCGGTGGCATCGGCCAAGTCATCAACGTGCAGTTCTCGCGCTTCAACTACGAGAACGTCGCCGCGATCACCGTGGCGATCTTCGTGGTGGTGCTCCTGATCGACCAGCTGTCGCAGTACCTGCGCCGGAGGTTCGTGTGAGTGCCGGGAACGAGTCACAGGCGACCAGCGGCGACGCCGTGACCACCGCATCGGCCGGTCGCACGCCTCGCCCGGCAGAGCCGTCCAAGGCCAAGGCGACCATCGCCTGGATCGCGCTCGCCGTGATCTTCGGCGGCGCGGTGGCGCTCTCCGACGCGAAGTGGGGGCAGCTGTCCGAGGTCTTCACCGAAGGCGCCCGTTACTTCCGGCTGATGGGCGAGGGACTGCTCCACAGCCCGTTCTCGGAGCCGTACAGCGAGTACTGGACTCTTGCGTTCCAGAAGATGATGGAGTCTGTCTACATGGCGTGGGTGGGAACCATGCTGGGCGCCGTGATCTCGATCCCCATGGGTTTCCTCGCGGCGCGCAACGTCGCCGGGCCGGTCACGGTGCAGGTGACGCGCATCATCCTCAACGCGATCCGTGCGGTGCCCGAGCTGGTGTTCGTGATCGTCATCATGCTGCCGATCTTCGGCTTTGGGCCCGTGGCTGGAGCGGTCGCACTCGGTGTGGGTGCCGTGGGTACGCTCGGCAAGCTCACCGCGGAGGCGCTCGAGGGGATCGATCCGGGGCCCGTCGAAGCGGCGCAGGCATCGGGCGCGTCGCGCTGGGCTATTCTGCGCTGGGCCTACTGGACCCAGGTCCTGCCTGAGGTCATCGCCTTCTGGCTCTACCGATTCGAGATCAACATTCGCGCGTCCGCGGTGCTGGGCATCATCGGCGCGGGCGGCATCGGCCAGCTCCTGAGCCAGTTGTTCTCCAAGCGCGACTGGGACCAGATCGGCATCACTCTCGTCGTGATCATCCTGGTGACCATCGCGGTCGACTCGATCTCCGGCGCGATCCGCCACCGGATCATCTCCGGGTCGGGGCAGAAGGTCACGACTGAGGAGAAGGCCGAGGCGGCGGTCTGACGGTGTTCGGGCACGATGCCTTCGCGTCGTGCATCCGGCGGCTCGCGGGCGCCACGCTGCGGCCGCTCCCCAGAGCCTCCGCGTCGCGGCGCGGTCTCCTGGTCCTCCGTGGGGCGGCGTGGCAAGATGGCGGGCCATGAGGGCGCGCGCAGTAGTGGTAACGATGGTCGTCTTCGCTGGAGTTGCAGCATGCGCGGCGCCGCCCGAGGCGTTCGTCGAACCGCTGCAGGCGACGCCCGGCCTGAGCGCTTCGCCCTCTCCAGGCGACACGGTGAGCGAGTTGGGCGCGCCAGCCATCGACGTCTCACCGCCCGCGGTGCCGATAGTGACGGTGTCGCGATCGCCGGAACCCGAACCGGAACCCGCACCGGCGCAAGCGCAGCGACCCGACACGTCGGGGTCGCAAGGCGAGCCAGCTCCCACCCGGAATGCGGCACCGACCGCCACCGAACGGGCGTGCGACTCGATCAACACCGAGCGCTCGACCTATGGCTACGCAGTGGTGCCGTGCTCGTACAGCAGCGCGCTCGCCGACCTCCTCGGCGAGATCCTGGCCCTCGACAACGACATGGGGGTGGTGAGCTGGCACATCATGCACATCCCCACGATTGCCGACGTCGGCACCGAGTTGCGGGTGCTCGATGACGTGGGGCCAGCGATCGCGATGATGGGGCCCGGCGGACAATATGTCACGGGCGCTGACTACTCCGTCCTGCATCTCGCGTGCAAGCACGCACCGAGCAATATTCCGACTGGTGAGGTCTTGTGGCACTGCGCTTTTCTCATGGTCTGAGAACGACCTCGCGCGACGGCCATGCCGACCCGCCGACGGTGCAGACGCGAAAGGCCGGTCCGCGCTGCGGACCGGCCTGCGTGAGCTCCTCCAGTTGGACTCGAACCAACAACCCTTCGATTAACAGTCGAATGCTCTGCCAATTGAGCTATGGAGGATCGCGAGCCACGAGTTTACACGATTCGCACCCGCCTCAGCGACCATGCCGTCTCGCTCCACGCTGCCCTCGCCAAGGGCAGCGCGGCCTCGCGCGCGTACGCGGCTAGACTGGCCCGCGGCCGTCTCCGCGGCGGCCCCGGGCCAGTAGCTCAGCCGGTCAGAGCAGCGGACTCATAATCCGTCGGTCGCGGGTTCGAGCCCCGCCTGGCCCACCTTTCCGCATGGCCATGCTCGCCCTGCACGGTGTCGGGCGGCGGCTCTAGGGTGTCCGCATGGGAGAGTACGCGTTCGACGCCCAGCTCTGGCTCTGGAACGGCGAGGGCGCACAGTGGGTCTTCGTGACGGTGCCCGAGGGCGTCGCCGATCACGTCGAGGCCCAGCAGACCGGTCCTGAACGCGGCTTCGGCGCCGTGAAGGTCCAGGTCGTCATCGGTGCGAGCACCTGGAAGACCTCGATGTTCCCCTCCAAGGAGCACGCGTCGTACATCCTTCCGATCAAGGCTGCCGTTCGTCGTGCCGAGGGCATTGCCGCAGGTGACACCGCAGCGGTGTCGATCACGCTCATCGCACCGTGATCAGGGTGTTTCGGGCCTGCGCGCGCGTCGCCGCGGTGCGATAGCCTGGCGCCACACACCACGACCAGGGGGCAGGCATGGGTTTCATTCAGGCAGCAGTGGGCGCGATCAGCGGGACCCTGGCGGACCAGTGGATCGACTTCCTCATCCCGCCGGACAACGTCCCCCAGACTGCCGTGGTCTTCCCCGCGATCCCCAAGGGACAGAACGCGGGACGTGGCTCGAACGTCCGTGGTTCCGAGAACATCATCACCAACGGCTCCAAGATCGTGGTGCCCGAGGGCATGGGCCTCATCACGTTCCAGGACGGCCGCATCACGAACTTCGTCGCCGAGGCCGGTGGCTACATCTACTCCGATGATGACCAGCAGGCCAAGTCGCTCTTCACCGGGGGCGGCTTCCTGTCCTCGACCGTCCAGTCCTCGTGGGAGCGCTTCAAGTACGGCGGCCAGCCTGGTGTGCAGCACCTCGCCTTCTATGTGAACCTCAAGGAGATCCCGAACAACCGCTTCGGCACCCAGGGGCCCATCTACTGGGATGACCGTTACCTGGGCACCCAGGCGGGCGCCGTCACGCGTGGGTCGTACACGCTCAAGGTCGTCGACCCCATCCTGTTCACCAAGGCGCTCCTGCCCGCCGCGTACATCTCGCAGAACGCCGGCATCTTCGACCTGTCCGCGGTGGACAACCCCGTCTCTGAGCAGCTTTTCAACGAGGTGGTCGGCTCGCTCGCGGCGGCATTCTCGCGCTACACGAACGACATCGAGCGCGGGAACCGCATCTCGAAGATCCAGGGCGACGCGCTGGGCTTCGCGAAGTCGCTGTCGGAGGTGGTCGAGGAGAACTACCACTGGACGGACGAGCGCGGACTCACCATCCACGCGGCGGCGCTGCTCGCCATCGAGTACGACGCCCCCACGGCGAAGCTCCTGGAAGACGTGCAGAAGGCCGATGCGCTGTCGGGCGGCCGTGGCGACTCCTTCCTGCGCCAGTCCGCAGCTCGAGGCATCCAGGCCGCGGGCGAGACCGGCGGCGGGGACGGGCTCGCGTTCATGGGCATGGGCATGAACGCCGCCGGCGGAGCGCTCGGCGGTCTCATGCAGAATCAGCCCGGCCAGCAGCAGGTCCCGCAGCAGGGCGGTGCGCCAGCCGCGGCCGCACCGGCTGAGCCCACCGCCGCAGACAAGATCCGTGAGGCCAAGGGCATGCTGGACGAGGGCCTCATCACTCAGGAGGACTTCGACGCGCTGAAGCGAAAGGCGCTGGGCCTCTAGGGCGGCGCTGCTGGGGGAGCGCATGACACCGCCACCGAACACGCCGGGAGCAGGCATGCCCGCGCAGCCGGAGCCGCAGGAGCCGGTGCGCGAGATCGACACGACGACCGGGCAGGGCCACGGGCACGACGACTGCCCCCAGTGCGGCTCGACCGAGGTGTCCCGCAAGGGGAACACCCTGAGCCTGATCTGCGGATTCTGCCGCTACGAGTGGGTGGGCTCTCGGCTCGAGGACGCTCACGGGCTGGGCGCCGGGATCGGCGAGCTCGATGGCCGGACGTTCCTGTCGGGAGCCGCAGACATCACCAGCGACCAGGACCTCGTCACGATCAAGTGCCAGGGGTGCGGCTCCGAGGTCGTCATCGACACGGCCCGTGCGCTCGAGGCGCGCTGCCACTGGTGCCGCTCGATCCTGTCGATCAACGACAAGATCCCCAACGGCGCCGTCCCCGACGGGATCCTGCCCTTCCACATCACGAAGCAGGAGGCGATGACCCGCATCGCCGAGTTCGCGGGCAAGCGCAAGTTCTTCGCGCTCAAGAAGTTCCGGTCGGAGTTCAAGGCAGACAACATCATGGGCGTGTACATGCCGTACATGACCGTGGACGGCAACGTCACCGCGGTGCTCAAGGGCGCAGGCGAGGTGCAGACGCGCAAGTACCGCGTGCAGACCAGCAAGAACTCGAGCACCACGTACTACGACGCCAACGTCTACGACGTCGCCCGCCAGTTCGACTTGCACATCGACGACCTCATCGTGGAGTCCTCGGCCGCCCGCTCGAACATCGACAACCGCGCGAACACGAACAACATCATCAACGCGATCCTCCCGTACGACGTCAAGAACATGGTCGCCTTCGACTCGAACTACATGGGCGACTTCTCTGCGGAGAAGCGGGACCTCAACATCGACGACGTCGCGCGGCGCGCTCATGCGCAGTTCCTGGGCATGGCCCGCGAGTCGATCCGCGACGACATCCGGTCCTACGATCGCGGCGTGCGCTGGACCCACGAGGACATGGAGGTCCACGGCAGCCGCTGGGCCTCGGTGTTCCTGCCCGTGTGGCTCTACAGCTACGCGCAGCGCCAGGATGATGGCAGCGTCATGGTCCACTACATCGCGGTCAACGGCCGCAACGGCAACGTGATGGGCAGTGTCCCCGTCAACAAGGGCCGGCTGTTCGCCGTCGCGGCACTGGTGACGGCGGTCGCTGCGGTGGTCGCCTGGCCCCTCGGTCTCGCGGCGCTGGCGGCGGGGTGATGGCCATGGAGCAGGTGGTGGCGACCACGCTCGCGTCGAGCGGCGAGGGCGGCTCGGCGTTCTTTGGGCTCGTGCTGTTCGCGGTGCCGTTCGTGGTCGGATGGTTCACCTATTCGACCTTCTACCGGCGCTACCGCAACCCGGACAAACGCTATCTCTTCGAGCACACGACGGCGGCCGCGCGCACGAATCTCCAGCGCTGGGACACGTTCGTTCGCGAGCACAAGCGTCAGCGCAACGCGAAGATCAAGGACCGCAACGACGACGAGCCCCTGAGGCGCGCGCCGCACTCTCGCGTCCGCGAGGCACTCGAGCCGCGACAGGCTCAGGAGGAGCGGGTCGCTCTAGAGGCCCGCGAAGCTCAGCCGCCGCGCGATGCGCAACCGGCCCGCGACGCCCAACCACCCCGTGACGCGCAGACCGACCGCACGGCCGAGCCGGAGCGGGAGGACAGCGTCGGGGGCGCTCATGCCGGCGTGGACGACGCGACCGGCACGCCGCCTGCAGCCGGCGAGACGCGCCACGACGGCGACCTCGACGAGGGGCCGTGGACGCCCCGGGGATGACGGGCCGCCGCCCGGCCTAGGCGCCGCGCAGCACGGAGGTGATCGCGCGGGGGAGAGCGTCGGCGATGTCGAGGGCCGCCAGCGGGCCGCCCGCAACGGCCGCGCGCGCTGCACTCGCGTGGATCCACGACGCGCAGGCTCCTGCGTCGACGGCGGCCATGCCGGAGGCGAGCAGCGCGCCCGCGATCCCGGCCAGGACGTCGCCGCTGCCGGCGGTCGCGAGCCACGGGGGAGCCTCGGGGAGTTCGACCAGCGCGCCGCCGGGTGACGCGACGATGGTCCGGGATCCCTTGAGCAGCACGGTGGCCCGCGCGGTCTCCGCCAAGAGGCGGGCGTGCGCGACGCGATCGGCGGCGACGTCCATGACGCTCACGTCGTGACGCAGCGCCTGGAGCGTGCGCATGAGCTCTTCGGCGTGCGGCGTGAACAGCACCCGGTCGGGGGGCGCCTCGCGCGAGCCCGATGCTCGCGACCGCGCGACGGCCTCCAACGCGCCCGCATCCACGACGAGCGGAGAGCCCGAGGCCATGGCGGCGCCGATCGCCGCATCCTGTTCGGGATGGTCGGAGACTCCGGGCCCCACGATCCACGCCTGCGCGCGCGGCAGCCGCTCTGCGGCCTCACCTGGGTCGTGGATCACGCACTCGGGCCGGTGGGCGAGCACCAGGTCCTGCGCGCGGCGAGGCCCCACGTAGCGGACCATGCCCGCACCGGCACGCACAGCGCCGGACGCCACGAGGGCGGCGGCGCCGGGGTAGGCATCCGAGCCGGCGACGATCCCCACCACTCCGCGCGAGTACTTGTCGTCATCGGGTCCGGGCACGGGCCAGTGTTCGCGCACGTGCGCGCCTGTCCACGAGGTCGCCCCAGCCACGTCACCAGAGTGGCACACGACCGCCCCTCGTTCGTGGAGCCACCAGCGACGATGCAGGACTGGCCCGGCGTGAGAGAATGCCTGTCATGGCCATGCGCGAGATCAGGACCACCGGCGACCCCGTGCTCAGGACGGTGTGCGACCCCATCACGACCATCGACGAGAGCGTGCGCACGCTCGTCGACGATCTGCTCGAGACCGTCGACTACGAGGGCCGCGCTGGCCTGGCGGCCAACCAGATCGGCGTGAGCCTGCGGGCGTTCTCGTGGAACATCGATGGGGACATCGGCTACATCCTCAACCCGGAGATCGTCGAGCGCTCCTCGGACCTGCAGGAGCTCGGCGACGAGGGCTGCCTGTCCGTGCCCGGTCTGTGGTACCCCTGCGAGCGACCTGCCTACACGAAGGCCGTCGGCACCGACCTCGACGGCAACGAGGTGGTCATTGAGGGCGAGGAGATCTGGGCTCGTCTCATCAACCACGAGTGCGATCACCTGGATGGCAAGCTCTACCTCGATCGCCTCGCGCGTGACGTCCGCAAGCGCGCGATGCGCGAGCTGCGAGAGTCCCTCGAGAACGCATAGGCGGTGGGTCGCGTGACCGCCTAGAGGCGTGGCACCCCCACGTCGGCGACCACGACACGGCCGGCCGATGCGGCGGCCGGGTCCTCGACGAGGCACGGCTTGAGCACGGTGAAGGTGACGGTGACGTCCGCATGCACGTGATGGTCGCCGACGGCTCCGGTGTCGACGCCCACACCGCTGGGGACGTCGACCGCGAGCACGGTCGTGGCTGCGGACACCGCCGCGACCACGGACGCGGCAGGCTCCCGCAGCCCGGGCCTGCCGCCAATGCCCACGATGCCGTCGACCACGAGATGGGCGTCGGACACGGCAGTGCGCGCAGCGTCCAGGTCCGCGCCGGCGTCGATGACAGCGGCGCCAGCCGCGAGCGCCTCGCCCAGACCGTCGGGGTGCGCGGAGGGCCCCACGAGCACCACGGTGGTCTCCGCGCCTCGATAGTGGAGGCGAGCCCCGGCGAGCATCGCATCGCCGCCGTTGCTGCCCGAGCCCGCGAGCACCGTCACCCGGGACCCGCGTATCCTGCCCACCTCGCGCGCGAGGAGCGCCTCCGCCTCAGCCGCCACCGCATCGGCCGCCCGTGCCATCAGCGTGCGTTCGGACACCGTGCGCATCGCCCGGGTCTCTGCGGCCCGTACCTGGTCGGACGTCATCACGGCGGAGGTCATGCGCCCAGGTTTCCACACGCCGGGCGAGGACGCTGGCGCATACGCGCGCGATGAGGCACGATAGAGGCACACCCGGGCAGTCGGGCGGTTCCTTCGAGGTCGTAGGGGAAGACGCACCTCAACAGGAAGGAAGGGTCATGGCTGCGATCACGCGAGGTGTCCTTTTCGTGCATTCGGCGACCCGTGCGATGTGCCCGCACATCGAGTGGGCCGCCCAGTCTGTGCTGGGCCCGCGCGCCTCGTTCGAATGGACCGATCAGCCCGCCGGCACGTCGCTCTTCCGCGCCGAGGTGGCCTGGCAGGGCACGCCCGGCACCGGCGCGCGTCTTGCCTCCGCCCTGCGGGGATGGGAGCACGTGCGCTACGAGGTGACCGAGGACCCGTCCTTCGGCGCCGACGGCGGTCGCTGGTCGCACACCCCGTCGCTCGGCATCTTCCACGCCGTGACGGACGTGCACGGCAACATCGTCGTACCCGAGGACCGTATTCGCGCCGCGCTGGAGTCCGGCGCGTCGGTGACCGAGTTCAAGCGGGCCATGGACCTCGCGCTCGGCGCTGCCTGGGACGAGGAGCTCGAGCCCTTCCGCTACGCCGGCTCGGGCGCACCCGTGCGGTGGCTGCATCGCGTAGGCTGACCGGTCACCGGCGCTGAGGTCGGTGCCGCAGTCGAGCAGGAGCGCACAGCATGCAGGAACTGAACCGTGACGAGGCCCTCACCCTCCAGGCCATGGAGGAGGCGATGTGGCGCCCGGAGACCCGCTTCGATCGCCGCTACATGGAGGCCGTGCTGGCGGAGAACTTCTCCGAAGTGGGGCGCTCGGGGAGGCTTTTTACGCGCGGGGACACGCTCGAGCTGCAGCCGGTCGAGATCGACATCGAGTTGCCCTTGCGCGGCTTCGAGGCGGTCGCGGTGTGCGAGGACGTCGCGCTGGTCCGCTACACGTCGGTGCCGAGCCGCGCGACCCGCGGCGCCACCCACCGCACCAGCGTCTGGGTCAACGATGGTCGCTGGCGGCTGCGCTTCCACCAGGCGACGCCGACGGACATCTAGCCCCGCATCGGCGCGGTCGATTCTCGCTCGTCTAGCGCCTTAGGCGAGCGAAATGGGCCCGATTCGCTCGGGTAAGGGCATAGGCGCACCAGAATCGACCGCCGGGACGATGCGGTGGTCAGGCAGTCGCGAAGGTGAGGGCCACGTTGTGGCCGCCGAAGCCGAACGAGTTGTTGATCGCGGCGAGGTCGCCATCTGCCGGAAGCGCCCGGGGCACGTCGCGCACCAGGTCGACCTGCAGCTCAGGGTCGGGCTCCGAGACATTGATGGTCGGGGGAGCCGTGCGCTCGACCAGCGCCTTGATGGTGAACACGGACTCGAGCGCGCCCGCGCCGCCGAGGAGGTGCCCCGTCATCGACTTGGTCGCGCTCAGCAGCACCTGGTCGGCGTGGTCGCCCAGGAGGCCCCTGATGCCCCGAGCCTCGATCATGTCGCCCACCGGCGTCGACGTGGCGTGAGCATTGACGTGAGCGACGTCGCGGGCGGTGAGCCCGGCGCGCTCGAGGCTCAGCTGCATGGCCCGAGTCTGGCCGGTGCCGTTGGGCTCCGGCGCGGCGATGTGGTGGCCGTCTGCGGTCATGCCGACGCCCAGGAGCCTGGCGTAGATGTGCGCGCCGCGCGCACGGGCGTGCTCCTCGGACTCGAGCACGACGACGCCGGATCCCTCTCCCAGCACGAAGCCGTCTCGAGAGACGTCGTACGGTCGCGACGCCGCCGCGGGGTCGTCGTTGCGCTTGGACAGCGCCGCCATCGCTGCGAACGCGCTGATGGGGAGCGGATGGATCGCGGCCTCAGTGCCACCTGCCACGACCACGTCCGCCCTGCCCGACTGGATCATCTCGAAGCCCATCCCGATGGCCTCGGCGCCCGACGCGCACGCCGACACGGGGGAGTGGGAGCCCGCGCGGGCGGTGAGCTCGAGCGAGACGTACGCCGTCGGCGAGTTGGGCATCAGCATCGGCACGGTGAGCGGCAGGACGCGCGACGCGCCCTTCTCCTTCATCGTGTCCCACGCGCTCAGCAGCGTCCACACGCCGCCGATGCCCGACGACACCACGGCGCCCAGGCGCTCGGGGTCGATCTCGGGCGAGCCCGCATCGGCCCAGGCCTCGCGCGTGGCCACGATCGCCATCTGGGCGCTCGGGTCCATGCGCTTGGCCTCGGGCCGCGAGACCACCTCCGTCGCCGGCACCGCCAACTGCCCCGCGAAGTTCACGGCCATGCCGTAGGTCTCCGCCCAGTCGTTGTCGAGGGTGCGCACGCCGGATCGCCCGGCAAGCGCGGCCTCCCAGGTGCTGGGCACGTCCCCGCCGAGCGGGTTGGTGGTGCCGAGTCCGGTGACGACGACTGTGGTCATGAGGGTCCTCCAGGAGAGGTCAGTGGCGAGGTGGAAAGGGGTGGAGCTGAGGGAGTACGTCAGCCCTGCGCGGCGCCGATGAAGGTGACGGCGTCGCCGACGGTGGTGAGGTCCTTGACCTTCTCGTCGGGGATGCGCACGTCGAACTTCTCCTCGGCGAGCGTGACGATGGTCATCATCGACAGCGAGTCGATGTCGAGGTCATCGGTGAAGGACTTGTCGAGCTGGACCTCGGCGGTGTCGAGGCCGGTCTCCTCGGCCACGATCTCGGCGAGGCCGGCGAGGATCTCAGTGGTGTCTGCCATGTGTTCTTCTCCTTGTGCTGGGTGATGCCGGGGCATCGGGGTTCGTGAGGGACGTAGGAACTCTAGTGCGGTCGGCCTGCCTAGGGCAGGACGACCACCTGCGCGGCGTAGACCAGGCCCGCGCCGAAGCCGATCTGCAGCGCGAGGTCGCCGCTGGCAGCGTCGCCGTCGCGCAGCATGCGCTCGGTCGCGAGAGGGATGGACGCCGCCGACGTGTTGCCGCTGTCGACGATGTCGCGGCCGACCTTCACGTGCTCGGGCAGGCCGATCTGCTTGACCATCTGGTCGATGATGCGGATGTTCGCCTGGTGGGGGATGAACGCCTTGATGTCGTCAGGCGTGACACCGGCGGCCTCGATCGCCTCGCGCGCGACAGGGGCCATCTTGAAAGACGCCCACTTGAACACGGACGGGCCTTCCTGCACGAGCGTGGGGAAGGCGGTGTCGCGGTCGTCGCGCACGTCCAGCCAGGACGTGGTCTGGCGAATGAGCTGGGACCCTGCGCCGTCCGATCCCCACACCGTGGGGCCGATGCCGGGCGTGTCAGATGCGCTCACGACGACGGCGCCCGCGGCATCTCCGAGCAGGTAGGAGATCGATCGGTCGGCGGGATCGACGAAGTCGCTCATCTTCTCCGCCCCCACGACGAGGACGTTCCGGGCATTGCCCGAGCGCACGAGCGCATCGGCCTGGCCGATGCCGTAGCAGTACCCCGCGCAGGCTGCGGAGATGTCGAAGGCCGCTCCGGTCGAGCCCAGGCGATCCGCGAGCACCGGGGCGCCGCCCGGCGTCATGTGCGGATAGGTGATGGTGGAGAGGATCACGGCGTCGATCTCGGCACCGCTCACGCCTGCCTGCTCGAGCGCGATGAGCGAGGCCCGCTCCGACAGGTCGAGGACCGAGGTGTCCTCGTCGGCCCGCACGCGGGTCACGATGCCGGTCATCTTGCGGATCCACTCATCGGAGGAGTTGATCGGCTCGATGATGTCCTCGTTCGGGACCGCGTTCTCGCCGCGGGCGACGCCGAGGCCGGCGATCCGGGAGAACTCGGCTCCTCGACGGATGTTCAAGGTCGTCACGCGTGCTGCTCCAGGAGTTCTCGGGCGGCGGGGAGGTCGTCGGGCGTCTTGAGTGCGACGGCAGGCACGCCCTTCAGCGAGCGCTTGGCGAGTCCGGTCAGGACGCCTCCGGGTGCCACCTCGATGATCCCGGTGACGCCGTGATCGAGCATACGCTCCTGGCACAGATCCCAGCGGACGGGATTGGCGACCTGCCGGACGATGCGGTCGAGGGCGTCGGCGCCCGTCGCCACGGACTCTCCGTCCGCGTTCGACAGCAGCGTGGTGGCGGGGTCCTGCGGAGCAACCTGGCTGGCAGCCTCGGCCAGGGCCGCGACCGCGGGTGCCATGTACGCGGTGTGGAAGGCACCCGCCACCTGGAGCTCGATGGCTCGCGTGCGCGTCGGGGGCTGGGCGACGAGAGCCTCGATGGCCGCCTTCGCACCAGCGGCCACGATCTGTCCGCCACCGTTCATGTTGGCGGGGGTGAGGCCCAGCTCCTCGAGCCTGGCCACGACGTCTGCCGGCACGCCGCCGAGAACGGCCGCCATCGACGTGGGCTCGGCCGCCGCAGCGGCCGCAGCCATCGCCTGCGAGCGCACGGTGACGAGGCTCATGGCGGCGGCATCGTCGATGACCCCCGCGAGGGCCGCCGCTCCCAGCTCGCCGACGCTGTGTCCCGCGATCAGGCCGGCGGTCGAGTCGCCGAGCACCGCACGCGCCGTGGCGAGACCCGTCGCCACCAGGAGCGGCTGGGCGATCGCCGTGTCGCGAATGGTGTCCGCATCGGAGCTCATGCCGTGAGCGATGACGTCGACGCTTGTGGCTTCCGACAAGGCCTCGAGAGCGGTCGCGACCTCGGGAAGCTCGAGCCAGGGCTCCAGCATCCCGGGGGATTGAGCTCCCTGACCGGGAAACAGAACAGCGATCATGCTCCTAGCATCTCCCATCTGAGCCGGGGCGGCCCGGATTTTCGTGACGGTTTCGGCCGCCCGTGTTTGTCGGATATCTACAACGGGGTGTGTGCGGAGTCGCGAAGCCGACCGAGAGCGAATGCCGTCTCGAGCACGTGGGCGTCGCGGGTCGACAGCACGTCCCAGCCGGTGAGCTGCGCCACCTTCTTCAGGCGGTAGCGCACGGTGTTCGCGTGAACGAACATGGTGCGAGCGGCGAGTTCGAGCGAGCGGCCGCAGTCGAGGTACGTCGCGATGGTCTCGCCCAGCGAACCGCCGGCGCGCTGGATCGGGTCGTAGGCGATGGTGATCAGGCGCTCGCGCGCGGCCGCGTCGCCCACCAGGACACGCTCGGGGAGCAGGTCGTCGGCGGCGGTGGGGCGCGGGGCGAGCGACCACGCGGGAGCGGCGACCACTCCGGACAGCGCGGCGCGGGTCGATCGCGCGACCTCCACCAAGGTGATGGCGGCAGGACCGATGACCACTGGTCCGGGCCCGAAGCTCGACAGCAGCTGCCTCGCGAGCGTGGGGTGGTCGTCGTCCGAGCGCGCGATCACGATGAGGTCCTCCCCGTGGATGCCGACGAGGGCGCCGGGAGCGGCACGCCGGATGGTGCGGCGGAGCTCCGCCGACTGCACCTCGCCCAAGGTGCCATCTGTCAGGCCCACCATCGCGAGCGTGGGCCCAGGCTTCCAGCCGAGCGCCGCCGCACGCGAGGGGAGGTCCTCGTCGATCTCGCCGCGCACGAGGGCGTCGACCACGAGCGCTTCGAGCCGCGCGTCCCAGGCGCCGCGGGTCTCCGCGGCGCGCGCATAGACCTCGGCTGCGGAGAAGGCGATCTCGCGCGAGTAGACGAGGATCGCCTCGCGAACCTCGCGCTCCGATCCCGGCGACGCGAAGCCGTCCGCGTTGTCCTCCACCACTCTCACCACGGTGCGAACGATCGACAGCGTGTGCTGGAGCGACACTGATCGCGTGAGCTCCGGTGGCGCGGCGGCGAACACCTCGGTCGCACTGCGGTGGCTGTGCTGTGGGTCGGCGTACCAGGCGACGAAGGAGTCGATTCCGGCCTGGGCGACGGTGCCCACCCACGAGCGCTCCTGGGCGGGCAGTTCCCGGAACCACGAGTACTCGGCATCAAGGCTCGTGATGGCGGCTGTCGACAGACGGCCCGTCGCCGAGCGGAGACGGCGAAGGGTCTCCGCACGCGACTGGGTCATGGCCATGGCGGCCAGCATAGGGCGGTTTGTCGAGACTCGACAATCGCCGGCGAGCCGGATCCGCTTCTCAGGGTTCTCAGCCCCGATCGATTGTGCAAGGCCTCCAACCAGGCTTGCCTCGAGGCCGCCTTCCGGCCCGCAGTCCTCGCCAAGAACGGGTCGCGCCGCTACGGTGAGTCCCAGGTGACACAGAGGAGTCGATGATGACAGACGCTCGCCCCAAGCCCCTGGTGGGTGCCCTGCTCGGTCTGCTGCTGGGCCTCGTGGTGGTGGCCCTCCTGTGGATCACCGGTGTCCTTCCACCGGACCGGCTGCCGCTCTTCGGCATCGTCGCGCTCTCGATCTTCGTCGTGGGGTGGATCCTGACCCAGCGCATGAGCCTGGTGCGGGCGAAGTTCATCATCGTCGTCATCATCTCCGCGACGCTCGGCGGCGTCGCGCTGACCGGCATCCCGGAGTTCATGGGCGGCGGTTCGCTGTCCGATGGCTGCCATCTGGACGCGTCGTCCTCACTCGAGCCCGCTCAGATCGGACCCGAGGACACCGCGGCGATGAACCCGTTCGACGTCACCACGACCGACACGATCTCCTGGAACTCGAGCTCGGATGCGGTTCTCACTGATTGGAACGCGGGGCTCTACGTGGTGGTCGGGGGCTTCGACATCCCTCTGTGGAGCGGCGAGCACGAGAACTCGGGCGAGGCCCAGGAGTGGGCCGGAGACGAGGCCGTCGAGCCCCACATCGATTCTGTCCAGAACCGCACAGGGATCGTCGTGACCGGCACGTACCACGTGCACGGGTCGCTGACGGCCGACGGGGGAGACTGCGACATGCAGGCCTACGTCCGCGTCGCGCCGGCAAGCGCGTTCGACGGGATCCTGCTGGCGGCCCTGTGGGCGCTGCTGGTGGTGATCATCATCGTGATCATCATCGTGGCGGTCGGCGTGCGCCGCTCGATCAAGGCGGCCGATGCGGCGCTCGCCATGGTGGGGACGTCGGCCATCGCAGGAGAGACGAGCACTGCGGAGCCGGCGGGTGCCGGAGCCGCAGCCGGTGCCGCAGCGGCTGGAGCAGCCGCTGCAGGCGCGGCCGCGGACACGTCGTCCGAGGACGAGGCCGCCGGAGACGCACCCGCGAGCACCGACGGAATCTCCTCGTATGCGGAGTACCGCCAGGCCGATGAGGATGCGCGTGACAAGGCGCTCGGAGAGCAGGCTTCGGACGGCTCGTTCGACCAGGACAACTGGCGCTCCATCGATGACAGCCGTGGTCTCGGCGACCTGCTCGACACGCCCGATGCGGAAGGCACGGATGACGAAGCCGCCGCGGCCGATGACGACCAGGCCGGACCGGATCAGCCGCGCGGACCGGGCGGCGGCATCTAGCCAGACGCGGCGGCATCGAGCCAGACGCAGAACGAGGGGCTCGGCGACTGCCGAGCCCCTCGTTCGTGGCGGTGGCGCCTAGGCGTCGCCGCCAGCGTTGCCCGACGTGCCCTTGCTGACATCGTGGATGTCATAGCGCTCGATAGCGTCCTTGACCAGGTGCGGCTCGATCGCGCCTTCGCGCGCGAGCTGCTGCAGCACGCGAACGGCCGTCGACGGACCGTCGATCTTGAAGTACCGGCGGGCGGCCGCGCGCGTGTCCGAGAAGCCGAAGCCGTCGGCACCCAGGGTCGCGTAGCTGCCGGGGATCCAAGCCCGGACCTGGTCGGGGACCAGGTGGTCGTAGTCGGTGGTGGCCACGAACGGCCCCGAGGCGCCCTGAAGGCGCTCGGTGATGAAGGGCGTGCGGACCGGCTCGTCCGGGTGCAGGAACGCGTGCTGGTCGGCGGCGAGGGCGTCGCGTCGGAGCTCGTTCCACGAGGTGACTGACCAGACCGTGGCGCGCACGCCGTAGTGGGCGGCGAGGAGCTCCTGCGCCTCGAGTGCCCACGGCACCGCGACGCCTGACGCGAGGATCTGCGCCTCGGGGCCGTCGCCGGCGGGAGCATCGGCGTACTTGTAGATGCCCTTGAGGATCCCCTCGACATCGACGTTCTCCGGTTCCGCGGGCTGCTGGATGGGCTCGTTGTAGACCGTCAGGTAGTACATGACGTTCTTGTCGCGACCGTCCTCGGGCCCGTACATCCGCTGGATGCCGTCCTTGACGATGTGGCGGATCTCGTAGCCGAACGCCGGGTCGTACTGGACGATCGCCGTGTTCGTCCCGGCGAGCAGGGGAGAGTGGCCGTCGGCGTGCTGGAGGCCCTCGCCGGTGAGCGTGGTGCGCCCGGCGGTCGCGCCGATGATGAACCCTCGCGTCAGCTGGTCTCCAGCGGCCCAGAACTGGTCACCCGTGCGCTGGAACCCGAACATCGAGTAGAAGATGTAGAACGGCACGAGCGGCTCGCCATGAGTCGCGTAGGACGTGCCCACCGCCTGGAACGCGGCGGCGGAGCCGGCCTCGTTGATGCCGGTGTGCATGATCTGGCCGGCCTCGGACTCCTTGTAGCTGAGCATCAGCTCGCGGTCCACAGGCAGGTAGTTCTGGCCGTTCGTGTTGAAGATCTTCGCGGACGGGAAGATCGAGTCGAGACCGAACGTGCGGGCCTCGTCGGGGATGATCGGCACCAGGCGCTGCCCGAACTCCTTGTCCTTGACGAGGTCCTTGAACAGGCGCACGAGCGCCATGGTGGTGGCGACCTCCTGCTTGCCGGATCCCTTGGCCAGGAGCTCGTAGGCCTTCTCGTCCGGAAGCGCGACCTGCTTGCCGGGGTCGCGTCGTTCGGGGACGAACCCTCCCAGCTGCTTGCGGCGGTTCAGCATGTACTGGATCGCGGGATCGTCCATGCCGGGGTGGTAGTACGGCGCGTTGTACGGGTCGCCCTCGAGCTCCTCGTCGGTGAACGGGATGTCGAAGGTGTCGCGCAGCACCTTGAGGTCTGCGGCCGCGAGCTTCTTCATCTGGTGCGTCGAGTTGCGCGCCGCGAAGTTCGAGCCCAGGCCGTAGCCCTTGATGGTCTTGGCGAGGATCACGGTGGGCTTGCCGTTGGCCTCCGTGGTCGCCTTGAGGTAGGCGGCGTACAGCTTGCGGTAGTCGTGGCCGCCGCGCTTGAGCGCCCAGATCTCGTCGTCGGTCATGTCCTTGACGAGCTCCTTGGCACGCGGGTCGCCGCCAAAGAACTGGTCGCGGATGAACGCGCCGGACTCGGCGCGGAAGGTCTGGAAGTCGCCGTCGGGGACCGTGTTCATGAGGTTGACGAGAGCGCCATCCTGGTCGCGCTCGAGCAGAGGGTCCCAGTTGCGACCCCACACGACCTTGATGACGTTCCAGCCCGCGCCGCGGAAGTACGCCTCGAGCTCCTGGATGATCTTGCCGTTGCCGCGCACCGGCCCGTCGAGTCGCTGGAGGTTGCAGTTGACGACGAACGTCAGGTTGTCGAGGTTCTGGTTCGCGGCGAGCTGCAGCATGCCGCGCGACTCCGGCTCGTCCATCTCGCCGTCGCCCAGGAACGCCCACACGTGCTGCTGGGACGTGTCCTTGATTCCCCGCAGGTGCAGGTATCGGTTGGTCCAGGCCTGGTAGATGGCCGATGCGGGACCGAGGCCCATCGAGACGGTCGGGAACTCCCACACGTCGGGCATGAGTCGGGGGTGCGGGTAGGACGAGAGACCGCGGCCCGCAGCGGACTTCTCCTGGCGGAACGAGTCCAGGTCTTCCTCGGTGAAGCGGCCCTCGACGAGCCCGCGGGCGTACACGCCGGGCGCCGCGTGGCCCTGGAAGTACACCTGGTCGCCGCCGCCGGGGTGGTCCTTGCCGCGGAAGAAGTGGTTGAGGCCCACCTCGTACAGCGTCGCGACCGAGGCGTAGGACGAGATGTGACCGCCGACGCCCTTGCCTGCGCCCTGCGCGCGCGTGACCATGACCGCGGCGTTCCAGCGGATCCACCCGCGATAGCGCCGCTCGATCTCCTCGTCGCCGGGGAACTCGGGCTCGTCGTCGACGTGGATGGTGTTGACGTAGGGGGTGTTGAGACTCAGCGGCACCGAGAGCTGCTTGGTGGCGGCGTGATCCACCAGCCGGTCCAGCACGTACTCGGCGCGAGACTCGCCGCTGCCCTCGATCAGACCGTCGAGCGACTCCAGCCACTCATCGGTCTCGTTCGGGTCCTTGTCAACCTCGCCGTGTGATGCCACCGGTGACCTTCCTCTTGGGCGCAGGGGTGGTGCGCCGACACATGTGGGGGATGCGGGGCGGATGTGCCCGCCGCTCCCGCCATTCTTGCCATTTCTCGCGCGATTGTCACGCCAGCCCCGTGCGGCGACCGCGACTCGCGAATCACGCGCCGTTGCCACCGTCCGCTGCCGGGCTCTACTGTGAGACGTGAGCACGCAGTCAGCGTGCACTGCCGACGAAGGGAGCATCGCCACCGTGGCGACACAGGATGGTGCCAGCACCGTGGACGCTGGGATCCTCGACCGGTTCGGACTTGAGCACGGCATGATCATCCAGGAGTTCGGCTACGACGACGATGTGGATGAGTCGTTGCGCACGTCCGTCGAGGACGCCACCGGCGAGGAGATCGTCGACGAGGACTACGGCGACGTCACCGACGGAGCGATCGTGTGGTTCCGAGACGGCGACGATGATCTCGCCGACCTGCTGATGGACGTCCAGTCGCTGCTCGACGACGGCGGCGGCGTCTGGCTCCTGACACCCAAGGCGGGGACGACCGGTCACGTGCTGCCCGGCGACGTCGAGGAGGCCTCGTCTCTTGCGGGCCTCCACGCGACCTCGACCTTCGTCGTCGGCGAGGGATGGTCGTGCACGCAGCTGGTCGAGAAGGGACGCTCCAAGTGACCGAGCCCTTGGTGGGCCGGCCCGCACCTGACTTCACCCTCACTGACCAGCACGGGCGCCACGTCTCGCTGAGCGACTACCGAGGCGCCGCGGTCCTCCTCGTGTTCGTGCCGTTCGCGTTCTCGGACACCTGCACCAACGAGCTGATCGACCTGCGGGACGCCCCCGACCTCACCGAGGGGCGGGCTCTCGAGGTGCTGGTGGTCTCCTGCGACTCGCTCTACACCCTGAAGGCCTGGGGTGATGCGCACGACTACAGCGGCGAGCTGCTCAGCGACTTCTGGCCCCACGGCGAGGCGTCCCGCGCCTACGGCGTCTTCAATCCTCAGAAGGGTCTGGCCACACGCGGGACGTTCCTCATCGACGGAACGGGCGCGGTGGTGTGGAGCGTGGTCAACCCCACGGGTCAGGCTCGCGACATCGACGACTACCGTCAGGCCATCGCGGACCTGGTCTGAGGCGCGGCACGCCTGCCGGCATGAGGCCCGCGGTGCGCCACAATGGTGCCGCGGGCCCTTAGCTCAGTTGGTTAGAGCACTGCGTTTACACCGCAGGTGTCGTCGGTTCGAGTCCGGCAGGGCCCACGCTGACCACGAGTTGTCAACGGAGGGAGCGCGACGTGGCCGAGCCGATGGGTGAGAAGTACGACCGCTATGCCCAGCGCACCGACCATTGGCTGGCGGTGCTCGCGTTCGTCTTCCTCATCGTGTGGTCGACGCGCATCATCTTCTTCGTGTCGCTGCCGCCGGTCGTGCGCAACATCCTGCTGGTCGCTCAGGGCTGGATCTGGCTGGTGTTCCTGGTCGACATCATCATCCGCGCCATCATCTCCAAGAAGTCGTGGCGCTATCTCTGGACCCACCCGATCGACGTGATCGCGGTGGCCGTGCCCGCCGCGCGCCCCCTGAAGGTGCTCACGGCCTTCACGCAGAGCGCGGCCTTTGCGACGAGCAAGGGCCGGATGAAGACCATGCAGGCGGTCGCGATCTCGGTGGTCCTGCTGATCTGGATCGGCTCGGTCGCGGTGCTGTCGGCCGAGGGGCACATCGAGGACTCCCAGATCAACACCTTCGGTGATGCGCTCTGGTGGGCCGTGGTGACGGTCACCACCGTGGGCTACGGCGACTTCGCCCCGGTGAGCGTCGAGGGTCGCATCATCGCCGTGATCATGATGCTGTTGGGCATCGCCCTCATCGGTGTGGTCACTGCGTCCGTGGCGGCAGCCTTCGTGCGCCTGACCTCCGAGGGCGACGAAGTGGACGACGAACAGCGCGAGCAGCTGCACCACGACGAGCTGATTGCGCGGATCGACCGTCTGGAGGGCAGGCTCGAGCGCCTGTCGGGCGGGGCCGAGGCTCCGCCGCCGGACGGCTCCGACCCCGCGGCGTCGGACAGTACGCGAAGCGAGTAGCCCCCACCGACCGGTAGCGTGGGGGCATGGCCACGGTCGCTGACATCGCGGAGATTCTCGAGTTTCGCTTCGATCCGGCTCTTGCCGAAGGCTGGGACGTCAACGGGCTGTCGGTGGGTGACCCCCGCGCGACCGTCGAGCGCGTCCTCTTCGCGGTCGACCCGACGCTCGCCGTGGTCGAGGAGGCCATCGACGCGGGCGCTCAGCTGATCGTGACCCACCACCCCCTCATGCTCCGCGGCGTGACGTCCGTGGCGGCGACCACGGCGAAGGGCGCGGTGGTGCACCGCGCGATCTCCGCAGGCATCGCTCTCTACAACGCCCATACGAACGCCGATGCGGCGGCAGGGGGAGTCTGCGATGCTCTGGCGGCGGCGCTCGGCATCGAGTCGACCGTGCCGCTCGTGCCTGCCGAGGACGACGGCAGCGTCGGCAGCGGCAGGCTGGGCGTCCTGGCAGGACCGTTGCCGCTGAGGGACTTCGCGGAGCGCGTCGCCGAGGCGCTGCCGCAGACCCACCATGGCGTGCGGGTCGCCGGCGATCTGGATGCGGTGATCACCACCGTGGCGGTCGTCGGAGGTGCCGGCGACTCGTTCTTGGCGCTCGTCCAGAGCGCCGGAGCTGACGCGTACGTCACCGCAGATCTCAGGCACCACCCCGCTCTGGACGCGCGCGAGCTCGCCGAGATCGGCGACGGACGGCCTCATCTCGTGGACGTCTCGCACTACGCATCCGAATGGCTGTGGCTCAAGGAGACCGCCGAGCACGTTGCGGACGCCGCAGGCATCGACGCGATCGTCTCCACCCTCAGCACCGACCCCTGGACCGCGCGCTTCGGCGCCTGACACCTCACCGGAGGCTTCCCTTGCCCAACGCTCCCGTCGACCACCAGCTGCGGCTCCTCGACGTCCAGGCGGCTGACCTGCGGATTCAGCAGGCCGAGCACCGCCGCGTCACGCTCGATGTGCTCGGCAGGCTCGACGAGCTCACCCGTGAGGACGCGGCGCTCGAGGAGGAGACCGTCGCGCGCGCCACCGAGGTGTCCGACCTCCGTCGCGAGGTGACCAAGGCCGAGGATGACGTCCAGTCCGTCCGCGCCCGAGCGGACCGCGACCGCGGACGGCTCGAGTCCGGCAGCTCGAACGCGAAGGACCTTCAGGCGCTCCAGAGCGAGCTCGAGGTGCTGACGCGCAGGCTCAGTGACCTCGAGGACATCGAACTCGAGGTCATGGAGCGTCTCGAGAACGCCGAGGCTGCCCACGCGGACGCCGTCGCGCGTCGGGAGGACATCGCCAAGCGCCGGCGTGAGCTTGAGCACCAACGCGACGTGGAGTTCCGATCGATCGACGAGGAGATCCGCGTCGCGCAGGAGGAGCGGTCGGCTGCGGCCGAGGGCCTCGACGCCGGGCTGCTGTCGCTGTACGAGCGGCTGCGCGGCCAGTACGGCGGCGTTGGAGCCGCACCGCTGCAGGGGAGCACCTGCCAGGGGTGCCACATGACCCTCAACCCCGCAGATGTGCGTGCCATCGAGTCCGCGGCCCCGGAACAGGTCATGCGCTGCGAGGAGTGCGGGCGGATCCTCGTGCGCAAGGCGGCTTCGTGATCGACGAGACCGAGGCCGGTCCGGACGCGGGGCCCGAGTACGACGACCACGTCGACGATCACGCGGGGGAGACTGCGTCCGCCGCCGCGGCGCAGGAGGTCACCCCGAAGGGCACCTCGCTGTTCGGCATCGCCGGTGGCGACCTGGTGCGCCCCCTGACGCTGGTGCTGGTGCGACACGGCGTCACCGACATGACCCTCCGGCACGAGCTGTCGGGATCCGGGCAGAGCGGGCCGTCCCTCAACTCCCAGGGCCGTATCCAGGCGGCGAAGGCCGCCGACGCCGTCCACCGCATCGGCCGCACGACCTGGGACCGCGTGCCGCATGTGTCCCGCGTGCTCGCCTCCCCCATGACCCGTACCCAGGAGACGGGCGCGGCCATCGGCCGCCGCATCGGCGCCCATGTCGAGACAGAGCCGCGCGTGCGCGAGATCGACTTCGGCGACTGGGAGGGACTCACCACCGACCAAATCGCCGAGCGTGACGGCGACGCGATCCACCAGTGGCGCTTCGGCCAGCTCGCCGCGCCCGGCGGGGAGTCGATCCCCGATGTCGGCGCGCGCTTCGACGGGTTCCTCGTCGAGGCCGCCGCCGAGCATGCGCGGATGTGCGCCGGGGGCGAGGATGTGTCGCGGGCATGGGCGGTGGCGTCGCACGCGGTCGCCATCAAGTCCGCCGTGGCGGTCTCCCTGGAGATGCCCGCCACGCACTGGGGCCACATCTGGCCGCAGCCCGCCTCCCTCACGCTGCTGCAGCTGCGCGTGCGTACAGATGGCACCATCGCCGAGCGTCACGTGCTGTGCGTCGGGGCTCCGACGGGCTGACCGGCCCTAGGCTGGCACGCATGAGCGATGCGCTGCCGGCGACTCCGGTGATCCTTCACCGAGAGCCCTGGAACGCAGTGTGGCGGCGTCTGGGCTTCCGGTCCGCGATCCTGGGCGCGGGTCTGCTGCTCGGGGGCGTCCCCGGCGCATGGGGCGGACTCGCGGGAGGCGGTCCGCTGAGGGCCGTGGGATGGCTCGTGGGGCTGGTGGGCCTGGTGTTCGTCTTCCTGTCGGTCGCAAATCTGGCCCGCAACGACCGCGCGCTGCTTCGTCTCGACGCGACCGGTGCGATCGAGCGCCCCCCGTCGGTGCAGGAGACCTGGCTGGGGCGCCCGCTCGAAGCCGTGCGCGGCACGGACATCGAGGTGACCGAGGCGATCATCTCCGTGGTGCCGTCGCGAGCGGATCCGCGGGTCACGCTGACCTCAGGGGAAGCGGCGGTCCGAGACGTGCCCCTTCACGGTGTGGGCGCCGAGGACTTCGTGGCGCACGCGAACGCGCTGACCGCGGACTGGGGGGTGCGGTGGCGCTATGTGGCGCCGCCGACGAGCGAGGACTGAACCGCCTCGACGCCGAGGGCTAGGCGCCGGCCCCGGTCCGGCGCTTGCCCATGAGCCGCCGTGCGTCGTTGGCATAGGCGTAGTACCAGCCGATCAGGACGCCACCTCCCACGAAGTTGCCCAGCAGCACGATCCCCAGGTTGCCGAGAGCGAGGCCGAAGTCGAGGTTGCCGCTGAGCGCCTCGATGGTGAAGACCACCGTGTTGGCGACCGAGTGCTCGAAGCCCACGAACGCGAAGACGAACACGCTCATGATCATCGCGATGGAGGCCGTGAGGTCGTCGCGGATGCGGCCGTTGTACACGAGCAGCATCGCGAGGTTGATCATGAAGTTGCACAGCACGGCGCGCAGGAACAGGTCCAGCCATCCCGATGCGCCGTCCGCGACGTAGGCGAGCTTGTGCTCGACGCCCGCTGCCATCTGCACGCCCACGTCGCCGGACAAGATGGACGAGCCTGCGACCATCAGCGCGATGGCGAGGCCTCCCACGAAGTTGCCGCCGTAGCAGAGCCCCAGGATGCGCAGCGAGCGCAGCCCAGTGGTCTTGCGGTAGTACGCGCCTATCGACACGATCATCATGTTCGACGTCAGCAGCTCGGACTTCGAGAAGTAGATGAACACGAGCGCGAAGCCGAAGACGAGTGCGCCCACGATCTGCCCGATCGCCACCAGGTCCCCGCTGCCGACCCCGGCGAATGCGGCGATGACGGCGTAGTACGTGAGGTACATGACGCCGATCAGCGCGCCCGCCATCGCCGCTCGCATGATGTAGACGCGGGCGAGCTTGCCGCTCATCGCCGTCTTGGTCTCGAGGGCGTCCAGAACCGTGGAGATGAACTGCTCGCCGGGGAACAGCTGCTTCTGCTCGCGGCTCGGTTCCGCAGTGGCGTCGGTCATGGGGTCCAGCCTGGCACGAGACGCCAGGCGCGTCGATTCGCTGTCAGCCGGCGATGACGATCGTGAGTTCGTGCTCCGTGAGCGCGACGTCGACGACCCCTGTGAGGGTGCGTGCCACGTCGGCGAGATCGTCCGGCGACTCGGCCACCGCATCGGCCGTCACCAGCGCTCCGGTGAGGAGGCCTCGCGTGTGCTTGGCCATGTGGCTGACCACGGTGCGCTTGCCGTCGAGCTCGCGCTCCACGCGCACGCTCACGTGAGGGATCCCCGCGGGTCGCCACGCGGCGACGTACGACGAGCTCCGGCAGTCGACAACGAGGCGGCCGTCCGCGACGTGGGACAGCTCTTCCGCGAGGTGACGGCGCCAGAACGAGGCCAGCGGGCCGATGCGGCCGAGGCTCGTCGACATCGACAGGCGATAGGCGGGGATTCGGTCAGCGGGGGAGACCGCACCCCAGAGAGCGGACACGATGCGCACGCGGTCGCGGGCTCGTTCGAGTGCTGTGCCCGACCACTGCGCCGCGCCCGCCGCGTCGTACAAGACGCCGGAGTAGACCTGCGCGGCGGGTGCGGCGGGTGCCTCCCAGAGGTCGCGGTTGCGTTCGACCTCGGCGGCAAGCGACGGGCCCACGCCCAGCACGTCGAACGCGTTGCGCTGGCCACTGACCTTGACGAGCGCCTCGCCCACGCGGCGGCGAGTGGCCGCGAGGGCCGGGTGGGAGAGCGCGTCGACGTCGACGCGCGCGCCGCTCGTGGGCGCGGTCTTGCCTTCGGAGGGCGGGAGCAGGATCAGCACGGGACCAGGGTACGGGGACGACCGCGTGCAGAACTCTCGGATGAACTGAGCGGTCGGCGCGCGCGTCAACGGGACCGAGCTGTGTGGCGCTCAGTTGATCCGAGTCCTGGGTGCGTGCGGGAGGGGAACAGGGGGTGCGTGCGCGGTGGAGGCAGGGGCCGATGCGCGGGCGGGGTTGACGTCGACATCGAGTTGACGCCGACACTTACGCGATATATCGTGAAGCAGTCGAAACATATCGAAGGGAGTTCGACATGAAGCACAACCACGACATGAATGCCTGGCCGATCGACGGCGGCGGCCCCTCTCGGGGGCGCCGAGGACACGGCGGGCACGGCGTGCCCGGAGGTCCCGGCGGCCCGGGTGGTCCTGGCCCCCGCAGTCGCGGGCACCGCGGCGGGGGACGAGGACGGGGGCGCGGCGATGTCCGCGCCGCGATTCTCGTGCTGCTCGCGGAGCAGCCTCGCCACGGCTACGACCTCATCCGCGCGATCGAGGAGCGCACCGACGGTGCGTGGGCCCCGAGCCCCGGCTCGATCTACCCGACGCTGCAGTCCCTCCAGGACGAGGGCCTCGTGCAGGTGGAGGAGGTCGACGGTCGCCGCACGGCTTCCCTGACGGACGCGGGCCGCACATGGATCGAGGAGCACGCGCCGGATGAGGAGCGCTTGTTCGACGTCGAGCGCGGACGCGGGGCCCACCGCGAGGTGATGGGCGAGCTGCGCACGCTGAACGAGGCGGTCACTCACGTGATCCGCTCGGTGGACACCCCGGAGGCGACAGCTCGGGCCACCGAGATTCTCGTCGCCGCCCGCAAGGATCTGTATCGGCTGCTGGCTGACGCCTGAGGCACCACGACAGGCGCGGCGCACGGGCTCGACGGGAGTCGACCCCAGGCGCCGCGCCTGTCGTCTGCCCGGCCGCTGCCGCATCCGCGTCGCACCCGCTATTCTGGGCGTGCGGATGAGCTGGCCAGGCGACCGCGTGGTCCTCTTCGGAGGATCCCGAGGAACGTCCGGGCTCCGCAGGGCAGGGTGATGGCTAACGGCCACCCGGGGTGACCCGCGGGACAGTGCCACAGAGAGCAGACCGCCTCGCCTCCTCGGAGGCGCGGTAAGGGTGAAAGGGTGAGGTAAGAGCTCACCGCGCGACCGGCGACGGAAGCGGCACGGTAAACCCCACCTGGAGCAAGGCCAGACAGAGAGCGTTCGAGGGCTGCCCGCCCGAGCTCTCGGGTAGGTCGCTGGAGCCCTGGAGCAATTTAGGGCCTAGATGGATGGTCGCCCCTCGTGAGCGGTGACGCGAGCGAGCGACAGAACCCGGCGTATCGGCCAGCTCATCCGCCCCGCAGGCGGCGCCTGCGGGGGTGCAGCGGTCAGCCGCACGGCGGGCCGGGCGCAGGACCGATGTGTCCCGCGCGCGTGTGAGCACCGATGGTGCTGGAGTGAGATGAGAGAAGGGGTCCGATGGCTCGACAGGCCCAGCGGGGTTCGAACCGCGCAGGCAAGAATGGCGGTGGCGCGCGCCGGCAGCGTTCGCGTCCCCGTGGCAAGGGACTGATCCCGCTCCTCGCGGCCTACGCGAACGATGTCGACCGCGCATTGCAGCGGCCGCCCGTGCGCCAGAGCGTGCGCACGACCTTCCAGGTGGTCGCCCTGCTGGTGCGCGAGGAGCGCGCGCGAGTCAAGGACGATCCTTCCCTCAGCGCGTCGGCCCGCGACGAGCTGCTCAAGCGGCTCGATGGTGTGGGCACCATGCTCGCGAAGATCGCCGCGCGCGACACGTCGCTGCTGTCGCTGCTGGCGGAGGACGCACGCGTCAGCGAGTCGGCGCGTCGCTCGAAGGCCGACATGCTCAGGGAGGCGGGCCGCGACGTCCCTGATGAGCCGGAGCCGGAGCCGGAGCCGGCCCCGGTGACGACCACCGAGTCCTCCAAGCGGGTCGTGCCGCAGTCGGCGATCGCACGCCAGCTCGCCAACCCCTTCCTCGCGCCTGACTTCGAGGCGGCCCGCCAGCGGCAGGCCGCGCAGCCGCGACGCCTCGCGGGCTGGGAGCTGCTCGACCCGCTGTTCCGGTCCTTCGAGCAGGACGCGCCCGGCGCCGCCGCATGCATGGCCCTGCCGGACGCGACCGCCGCGGCTGCGTCCGCGCGCGTGCCGCTCGGCCGTACCCTCATGGCGCATCAGGCCCAGGTGGTCGCGGCCGCGGCCCGCGGACATCGGACGTTCCTGCTCGCGGACGAGCCCGGACTGGGCAAGACCGCGCAGGCGCTGCTCGCGGCGCAGGAGGCGGACGCGTACCCCCTGCTTGCCGTGGTGCCGAACGTGGTCAAGGCGAACTGGGCTCACGAGGTCGAGATGTGGACGCCGAACCGCACCGCGACCGTGGTCCACGGCGACGGCGACAAGGTGGATGCGTTCGCAGACGTGGTCATCGTCAACTACGCGATCCTGGACCGGCACGCCGGGTGGTTCGCCGATCATGGCTTCCGCGGGATGGTGGTCGATGAGGCCCACTTCATCAAGAACAAGTCCTCGCAGCGCTCTCAGCATGTCTTGGCGTTGTCCGAGCGCATCCAGCAGCGCACACCGAACCCGTTCCTCATGGCGCTCACCGGCACCCCGCTCATCAACGACATCGAGGACTTCCGGGCCATCTGGCAGTTCCTGGGCTGGATCGATGACGACAAGCCGCTCGGCCCTCTCATGAATGCGCTCGAGGCCACCGGCCTGGACCCGTCGGACCGAGGGTTCTACTCCGCCGCGCGGGCGGCGGTGGTGGAGCAGGGCATCGTGAGGCGCCGAAAGGTCGACGTCGCGGCCGACATCCCACCGCGCCGCGTCGCAGACCTGCCCGTCGAGCTCGATGGGCCCGTCGGGCGCACCATCCGTGCCGCCGAGACCGCGCTGGCAGAACGCATGGTCCAGCAGTACCGCCGCGCGGTGGACGCGCGCGGCGAGGGCTCGGACACCGACGGCGTCGACCTCGACCTGGCGCGCAGGATCGCCACCGCGGAGCTCAAGGACGCCAGCTCCAAGAAGACGGGCGAGAACATGTTCTCGCTGGTCAGGCGCATCGGCCAGGCGAAGGCCGGGCTCGCGGCGGACTACGCCGCACAACTGGTCCGCAACGTCGGCAAGGTCGTGTTCTTCGCGAAGCACCTCGACGTCATGGACGAGGCCGAGCAGCTGTTCGCGGAGCGCGGCATCGGCTACGCGACGCTCCGCGGCGACCAGAGCGCGAAGTCCCGCGAGCAGGCCATCGCCGCCTTCACCGAGGACCCCGACGTGCACATCATCGTCTGCTCGCTCATGGCCGCCGGAGTCGGCGTCAACCTGCAGGCCGCCTCGAACCTCGTGCTCGCGGAGCTCTCGTGGACCGACGCGGAGCAGACGCAGGCCATCGACCGCATCCACCGCATCGGCCAGTCCGAGCCCGTCACGGCGTGGAGGATCATCGCCGCGCAGACCGTCGACTCGCGCATCGCCCAGCTAATCGATCGGAAGTCGGGCCTCGCAGCGCGCGCGCTCGACGGCGCCGAGGTCGAGGACGAGGACGCCGCGCTCGACGCGCATGTGGAGGCGCTCGTGGGACTCCTCGTGGACGCTCTCGGCGCTACGGCGGCATGATGGCGCCTGGCACCGGGAATCCACCGCGCGTGAAGGTGGAGATCGTGATCGACGACGTCGAGGGAGCGTTGGTCGCTGAGCGGGAAGGCGCCGACCGTGTCGAGCTCTGCGCGGACCTGGGAGTGGGCGGCACGACCCCGAGCATCGGCATGATTCGCGGCGTGCTGGCGGCCGTCGACAGCGTCGGGGTCCAGATCATGGTGCGTCCCCGCGGTGGCCACTTCGTCTACGCGGATCACGAGATCGGGGTGATGGAGGCCGATGCGCGGGCCATCGCGGAGATCGCCCGCAGTGCATCCGTCCGCGTGGGCATCGTGACGGGTGCGCTGACGCCTGCGGGAGACGTCGACACCGCTGCGCTCGGTCGTGTCATCGACGCGGCCGGCGACGTGCCCGTCACCTTCCACAAGGCGATCGACGCGACGGCCGATGCGCTGGCCGCCTTCGCGTCGCTCGTCCCGTTCGTCGAGCGAGGGCTGGAACGGGTCCTCACGTCGGGCGGCGCGGCCACCGCGCTCGAGGGTGCGCCGACTCTGCGCGCCATGCTCGCCGTCGCCGGCGGGCCTGCTGTGCTGGCCGGCGGGGGAGTGCGCCCGCACAACATCGACGCACTGCTGGGCGCGGTACCGGTGGGGGAAGTGCATCTGCGTGCGCAGGCCCCGAGCCCGCGCGGCGACGGCACGCTCGTCACGGACCCCGCCGTGGTCAGCGCGGCCGTGGCGGCAGCCGCCGCACGGCCGTAGCGAACGCCATCCAGTGCCGCGCGCTCACCCGGATGCCGTCGGTTGGCAGCGGCAGGACTTTGGGACCATGCGCCGGGACGTGGTGAGCGTAGGGTCGAAGCATGGGCACCTGGCAGGCCATCGCGGCCGCGGTGTGGATCGGCACCGGGCTGATCACTGGCGCGTGGATGGCGAGACGAGGCCACGACTGGCGGTGGACCATCGTCGCCGTGGTGCTGGGTCCCGTGTTCGTGCCGATCGCGCTCGAGCGCGTCGAGAGGACGCCGCGAGTCGCGGTGTCCGGTGCCGATGGCGAACCCGCGGCTCGCACCGCGACGCACGGACCACGCATTCTTGTGGGCATCGATGGTTCGCCGGAGTCGGACCGCGCTCTTGACGCCGCGCTGACGCTGCTCGGCGGAGAGCACGGGGTGGTCGTGCTCGCGGAGGTCGTCACGTACGACGACGCCGAGGCGGACGACCCCGATGCCGTGCGTGCGGCCACGCGACACGTCGATCGCGCCGCGTCCCGAGCCGCGTCCGCCGCCGTCAACGTCGAGGTCCTGGCGGGCCCGGCCGGGGAGGCTCTCGCCCGATACGCGGTCGAGGCGGACCTCGACTTCGTCGTGGTCGGGAGGCGGGGAGGCGGCGCCACGTCGCACCTGCTCGGGAGCGTCTCCGACTACCTGGTCCACCACAGCGAGATCCCCGTGCTCGTCGTCGAGCCGCGCCCGTCGCCGCCTCGCGGGGCGCCCGACCCGAAGTAGCGCCGTGCGCGCCCGTGGGGCCTCGCGGACTCCGCGCCCTCGCGAGCGCGGCGCCGGGGCCCCGCATGCGCTGAGCACAGGCGACGTTCTCGAGCGGCTCGGCACCGATCGGGACCGGGGACTGAGCGAGGACGAGGCCCACCGGCGCCTCGCCGACGACGGCCCCAACACCCTGCCTGCCGACGGCGGGCCGGGGCTGGCAGCCCGCATCGCCCGGCAGTTCCACCATCCCCTCATCTACGTGCTGCTCGCGGCGGGAGCGATCACGGCGGCGATCGGACACCACGTCGACTCTGCGGTGATCATCGCGGTCGTGCTCGTGAACGCGGTGGTGGGCTTCATCCAGGAGCACCGAGCCGAGGTCGCGCTCGACAGCCTCCGCTCCATGGTCACGTCTCAGACGAGGGTGGTGCGCGACGGGATTGCTCGCTCGATGGACAGCGAGTCGCTCGTGGCGGGCGACGTCGTGGTCCTGGAGGCGGGGGATCGCGTTCCGGCAGATCTGAGGCTGATCGCGTGCGCAGAGCTCGCGATGGACGAGTCCGCCCTCACCGGCGAATCCGCGCCTGCCCTCAAGGGTCATGAGGCCGTCCCCGCCGCGACGTCCGTCGCCGACCGCACCTGCGTGGCGTTCGCGGGCACTCTCGTCACCGCAGGTGGTGGCACGGGTGTGGTGACGGCGACCGGGCTCCGCACCGAGCTGGGGAGAATCCATGAGCTCGTGGACTCCGCGGAGGTGCTGGCGACGCCGCTGACCCGCAAGCTCGCCCGCTTCAGCCGCGACCTGACCATCGTGATCGTGGGGCTCGCCGTCGCAACCTTCGCCGTCGGATGGATCCGAGGACAGGCTGTCGTGGACACGTTCATCGCGGCCGTCGCGCTGGCCGTCGGCGCCATTCCCGAGGGCCTCCCGGCCGCGGTGACGATCGTCATGGCGATCGGCGTGGGGAGAATGGCGCGTCGCCGTGCGGTCATCCGCCGGCTGCCGGCGGTCGAGACCCTCGGCAGCACCACGGTGATCTGCTCGGACAAGACGGGCACCCTGACCGAGAACCAGATGACGGTGCGGGCCGTATGGATTCCTGGCGTGGGGGAGCACGCCGTGACTGGCACGGGCTATTCGATCCACGATGGTGCGATCGGCGAGCCGGACGACGAGCACGCGTCCGTGGATGCCAACCACGCGCTGCGCTGGTCGGTGCTGGCCGGGGCGGCATGCAACGACGCTCGCCTCCACGAGCGCGAGGGGCGCTGGGGGGCCGTGGGCGATCCCACGGAGGCGGCCTTGCTCGTGGTCGCGGCCAAGGCGGGCCTGCACCAGGAGCATGTGAGTCGCGACTACCCGCGCGTGTCGACGATCGCCTTCGACTCCGACCGGCAGTACATGGCGACCCTGCACGGGGCGGAGGAGTTCGACTCCTCGCACGTGGTGCTCGTGAAGGGGGCGGCCGAGCGTGTCGTGGCGCTGTGCACGGCGCAGGCTCGTCCCGACGGCGGGCTGGAGCCCGTCGACCACGCAGCTGTCGAGCAGGCCACCCACCGCCTCGCGGAGCGGGGATTGCGGGTGCTCGCCACGGCCATGGTCGCGGACGCGAGCCCCACGGACTTCACCGAGGAGTCGCTGGCCGGCCGCCTGGTGCTCACCGGCCTGCACGGGATGCTGGATCCGCCGCGATCGGCAGCGATCGACGCCGTGCGCGCGTGCGCGACCGCGGGCATCAAGGTCAAGATGATCACGGGGGACCACGCCGCGACCGCGACCGCGATCGCCCGGCAGATCGGACTGCTGGCGGAGCACGCAGGCCCGCGCGACGTGCTCACCGGCGACCGGCTGGCGCAGCTGACGCCCGCGGAGTACCCCGCCGCTGTCGAGGACGCCGTCGTGCTCGCGCGCGTGTCACCGGACCAGAAGCTGCGGCTCGTCGAGACCCTCCAGGCCCGCGGGCATGTCGTGGCGATGACCGGCGACGGGGTCAACGACGCCCCCGCATTGCGGCGCGCCGACATCGGCATCGCCATGGGCACGATGGGAACCGAGGTCGCGAAGGACGCCGCGGACATGGTTCTCACCGACGACGACTTCGCCTCGATCGAGCACGCGGTGGAGGAGGGGCGCGGCATCTTCGACAACCTCACCAAGTTCGTGACGTGGACGCTGCCGACGAATATCGCGGAGGGCCTGGTGATTCTCGTGGCGATCCTGCTGGGAACGGCGCTCCCGATCGAACCGACCCAGATCCTCTGGATCAACATGACCACCGCCGTAGCGCTCGGGCTCATGCTCGCGTTCGAGCCCAAGGAGCCGGGCATCATGTCACGGGCTCCTCGAGACCCCGGTCGTGCGCTGCTGACCGGCACGCTGGTGTGGCGGATCGTCCTGGTCTCCGCGCTGCTCGTGGGCGGAGCGTGGCTCCTGTTCACGTGGGAGCTCGACCATGGCGCTACCCTCGCTCAGGCCCGCACGGTCGCCGTCAACGTGTTCGTCATGGTCGAGGCCTTCTACCTGTTCAACTGCCGGTCGTCGAGCCTTCCACTCCGCCGCATCGGCCTGCTGTCCAACCCGTGGCTGCTGGTGGGGGTCGCGGTGCAGGCCGTCGCCCAGGCGGCCTTGACCTACGTGCCCGTGATGAACACCGTGTTCAGCACCGCGCCGATCGACGCGCTGGCGTGGGCACGGATCCTCGCGGTCGGCGCCGCGACGAGCGCCGTCGTGGTCATCGAGAAGCGGGTGAGGGCCCGCCGCGACACGCCCGCGACCACGGCAGATCGCGGCCTCCGCGCTACCCTCGCAGGGTGACACCGACGGGCGGCGAGGACCGCACTCGCCAAGGCGCTCCCGGCGCGCGTCGGCCCATGCCGCCGTCGATCCCACCGCGTGCGCGTCCGCCCGCATCTCAGCCGTCGTCCCCGCAGCGCCGCACTGTCATCCCCCCGTCGACACGGCAGCCGGAGGCGGGCGAGGGACAGCGTCCGACGGCGCCGCGACAGCCGTCGCCTCCCCGGCCCCAGTCGCGCCCGGACGCCGCCGTGCCCCCCGCATCGGCCCCCCGACCGCGCCGCAGGCGTCGCCACCGCTGCTGCAGCGTGGCGCTCGTCCTGCTGCTGCTGCTCGTGCTCGCGCTCGGGTGGTTCTACGTGTGGGCGCAGGGCCAGATCCAGACGGTGCCCGCGCTCAGCGGTGCGCCGGACACGCAGGGCCGCACTTACCTGATCGTCGGATCCGACTCGCGCGAGGGACTCGACACGAACGACCCCACCGAAGGTGCGCGCACCGACACGATCATGGTCCTGCACCAGCCGGAGTCCGGCCCCACCGCCCTCATCAGCATCCCGCGCGACTCGTACGTCGAGATCCCGGGCTACAACGCGAACAAGATCAACGCCTCGTTCGCGTTCGGCGGGCCGGAGCTGCTGGTCGAGACCGTCGAGGGTCTGAGCGGCCTCACCATCGACGGATACCTTGAGGTGGGGTTCACGGGCGTCGCGGAGATGGTCGACGCTGTGGGCGGCGTAGAGCTCTGCTACGACCAGGATGTCTCCGACGAGAAGAGCCAGCTCGAGTGGGAGGCGGGGTGCCACCTGGCTGACGGAGAGACCGCGCTCGCGTTCTCCCGGATGCGCTACGCGGACCCGCTCGGCGACATCGGTCGCGCTCAGCGACAGCGGCAGGTGGTCGGCGCCGTCGCGGACGAGGTGCTGAACCCGGCGACGCTGCTCAACCCGTTCGAGCTCGTGCCCCTCACGTCGGCGGCGCTGGACTCGTTCACCTTCTCCGAGGGCACCGGAGTGCTCGACATCGCGCGCATGGCGCTGGTGCTGCGCTCGGGCCTGGGCGGGGAGTCGGTCACCGGAACGCCGCCCATCGCCAGCATGGGGCACTCCGTGCAGGGCGTGGGATCGACCGTGCTGCTCGACCCCGCGACCATCGATCAGTTCTGGGAAGACATCGCCGACGGCGCGTACGCCCCGGGCACCGAGGTCGGCGGGGTCTCCTAGAGGGATCAGACCTCGCACCCGTGGGTCGTCGCGCCGGTTCCCGAAGGATGCTGGGGCCGCGCGATAGACTGCAGCCAGCATCCCGGCGAGGGAGTCCCTCGCGTGCGGCGTCCCATTCCGGCGCGATACCCACCTCGACCCAGGAGAACCGCCCACCCATGAACACCCTCGCCCAGGCGGCCATGCGAAGGCTCGCCTCGATTCGAGGTCAGACTGCCGTCTCGGTCTGGGTCGTGGTGCTGCTGATGTCGGGGCAGGGCTTCCGGTACCTGCTGGGTCTTCCTCTGTACGCGGCGCTCGTGGTGGCGACGGTCGCCATCGTCGTCATCGCCTTCCCCGCGACGTGGCGAGGGCTGCGGCCGCCGCTGCTGGTCGGAGCGTTCGTGGGGCTGGCGACGCTCAGCATCCTGTGGTCGGAGACCCGAGCTGTCACCACGCTCGCGGTCATCGTGCTCATCGTCACGACCTACATCGCCATCGTCACCGCACGCAGCTCCTCGGGCACCGAGTTCATGGTGCGGCTCCTGCGCGGACTGCAGATCAGCGTGGCTCTGGGGCTGCTGTTCGAGCTGTTCGTGGCGGTGGTGGTGCAGGGCCCCATCGGACCGGCGATGGACGACCTCGAGTCGCTCGCGGGCGACTCGAGCGGCGTCAAGGACGTGGTGTGGTCCGACGGGCTGCTGTTCCAGGGCGGTCCCATCCAGGGGTTCGTCGGCAACCGCAACCCGTTCGGCGCGATCGCGATCACCCTCGCGATCGTCGCCTTCGTCCTGCTCCTCGAGAAGCGGATCTCGCGCCTCGAGGGATACCTGACCCTCGCCGCTGCGGGACTCGTCCACCTCCTCACCCTGTCCGCGACCGTCACGGCGTCCGCGGTCTACCTGATCGTCCTCACGGTGGCGGCACTCGCGATCCGCCGCGTGCCCTTGAGGACCAAGCGCGTGCTGTCCTTCACCACGCTCGCGCTCACGGCGGTGGCAGGAGTCCTGACGCTCAAGTACCGGGCGGAGATCTTCTCGCTGCTCGGCCGTGACTCCGACATCACCAGCCGCACCCTGATCTGGCAGGACGTCGTCGACTACGCGCAGGCGAGGCCCGAGGGATGGGGCTTCGTGGGCTACTGGCCCATCTGGTCGCATCCTTACTCGGAGATCGGTACCGAGGTCGAGTGGGTGCGACCCACGCACGCGCACAACGCATTCCTCGACGTGTGGCTGCAGCTCGGGCTGATCGGCCTGGTGCTGCTGCTGGCCATGGTCGTGCTGCTCTTCGGTTCGACGTGGCGACTCGTCGAGCGTGCCGGACCGGGCGACACCTTCATGCCGCTGGGGTGGGTGCTCTTGACGGTGTTCCTGACGCTCCAGGCGCTGACGGAGTCGCGGCTGCTGGTCGAGGGCGGCTGGTTCCTGTTCGTCGCGCTGTACTGCCTCGGACCGCCGGTCTTCAGGCTGACGATCGTCGATCCGGAGATGGTCCATACCGGCGTGCGTCGCAAGGACAGGCGCATCTCCGGCACCGTGACCGAGTTCACCGGCATCGACCACGTCCTGCTCACCATTCCCGTGGGCGGGGAGGCGGACGCGCGGAGCTTCTACGGCGGCGTGCTGGGGATGGTCGAGGTCCCGCGCCCCGACACGATCCGCCACCCCGAGGGCTGCTGGTTCGAGGCCGGCGACGTGGTGCTGCACCTGGGAGTGGACCCGGAGTTCGTTCCGGTGAGGACCGGGCATCCGGCGATCGTCGTCGAGGACCTCAAGGCGGTGGAGTCCGCGCTCACGCAGGCGGGCCACACGTGCGAGCGCTCCGACGGCTCGCTGCCGGGCATCCGCCGCTTCCACACGCGGGACGTGTTCGGCAACCTGCTCGAGTTCCAGCAGGCCTAGCCGCGGCCGGCAGACCCGGCCGCGCCAGCTCAGTCGCCCTGGGTGGTGCGCGCGGCCTTCTTCTCGCCGTCCTTGCGGGCCTTCTCCGCCTTCTTGTGCTCGGAGGCCGCCCACGCGGCAGCGCCCACGATGCCCGCGCCGTTGAGCAGCTCCGCGGGGATGATCGGTGCGCGCAGAGTGAGGTGCGGCAGGAACATGTGGTGGGACTTCGAGACGCCGCCGCCCACGATGATGAGGTCCGGCCACAGCAGCTTCTCCATCTCGGAGTAGTAGCGCTGCAGGTTCTTGATCCAGCCGTCCCAGTCGAGTCCGAGCCGGTCGCGCGCCGACTCCGCGGCCGCGATCTCCGCATCCTGGCCGTCGATCTCGATGTGGCCCATCTCGAGGTTCGGAACCAGCTGCCCGTCGACGATCATCGCGGTGCCGATCCCCGTGCCGAGGGTCGTCATGAGGATCACGCCGTCGCGCGCGTGTGCGGCGCCGTACTTGTACTCGCCGTAGCCGGCGGCGTCCGCGTCGTTCATCACGTACACGTCGTGGCCCGCGTAGTCACGGATCAGCTCGCGCATGTTGGTGCCGATCCACGCGTCGTCCACGTTGGCGGCGGTCTTGACCACGCCGTGCTGGACCACGCCGGGAAACGCCACGCCGATCGCGGTCTTGCGGCCGGGGGAGAAGCGCGCGATGCACTTCGCGACGGTCCGCGCGACGGCGTCCGGAGTCGAGGGATCCGGGGTGGGGATCCGGTAGCGCTCCTCGAGAAACTCGCCGGTCTTGAGGTTCACGGGCGCGGCCTTGATGCCCGATCCTCCGATGTCGACTCCGACCGCGGTGTTCTTGCTCATGGCAGCGTCAGGACCTCCGGGCCATCGTCGGTGATGAGGATCGTGTGCTCGAACTGCGCGACCCACGATCCGTCGTTGGTGACGACCGTCCAGCCGTCGTCCCATTCGTGGTTGTCCTCGGAGCCCGCGCACAGCATCGGCTCCACGGTGAAGACCATGCCGGGCTCGATGACGTCCGCGTGGTGCGGCGCCGCGTCGTAGTGAGGAATCACGAGGCCCGTGTGGAACGCGGGTCCCACGCCGTGTCCGGTGTAGCTGCGGACCGACTCGAAGCCGTGGCGGGCCGCGTACTTCTCGATCACGCGGCCGATCACGTTGACCTCGCGTCCGGGCCGGGCGGCCTTGATGCCGCGCATCATCGCCTCGTGCGTGACCTCGACCAGCGCCTTCGCCTGGTCCGAGCCCTCACCCGCGATGAACGATCCGCAGTTGTCGCCGTGCGCGCCGTCCTTGAAGGCCGTGATGTCGACCTTCACGATGTCGCCCTCGCGCACCACGGTCGAGTCCGGGATCCCGTGGCAGATGACCTCGTTGACGGAGGTGCACAGGGCCTTGGGGAACGGCGGGCGGCCCGCCGCGCCCGGGTAGCCGAGCGTCGAGGGGTACGCGCCGTGGTCCAGGACAAACTCGTGGCCGATGCGGTCGAGCTCGTCCGTGGTGACGCCGGGCTTCACGTGGCGGCCGACCTCCGCGAGCGCCTGCGCGGCGATTGTCGCGGAGGACCGGATGCGCTCGACGAGCTCGTCGCTGTGGATGTCTCCGCCGCTCCACGCCGCCGCCCGCTTGCGTCCCACGTACTCGGGACGGGCGATCGAGGCGGGCACGTCTCGCCACGGTGAGACGACGCCCTTGGTGATGCTCTCGCGGACCGCACTCATGCCTGGCAGTCTATTCATGGAGGCGATGCTGATGTCACCCGACGGGGTCCCCAAGGTCGAGTACTTCTTCAATACGCGCACGCGCATGGTCGAGCAGGGGCGTCAGAGCTCGTGGGAGAACCTCATGGGTCCCTACGACTCGTACGAGGCCGCCGCTCGCGCGCTCGAGACCGCGCAGGAGCGCACCGACGCGTGGGACGAGGACGACCGGGAGTGGCGCGGGGAGCGCGGGTGACGCCACCACACAGCTCGGTCAGGGCCGATGCGGCGGAGGGCGGGCGACGATGGAACCGTTAGGAGACTTGGGCGTCGACGAGGTCGCGCAGCTCGTTCACACGGGCGCGATGCCGGAGCGCGACGACGTCACGGGCGTGATCGACGAGGCACACGCGCGCACCATCGGTCTGGACGACGGCGAGGTGGCCACGTATATCCCGGAGCTCGCCGATGCGGACCCACGTCTCTTCGGCATCAGCGTCGTCGGCACGGATGGTGACCACTACGACGTAGGCGACGCCGACGCGGCGTTCTCGATCCAGTCGATCTCGAAGGCGTTCGTCTACGCGCTGGTGTGTGAGACGCGCGGCCACTACGCCGTCCGAGAAGCCGTGGGGGTGAACAACACCGGCCTGCCGTTCAACTCGGTCATGGCGGTCGAGCTCAACGACGGCCACCCCATGAACCCCATGGTGAATGCCGGCGCCATCGCCACCACCGCCATGGTGCCGGCTGGATCTGCGACCGAGCGGTGGGAGATCATCCGCCGCGGGCTGTCAGCATTCGCTGGGCATCCACTGGAGCTCGACGCGTCCGTCTATCACTCTGAAGCAGCTACCAACCAGCGCAACCAAGCACTCGCGCGACTTCTCGAGAGCTACGGCCGTATGGAGGAGGACCCGCTCGAGGCCGTCGACGTCTACACCAGGCAGTGCTCACTCGTCGTGGACGCTCACGATCTCGCGGTGATGGGCGCGACCCTCGCGGACGGGGGCGTCAACCCGGTGACGCGCGAGCGTGTGGTCTCCGAACAGGTGTGCCGCGATGTGCTCGCCATCATGGCATCGGCCGGCATGTACGAGCGGTCAGGCGAGTGGCTGTTCGAGATAGGCCTACCGGCGAAGTCTGGCGTGTCGGGGGGCATCGTCGCGGTGGCGCCGGGCAAGGGCGCCGTCGGCGCCTACTCACCGAGGCTGGACCGTGCTGGCAACAGCGTCCGGGGTCAGCGAGCGGTGGCCTACCTATCTCGCACCCTGGGTCTCAACATGTTTGCCGCACACGACGTCGGCAGCACAGTGAAGAGGAGTTGGACATGAGCGCGACTAGGCCATCGCAGGAAGCCGACGCTGTCGTCCGCGCGTCGTGGACGCCCATGATCGGCCTGTTCTGCGCGCAGGTACTCATGTCCTTCAACGTATCCGCGCTGCCAGTGTCGCTCGGAGGCATCGTCGAGGACTTCGACGTCGCCCCCACCGTCGCCAGCAGCACGATCGTCGTCTACGGCCTCGCCGTCGCCGGTCTGGTCATGGTGGGTGCAAAGCTCGGCCAACGCATCGGCTGGCTGGTCATCTTCCGGGTGGTCGTGGCGATGTTCGCGGGATCCGCGATCATGATGTTCCTGTCGCCCAACGTCGGGTGGGCCATCGCCGGACAGGCGGTCGCCGGTGCCTCGGCTGCGGTGATCGTGCCGGCGCTGGTCGCCCTGATCGCGGAGAACTACCGCGGCGAGCAGCAGGCCCAGGCCATCGGGTCGCTTGGCTCGGCTCGTGCGATTTCGGGCGTGAGCGCGTTCTTCATCGGCGGCGCGCTCGGCACAGCCATCGGGTGGCGGCCCATCTTCCTCATCGTGCTCGCGCTCGCGGTCACCGTGTTCATCCTGAGCTTCTGGCTGCGCGCCGACCGCGGCGACCCGAGCGTGAAGATCGACACCGTGGGTGCCGTGCTGATTGGCACGGCGGTCATCCTCCTCACGTTGGGCTTCAACAACCTCAACTCGTGGGGACCGCTGCTGGCGCGTTCCCAGGCGCCCTTCGACGTCGGAGGCGTCTCGCCCGCGCCCATCTTCGTGGTGGTCGGCGTGGTCCTGGGGCAGAGCTTCTTCATGTGGACCAGGAGACGCATGGACACCGGCAAGGTGCCGCTCGTCAACCTCACCGTGCTCAAGTCCTCCAAGGAACGCGCGGCGGTGTACGCGATGTTCATCGTCGTCTCGCTCGAGGCGGCGCTGAACTTCACGGTCCCGCTCTACATCCAGATCGTGCAGGGCCGCACGCCCTTCGACACGGCGCTGGCCATGATGCCGTTCAACCTCACAGTCTTCGTGGCGGCGATGGTCGTCGTGCGCTTCTACAAGCGCTACACCCCCCGGCGCATCGCGCTGTTCTCGTTCGTCGCGTGCGCATCGGCCCTGACGTGGCTGTCGTTCGTGGTCACCAACAACTGGGAGACCATGCCGACGATCCTGGGTCTGTTCGTGTTCGGCGTCGGGCAGGGAGCGCTCGTCACCCTGGTGTTCAACGTGCTCGTGACGGCCGCGCCCAAGAAGCTCGCCGGAGACGTCGGATCCGTGCGCGGTGCGACCCAGAACCTGGCATCCGCGGTCGGCACAGCGCTCGCAGGGGCGCTGCTCGTCACCGTGCTCGCTCTTGGCCTCGGGCGCGCCGCACTCGCCCATCCCGACATCCCCGAGGAGCTCGTCGACGAGCTCGACCTCGAGAACGTGACCTTCATCAGCAACGCCCAGCTGCGCGAGAGCCTCGAGGCGAGCGACGCCGATCCCGCGACGGTCGAGGCGGCGATCGAGGTCAACGAGCAGGTGCGCCTCGACGCTCTGCGCCGCGGCCTGCTGATCTATGCGGGCATCAGTCTGCTCGCGCTGTACCCGGCGTCTCGCCTGCCCAAGTACCGGCCGGGCGAAGTCCCGGATCCTTCGCCGGTGTCACGCGAGGCCTAGGAGGGCGCGCGTCCACGCGCGCGGCGAACTACTCGTCGAACGTGTGCTCGGCGGTGGGGAAGGTGCCTCCCTTGACCTCGGCGACGTAGGCCGCAGCGCCCTGCTCCATGACCGCGCCCACGGCAGCGAACTGCTTCGAGAAGCTCGGGTGCCAGTCGCCCACGCCCAGCGCGTCGAGCCAGACGAGGACCTGGCCGTCCGTCACCGGTCCGGCGCCGATCCCGATGGTCGGGATGTCGAGAGCGGCGGTGAGCTTCTCAGCGATGGGTGCGATCACCATCTCCAGGACCACGGCGAATGCCCCGGCCTCCTGCAGCGCGAGCGCATCGGCGAGAATCTCCTCGTACGCGCCGTCGGCCCGTCCCTGGATCCGGCGCCCTCCCAGAGCGTTCTCCGACTGCGGCGTGAAGCCCAGGTGACCGCAGAAGGGAATGCCCGCATCGGTCACCGCCTTCACCTGCGCCGCGATGCGGCGCCCGCCTTCGAACTTCACGGCCTGCGCGCCGGACAGCTTCATCATGCGGATCGACGACTCGACGGCCTGCTCGGGCGAGACCTCGTACGTGCCGAAGGGCAGATCGGCGACCACGAAGGCGTGCGGCGCGCCCTTGGCGACTGCGCGCGCGAACGGCACCATCTCGTCCAGCGTCAGCGGCACGGTGGAGTCGTAGCCGAGCATGTTGTCGGCCATCGAGTCGCCCACCAGCAGCATGTCCACGCCCGCGGCGTCGAAGGCGTGGGCAGTGGGGAAGTCGTACGCGGTGAGCATCGTGATCTTCTCGCCGCGCTGCTTCATCTGCGCGAAGTGATGGATGCGGACCTTCTTGCGATCGCTCATGGCTCCACTCTAGGCGTCACCCCTCCCACGCCCCTCCCCGCGAAATGGATCCCTTTCGCTCACCTAGGCGCTTAGGGAAGCGAAAGGGATCCACTTCGGTGGAGGGAGAGAGGGTTCAGGTGTTCTCGCTCCAGCGGTTGGTGATGGGCAGGCGGCGGTCGCGTCCGAACGCGAGCGCCGTCACCTTCGCTCCCAGGGGATACTGCCGGCGCTTCCACTCCGCGCGGTCGACGAGCCGCAGCACCGTGTCCACCACCTCGGCGTCGAATCCGCGGGCGAGCAGTTCCTCGCGCCCCTCGGCGTGCTCGACGTAGGCGTCGAGGACCTCGTCGAGAAGCTCGTACGGGGGAAGGGAGTCCTGATCGGTCTGGCCGGGGCGCAGCTCCGCGCTCGGCGGCTTGTCGATCGAGCTCACGGGGATGGGGGGCACCTCCCCTCGGGACTCGGCGTACGCGTTGCGCCACCGCGCCAGCTCCCACACGCGCGACTTGTCGACGTCCTTGAGAGGCGCGAAGCCGCCGATGGAGCCGGCGTCGTAGATGGTGGCGTAGCCCGTCGCGAGCTCGGACTTGTTGCCGGGAGCGATCGCGAGGTGGCCCTCGCGGTTCGAGATCGCCATGACGATGACGCCGCGCACCCGCGCCTGCAGGTTCTCCTCCGCGACGCCGTCCAGAGCGAGCTGTGCCTGGAACGCGTCGACCATCTGCGCGATGGGCTCCACGCGGTAGTCCGCGCCGATGCGCTTGGCGAGATCCGCGGCATCGTCTCGTGAATGGTCGGACGAGTGGGCAGACGGCATGGACACGCCCACCACGTTGGCGCCGCCGATGGCGTCCGCAGCCATCGCCGCGGTCAGCGCCGAGTCGATGCCTCCCGACATGCCCAGCACTACCGAGCTGAAGCCGTTCTTGAGGACGTAGTCACGCAGGCCGGTGACGCACGCCCAGTAGACCTGCTCGTCGTCGCTGGCTCGCTCGGCGATGTGGGAGGGCTGCGGAGTGTCGAAGTCCTCGGGAACATCCCAGACCATCAGCGCGTCGGTGAAGCCAGGGGCGGCCGCGAGCTCGGTGCCATCGGCGCCCACGATGAAGCTGTGCCCGTCGAACACCAGGTCGTCCTGGCCGCCCCAGAGGTTCACATAGGCGACGGGCGCGTTCACCTCTCGAGCACGCCGCTGGGCCAGTTCGGTTCGCACGTGGCCCTTGCCCTCCTCGAACGGCGACCCGTTCAGCACTGCGAGCAGCTGGATGTCCGCATCGTCCATCTGCGCGACAGGTCCGCCGTCCTGCCAGATGTCCTCGCAGATCACCAACCCCACGCGGGTGCCGCGCACCTCGACCACGCATCGGTCCTCACCGGCGGCGAAGATGCGGCGTTCGTCGAACACGCCGTAGTTGGGGAGGTGGTGCTTGTTGTAGCGCGCGATCACGTCGCCGTCGCGCACCACGGCCGCTTGGTTGAAGGGCTTGCCCGCCCGGCTCACTCCGAGGGTGCCGATCACGACCGTGAGGTCGCCGAGGCCCGCCGCCGCCAGATCCGTCGCGATCGACTCGACGGCTCCTGCGGCCGCGCGCTGGAAGCTCTCACGCAGGGCAAGGTCCTCGATGGGATAGCCCGTCACGACCATCTCGGGAAACACGACCAGGTGGGCGCCCAGGCTGTTCGCGGCGCGGCACCGGTCGATCACGAGCGCGGCATTACCAGCGATGTCTCCCACGCAGGGGTTGATCTGGGCGAGCGCGACTCTCAGCGTTGGCATGGTGCGAGCGTAGCCGTCCACCCGAGGGCGGTCACGTTACGCATCGGACACACTCGTAGGGCAGGATGGGCCTATGAACAAGCAGCAGGAATACGTGCTCCGCAGTGTCGAGGAGCGTGACATCCGGTTCATCCGGCTCTGGTTCACCGACGTGCTCGGGATCCTCAAGTCCGTGGCGATCGCGCCCGCAGAGCTCGAGAACGCGTTCACCGAGGGCATCGGCTTCGACGGCTCGGCCGTCGAGGGCCTGACGCGCGTGTACGAGGCCGACATGCTTGCGAAGCCCGACCCGACGACGTTCCAGATCCTCCCGTGGCGTGGCGCCGAGCACGGCGTGGCGCGCATGTTCTGCGACATCTCGACTCCCGACGGCGAGCCCGCGCTGTCCGACTCTCGTCAGGTGCTCAAGCGGAACCTGGACCGGGCCTCGGAGCTGGGATTCACGTTCTACACGCACCCCGAGATCGAGTTCTACCTGCTCGAGAAGCCCGAGCCCGGGGTGCCGCCGAAGCCCGTCGACAGGGCCGGCTACTTCGACAACGTGCCGCGCGGCACGGCCCACAACTTCCGCCGCGAGGCCATCACGATGCTCGAGTCGATGGGCATCTCGGTCGAGTTCTCGCACCACGAGGCCGGTCCGGGGCAGAACGAGATCGACCTGCGCTACGCGGACGCGCTCACCATGGCGGACAACATCATGACCTTCCGCACGGTGATCAAGGAGGTGGCGCTCCAGCAGGGGGTGTTCGCGTCCTTCATGCCCAAGCCGCTCGCTGACGGGCCCGGCTCCGGCATGCACACGCACATGAGCCTTTTCGAGGGCGACCGCAACGCGTTCTATGAGGCGGGCACCGACCACCAGCTCTCCCAGGTCGCGCGGCAGTTCATGGCGGGGCTGCTGAAGTACGCCCCCGAGATCAGCGCGATCACCAACCAGTACGTCAACTCGTACAAGCGCCTCTGGGGCGGCGCCGAGGCGCCGTCCTACGTGTGCTGGGGCTCCAACAACCGCTCGGCGCTGGTGCGCATCCCGATTCACAAGCCCGGCAAGGGGCAGTCCACGCGCGTCGAGTACCGCGCGCTCGACTCCGCAGCCAACCCGTACCTGGCCTTCTCGGTACTGCTCTCCGCGGGGCTCAAGGGGATCGAGGACGGTCTCGAGCTTCCCGAGGGCGCCGAGGACGACGTGTGGGAGCTCAGTGCCGCCGAGCGCAAGGCCATGGGCTACCAGGCGCTGCCCACGTCGCTGTCGCAGGCGGTCGAGGTCATGGAGCGCTCCGAGCTGGTGGCGGAGACGCTGGGCGAGCGGGTGTTCGACTTCGTGCTGCGGAACAAGCGCGCGGAGTGGAAGGCGTACCGGGCGCAGGTCACTCCCTACGAGCTCGAACAGTACCTGCCTGTGCTGTAGGCGCCGTGAGCTCACGTGAGGTCTCCTTCGCGACGAGGCTCCGGCGCGCGGGCGTGTCGGATGCTGCGCGCGCCGAGTCCCTGATCGCGCAGATCAGCGACATCACCGGCGTCCAGCTCGAGGACCCCGCCCACACGGTGTCGTACCTCGCCGACCCCGACACGGGCCTGCTGCAGCTCCTGCGCATCGCCGAGGCGGCACGCGACAGCGGTCACCTCGATGCCCTGAGGGCATTGGCCGACACCGCTGCGGGCGGGCGGCTGGGAGTGCTGCTCGGCGCGTCCGTCGCGCTCGGCGACTTCCTGGTGCTGCACCCGGAGTTCCTCGCCGACTTCTCCGCGTGGCCGGAGGGCGAGTCCTTCGCGATCGTCGACCAGCGCCGCGCTCTTCTGGAGGCCGTCGGGGCGGACCCCGACGCGGACATCCCGGTGGCAACCGTCGAGGGGGACGAGGGCGTGCGGGCTCTGCGTGTCGCGTACCGCAGGCAACTGATGCGCGTGGCCGCCGAGGACCTGTACGCGGACCAGCCGGCGCCGTTGTTCCCGGCTGTCGGTGCGGCCCTGGCGGATCTCGCCGGCGCGGCACTCGAGGCGGGACTCGCGGTGGCCCGCGCCGGTGAGCCCCAGCACGCGCTGACGCGCCTCGCGATCATCGGCATGGGCAAGTGCGGCGGCCGCGAGCTGAACTACGTCTCCGACGTCGACGTGATCTTCGCTGCCGAACCGGCGGAGGGCGCCGACGAGGACAAGGCGCTCCGGGTGGCGATTCGCCTCGCGAACGCCGCGTCGCGAGCCTGCGACCGTGCCGGTGCCGAGCCCGCGCTGTGGCAGGTCGACGCGAATCTCCGGCCCGAGGGGAAGGACGGCGTCCTCGTGCGCAACGTCGCCTCGCACCGTGCGTACTACGAGCGGTGGGCGGAGACGTGGGAGTTCCAGGCGCTGCTCAAGGCCCGCCCGATCGCGGGGGACCGCGAGGTGGGAGCTGCGTATGTCGAGGCCATGGGACCCATGGTCTGGAAGGCGGTCGAGCGCGAGGGCTTCGTGGAGAGCGCCCAGGCCATGCGCCGTCGGGTGGAGGAGCACGTGCCCGCCCACGAGTCGGACCGCCAGATCAAGCTGGGGCCAGGAGGTCTGCGCGACGTCGAGTTCACCATTCAGCTGCTGCAGCTCGTGCACGGACGCCATGACCCGTCGCTTCGTGCGCGCTCCACGCTCGATGCGCTCGCGGCGCTGCGCCGCGGCGGATACGTGGGCCGTCCCGACGCCGCGAAGATGGACCGCTCCTACCGGCAGCTGCGCGTCTGGGAGCATCGCCTCCAGCTGCGCCGCCTGAGCCGCACGCACCTCATGCCCGCCGCCGAAGACGATCGGCGCGTCCTCGCGCGCGCGTCCGGCTTCGCCACCGTCGAGTACATGGACGAGGTCTGGCACGACATCCGCCGCGACGTCCGCGCGATGCACCTCGAGATGTTCTACCGACCCATCCTGCCCGTGGTCGCGTCGCTGAGCGCCGACGAGGCGCGGCTCGACGACGCCGCCGCGCGCGACCGCTTGGCGGCCATCGGCTTCGACGACCCTCAGGCCGCGCTGCGGCACATCACGGCCCTCACCGAGGGCGTCTCGCGCCGGGCATCCATCCAGCGCCAGCTCCTTCCCGCCATGATCGGCTGGCTCGCGGACGGCGCGGACCCGGATGCCGGTCTGCTCGCCTTCCGCCGTCTGTCCGAGCAGCTCGAGAACTCCCAGTGGTACCTCAAGCTGCTGCGGGACTCGCGCACGGCGGCGGAGCGGCTCGCGCGCCTGCTGTCGACCTCGGTGTACGTGACCGACGCACTGCTCAGCTCAGCGGAGAACGTCACCTGGCTGGGCGACAACGCGCAGCTCGAACCGCGCTCGCCCGAGCGGCTGGCGCGGGAGGCTGACGCGATCCTCAAGCGATCCGACGACGCCGATCAGTGCATCACCGCGCTGCGCGGGCTGCGGCGCCGGGAGCTCGCGCGCGTGGCCGCGGCGGACGTCCTGGGGCTGATCGACTCCGTCCAGGCGGCCGCATCGGTCACCGCGACGGCAGACATGCTCATCGCGGGCGCGTTGCGCATCGCGACGGCCGTGGTCGCGCGCGATGAAGGGTTCGACACACTGCCGATCTCGGTCATCGTGGTCGCCATGGGGCGCTACGGCGGCTCCGAGATGTCGTACAGCTCCGACGCCGACGTGCAGTTCGTGTTCGACGGCGAGCACGAGCAGGCTTCGGCTCTGGCGGTCAAGGTCGCGCGGGAGCTCCAGCGCCTGCTTCAGGCGCCCAATCCGCAGCCGCCGCTCGAGATCGACGCTGATCTGCGACCGGAGGGGCGCAACGGGCCCCTGGCGAGGTCTCTCGCGTCCTGCACCGCCTACTACGAGCGCTGGTCTGACCCGTGGGAGGCGCAGGCGCTGCTCCGCGCCCGCCCGTGCGCCGGGGACGAGGAGCTTCTCGCCGCCTTTACCACGATGATCGACGCCGTGCGCTACCCGCCGGAGCTGCCGCCCTCGGCGCTCAAGCAGATGCGCACGCTCAAGGCGCGCATGGAGTCCGAGCGGCTGCCGCGTGGTGTCGACCCACGCCGTCATCTCAAGCTCGGCCCGGGCGGCCTGTCGGACGTCGAGTGGACGGTGCAACTGCTCCAGTTGCAGCACGCGCACGACGTCGACGGGCTGCGGACCACGCGTACGCGCGAGGCCCTTCACGCCGCGACCAGGGCTGGGCTGCTCTCGCGGACGGACGCGGCCGACCTGGACGACGCCTGGGTGCTGGCCACCGATCTGCGTGGGGCTCTCGCGCTGCGCGGTCGTGAACGCTCTCCCGACGTCCTTCCTGGCGATGCGCGCGAGGTGAGAATCCTCGCCGGAATCATGAATGTGGACGACACGGGGGCCGAGCTCATCGAGCGACACGGGCGCACCACGCGCCACGCGCGCGCCGTGACCGAGCGGGTGTTCTACGGCTGGGACACGACCACGTGACGGTACGGAGGCGGCGCCGGTGACGGGACTGCGCACGGTGGTATCCGCGATCTGCATCATCGTGGGAGCCTTCCTGGTGGCCGCTTGGGCGGTGAGCTCAGTCGTGGTGAACGCTGTCGAGGACGGGACGGCGCTGCGGGGCATCGCTGAGCGAGCTCTGGACACGCCCGCCGTGAGAGCGGCGATCGCGTCCGACGCCACCGACCGCGCGCTGGGGGCGATCGCCGACGCGGGGGCCGGGGCGGTGGTCCCCCTCGTCGAGGGAGCGATCGCCACCGGGATCGACGCCGCGGTCGACAGCCCTGGGTTCAAGGAAGCGGCGCTCGATGCGGTCGACGATGCCCACGCCCAATTCACCGAGGCGCTCACCGATGCGCTCCGCGAGCCCGCGCCGCTGGTGATCGAGGTGGACGTCTCCGACGCGATCAATGCGCGGATCGATGACCTCCCGGCAGTCGGCGAGGTGATTCCCGAGGTGACGGTGCCACCCGTGGCCGTCGAGGCTCTCGACGCCGAGACTTTCGAGACCACGCGGAGCGCCTACGCGCGGATCGCCTGGACCGCTGCGTGGGGCCTATGGTGCGGGATAGCGTCGCTCACGATCGGCATCCTGGTGTCCGCGCGCCGCCGGTGGTTCGTTCCCAAGGTCCTGCTCGCACTGGGAGTCATCAGCCTCGCGTTCGGGGCGGCGATCGCCGTGCTGGGTCCCGAGACCATCACGCGCTTCGTGCCGGGCGGCGACGATGGCGCGCTGTCCACGCTGTGGCGCGACGTCCTCACCGAAGAGGCCGCACCGGTCGTCATGCGGCGAGCGACGTGGCTGGGCGCCGCGGCGTTGGCGGGGGCGGCCGTGGCCGCGGCGTTTGCTGCACTCACGGGCAGGACGCGGCGCTAGCCTGGGCTAGCAGATGGCCGGCACGGCGGACGTGTGGCCCGAGGGGGAGGACAGGCATGAAAGCACTGCGAGTAGTGGGGTCGGCCTTCCTCGTCCTGCTCGGCACCATGCTGATCGTCGCATGGGGCCTGAGCGTGAAGAGCGTCCGCAGCATCGAGGAGGGCACGGCCACGGATGCCCTGGTGACCAGCGTGCTCGAGTCGCCCGAGACCGCGGCCCTGGTCGCCGACCAGGTGCAGGCGGCGATCAGGGAACAGGTCGACCAGGAGATCGTGCTCGCGGGGCTCGACCTGTTCGACCAGCAGATCCACGACGTACTGGTGTCAGCGATCGGATCCGAGTTCGTGACGGGCACGGTCTCGACGGGCGTCGATCGCCTGTCCAACCGGCTCCTCGAGGAGATCGCTGATGCCGACCGTGAACCCGCCGCCTTCGCGCTCAGCGTGGACATCGGCGCTCGGGTCGACGCGCGGATCGACGAGATCCCCGTGGTGGGCCCTCTCGTCCCTGACCTGGACCTGCCTGCCTACGAGGTCGAGGTCATCGACGCCCAGACCTTCGAGGATGTCCGTGCCGCTTACGCAGCGCTCGGGTTCGCCGCGACGTGGTTCGTATGGTGGGGGCTGGTCCTCATCGTCGGAGGCATCGCGCTTGCGCCCACGTGGAGGTGGTTCGCCCCGCGTGCGCTCGTGGGTGCGGGTGTCATCGGGCTCGGCATCGCGTTCGCCCTGGGTTCGATGGGCCCGCCGACGATCGCCTCGTTCATGCCGGGTGGCCGGGACGGCGGCGCCGGCGTGCTCGTCGAGGACGTCATCGCCACCACCGCGCTGGGTCCCATCGTCGACGTGCTCATGACGCTCGGCCTGGTGGCGCTCGTGCTCGCAGCCGTGTTCTGGCTGGTGCTGAGGTACCTCTGGCGAGACCCGGCCCTCGCGAGCGAGGCCGAGCCGGCCGCTGACGAAGAGACCGCGGATGCGGCCGGGCCTGAGTATGAGGAGTTCGACGCGGAAGACGAGCCGGTGCGCTGACGCGACGGCGGCCGCGTCAGTCGAGCAGCGGGCTCAGGTGCCGGGTTCCCAGCGCACGGCTGGCCTGGGTTGCGCCCGAGCGGAGCAGCGCCTCCGGGCCCGCCCCCCGCACGCTGGCGATCAGCGCTCCTGCGGTGAAAGCGTCGCCGGCGCCGTTCGTGTCGACGATCGCGTCGACGGGATCTGCTGGCACTTGGTGCCGCGTGCCCTCAGCGGTGAGGGCCGTGGCCCCCTCCGCGCCAAGCGTCCTGATCACCAGGTGAGCGCCGCGAGCCCGCAGGCCCTCCATGATCGCATCGCGGTCGCCGCCGCCGTCGTCGTTGAGCGTCACCACGGTGGCCGCATCCGCGAACGGTCGGTGGTAGCCGTCAGCGCCGTTCCAGTCGTGCAGGTCCGTCCACACGGGCACGCCCAGTCCCGCGATCGCGGGAAGCGCCGCACGACCGAGCGGCGACATGTCCACGACCACGACGTCCGCAGCGATCGACGCCTCGATCGCGGCCGTGACCGCATCGGTCGTGGCCTCGCGCGGTGCCGAGGTGTAGAGCGACAGGCGCTCTCCGGACGTGGACATGAGATTGGTGTGGGACTCGGTGGCATCGGCCGCGACGGTCACCGCCGTGAGCCCAGCGGCCTCGAGAGCGCGACGCAATCGCGTCCCATCGTCGTCGTCTCCCACGGGCGTCACGAGCGTGACGTCCGCGCCAAGGTCGAGCAGGTGCAGAGCCTTGCCCGCCGACGTGCCGCCCACGGTCCACCAGGAATCGAGCGCGGCCACCATCTGCGATCGTGGCTGCGGGAGCTCGTCGACCACGATGAGGTGGTTCCACGCCGCCGGACCGATGACCGTGATGCGCGGGGCTGCGGTCATGTCAGGGCTTCGAGGTGGCGCGCGGCTTCGATGTCGACTTCCGCACCACGAGCTCGTACGGCAGCTCCTCGTTCGACGGCTCCTCGTGCTCGCCGTCGAGCTCGTGCAGAACGGTCTCGACGGCGCGACGCCCCTGGATCTGCGGGAACTGGTCGACTGTCGTGAGCCCGAAGAACCCCCCGAGGTCGTGGCCGTCGATTCCCACGATCGACAGATCGCCGGGCACATCGCGGCCCAGGTCGCGTGCCGCCAGCATCGCACCGATCGCCATCTCGTCGGACGCCGCGAAGATCGCGGTGGGATGCACTCGAGGATCGCCCAGGAGCTGCAGGGTGGCGTCGTAGCCGCCGGCGATCGTGAAGTCAGCAGACCTCACCAGCAGGGGCTCCGGCTCGATGCCGGCGCCCCTCAATGCGTCCTCGTATCCCGCGCGACGGGTGGCGGGCAGATGGAAGTCGAGCTCGAAATCGGGGTCACCGGCGATGTGCGCGATGTCGCGGTGACCGAGCGACAGGAGATGCTCCGTGGCGAGTGTGGCGATCGCCTTGTCGTCGACGGAGAGCGTCGGCACGCCGGGCAGCGGGCCGCCGATCCCGACCACCGGCTTGTTCAGGCCGTGCATGCTCGCGAGCTCGGCGGAGTTGAGCTCGAGGCTGACGGCGATGAGCGCATCCACCCGCTTGCGTCGCAGGAACTCGTCGAAGAGCCGCCGACGACGGGGGTTGGCATCCGCGGGGAGATCAGCGCCGATGTTCGCGTCGAGGTGGTAGAGCGTGAGGTCGTAGCCGGCGTCGGAGAGGGTGCGCTGGGCGCCGTCGAGCACGCTCATGTAGAACCACGAGCTGAGTTGCGGGGTCACGATGCCGACGTTGCGGGTGCGGCCCGAGGCGAGGCTCGAGGCGCTCGCCGATACGACGTACCCGAGCTCCTTGGCAGCCTGCTCCACACGAGCGCGGGTCGCCGGCGAGACCGAGGCCTTGCCCGCGAGCGCTCGCGACACCGTGGCGGTCGACACGCCGGCGAGCTCCGCGACCTTCTGGATCTTCGCCATCGTCTCCTCCTCGAGGCGGCCGGATCTAGCGGGCGATCCAGACGCAGGTGTCTTGCGGAATGCTACCCGCTACCGGGCGGGATGCGGCGAGCACGATCCCATCTGGCACCGGAGTCTCGGGTCCGTCGACGTTGGCGATCACCGTGACGTCGCCCACCGTGAAACCGAGCACTCCGTCCGGCGTGTCCAGCCAGGTGAGCTCAGCTGAGCCGAGGCGTCGCTCGCGGCGCAGGCGCAGCGCGTGCGCGTACATCGTGAGCGTCGATTCCGGGTCGGCGAGCTGCCGGTCGCGCGCGATCGGGGCCCATTCGGCGGGCTGCGGCAGCCAGGCCTGGCCGCTGGGCGAGAAGCCGAACGCCGGCGCATCGGCCTCCCACGGGATCGGGACCCGACAGCCGTCGCGGCCGTACCGCTCGCCGTCCGTGCGATGCCAGGTCGGGTCCTGGCGCGCCTCCGGCGGGATGTGGATCGCCTCGGGAAGCCCCAGCTCCTCGCCCTGGTAGATGTAGGCGGAGCCTGGCAGCGCGAGCATCAGCAGCGTCGCCGCGCGGGCGCGGCGCAGGCCCACCACCTCGTCGGGGAGCCCGGGGGAGTCCGGCCCGATGCCATGGCCCTGAGGGTTCTCGGCAGACAGTGCCATGCGGCTCGCGTGCCGCACCACGTCGTGGTTCGACAGGACCCAGGTGCTGGGCGCGCCGACGGCACCGAACTCCTCGCGCGACTCGTCGATCACGGCGCGCAGCGCGGTCGCGTCCCAGTCGGTCGACAGATACTCGAAGTTGAACGCCTGGTGCATCTCGTCCGGGCGTACCCACTGCGACATCAGCGACAGGGGAGAGACCCAGGCCTCGGCGGCGAGCACACGGTCGCCGCCGTACCCGTCGATGAGGCGCCGCCAGTGGCGCCAGATCTCGTGCACGCCGTCCTGCGCCCACCAGGGCGCCGTGGGACCGGCGCCGCCGCCCATCGAGTCGGCGTGCTCATCCTGATCGAAGTCCGGCAGCCCGTCGGCCTTGATGAGCCCGTGGGCGACGTCGACGCGGAAGCCGTCGACGCCGCGGTCGAGCCAGAAGCGCAGCACGCGGTCGAACTCCAGCTTCACCTGGTCGTTCGTCCAATCCAGGTCCGGCTGCGAGGTGTCGAAGAGGTGCAGGTACCACTGGCCGGGAGTGCCTTCCGGCTCCGTCACGCGCGTCCAGGCGGGGCCGCCGAACACGGACTCCCAGTTGTTGGGGGGCTCGGCGCCGTCGGGGCCGCGGCCGTCGCGGAAGATGTAGCGGGCGCGCTCGATCGAGCCGGGGGCCGATGCGAGGGCCGCCTGGAACCACGCATGCTCGCTGGACGTGTGGTTGGGCACGATGTCGACGATCACGCGCAGTCCCAGGCTGTGGGCGCGCTCGAGCATCGCGTCGAAGTCGGCGAGGGTGCCGAACAGTGGGTCGACGTCGGTGAAGTCGGCGACGTCGTAGCCGGCATCCTTCTGAGGTGAGCGGTAGAAGGGCGACAGCCAGATCGCGTCGACTCCCAGCGCGGCCAGGTGTTCGAGGCGGCTGGTGATGCCGGCGAGGTCGCCGATGCCGTCGCCCGAGGAGTCAGCGAACGAGCGCGGGTAGATCTGATAGATGACGGCGGTGCGCCACCACTCGCTCTTCACGGCAGTGGCGGCAGGGGAGGTGGCCAGGACGGCGGTGCTCACGGGGACGGCGTTCCTCTCGGGGCAATGCCGCGCGGTCCGGCCCGCGAAGGGCGCGGCAGCCGGCGGCGTCGGCGGATGCGATCTCGGGTGCGAGAGCGGCTGCAGAACCCCAATGTAAACGCTTGCACCTCGGATGACAAGCACGTCGATGCCCGCGAGCCGGCGCGAAGGCGGTGCCGGCCGTCAGTCCGCGAGGATCCAGGCGGTGGCGTCGGGCGGGAGCGTCCCGTCGAGCACCTCGGATGCCACCACGACCGTGCCGTCAGGAAGGGCCGCCGGAGCGGCCGACAGGTTGCACACGACGGTCATCGGGCCCACCTTCGCGACGAGCACATCGTCGGCATCCGAGCGCCACGCCAATGCGGCCTGGGCGAGCCCGTGCTCGCGCCGTGCCGCGAGAGCCGCTCGATACAGCTCGAGCGAGCTCGCACCGTCCCCCTCCTGGCGGTCGCGCGCGTACTCTCCCCACCAGGACGGCTGCGGCAGCCAGGCCTGGCCGCTGGGCGAGAAGCCGAACGCCGGCGCATCGGCCTCCCACGGGATCGGGACCCGGCAGCCGTCGCGGCCGTAGCGCTCTCCCTGGGTGCGCGCGAAGGTCGGGTCCTGGCGCCTGTCCGCCGGTATGTCGAGCACCTCGGGCAGGCCCAGTTCCTCGCCCTGGAACATGTAGGCGGAGCCGGGAAGGGCAAGCATCAGCAGCGTCGCCGCCCGGCCGCGTGCGCGCGCGACCGCAGGATCGGGCAGACCAGGGGAGTCGGGGCCGATGCCCACTCCCTGCGGGTTCGGCGCCGTGAGTGCGAGCCTGCTGGGATGGCGCACCACGTCGTGGTTCGAGAGCACCCACGTCGCGGGAGCGCCCACGGAGGCGAAGGCCCCGAGCGACTCGTCGATGACCGACTTCACCGCTGACGCATCCCACAGCGTCATCAGGTACGGGAAGTTGAAGGCCTGGTGCATCTCGTCCGGGCGGACCCACGCCGCCATGCGCGACAGCGGCTCCACCCACGCCTCGGCGGTGAGAATTCGCTCGCCGTCGTACTCGTCCACCACGGCACGCCAGCGCCGCCAGATCTCGTGCACGCCCTCCTGAGCCCACGCGGGGTGGCCCATCTGCGCCGCGCCCATCGAGTCGATCATCTCGTCGATCACGAAGTCGGGCAGATCCGGGTGCTTCGCCAGGCCATGCGCGACGTCCACGCGGAACCCATCGACGCCGCGGTCCAGCCAGAAGCGCAGCACCCGGTCGAACTCGAGGCGCACCTCCTCGTTGGACCAGTCGACATCGGGCTGGGACGAGTCGAACAGGTGCAGGTACCACTGGCCGGGAGTGCCTTCCGGCTCCGTCACGCGCGTCCAGGCGGGGCCGCCGAACACGGACTCCCAGTTGTTGGGGGGCTCGGCGCCGTCGGGGCCGCGGCCGTCGCGGAAGATGTAGCGGGCGCGCTCGATCGAGCCGGGGGCCGATGCGAGGGCCGCCTGGAACCACGCATGCTCGCTGGACGTGTGGTTGGGCACGATGTCGACGATCACGCGCAGTCCCAGGCTGTGGGCGCGCTCGAGCATCGCGTCGAAGTCGGCGAGGGTGCCGAACAGTGGGTCGACGTCGGTGAAGTCGGCGACGTCGTAGCCGGCATCCTTCTGAGGTGAGCGGTAGAAGGGCGACAGCCAGATCGCGTCGACTCCCAGCGCGGCCAGGTGTTCGAGGCGGCTGGTGATGCCGGCGAGGTCGCCGATGCCGTCGCCCGAGGAGTCAGCGAACGAGCGCGGGTAGATCTGATAGATGACGGCGGTGCGCCACCATTCGGTCGACGTCGTTGTGGCGGTCATCCGTCCATCCTAGGCAGATGTAAGCGCTTGTCGCGCCCGCACGCCGGACGCCCATCCGGGGCCAAAGGCCCGGGTCGTGACGTCCTGCGGGGGCGACGATGAGGAGACGGCGCACACCGGCTGATCACGGCAGGGAGATGGCATGGAGTTCTACACGAACCGCGAGGCGCAGGAGGCCGCGACGCAGCGCAAGGCGTCCGGCGCGTGCGGGTGCGGCGGATGTGGATGCGCGGGTGCCGCGCCGAAACCGCCGGCGGAGCCCGAGGACGTTGCCGCCGAGGACTGACATGGCTGGCGTCGAGGACCTGGAGACGCGCCGTCACGCGGCGCTCGCCTCGGGCACGCGCCGGAGGATCCTCGACCAGCTCGCCCGGTCTCCGGGCGGGGTGCCCATCAGTGAGGTGTCAGCGCGTCTGGGTCTTCACCAGAACACCGTGCGGGCGCACCTCGAGATACTCGAGGACGCCGAGCTCGCCGCGGCGGAGATCGACCGGACCGGGAGGCCAGGTCGCCCGCGCCAGGTGTATCGCGCTCTCCAGGAGTCCCCTCAGCCGGTGTCGCACGTGCGATCCGTCCACGGAGACTTCGCCAAGGCACTTCTGGCGGGCTTCGGACGGGCCGGCGGCGATGCCGCCGTCCGCGCGCAGGTGGCGGCGGAGCGGCTGGGTGGGCACCACGGTGCTGAGGTGGCGGAGGACTCCGGCAGTGCGGCCGATGCGGTCACTGCGGCCTTCGACGTCGCGGGAGTCGAGGTGGACTGGCGCGCGGACGGCGCGGCGCTCATCCGCGCCTGCCCGGTCCCTGATCTCGCCCGGCTGCGTCCCGACGTCGTCTGCCCGATCCACGCGACGCTGATCCAGGCGGCGCTCGACGAGGGGGCTGGCATCGAGCGCGTATCCGTGACGCCGGATCCCGAAGGGGTGTGCGTCATCCGTGGGGTCGGCATGCCCGCCCCGGTGGCTCAGTCGTCGTCCTCGTCCGCCTCGGAGGCGCCCACGGCCCGCAGTTCGTCCAGCAGCTCCTGATCCGCCGCCGGGGGCTCGGACGCGAGATACCACGCGCCATCGAGGGATGCGTCGTCGCGCAGCACCTCTGTGAGCGTCGCTCCCGTGAGATCCGCATCGGCCAACATCGCCTCGGACAGGTCCGCCCCCGTGAGGTCGGCGTCCGTCAGGTCGGCTCCGGTGAGGTCGGCCTCGGCAAGCACGGCGTTGCGCAGCGATGATCCCTTGAGCTCCGCGCCCGTGAGGGTCGCATCCGCGAAGTCGGCGCCGTCCAGCGTGAGGCCGCTGAGCTGAGCCTCATCGAGGTAGAGCCCAGCGAAGGGAAGGACGTCGGCCCCGTTCATGACGCCCTGGCGCACGAACAGCGAGTTGCTCAGCGCTTCGTCGTGCGCGTTCCTCGAGTTCTCGCGCGCCGCGTCGATCGCGAACATGACTCCGGAGACAGCGAACGCGAGGATGACGCCGCCGATCACCTCGAGCCAGAGTGCGTCGCGGTTGCGGCGTACGAAGCCGCCTACTCCCCGGTCGGGCACTGCGTCGGACAAGGATCCTCCCTCAGCTCTTCCTGGACACAGCAGAACGGGGCCGCCCAGAGGGCGACCCCGTTCTGCTGTGGCTCACTCCGACTTACACGTCGTAGTAGAGCTCGAACTCGTGCGGGTGCGGACGGAAGCGCAGCGGGTCGATCTCGTTGGTGCGCTTGTAGTCGATCCACTCGGCGATGAGGTCCTCGGTGAACACGCCGCCCTCGGTGAGGAACGCGTGATCCTCCTCGAGCTTGTCGAGGACCTTGGACAGCGAGTCCGGAACGGTCGGGATCTGGGCGTGCTCCTCCGGGGGAAGCTCGTACAGGTCCTTGTCGACCGGGGCCGGCGGCTCGATCTTGTTCTTGATGCCGTCGAGGCCCGCCATCAGCAGCGCCGCGAACGCGAGGTACGGGTTGCCGGACGAGTCGGGCGCGCGGAACTCGATGCGCTTGGCCTTGGGGTTCGAGCCGGTGATCGGGATGCGGACCGCGGCGGAGCGGTTGCGCGCCGAGTACACCAGGTTAACCGGCGCCTCGTAACCAGGCACGAGGCGGTGGTACGAGTTGACCGTCGGGTTGGTGAACGCGAGCAGCGACGGAGCGTGCTTCAGGATGCCGCCGATGTACCAGCGGGCGATGTCCGAGAGGCCGCCGTAGCCGGACTCGTCGTAGAACAGCGGCGAGCCGTCCTTCCAGACCGACTGGTGCACGTGCATGCCCGAGCCGTTGTCGCCGAACAGGGGCTTCGGCATGAAGGTGGCCGTCTTGCCTGCGTTCCATGCGACGTTCTTGACGACGTACTTGAACTTCATGATGTCGTCGGCCGCGTGCAGCAGCGTGTTGAAGCGGTAGTTGATCTCCATCTGGCCGGCGGTGCCGACCTCGTGGTGCGCGCGCTCGAGCTCGAGGCCCACCTGGCCGAGCACGGTGTTGATCTCGTCGCGCAGATCGGCGAGCTGGTCGCCGGGCGAGACGGGGAAGTAGCCGCCCTTGTAGCGAGTCTTGTAGCCGCGGTTGGGAGTGCCGTCGGGGTCGGTCTTCTCGCCAGTGCCCCACCAGCCCTCGGAGGACTCGATGTGGTAGTAGCCCTCGTGCTGGTTGGTGTCGAAGCGCACGGAGTCGAAGATGAAGAACTCCGCCTCGGGGGCGAAGAACGCGGTGTCGCCGATACCGGTCGACTTCAGGTACTCCTGCGCCTTCCACGCGACGTTGCGGGGGTCACGCGAGTAGGGCTCGTCCGTGAACGGGTCGACGACCGAGAAGTTGACGACGAGGGTCTTGGCCTTACGGAAGGGGTCCAGGTACGCGGTCTGGAGGTCGGCGATCAGCTTCATGTCCGACTCGTTGATGGCCTGGAAGCCACGAATCGACGAACCGTCGAACGCCGCGCCATCCTCGAGAACGGTCTCGAACTGGGCCGCGGGAACGTTGACGTGCTGCATGGCGCCAGGAAGGTCGCAGAAGCGAATGTCGATGTACTCGACAGCCTCGTCCTTCACAAACGCGATTGCCTCTTCGGCAGTCTTGAACATCCGATTGCTCCTTGCAATGTCAGGTGAGCTAGGGCTAGCACAGCCCACCCTAGGGGCGGACCGTTACCCCCAGGTTCATGCTGTGTTACGAAACTGTTTCCTGGGTCCCGGGGGCGCGCGTCACTGCGGCGGTGCCGCCGTTGGCGCCGTGCCCGAGCCTATCCCAGCGCGGCTACGATGGGGAGGTGCCCGATGCCCCCACGACGCCCAGCGCATACCTGGGGCGAAGGATGGTGGGGCTCGGCATCGATTGGCTCCTGTGCCTGCTGATCTCCGCGGCCTTCTTTCCCACCGAGGCCGCGGCGAGCGGGAATGCCGTCGAACGGGTCGTGACGGGCGGGGACCCCCTGGCGACTCTCGGCATCTGGGCGGTTCAGCATCTGGTGCTCGTCGCGACCATCGGCACCACCATCGGTCACCGGCTCCTGGGCCTGCGTGTGGTGCGCGACGACGGCGCCGCGTTCGTGGGAGTCGCCAAGGCGGCGCTGCGCACGATCCTGCTCGCGCTCGTGATCCCCGCCGTGGTGTGGGACGAGGAGCGACGCGGCATGCACGATCGCGCCGCAGGGACTCGCCTGGTCGCTACCCGAGGAGCCGCTCGTGGCTGATCTTCGGGTGGACGCGGTGCTGTGCGACATGGACGGCACACTCGTGGACTCGACGACCATGGTCGACACGATGTGGAACGAGTTCGCGGACGTCCATGGGCTGGACGGCGCCGAGGTGCGCGCCTTCGCCCACGGACGGCCCTCTCGCGCGACCATCGCACGCTACCTGGACGATGAGGCGCAGGTCCGGGTGTGGACGGAGACCATCCACTCCATGGAGGCGGGTCGCTTCGACGGCGTCGTCGAGGTTGCCGGCGCGGTCGCCTTCATCGAGGAGCTGCCGCGGGAGCGCTGGGCACTGGTGACGTCGGCCCTCGCCGACCCCGCACGCGCACGCCTGCGGGTGGTAGGTATCGAGCCGCCCGACGTGCTGATCGGCGCGGACGACGTGACGCACGGCAAGCCTCATCCCGAGGGCTACGCACGAGCGGCGCGCGAGCTCGGCGTGGACGCGGCGCGGTGTGTGGTGTTCGAGGACACAGATGCCGGAATCGAGGCCGGCCAGGCGGCTGGGTGCGCTGTGGTCGTGGTGGGGCCCAACCGCTCCGCGGCGACTGCGGGGCTGCCGCGGGTCGACGACCTCACTCAGGTGGGCGTCAGGCTCGAGGGCACGCAGATCGTCCTCACCCTGCCCGAACGGGACTGACAGGGCTGCGCGCGACTCGCGCGCGCATCGGCCGTTGTCACGCATCCACGCCCGGTGGGCGCGTGGGAATCGCCGGGCTCAGCGCCCGCGCATCGCCTTGCGGTCGGGGCGTGCCCGCAAGGGGTCCACGCCCTTGGGCACGGGAAGCTTCTGACCGCCGATCGCGTCGAGGCGGGCGATGACCGCGCCGCGCTCGCTCTTGGTCAGCGCCTTCTTGTTGCCGCGGATGGCCTTCGAGAGCTTGGCCAGGGGGATATCACCATCGCGGTTGCCCACGTAGATGACGTGCACCGGGACTCCGGGCACCAGCTTCGTGATGCGCCGGTTGGCGGCGGCGACCTGCTTCTGAGCGGCGGTGCCGCCCTCGGCGAGGAGGACCACTCCGGACTTGCCCACACCGCGGAACACGATCGAGCGGCCGCGGGGATCGACCGAGATCGGGTCGTCCGCGAACTGCCAGCCCGAGCGGATGCCCTGGGCGATCGACAGCGAGGCTCCGATCTGGCCGTCCATGCGGGCGTACATGACCTTCTCGAAGCGGCGCGTGAGCGTGTACATGGCCGCGAGTGCTGCGGTCAGCACACCGAAGATGATCGAGTAGACCAGCACGATGGTCGAGCCGAACAGCAGGCCGATCACGACCGAGAGCCCGATCACGAGGACCGGGATGCCGATCATCAGCGGCAGCAGCCACTTGTCGTGAGGCGCGGTTGCCTTATAGGCCTGCGCGACCAGCTTGTACCAGCGGGGCTTCTTCTCGGGTTCCTTAGCCATGATGGCGCCAAGTGTAGTCGCTCGCCGCGGTCGGGAGCGTCCGCTGTCAGCAGGCGGGGCGCGTGCTCCGGGGGAGCAGGGCCGATGCCTCCTGGCGCGCCTCCATGGGCTCTCCGAGATGCTTGAGAGCGTCGGGGATCGGGCGTCCCTTGCTGGTCATCGCCTGGCCCCACAGCCGGCCTGCGCGATAGCTCGAACGCACGAGCGGTCCGGACATGACACCCAGGAAGCCCATCTCCTCGGCCGCATCGGACAGTTCGACGAACTCCTCGGGCTTGACCCAGCGCTCGACGGGGTGGTGACGAGGGCTCGGGCGCAGGTACTGGGTGATCGTGATGAGGTCGCACCCGGCGTCGTGGAGGTCCTGCAGCGCCTGGACGGCCTCCTCGAAGGTCTCGCCCATGCCGAGGATGATGTTCGACTTCGTGACCAGCCCGTCCTTCTGCGCCTCGGTGATCACCTGGAGCGAGCGCTCGTACCGGAAGGCCGGGCGGATGCGCTTGAAGATGCGCGGGACAGTCTCCACGTTGTGCGCGAGCACCTCGGGCCGCGACGAGAAGACCTCCGCGAGCTGATCAGGGTCAGCGTTGAAGTCGGGGATCAGCAGCTCGACGCCCGTGCCGGGGTTGAGCTCGTGGATCTTGCGCACCGTCTCCGCGTAGAGCCACGCGCCGCCGTCCTCGAGATCGTCGCGGGCGACGCCCGTGACGGTCGAGTACTTCAGGCCCATCTGCGCGACCGAGTTCGCGACCTTGGTGGGCTCCATGCGGTCGAGCGCGGTCGGCTTGCCGGTGTCGATCTGGCAGAAGTCGCAGCGCCGGGTGCACTGCGCGCCGCCAATGAGGAAGGTCGCCTCGCGGTCCTCCCAGCATTCGAAGATGTTGGGGCAGCCCGCCTCCTCGCACACCGTGTGCAGGCCCTGGCCGTGCACCCGTGCCTTCATGTCCCGATACTCGGGGCCCATGGTCGCCTTGGTGCGAATCCACTCGGGCTTGCGCTCGATCGGGGTCTCGGCGTTGCGGGCCTCGACGCGCAGCATCCTGCGGCCCTCGGGTGCGATGGTCACACGGTCTCCTTGTGGGTTTCGGCGACGTTGGCGGCGTCGCCTGTGGGCGGCCGCGAATCCCAGCGTACGTCCGCGAGAGCGTTTTCCAGGAATCCCAGGGCTGCCGGCAGCACCTCGGCGATGGTGACACGCCTCCCGAGCTCACGGCTGAGCGACGTGACTCCGGCGTCGGCGATGCCGCACGGGACGATGCGCTCGAACGCGGCGAGGTCAGGCTCGCAGTTGAGAGCGAAGCCGTGCATGGTCACGCCGCGCGCGACGCGCACGCCGATCGCGCACACCTTGCGCTCAGGGGTGAGGCCCTGCGCCGGCAGCCAGACGCCGGATCGACCCTCGACGCGCGTCGCCTGCAGCCCGGAGGAGCCGCACACGTCGATGATCGCCTGCTCGAGAGCACGGACGTAGCGGACCACATCGATGGGCTCGGCAAGCTTCACGATGGGGTAGCCGACCAGTTGACCCGGCCCGTGCCACGTGATGCGGCCGCCGCGATCGACGTCGACCACGGGCGTGCCGTCCGCCGGACGATCCCACGAAGCCGTGCGGCGACCGGCGGTGTAGACGCTCTCGTGCTCGAGCACCACGACCGTGTCCGGGCGCTCGCCGGAGACGCGTTCCTCGTGCAGGCGACGCTGGAGGTCCCAGCCCTCCTGGTACGGCACCAGGCGGGTCCCCAAGTCGTGGTTCACGATGTCCATAGGCCTCCAGGCTAACCCCCTGGAATGGTCAGGGATTCCCGTGCGTTGGGGCACGATATGAGAATGTCCTCGCGCACGTGGCTGCGGCCCATCATCGTCCTTGTCGTGATCGTCGGCTGGCTCGCAGTGGGAGGTGCAGGCGGTCAGACCTTCGGGAAGCTCTCCGAGGTCCAGGAGAACGATGCCGCGGCCTTCCTCCCGTCGTCCGCGGAATCCACCCAGGCGGCGGAACTCCAGGCGGAGTTCATGCCGGCGCAAGCGGTACCGGGGATCTTCGTCGTCGACGGCATCACGGGTCCACAGGACATCGCGACCGTCGAGGAGTTCGTCGCTGAGGTCATCGCGACGCCGATCGAGGGCGACGACCAGGGACGCACGGTGGGAGACGTGCTGTCGCCGCCGGCCGGAGAATCCGCGCCGCAGGTGGTGCCGTCGGAGGACGGAGAGGCCGCCCTGGTCGCGTTCGGCATCGACGCCGAGGTTCTCGAGGAGACGGTGGGCGAGGCTTCGCTCGGGGAACTCGTCGCAGAGACCATCCGAGCCACCTGGGCCGAGGTCGACACCGAGCTCGACGGCCACCTCACGGGCGCGCTCGGCGTGCTCGCCGACCTGCTCGAAGCGTTCGCGGGGATCGACGGCATCCTGCTGCTCGTCGCGCTCGTCGTAGTGCTCATCATCCTGCTCATCGTCTATCGCAGCCCCGTGCTGCCGTTCCTCGTGCTGTCGACGGCCCTCATCGCGCTCACGGGCGCGATCCTCGCGGTCTTCGCCCTCGCCGACGCCGACGTCATCACGCTCAACGGCCAGTCGCAGGGCATCATGTTCATCCTCGTGGTGGGCGCGACCACGGACTACGCGCTGCTGCTCGTCGCCCGGTACCGCGAAGAGCTGCTGCGCACCGAGTCCCCGTACGCCGCCCTCGCGCACGCGTGGCGCCGTTCCCTCGAGCCCATCGCCGCATCGGCCGGAACCGTCATTCTGGGTCTCCTGGTGCTGCTCCTCAGCGATCTCAAGTCCAACGCTGCGCTCGGCCCCGCGGGAGCGATCGGCATCGCGGCCGCGCTGTTCGCGGCGCTCACGCTGCTGCCGGCGCTGCTGCTCATCGGTGGCAAGCACGCTCGTGGGGTGTTCTGGCCCGCGATGCCTCGCTACTCGGGCGATGCGTCCGAGGTCGTGGCGGATCCGTCGCAGGGCAAGGGCTTCTGGCCGCGCCTCGCTCGTGGCGTCGACGCGCATCCTCGCCGCACGTGGGCGCTCGCCGCTCTTGGGCTGGTCATCGCCGCTGCGTTCCTGCCCACCTTCAAGACTGGCGGGCTCGGTGAGGGCGACGTCTTCACGGGCCGCGTCGACTCCGTCCAGGGCACCGCGGTCCTCGAGGATCACTTCGATGCCGGCGCGACGTCGCCCATCCGCATCTTCGTTCCCGAGAGCCAGGGCGATGCGGCGGTCGAGGCCGCGGCGTCCGTCGACGGGGTAGAGCAGGCGTATCTGTTGACACCCTCAGTGGCGCAGGGTGCGCCTCCCGGAGTCGCCGGGCCCGAGGAGCCGGTCGTGGTCGACGGTTTCGTCGAGGTCGTCGCCGTCACGCAGGTCTCCTCGAGTTCTGCCGAGGCCTCCGACATCGTGCAGGACGTCCGCGACGCGGTGCACCCGCTCGACGAGTCGGTGCTCGTGGGCGGCCAGGCCGCCGAGCAGCTGGACACGCGCATCACCACCCAGCGCGACACCCTCGTGATCATCCCGACCATCCTCGCGGTGATCTTCGTCGTGCTGGTGATGCTGCTGCGCTCGATCGTCGCGCCCGCTCTGATCGTGGTGGCGAACATCCTGTCCTACGCCGCGACCATCGGCGTCTCCGCGATCCTCTTCAACTACGTCTTCGACTTCCCGGGCTCCGACCCCGCGGTGCCGCTGCTGGGATTCGTGTTCCTGGTCGCCCTGGGCGTGGACTACTCGATCTTCTTGATGTCGAGGGCGCGCGAGGAGTCTCTGCAGCACGGCACCAGGCCCGGCGTCAGGCGAGCGCTGGCCGTCACGGGTGGAGTGATCACGTCCGCCGGCATCGTGCTCGCCGCCACGTTCGCCGCCCTGGGCGTGATCCCCCTGATCTTCCTTGCGCAGATCGCCGTGATCGTCGGTCTGGGAGTGCTGGTCGACACCTTCGTGGTGCGGTCGCTGCTCGTGCCGGGGCTCGTGGGCGACATCGGCCGTCCGTCGTGGTGGCCGTGGGTCAAGCGCATCCCGAGCTGATCGCGCGAGCACGACCTGTGGATAACGTCCGACGGGGTCGCGGGGCGGGCATGGTGGAGCCATGCCATCGTCCGCGGCCAGCACGGGTCAGGTTCTGAGACGGGCCGTCGGATCCGGCCCCGACGTGTTCGCGCGCGTCAGTGCGCGTGCTGCGGCGCTGCGGCGGATCGATCACGACGGCGTGCTCGCACCGGTGCGCGTGTCGATGGACTCGGACGGCACGGTGATCGTCGAACTCCCGCGGGTCCCGGGCACCGATCTCGCCGAGCTCGCCCAGCACCGCGCCCCGCTCAGCGCGGGGGAGTGCGCGTGGCTTGGAGCGCAGGTGGCCGATGCGCTTCGCGCGATGCACGCTGCGGGTCTGGCGCACGGCGACATCGCTCCCGCGAATGTCCTGGTCCGGGACGGCGGGATCACCCTTCTCGACACTCTGTCGGGAGGTCTGGACGACGAGCTGGGCACCCCGGGGTTCCAGGCTCCCGAACGCTCAGCAGGGGCGACCCAGCCCGGAGACGTGACGTCGCTCGGGCTGCTGCTGCGCTGGTGTGCCGACGACGGGTGCCGCGGCCCCATCTCGGCGTGGACGGAGCCGATGGTGATCCCCGACGCCACGGCCCGGCCCACGGCGGCGCTCGTCCACGACGCGCTGCGAGATGCGGCCCCGACAGTCCCGGTCGCCGTGCCGCCGTCAGACGTGGTGAGCGCGACTCGGGCGCGCATCGTCGAGCGCACCCAGCGCGCCGTGGCGCCCCGACTGCCTCGCCGTGGCACGACCGCCGTGCGCCTCGGCATCGTGTCGGGAGTACTCGCGGTCGCGGGAGCTGTCGTGCTCCTGGTCCCACCGGTGGTCGACGCCGCGCTCGCGCGGGAGGCTCCGCGAGCGGAGGTCTCGCCGTCACCCACGCCTGCCGGCGCGGTCGCCGCGCCATCAGCTCACGCTGATGCGTGGGAGTCGCCCCGGGACGCGGCGTCGCGACTCACCGATGCCCGAGTGGCCGCCCTCGCGGACTCGGATGCCGAGGCGCTGCGCGCCCTGGCGGCGCCGGGCCAGCTGGCGGATGAACTCGAGGTCCTCGCTTCCCGTCTCTCGGCGGGATCGGTGAGCTACGAGGGCCTCGACGTCGACGTGGTCGCGGTCGCCGTGACCGAGGAGGACGACAGGCGAGCAGAGGTGACCGTGTCCTACCGCGTGACCGCGCACACCGTCGTGGACGACGGCGTCACCACCGTCGTCGAGGCGTTCGATCAGACGGTGCAGATGGCGCTGGTGAACGCCGCAGCCGTCGGCTCCGCGCCGCGGTGGCTCGTCGAGTCCGTCACGCCGAGCGGGTGACCCAGGCCGCGGCGGCCTCGATGTGGGCCTGGTCCCACGTGAAGCCCAGCCGGCGCAGCACGCCGGGCGAGGCCTTCTGGCTCGACAGCAGGTCCTCGATGGCCGGCCCGATTGCGGCGCGGAGGGCCCACGCGGGCACGGGCAGGCCCGGAGACTTGCCTGCCGCCTCGGACAGTGCCCGGATCAGATCCGCGTCGCGCACGGGCTGCGGAGCGATCACATTGACGGGCCCGGAGTGGTCGCCGTCGAGCAGGAACCGCAGCGCGCGGATGTGGTCGTGGAGGGTGATCCACGCGTGCCACGCGTCGCCCTTCCCGAATGAGCGCAGCAGACCCTTCTCGACCAGCGGCAGCAGGCGCTCCGCGAGTCCGCCGTGCGGTGCCAGCACGAGACCCGTGCGAGCGATGATCGTGCGCACACCGGCGCCGGCTGCGGGTGCGGCGGCCGCCTCCCACTTCGCCACGATCCTCGCGAGTATCGTGTTGGTGCCCGCTGGCGAGCGCTCCGTGAGCTCCTCCTCGCCGCGCGCGCCGTAGTAGCCCATCGCCGAGCCCTGCAGCAGGACGCCCTCGAACGCGACGTCAGCCAGCGCGCGAGTGATCGTGCCGGTGGCGTCGAGCCGCGACTGCAGCACCACCTGGGCGTACGAGTCGGTCAGGCGCTTGTCGCCGATCGATGCGCCGGCGAGGTTGACGACGGCATCGGCACGCGCGAGCAGGTCCCGGTCGATCTCGCCTGCGGCGGGGTCCCAGGCGGACTCGCCCTCGGTACGTGCCTCGCGGCGCACGAGGGAGACCACGTCGTGGCCGTCGGCGCGCAACGACTCCTTGAGGGCCGTGCCGATGAGGCCGGACGAGCCGGCGACCACGACGCGCATGCGGTCCCTTCTACAGGTCCAGGTCCGCCTCGAACGCTCCGGCCTCGATGCGCTTCTTCACTGCCTGGAGGAAGCGCGCCGCGTCCGCACCGTCGATGATGCGGTGGTCGTAGCTCAGCGGCAGGAAGCACATGGGGCGGATCGAGATGACGTCGTCACCGTCGGGTCCCTTGACCACGTGGGCACGCTTGACGATCGCACAGGTCGCGAGGATGCCCGCCTGCGGCGCGGGGATCACCGGGGTGTCGAACAGCGTGCCGACGGATCCCGTGTTCGTCACGGAGAATGTGCCGCCCGAGATCTCGCTGGCCTGAAGCCCGCCGGTGCGGGCCTTCTGGGCGAGGTCGGCGATGCCCTGGGCGTGCTCGGGCAGCGACTTCGCGTCCGCCTCGTGCAGCGTGGGCAGCATCAGACCCTTCTCGGTGTCGACCGCGAGGGACAGGTTGACCGCCGGGTGGTACACGATCGACTTGCCGTCCTCGGAGACCGACGCGTTGATGTTCGCGTGCTCCATGAGCGCCTCGGACACGGCCTTCGTGAAGAAGGGCAGGAACGAGAGCTTGACGCCGTGCTTGGCCTCGAACGCGTCCTTGGTCTTCGCGCGCAGCGCCCAGATCTTCGAGCAGTCCACCTCGATGACCGAGGTCAGCTGCGCCATGCCGTGCAGCGAGTCCATCATCTTGTCTGCGGTGACCTTGCGGATGCGGGTCATCTTGACCTCGGTGCCGCGCAGTTCGGACACCACCGGCGCACTGGGTGCGGCCGGGGCGCTCGCCTGCGGCGCGGGGGCCGATGCGGGTGCCGAGGGGGCAGCCGCCACAGCCTCCGCAGCGCTCAGGACGTCCTCCTTGCGGATGCGACCGCCCACGCCGGTGCCGGTGACCGTGGCGAGGTCGACGCCGCGCTCACGTGCGAGCTTGCGCACGATCGGGGTGACGTAGCCCGAGCCGGTCGATGCGGCGGAAGCGTCTGCCGGCGCGGACTCCTGGACAGGGGTCGCGGGAGCCGACGCGGGTGCGGAAGGCTCGGCAGGCGCCGACGCCTCAGCCGGCGCGGAGGCAGGTGCCGGGGCCGACTCAGGGGTCGGCTCAGGCGCCGGTGCAGACTCCTCTGCGGGAGCCGACGGCTCGGCGGGCGCCGACGCCTCAGCAGGGGCCGATGCGGCTGCCGGCGCCGCGCCCGCGTCGCCAATGCGCGCCAGGACTGCACCCACCTCTGCGTCCTCGTCCTCGTTCACGAGGATCTCGACGAGCGTGCCCGCGACCGGCGACGGGATCTCGGTGTCGACCTTGTCGGTGGAGACCTCGAGAAGCGGCTCGTCGACCTCGACGTCGTCGCCCACGGACTTGAGCCAACGCGTGACTGTTCCCTCGGTGACGGACTCGCCGAGCGCGGGCAGCGTCACGTCCTGGGCGGCGCCATCGGAGGCGGCCGGTGCGGACGCGGGCGCGGCCGGCTCCGCAGGTGCAGACTCAGGGGCGGGAGCAGACTCGGGCGCGGGTGCCTGCGCAGACGCCTCAGCAGGAGCCGACGCCTCAGCAGGAGCCGACGCCTCGGCAGGAGCGGACGCCTCGGCAGGAGCCGACTCGGCTGCCGGAGCCGAACCGCCCGACGGGGCCTCACCGGCGTCGCCGATGCGCGCCAGGACAGCGCCCACCTCGGCGTCCTCGTCCTCGTCGACGAGGATCTCGAGCAGGGTGCCGGCGACCGGCGACGGGATCTCGGTGTCGACCTTGTCGGTCGAGACCTCGAGGAGAGGCTCGTCGACCTCGATGGTGTCTCCCACGGACTTGAGCCAGCGGGTGACGGTTCCCTCAGTGACGGACTCGCCCAGGGCCGGAAGTGTGACGTCGTTGCTCATGGTGGCATTGTCTCCGATATCAGTCGTGGGCGTGAAGGGGCTTGCCGGCCAGCGCGAGGTGAGCCTCGCCCATCGCCTCGTTCTGGGTGGGGTGAGCGTGGATCAGCGGCGCCACGTCCTCGGGGTGCGCCTCCCAGCTCACGATCAACTGTGCCTCACCGATCTGCTCGCCCACGCGGGCGCCCAGCATGTGGACACCGACGACCGGGCCGTCCTTGACCCGGACCAGCTTGATGAAGCCCTGGGTCGCGAGGATCTGGCTCTTGCCGTTGCCGCCCAGGTTGTATTCGACGGTCTCGACTGCGTCGCCGTGAGCATCGCGTGCCTGCGCCTCAGTGAGTCCCACCGAAGCGACCTCGGGCTCGCAGTAGGTGACGCGCGGGATGTTGGCCTCGACGATCGGCTGGGTCTGGACTCCGGCGATGGTCTCGGCCACGAAGATTCCCTGCTGGAAGCCGCGGTGCGCGAGCTGCAGGCCGGGCACGATGTCGCCGACGGCGTAGATGTTGGCGACGCCGGTGTGGAGGTTGTCGTCGGTGAGCACGAAGCCGCGGTCCACGCGGATACCTTGCTCCTCGTAGCCCAGGCCCGAGGTGCGCGGTCCGCGGCCGACGGCCACCAGCAGCAGGTCCGCCTCCAGGACGGTGCCGTCCTCGAGTGACACCTTCACACCGGAGTCCGTCTGCTCTACGCCCTGGAAGCGCACGCCCAGCTTGAAGTCGATCTTGCGCTTGCGGAACGCGCGCTCGAGGCCCTTGCTCAGCGCCTCGTCCTCGTTGGGCGCGAGGTGCGACAGGGCCTCGACGATGGTCACGTCGGCGCCGAAGGACTTCCACACGGATGCGAACTCGACGCCGATCACGCCGCCGCCGAGCACGATCGCCGAGTTCGGCACGTAGTCGAGCTCGAGCGCCTGGTCGGAAGTCATGACCCGGCCGCCGATCTCGAGCCCCGGAAGCGAGCGGGCGTAGGAGCCAGTCGCCAGCACGATCGACGTGGCGGTGTAGCGCTCGCCGCGTACCTCGACCGCGTCAGGTCCCACCAGCGTGCCGTGACCCTCGATCATGGTCACCTTGCGCGACTTGATGAGCCCCTTGAGTCCCTTGTACAGGCGGTCAATGACGCCCTGCTTGTACTGGTTGACCACCGTCATGTCGATGGACTCGAGCGTCGAGTTCACCCCGAACTTGGAGCCCTCGCGGGCGTTGTCGGCGACTTCGGCGGCGTGCAGCAGCGCCTTGGTGGGGACGCATCCGTTGTGGAGACACGTCCCTCCCACCTTCGACTCCTCCACGAGGCCCACCGTGAGGCCCAGCTGAGCGGCGCGGAGCGCGGCGGCGTAACCGCCGGAGCCGCCGCCGAGGATGATCAGGTCAAACGAGCGAGGGGTGGACTCGGTCACTGTATGAGCTCCTTGTGAGGACGTCGGTAGGTCCCATCTTGCCACCTGAGAGCGGTGACGCGAACCGCAACCCATGACTACCCTGGGGGCATGAGCTTCTTCTCGCGAATGTTCGGCTCGAAGAAGGCCGACGAGTCCGCCGCAGGCAGCGCCTCGAAGGAGGCTCGCGCCGAGACGGTCGCCCATTTCAAGGAGTTCATCGCGAGCCGGAATGGCTGCGAGGCCTTCGTCGAGCCTCCCACGCGGGTCACGCAGACCACGATGGTCGTGGTTGCGGACACGGGGGAGTGGACCCGCCGTCGTGTGCCGGACCCGGTCACCGCCCGCAAGCTGGCCAAGCAGCTCGGCGTGCCCGCATTCGACGTCAACCTGTCGGGCTACCCGTCGCGCATGCGCGAGTGGAACGAGAAGCGCCGCAAGCAGCTCTAGCCGGCCACCGCATCGGCCCTCCTGGGGCTCCTCTGTCTGCCGCCCTGAACGACCTGTCCGCTCCGGACTCCTTCGCAGCGTCCGCACCCGTTCTGCACACGCCTGGTGCGCATGTGGTTGGTGTGGTGCATGTGCGTGCACGGGAGCAACATCAGTCCCACAAGTCACGGGTGTGTGCAGAACCGGTACGGCGCGCCGATGCGGTGGCCGGGCGAGCAGGCAGGCCCAGGCAAAGCGAAGGCCCGGACTCCCTCGCGGGATCCGGGCCTTCGGAGCAGCGCGAATCAGACGCCAGCGCGCTTCTCCAGGAAGCGGAACATGGTGCGCACTGCTGCACCCGTGCCGCCTGCGGGGGTGAAGCCATAGGGCTTGCCCTCGTTGTAGGCGGGGCGGGCGATGTCGAGGTGGGCCCACGGGGTGTCACCCACGAACTCCTTGAGGAACAGGCCTGCCGAGAGCATGCCGCCCGCCGGGCCGGCGATGTTCTGCAGGTCCGCGATCTTGGAGTCGAGGTCCTCGCGCAGGTGCGCGGGGAGGGGCATGGGCCAGAAGGCCTCGGCAACCTCGTCCGCGGCCTCAACGACCTCGGAGCGGATCGCGTCGTCGCCCATGACGCCGGAGGTCCGGGTGCCGAGCGCGACGCCCTGCGCACCGGTGAGGGTGGCGATGTCGAGCACCACGTCCGGCTCGTCCTCGATCGCGCGGGCCAGGCCGTCGGCCATCACGAGACGCCCCTCGGCATCCGTGTTGAGCACCTCGACGGTGGTGCCGCCGTAGTGGCGGATGACGTCGGACGGGCGCTGCGCGGTGCCCGAGGGCATGTTCTCCGCGAGGCACAGCCAGCCGGTCACCGCGATCGGCAGCTTCGCGCGGGCGGCGGCGAACACGAGGTTCATGACGGCGGCGGCGCCCGACATGTCGGACTTCATGGTCTCCATCGACTTCGGCGGCTTCAGCGAGATGCCGCCGGTGTCGAACGTGATGCCCTTGCCCACGAGCGCGACCGAGCCGGTGGCGCCCTCGGGGCTCCAGCTCAGGCGGACCAGGCGCGGCAGGCGCGACGATCCCATGCCCACCGCGAGGATGCCGCCGAAGCCCTGCTCGGCGAGCTGCTGCGGCTCCCACGTGAGAGCCTCGACGCCCAGCTGCGACGCGTACTCGTGGGCGATCTCCGCGAATGACGCGGGGAACAGGTCGAGCGGCGACGTGTTCGTGAGGTCGCGGGTGCTGGCGACGGCGCCGGCGATGATGTTCGCGCGCTGGATCGCCTCATCCGAGGCGCCGGCGATGAGCCACGCGGTGCGGTGCTTGTCCGTGGCCTCATCGTCCGACTTGTAGTCCGTGAAGGTGTAGGCGCCCAGCAGCGCGCCCTCGCCCACAGCGGAGGCGTCCGCATCGCCGGTCACCGGCAGGGCGACCACGACGGTCGCGGGGCTCTTGCCGCATGCGCGCGAGGCGGCGCCGGCGGCGAAGCGCAGGTCGGACTCGGTGCCGTCTCCGATGCCGACGAGGACGACGCGTCGCGCGCTGACGTCGAGGCCGGGAAGGGTGGTGGTCGCCCCCACCTTCGAGGAAGGGTCGAGGGCGGCGGCGGTCTGGGCGATCGCCGTGCGCACCTCCTCAGGGAGGAGCTCGTGGGCGGTCACATCGCCGTCGAAGCCCAGGATCAGGGCGTCCGCGTCGATGGTGCTGACAGTCTCGCTTGTGGCGTTGAGTGTGGTCATGCTTCGACCCTATCCCGCGCTAGGTTGGTCGCGTGTACCGGCTCTTCTACGACCACGTGCTCGCCCGGGTCGATGCCGAGAGAGCGCACACCTTCGGCGTTCGGGCATTCAGGTACGGCGGCTGGGGGTTCCGCGCGGCCCGCGCCGCACGGCTGACTCCGCGCTCGACCACGCGAGTGAGAGCCCTGGGCCTCACGTTCCCGGGCCGGGTCGGTCTCGCTGCCGGAATGGACAAGAACGCGGAGGCCGTCGAGGGCCTCGCCGCGGCCGGGTTCGCGTTCGTCGAGATCGGCACGGTCACGGCGCAGGGGCAGCCGGGCAACCCGCGGCCGCGGTCGTGGCGCGAGCTCGATCTGCGCGGTCTGCGCAATCAGATGGGCTTCAACAACGAGGGAGCCGATGCGGTGGCGGAGCGCCTGCGCCGGCTGCGGTCCCGCAAGGCGGGTGCGCGCGTGGTGCTGGGTGTCAACATCGGCAAGACGAAGGTCACGGCTCCCGAGGACGCTGCGGCCGACTACGCCTTTTCAGCCGAGAGGCTCGCCCCCTACGCGGACTATCTCGTGGTCAACGTCAGTTCGCCCAACACTCCCGGCCTGCGTGATCTGCAGTCCACCGAGGCCCTCCGCCCCATCCTCGCGGCCGTGCGCGAGGCTGCGGACGCGGCATCTGATCAGCGGGTGCCGCTGCTCGTCAAGATCGCTCCCGATCTCGCCGACGAGGACGTCGACGCGGTCGCGGATCTGGCCGTCGAGCTGGGGCTCGACGGCATCATCGCGACCAATACGACCATCGCCCACGACCGCGGAGCGGGAGGCCTCTCGGGACCCACCGTTCACGCACGCTCGCTCGAAGTCGTGCGGCGCCTGCGGGAGCGAGCAGGCAGGCGCCTCGTGATCATCGGGGTGGGCGGCATCGACTCTGTCGAGGACGCACGGGCGATGCTCGCCGCGGGCGCGGACCTGCTGCAGGTCTACACGGCGTTCGTGTACCGCGGACCGGGCTGGGTGGCCCGGCTCAACCGCGACCTGTCACGCTGACGCTCGGGCCGTCACGGCGAGGCCTGGAGCGTGGCGAGGACCTCTTCATCCGTGGTCTGCGCGAAGTCGCGGTACCACTGACCCACGGACAGGAACGGCTCGGGCCGGAGCGCCGCGACAGCGCGGTCCGCGCTGCGGCTCAGGAGCTCGAGGACGTCCGGCGGACACGCGCCGACCGCCACGGTGACAGCGGCGGCTCCCACTGCACGTGCGACCGCGACCGCGGCGCGCGCGGTCGCGCCGGTCGCGGAGCCGTCGTCGACGATGACCGCGTGCCGGCCCGTCAGGTCAAGCGCAGGCCGTCCTGCGCGGTAGAGCGCGACGCGTCGCGCCAGCTCGACGGTCTCCGCCTGGATCACCTGGGCGACCTCGGACTCGAGCAGCCCCGCCGCGGCGACCACGCGCTCGTTGATCAGGGGAGCGGCGCCTTCGCCCAGCGCGCCGAAGCCGTACTCCGGGTTAGAGGGGACGCCCAGCTTGCGCACGACGAGCACGTCCAGGTCGCAGCCGAGCGCGCGCGCCACGGGGGCCGCGACGGGCACACCCCCGCGCGGAAGAGCGAGCACCAGGGGATTCACGGGCTCGAGAGCCGCCACGATGGGTGCGAGCATCTCACCCGCGTGCGCGCGGTCGGCGAAAGGAACGGCCGCTCGGGGCTGGGTGGCGATGGTCTCGGACATGTCGTCCACCCAACGCTTGAGCGCCACGAGGTGCTCCACATCCTTGGGACGTCCGAGCGCTCGCTTGTACGCGATGACGTCCGTCAGCGACGCCACGCGCAGCCCGTCGACGAGGCCCGCCCGAGCCGCCACCGCATCGGCCCTCGTGCCATGCCAGCCGGAGAAGACCTGCGCGTCGCCCAGGTCCAGCACGAGGTCGCCGTGGTCGCCGGTGCGCGGCGTCGCGCCGCGCGAGGCGAGGGCCTGCCACGCTGGTGCGAGCGCGACCACGTCGATGTCGCCCACCGTCGGGACGATCCCGTGGGCCACCAGCGGCACGCTTCCCGCGAGCACCAGATCGGCCGGGTCGACACCCAGATCGGCGACGATCGCCCGGACTTCGCTCCACGTCAACGCCATGGCTTCACGGTACGTCGCGCGGCGTGCGCACGCCGGGAACGTCCCGCCCCGGTGGCGCGTTCACCCTATGCGTGCACATGCCACGTGCACGCTTGTTTTCTCCTTTGATGCACCTCGGCCCCGGGGCCAGTGGACTCCGGGGCCGAGGCGTGTCTGAGGCCAGACGCGGCGGAACAGACTCAGCAGATCAGGCGACGCGGCCCTGCGGGTTGGTCTCGACCGTCTTGTTCGGGTCGCGCTCGACGATGTCGCCCAGCGCCTCGTCGATGCGCGTCATGAGCTCGGCTGGGATCTCGACGCCGGAGGCCTTCGCGTTGTCCGTGACCTGCTCGGGACGCGAGGCGCCGATGATCGCCGCGGAGACGTTCGGGTTCTGCAGCACCCACGCGATGGCCAGCTGAGCCATGGTCAGGTCGAGCTCATCGGCGATGGGCTGCAGCTTCTGGACGCGGTTCAGGACGTCGTCGTTCATGAACCGCTTGATCATGTTGGCGCCGCCCTTCTCGTCCGTGGCGCGCGAGCCTGCGGGCGGGGCCTCGCCCGGCTTGTACTTGCCGGTGAGCACGCCCTGCGCGACGGGGGACCACACGATCTGGCTCACGCCGGACTCCTCGGACGCGGGCACGACCTCGTCCTCGATGACGCGCCACAGCATCGAGTACTGGGGCTGGCTCGAGATCAGCTGGAAGTTGAGCTGGTCGGCGAGCTTCACTCCTTCGCGGATCTGGTCCGCGGTCCACTCGCTGACCCCGATGTACAGCGCCTTGCCCTGTCGCACGATGTCCGCGAACGCGGTCATCGTCTCCTCGAGCGGGGTCTCGTGGTCGTAGCGATGCGCCTGGTAGACGTCAACATAGTCGGTCTGGAGGCGGGTGAGCGAGCCGTTGATCGACTCCATGATGTGCTTGCGCGACAGGCCGGTGTCGTTGGCGCCGCCGGGGCCGGTGGGCCAGTAGACCTTGGTGAAGATCTCGAGGCTCTCGCGGCGCTCGCCCTTGAGAATGTCGCCCAGGACGGTTTCTGCTGCGGTGTTGGCGTACACGTCCGCGGTGTCGAAGGACGAGATGCCGACGTCGAGCGCCGCCCTCACACACGCCGCCGCCTGCTCGTTGGCGACCTGCGACGCGTGCGTCAGCCAGTTGCCGTACGTGAGCTCCGTGATCTTGAGGCCGGAGTTGCCGAGGTATCGATAGTTGATCATGCCCTCCACCCTACGGGGGTGGAGGGCACGTGTCCTACCGGATGGTCAGGGAGTTGGAGGCGCCCTGGAAACCGCCGGTCAGACCGGGTACTCGCCGCGCTTGACCTTGGGCCGCGGCACGCGGAAACGACGCAGGTTCAGCGCTCGCGCGATGATGTAGAACGTCCAGCCGCGAGGGATCTTGTTCTCCCCGAACTTGGCGATGAAGTGCTTCTTCACGCGGCGCACGGTGATGAAGGTCTCGATGCCCGCCGCGAGCACGACCACGTAGAAGAAGACGATGATGAGGAAGCCTGCGGGGCCCGCCTGGTTGAGGAACAGCGACAGGATCACGAACAGGATCGCGATGGGCAGCAGGAACTCGCCGATCGACATGCGCGCGTCCACGTAGTCGCGCAGGAAGCGCCGCTCGGGGCCGCGGTGCTCCAGGGGCATGTTGCGCTCGTCGCCCGCGCGCATGGCCTGGTACTCCTTCTCACGCTCGGCCCGCGCCTTCGCGCGACGCTCCTTGGCGTCGGCCTTCATGTCCACGACCAGGCCCCGCTTGTTGGCGGCCTCCTGCTCCTTGCGCTTGGGCGTGGGGCGTCCCTTGCCGACCACGGGGGCGTCCTCGGCGGGCGTGTCGGTGGCGGGGACCTCGACGGTCGAGTCGGGCGTGGTGCTGTCTTCGGTGTTCTTCTTCATGGGTTCCTTGCGTGATGCCGCGGTCGCGGCGGTCAGTCGTTCTTCGCGTCGATGGCCGGCAGCGCGAGCATCCGGTCGAGGGCGACCTTGGCCTCGGCCTGCGTCTGCGGGTCCACGACGATGGGGTTGACGGTCTCGCCAGCGGCGAGCGATTCCAGCGCCCACACCAGGTGGGGCAGGTCGATGCGGTTCATGGTCGAGCAGAAGCACACCGTGTCCTCAAGGAAGTGGATGTCCTTGTCGGGGTGCGCGTTCGCGAGACGGCGAACCAGATTGAGCTCGGTGCCGATCACCCACGAGGACCCGGGCTCCGCGGCGTCCAGCGTCTTGATGATGTACTCGGTCGAGCCCACGTAGTCGGCGCGCGTCACGACCTCGTGCGTGCACTCGGGGTGAACCAGCACGTTGATGCCGGGGACCTTCTCGCGGGCGGCCTCGACGTTCTCCTTGCGGAAGCGGCCGTGCACGGAGCAGTGGCCCTTCCACAGGATCACGCGGGCCCGCTGCAGCTCTTCCGGAGTGTTGCCGCCGTAGGGCTTGCGGGGGTCGTAGACCACGCAGTCCTCGAGCTCGAGGCCCAGCTTCAGCACGGCGGTGTTGCGGCCCAGATGCTGGTCGGGCAGGAACAGCACCTTGCCGTCGCCGTCGACGCCGCCCACCTGGTCGTAGGCCCAGCGCAGCGCGACCTCCGCGTTCGACGAGGTGCACACCACGCCCTGGTTGCGGCCGCAGAACGCCTTGATGGCGGCGGTCGAGTTCATGTAGGTGACGGGCACGGTGCGGTCCGCGATCCCCGCCTCGGCGAGCTGCTCCCAGGCATCCTCGACCTGGTTGATGTTCGCCATGTCCGCCATCGAGCAGCCGGCGGCCATGTCCGGCAGCACCACGGTCTGCTCGTCGGACGTCAGGATGTCCGCGCTCTCGGCCATGAAGTGCACGCCGCAGAAGACGATGAACTCCGCCTCGGGACGCGCGGCCGCGTCGCGCGCGAGTTTGAACGAGTCGCCCGTGACGTCAGCGAACTGGATGACTTCGTCGCGCTGGTAATGGTGGCCCAGGATGAAGACGCGGTCGCCCAGCGCCTCCTTGGCGGCGCGGGCGCGCTCGACGAGCCCCGGGTCCGATGCTGCAGGGAGGTCGCCCGGGCAGTCGACGCCGCGCTCGGACAGCGGGTCGCGGCGCTCTCCCAGCAGGAGCAGCGCCGGTGACGCGGCCGGTTCCGTGAAGGTCGTGCTCATGGGTGTCATTGTCGCACGCTCGTCACGGCACACTGGTGGGCATGCGCGTTACCGTCCTCGCCCAGCACTGGCCCGGCCAGGACGCGCCCGTGCCCGCTCCCGAGGTCGCGAGAATCGTGGCCGATGCCTGGGCCGGCGCCAGCGTCGATGCCTTTCCTCTTGGCGATGGGGGAGCACGCAGCGCCGATGCGCTGGCTGGCCCTCGTACCCGGGTGGGAGGTGCGGAGGTGGTCGAGGCGAGCGGCTCGCTGGTGCTCGCGCCTGCCGACGGCTCCGGACGGTGGGAGCCGAACGCTCTCGCCTCAGCGCTGCTGGGACTCGCCGCGGAGCATGCTGCGGGCCCCGCGCCCACCGTGGTGGTTCCCGTGGGCGACACGCCGGCTGCGGGCGACGCGACCGACGTCTGGCTGGGTGGCGTCGAGCAAATGCGGTCCGGGCTGCGGTCGATCGGGCTCGTGGCGGCCGTGGGCTCGCAGCGCCCGTTGCTGGGGCTGCGGGGAATGAGCGCCGCGTTGCGCGACGGCCGCGAGAACGATCATGCGATTGCGCTGGCCTCGCAGGAGCAGGAGGAGAGGTGGGGCGCGATCGCCCTGAGCGCCGATGCGGTGGCGGCCAAGCGCTCACTGCTGGGCGGGCAGCGGCTCTCGGATGCGCCCGGGTCGGGTGCGGCGGGGGGATTGGCCTATTGCCTGGCCGCCGCCGGCGCTGACCTGCAGGCCGCCGCGCCGCTGCTCGTGTCGCTCACGGGCGCACCGGAGGCCGCCGCCGAGGCCGATCTCGTGGTCGCTATCGTCCCCGAGCTCACTCCTCGCGACCTCGATGAAGGTGCGGCGCGTGCCGCCGCACTGCTCGCGGCGACCCGTGGCCTGCCTGCCGTCGTGCTGGCGCCCGACACGCGCATCGGCCGTCGTGACCTGATGAACGCGGGGCTGGCGGGAGTCCACGAGGGCCAGTCGGGCGTTGACGGTCTGCAGGACGCGGTGCGCCGGCTCGCGCAGACCTGGCGCCAGTAGACGCAGGGGCGGCGCGCCCATCAGGGGGTGTCGCCTCGCCTGTCGACGGGCGTACCCTAGGAGACACGAACGAGGAAAGGAGGCGGCCTATGACGGACACTGCAACGGAGGCTGTCGCTCACGGAGTCGTCATCACCGATGCGGCTGGAGCCAAGGTGAAGAGCCTGCTGGACCAGGAGGGTCGCGACGACCTTCGCCTGCGCCTGGCAGTGCAGCCCGGAGGCTGCTCCGGACTCATCTACCAGCTGTACTTCGACGAGCGCATGCTCGACGGCGACGCGATCCGCGACTTCGACGGTGTCGAGGTCGTTGTCGACAAGATGTCGGTGCCGTACCTGGACGGTGCGACCATCGACTTCGCCGACACGATCGAGAAGCAGGGTTTCACCATCGACAACCCGAACGCCGCGAGCTCGTGCGCGTGCGGCGACTCGTTCAGTTGATCTGACAGTTTTCGCGCCGACGGGCGGCGCCGGTCCCTCGCGGATCGCGCCGCCCGTTCGCGCGTCCGGGGTCGTGCGGCGAGGATGACTGGCAAGCCGATGGCGAGCTAGCCCTGCATGGTCCGGCGGACGTCCTCGAGGACGCGGGGGAGCGCCGCGAGGAAGCGTTCCACGTCCGCGTCCTGCACGTCGACGGGCAGGCCCAGCCGGAGATTGCCATGCGTGAGGGCTCCCATGGCGGCGAGCACCGCGCTGGGCTCAAACGTGTCCGATCCGCACGCCGAGCCCGATCCCACCGCGAAGCCCTCGCGATCCAGCCGTGACACGACCGGCTCTCCGTCCAGGTACATGAATGCGGCAGTGACGAGGTGGGGGAGCCGTTCGTCGGGATCGCCCACGATCGTCACTCCCTCGAGCGCGGCGAGCGCGTCGCGGATGCGCGCGGTGAGCGAGTGCAGCCGCTCGCGGGTTGCGGCCAGCGTCTCGAGACGCTCCTGGAGAGCGACCGCCGCGGCGAGCGCCAGGGGGATCGACACCCCTCCCGGAGCCAGTCCATCGCCTGGCCAGGCCTCGAGCCATCGCGTGCGCGGGCGCAGCGCAATCACGCCGATCCCGAGCGGCGCGCCCCAGTCGGCGGGATCCGCCATGAGCGCGTCCCAATGAACCGGGGCGTCGACATGGCCGATCGACGCGGAGGCGTCGACCACCAGCGGCACGCCGCCGGCAGCGGTGGCATCGACGAGCTCCTCGAGACGCTGCACCGTGCCGATCTCGTGATTCGCGTGCTGCACCAGCGACAGAGATGTAGCGGGGTCGGACACCAGCCGCGTGAAGGCCTCAGCGTCGGCATGGCCGTCGCGATCGACCGGGACGCGGTCCACGAGCCCCGGCGCCGTGTGCTCGGCCGCATCCAGCACGGCCCGGCGCTCGATCGACGTGGCGACGATGCGGTCGCGCCCGCGCCTGGCGCGGTGGATCCCCGCGATCGCGTGGTCGAACGCGGTGTGGGGACCGGAGACGAAGTGCAGCTGGGAGGGCTCTGCCCCAAGGGCGTCCGCGATGGCTTCGCGAGCGCCGTCGAGCACGGCCCTCGCGCGGCGTGACTCGGTGGTCAGGCGGCGCGGATCCGCCCATCCGTCGGCGAGCCCGGCGAGGAACGCCTCACGAGTCCGAAGCGTTACCGGAGCGCGACCTCCGGCGTCGAGGAACACGCGTGGGGCTGGCATGCCCCCACGGTATCGCGCGCTAGACTGACCGCGTGTCCAAGAAGCCACGCTCTGCCATGCCCCCGAAAGCCCTGATCGGTGCCATCGCGCTGGGTGCGTCTGCCCTGCTCGCTGGTTGTTCTCAGGGCATCGAGAACGGCGCTCTCCCGTCCACGCCCGACATCACCGACCAGACCGGAACCATCATCACGCTGTGGAATGGTTCGTGGATCGCCGCGCTCGTCGTCGGTGTCATCACCTGGGGTCTGATCCTGTGGTGCATCGCGGTGTACCGCAAGCGCAAGGACGACGACAAGCTGCCTGTGCAGACGCGCGTGCACCTGCCGCTCGAGCTGATGTACACGCTCGTGCCGCTGATGGCGATCGGCGTGCTGTTCAAGTACACCGCCGAGGACATCGCGGAGCTCACCGACGTCTCCGGCGATGCCGACGTCGAGATCCAGGTGGTCGGCAAGCAGTGGAGCTGGGACTTCAACTATCTCACCGACGACGTGTACGACCCGGGCGTGCAGGCGAACCTCACGGGCGAGGAGGGCGTCGAGGAGACGCTTCCCACGCTGTATCTGCCGGTCGACGAGACCGTGCACTTCTACCTGGACTCGCGCGACGTCATCCACTCGTTCTGGATCCCGGCCTTCCTCTACAAGGAGGACACCGTCCCGGGCAAGACCAACGAGTGGCAGGTCATGCCCACCGAGGTCGGCACCTACCAGGGCAAGTGTGCCGAGCTGTGCGGCGAGTACCACGCGTCGATGCTGTTCAACGTCAAGGTCGTGGAGCGTGCCGAGTACGACGCGTATATGCAGGAGCTGCGGGACCGCGGCAACGAAGGCGCACTGGGACTCGAGTACAGCCGCGACCAGGTCGTAAGGATCGCAGACGAGCACGGGGAGACTGAGTGATGGCCACCGTCGCGTACGAGAGCACCCACGTGGGTGACGCCCCGGCGATCACCGCCGCCCCCGAGCGCAAGGGCTCGATCGTGGTCAAGTGGATCACCTCGACCGACCACAAGACGATCGGGCACATGTACCTGATCACGTCGTTCATCTTCTTCATCATCGGCGGCGTGATGGCGCTACTGATCCGTGCGGAGCTGTTCGCCCCCGGCATGCAGGTGGTGCAGTCCGCCGAGCAGTACAACCAGCTGTTCACCATGCATGGCACGATCATGCTGCTGCTGTTCGCGACACCCCTGTTCGCGGGCTTTGCGAACGTCATCATGCCGCTCCAGATCGGCGCGCCCGACGTCGCCTTCCCGCGACTCAACATGTTCGCGTACTGGCTGTACCTGTTCGGCGGCCTGATCGCATCGGCGGGCTTCTTCACCCCGCAGGGCGCGGCGTCCTTCGGCTGGTTCGCGTACGCCCCGCTATCCAACGCCGTGTACTCGCCCGGCGTGGGTGGCAACCTGTGGGTCTTCGGACTCGCGCTCGGTGGCTTCGGCACCATCCTCGGTGCGGTCAACTTCATCACCACCATCGTGACGATGCGCGCCCCTGGCATGACCATGTTCCGCATGCCGATCTTCGTGTGGAACACGCTCGTCACGTCCATGCTCGTGCTGCTCGCGTTCCCGCCGCTGGCATCGGCGCTGTTCGCGCTGGGATCCGACCGCGTGCTGGGATCCCAGGTGTTCAACCCCGACAACGGGGGAGCGGTGCTGTGGCAGCACCTGTTCTGGTTCTTCGGCCATCCCGAGGTCTACATCATCGCGCTGCCGTTCTTCGGCATCGTCTCCGAGATCTTCCCCGTGTTCTCGCGCAAACCCCTGTTCGGGTATCACGGCCTGGTCTACGCGACCATCGCCATCGCGGCGCTGTCTGCGACCGTGTGGGCGCACCACATGTACGTGACGGGCGCGGTGCTCCTGCCGTTCTTCGCCTTCATGACCATGCTGATCGCGGTCCCGACAGGCGTGAAGTTCTTCAACTGGATCGGCACCATGTGGCGAGGGAAGCTCTCGTTCGAGACGCCGATGCTGTGGTCGCTCGGCTTCATCATCACGTTCCTCTTCGGTGGACTCACCGGCGTGATCCTGTCCTCGCCGCCGCTGGACTTCCCGGTGTCCGACTCGTACTTCGTGGTCGCGCACTTCCACTACGTGGTGTTCGGCACCGTGGTGTTTGCGATGTTCGCGGGCTTCTACTTCTGGTGGCCCAAGTTCACCGGCAAGATGCTCAACGAGCGCTGGGGCAAGGTTCACTTCTGGCTACTGTTCGTGGGCTTCCACACCACTTTCCTCATCCAGCACTGGCTGGGTGCCTCGGGCATGCCGCGACGCTACGTCGACTATCTGCCGGAGGACGGCTTCACGTTCATGAACCAGGTCTCGACCGTGGGCGCCGTGATCCTGGCGCTGTCGACGCTGCCGTTCCTGTGGAACGTCTACATCACGTCCAAGCGCGCATCCAAGGTGACCGTCGACGATCCATGGGGCTACGGCAACTCGCTCGAGTGGGCGACCAGCTGCCCGCCGCCGCGGCACAATTTCACCTCGATCCCGCGCATCCGATCGGAGCGCCCCGCGTTCGACCTGCATCACCCGGAGGCCGCAGCGCGCGACCATGCCGCGCACCACGGCGCGGGCACGGACCACGCACCCGTCACCCCGGCCTCGGACAAGGAGAACTGAGCCGTGCGCCTCGAGTCGAACATCTTCTGGATCCCCTCGATCTTCTTCTTCGTCGCCGCCACGGCGTACGGGATCTTCACGAGCTGGGCCGAGTGGGTGGGGGTCACGTGCATCCTCCTCACCGGTGGTCTGTTCCTCATGGTCGGCATCTACTTCAAGATGCTCGAGCGTCGCCACGGCGTCCGCCCCGAGGATGACGAGACCGGTGACATCGCCCAGCTCGCCGGCGAACAGGGTGTCTTCGCCCCGTGGAGCTGGTGGCCCCTGGTCATCTCGATTGGCGCCGCCCTGGCCTTCGTCGCCATGGCCGTCGGGTGGTGGATCATGGTCCCCGCAGGGATCATCGGCACCATCGGGCTCGTGGGCTGGGTCATGGAGTTCTCGACGGGTCGCCACGCGCACTGACTCCGACGCGGCGGCCCCCGCTGGTGCTGCTGTGCCCGTTGCAGTGCTGAGCGTCAGCCTTCCCGGCTGTGGCGCGCGCCGATGACCCCCACGAGTCGTGCGATGACCACGGCCACGAACAGTGTGCCGACCACGGCCTCGAGCGACAGCAGCGAGCGCGCCCACAGGGCGGTCGGGACCACGTCGCCGAACCCGAGGGTCGCGAGCGTCACGTAACTGGCATAGAAGAGGCTCTGCCACGGCACGGTGCCCGAGGCGACTGTCGGGTCCGTGAAGCTGCCCGGGGACTGCAGCTCCATGAGGCTGGCGGCGACGCCGAAGACCCCGCCCAGCAGCAGGTAGGCGCACACGGCGATCAGGAGCAGGTGAGAGACCTGTGCGTACGTCGGCGGCTTGATCAGCGCGGCCGCGAGCACGATGAGGAGAGCGAGTTGCAGCATGCCCACCCCGGCCAGCATCGCTACCTGAGCGGCCCCTGAGTCCTGCTGGATGGCGAACCACGTTCCCCCGACGATGGCCGCCGCAGCGAGCGCCAGCAGGGGCCAGTAGCGCTTTGCGTCGGCTCGAGCAGTGAGGACCACGTAGCCGATCACGCCTCCGTACACGAGCAGGTAGACGATGGTCCAACCTTGTCCCGCCTCGGTGACGGGGTAGCCGAACTGGAGGAGCGCGAGGCTTCCCAGGAGCAGCCACAGCGACGAGAGCCGCGCGACGGGCGCGTTGGTGTCGTCGCTCGGCTCGGCGGCGGAAGTCGTCATGACGCCACCCTAGCGATGAGAGGGTCCCCGAACGCGAAGGAGCGGGTCCCCGAAGGGAACCCGCTCCTGTCGACGTGCGACGGCTACTGGACGATGAGGCCCTGCGTAGCGGTCGCGGTGATGAAGCGCTGCTGGACGTTCGCCCAGTCCACCACGTTCCACCACGCCTTGACGTAGTCCGCCTTGACATTGCGGTACTGCAGGTAGAAGGCGTGCTCCCACATGTCGAGCATGAGCAGCGGGACCAGACCCACGGGGACGTTGCCCTGCTGGTCGTACAGCTGCACGATGATGAGCTTCTTGCCGATGGTGTCCCACGCGAGGATCGACCAGCCCGACCCCATGATCGTCATGGCGTTGTTCGTGAAGTGAGCCTGGAAGCCGTCGAACGAGCCGAAGTGCTCGTCGATCGCGGCCGCCAGGTCGCCCGTGGGCTTGTCGCCGCCGTCGGGCGACATGTTGGTCCAGAACACCGAGTGGTTGGTGTGGCCGCCGAGGTTGAAGGCGAGGGCCTTCTCAAGGCCGGCGATGGCTCCGAAGTCTCCGGAATCGCGCGCCCCGGCCATCTTCTCCAGCGCGGTGTTCGCACCGGCCACATACGCGGCGTGGTGCTTGCTGTGGTGCAGCTCCATGATCTCGCCGGCGATGTGCGGGTCGAGCGCGCCGTAGTCGTACGTGAGGTCGGGCAGTGTGTAGTCAGCCATTGTTCCTCCTGCTTCGAGCGCGGCGAGGGGCGCCGCGCATGGTTTCCGGGGTGACTCGTCGAGCCTATCGCCGTGCGCTGCGACAAGGCGACAGGACCCGTGGGTGTCAACCTCGCGGAGGGGTTGAGGATTCCCCGGAAGGCGTTCGCGTGCGCCAGGAACGACGAAGGGCCGGTCACCCGTGACGGGTGACCGGCCCTTCGTTCAGCCGATGCGGTGGCTGGCTACTTCTTGGCGCCGCCGTCGACCTGCTCCCACTCGGCGTCGAGGCGCTCGTCCGCCTGCTCTGCCTCAGCGGCCTCGTCGAGACCGTGAGGCGCGTGCTCGTCGTGGTGGTGGCGCGCCTCCTCCAGCTCGGCCGCGGTGACAGGCTCGATGCGCTCCTCGAAGTAGAAGCGCGACAGCGCCTGCTTGAAGCGATCCCAGCGGTAGCCCTTGCGGGCGACACCGTGGTCGTTGAGCTCGGGCGCGATCTCGAGCGGCGTGTAGTTCTCGTACGACACCCGGAGCCACAGCTCCTGCTCGTCGAGGGGCTCGTGCACCTCGATGTACTCGCCGTGCTCGTAGCGGACGATGGTGCCCGTCTCGTGTCCGTGGAGCACGAGCTCGCGATCCTTGCGCTGCAGACCCAGACAGATGCGCCTGGTGATCCAGAACGCCAGCGGCGGCAGGATGAACACACCCCACTGGAAGAAGATCGTGATGTCATTGAGCGACAGATGGAACAGGTTCGCGACGATGTCGTTCGAGCCTTCGATGACCAGGATCACGTAGAAGGTGATCATCGCGACACCGATGCCGGTGCGGACCGGGACGTTGCGCGGTCGATCGAGCACGTGCTTCTCGCCGCGGTCTCCGGTGGCCCAGGCCTCGATCCACGGGTACAGCGCGATGAACCCGAAGAACAGCGCGGGAACGACGGCGGCCGGGATCAGTATGTTGAGGGACAGCGTGTAGCCGCCGATCACCCACTCCGTCGGGAGGCCGAAGAGCCATCCTGGCCACATGCGCAGCAGGCCGTCGACGAACAGGATGTACCAGTCGGGCTGGGTTCCTGCCGAGACGGGGGAGGGGTCGTACGGGCCGTAGTTCCACACGGGGTTGATGGTGAACAGCGACGCGACCAGGGCGATGATGCCGAAGACCACGAAGAAGAAGCCGCCCGCCTTGGCCGTGTAGACCGGGAACAGCGGAAGCCCCACGACGTTGCGGTGGCTCTTGCCTCCACCCGGGTACTGCGTGTGCTTGTGCAGGAACACCAGGAACAGGTGCAGCGCGACCAGCGCGAGGATGAGGCCGGGCACCAACAGGATGTGCGCGGTGAAAAGTCGGGGGATGATGTCCGTGCCCGGATACTCGCCGCCGAACAGCCAGTACGAGATGTAGGTGCCGATGATCGGCACGCCCTTGATCACACCGTCGATGATCCGCAGGCCGTTTCCGGAGAGGACGTCGTCCGGGAGCGAGTAGCCGGTGAAGCCGGCCGCGAGACCGAGGATCATCAGGGTGAAGCCCACGAGCCAGTTGAGCTCGCGCGGCTTGCGGAACGCGCCCGTGAAGAACACGCGGCACATGTGCACCATGATCGCCGCCAGGAACAGGAGCGCCGCCCAGTGGTGGATCTGGCGGATCAGCAGACCGCCGGGAACCTCGAACGACGTCTTGAGAGTCGAGGCGAAGGCCTCCGTCATCGCGACGCCGTGCATGGTGGCGAACGGACCCTCGTAGTGGACCTCGGTCATCGAGGGCACGAAGAAGGCCGTGAGGAACACGCCCGAGAGCAGCAGCACGACGAACGAGTACAGCGCGATCTCGCCGAGCATGAAGGACCAGTGGTCCGGGAAGAGCTTACGCGCGAAGAACTTGACGAAGCCGCCGATCGACGTGCGCTCGTCGACGTAGTTGGCGGTGCCGGCCGCGGCGGAGTTCAGCTTGGTGCCCATCAGTGGCTCTCCTCCTCGACAGTCGCGTCGCCGCCCTTGAGGCGGTCCCAGTAGGACGGGCCGATGGGCTCGTCGAAGTCAGCCTGGGCGACGATGTAGCCGTCGTCATCCACCGCAATGGGAAGCTGCGGGAGCGGCCGCTTGGCGGGTCCGAAGACCACCTTGGCGCCGTCGGCGACGTCGAAGGTCGACTGGTGGCACGGGCACAGCAGGTGGTGGGTCTGCTGCTCGTAGAGCGCGACGGGGCATCCGACGTGCGTGCAGATCTTCGAGTACGCGACGATGCCGTCGAAGGACCAGTCCTCGCGTCCCTCCTGGATCTTGAGGTCGGCAGGGTCGAGCCTGACCAGCAGCACCACGGCCTTGGCCTTCTCGGAGATGAGGTGGTGGTGGTCGAGGTCGTTCAGCCCCTCGGGGATGACGTGGAACACCGAGCCGATGGTGACGTCCGCCGCCCGGATGGGAGCCCCGTCGGGGTCGCGCGCGAGGCGGACTCCAGGACCCCACAGCGTGTGGCGGAACTTCGACACGTTCCAGTCGCCACCCATGTTCCCGATCTGCGGGACTAGGATGCCCAGAGGAGCGATCGCCAGCGCAGTGATGAGCGAGCCCTTGAGAACGCTGCGTCGCTTCGCACCGCCCAGACCGGAGTCCTCGACGCCGTCCTTGAGGTTCTGGATCGCGCCTTCGCGGGCCTCATCCGAGCTGCGGAGCTCGTGGCGGTCCTCGGTCATCTCGTGGTCGCGCATGAGGGTCTTGGCCCAGTGGATCGCGCCCAGACCGATGCCGATCATGGCGAGGAAGGTGCCGATGCCGATCCACATGTTGACCTGGCGGATCGAGTCGACGTCGCCAGGGTCGATGTCGTTGAGCGAGAAGTACGCCCAGATCGCGACCACGGTGCCGAGGGCGGAGAGCCCGAACAGCGCCGCGACCTGGCGCTCGGCCTTCTTGTCCGCCTTGTCATCGACGTCGGAGCGGCGCGGGCGGTGGTAGCCCAGGCCGGGGTTTTCGTGACCGTTCATCGGGTCGAGGTCGGTCTCGTGTTCAGTGCTGTGTTCAGGGGCACTCATGAGGAACGGGCTCCAACCCAGATGGTGCTTGCGATGATCAGTCCGAGCAGGACGATCCAGGCCCACATGCCCTCGGACACCGGTCCGATGGCGCCAAGGCTGAGACCGCCGGGCGAGCCGTTGCTCTGGAAGTCGAGGTAGGCGATGACGTCGCGCTTCTGCTCCGGAGTGACGTTCGCGTCGTTGAACACGGGCATCGACTGCGGGCCGGTCAGCATCGCCTCGTAGATGTGGGTCGGAGTCGTCTCCAGCAGCGACGGGGCGAACTTGCCCTGTGTCAGGGCGCCGCCGCCACCGATCGAGCCGTGGCACATCGCGCAGTTGGTGCGGAAGACCAGCATGCCGTTCGCGGCGTCGCCCAGCTCGGGGTCGACCTGCTCGGCCGTGGGAATCGCCGGGCCGGCACCGAGCGACGCGACCCACGCTGCGAGCTGCGCGATCTGCTCGTCGGAGAACTGCACCGGCTTGGCCGGCGCCTGAGGCCCGGAGGCCTGCATCGGCATGCGGCCGGTGCCCACCTGGAAGTCGACTGCGGCGGCGCCCACGCCCACGAGCGACGGCGCGACGCCGTCCTGGCCCTGGGCGTCGAGCCCATGGCAGGACGCGCAGTTGGCGGCGAACAGCCGCTCGCCGTCGGCGACGTCCTCGGCTGATGCCTCCGTGGTGGCGGTGGCGGGGGTGGGCGCGGCGATGGCCGCGATGCCCGTGATGAGTGCGAGCAGTGCCAGGACCAGCAGCAGCGGGGCTGCGCGGTGATGACGCCTGCGGGCGATCGAATGCATCAGGTGAGTATCCCTACTGAACCAGGTAGATCACGGCGAACAGGGCGATCCAGACCACGTCGACGAAGTGCCAGTAGTAGGACACGACGATCGTGGTGGTGGCTTCGTGCGTGCCGAACTTCTTGGCGGTGAACGAGCGGCCCAGCACGAAGAGCATGGCGATGAGGCCGCCCAGCACGTGCAGGCCGTGGAAGCCGGTGGTGAGGTAGAACACGGAGCCGTACGGGCTCGACGAGATCGTCAGCCCCTCGGACACCAGAGCGGCGTACTCGTACACCTGGCCCGCGATGAACACCGAGCCCATGATGTAGGTGAGCACGAACCACTCGTGCATGCCCCAGCGGCGCACGTTCCAGATCGAGCCTTCGCGGCGGCGCTGGTAGCGCTCGGCCGCGAACACTCCCGCCTGCGCCGTGAAGGACGACAGCACCAGGACTGTGGTGTTGGCCAGAGCGAAGGGGATGTTCAGCAGTTCCGTCTGCTCAGCCCAGACCTCAGGGACCTGCGCACGCAGGGTGAAGTACATGGCGAACAGTCCGGCGAAGAACATCAGCTCAGAGCTGAGCCAGACGATCGTTCCTACTGCTACCTGATTCGGGCGCGTCGCATGGATGGGAGACGGCACAGTCGTCGTCGCGTGGGACATGCGACCCATTATTGCCTAAGACTTAGGTCCTAGAAGCCAGAACGCGCGGACAGTTCCGGACGTTCCCGACGCGACCGGCAGCATGCCGTCCGGATCGTGCCAGAATGGACGCCATGACTGGCACTGGTGACGTGGCGAAGCGCGGCGATTCCTCGGTGGGAGCGGCGAAGGCTCGCATCCTTCTGTACAGCGACGACCGGAACGTGCGGGATAAGGTGCGGTTCGCGGTCGGATCCGCGACTCACGGCCGCCAGATCGAGTGGCTCGAGACGGCCACGCACGACGCCGTGATCGACGCCGTCGACAACCAGCGCTTCGACCTGCTGATCCTCGACGGCGAGGCGGCGAAGTCCGGCGGCATGGGCATCTGCCGCCAGATCAAGCACGAGATCTACGACTGCCCGCAGATCATGCTGCTCGTGGGCCGTCCGGGAGACGCCTGGCTCGCGACGTGGTCCGAGGCGGACGCCGCAGTGGCGCACCCGCTTGACCCGTTTGCGGTGCGCGACACCGTGGACTCCTTCTTCGCCCCAGCCGAGCACTCCGCCTGAGTCTTCCCCCAGCACCCACCGTCGAGGAGGCGCCGTGGCCACCCTGCAGTCATTGCTGTCGCGTCTGGTCGAGCACGAGGACCTGACCGCTGAGGAGACGGCCGCAGTCATGGACGACGTCCTCACGGACTCGGCATCACCGGTGCAGGTCGCCGCCTTTCTCGCGGCGCTGCGCGTCAAGCGGGAGACCCCTGCGGAGGTCGCGGGCCTCGCGAAGGCGATGCTCGACCACGCTGTGCGCTTCGAGGTTCCGGGCCGCTCGGTCGACATCGTCGGCACGGGTGGCGACGGCGCTCACACCGTCAACATCTCGACCATGGCCTCGCTCGTCATCGCGGGCACCGGATTGACCGTGGTCAAGCACGGCAACCGCGCCGCGACGTCCAAGTCGGGCAGCGCAGACGTGCTCGCTGCGCTGGGCGTCAACCTCGAGGCGTCTCCTGAGCGCGTGGCCGAGCTCGCCACCGAGGTGGGCATCACGTTCTGCTTTGCGCAGGTGTTCCACCCGTCGATGCGTTTCGCGATGCCCATTCGCAAGGAGATGGGCGTCCCCACGACGTTCAACATCCTGGGGCCGCTGACCAACCCCGCGCAGCCGCAGGCGACGGCGATCGGATCGTCGAGCATGCGGGTGTCGCCGGTGCTGGCCGGCGTCATCGCGTCGCAGGGGCGCGAGGCGCTCGTGTTCCACGGCGACGACGGTCTTGACGAGCTCGCCCCGACGGGCGCCGCGACTGTGTGGGAGGTGCGCGGGGGAGAAGTCACGGAGCTGCGGCTCGATCCCGTGGCGGACCTGGGTCGTGCCCGGATCTCCCTCGAGGACCTGCGCGGCGGTGAGGCCGAGGAGAACGCCCAGGTCGCCCGCGAACTGCTCGCAGGCAAGGCCGGACCGGTGCGCGACACGGTGGTGCTCAACGCCGCTGCGGGCATCGTGGCAGACGCGACGCTCGAAGGCACGGCGTCCGGCAGCATCGTCGAGCGCTTCAGCGCCGCGATGGCACTGGCTGAGCGGGCGATTGACTCCGGCGCGGCCGCGGACGTGCTCGACCGCTGGGTTGCCGCCACTCGCGCCTGACCACTCAAGCCTGAGCCGCCGCGACTGAGCGGCCTCGGCTGCTGACACCCGCATCGTCCCTGCTCCAGGCACGTATGCAGGCGGGCCGCACGCAACTTTCGTGCCGATTCCGGCATTCCGTTGGACTTGCACGATCGCATCGATATCGTTTTCGAACCGGCCCGCCGTGGGGTCGTGGTGGCGCCGCGCGTCGTCAGCGCTCCGCGGTGCGATGCCTGAATCGAACGCGTAAAGGAGCGCTCATGCGGTTCTCAGTCCGCCCCGCCGTGTCCCTCGCCCTGTGTGGCCTGCTGGCGGCGACCATCGGCCTCGTGCCAGCCTTCTCGACCACCGCCGTCGCGGCGACCACTGTCTCCTCGGTGGATTTCGAGGATGAGTCCACGGGTGACTGGGTGGCGAATGGGTCGCCGGTGCTGGACTACGTGACGGATGGGACGGTGCTGTCGATCACCCGGGCCGCTGACTATGAGGGCATCGCGCTCGGTGGTGTGTTCACCGGTGGAGAGACCTACACGTTCTCGATGAAGGCTCGGCTCGAGGATGGGGCGGCCGATGCGGGGGTGCGGTTCGTCGCCACGGATGACACGACCACGTGGGACTGGGTGGGCAACACCACGGTCACCGATGGTGAGTGGACCACCGTGACGGGGCAGTACACGTTCCCGGCTGGCGATGCGTCCGGGTGGAAGGTGTTCATCGGCTCGGACAACGCCGATCCCGACGATCCCTACGGGCTGCTGATTGACGACCTCTCGGTGGTGGCGGAGGACTCCGTCGACCCTGAACCGGAGCCGTGCGAGCCCTTCACGTCGATCGACTTCGAAGACGGCACCACGGGCACCTGGATCGCCAACGATGCCGCCACGCTCGCCGTGGTCGACGACGGCTCCGGGACCAACAACGTGCTCGAGATCACGGAGCGCACCGCGACTCACTTCGGCATCCAGTCGCCGACGGGCGAGTTCGACCCGGGAGTCGAGTACACCTTCTCGGCTGTGGTCGAGGTTCCCGAGGCCGCCAACGCGCGCTTCATCGCCTTCGACGAATCGACCGGAGATGTCTACAACTGGGTGGGCGACACCGCGATCGCTGGCGCGACGCCCACGACGGTCTCGGGGACGTTCACCTTTGGCTCAGACAGCATCGGCACCGCCAAGGTGTACATCGAGGTCGCGTCCCTGGACGACTACCTGGTCGACGACATCCTCGTGACGGCGCCGTGCGGCAGCGGTCCCGACCCGGATCCGTGCGAGCCTGAGACCGTCGTGATCGGCTCGTACGCGTTCGACGCCGGCATCGACCCCTGGTCGGGTCGCGGCGCTTCGGTGGCGCACAACGGTGCCGAGGGCGACGACGAGGCCGGCAGCATGGCGGTCTCCGGACGCACCGCGAACTGGAACGGCGCCCAACTCGACGTGAGCTCGCTGGTCACGGAGGGTACGTACACGGTCACCTCATCCGTGAAGCTCGTCGACTCCGCCGACGACGGTGCCGAGCTCAACATGGGCATGCAGACCCCCGGAGCCGACAACGAGTACCCCTGGGTCGGCAATCGTGCCGCGATCACCGCCGGCGCATGGGTGGAGCTCTCCGGTCAGTACACCGTCGACCCGTCGACGCCTCCGTCCGTCCTGTACTTCGAGTCGGGGGGCTCGCTCGCCGACTTCCTCGTCGACGACGTGACCATCACTCAGGAGACCTCGTGCGACGGAGGAGGCGACGGCCCTCCGCCGGGCACCATCGCGTTCAGCACCGACTTCGAGAACGGCGGGCTTGACGGCTGGGAGTTCCGTGACAACGGCGCCGAGGTGCCCGATGGAGCGCCCACACCCGGGGTCGAGTTGTCGACCGCGCAGTCGCAGAGCCCTGATCACTCGGCGGCCGTGGTCAACCGCACGTCCCAGGGTCACGGCATCCGCATCGAGGTCACGGATCTGCTCGAGACCGGCGCGCAGTACGAGGTGACGGCATCCTTCCGCTTCGCTGATGGCGAGGAGGCCGGAGACATCTGGATGTCGCTGCAGAATGGCGAATCCACGTTCTCGACGCTCGGGCAGTTCTCGGGCATGTCGAACAGCGAGTGGGTCACGGTCACCGGCACCTTCACGATGCCGTCGGTCGCCGCGGGTGACCAAGCGTGGATTTACTTCGAGACTGCGTATGACGGCGGCGCCGCGGGCAACACCTCGACGTTCTACGTCGACGACATCAGTGGCGTGGTGCCCGAGCCGCCCGTGGTGCAGGACCTGACACCGCTGAAGGACACGGTGCCGTTCCCCATGGGCGTCGCGATCGACTCGCGCGAGACGGTGGGTGCTCCCGCAGAGCTGCTGCTCAAGCACTTCGATCAGATCACGCCGGAGAACTTCATGAAGCCCGAGGCCTGGTACGACGCAGACGGCAACTGGTCGCCCAACTCGGGCGAGATCGATGCGCTCATGGACTTCGCGCAGGAGAACGACCTGGGACTGTACGGACACGTGCTGGTGTGGCACAGCCAGACGCCCGACTTCTTCTTCCAGCGCGACGACGGCACGTGGCTCGACGGCGACGTCCCCGCAGACCGCGAGCTGCTGCGGTCGCGCATGGAGGAGCACATCGACAACGTCGCTGAGTACCTCAGCGCGTGGGGCGAGTTCGGCGGCGACAACCCCGTGGTCGCGTTCGATGTGGTCAACGAGGTCATCGACGACTCGGCCGCGTACGACGACGGCATGCGCCGCTCGTACTGGTACCAGATCCTGGGCGAGACGTTCGTGGACGACGCCTTCCACTTCGCGGACCAGGCGTTCAACGTGGACCACGCGGCCTCGGGCGCGGACCGGCCGGTCACGTTGTTCATCAATGACTACAACACCGAGCAGTCGGGCAAGCGCGGCCGCTACCTGGGCCTCATCCAGCGTCTGATCACGCGCGGGGCACCCATCGATGGCGTCGGCCACCAGTTCCACGTCAACCTATCGCTCCCGGTGTCCAACCTCGAGCAGGCGATCGTGGATGCACAGGCGCTGGGCCTGATCCAGGCCGTGACCGAGCTCGACGTGACCACCGGAGTGCCTGAGTCCGAGGCGAAGTTCATCGACCAGGGCTACTACTACCGCGACGCCTTCGAGATCTTCCGCACGTACGCGGACGACCTGTTCTGCGCGACCGTGTGGGGCCTGATCGACTCCAGGAGCTGGCGCGACGACAACGGCGGTCCGCTCGTGTTCGATGATGGCTTCCAGGCGAAGCCGGCGTACTACGGCATCGTCGACGGCGAAGGAGGCACGGACCCCTTGCCGCCGCGCTTGCGGACGGCCAACGTCTTCGCGGGCTCCGTAGCGCTCGACGGAGACGCCACCACGTCGCCCGTGTGGGAGCGGCTGCCACTGCTGCCCCTCGAGGGTCACGGCGACTTCCAGTTCCGTTGGGCCGAGGATCACCTCACGGTGTACGTGACCGTGGAGGACGGCACGGCCGATGCGGCTGACGGTCTCGAGTTCACGCTCGGCACCACGGATTTCACGTTGGGGCGGGACGGTGCGGGCGACGTGGACGGCGTCATCAACGAGACCGGCACGGGCTACGACGCAGTTGTGCACATCCCGCTCGCGGCAGCCGCGGAGGGTGACACGATCGAATTCGATGCTCGCATTGTCGACGGCTCGGACACCCATGGCTGGAACACTCCCGGCGTGACCGGCACGCTCACGCTGGTGGAGGAGTTGTCGTACACCGAGATCCCGGAGGCGGACGAGGCGCCGGTGATCGACGGTGACAAGGAGTCTCTGTGGAGCGGCGCCTCCATGATGGAGACTCTCAAAGAGGTCTCCGGCACCGGTGGTGCGATCGGCACCTTCCACACGCTCTGGAAGGGCACCACCCTCTACGTCTACGCGGAGATCGCCGACGACGTGATCGACGTGTCCGGATCCGACCCCTGGATCCAGGATTCCGTCGAGATCTACGTCGACGCTGGGAACTTCAAGAACGGCGCGTACCGCTACGACGACACGCAGATCCGCATCAACGCGGACAACGTGGTGTCGTTCGGCACCGGCGACGAGACGTTCCAGGCCAACCGGGTCGAATCGGCGACCTCGGTCATCGATGGAGGCTACGCGGTCGAGGCGGCGATCTCGCTCCTCGAGTACGGAGGGGAGGGAACGTTCCACGGGCTCGACGTCCAGGTGAACGACGCCACCGCGGGCGCGCGCGACGCGATCCGCGACTGGGCGGACCCGACGGGCGCCGGGTATCAGTCCACCGCTCGCTGGGGCGTGGCCCGGTTGGTCGCAGCCGAGGACGGCAAGCCCGGCAACGGCGGCAAGCCCGGCAATGGCGGCGGCAACCCCGGTGGCGGCCCGGGCCATGGGAACGGTGCGCCGCCCTTCCTCAACGAGGATGGCGTACTCGAGCTGCCCAACGGCAAGCTCGTGGCTCCGGGGTCGGCGAGGCCCGGTCAGCGGATCACGCTGGGCGTAGGGACACAGCACAGCGGGACCTCGTCGTTCACCGTCCTGTACTCGGAGCCGGAACTGATCGGCACGGGCATCGTGTCACCTGAAGGCACGTTGAGCGTGACGATTCCTCTGTCGACCGCGCTAGGGGAGCATACGATCGCGGTCTACGACGCCGAGGGGAACGTGCTCGGGTGGGCGCCCATCAGCATCGTGGCGTCCGACGCAGCTCTGTCGGACACGGGAGCGCCAGGCTTCCAGATTCCTGTGGCCGTCGCGCTGCTGCTCCTGTTGGCAGGCGGAACGATGGTCCTCAGCTCGCGTCGCCTGCGAGCCGACGCGCGCTGAGCGAAGCCGTCCGGTCCCCGCGCCGAGCAGTCAGCGCGGGGACCGGCGCCTGTCCGTATCTCCCACGGTGTCGCGGTCGGATCGACGCGCTTCGACCCACCTGCCGTAGCGCCCGGGCCCCGCGACAGGGGAGCTCCACTCGCCGTCGACATACAGCAGGCGTGTCCCCGGCGCCTCGAGCCACCGCAGGATGAGCTCCTGCTCCTCGATCAGCGGCGTGAGGCCCAGATCGAGATCGGCCGCCTGGTCGCGCAGTTCACTGGCCGCGTTCCACACTCCGCTCTCGACCCGACGCGAGCCCGTCAGGCATCCACTGGCGACAGAGATCACGTCCCACCGGTCGTCGATGCGGCGAACAGCGACGATGCGGCACGCCCGGAGCGACCGTAGGCGCTGCTGGCGTATCGCGCCATCGATCAGCGAGCTGAGTCCGTCGCGGACCTCGCGGGCGCGCTCGTAATCGAGCGACTCGGCATACGCGGCGACTGCGGACTCGAGTCTGTCGACCACGACCGAGACCTCGCCGTCGACAGCGGCCCCGGCGGCGGACGTGACTTCGCCGTAGTCGGCGTCCTCGCCCCGAACGCACGGCGCCGAGCAGGCGCCGGTGTCCTTCAGCAGACACGCGCGCGCGCCCGCGCGAGGCACGATCGGCAGTCGCGTCGTGCAGGTCCTGATCGCGAGGGCGTCCTGAAGCACGGAGATCGCCTCCCGCGCGGCGCCCGCCGAGCGCATCGGCCCGAGCCACCCGGCCTGACCCGAAGCTGAGCGGGACACAGACAGTCGCGGGTAGCGCTCGTCGGTGAGCTTGACCCAGGCCGTCTGCTCCGGTCGCATGGAGCGTCGGTTGTACCGCGGCCGGTGCTGGTCGATCATCCGCACCTCGAGGATGTTGGCCTCGAGTTCGGTCGCGCACACGGTCGTGTCGACGTCGGTGGCGAGCTCGAGCATCTCTCGGATCCCGCGGCGGCTCTCGCCTCGCGTGAAGTAGGACTTCACGCGGGAGCGCAGGTTGCGCGACGTGCCGACGTACAGCGCTTCGCCCCGGGGTCCGCGGAAGACGTAGACGCCGGGCTTGGTGGGGAGGCGGTCGGCCATGGTGGCCTTGCGGCGCACCGTGCTCGGCACCGGGTTGCGCAGAGCGTCGAGGTCCTCGCGGTGGGTGATGCCGAATGCCGCGAGCCTCTCGAGCATGCCGTGGAGGATCTCCGACGTGGCGCGAGCGTCCTCGAGAGCCCGGTGATTGGGCGTGACACGAGTCCCGAACACTCGCGCCAGAGTCGCAAGCTTGCGGTTGGGCGCCTCTTCCTTGGTCACAGCGCGGCGCGCGACCGTGACGGTGTCGACGACCTCGGGGTGAGGCCACGCGTACCCCTCGGCCGTGCAGGCGGCCCTCAGGAAGCCCACGTCGAACCGAGCATTGTGGGCCACGAGAACCGCGTCGCCCAGGAACTCCAGGAAGCTGGGCAGCACCTCGTGGATGCGAGGCGCGGCCGTCACCATGGCATCGGTGATGCCGGTGAGCGCCACGATCATCGGCGGGATCGCCATGCCCGGGTCGACCAGCGTCTGGTACTCGCCGATGACCTCGCCGCCGCGGGTCTTGACCGCGCCGATCTCGGTGATCGCACAGTCGTTCGGCGACGCACCGGTGGTCTCGAGGTCGACCACGACGAACGTGGTGCTCGACAGGGGCTCGCCGATGTCGACGAGGCTCGCCTGTGCGGGTGCGGTCATGGTCAGACGGTAACCCGGTCCACTGACAAAGCGGACTTCCGAGGCCAATGTCAGAGGCCCGTCATAGCCTGCGAGGCATGATCATCGATTGCGATTCATGCGAGGTCCGGGGAAAGGCCTGCGGCGACTGCGTCGTGTCCTTCCTCACGATCCCGGTGCGCCAGCCGGAACCCGTCCACATGGACGACGATCAGGCCGCTGCGGTGGACGCCATGGTGCAGGGCGGGCTCGTGCCGCCGCTGCGCCTGGTCCCAGGGGAGCGGGCCAGTTGAGGACCCCGCGGGTTGTCAGCGCTGGGAGTGCTTCGACGTGTAGATCGCGTCGATCTCGTGGGAGTACTTCTCCAGCACCCTCGCGCGCTTCACCTTCATCGACGGCGTCAGCATGCCGTTATCGATGGTGAGGTCGTCGTCGAGGACGCGGAAGGTGCGCACGGACTCAGCCTTGGAGACCGCGGTGTTCGCACGGTCGATGGCGTTCTGCACACGGGCGAGGATGCGCTCGTCCTTCGCGGCCTGCTCCACGGTCATCGGCTCCATGCCCTTGCTCTTGAGCCATCCGGGCAGCGCCTCCGCGTCGAGGGTGACGAGAGCGGCGATGAACGGCTGCGCGTCGCCAACGACCACGCACTGGCTCACGAGGACGTACGAGCGGACGCGGTCCTCGAGCTCGGCGGGCGCGACGTTCTTGCCTCCCGCGGTGACGATGATCTCCTTCTTGCGTCCCGTGATCGTGAGGTAGCCGTCCTCGTCCTGGTTGCCGATGTCGCCGGTGTGGAACCACCCGTCCTGAATCGCGGCGGCCGTCGCGTCGGGGTTGTGGTGATAGCCCTCGAAGAGCTGCTCGCCGCGCATCAGGATCTCGCCGTCCTCCGCGATCGTGACCTCGATGCCGGGCAGCGGCGGTCCGACGGTGCCGATCTTCGACAGCTCGGGGAGGTTCACGTGCGACGCGGCGTTTGTCTCGGTGAGGCCGTAGCCCTCGAGCACGGTCAGGCCGAGCCCTCGGTAGAAGTGGCCCAGGCGGTCGCCCAGCGGCGCCGAACCCGAGATGGCCCAGTGCGCTCGGCCGCCCAGGACCTCGCGGATCTTCGCGAGCACGAGTTTGTCCGCGACCGCGTGGCGCAGCCTCAGTCCCATGCCCGGCCCGCCGGCGTCGAGCGCCTTCGAGTAGTCGATCGCCTGCTTCGCGGCCCAGCGGAAGATCTTGACCTTGCCGCCTTCGGCGGCCTTCTGCTCGGACGCGTTGTAGACCTTCTCGAACACGCGGGGAACCGCGAGCACCAGCGTGGGGTGGAAGGACTGCATCGCCGGCACGAGCTTCGACGGGTCGGGGCAGAACCCGATGACCATGCCCGACGCGACCAGCGCGATCTCGACCAGGCGCGCGAGCGAGTGCGCGAGGGTCAGGAACAGTACCGTCGAGGCGCCCTCCTCGAAGAGGACGGCGCCCATCTTGTCCTGGATGCCGGTGATGTGACGGACGTAGGAGAAGTGCGTGAGCCTCACGCCCTTGGGCCTCCCCGTGGTCCCCGACGTGTACATGATGGTCGCGAGCGACTCGTGGCTGAGCGTCGCGATCCGTTCCGCCAGCGTGCTGTCGCTCACGCCTGTTCCCTGGGCCACGAGATCGTCGAGGGCGCCGTCGTCGATGGTGAGCACCGTCTCGAGGGGGCTCTCCTCGTCCGCGGCCGCGGCCCGTGCGCGCGCGGTGTGCTCGGCCGTCTCGGCCACGACGACCTTGACCCCGGCGTCCGAGGTGATCCAGTCGATCTGTGATTCGGAAGACGTGTCGTAGATGGGCACAGGAACAGCGCCAGCGGACATGATGGCGAAGTCGAGGATGGTCCACTCGTAGCGCGTGCGAGACAAGATGGCGACCCGGTCACCCGTGGCGACGCCCATCGCGATCAAGCCCTTCGCGACGTCGTTGACGTGCTTCTGTGCCTGAGCGCCCGTCACATCCACCCATGCGTCATCAGCGTCGGGATATCGCATGACCACCCTGTCCGCGTGCTGGGTCCACGCGGCGGTGACGAGCGCGATGATGCTGGGCGGATAGTCGATCGCCGGGGTTCCCATGGGTGTCTCCGTTGGCAGTCAGGATGGTGCCGCTCACGATACTCTTTTCGGTGAGTCCCGACCTACCCGCTAAGGAGAACTCGTTCATGCATGCCATCGGCGTCGACATCGGCGGTACGAAGATCGCGGTGGGCGTCGTGGACAACGATGGCGTGATCGTCGAGAAGGTGCGTCGCAAGACTCAGCCGGAGGACGCCGCGAGCATCGACGCCGCGATCGCCGATGCCGTGGCCGAGCTGGCGCAGCGCCACGAGTTCCACCACGTGGGGCTTGCTGCTGCGGGCTTCGTGTCGTCGGATCGCCGCCGCGTGCTCTTCGCGCCGAACATCGCGTGGCGCGAGTACGACCTCGCGGAGAAGGTCGAGGCGCTCATCGGGCGCGATGACGTCCGGGTCGTGGTCGAGAACGACGCGAACGCCGCCGGCTGGGGAGAGTACCGGTACGGCGCGGGCCGCGACGTGCGGCACATGATCATGCTGACGATCGGCACCGGACTGGGAGCGGCGATCATCTCGGAAGGCCAGCTCCTGCGCGGCGCCTACGGCTTCGCTGCCGAGCTGGGCCACCTGCGCGTCAAGCCGGGCGGGCACCCGTGCGGTTGCGGCCACCGTGGCTGCTGGGAGCAGTACGCCTCCGGGTCCGCGCTCGTGCGCGAGGCGCGCCGCGCCGCCACCGAGCGTTCCGTGCGTGCAGCGGGCCTGATCGCACGCGCTGGCGGCGATCCCGCGAAGATCATCGGGCCGCACGTGACGGCCGCGGCCGAGGACGGCGACGAGCTCGGCATCGAGCTCCTTGCGGAGCTCGGCGAGTGGATCGGCGCCGGATCGGCATCGCTCGCCGCGGTGCTCGACCCCGAGGCCTTCGTCGTGGGTGGGGGAGTGATCGGCGCGGGGGAGATGCTGTTGGCCCCGGCCCGCGAGTCGTACCTCGAGCACCTGCCGGCTCTCGGACACCGGCCCGTCGCACCAATCGTCGCCGCGGCCATGGGCAATGACGCCGGCATCGTCGGCGCTGCGGCACTCGCCCGCGAGGCCGGGCTGACGCAGGACTGAGGGAAGCGAGGAGCCGTCACGGCATGAGCGCCTACTACACGCTGTTCAAGCATGTGCTGATCGGGCCCCCGCTGAAGGGCTACTACCGTCCGTGGGTGGAGGGCACCGAGCACATCCCCGAGACGGGCGGGGCGATCCTGGCGTCGAACCACCTGGCGGTCTCTGACTCGTTCTTCCTGCCGCTCGTCATCAAGCGCAAGGTTGTCTTCCTCGGCAAGTCCGAGTACTTCACCGGCAAGGGCGTGAAGGGCTACGCGACGCGTGCGTTCATGGAGGGCGTCGGCACCATTCCCGTGCATCGCGGCGGCGGGAGGGCCTCCGAGGCGGCGCTGCGCACCGGTCTCCAGGTGCTCCAGTCGGGAGAGCTGCTCGGCATCTACCCCGAGGGCACTCGCAGCCCCGACGGCAGGCTCTACCGAGGCAAGACGGGCCTCGCCCGCATGGCGATCGAGGCCGGCGTCCCCATCATCCCCGTGGCGATGATCGGCACGGACGTCGCCCAGCCCATCGGTCAGAAGGTGCCGAGCCGTACGGACATCGGCGTGCGCATCGGCCCGGCGATCCGGCTCGATGCCCACGCGGGCCGTCAGGACGACCGCGAGGTGCTGCGCGACGTCACTGACGCCGTCATGAAGGCCATCCAGGAACTGTCCGGCCAGGAGTATGCCGATCGCGATGCCGCGCAGTACAAGCGCGAGCTCGAGAAGCGCTCCAGGGGTGCCGAAGGTCCCTCTGCCTGACCTCCAGTGACCCCCCTAGAATGGGCGGGTTACACCACACCCAAGAAAGGTTCACCATGTCGGTCCGTCGTGTCGCCCTGCTCACCGCAGGCGGTTTCGCCCCGTGCCTGTCCTCCGCCGTCGGCGGTCTCATCGGTCGTTACTCGGAGATCGCTCCCGAGGTCGAGATCATCGCCTATCAGCACGGCTACTGGGGACTGCTGCAGGGCAAGTACGTCACGGTGTCCGATGAGGTGCGCGAGAAGGCCGGCATCCTCCACGAGTTCGGCGGATCGCCCATCGGCAACTCGCGCGTGAAGCTCACCAACGCCGAGGACTGCGTCGAGCGGGGCCTGGTGCAGGAGGGCGAGAACCCGCTCGAGGTCGCCGCGAACCAGCTCAAGGCTGACGGCGTCGACGTGCTGCACACCATCGGCGGCGACGACACCAACACGACCGCTGCGGACCTCGCAGCGTTCCTGAAGGACAACGGCTACGACCTCACCGTCGTGGGCCTGCCCAAGACCATCGACAACGACGTGGTGCCTATCAAGCAGTCGCTCGGCGCATGGAGCGCGGCCGAGCAGGCCAGCGTCTTCGCGCAGAACGTCATCGGCGAGCACCGCTCGGGCCCCCGCATGCTGATCGTGCACGAGGTCATGGGTCGCGCCTGTGGCTGGCTCACCGCAGCTTCGGCCCTGAAGTACCGCCAGTGGCTCGACACGCTCGACTTCGTGCCGGAGATCGGCCTGTCGCGAGAGCGCTGGGAGATCCACGGCCTGTACGTGCCGGAGCAGTCGATCGACCTGGACGCCGAGGCGACGCGCCTCAAGGCCGTCATGGACGAGGTCGGCAACGTCAACATCTTCCTCTCCGAAGGCGCCGGCGTGCCCGAGATCGTCAAGGAGATCGAGGAGTCCGGCGGCGAGGTCGCTCGCGACCCCTTCGGCCACGTGCGTCTCGACGACATCAACCCCGGTCAGTGGTTCGCCAAGCAGTTCGCGGAGCGCATCGGCGCCGAGAAGGTCATGGTCCAGAAGTCGGGCTACTTCTCGCGCTCCGCACGCGCGAACGCGCAAGACCTGCGCCTCATCAAGTCGATGACCGACTACGCGGTCGAATGCGCCTTCAAGGGCGAGGCCGGCGTGATCGGCCACGACGAGGAGGACGGCGGCCGTCTGAAGTCGATCGCGTTCCCGCGCATCGCGGGGCACAAGCCGTTCGACATCGAGACGCCCTGGTACACGCGTACCCTCAGCGAGATTGGCCAGGCCTGACCGGATGAACGAGGCAGCCCTCGAGGCCGCCGGCGTCGATTCGTACCGCACACGCGAGGCGAAGCAGCAGCCGACGTGGCCTGACCAGGACGCGCTCGCGCGCGTCACCACCCGACTCGAGCAGGTCCCTCCGCTGGTGTTCGCCGGCGAGGCGGACGTGCTGCGCGAGCATCTTGCGGCCGCGGGCCGCGGCGAGGCCTTCGTCCTGCAAGGCGGCGACTGCGCGGAGATCTTCGCGGAGGCGACCGCGGATCGGATCCGCAACAAGATCAAGACCATCCTGCAGATGGCGGTGATCCTGACCTATGGCGCGTCGACGCCGGTGGTCAAGATCGGACGCATGGCCGGGCAGTACGCCAAGCCGCGCTCGGCGGACACCGAGACGCGCGATGGCGTCACGCTGCCCACGTACCGGGGCGACATCGTCAACTCGCACGCCTTCACCGAGGAGGCCCGTGTTCCGAACCCCGAGCGGCTCATGGACGCGTACCACGTGTCCGCATCGACGCTCAATCTGATCCGCGCGTTCACGCAGGGAGGCTTCGCCGACCTGAGGCTCGTGCACGCCTGGAACAAGGGCTTCGCGGCGAACCCGGCGTACTCGGCGTACGACCGCATGGCGGCGGAGATCGACCGCGCGGTGCGCTTCATGGGCGCCGCGGGCGGGGACTTCGATGCGCTCAAGACCGTCGACCTGTTCTCGAGCCACGAGGCGCTCTTGCTCGACTACGAGCGAGCGCTCACGCGCATCGACTCGCGGTCTGGTCGGGCGTACGACTGCTCGGCGCACTTCCTGTGGATCGGCGAGCGCACGCGCGAGCTGGACGGGGCGCACGTCGAGTTCATGTCGAGGATCCACAACCCGATCGGCGTCAAGCTGGGCCCGACGGCCACGGTGACCGATGCGGTTGCGCTCGCGGAGAAGCTCAACCCCGACAACGTCGAGGGGCGCATCACGTTCGTGGCGCGCATGGGCGCTCAGCACGTGCGTGAGGCGCTGCCGCCGCTCGTCGAGGGCGTGCGGGACGCAGGGCTCAACGTGACCTGGCTGACGGACCCGATGCACGGCAACACGTTCACGTCGGACTCGGGCTTCAAGACCCGTCGCTTCGAGACCATCCTCGACGAGGTCACCGGCTTCTTCGAGGTGCACGGCGCGGCCGGCACCGTCCCTGGAGGGCTCCACGTCGAGCTCACCGGTGACGACGTCACCGAAGTCATGGGCGGCACCGAGGAGATCGACGACGACGGGCTCGCCCGGCGCTACGAGACCAAGGTCGACCCGCGCCTCAACCACCAGCAGTCGCTGGAGATGGCGTTCAAGGTGTCGGAGCTGCTGAGCGCGCGTTAGTCAAGCGACCCCAGAACTGCGGAGGGCCGATGCGCGGGGTGACCCGCGCATCGGCCCTCCGTTGCGTCTGGCGTCAACTGTCGTAGATGAGCGTCACGGTGTCGCCGACCTCGAGCTCGGTGCCGGGATCCGGCCGCTGATCGACCACGAACTCCGGCGTGGTCCACGGCCACACGTTCGCCGCCTCGAGGTTGACCTCGAGGCCCAGCTCCTCGAGCTCGGTGGTGGCCTGCTCGACGCGGTTGTACGTGAAGTCCGGCACCGGAACCAGCGGCGGCCCCTCGGACACGACGATGGTGATCGCCTGGGTCCTGGTGCCCTCGGCGCCGGCAGACGGGTCCTGGCTGAAGACGTAGCCCTCGGGCTGGTCGAGCGTGCGCTCGTAGGTCACGGTGACATCCATGGCGTCGCGTTCGAGGCGCGCGATCGCGTCCTCCTCGATCAAGCCGACCACGTCCGCCACCTCGATGGGCGCGGGACCGTCGGACACCTCGAGCGAGATCTCGGTGTCATGCCGGATGGAGGAGCCTTCCTCCTCGGAGATCCCCGTGACGATGCCTTGCGGAACCGTGTCGGAGAACGTGCGGTCGGTCTCGCCCACGGGGAAGCCAGCGTCGCGCAGTTCGGTGATGGCGTCATCCTCGGACAGCCCGAGGACCGCGGGCACGGTCTCCTCGCGGGCGCCGTCGGAGACCACCAGGACGACCTCGCTGCCATCCGGCGCCTGCGAGTTCATGGTCGGTTCGGTGCCGATCGCGATGCCTTGGGCGATCGTGTCGTGGAACTCGTTGTCGATGATGACGGAGAAGCCCAGGCCCTCGAGGATGCCGCGTGCCGCGTCCTCCGGCTCGCCCTGCACCGAGGGCACCGTGGTATAGGCGCCGGGGCCCACGGAGTTGTACCACCACAGGCCCAGCCCGCCCAGGACCAGGAGCGTCGCGAAGACGGCTCCCAGCCACCAGCCAGCGCGGTGCTTGTTCTCCTCGGGCTCGATGGCCTCGGGGTCGTCCAGCAGCTCGGCATCCATGACATCGACCGCGATCGCGTCGCCGCCCAGGCCGATCGGCAGCGCGATGGTCGAGCCCGCGGGCTGGTCCTCGAGCACCGTGGTCTCGCCCTCGTCGTGCTGCACGGGGACCGCGCCCGACGGGGGATCGGCCCGGCGCGCGAGGGTGGGCTCGTCGATGAGAGTGCGCGCGGCACGCACGAGGCCCAGGGCGGCGCCGGCGTCTGCCGGCCGCACGGATGCCTCCCTCGCGGTGAACGACGCCACCAGCTCGTCGAGCTCGGGTGGCAGCCACGGGGCGGCAGCGGACGGCGGCGGGACGTCCTCGTGAACGTGGCGTGACGCGACGCCGAGCGCAGTCTGCGCAGTGAAGGGCTGCCGGCCGGTCACCATCTCGTACAGCAGAATGCCGGCCGCGTAGACGTCGGCGCGGGCATCGGCGTCGCCGCTGGCGACCAGCTCGGGGGCCAGGTAGGCGACGGTGCCGAGGAGCATTCCCGACGTCGTGCTCGTGACCTCGGTGACGGCGCGCGCGAGGCCGAAGTCGGCCAGCTTGGGCTGCTCGGTGTCGTCGAGCAGGACGTTCTCCGGCTTCACGTCGCGGTGCACGAGGCCCTTGTTGTGCGCGGCGGCCAGGGCGTCGAGCACGGCCTCGGTGATCGCGAGGGAGTCGCCGACCGTGAGGGTCAGTTCGTGGGACATGCGTTCGCGCAGGTTCTCGCCCTCGACGTACTCCATGGTCAGGTACGAGACCGAGCCATCGATGCCCTGGTCATACACGCGGACCATGCCGGGGTGCGTGAGCCGCGCGGCGGCCTTGGCTTCGCGCTGGAAGCGGGCGACGAAGTCCGACTCGCTCGCGTCTGCGGCGAGGTGCGGGTGCATGACCTTGAGCGCGACGTCCCGCTCGAGGCGCTGATCGTGTGCCACGTAGACCGTCGCCATGCCCCCCGCAGCGATGCGTTCGCGCACCTCGTAGCGGCCGTCGATAAGACGGCCGATCAGCGGGTCGGTCATCGTGTCGGACACAAAGGTCATTCTAGGCTGGCCGGTGAGTGAATCGGCGACACCCGCGCCGGGCATCGTGCTGGACTAGAAGCGGTTCATGAGGGCGAGCACGGAGGCCACGTACTGGCGGGTGTCGGCGTGCATGCCGTACTTCCTGACGCCCGCCTCGCCCTGGTAGTAGCCCGCGATCGCAGTCTCGAGCGAGCGTCCCCCGCGCTGCAGGTGGCTCAGGAGAGCGACGCCAGCGGTGACGTTGTCCTGCGGGACCAGGAGGTTCAGCTCCCGGCCCACCAGGTCCGAGACCCACGCGCCCGTGCTGGGGATGACCTGCATGGCGCCGATCGCGTTGGCGGGGGAGACCGCCCGCATGTTGAAGCCGGACTCCTGGTAGGCGATGGCCTGGGCCAGGGCAGGGTCGACGCCGTACTGCCGAGCCGTGGCGACGATCATCGCCTGCATCTCGTCGCGCGTAGGGACGTCCATCGCGTTGAGCGTGGCCTTGTTCTGGTTCGCGGCTCCCACGACCGGCGCGGAGTAGGTGCGGCCCAGGAAGGTGTCGCCCACGAGGCCCGAGGGCACTCCGCCGGGGATGGTCAGCCGTTGGCCGATGCGAATGAGGGAGGGGTTCTTGATGCCGTTCGCACTGACGATCGACGAGGTCGAGACGCCGAAGCGCGAGGCAATCCTCGCGAGGGTGTCGCCAGCGACCACGGTGTAGGTCTGGGTGGTGCCGCCGAAGTCGCCCAGGTTGTCGCCGGTGGCGAGCTGGGGAGCAGCGCCCCCCGATGTGGCGGGCGAGGTGCCCGCGGCGGTGCCGCCCGGGATCGACAGCTTCTGGCCCACGCGGATGGTCGCGCGCGCATCGAGATCGTTGGCTCGGGTGATGGCTGCGACCGAGACGCCGTAGCGGCGGGCGAGGTCCCACACCGTGTCACCGCTCGCGACGGTGTGACTGGTGGCGCCGGACGCGGTCGTCGACGCCACGGTCGTGGCACCCGACGCGTTCGAACCACCACCCGTTCCTCCCGAGGCGCCGTCGATCGTGAGCGTCTGGCCCACGCGGATGACGGCGCCACTGCCGAGGTTGTTCGCCTTGATGATCGCGGACACCGTGGTGCCGTAGCGGCGCGCGAGATCCCAGACGGTGTCGCCCGCGACGACGGTGTGCATGCCCGCCGAGCGCGAGGCCTTCGACGCTGACGAGCCGGACGAGGTCGGGATGGTGAGTGTCTGACCGATCACGATCATCGCTCGGGCGTTGAGGCCGTTCGCGTCGACGATCGCGGAGGTGGACGAGCCATAGCGGTGAGCGAGAGCGCTCACGGTGTCGCCAGGCTGGACCCGGTGCGACTCGTCTGCGGCCGCCGGGATCGCGCCCAGGGCGCTGGTCGACAGTGCGGCAGCGACAGCGATGGCGGCGGTCCGTGGTCCGGGCGTGCGGAAGGAGCGACGTCCCACGAGGATCTCCTCACTGAGACAAATGTGTCTCATGTGACTGATGTGACACATGTGACTGTAACCCCGCGATGGAGCATTGGCAAGGGTGGGGACGTGGCCGGTCGCCGGTGCGGGGGTGAAAGCAGTCCACGTGTCCGCCGAGGTGCCGGGAGTTTGTAGTCTGAGAGGCGTGAACGATTCGATCGCGTGGCTCACTGTCCCGGAATTCGCCGAGGCGCTCGGCGTGCGTGCCTCCGACATCCGCGAGCAGCTGAGGCTGCGCACCATCGTCGCGGTCCGTCGTGGGGACAACCAGGCCTGGTCCATGCCGGCGGACTTCATCATCGACGATGGGTCAGGGCCGCGGGTGCTCCCCACGCTTCACGGCACCTTCACGCTGCTCGCGGACGGCGGTTTCACCGACGAGGAGTCCGTGGAGTGGCTGACCTCCGAGTCCGAGGAGCTCGGCAGCACGCCCCTCCAGGCGCTGCGCGACGGCAAGCGGGCGCCGGTGCGGCGGGCGGCGCAGACGCTGTTCTAGCGGAGTGCGGGCGACTCGCGCTCAGGCTGAGCGGGCCACCGCCCGGTCGATGAGCGCGTTGATGAGCCCTGCGCCGCGCGCGTCGAGGTCTGCCGATGCGAGGCCCGACCGGGCCGCCGCGGCGCGCTCGGCGACCTGCGCCTCGCACCATGCCACCGCATCGGTCGAGGTGATCGTGGCCACCGCATCGGCGACGTCGTGGTCCGATGCCGTGCGGTTGCCGAGCGCACGCGCGATGCGGGCGCGTCCGTGGTCGTCGGTCGTGGTCCATGCCCTCCACAGCACGAGCGTGCGCTTGCCTTCGCGGACGTCGTCGCCGGCGGGCTTGCCCGTGACCGCGGGCGACCCGGTGAGCCCCAAGAGGTCGTCGCGCACCTGGAAGGCGATGCCGAGCTCGACACCTGCATCGCGCATCGTCGCGACGCGTTCTGCCGACGCTCCCGCCAGCGCCGCGCCGAGCCCGAGCGGGTGCTCGGCCGTATACGACGCGGTTTTCGACCGCATGACGGACACGATCTCCTGCTCCTGATCGGCGAGCGCGTCGAGCGGCTGGGCGGCGGCGCGCATGTCCGCGTACTGTCCCGCCGTCACGAGATCCGCCATGTCCGAGAACAGCTCGCCGACGGTGGATGCGGTCCCCGGCGTCAGGCGAGAGGTGGCGCGCACGAGCGACCGCTGGCATGCCATCAGCGCCAGATCGCCGGCGAGGATGCCGCCAGCCGCTCCGTAGGAGTCGGAGTCTCCCGACCACCCGTGGTTCCGGTGGATCCCTGCGATCACGCGATGAGCGGCAGGCTTGCCGCGGCGCATGTCGGAGTCGTCGAGCACGTCGTCATGCAGGAGGGCAGCGGTCTGGAACAGCTCGAGCGCCGCCGCGGCCTCGATCGCCACGTCGTCGTCATCGCCACCGTGAGCGACGTACGAGGACAACAGGAGCAGAGCCCGGAGGCGCTTGCCGCCTCGCGAATGCGAGATCAAGGGAGCGGTGAGGTCCACGTGCGACGGGCCCGCCGGCCTGACGGCGTCGCTCGTCGCACGGAGCGTGGCGGCGATGCGCTCGTCGGTGCGTGCCTTCCAGGTCGCGAAGGAGTCGGTCACGCCCCCACACTAGGGCGTCACGGACTCCCGCCCGCACGCGTCGTCCCCAGGCCTGTGTGCCCGCCGGTCCCTCCACAGCACGGTGGGTGCCCGCGTGCGCCCACGCTCCGCCGCCGACAACGATCGTCGGCATGAGCATGCGAGTGATTCGAGGCCCGGGCGAGCTGATCGCCGCCATTCCCGTCCTCCTGGGCTTCGTCCCGCACGAATCTGTGGTCGTCATCGGGCTCGGGCCCGGCGGCGAGCTCGGCACCGTCATGCGTGCCGACAGGGCGGATCTGCTCATCGGGGACCTTGCACGCGAGATCCATGACGGGGTGCGTGCGAGGCTGCGCGCCGACCGAGTCTCGCGGGTCGTCATCGTGTCCTTCACTGCCGAGGCCGTCCCTCTGGGGTGCGCTGCGGCCGACGGATTGGCCGTCGCGATCGATGGCACCGTCGATCGCGTCGACATGTGGACGTGCGACGGGCAGCACTATCGCGTCCCCGGGTGTGCCGACCCCCAGTGCTGTCCGGCGGACGGCACGCGCGTGCCCTGGGAGGCGACGGCGGCGCCCCCCGCGTCGGCTCTCGTCGCGACCTGCGCGGAGTGGACGGCGCCGGGTGCGGCTCACCTTCTTCGCGCCGACGCCCGTGAGCGCAGGCGCGCCGCTCGCGCGGGCGACCGCTGGTGGGCGCGGCGAGAGCAGGAGGGGTGGCGGCAGCGATCGTTGGACCTGGTTCTCGAGTCGATGGGCCGCTCCGACGATGTTCTCGCCCTCGGTCGTGCCACCATCGCGATCCGGGACGTGCGCGTCAGGGACGGGGTGATCGTCCGGTGGCTGGGCGGGGGAGCGGACGCGGTCGCCGATGTCCTGGCAGGGCGGGCGACGGCAAAAGTGGCACGAGTGCTCGATGGCGCCCTGCGCGACGACGCCCGGTTGCCGCCCGCGCCTGAGGACACCGGGGACATCCTGGCGTGGTGCCGCTCGGCCGTCGCGCACGCCAGAAACCGCGATCGGGCTGCAGTCCTGGCCCTCGAGGCCGTCGCCGCGTGGTGGAGCGGCGATGTCAGGACGGCGTTGGATTCCGCGGACGCGGCGCTGGAATGCGATCCTGAGTACACGCTCGCGGGGCTCGTCGCGGATGTCTGTGCGGCCGGGCTCGAACCGGCATGGAGTCGATCATCGACGTGAAGAGGCCGAACGAGTTTCGGCGTGTCAGGCGGAACACTCGGGTACGGTTCTTCGTTATACTTGAATGGATTTGCGCGAGACTGAAGGAGCCGCCCATGCTCCCGAGGTCGTCTGAGAGGTTTCCGTGCCTCCCAGTACACCTGAGCGCCGTACCGGTGTGATGCGACACGCGCAGCAATCCGCCGCCCGCACGGGTGAGTCACGCTCCCGCGTGTCCTCTCGCGTCAAGAGATCTGTCCCCGTCGCCATGACGGCCGAGCCGAAGGAGAAGGCCACGACTACTGCAGCCGCGTCCAGTTCCAGCACGAGCGCCAGCAAGAAGTCGGCAGCCGCGTCGACCGCCAAGAAGGCACCGGCCAAGAGGAAGTCGCCCGCCGCGAAGACCGCGGCGAAGGCCGCTGAGTCGAAGGCCGAGCCGGCCGTCGACGAGGTCGAGAGCACGGAGGAGAAGGCCACCGCGCGCAAGCCTGCGCGCAAGACGGCAGCCAAGAAGGCGCCGGCCAAGAAGGCGGCTGCTGATGCCGACACCGAGGAGCCGACCGAGGACGCGCCCGCGCAGGCGGACGACGGCGACGATGGCGACGACAAGCGCGGATTCGTGCTCGGCGCGGCTGACGACGACGCGCCCGTCCAGCAGGTGATGACCGCTGGAGCCACTGCGGACCCGGTCAAGGACTACCTGAAGCAGATCGGCAAGGTGGCCCTCCTCAACGCGGAGCAGGAGGTCGACCTCGCCAAGCGCATCGAGGCCGGTCTGTTCGCGGAGGAGAAGCTGTCGAGCGGCGAGAAGCTCAAGCCCGAGCTGCGTCGCGAGCTCGAGTGGATCGCGAACGACGGTCGCCACGCGAAGAACCACCTGCTCGAGGCGAACCTCCGTCTCGTGGTCTCGCTCGCGAAGCGCTACACCGGTCGCGGCATGCTGTTCCTGGACCTGATCCAGGAGGGCAACCTGGGCCTCATCCGCGCGGTCGAGAAGTTCGACTACACCAAGGGCTACAAGTTCTCGACGTACGCGACCTGGTGGATCCGCCAGGCGATCACGCGTGCGATGGCCGACCAGGCTCGCACCATTCGCATCCCGGTCCACATGGTCGAGGTCATCAACAAGCTCGCGCGCGTGCAGCGCCAGATGCTCCAGGACCTGGGCCGCGAGCCCACGCCCGAGGAGCTGGCAGCCGAGCTGGACATGACGCCCGAGAAGGTGGTCGAGGTTCAGAAGTACGGCCGCGAGCCCATCTCGCTGCACACGCCGCTGGGCGAGGACGGCGACAGCGAGTTCGGTGACCTGATCGAGGACTCCGAGGCCGTCGTTCCGGCCGATGCGGTGGGCTTCACCCTGCTGCAGGAGGAGCTCACCAAGGTCATGGACACGCTGAGCGAGCGCGAGGCCGGCGTGGTCGGCATGCGCTTCGGCCTCACCGACGGCCAGCCCAAGACGCTCGACGAGATCGGCCGCGTGTTCGGCGTGACCCGTGAGCGCATCCGTCAGATCGAGTCCAAGACCATGTCGAAGCTGCGCCACCCGTCGCGCTCGCAGGTGCTTCGGGACTACCTCGACTGATTCTCCGCTTCACCGTTGTGCAGGCGTCTCGCTCCCACCGGAGCGGGGCGCCTGTGCGTTTGCGACCGCTGCGGAGCTAGGGATACTCGGGCGGAAGCTCCCGCGCGAAGGCGTCGTCGGGGTCGGGGTCCGGCGTCACCCGAGCGGTCTGGGCGACCACGATCGCGACCAGCACCACGGCGGAGCCGGCGATCTGCACTGGCGCGAGCGTCTCGCCGAGCCACAGCCAGGCGACCACGAAGGCGAAGAGCACCTCGGAGGACGCGAGGATCCCTGACGCGGTCGCGCTGATGTGGCGCAGAGACGCGAAGATCAGGGTGAAGGGCGCGAAGCCGCCGAACACCACGATGCCCAGCAAGGGCAGCCACATCGGCGTCACGATGTGGTCGAGCGAGCCGCCGAACGAGACGGGCTCGGTGAAGGTGCCGGCTGGGATCTCCCACCAGCGCGAGAAGAGCAGCCAGAAGGCGGTCGCGAAGGAGGACGCCCAGAAGGCGACGGACATCGCTGAGGCGCCCGACACGGACCTCTCGCCGCCCAGGAAGTAGAAGGCATAGGCGACAGCGGCGCCGAGCCCCGCGAGCACGCCCAGGCCCGCGAGCGGGGAGTCCCAGATCTGCGCCACCACCGCGAGACCCACGAGCACCGCCCCGATGGCCCACCACAGGCGTGGGTGCACCTGCTCCTTGAACACGAGGCGCGCCGTGAGCGCGATCAGGACGACGGCGGTGTACTCGAAGAGCAGCGCGACGCCCACGGGCAGCAGGGAGATGGCGACCGAGTACAGCCACTGCACCATGGCCAGGCCGCCGACGCCGAGCGCCGCGAACCAGGCGAGCCGGCGACGGGAGATGAGGAACTGCGAGCGGTCCGTGATCACGAGCACGACGCCCGAGATCACCGCGGTGCCGAGGACCCGGAACAGGGTGAGCTGCTCGGGGGTGATGCCCGCCTGCATCACGACCTTTGACATCGAGCCGTTGAACCCGAACAGGAACGCGCCGGTCAGGACGTAGAGAGCCCCCAGAGCAGGGCGCTTGGCGGTGGTGGCGACGGTCACCAGGTCACGCTACACGCGCGCGGTTCGCGGGAGGCGGACGGCGCCCGCGATAGCATCGGAGCACTCGAGCTTCCAAGGAGAAGACACGTGACTGCCTTGCGGTACGCCCTGCTCATCGCCCACTTCATTGGCCTCGCGGCGATCCTCGGACCCTGGCTGGACCAGTTGAGGGCCGATGCGCGACGCATCACCCAGGCGATGGTGTGGGGAGCGCGTGCGCAGATTCTCACGGGCCTCGCGCTGGCGGGCCTCGCGTTCGCGAACGAGAACTACGACCCGGACCACGTGAAGATCGCCGTGAAGTTCGTGATCGCACTCGCGATCGCCGGCCTGGCCGAGGTGGGCGCCAAGCGGGACAAGCCCCAGCCGTTCTGGCTCCTCGTGGGAATCCTCACCATCGTGAACATCGCCGTCGCGGTGGTCTGGCGCTGACATGACCGCGGTGAGGGTGGCGACGTCGGCTGACGCCGCCGAGATCGTGCACTTGGGTGCGCTCATGTATAAGGCGGTGGGCGCCAAGCCCACGCCTACGTGGGCGGTCGACGCCACACAGCTCGTTCGGGACCGGCTCGGCAAGGACCTCATCGGCATGGTCATCGATGCTCCCGAGGGCGGCCTGGCGTGCTGCGGGCTGGTCAACATCGCGCCGCGGCTGCCCAAGCCGGGCGCGCGTGCCCACCAGATGGGCTACGTCCAGTGGGTCTCGACCTCCCAGCAGCACCAGCGCAAGGGCTACGCGCGTGCCGTCATGGACGCGCTCCTGGCGGAGACGGACAAGCGCGGCATCGAGGTCGTCGAGCTCCATGCGTCGCCCATGGGCCGCCACCTCTACGAGGACCTGGGGTTCTGGGTCAAGGACGACAACATCGCCATGATGACCGTGCGCGGCCGTCCCGACATCCCCGGTACGGACGGCGAGGGCCTGTAGGGGCCGATGCGCGGGCTCAGTCGGCGATGTCGTCAGGGGAGGGGCGGCTGAAGTCGCGTACCGCGAACGGAGCGGCGAACGCGACACACGCCGCCAGCCCGGCGGCCCACATCACCAGCAGGCTCTCGGGCTGGCCTTCCGCTCGTCCGTAGGCGATCCAGCCCAGACCCCAGGCCATAGCGAGGCCACTGGCTACGGAGAGCGGGAATGAACCGCGCGAGCCGCGGGCGATGACCGCGGTGATGACAGCGACCACCACCAGAACTCCCGCAGCGATGCCTGTCCCAGCGTCCGCATCGGCCCCCAGCGAGGCCACGCCTGCGGCCGTGATGTTGGCGACGGTCGCCACCGTCGCCCATCCGAGGTACAGGCCCACCGTGACGTCGGCGACCGCACGGTCGAGCCAGGACGTCGGCCGGGACGCGACCAGGATCAGCGCGATGCGCACCAGCACGGCGACCAGCGCTGCGATCACGACCACCGAGACCCACAGGAGCCCGGCCTGGATCACGCCGATCCACGCGGCGTTGAGCACCATGGAGGCGAGGACTGGCCATCCGAGCGCGCGCATGCGTGGATCCGCGGCGCGCGACGGGAGCGCCTGGACGATCGCGAAGGCCGCGAGGCCGGCGTAGATGACTGACCAGATGCCGAAGGCTCCGGATGCCGGCGCCAGCAGTGTCGCGTCGGCTGCGAGCGCGCCGTTCGCGGCGTCCTGGATGGGCGTGCCGCCGAAGGCTCCGGCGCCCCACGCGGCACCCACGATCGCGGCGACGGCACCCAGCAGCACCACCGCCTGACGGACACGGTCCTGCGTACCTGCCACTGCATCGGCCCTGGTGGACATGAGACCTCCCTGCCCAGGTAAACACCTCAGCGCCGGCACGTGTTCCGAGCTTCCGGCGAGGGACGCACTCGGGTGTCCCCGGCGGGACCTATCCTTGGCGCGTGGCCCCATCCGACTATTCCGCACGACACCTGTCCGTCCTCGAGGGTCTCGAGGCGGTCCGCAAGCGCCCCGGCATGTACATCGGCACCACGGACTCCCGTGGCCTCATGCACTGCCTGTGGGAGATCATCGACAACTCCGTCGACGAGGCGCTGGGCGGGCACGGCGACTCGATCGAGATCATCCTGCACCCCGACGACTCGGTGGAGGTGCGCGACCACGGCCGCGGCATCCCCGTGGACATCGAGCCCAAGACGGGGCTGACGGGCGTCGAGGTCGTCATGACCAAGCTCCACGCCGGCGGCAAGTTCGGCGGCGGATCCTATGCGGCCTCGGGAGGTCTGCACGGCGTGGGCGCCTCGGTGGTGAACGCGCTGAGCGAGCGCCTCGACGTGTGGGTGGACCGCGGGGGAGCGACGCACCACATGGCGTTCAGGCGCGGCGAGCCCGGGTACTGGCAGGACCCGGCATCGGGCCCGTCTCTGGACTCCGCGTTCTCGCCCTTCGTCACCGGCTCCGAGCTGCAGAAGGTCGGCAAGGTCGCGAAGGCGCGCACCGGCACGCGCATCCGCTACTGGGCCGACCGCCAGATCTTCAACAGGTCCGCGCGTTTCACGTTCGAGGACCTTCTGACGCGCGCGCGTCAGACGGCGTTCCTGGTTCCGGGGCTGACGCTGACGGTGCGTGACGAGCGCAACCCGCTCGAGCCCTCGGAGGAGACCTTCCGCTTCGACGGAGGTCCGCGGGACTTCGTCGACTACATCGGCGTGGACGCCGCCGTCACGGACACCTGGGAGCTCAAGGGCACCGGCCAGTACTCGGAGACCGTGCCGGTGCTGAAGGCGGATGGCACGCTCGTGTCCGAGGAGGTCGAGCGTGAGTGCGTGGTGGACGTCGCCCTGCGGTGGGGCAACGGCTACGACACGAACGTGCGCTCGTTCGTCAACATCATCGCGACCCCCAAGGGTGGCACCCACCAGGCGGGCTTCGATGCCGGGCTCACCAAGGTGATGCGCAAGACCATCGAGACCAACGCGCGCCGCCTGAAGCTCACCGGCAAGGACGGTGCCGAGCGCATCGAGAAGGACGACATCATGGCCGGCCTCACCGCCGTGGTGACGGTGCGCATCCCCGAGCCCCAGTTCGAGGGCCAGACCAAGGAGGTCCTCGGCACCACTCCGGTGCGCTCGATCGTGGCGAAGGTGGTCGAGCAGGAGCTCGGGGCGATCCTGGGCTCGCCCAAGCGCGATACCAAGGCGCAGGCCACGACCGTGATGGAGAAGATCGTCGCGGAGATGCGGGCGCGCGTCGCGGCGCGCAAGCAGAAGGAGATCTCGCGGCGCAAGAACGCCCTCGAGACCTCGTCGCTCCCGGCGAAGCTGGCGGACTGCCGCAGCAACGACATCGAGACCTCGGAGCTGTTCATCGTCGAGGGAGACAGCGCGCTCGGCACGGCCAAGGTCGCGCGCAGCTCGGACTTCCAGGCGCTGCTGCCCATCCGAGGCAAGATCCTCAACGTGCAGAAGGCCTCGATCACGGACATGCTGCACAACGCCGAGTGCGCGTCGATCATCCAGGTGATCGGATCCGGATCCGGCCGCACGTTCGACCTCGACGCGGCGCGCTACGGCAAGGTGATCCTGATGACGGACGCCGACGTCGACGGCGCCCACATCCGCACGCTGCTCCTGACCCTCTTCTTCCGCTACATGCGGCCGCTCGTGGACGCCGGCCGGGTCTATGCCGCGGTGCCGCCGCTGCACCGAGTCGAGGTCAAGGGCTCGCCCCGTCGCGAGAAGGAGTACATCTACACCTACTCCGAGAAGGAGCTCGCCGAGACGCTGCGCGACCTGCGCCGCGCCGGACGCAAGTACAACGAGGACATTCAGCGCTACAAGGGACTGGGGGAGATGGACGCCGACCAGCTGGCAGAGACCACGATGGATCCGCAGCACCGGACGCTGCGCCGCATCACCGCGGAGCACGCGGAGGCCGCGGAGCAGGTGTTCGAGCTGCTCATGGGGAACGAGGTCGCGCCGCGGCGCGACTTCATCGTCGCCGGTGCGGAGAAGCTCGACGCGAGCAGGATCGACGCATGAGCGCCGCCGTCGAAGAGCCCACGTGCGCCGCGCACCCGTACGGATATCACCGTCGCTCGCGGGTCAGCCAGCGGCCGGACCGTGTGCTCGTCGAGCCGGGTTTCGTGGGCCTTCCGGCGCGCTGCATCACTCTTGAGCGCGAGCTGGAGGAAGCCGACAGGGTCGACGACTTCGTGCGTCAGCTCTGGGTGGTCGAGCGGCAGGGTCGCGGGGGGCTGTCGGTGCTGCTGGTCGCGTTCGCCGCCATCGTGATGATGGTGCTGGCCGCCGTTGCCGGTGACGTCCAGTGGGGCTCGGGCCTTGCCACCGGCGTCGTGGGCGTCGCTGTGCTCGGGGTCGCGGGCGAGGCGGCGGTCCTGCGCGCGCACCGGGCGCGGCTCCGTCGTGTGTACGAGTGGCGGCAGTACGTGGGCTTCCAGGCCTGACCTGACGCGTCCGCACCCGTGTCGACGCGAGGCGGAATTCTCGTCGCGCCCCGTGGCGTTCTCTCGGAGGCACGAGTCGCCGCCGCCTCGAGAGGAGCACGCCATGGGCCGCAGGAGCAGTGCTGACATGTGGGGACGTCCCCTCTACCTGGAGCGCCGTGCGGGACTGCCCGACATGGGGGTCAGCGCGTCGGGACCTCCCCCGCTCACGGGCGCCGCAGTCGATGCGATCTTCGCGTGCGACGACCCGAAGGCCCTCGCCGAGCTGAAGGCCTACGCCCACTCGTACCTGGGAACCGGGGGAGCGGTTGTGGGCGGCCTCGCGCTCACCGCGTTCTGGGCCGTGCTGGGCCGCCGGGGGCTCGCGGCCGCCACCGCGCTCGGCACGGGTGCCGCAGGGCTGGCCGTGATGGAGGCGCGCCGCCTCTCCCGGCAGTGGGAGGCGGCGGCCGATGCGCGGCTGGCGCAGCTGGGGTCGTCCACCTGAGGCGCTGAGCGGCGGGGTCCCGGGTGTGTGGCACCCGGGTGCGCAAGAATGGCCGCGTGAGCGAGGAGAGGGAAGTCCACGACGAGGAGCGCGTGCGCTCCACGCACGAGCTCGAGGAGAGCCTCGAGCCGGTCGCGCTCATCGAGCAGTCGGGAGCCGTGATCCGCACGGGCCGGTTGATGCTCGCCGCGGGCACGGCGAGCTACCGCGTCAAGCAGGCGATGCGAGCGGTGGCTCAGTCTCTCGGCATCGATCGCCACTCGAACCATGTGTCGCTCACGGAGATCGCCGCGACCTCGCATCGGGGGCGTATCTTCCGCACCGAGGTGGCCGAGAACCGCTCGTTCGCCGTGAACTCGGACCGCCTGGCTCAGCTCGACCGGATGCGCCGGACGCTCCCTGAGCGCACCACCGCCCACGAGGTCCACCGCGCGCTCGACGCGATCGAGGCTCGGGGAGCGCTCTATCCCGGGATCGCCAACGCTGCCTTCGCGGGCCTCGCGTGTGCGGCGTTCGCCGTGCTCAACCACGCGCTGCCGTGGGAGGTGGCGATCGTGTTCGTCGCGGCGGCCGCCGGGCAGTGGGCGCGCAGGATCATCGCGCATCGGCACTTCAACCCGTTCGGCACCACTCTCGTGGCCGCCGCAGTGTCGACGATGGTCTACGTCGCGGGCATTGCGGCGATAGGCGCGGCAGTCAGCGACCTCGACACGCACGCCGCCGGCTACATCAGCTCGGTCCTGTACCTGCTCCCCGGATTCGCCCTGATCACCGGCGCGCTGGACATGGCGCAGATGGACCTCGCAGCGGGCCTGCAGCGCATCGCGTTCGGCACCATGCTGACCATGGCGGCCGCGGTGTCCGTCTGGGGGGTCTCGCTCGTGGACTCGCTGTCGACCGTGACGCGCGCGCCTCCCGACATCGCGATGGGCGCCCAACTGGCGATGTGGGCGGTCGCGAGTGCGATCGGGGTGCTGGGCTTCGCACTGCTGTTCAACAGTCCGTGGTCGATCGCGCTCACCGCGGCGCTGATCGGCTCGATCGCCAACACCGGGCGACTCGCTGCGCTCGACCATGGCGTCCTGGTGCAGGCCGCCACGGCGGTCGCATGCCTGGTCGTGGGCGTCCTCTCAGCATTCGCGGCGCGCGGCGGACGCTTCCCCGTGATCACCCTGTCCGTGCCCGCCGTGCTCGTCATGATTCCTGGCGTGGCGGCCCACGAGGCGCTCGTCAGCCTCAATTCGGGCGACTATGCGGCCGCGACCGCGGGCATCCTCGAGGTGACTCTGGTGGTGCTGTCGATCATGGTTGGCCTCGTCGCCGCGAAGCTGATCACCGACCGCCACTGGGCCTTCGACCGCGTCGCCTAGCGACGGCATTGGGAGTGTCGCGGCCAGTGCCGCTACCCTCGTGTGCGTGATGGAGAACACGACGCCCGAATCCCCGGCGGAGCGCGATCTCGCCCGCCACGACGTTCCCGAGCCGCTGCGCGAGGACGTTCGCCTGCTCGGCAGTCTGCTGGGCCAGGTGATCGTCGAGTCCGGCGGCGAGGAGGTGCTGGCCGATGTCGAGCGCCTGCGCGAGCTCGCGATCCGCGCGCATGATGCGCGCGACGCGGAGGGCTCTGCGGCCCTCGACGAGGCGGTGACGCTCGTCAGCGGCTTCACGCTTGAGCGTGCGCAGTACGTGGCACGCGCGTTCACTTGCTACTTCCACCTCGCGAACCTCGCCGAGGAGCACCACCGCGTGCGCGTGATCCGGCAGCGCGAGGCCTCGGCGCTGACGGAGGACGACACCCTGTCCGAGGCGTTCGAGCAGCTCGCCGGTGAGGTGGGCCGCGAGGAGGCGCTGCGGCGCGTGCAGGCGCTCGAGTTCCGTCCGGTGCTCACCGCGCACCCGACCGAGGCTCGCCGCCGCGAGGTCTCGGGTGCCGTGCGCCGCATCTCGGACCTGCTCACTGAACGCGACATCACCCACGCGGGCGGCACCACGCAGGCCGAGTCCGACCGCGCGCTCCTGGCGGAGATCGACGGGTTGTGGCGCACCGCGCTGATCCGCGCCTCGAAGCCCGAGGTGCTGGACGAGGTCAAGGCCGCCCTCGCGGTCTTCGACGACACGATGTTCGAGACCTTCCCGCGCGTCTACCGCCGCCTCGACGACTTCCTCCTCGATGGCGACGCCGGCCGGCGCCCGCCGCTCGCGCGGCCGTTCGTGAGCCTGGGCTCATGGATCGGCGGCGATCGGGACGGCAACCCGAACGTGACCGCCGAGGTCACGCGAGCTGCGGCGGCGCTCGCGTCCGAGCACGCGCTGCGGGCTCTCGAGCGGTCGTGCCGCGAGGTCGCCGAGAAGCTGTCGCTCGACGACGTCTCGACGCCCCCTACCGAGGATCTGCTGGCCCTGCGTCAGCGCCAGACCCAGCGCGACGCGTCGCTCAGCGCGAGGGTCGCGGGCGACCTGCCCGGAGAGACCCATCGCCACGGGCTTCTGTACATCGCGGCGCGCATCGCCGCGACGCAGGCGCGCAACGCGGACCTGCAGTACGAGGGTCCCGAGGACCTCGCGCTGGATCTCGCGATCGTCCAGCGCTCGCTTGTCGAGGCCGGCGCGCGCCGCGCGGCGTATGGCGACCTCCAGCGCCTCATCTGGCAGGTCCAGACCTTCGGATTCCACCTCGCCGAGCTTGAGGTTCGCCAGCACTCGCAGGTGCACGCTGCCGCCCTCGAGGACATCGCCCAGAACGGCATTCACGGCGACCTCCAGCCGCGCACGCACGAGGTGCTCGACACGTTCCGCGCGCTCGGCGCCGTCCAGCAGCGCTACGGCATCCGTGCCGCGCGTCGCTACATCGTCTCCTTCACGCAGGCACCCGAGCACCTGGCGGCGGTCTACGAGCTCGCCGAGCACGCGTTCGCCAGTGCCGGCTCCGCGCCCGTCATCGACGCGATTCCGCTTTTCGAGACGTTCGACGACCTCGAGAACTCGGTCGACATCCTCGAGACCGCGCTCGCCCTGCCCGCGGTCCAGCGCCGCCTCGAGCAGACCGGCCGCCGTATCGAGGTCATGCTCGGCTACTCGGACTCGTCGAAGGACGTGGGGCCTCTGGCCGCGACTCTCGCGCTGCACTCGGCGCAGGAGCGCATCGCCGCGTGGGCCCAGCGCAACGACCTCGTGCTCACGCTCTTCCACGGCCGTGGCGGCGCTCTGGGCCGCGGAGGCGGCCCCGCGAACCGTGCGGTGCTCGCGCAGCCGCCGGGCTCGGTGGACGGTCGCTTCAAGCTCACCGAGCAGGGCGAGGTCATCCTCGCCCGCTACGGCGACCCCGTCATCGCCGAGCGCCACATCGAGGAGGTGGCGGCAGCGACCCTGCTGCAGTCCTCGCCCAGCGTCGAGAAGCGCAACGCCGATGCGACGGCCGCGTTCTCGGAGATGGCCGCGCGCCTCGACGCCTCGTCGCGAGCGCGCTTCCACGGGCTCGTGAAGGCCGACGGCTTCCCGCAGTGGTTCGCGCAGGTGACGCCGCTCGAGGAAGTGGGCCTGCTCAACATCGGCTCGCGTCCCGCGAAGCGCGGCCTCTCCGTCAACTCGCTCGACGACCTGCGCGCGATCCCGTGGGTCTTCGCCTGGAGCCAGGCCCGCATCAACCTCGCAGGCTGGTATGGGCTGGGCACGGCGCTTGCCGAGTTCGGCGACGTCGATGAGTTGCGCCGCGCCTACGCCGAGTGGCCGCTGTTCTCCACGCTGCTGGACAACATCGAGATGTCGCTCGCCAAGACGGACGAGCACATCGCCGAGCGCTATCTCGCGCTGGGCGATCGCGACGACCTTGCCGCGCTGGTGCTTGACGAGATGCGTCTGACGCGCGAGTGGGTGCTGCGCGTCACCGACAGCGACCGCCCTCTGGCACGACGGCGCGTCCTCGGTCGCGCGGTGCAGCTCCGCTCGCCGTACGTCGACGCCCTGTCGCTCATCCAGGTGCGTGCGCTCGAGGCGCTGCGCAACGGCGAGGCCGATGGCGACGAGGCGACGGTCGAGGAACTGCGGCGCGTGCTGCTGCTCACGGTGAGCGGCGTCTCCGCGGGAGTGCAGAACACCGGCTGATTCCGGAGGGCCGATGCGCGGGCCGGGTGACGAGAGATCGTCACCCGGCCCGCGCCGTTTCGGCTGGGTCGTGCAGCCCGTGAGCGAGTGGCGCGGCTCAGCCGATGCCCTGCACGGGGGCGGCCAGGGGCGACCCCGAGCCGTCACGACGACCGTGCTCGGTGGGCAGCTCGACCGCCTGCCCGGCGCCCGACGTCGCGCGCGCCGGCGCCTCGCCCACCCACGCGAGAAGCAGAGCGTCCTCGCCCTTGAGGAAGCGATGCGCACGCACGCCGCCGGTCGCGCGGCCCTTCGACGGGTACTCGCTGAAGGGCGTCACCTTGGCCGCGCCGGGCATCGTCCCGGGCAGTGCGGAGGACGAGCCTGCAATGGTGACGACCACCGCATCGGCCTCTTGCGCGACCACGCCGAAGAAGACGGCGCGAGCGCCGTCGGGAAGCTTGATGCCGGCGATCCCGCCGCCCGTGCGGCCCTGAGGGCGCGCGGAGCCCTGCGTCGCCTCGAAGTGCAGCAGGGCGGCCTGGTCCGACACGAACACCAGCTCGGCGCCGTCGGGGGCCGGGGCCGCGCCGATGACGCGGTCGCCGTCCTTGAGCGCGATGACCTCCCAGGCGTCGCGGTTGGGCGCGGGCTCCGGCTTCACGCGCTTGACCACGCCCGCGGCGGTGCCGAGCGCCAGGGGGGTGTCGCCGTCGATCGGCACCAGGGCCACGACTTCCTCATCGCGCTCGAGCGCGACGAGCTCCGAGACTGGAGTGCCCCCACCCAGCGACGGCGGCTCACTCGTGGGCGCCAGGGCCGGGACCTCGAGGAGTGACAGCCGCAGCAGACGGCCGGTGCTCGTCACGACACCCACGTCCGCACGGGCCGATGCCGGCACGACCGACCGGATCACGTCGTGCGCGGAGCGGCGCCCGTCGCGGGACGGAGCGGTCTCGTCTGCGGTGCGCGCGACCAGCCCCGTCGACGACAGGAGAGCGTGGCACGGGGTGTCCTCGACCTCGAGCGATGGCGCGGACGCCGCCCGCGGAGCGCTCGCCGCGCTCGCCACGGACGGCGCCGTCCCGGCCTCGGCGAGCAGAATCGTGCGACGCGGGGTGCCGTACTCGGCGGCGACGGCGTCCATCTCGGAGCCCACGACGCCGCGCAGCACGGTGTCAGACCCAAGGATTTCCTCGAGCTCGGCGATCTCAGCGAGCAGCTGGGCCTTCTCGTTCTCGAGCTCGAGGCGGGAGAACTTGGTGAGCCGGCGCAGTCGCAGCTCGAGGATGTAGTCGGCCTGGACCTCGGAGAGGTCGAAAGCGGTCATGAGACGCTCGCGCGCCTCGCCGGCGTCCTCGGAGGAGCGAATGATCTGGATGACGTCGTCGATGTCGAGGATCGCGATGAGGAGGCCGTCGACCAGGTGCAGGCGGTCCCGTCGCGCCTGCAGGCGGTGCTCGGAGCGGCGCCGCACGACGTTCAGCCGGTGCCCGATCCACACCTGGAGCATCTCCTTGAGGCCCAAGGTGCGCGGCTCGCCGTCGACCAGCGCGACGTTGTTCATCGAGAAGGACTCCTCGAGCGGCGTGAAGCGGTACAGGCGCTCCAGGACGGCCTCAGGGTTATAGCCGTTCTTGACCTCGATCACCAGGCGCAGGCCGTGCTTGCGGTCGGTGAGGTCGGTCACTGCGGTGATGCCCTCGAGCTTCTTGCGGGACACGCCGTCCTTGATCTTCTCGATTACCTTCTCGGGCCCGACGAGATAGGGCAGCTCGGTCACGACGATGCCTTGGCGGCGCGGCGTGACCTTCTCGATTCTGCTCGTGGCGCGGGTCACGAACTTGCCGCGACCAGTCGCGTAGGCCTCGCGCACGCCTTCGAGTCCCACGATCTTGCCGCCGCCGGGCAGGTCCGGTCCGGGCACGAAGCGCATGAGCTCGTCGAGATCCGCCTGGGGGTGGGCCAGCAGATGACGCGCGGCCGAGACCACCTCGACGAGGTTGTGGGGTGCCATGTTGGTGGCCATGCCCACCGCGATGCCGGACGCGCCGTTGACCAGGAGGTTCGGGATCGCGGCCGGCAGCACCTCGGGCTGGGTCAGCTTGTTGTCGTAGTTGGGGACGGTGTCGACCACGTCCTCGCCCAGGTCCGCGAGCATCGCCACCGCGCCGGGAGCCATGCGGGCCTCGGTGTAGCGCGAGGCCGCGGGTCCGTCGTCGAGCGATCCGAAGTTCCCATGCCCGTCGACCAGCGGCAGGCGCAGCGAGAACGGCTGGGCCATGCGGACGAGAGCGTCGTAGATCGCGCCGTCGCCGTGCGGGTGCAGCTTGCCCATCACCTCGCCGACCACGCGCGAGGACTTGACGTGAGCGCGGTCCGGGCGGAGACCCATCTCGCCCATCGAGTAGATGATGCGGCGCTGCACCGGCTTGAGGCCGTCCCGAGCATCCGGCAGGGCGCGCGAGTAGATGACGGAGTAGGCGTACTCGAGGAACGACGCCTCCATCTCGGCTTGGACGTCGATGTCCACGATCTGGGCATCGGGCGCGGCGGCCATGTCTCTCCTCACGAACGGCGGTCACGGGGCTGAGGGCATTGTCCCGCCGTGCCCCGTCGGGCCGGTGGTGCCACGCGGGCTGGTGGTCACCCGGCCCGCGAAGTGGAAGAATAGCCGCCATGTCTCACACGCTCGACCAGGCCGTCGCGGTCGCCGGCTACTATCCCGCCCTCGCGAGCTCGGTGCTCCGGCGCGCGATCGGTGATGAGGCGGTGGCGGCGCACTTCGTCCACGCCGAGACGACCTTCGACGACCGCGAGGTGCGGCGGCACATGACGGTGCTGGTAGTCACGGGCTCGCGCCTCATCCGGGTGCACATGGACGACGGCGCCGGTCACAGCGCCGAGGGCGCGCACGAGGCTTCTGCGACCGTCGAGACCGCGCTGCTGTCGCGCATCTCCAACATGGCGATGACGCACGTGGTCCACCATCCCGAGAACTTCCGCGACGGCGACCTGCCCAGCGAGCTCGTCCTCGCGGTCGGGTGGGGCGTCCACTCGCGCATCGAGCTCGAGCCTGCGACGTGCGGTGATGACAGCTGCGAGGCCGACCACGGCTACACCGGCGGCCTCACCGGTGACGACACGCTGGTGCGCGTCAGCGCGATCGCCGACGGCGAGGACTCGGTGCGCGCGCTCGAGGACTTCGCGCGCGTGCTGCAGTCGGCCATCGGTCCGCAGGCCTGACAGGTCCAGCGTGACGTCGGGGCCCGATCTCGGCGCGCTGGGGCTCAGCCTGCCGGATCACGGGGGCAGGGAGCTGGGCGCGGTGCTTCCGGCCGCCCTGGCCGCCGTCGGCGCCGGGCACGTGGTGCGCCACCGGAGGGCCGACAAGGACCGCGCCCGGCTGGGCATTCCTCGGGCGCGCCATGTCGTCGTGGTGCTCATCGATGGGCTGGGGCATCACAATCTTGAGGAGCGGCGCGGTCACGCCCCCTTCCTGCGGTCCGCCGAGCAGGCGGTGATCTCCGCCGGCTACCCCTCGACCACTGCGGCCTCGCTGGCGCTGTTCGGCACGGGCCAGCCCCCGGGACGCACCGGGCTGACGGGCTACACCGCACGCAATCCCCGGACCGGGAAACTCGCGAACCTGGTGTCCTGGGAGGGCGCGGACGATGCGCTCGAGTGGCAGCGTGAGCCCTCGCTCCTCCAGGAGGCCGATGCGGCGGGCTTCACGGTGACGACGCTCGGCAAGCGACGGTTCGCCGGGTCGGGACTGACGCAGGCGGTGCTGCGCGGCGGTCAGTTCGTGGGCGCCGAGCGGCTCTCCGATCGGATCGATGTCGCGAGCGCGGCCGCTGCCCGCCCGGGAGTCTCGTACTGCTACTGGGGCGAGATCGATGCGGCCGGCCACCGCTACGGCTGGCAGTCCGACGAGTGGGTCGCCGCGCTTGAGGACGCCGACCGCGAGCTGCGGCGGCTGGCACGCTCGCTGCCGACCGGCGCGATCATGGTCGTGACCGCCGACCACGGGATGATCGACGTCCCTGGCGCCCCGCGCTGGGACGTCGCCGACGAGTCTGCTCTGCGCGAGGGTGTCGAGATCATCGCCGGCGAGCCACGCGCCCTGCACGTCCACCTTGCGGCCGGGGTCGACCGGGACACGGCGGCGCAGCGGTGGCGGGAGCGTCTCGACGGCTATGCGGCCGTGTGGACCCGCGACGAGGCGATCGCGCTGGGCCTGTTCGGCGACGTCGCGTCGCATGTCGTGGAGCGCATCGGGGACCTGGTCGTCGCCATGGCGGGCAGGGCGATCGTGGTGGACTCTCGCACCCAGTCGGAGCAGTCCCGCGCGTTGATCGGGATGCACGGCTCGCTCACGCCGTACGAGCTTCAGGTCCCGTTGCTGGTCGCGGCGCCGTAGCGGCCTCGCGCGCTTGCGGACGGCGCGTGCCTACCGCGCGTGCCGACCGCGCGTGCCGACCGCGCGTGCCGGGAGCGCCCTTGGATGGCTCGCGCAGGTGGCGCGCGCACGTGTCGCGTGCGTGCGATCGGGTGCTCGTGGCGGTGGGAACACCACTCTGAAACGGTGGTTATCCACAGGACTGCCACGCTCTGCGAGGCGATGTCAGACCCCGCTGATGTGATGGATGCATGACCGAGGCACCTGCTCCGCTTGCTCCTTTGGGGGGTGATGTTGCTGCGCCTTCGCCGGGGTCATCGGGATCGGGTGGCTGGGATGGGCGGGTGCGGGCGGCGCTCGCGGAACGGCGTGAGTTGACTCACGCCGGGGTGAACGCGATGTCGGATGACGACCTGGTGGCCTTGGGCACCGCCCTGGGAGGGGTGCGCAAGGATGCCGACCGGATGATGGCCGTTGTCGCTGCGGTGCAGGCGGAGCGGTCGCGCACGAAGTCCCAGCAGTTGGGGCTTGCCCGGAGGAAGGGCAAGGGTGATGAGCGCGGGCTGGTGTCGGGTCAGACGGGTGGCTCGGAGGCGGAGGCTGGCCGTCTGATCGAACTGGGGGAGACGCTGCGCGATGCCGAGCGGGCTCGTGATGGGCTCGAGGGGACCGCGCCCGGTGCCCCACCCGGTGGCGGTGAGCCCGGCGAGGCTGCTCCGGCTGAACCGCGTCCGGTGTTCCCGCGGGTTGCGCAGGCCGTCAGTGCCGGCGAGCTCAGTGTCGAGGCATCGACGATGATCACGCGGATGCTCACGCGGGTCGCGAAGCGGTGCGACGCCGCGGCGGTGGCGTGGGCGGAGAAGGACCTCGTGACGTCGGCGAAGTACATGCGGCTGAAGAAGCTTGCCGCGCTGATCACCCGGACTGAAGAACGCCTGGACCGTGAGCATCTCGAGGAGCTGGCCAGGGATCGGAGAGAGCGACGGTACCTGCGTATCGGTGAGGCCGCTGACGGGATGATGACGATCAATGGTCGGCTGGATCCGGAGAACGGCGCACCCCTGGTGGGGGTGTTGCAGGCGATGGTGAACCAGAACTTCCGACTGCGCAAGCGGATGCAGGACCGTGCCAAGGCCGGCGAGCAGGTCGTCATCGACGAGCGCACCACTGAACAGGTGCGGGCCGACGCGCTCGGCGACTTCGCCCGCCACCTGGCCGGTTGCGACGTGGACGTGCTGCCTAAGGCTGGTGTCACGCTGGTGGTGCGCACCGACGTCGACCAGCTCCGCAAGGGCCTGGCGGGTGCCACCGTTGATGGCCTGGCAACGGGTGTGGATGCGGGCACGCTGCGGCGGATGGCTGCCGCCGCCGGTGTCATCCCGCAGGTCATGGGTGGCCCGTCGGTGGTGCTCGATCACGGTCGTGCCAAGCGCCACTTCACCCCTGCGCAGAAGCTGGCGCTGGTCGAGAGGGATGGCGGGTGTGCGAAGTGCGGTGCGCCGCCGTCGTGGTGCGACGCGCATCACCTGGTGCACTGGGCCCGCGGGGGCCCGTCGGATCTGTCCAACGGCATTCTGTTGTGTGTGCGGTGTCACCATGACATCCACCGGGACCACTGGGAGATCGAGGCCACAGCCACCGAGGTGTGGTTCATCCCTCCAGCATCGATCGACCCGCAACGACAGCGCCAACCCGGCGGCCGGCGGCTCTTCGACGCCTGGCCGCTTGAACCCGACCGGGACGTTGGATTGCCATCGGGCCGATTCGGGTCCGGGTCCGAGTCCGGGTCCGAGTCCGCGAGCGAAGGCGCAGTGCCGCCTGCCTTGCCGGGGCCTGAATCAACCGCTCCGCTTGAACTCGACATCGCCGCCCACAACTGCGCCATGGCAGCGCGCGACCAGTACGTCTCGCTACGGGTCGATGAGGACGACGGGGAGCCCGTGCGCGCTGCGGGCACGCCCGGGGGGCCGGGCGTCAGTCGTGCTTGGCGCCGAAGACGATCTCGTCCCAGCTCGGGACAGATGAGCGACCGCGGCGGCTGGCCTGACGAGGCTCCGTCTCTGCCGCAGGGGCCTCGGTGCTCTCGGTTGCTGCGTCGGAATCCTCCGGCAGGGCCTCGGCGTCAGCACCGGAGGTGCGCCCGCCCCGCAGAGCTGAGCCTGCGGGATGGGGCATCGAGGTTCCCGTGGGCCTGTCCGTGCCGAAGCCGACCTCCGCCTCACGGCGACGCTGTGCGGGACCGAAGCCCTCAAACTGCTCGTCTTCGTCGTCGAGCTCGTCCTCGAACTCGGGTTCGACGCTCTCCCGAGTCCCGCGGCGCTCGTGGAGGTCCTCGAGCAGCAATTCGGTGGATGACGGCTCGTGGCTCGGCTCATCCTCGCTCGCAGAAGGCATGGCAGGACGGTTCTGATCAAGCGGCGCGTCGTCATCCACGGACTTGACGGCGCTCAGATGGCGCTTGGGAATCGGGACGTCGAGCAACTCGGTCTCGGTAAGCCACCGGGACTCCTCGTCCTGCGCCGTGACCGCCCTGGCGGTGTGATCGAAGACCCACAGCGCGCGCACGCTCCGACCATCGACCCGGTAGTCGGCGGCAACCTTCCACGGCTCCTCCGGCTCTCGCCACGCATCCCACATCACGGACTCGGCGTCCACGCCGCGGCTCGCGAGCCGGTCGGTCACCAGATCCGCGAGTACGGGCGCGCCGGCCTCTCGGCCAATTCTTGTGGACCGGGCGAGTTCCGCGATGTAGGAGCGCTCGGCGAGCACCGGCGCCTCGTAGCGCTCGAGCGCCGCTTGGGGCTCGCCCGTCAGCTCTGCCAGCTCCTGCGCGTTGAGACCACCGCGAATGCGCTGCTGGATCTCCTTCGGGGTCAGCGACGTCTTGCCGGGCTCGGTCTCCTCGTCCTGCATGGCGCGTGGGCGCGTGAGTGCGACCGTGCGCCTGAGGTCGTCGGTGAGCTCCAACTCGAACTGGGCACCGTCCTCGGAGGCGAGGATGAGGTGCTCGCCGTCGTCGGCCGCTCGCACCAGGGAGACTCGAGTCATGTGCTCAGAGTGCCACGCAACGAAGCGCGATGCGTGGCATGGCCCCGGCGTGCCGGGACTGCCGTGCGCACGTGCTGGCTCGCGCTTCGGCTCGGGCCGCGGCTCAGGCTGCGGCTCAGGCTGCGGCTCAGGCTGCGGCTCAGGCTGCAGCTCACGCTGCGGTTCGGGTGCGGCACGATGGATGCATGGACACCCCCCAGGAGCTGCTCGCGATCGCCCGCGTGCTCGCCGTCGAGACGGCCGCGCTGATCCGTGACGGACGGTCCGGCGCCCGCGTCGAGCGCTCGAAGTCCAGCGACATCGACATCGTGACGCAGATGGATCTCGCGGCCGAGAGCCACTTGCGCTCCCGCCTCTCTCAGCTGCGGCCCCACGACGCCATCCTCGGCGAGGAGGGCGAGGACACGCCCGGCACCTCGGGCGTCACCTGGGTCCTCGACCCGATCGACGGGACCGTGAACTACCTCTACGGGCTGCCGCACTACGCCGTCTCCGTCGCGGCGGTCACGGGCGATCCCACTCCGCGGTCGTGGACGGTGCAGGCGGGCGCCGTGGCGGACGGCAGCGGCACGTTGTGGTCGGCATGCAGGGGAGGCGGAGCGTGGCGCGGCGATGAACCCCTGCGCCGCCTCGACTCGCCGCGGCTGTCCTCGACCCTGCTCGCGACGGGATTCCAGTACGTGGCCGAGCGCCGACGTCGCCAGGGCCAGATCGTCGCCGCCATGCTCGAGCAGGTGCGGGATATTCGCCGGCTGGGGGCTGCGGCGGTCGATCTCTGCCTGGTCGCGGCGGGGGAGCTCGACGCGTACTACGAGCACGGTCTGCATCCGTGGGACTTCGCCGCGGGGGCCCTGATCGCCCAGGAGGCGGGCCTCAGGGTGGCCGGAATCGACGGCGGTCCGGCCGACGAGCGCCTCACGATCGCCGCTCCGCCGGACCTCTGGCCCCCCTTGAGAGATGCCCTGGTAGATGCCGGGGCGCGCGACACCTGGGACGCGCCGGACGCTTAGACTCGCGCGCGGGCCTTTTTTGGGGCAGAATGCGTGCGCTCGGGGGAACACGGTTCGGGGGAACAAAACACGTGCTCCGCGCATTCAGTACACACAGACGCACGGTGAAGGGACCATTGCCTGATGGCAACCGACTACGACGCACCCCGCAAGACGGACGACGAGATTTCTGCTGACTCGATCGAGGAGCTGAAGGCCCGTCGGAACGACAAGTCCTCGGGTGTGGTCGACGAAGACGAGGCCGAGGCGGCCGAGGGCTTCGAGCTGCCTGGAGCGGACCTCTCCGGCGAGGAGCTGTCCGTACGCGTGCTGCCCGCACAGCAGGACGAGTTCACTTGCATGTCGTGCTTCCTGGTGCACCACCGCAGCCAGCTCGCGTCCTACGACAACGAACAGCCCATCTGCTCGGAGTGCGCTGCCTAGTACGGTGCCTTCCATGACGACGATGGATGTGCTGGTCAGCACGACGGACCCCGAGGTCCCTCTGCCCACCTACTCGCACCCCGGCGACGCGGGAGCGGACATCACGACGCGCGTCGATGTCGAGCTCGCTCCGGGGGAGAGGGCGACCGTGCCCACCGGACTGCGGCTGGCGCTGCCCGACGGCTACGTGGCCCTGGTTCACCCGCGCTCGGGACTGGCCTCCAAGCACGGCGTGACCATCGTCAACGCGCCCGGCACCGTCGACGCGGGCTACCGCGGCGAGATCTCCGTCACGTTGCTCAACACCGACTCCTCGCAGCCGGTGACCCTGCGCAAGGGGGATCGGATCGCCCAGTTGGTGCTGCAGCGCGTCGAGCGCGCGGCGTTCATCCAGGTCGAGAGCCTGCCGGGGTCCCACCGGGGCGACGGCGGCTTCGGATCGACGGGCGCGGCGTGACCGGCGCGCAGGACACGGCCTTCGACGACGGCCTCGGCGAGCTCACGGCCGCGGACGGTCCCTGGAGCCTGGCCGATGCGCCCACCGACCGCGCGTTCATCGACTTCGGCCCGCTGCGCCTGCCGGCGATCGCGGGCATCAAGGTGCGTGCCGAGGTCGATCGGGCATCACAGCGCATCGGCGCGGTGACGGTGCTCGTCGCCGACTGCGAAGTCCAGCTGCAGGTCATCGCCGCCCCGCGAGGCCAGGGGGGCTGGACGGATGTCCGCCGCGCCCTGGCGCAGACGGTCCGGCGCAAGTCCGGATTCCTCCACACGGTCGAAGGCCGGTTCGGTCCCGAGCTCATCGCGACGGTCACCGGTCGCGACAGCCGCGACCTGCTGCGCGACGTGACCTTTCGCCACGTGGGCATCGACGGCGACCGCTGGCTGCTCCGTGCCGTCGTGATGGGCCCCTCCGTCGCCGAGGATGCGACCGTGGCCCGCGTGGACGCTCTGCTGTCCCAGTGCGCCGTCGATCGCGGCACGGAGGCTCTTCCACGCGGCACGGTGATGGCGCTGTCGAAGCCGCCGGGCGCTCCCGCAGCCGGAGGTGGCTCGTGAACGATTCCCCCACCGCGATCGCGCAGGCCAAGGTGCGTGACCTCGCGGCGATCGAAGGCCGCATCATCTCGATCACGGTCGAGCCTCAGGACGCGGCTCCCCGCCTGACCGCCCGGATCGACGACGGCACGGGCCGCATGGACGCGATCTTCATGGGCCGCCGGTCCATCGCCGGCATCGAGCCCGGTGCGCGCGTGCTCGTGGCGGGACGGCTGTGCGACGCGGAGGCCGCGCCTCGGATGTACAACCCGCGGTTCGAGCTTCGATGACCGAGGAGTCCGCCGCGCAGGAGCCCACGCCGGTCGGCCCCGACTCGGCGCGCGGCCTCGGCGACCTGGTCACGGGAGACGACTTCTCGTTCCAGGAGGCCCTCGGCGGCTGGCGAGGCTTCGCGGAGGCCGCTGCGCCCGGCGTGGTGTTCGTGATCGCCTACCTGATCGATGGCTCGATGCGCGTGCCCGTCATCGCCGCGGTGGCCACGATGCTCGTGCTCGTCGCGGTGCGGCTGCTCCAGCGCTCGCCCATCCGGCAGGCGATCTCCGGTGCGGTCGGGGTCGCCATCGGCGCGATCTGGGCCTGGCGCACGGGCGAGCCGGGCGACTACTTCGTCGGAGGGCTGTGGCTCAATGCCGCGTACCTCGCGGGCCTTCTGGTGTCGATGGCTGTGGGCTGGCCCGCGGTCGGCATCGTGCTCGGGCTCCTGAAGGGCTGGGGATCGGCCTGGAGGGACGATGCGCGGGTCGTCCGGGCGATGCAATGGGGGACCGCGGTGCTCGCCGTGATGTTCGCCCTGCGCCTCACCGTGCAGCTGCCGCTCTACCTGGCCGATGCCGTGGCCGCGCTCGGCACGGCGCGGCTCGCGATGGGCGTGCCGCTGTTCGCCCTCACTCTGTGGGTGGTGTGGATGCTGGTGCGGAACGCAGCACCCGATCCAGTTCCTCAGGATCCGCCTCAGCAGACACGATGAACAGCAGCTCGTCGTGAGCTTCCAGGGTGTCGTTCGGGCTCGGCGCGATCGTCCGATCTCCGCGGACGATGCATGACAGCACAATCTCCGCGGGCCAGGCGATCTCCCGCACCGTCGATCCCACCACCGGCGCGTCCGCGGGGAGCGTGACCTCGACGATCGATGCGCCCGACTGGTGGAACGTGAAGACCTTGACCAGGTCGCCGACCGCCACCGCCTCCTCGACCATCGCCGTCATGATGCGCGGCGTCGACACCGCCACGTCCACGCCCCATTGAGTGTCGTACATCCACTCGTTGCGGGGGTTGTTCACGCGGGCCACCGTGCGCGGAACGGCGAACTCGGTCTTCGCGAGGAACGAGACCACCAGGTTGACCTTGTCGTCGCCGGTGGCGGCGACCACCACGTCCATGGTCTCCGTGCGCGCCTCGCTGAGCGCGGCGAGCTCGCACGCGTCGGCGAGCATCCAGTCAGCCTCAGCCACCTGGGCGATGCGCATCCCTGTGGGGTTGTTGTCCATCAGAACGACCTCGTGGCCGTGGTCGAGCAGGTCGCGCGCGATGGAGCGGCCCACCGAGCCGGCGCCGGCGATCAGGACCTTCATGCGCGCACCTCCGGCCGGCGGGACAGCACGCGGGTGACGCGATCCTTGGCGCCGACGGCCATCACGAGGTGCAGGCCGTCGCCGGACTGCAGCACGGTCGATGACTCGGGGATCACGCCGTCGCTGAAGCGCTGCAGGTAGGCGACCCTGGCCCCGGTCGCGCTCTCGATCGCCGCGACACTCGCGCCGAGCCAGGCCTCGTGATACGCGAACGAGCGCAGCTCCACGCCGGCGGACTCGTCGGTGAACTTGGCGTCGGTGCCCCCGGGGAGCAGGTGCGACACGATCTGGGCGCTCGTCCATGGCACCGGAGCCACCGTGCGGATGCCGAGCCGGTCGTACACGAGCGCGCGGCCGGGGTCGGAGATGCGCGCGACCACGTTCTCGACGCCGTAGGTCTCGCGCACGACTCGGGCGGCGAGGATGTTCGAGTTGTCGCCGGAGGAGACCGCGGCGAACGCGAAGGCGTCCTCGACGCCGGCGGAGACGAGCGTGTCGCGATCGAAGCCGACGCCGGTGATGCGCTGACCCTGGAAACCGGCGGGGAGCCTGCGGAACGCATCGCCCAGCCTGTCGATGATCGCCACCGAGTGCCCACGGGACTCGAATTCGGATGCGAGCGCGGCGCCGGTGCGGCCGCAGCCCATGATCACGATGTGCACGAGACCCCACGCTATACCCGCCCGCTCTAGGATGGTGCAACGTGCGACGTATTCTCGAGGGTCTGCGGCGGCTGCTGTTCGGCCAGCCGATCGCGACCGATGCGCTCCGGACGGTGACGCTGCGCACGCGGCTCGCCCTGCCGGTCTTCGGCGCGGGCATCCTGTCGGCCGTCGCGTACGCCCCGGACGCGGTCGTCGACGCGCTCAGACGTGGCGGCCAGACCGGCGCCATCCCGTACATGGCGGTGGGCGTGGTCATCATCATGCTGCTGCTCGGCTTCGCGTATCGCTCGAATGTGCGCGCGCGCCCCGATGGTCTGGGCGACTACGGCACTGTGCGCGATCTTCTCGGCCGGAAGATGGGCGTCGTCACGGGGGCCTCCCTGCTGATCGACTACCTGTTCACCGTCGCCGTGTCGGTGGCCGCGGTGACCCAGCTGGTCGCGTTCCTGGTGCCGCAGCTGCGGCGGTGGGACGCGCTGATCGGCGTCGGTCTGATCGCGATCATGACCATCGTGGGCCTGCGCGTGATCCGGGAGAGGGCCCGGCTGCTGCTCGCGGTGTGGTTCGGCTTCCTCGTCGTGATCGGCATCATGCTGGTGCTGGGCGTCGCTCGCCACGGTGTCGAGACCACGTCGCCCATCGCCGCGAACGCGCCCACGACGTGGACCATCGTGCTCGCATATGCGGGAGCGATCTCCTCGGGAGCCGTGATGGTGACCGGCATCGAGCATCTCGCCTCTGCCGCGCCCAACCACGCCGAGCCGCGGGGCCGTCGCGCGGGCCGCACCCTGTTGATCGCGGTCTCCGCCTCGGCGGCGGCCTTCCTCACGGTGGCGCTGCTCGCGTGGTCGTATCGGATCACGGGGTGGGCGGACGGTCCGATACTCCTGCAGACCGCCGAGCAGGTCTTCCGCCAGTCGTTCATGAACTGGGTGGTCGCCATCTCCGCCGCCGCGATCCTGTACGCCGCCGCATCGGCCGTGTTCCGTCGTTTCTCGACCCTCGCATCGTCCCTCGCCCGGGACGCCTACCTGCCGCGACAGCTGTCCATGCAGAGCGACCGGCTGGTGGTGCGCAGCGGCATCCTGACGGTCGCGGTCGCGTCCGCCGTCGTCGTCGCCATCACGGGCGCGAACGTCGAGCAGCTCATTCACATGTACGTCGTGGGCGCGTTCGCGGCGATCGTGCTGAGCCAGGTGGCGATGGTGCGCCACTGCAGCAACCGGTTGCAGCTCGCGACGGGCTCGCGCGACCGCGCGCGCCTGGCCGCGGATCGGGTGCTGCACGCCACGGCGGCCGTGGTGGCCGCGATCGTGTGGTTCGTGGTCGCGGTCTTCAACTTCATCAACGGCGCCTGGGTCGCGATCGCGCTGATCACCGGCCTGGTGGTGATGATGCACGCGATCAACCGGCACTACGCGGCCGTGCGGTCCGACGTGACGCTCCGCTCGACCGACCGGAACATCTCGCTGCCCAGCGCCACGCACGGCATCGTGCTCATCGCGCAGCTGCACCGCCCCGCGATGCGCGCCCTCGCGTATGCGAAGGCCGCGCGCCACTCGTCTCTCGAAGCGGTGGGCGTCCAGCTCGAGGCCGCCGCCGCGCGTGAGCTGCAGGAGAAGTGGGGGAAGATCGCAGCGGGCGTCCCGCTCGTGATCCTCGACTCTCCGTACCGCGACCTGGTGGCGCCGGTCCTGGACTACGTCGCGTCCATTCACCGCCGCAGCCCCCGCGAGGTGGTCGTGGTCTACGTGCCGGAGTACATCGTGGGCCGCTGGTGGGAGACCTTCCTGCACAACCGGGCGACCAAGCGCCTGCGGGCGCAGCTGCTCGGCATCGAGAACGTGGTGGTCTCCGCGGTCCCGTGGCACCTCGAGTCCGCCCGTGAGCTGGCGGCCGTCGAGGAGATCCCCCCGGAGCACGAGCAGCTCCCATGACCGAGACGATTCGCCTCGAGGTCGGCAGCCCTGCCCACGGCGGGCACTGCATCGCACGCCACGAGGGCCGCGCCGTCTTCGTGCGACACGCCCTCCCCGGCGAGGTGGTCGAGGCCGTGGTCACGGAGGGAGGCGCCGATGCGCGCTTCTGGCGGGCCGATGCGGTCGCCGTGCTCGAGGCGTCCGCGGACCGGGTGGAGTCGGCATGGCCGGGCGCCGGGCCGGGTGGCGTGGGCGGGGGAGAGCTGGCACACGTGGCGCTGGCCGCGCAGCGCGCGTGGAAGCTCGCCGTGCTCAAGGAGTCGTTCGAGCGCTTCGCGGGGCTCGAGTTTCCTGGTCGTGTGGCGGCGGCGCCGGGCGATGACGACCGTGGGGGGCTGCGCTACCGGACGCGCGTCACCGCGACCGCCGATGCCGAGGGTCGCGCGGCGATGCACCGTCACCGTTCCGATGCGCTGGTGCCTCTCGAGTCCATGCCTCTGGCGACCCCGGAGGTCGAGGACGCGCTGCTCGGGTCGCGCTTCCCCGGGGGTGCACGCATCACGGTGGTTGCCCCCTCGGCCTCCGAGCTGCGCGTGCTGGCGGACGGCGTGCCCACACGCGCGGGCCGCCCCGATCGCCGCCCCAACGCTCCCCGCGGCGTGCGCGAGAGGGTCGAGGTCGACGGCCGCTCCTGGGACTACCGGCTCGACGCGAGCGGCTTCTGGCAGGTGCATCGCGAAGCGCCCGCGGTGCTCGTCGGCGCGGTGCTGGGCCGGGTGGGCGACGTGTCGCGCGTGGCTGACCTCTACGCCGGTGCCGGTCTGCTCACCGTGCCGCTCGCGGAAGGAGGCCGCGAGGTGGTCGCGGTCGAATCCGACCGGCGCGGCGCCCGCGCCGCACGCCGCAACGTCCACGATCTCCCCGGCGTCAGCGTGATCGAGGGAGACGTGCGGCGCACGCTCGAGTCCGGCCTGGGCCCCGTGGGGGCCGTCGTGCTGGACCCGCCCCGTTCCGGGGCCGGGCGTCGCACCCTTGATGCGCTCGCGGCCGGCGCCCCCGATCGCCTCGTGTACGTCGCGTGCGACCCGGTCGCGCTGGCCCGCGACACGGCCCTGCTCCGCGAACGGGGGTACGACTTCGTCGAAGCCGAGGCCTTCGATCTGTTCCCCATGACGCACCACGTCGAGACCGTGGCGACGTTCCAGCGCCGCTGACGCGCGCATCGGTCCTGCCGACGCGAATTTCGCGCGATCTTCGCGCCCGACGCCGCAAGGTCGCGTGCGCGAGGGCCGATAGACTGTACGCAGACTGCTATGGAGGAGAGTGCATGAGCGAGAACACCCTGGGATCGATGGCGACGCTGGACGTCGCGGGCCGTGAATACGAGATCTACCGACTGGACGCGGTGCCGGGTCTTGAGAAGCTGCCCTACTCGCTCAAGGTGCTCGCGGAGGCGCTGCTGCGCACCGAGGACGGCGCGAACATCACCGCCGACCACGTGCACGCGCTGGCGTCGTGGGACCCGCAGTCGGACCCCGACACCGAGATCCAGTTCACTCCCGCTCGCGTGGTCATGCAGGACTTCACGGGCGTCCCCTGCGTCGTGGACCTCGCCACCATGCGCGAGGCCGTGGTCGAGCTGGGAGGCGACCCCACCGCGATCAACCCGCTCGCGCCGGCAGAGATGGTGATCGACCACTCGGTGCAGATCGACGTGTTCGGCACGCACGACGCCCTGCGTCGCAACACCGACCTCGAGTACGAGCGCAACCGCGAGCGCTACCAGTTCCTCCGTTGGGGCCAGACGGCCTTCGACAACTTCAAGGTGGTGCCCCCCGGCACCGGCATCGTGCACCAGGTCAACCTCGAGCACCTCGCGCGCGGCGTGATGATGCGGGAGACCGGCGACGTGGTTCAGGCCTACCCTGACTCGTGCGTCGGCACCGACTCGCACACCACGATGATCAACGGCCTGGGCGTGCTGGGCTGGGGCGTCGGCGGCATCGAGGCCGAGGCGGCCATGCTGGGCCAGCCGGTGTCGATGCTCATCCCCAAGGTCGTGGGCTTCAAGCTCACGGGCGCGATCCCCGCGGGCGCCACGGCGACCGACGTGGTGCTCACCATCACGCAGATGCTGCGCGCGCACGGTGTCGTGGGCAAGTTCGTCGAGTTCTACGGCGAGGGCGTGGGCGCGGTGCCGCTCGCGAACCGCGCGACCATCGGCAACATGAGCCCCGAGTTCGGATCGACGGCCGCGATCTTCCCGATCGACGGCGTGACGATCGACTACCTGCGCCTGACCGGCCGCTCGGAGGAGCAGGTCGCTCTGGTCGAGGCGTACATGAAGGAACAGGGGATGTGGCACGACCCGTCCGCGGACGGCTACGTCGAGCCCACGTTCTCCGAGTACCTCGAGCTGGACCTGTCGACGGTCGTGCCGTCGATCGCGGGCCCCAAGCGCCCACAGGACCGCATCGAGCTCACGGACGCCAAGGAGTCCTTCGGCCGGTCGATCTTCGACTACGCCCAGCACGAGGAGCACGAGCTCCACGGACTGGACGAGTCGGTCGAGGAGACCTTCCCCGCCTCCGACCCCATCGCCGCTGAGGCGCACGCGGACGACGCTCCCGAGCCTGCGCCTGGGGGCACGGCAGTCGCGACCCGTCGGCCCACCAAGAAGGTGCCCTTCACGACTGCGGACGGCACTCAGACCGAGCTCGACCACGGCGCTGTGGTGATCGCGTCGATCACCTCGTGCACCAACACGTCGAACCCCTCGGTGATGCTCGCCGCCGCTCTGCTCGCGCGGAATGCGCGTGCCAAGGGGCTCGCGGTCAAGCCGTGGGTCAAGACCTCGATGGCGCCCGGCTCGCAGGTCGTCACCGACTACTACGAGAAGGCAGGGCTGTGGCCCGACCTCGAGGGCCTGGGCTTCCACCTCGTGGGCTACGGCTGCGCCACCTGCATCGGCAACTCGGGCCCGCTCCCGCAGGAGGTGTCGGACACCGTCAACGAGCACGACCTCGCCGTGGTCTCGGTGCTGTCGGGCAACCGCAACTTCGAGGGCCGCATCAACCCCGATGTGAAGATGAACTACCTCGCCTCCCCGCCGCTGGTGATCGCCTACGCGCTGGCCGGAACCATGGACTTCGACTTCGAGTCGGACGCCCTGGGGCAGGACGCGGAGGGCAACGACGTGTTCCTCGCGGACATCTGGCCGGACGCCTCCGAGGTCGAGTCGGTGGTGCAGTCCTCGATCGACGCGGACATGTTCGCGAAGGACTACGCGGACGTCTTCGCTGGCGACGAGCGTTGGCAGGGACTGCCCACGCCGGATGGCAACACCTTCGAGTGGGCCGGTGACTCCACCTACGTGCGCAAGCCCCCGTACTTCGAGGGCATGGGTCTCGAGCCGGCTCCGGTGGAGGACGTCGCCGGCGCGCGCGTGCTGGCGCTGCTGGGCGACTCGGTCACGACGGACCACATCTCGCCTGCGGGCGCGATCAAGCCCGACAGCCCGGCTGGCCGCTACCTCGCCGAGAACGGCGTCGAGCGCAAGGACTACAACTCGTACGGCTCGCGTCGCGGCAACCACGAGGTGATGATCCGCGGCACGTTCGCGAACATCCGCCTCAAGAACCTTCTGCTGGACGGCGTCGAGGGCGGCTTCACGCACAACTTCGTGACCGGCGAGCAGGACTCCATCTACGACGCCGCGCAGGACTACGCCGCGCAGGGCACGCCGCTCGTCGTGCTCGCAGGCAAGGAGTACGGCACGGGATCGTCGCGCGACTGGGCCGCCAAGGGCACGCGCCTGCTCGGCGTGCGCGTGGTGATCGCGGAGAGCTTCGAGCGCATCCACCGGTCCAACCTGATCGGCATGGGTGTGCTCCCGCTGCAGTTCCCCGAGGGCGACTCCGCCGGTTCGCTGGGCCTCGACGGCACCGAGACGTTCGAGGTGGTCGGCATCTCGGCGTTCTCTGCGGGGGAGCACCCGCGCACGCTGCCGGTGAAGGCGACCAAGGCCGACGGCTCGGTCGTCGAGTTCCACGCCGTGGTGCGCATCGACACCCCCGGAGAGGCGGACTACTTCCGCAACGGCGGCATCCTCCAGTACGTCCTGCGCTCGCTCGTCGCCTGACCCGAGTGCATGGGGGGGCGCTGCGCACTGGAGCGCCCCCAGACACGTACAGTGGAGAGACGTCATCCCGAAGGAGGGTTCGTGCTGGAGCGCATCGAGTCGCCGCAGGATCTGCGCGGGCTGACGGCTGAAGAGCTGGCGGAGCTCGCCCAGGAGATCCGTGACTACCTGGTGTCCTCGGTGTCCCAGACCGGGGGACACCTGGGGCCCAACCTCGGCGTGGTCGAGCTCACGATCGGCATGCACCGGGTCTTCGACTCGCCGCGAGACACGATCGTCTTCGACACGGGGCACCAGTCGTATGTCCACAAGCTGCTCACCGGCCGCCGCGACTTGTCCGCGCTGCGCACGCGCGAGGGCCTGGCCGGCTACCCGCAGCGGTCGGAGTCGGAGCACGACGTCGTCGAGAACTCGCACGCCTCCACTGCTCTGTCCTGGGCCGCGGGCATCGCGCGTGGCCGGTCGCTGCGCGGCGAGACCGACCGCACCACGGTGGCGGTGATCGGCGACGGCGCGCTCACCGGCGGCATGGCGTGGGAGGCGCTGAACTCGCTGGCCGCGGCGCACGACAGGGTCGTGATCGTCGTCAACGACAACGGCCGGTCGTACGCGCCCACGATCGGAGGGCTCGCGCGCCGGCTCGATGGCATTCGCACCGACCCGCGCTACGAGCAGTTCCTCGGCTGGGGGAAGCGCACGTTCCAGAACCGCGGACCGTGGCGCAACTTCACGTATCGCACGGTGATGCACGGCAAGCGGGCGCTCAAGGGACTGCTCGCCGAGCCCGGGATGTTCGACGACCTGGGGCTCAAGTACGTGGGCCCGGTCGACGGTCACGACCTCGCGCAGGTCGAGGCCGCCATGACGCACGCGCGCGACTACGGGGCGCCGGTGATCGTGCACGTGCTGACGGAGAAGGGGCGGGGCTACACGCCCGCGGAGGAGGACGTCGCCGATCGCTTCCACGCCGTCGGCAAGATCCACCCCGAGACCGGACTGCCGGTCCAGCCCAGTCGCTTCGGGTGGACCAAGGTCTTCGCCGAGGAGATCGTCGAGGTGGCACGCGAGCGCGACGACGTGGTCGCCCTCACGGCGGCGATGCTGGCGCCCGTGGGACTGCAGCCCCTGGCGAACGAGTTCCCGGATCGCGTGATCGACGTGGGCATCGCGGAGCAGCACGCCGTGACCAGCGCCGCCGGACTGGCGTTCGCCGGGTACCACCCGGTGTTCGCCGTGTACGCGACCTTCCTCAACCGTGCGTTCGATCAGGTCCTGCTCGACGTCGCGCTGCATCGCGCGGGCGTCACCTTCATGCTCGACCGCGCCGGGATCACTGGCGACGACGGCGCGAGCCACAACGGCATGTGGGACATGGCGCTGCTGCGCCACGTCCCGGGGCTGCGGATGGCGTCTCCGCGCGACGCCACCACGATGCGCCGGGCGTTCCGGGAGGCTCTCGACGTCGACGACGCGCCGACTGTCGTGCGCTACCCCAAGGGCCCCGTGGGCGATGACCTGCCTTCCGTCCGGTCCGCGACCGACGTCGAGATCCTCGCGGAGCATGGCGAGTCGCCCCGTGTCGTAGTGTTCGGGCTCGGATCGATGGCGCAGACTGCGGTGGATGCTGCGGACAAGATCGCCGCGGATGGCGTTGACGTGCTCGCGGCGACCGCGACCTGGGTGCACCCGGTGCCCGAGGGCCTTCTCGAGGTGCTCGGCGACGCCGAGCTGGTCGTCACGGTCGAGGACGGCCTCACCGATGCCGGGATCGGCGAGGAGTGGGCGTCCTACGCCCGGCTCGCCGGCAACGATGCGCAGTGGATCCACCGAGGCGTCCCGCGGGAGTTCCTGCACCACGCCTCGCGCGCGCAGGTGATCGAACTCGTCGGTCTCGACGCCTCCGCGATCGCGGTCGACGTCATCGCCGAGCTCGACTGAGCCCGGGGATCAGTCCTCGGACGCTGCGACCGCGGCGTCGGCGAATGCCTCGGCGAGCCGCGCCGCCACCAGGTCGACCTGCCACGCGCGGGCGCTGCGGCCGGCCAGGAACTCCCGGATCCAGGCCTCGCCTCCGCCGCGGTACTCCCAGCAGGTGCGACGCAGCGCGTCGGGCTGCAGGAGATTCTCGGCGGGCACGTCATGCTCCTCCACGAGCGCGGCCATCAGCTCCCGCGCGCGCGCCAGCCGGGCGGCGGCCTCGGGCCGCTTCTCCTTCCACATGCGCGGCTGCGGCGGGCCGTCCCCGCGGGGGCCGCGCTTGGCCGGAAGCTCGGCGTCGGGAAGGGCGAGGGCAGCCTCGATCGCCGGATACCAGAACCGCGCTCGCCGTTTGGTGCCGCGCGACTGCCACTCGCGGATCGACACGAGCGCCTCGTACGACGTGGGCTTCGCCTGCGCGGCGGCGACGATCGCGGCGTCCCGAAGCACGCGTCCCGGTGCGATGTCGCGCCGGCGCGCGTCAGCGTCGCGCGCCTCCCACAGGGACCTGACAATCGCCAGGCCGCGCGTATCGCGGATCTGGTGCGAGCCGGACGTGCGCCTCCACGGGTCGACGCGGGGCTCGGGCGGCGGCGCGGTGCGGACGGCCTCGAACTCCTCGAGCGCCCACGCGAGCTTGCCGGCCTCCTCGAGGTGCGCGTGCAGGCCGTCGCGGAGCTCGAGCAGCACCTCGACGTCGAGCGCGGCGTAGACCAGCCACTCGTGCGGAAGCGGCCGGGTGGACCAGTCCTGCGCGGAGTGCTCCTTCGCGAGAGCGAATCCCAGCTCGCGCTCGACCACCGCGGCGAGGCCCACCTTGGGCCATCCCAGCAGCCGTGCCGCCAGCTCCGTGTCGAAGACCGATGCCGGCTCGAGGCCCAGCTCGTACATTCCGGGGAGGTCCTGGCTCGCGGCGTGGAAGACCCACTCGGCGTCCCCGAAGGCCGGGTTCAGCGAGGACAGGTCGGAGAGAGCATCGGCGTCGACGAGCGCGATGCCGGCGCCGGCGCGCTTGAACTGCGCCAGGTAGGTGCGCTGGCCGTAGCGGAAGCCCGAGGCACGCTCGGCGTCCGCGGCGATGGGGCCGTGGCCGGCGGCGAACGTCTCGACCATCGCCGCCAGCGCCTCGGGGGTGTCGATGACGTCCGGGATGCCGTCGGCCGGCTCGCGGAGCAGCGTGGGCGCCTCCGCCTCCGTGCTCTCCTGGGGTGCAGTCGTCTTGTCCTCTGGTGCAGTCGCCTTCTCCTGTGGCGCGGTCATCGGGCCGCCCCGGGAAGCACGCTGACGCCGTCGGGCACGGGAGGAACGCCCGCGCAGGTCGCGAGCAGGTCAGTCCACGCGGCGATGTGGGGCTCGATGTCCGGGTCTTCCGGCGTCCACGAGACCCGCAGTTCGACCTGGACCTCGTCGGGGCGCGACGCGAGCTCTCCGAAGGACGTCGAGACGACCTTCGTCACGGTGCCGCCCACCTCGCGATGGGGGACGTCGGACAGAGACTCGGCCAGCCACGACCACGCCACCTCGGCCCAGAGGTCGTCGCGACCCACCTCCTGCTCCACGGTCGCCTTCACCAACGCCACGATCCTGAGGTCTCCATCCCATGCGTCCTGCCCGTCCGGATCGTGCAGCACCACGAACCGGCCGGTCGCCTGCGCCCCGTCGACCGTCACCTCTCCGTCCACGGCGACCGCGAACGGCGCGATGCGCGTGGGCGCCGGCGTCTCCGTGAGCCGCACGTCCGCTCGGGTCCGAGCCTGCGACAGCGAGCGCAGCACCTCGCGGAACCGAGGCGGCGCCGGTGCAGTCTCTCGGGCCATGGATCGAGCGTAGGCCCGGGCACGGCTCCGCACGGGTTCGCCACGCGGTGGCCTCCCACTAGGCTAGGCGGCGTACCCCGACCCGGACTCGAAGGATTCGACAATGGCGCTTGCTCAGATCGGTGTGACAGGACTTGCGGTGATGGGCCGCAACCTGGCCCGCAACTTCGCCCGCAACGGCTTCACGGTTGCCGTGCACAACCGTTCGCCGCAGAAGATGCGCTCGCTGATCGAGGACCACGGCGACGAGGGAACGTTCATCGGCTCGGAGACGCTCGAGGACTTCGTCGCGTCTCTCGAGAAGCCTCGCCAGGTCGTCATCATGGTGCAGGCGGGAGGGCCCACGGACGCCGTCATCGACGCCCTCATCCCGCTGCTGGACCAGGGCGACATCATCGTGGACGCCGGCAATGCCCACTACGCTGACACCCGCCGCCGCGAGGCTGCCCTGCGCGAGCAGGGCCTGCACTTTGTCGGATCGGGAGTGTCCGGTGGCGAGGAGGGCGCGCTGCTCGGCCCATCGATCATGCCGGGAGGTCCCGCGGAGTCCTACGTGACCCTGGGGCCGATCCTTGAGAAGATCGCCGCGAAGGCCGAGGACGGGACGCCGTGCTGCGTGCACGTGGGTCCCGACGGCGCCGGCCACTTCGTGAAGATGGTGCACAACGGCATCGAGTACGCCGACATGCAGCTGATCGGTGAGGCGTACGACCTCCTGCGCGCCGGCCTGAATCTGACGCCCGCCGAGATCGGCGACATCTTCGCCGAGTGGAACGAGGGCGACCTCGAGTCCTTCCTCATCGAGATCACGGCGGAGGTCCTGCGCCACACCGACCCGAAGACGGGCAAGGCTCTCGTCGACGTGATCCTGGACCAGGCGGGCCAGAAGGGGACTGGCCGGTGGACTGTGCAGTCCGCTCTCGACCTGGGCGTGCCCGTCACGGGCATCGCCGAGGCCACCTTCGCCCGGGCGATCTCTTCGCAGACCGCCCAGCGCGAGGCAGCCCGCGGCGTGCTCGCGGCCAACGCCGGCGACTTTCACATCGGCAACCGCACCGGGTTCGTCGAGGACGTCCGGCTCGCGCTGTACGCGTCGAAGGTGGTCGCGTACGCGCAGGGCTTCGACCAAATCCAGGCCGCCTCGGAGGAGTTCGGCTGGGACATCAACCGCGGCGACATGGCGAAGATCTGGCGTGAGGGCTGCATTATCCGGGCGCGCTTCCTCGACCGCATCACCGAGGCCTACGACCGCAATCCGCAGCTCGCGACTCTGCTGGTCGACGACTACTTCCAGGGAGCGGTCGCCGGCGGTGTGTCGGCGTGGCGCCGCGTGGTGTCCCAGGCGGCCCTCGCGGGCGTTCCCGTCCCCGCCTTCGGCTCCTCGCTGTCGTACTACGACTCGCTGCGAGCCGAGCGCCTGCCGGCGGCAGTGATCCAGGGCCAGCGCGACTTCTTCGGTGCCCACACCTACAAGCGCGTGGACGTCGAGGGCACGTTCCACACGCTGTGGTCGGGTGACCGCTCCGAGGTCGAGGCCTGAGCGGCACGACGCGCGCAGGCATCGAGACGCACGGCACGGTGGGGGGAGCATGAGCGCGGTGATCCCGGTGGTCGTCGGGGGCGACATCGGCGCCTACGCGCTGCTGCGCGCGTTCCATGAGCGCACCGGCGAGCGTGGCGTCGTCGTCTCGCGGCTGCAGACGCGTGCCTTCGCAGACACGCGCATCGCGGATGTCGTGGTCGCGAATGTCGACGACGCCGATGCGCTGGTCGCCGCCCTCGTCTCGCTCGCCGAGGAGCGCCCCGAGTCGCGCCTGGTGCTGCTCTCAAACGCCGACTGGTACGTCGAGTCGATCATCGAGCGGCGCGCCGAGCTCGAGGAGCACTATGAGATCCCGATGTGCTCGGCGGAGTCCTTCGCGCGCGTCGAGTCCAAGGAGGCGTTCCAGGCCGACTGCGAGGCGCTCGACATCCCGGTGCCGCGCACCGTCCCCGTGCGCTTCGACGCGGGGGCCGCGGACGCTGACGGGGATCTGAACTCGCTGACCTTCCCCGTGATCGGCAAGGCGAGCTCGTCGGCCGAGCACCACCACGCCGAGTACCCCGGCAAGAAGAAGGTCCAGCATCTCGAGACCCGGGCCGAGGTCGACGACCTGCTCGAGCGGATCGCGGCGTCCGAGTTCCGCGGCACGTACCTGCTGCAGGAGTTCATCCCGGGCGACGAGACCCAGATGCGCTCGCTCACGGCCTACCGGGACTCGTCCGGCCTCGTGACGCTGCTGTGCACGGGGCGCGTGCTGCTCGAGGAGCACACCCCGGGCACGCTCGGCGTCCCGGCCGCGATCCTCACCGAGCCGTACACCGACGCGATGGACGCCATGGTGCGCTACCTCGACCGCGTCGACTACCGCGGCTTCGCGAACGCCGACTACAAGCGCGACCCCCGCACCGGCCGTCACGTGTTCTTCGAGGTCAACCCACGCATCGGCCGCAACAACTGGTACGTGACCGCCGCTGGCGCGAACCCCGCGGACTTCGTGATCGCCGACCTCGACGGCGCCGCCGTCGAGCCCGTGAGGGCCACCCGCGAGGTGCTGTACTCGGTCGTGCCGGTCGGGCTGCTGGCGCGCTACCTGCCCGACCGCGCGCTGCGGGAGCGGGTGCTCGCCACCGCGAAGCGCGCGCTCGCCCGACCGCTGCACAACCCCGCGGACGGTTCGCTCAAGCGCCGCCTCACGATCGCGCTGATGACCTGGAACTACCGGCGCAAGTACCGGGAGTTCTACCCCGAGCCCACCGCGACGGGCCACTGACGTCGATGACTGCGCGCATCGTGGGCCGGCGTCCCCGGGTCGAGCCCGAGGGACTCATCGACGCGCTCGTTCCGCCGCCGCACTTCTCGGGCGCGAGCTTCGACACGTACGTCCCCGATCCGGACTTCCCGAGCCAGGAGGCCGCAGTCACCGAGGTGCAGTCGTTCGCCCGCGGCGTCGGGCGGCGAGGCCTGGCATCGCTCCGCCGGTCGAGCGGTGGTCGGGGCATCTACCTCGATGGCGGGTTCGGCGTCGGCAAGACCCACCTGCTGGCGTCGCTCGCGAGTGCGGTCGGCGAGCGGGCCGCGTTCGGCACCTTCGTCGAGTACACGCATCTCGTGGGAGCCATGGGCTTCCAGGCGACGCGCGCGGCGCTGCAGGAGTTCGCGCTCGTGTGCATCGACGAGTTCGAGCTCGACGATCCCGGCGACACCGTGCTGATGGCACGGCTGATGCGTGAGCTGGCCGATGCGGGGGTCGCCTTGGCGGCGACGTCGAACACGCTACCGGGCTCGCTCGGGCAGGGGCGCTTCGCCGCCGACGACTTCAAGCGGGAGATCCAGGCGCTGTCGAGCGTGTTCGAGGTCATCACGATCGACGGCCCCGACTATCGCCACCGGGGCGATCTCGTGTTCCCGGCGCCCTCCACCGTCGATGCGGTCCTTGAGGCGTGCGGCGCCGACGAGGCCGCGTGCGAGGACTGGGGCGCGCTCATGGAGGACCTCGCCCACGTGCATCCCAGCCGCTACGGAGCCTACGTCGACGGCGTCGCCGTGCTGGGTCTGCGAGGCGTCACCCCGTTGCCGGATCAGGGGCAGGCGCTCCGCGTCGTGTCGCTGGTGGACCGCCTGTACGACCGCGATGTGCGGATCGTCGCGTCCGGTCACTCGCTCGGCGAGATCTTCTCGCAGGACATGCTGCGGGGCGGCTACCGCAAGAAGTACTACCGCGCGTTGAGCCGCCTGCTGTCGATGGTGGCGGGGGAGTAGCGGGGCCTCATTCGCCCGCGTCGCGCATGCGCTCGAGGCGCGCCTTCTCACCGGCGACATCGAACGTCGCTTCGGGCCATGACAGCGCCATGCCCTCGAGAGCGGTGGCGAGGAGCTCGGTGACCGCCAGCCTCGCGTACCACTTGTCCGTCGCCGGGATCACGTGCCACGGCGCGATCTCGGTGGATGTCCGGTCGAAGACCGCCTGGTAGGCCTCCATGTAGGCGGGCCAGTGCGCGCGCTCGTCGAGGTCCGAAGGGTCGAACTTCCAGTGCTTGTCCGGGCGGTCGAGCCGTTTCGACAATCGCTCCAGCTGCTCGTCGCGCGACACCATGAGCGCGCACTTCACGATGGTCGTGCCCTGACGCGAGACCCGAGCCTCCCACTCGTTGATCTCGTCGTAGCGGCCCTCCCAGACGGTTGCAGGCACGAGCGAGTGCACGCGCGCGATCAGGACGTCCTCGTAGTGCGAGCGGTCGAAAGCGCCAATGCGTCCGGCTGCTGGAAGCGCCCTGTCGATCCTCCACAGGAAGTGGTGCTCGCGCTCCTCGCCGCTGGGAGCACCGAAGCCGCGTGCCTGTACCCCCTGCGGATCCACCATGCCGAGCACGTGGCGGACGATCCCACCCTTGCCAGCGGTGTCCATGCCCTGAAGGACCAGGAGAAGCGACCGCGTGCCGCCCGTGCGCGCCTCCGCGAACAACTGCTCCTGGAGCTCGGCCAGATCCTTGCCGCGGGCGGCCATCAGGGCAGCCGCACGCTTGCGCCCGCCGTGGAATCCCGGGCGGGCCGTCGGGTCGAAGGCGTCGAGATCGAAGCCACGGTTCACCCGTAGCGCCTCAGTCGGGTGAACGCTCCAGCGGCTGTGCTCGTGGCCCATGCTCCTCACGTTAGCGCTGCGGAGCCGCGCGCGGCGGGCGATGCACTGCTAGACAGGTAGCACCGGTGCAGTCCCCACGAACACGAGGAGGGACCTCATGAGCAGCAGCAACACGGCCGCCGGCGGCGGCAGCGTCATCTACGGACTCGGGATCTTCGGCGGGATCATCTACTACTGGCAGGTGGCGGACGGCTTCTGGGAGCACGTCGGCTCCATCTTCCAGGGGCTGGTGTGGCCGGCGTTCATGGTCTACGAGGGATTCTCCGCGCTCGGAGCCTGATTGCTCTCACGCCTCGGGGTCGACGAGTGCCACGGAGTCGGGCGCCAGGACCAACTGCCCGTCCTCCACGTCGACATCGCCAAAGGAAGCGAGCGCCCCCGGGGCGGTCACCCGCATCGGCTCGCCGGAGAGATTGGCGTGCACCTGGACGGGGCCGTGCATCGTCAGCTGGCGCGGCGCGGTCTCGGTGACCGACGCAGGGTGGCGCTCCCACCCGTCGCGAGGGCCGATGCGCGGGCGCAGTGCGATGAGGTCGCTCACCCACGCACGGCTCGCGTCGTGCGCGGCGCCGGAGGCGCCGATTCCGCTGCCCAGCTTGGAGCGGAGGAAGGTGGTGCGGTCCTGGGGGTCCGGGACATCCACGTGACCGCCGTAGAGCTCCTCCCAGCCGTGGTCGCCGAACTCGCTCATGCGCCCCTCCGAGACCGCACTGCCCAGCGGTTCGTCGTGATCGGTGAAGAACATGAACGGCCGCGTCTCGCCATACTCCTCGCCCATGAACAGCATCGGGGTGAAGGGTGACAGGAGGATCATCGCGAGGCTGGTCGCCTGCGCACCCGGCGAGAGGGTCGACGCCGGGCGATCCCCGATCGCACGGTTGCCCACCTGGTCGTGGTTGGACGCGCAGATCACGAACCGTCGGCGATCGACGTCGGGTGCCACCGGCGCACCCCAGTCCTTGCGGCGGAATGTCGAATAGCCGCCGTCGTGCATGAAGACCTCGCGGTAGACCTTGTCGAGCGCCGCGAGCGAGCCGAAGTCCACGTAGTACCCGTGTCGCTCGCCCGTGAGGTAGGCGTGAAGCGCGTGGTGGACGTCGTCGTTCCACTGGGCGGTCATGCCCAGACCGCCCTCGGCAGTGGGCGTCACCATCCGGGCGTCGTTCAGGTCGGACTCCGCGACCAGCGACAGCGGCCGGCCCAGCCGCTCCGCGAGCGCGGCGGTCTCGTCGGACAGCTGGGCGAGAACATGCCGCTCGGAATCGTCCTGCAGCTCGTGGACGGCGTCGAGTCGCAGGCAGTCGACGTGGAAGTCCTCGAACCATCGCAGCGCGTTGTCGCAGATGAAGCGCCGCATGCCCGTCGCGTCATCCTGATCGAGGTTGACGGCCCAGCCCCAGGGGGTGTCGTGGGCGTCGGTGAAGTAGGGGCCGAACTTGCCCAGGTAGTTGCCGTCCGGCCCCAGATGGTTGTAGACCACGTCGAGGCAGACGCCCAGCCCTGCCCGGTGCGCGGCGTCGACGAAGCGCTGGAGCGCGGCAGGGCCGCCGTAGGCCTCGTGGACGCCGTAGAGCGCGACGGCGTCGTAGCCCCACCCGTGACGACCCGGGAACGGGGCCACGGGCATGAGCTCGACGATGTCGACTCCCGTCGCCTTCAGGTCGGCGAGCTGCACGATCGCGGCGTCGAGGGTGCCCGTGGGCGTGAAGGCGCCCACGTGGAGCTCGTAGAACACGGCGCCCAGAGCATCCACGCCGGACCACGCGCCGTCCGCCCACTGGTGAAGTCCGGGCTCGAAGACCCGCGAGGGGCCGTGGACGCCATATGGTTGCCAGGCCGAGCGCGGGTCCGGCCACGGGCCGTCGCCGTCGATCTCGAACGCGTAGTCGGTGCCGTGCGGCAGGTCGGGGCCCGTCCACCAGCCGTCCTCGCCCGCGGCGAGCTCGATGCGCGCGCGGTCCTCGTCGGGCGCGCCGACGATCACCGCCACGGCGCCGGCCGTCGGGGCCCACACGCGCGTGCGCATCAGCTGGCCACGAGGAGAGCGACAGGGTGCACGGTCACGAGATCGGCGAGCTCCACGGGCCCACCCTCGAAGCTCTTGCCCGACAGTGCATCCGTCCACGTGCCCTCGGGCAGCGACACCGTGTGTTCGCGCCAGCCGCCGAGCTTCTCGAGGTCGTGCCCCAGTCGAGTCGCGATCGTGACGACGCGCGGCTCGTCCGCGACGGTGCGGGCGAACACCACGGCGTGACCCGAGGACGACGGCAGCGGCTGGTAGCCAGACTCGGGGCCCACGAAGGCCTCCCGATGGTCACGCCGCACCTGAAGAGCCCGCGCGGTCACGAGCAGCTTCTCGTCGTCGAGGCTCTGCGCCTTGGCGCGCCTGGTCAGACGGCCGAGGGCCTCGGCGCGGCGGTCGAAGTCGACGGCGCGCCTGTTGTCGGGATCCACGAGCGACGGCGCGACCATCTCGGTGCCCTGGTAGACGTCAGGAATGCCGGGGATCGTCAGCTGGATGAGCTTGGTCGACAGAATCGCCGCGCGGGCTCCGGCCGCGACCGAGGCGTGCCATTCGTGGACGATGCCGCGGACCTTGGCGTCGGCATGCGTGGACTGCGCGAACCACAGCACCGCGGACTCGTAGTCCGCGTCGACGCCGGTCCAGGACGTGTGGGTCTTCGCCTCGCGCATGGCCTTGACGAGGTAGCCCTCGAGTCGATCCCAGTCCATGAAACCCGCCTCGTCGGACGTCCCCACGAGGGTCTGCCACCAGAGGTTCTCCGTGCGGCCGTCCAGCAGCGCCGGGCGGATCCGCGCCGACGCCTCCTGCAGCCGCGTGACCGTCGCGTCCCACTCCTCGGCGGCCTCCGACAGGACGGACAGGCGAGCGCGGACGTCCTCGGAGCGCTTGGTGTCGTGGGTGGTGAGGCAGGTCATCGCGTGGGGGAACGAGTGCTGCTGCTCGTCGGCCCAGGCGTGGAAGGCTGCGGGCGGGAGCGCGAACCGGCTGGCGGGGGAGCCGACCTCGCACAGCGGCAGCAGGTGCGTCCACCGGTAGTAGGCGGTGTCCTCGATGCCCTTGGCCATGACCGCGCCGCAGGCCTGCTGGAAGCGGGTGATGAGCTCGCGTCGGTCGGCATCGTCCGTGCGGCCCGCGGAGCCGACCTCGGCGCCCTTCAGCAGGTCCACGAGTACCTCGAGAGTCTCGTGGCGCTCGTCGTCGAGCAGCACGAGCGCCTTTTCGACGGCGTGGTCGATGGCCTCCAGGGAGGGCTGCTTGGGCGGGACTCCCGCGACCACGTAGGCCCGGTACCGGTCGAAGGTCACGAGCAGCGTTCGGATGCAGTCATAGAGAGACCGCCACGTGTGGTCGCGCAGCCGCACGTCCGAGTGGCAGATGGTGTGAGCGATGGTCGCGAGCCGGTGGACCTCGCTCGACAGTGAGTCCTTGACGATCTCGCGCTTGGCCTCGCCGATCATGTCGGGCAGCGTCCCCATCGCGTCGCCCGCGACCCGGTGCAGGGTCGCGGCGAGGGGAGAGGAACCTGCAGGGTCGCGGAGCAGGGCCCCCACGCGCCACGACGCGTCGTAGCCGGTGGTGCCCGCGGTGCGCCACGAGCGAGGCAGCCGCTCGTCCCCCTCGAGAATCTTTTCGACCACGATCCAGGCGTCGTCCGTGGCGTCCGACAGCCGCTGGAGGTAGCCGGCCGGATCAGCGAGGCCGTCCGGGTGGTCGATCCGCAGGCCCTGCAGCGTGCCGTCCTTCACGAGGTCGACGATCACCCGGTGGGTCGCCTCGAACACGTCCTCGTCCTCGACGCGCACGGCGACCAGGGAGCCCACGTCGAAGAAGCGACGGTAGTTGAGCTCCTCGTTCGCGACGCGCCAGTACGCGAGCCGGTAGTGCTGCTGGTCGACGAGATCCGCCATGGGCAGGTTCTCGGTGCCCTCCCGCACCGGGAAGACGTGCTCGTAGTACCGCAGCACCGGGACCTCGCCCTGGCCCTCGAGGCCCGGGATGACCATCGAGTCGAGCGTGAGTTCGCCTTGCGAGAGCACGGTGCCGATGCGCTGGCCCAGCACGGGCATGAGCACCGGATCTCCGCTGTGCCAGTCGACGTCGAACCAGTGAGCGTGGTCGGACTCCTCGCCGTAGGACAGCACCGACCACAGGGCTCGATTGTGATACGCGGGGGTCGGCACCGCCATGTGGTTGGGCACGACGTCCGCGATCAGCCCGATGCCGCGCTCGCCGGCCTTCCAGGACAGGTCGCGGAGCGCTTCCCGGCCGCCCAGCGCCGCCGCGATGCGGCCGTGGTCGACCACGTCATAGAAGTGGGTCGAGCCGGGCGCCGCCTCCAGAATGGGGGAGAGGTAGAGGTGCGACACGCCCAGAGCCTCGAAGTAGTCGAGCCGTGCTGCGGCATCGGCGAACGTGAAGTTCGCGCTCAACTGCAGGCGGTAGGTTGACGACGGCACGGGGACTTCGGCGCCGTGCCCGTACCTGCGGGCCCGATCATGACTCGTGTCTGACATCGACTGACTGCCCCAATCCCTTGGCCCCGACCTCGCGTGCATGCCCATCATCGCAGACGCGCATGACCGCGAGGTTTCCTGCGGACCCGCCGGTCAGGCCACGCTCACGTGCACGTCCACCTCGATGTTTCCGCGCGTGGCGTTGGAGTAGGGGCAGACCTCGTGGGCCTTGGCCACCACGGCACGGGCGGTCTCCTCGTCGACGCCCGAGAGGGTCACCTCGAGCGTCACCGCCAGGCCGAAGCCGCCGCGCAGCCCGATCGGGCCGATGCCCACCTTCGCCGTCACCTGGGAGTCCTGAACCTTGACCTTCAGCGACTTCGCCGCCTGGCCGATCGCGGAGTTGAAGCACGCGGAGTACCCCGCCGCGAACAACTGCTCGGGGTTGGTGCGCTCGGCCTTCTTGAACGGCTTGGGAGTGGCGAGGCGGAGGTCCAGCAGGCCGTCGTCCGTGGCGACGTGGCCGTTGCGGCCGTCTCCGGTGGCGAGGGCGGTGGCGGTGTAGAAGACCGTCGGCTTGTCGGGCATGAGTGCTCCTCCGAGTATGTTGAGTTACTAGTACGTCTACAAAGGAACGCGCGTACTGTGGAGAGCATTCCCGATGGCGGTGCGCACGAAAGGACTCGAGTGGCGATGGCCGACAAGCCGATGCGTGGTCATGCTCGCGAGGCGATCCTCGCCGAGGCGACGGCGCAGTTCACGGCGCTGGGCATCCGAGCAGTGAGCGCGGATCGGGTGATCGACGGCGCCGGGGTCTCGAAGGTGACGTTCTATCGTCACTTCCCGACGAAGGACGACCTGGTCGTGGCGTATCTGGAGGCGGAGCTCGAGCGCGTGCGCAGTGCCGTCGAGCGCGCGGCGGCGGCCACCGGATCGCACGGCCTCTCGGGCGCGCTCGCCGATGAGATCTGCAGGCCGGGCTTCCGGGGCTGCCCGTTCATCAATGCCGCCGCCGAGTATCCTGATGCGGACCATCCGGTGCGCGACGTGGTGGCGCGATTCCGCGCGTGGATGATCGCCGCGATTCGCGAGGCGCTCGTGTCGCGAGGAGTCGAGGGCGCTGACGAGGCGGCGCGGCAGATCATGATGATGCGCGACGGGGCGCTCGTGGAGGGCTACGTGACAGGTGATGCGGAGCGCGTCGCTCGCGAGCTCGAGGCCGGTGTGGCGGCGCTGGTCGCCAGCGCGGTGGCAGCGTCCCCGGGGTGAGACGACGAAGGCCACCCCGAGGGGTGGCCTTGCGTGCGTGGTGGGCGATACTGGGATCGAACCAGTGACCTCTTCCGTGTCAGGGAAGCGCGCTACCGCTGCGCCAATCGCCCGAGGTGGGTACGGGATTCGAACCCGTGTATACGGCTTTGCAGGCCGCTGCCTCGCCTCTCGGCCAACCCACCGTAGTACCAACGCCGGGTTGGCATCGGCCTTCCGAGCGGACGACGGGACTCGAACCCGCGACCCTCACCTTGGCAAGGTGATGCTCTACCAACTGAGCCACGTCCGCGTGTCAGAACTGCTGTTCTGAACAGGGAATGACTGTAGCCCATGGAAGGCCCGGATGCCAAAACGAGCACGCGCCAGCGTGCCGTGCCGTGGGCTCGCGCCCACTAGCGTGGTGCACATGACCTCGGAGGATGCGGACTCCGGCCGCGGCAGCGCGGAGTTCCGTGGCGTCCGCGCGACGGGCGCGGTGGAGCACATCGACGCCCGTCGAGACGGCCACAGGCTCGCCGAGAGCGGCTTCTGGGTCGTGGTCGGCGACTTCGACGGGCGCGTCGACGCGTGGCGCATGGAGGACGTCGAACGCACCCCGGGGGCTCCCGCGAGGACGGGGCGGACGTGGCGTGGCCCTGCCGCCGATGGCTGGGTCAGCAGCCTCTCGCGCGACCAGTACGTCGCGGGGGTCGAGCGCATTCGGCACGACATCCGCGAGGGCGAGGTCTACCAGGTCAATCTGTGCCGGATGCTCGAGGCGCCTCTGAACGCGGAGGCGCCGGGCCCGGACGCCGTCGCTCTCAGCGAGAAGCTCGCCGCCGGCAACCCTGCCCGCTACGCGAGCCGCATCGTCATTCCCGCGGGAGTCCCGCGCGCATCGGCCCCAGGGACGTGGATCGTCTCAGCATCGCCCGAGCTGTACCTCGCGGTGGACGGAGCCACCGTGCGCTCGTCGCCCATCAAGGGGACCGCGGCGCCTGGCGAGGCGATGCTCGACAAGGACGTCGCAGAGAACGTCATGATCACGGACCTCGTGCGCAACGACCTGTCCCACGTCGCGGTGCCGGGATCGGTGCGCGTGCCCGAGCTCCTGGGCGAGCGCGCGCACCCCGGACTCACGCATCTCGAGTCGACGGTCGAGGTCACGCTCGCTGACGACGCATGCTGGACGCCCACCATGTGGCGTGAGCTCTTCGACGGCACGTTCCCTCCCGGCTCGGTCTCGGGAGCGCCCAAGTCCTCGGCCCTCGCCATCATCGCCCGCGAGGAGTCGGTGGCGCGCGGACCCTACTGCGGAGCGATCGGCTGGGTGGACGCCGATGCGCGCCGCGCGGAGCTCGCGGTGGGCATCCGGACCTTCGTGTGGCGGGACGGCCGGCTGCGATTCGGCACCGGCGCGGGCATTACGTGGGGGTCTGACCCATATGGGGAGTGGGCCGAGACAGAACTCAAGGCGAGTCGGTTGATTGCCCTGGCATCCGCTGAAAGGATGCAGCCATGAATCCGATCGTCTGGGTGGGGGGATCGCTGAGGGAGCCGGGTCAACCGGTGATCGCGGCGACAGACCACGGCTTCACTGTGGGAGACGGCGTCTTCGAGACCCTGGCCGTCCGCGACGGCGTGCCCTTCGCCCTGTCGCGTCACCTCGCGCGCCTGGCGTACTCGGCCGACCGCATCGGTCTTCCTGCCCCGGATGGCGGAGCCATCCGGGAGGGGATCGCCGCCGTGCTCGACGCCGGCACCGGATCTGTCTCGAGACTGCGCGTCACGGTCACGTCCGGCGACGGGCCGATGGGCTCCGCGCGAGGCGACGGGCCTCCGACGGTGGTCGTGACCGGCGTGGACGCGCTGCGGCCACGGCAGTGCCGCGCGGTGCGCGCGCCGTGGAAGCGCAACGAGCGCTCCGCGATCGCCGGAGTGAAGTCGACCTCGTACGCGGAGAACGCCGTGATCGTCGAGTACGCCCGCTCGAAGGGCGCCGACGAGGCGATCCTGGCGAACACCTACGGCAACCTGTGCGAGGGGACCGCGAGCAACGTGTTCGTGGAGGTCGGGGGAGAGATCGTCACGCCGCCGCTGGCCTCCGGCTGCCTCGCGGGGATCACCCGCGGGCTCGCTCTCGAATGGGCGGTGCGCGCGGCGCTGCCTGTGCGCGTCGCGGCACCGGGCGAGCTCACGATGGCCGTGCTGGACCAGGCGATCGCGGGTGAGGCGCACCTCGCCGTCACCTCCTCGACCCGTGGCGTGCAGCACGTGTCGAGCCTCGACGGCACCGACCTGGCGCCCGGGCAGCTCCTTCGAGAGCTGAGCGCGGTGTACGAGCTCAGGGCCGAGCGGGAGACTGATCCGCCGGTCCCCAGCCGGCGTTGACCTCGCGAGGTGTTCGGCGGTAGCCCCGCGAGGCGCTACTATGGAACCCGCTCAGGGCGATTGGCGCAGGGGTAGCGCGCTTCCTTCACACGGAAGAGGTCACTGGTTCGATCCCAGTATCGCCCACTCATGAACGGGTCTCGCGCGCTGCGCGGGGCCCGTTTCTGCGTTCCCTGAGCGCCGCGCGGAAGCGCCGCTCGAAGACGTGCATGCGCGTCGGCCCGCAGCACGCGAGCTCGGCGGCCCCGGAATGAGAGCGCGCCGGATCCTGTTGACATGGGAGTCCACCAACCGCGATCCGAACTTCAGGAAGGAACCGCCATGGACATGAAGGACAAGGCGAAGGATGCGCTGCCGAGCGACGACACCGTCGAGAAGGCATCCGAGAAGGTTCAGGACGCCACGCCGATCGAGGCCGACAAGCATGTCGCCAAGGCCGAGCAGTGGGCGAAGGACCACAACGAGGACTGACGTCCGCGACTGTGCGGATGGGCGCCGCCCGGCGAGCCGGGCGGCGCCTTTCGTGCGTCTGCGTGGTGTGATGTCCTCATGGGAGGCGATCGCGCCGCAGCGATGATGCTGACGGGGCCCGAGGCCGAGGGCATCCTGTCGGCAGCCCTCGCGACCTCCCACACGGATCTGGACACGTGGAGTCTCGACGCCGTCAACGCACGTCCTGGCGCCGAGACTTCCGCGGGCTTCGACGTGACCGCCGGCGGCGAGCGCATGTACCTGGTTGCGAGCACGGTCGCCCTCACAGACGATCAGCGCGCCGAGTGCAAGGCCGTGCGCCTGTCGTCCGACGTGGGCGAGGTGCACGTCTGGCGGCACCCCGCCGATCCGTACCTGCCCGGGCTGGGGGCGGCATCCGTGCCGGAGCAGCTCTCGCCGCGACTGTCGGCGGCTCTCGGCACGGACATCGCCGTCGACTCGCTCGACATGCTCGTCCTGCGGCCGATGCGCCGGGCCGTGCTGCGCGCGCAGACCACCGCTGGAGACCATCGCCGCACCTGGTACGTCAAGGTGGTCCGCCCCGACCGTGCCGAGGCCATGCTGCGCCGGCATCGCATGTGCGAACTCGCCCCGCTCGCGCTGGACGCGGGCGACGGCATCGTGGTGGTGGAGGAGGCGACGGGCGTGCCGATGACCCGGGCGCTGCACCGCCCGGACGGCTCCGATGCCGCCCACATCGATCCGCAGATCATCCTCGACGCGATGGATGCACTGCCTCACGACGCCTTGGCGCTGACCTCGCGCCCGGCGGTCGCAGACCGCGTCGCGGAGTACGCCGCGATGGCGACCGACGAGGGTCTCGACGCCGCGCGCGTCACCGCCCTGCAGTCCCGCATCACGGCCGCGCTCGACGCAGTGGCGCCCACGCTTCCCGTCCCCGCGCACGGCGACCTGCACCCGGCGAACGTCTACCTCGACAGCGCGACCGATCCCACGAGAGTCGTCGCGCTGATCGACCTCGACACGCTGGGGCCGGGACGTGCGATCGACGACTGCGCGTGCATGATCGCGCACCTGCTCGTGCTGCCGGAGCTCGACGGAACCGGCTACGCGCACGTGCCCCGCGAGGCGCACAGCCTGTACCGGGCGTTCGCTGCGCGGCACGACGAGGGCGAGCTGCGGGCCCGCGTCGCCGCGAACGTGCTCTCTCTCGCCGCCGGGACCGACGATGCCGCGCACGCGCAGGCGTGGCTCGAGACCGCTGAAGCGGTCGCCGAGCGCCGCCTGCTCACCTGACCCGCGCATCGGCTTGCCCTGGGGGCCGATGCGCGCTTGCCTTCGCGAGGATCGGTAGCATCGTGGGGTGACCCGCGCGCATTCGCGCGCACGCGCAGAACCAACAGAGGAGACACCCGGTGCCGAGCATCAACGTGACCGTCGACGGCGACCAGCGACAGGTCGAGTCGACGACGACGGGCACCGACCTCTACGGCGAGCGTCGGGAGGTCCTGGTCATGCGCGTCGACGGAGCGCTGTGGGACCTCGACCGGGAGCTGCCGGACGGAGCCGTCGTCGAGGCGGTCACCATCGATGAGCCCGACGGGCTGATGGTGCTGCGTCACTCGACCGCGCACGTGCTCGCGCAGGCGGTGCAGCAGGTCAACCCCGACGCCAAGCTCGGCGTGGGCCCGCCCATCGAGAACGGCTTCTACTACGACTTCGACGTCGCCGAGCCGTTCACCCCGCAGGACCTCAAGGCGCTCGAGAAGGCGATGCAGCGCATCGTCAAGGAGGGCCAGTCGTTCCAGCGCCGCGAGGTGAGCCGCGACGAGGCACTCGCCGAGCTGGGTTCGGAGCCCTACAAGTGCGAGCTGCTGACCCACGACACCGAGGGTGCCGAGGGTGCGTCGGTCGAGATCGGCGAGGGTGAGATCACGATCTACGACAACGTGCGCCGCAACGGCGACGTCGCATGGAAGGACCTCTGCCGCGGGCCGCACGTGCCCAGCACCAGGGTGCTGGCCAACGGGTGGTCGCTCATGCGCTCGGCGGCCGCGTACTGGAAGGGCTCCGAGAAGAACCCGCAGCTGCAGCGCGTCTACGGCACCGCGTGGGCGACCAAGGAGGACCTGGTCGCGTACAAGGAGCGCCTGGCCGAGGCCGAGCGCCGTGATCACCGCCGGCTCGGCAGCGAGCTCGACCTGTTCTCGTTCCCCGACCAGATTGGCTCAGGACTCGCGGTCTTCCACCCGAAGGGCGGCATCATCCGTCACGAGATGGAGGAGTACTCGCGCCAGCGCCACATCGACGCGGGCTACGAGTTCGTCTACTCGCCCCACGCGACCAAGGCGCAGCTGTTCGAGACCTCGGGCCACCTCGACTGGTACGCCGAGGGCATGTACCCGCCCATGCACCTCGACGAGGAGCGCGACAGCAAGGGCAACGTCACCCGGCAGGGGCAGGACTACTACCTCAAGCCCATGAACTGCCCCATGCACAACCTGATCTTCGACGCGCGCGGGCGCTCCTACCGGGAGCTGCCCTTGAGGCTGTTCGAGTTCGGCACGGTGTACCGCTACGAGAAGTCGGGCGTGGTGCACGGACTGACCCGTGCGCGCGGCTTCACCCAGGACGATGCCCACATCTATTGCACGCGCGAGCAGATGCGCGACGAGCTCGAGTCGCTGCTGACCTTCGTGCTGAACCTGCTCAAGGACTACGGCCTCGACGACTTCTACCTCGAGCTGTCGACCCGCAACCCCGACAAGTCGGTGGGCTCGGACGAGATCTGGGAGGAGGCGACCGAGACTCTGCGCGAGGTCGCCGAGGGCTCAGGTCTCGAGCTGGTGCCTGATCCGGGCGGCGCGGCGTTCTACGGACCCAAGATCTCGGTGCAGACGCGCGATGCGATCGGTCGTTCCTGGCAGATGTCGACCATTCAGCTCGACTTCAACCTGCCCGAGCGCTTCGAGCTCGAGTACACCGCGCCGGACAACACCCGTCAGCGCCCCGTGATGATCCACCGCGCGCTGTTCGGCTCGATCGAGCGCTTCTTCGCGATCCTCACGGAGCACTACGCCGGCGCGTTCCCGGTGTGGCTGGCGCCGGTGCAGGTGCGGGCCATCCCCGTCGCGGACGCGTTCGACGACTACCTGCAGGAGATCGTCGATCAGCTGCGCGACCAGGGAATCCGCGCGGAGCTCGACGCCTCGGACGAGCGCTTCCCCAAGAAGATCCGCACGGCGTCGAAGGAGAAGGTGCCCTTCGTGCTGATCGCCGGTGGCGAGGACGCCGAGGCAGGCGCCGTGTCGTTCCGGTTCCGCGACGGCTCCCAGGACAACCAGATCCCCGTGGCCGATGCGGTCAAGCGCATCGTCGAGGCCGTGCGGACCAAGGCGCAGGTCTGATGCCGGACGTTGTCGACGGCGACATGATGGGCGGGCGCCCGGACGGCTTCGAGCGACTGTGGACCCCGCACCGCATGGCGTACATCGAGGACGCGAAGGACCGCCCCGCGTACGAGAAGGGATCGGGCTGCCCGCTGTGCGCGAAACTCGAGCATCCGGATCGCGAGGCGCTCGTCGTGCACCGCGGCGAGCACTGCTACGTGGTGCTGAACCTCTTCCCGTACAACCCGGGTCATCTGATGGTGTGTCCCTACCGCCACATCGGCTGGTACACCGAGGCGACGGACGCCGAGCGCGACGAGATGGGCGTCCTCACCCAGACCGCCATGCGCGTGCTGACCTCCGTCTCGGGCACCCAGGGCTTCAACATCGGCATGAACCAGGGAGCCGTCGGAGGTGCCGGCATCTCGGAGCACCTCCACCAGCATGTGGTGCCACGCTGGATGGGCGACTCGAACTTCCTGCCGATCATCGGCAAGACCAAGGCGGTCCCGCAGCTGCTCGACGACACCTGGAGTCGAGTGAGCGAGGCGTGGGAATCGCAGGAGGGCTAGGACACCGATGTTCGGCAAGCTGCGACCGTACATGGCCGCGATCTGGCAGGCGCCCGCCAAGGGCCTGCTGCGCATGGGCGTGCACCCCAACGCCGTCACCATCACGGGCACGATCGGGGTGGTGTTCGGGGCGTGCTTCTTCTTCCCGCAGGGCGGCATCATGCTGTTCTGGGGCGTCATGGTGGTCACGTTCTTCGTCGTGACGGACATGCTCGACGGCACCATGGCGCGCCTGTCCGGCAAGACGTCGCGGCTCGGCGCGTACCTGGACTCCACGCTGGATCGGGTGGCCGATGCGGCGATCTTCGGAGCGCTCGTGTGGACGTTCCGCACGGATGACCCGAACACCGCTCTCGCGGCGCTCCTGTGCCTGACGCTCGGGTCCTTCGTGCCGTATGCACGGGCGAAGGCCGAGTCTCTGGGCGTCGCGGCGTCCGGGGGCATCGCCGAGCGCTCGGACCGGCTCGTGATCGGGCTGACCGCGACCGGATTCGTGGGGCTCGGCCTGCCGCTGTGGGTGCTCACCTGGACCCTGTACCTGCTTGCGGCCGCCGCCGCGATCACGGTGGTGCAGCGCTCGATGGCCGTGGTGCGCGCCAACCGCGAGGACCTGCGGGATCACGAGGACCACCACCGAGACTCCCTGGACTACGCCGACCACCCCGAGCACCACCCGGGAGAGCCTGCCTCCGAGCGTGCCCCCGAGCCGGCTTCAGAGTCGGGCTCCGAGCCGGCCTCCGAGTCGAGCTCCGCATCGGCCGCCGAGCCTGCCTCCGCGCCAGACCACTCCGAGAGCCGGGACGGCGCCTGAGCCCATGAACGCCTTCCTCACTGCGTGGCGCGTCGCGCCGCGCGTCCCTCTCCCTGTGCTCCGGGGCGCGTGCAGCGCTTTCGCGTGGGCGGCCTGGGCGAGGCAGGGGCGCGTCGCGAAGCGGCTCGAGGACAACCTTCACCGCGTGACCGGTTTCGAGGGCAGGCGGCTCCGGCGGCTGTCGCGCCGCGCATTCGCGTCGACCGCGCGCTACTACTCCGAAGTCTTCGAGATGGAGCGCATGACCCCTGAGCAGTTCGACGCGCGCCTGCGCATCGAGGACATCACGGTCGCGCACGGCGCTCTCAACTCGGGGAGCGCGGCCGTGGGAGTGCTGTCGCATTCGGGCAACTGGGACATCGTCGGCGGCTACGCCGCGCGCCACATCATTCCCGTCGTTGCCGTCGCGGAGATCCTGAAGCCGCGCCAGGTCTTCGACGAGTTCGTCGCCATGCGCGAGAGCGTCGGCATGACAATCCTCGGCCACGAGGGAGGCGCCACGTTCCGCAAGCTGCTCAGGATCGCCGCAGGCGAGCGAGCGCTGCTGTGCCTCGTGGCCGATCGCGACATCTCCGGCTCCGGCATCGAGGTGGACATGTGGGGCCAGCGGGTCAAGGTCGCCCCCGGGCCCGCGGCGGTCTGCGGTGCGACCGGGGTGCCGCTCGTTCCGATCATGTCGTACTACGAGCGCCTCCACGGTGCGCGACGCAGGGCCGCGGGATCCAAGTGGGGGGTCGTCCTGCAGTTCGGCGAGCCGCTGGATCCGGCCGACTTCCCCAAGGAGACCAGGGTCCAGGAGCTGTCCCAGGCCTGGGCGACATGGATGGCCGCGCGGATCAAGGAGCGGCCGCAGGACTGGCACATGCTGCAGCGCTTCGGGTGGGTCGAGTGAAGGTCGGGATCGTGTGCCCGTACTCCCTCGACAGGCCCGGGGGAGTGCAGCTGCACGTCATGGACCTGACCGAGGCGCTCCAGGCGCGTGGCCACGAGGTCTCCGTGATCGCGCCCGCGGCCCCAGAGACCCCGGTGCCCGACTACGTGCGCACCGCTGGGCGGTCGATCCCGGTGCGGTACAACGGCTCGACCGCGCGCATCAAGTTCGGCATGATCGCGGCGATGCGGGTGCGCGCCTGGCTGCGCGACGGCGACTTCGACGTCGTCCACCTGCACGAGCCCGGCACGCTGTCACTGTCCGTCATCGCGATGTGGGCGCGCATGGGTCCCACGGTCGCGACCTTCCACACGTCGAACGAGCAGTCGCGCATCATGCGCAACGCCAAGCCGTTCATCAAGCCCGGCTATGAGGAGCTCGACGCCCGCATCGCGGTGTCGCCCTCCGCGGACAGGACCATCAAGCGTCACCTGCGCGTCGCCGCGACGCACATCATCCCGAACGGCGTCGACACCGCGGCGTTCGTGAACGCGGAGCCCGTCCCCGAGTGGCAGGGCACCAAGAAGGCGCCCACGATCGGGATCCTGGGCCGCATGGACGAGCCCCGCAAGGGCCTCGAGGAGTTCCTCACCGCGATTCCGTACGTGCGGCGGCGCCACCCGCACGCGCGCTTCCTGGTCGCGGGCCGCTTCTCGGATCGCATCGCCGCGCACGCCGCACGCGCGGGCGCCGAGGTGGTGGGGGAGCTCGATGAGGGCATGAAGGCGCGGTTCATGTCGTCGGTCGACGTCTACTGCGCGCCCAACCTCGGGGGCGAGAGTTTCGGCATCGTGCTCGTCGAGGCGATGGCGGCAGGCGCAGCGGTCGTGGCGAGCGATCTGGTCGCGTTCCGCGATGTCGCCACGGATGCCGACGGCGAGGTCTGCGCGGCGCTGCACACAGTGGGCGACTCGGTCGAGCTCGCGGCACGCGTCAACACCCTGATCGAAGAGCCGCACGCGCGGCGGGACCTCGCCGCGCGGGGCCAGGAGCGCGCTGGCACCTTCGACTGGCGCCAGGTCGCCCCGCGGATCGAGGAGACCTACCGCGACGCGATTAGACTGGAAGCAGAATTCCACCCCCATCCACCGAAGGACAGCAACGCATGAGCGACACCGCCAAGAGCACCACCCCCGAGGTCGGAACCGACCTGGTCAAGCGCGGCATGGCCGAGATGCTCAAGGGCGGCGTGATCATGGACGTGGTCACCCCGGAGCAGGCGAAGATCGCGGAGGACGCCGGTGCGGTCGCGGTGATGGCGCTCGAGCGAGTTCCGGCAGACATTCGCGCCCAGGGCGGCGTGTCCCGCATGAGCGACCCGGACATGATCGAGGGCATCATCGAGGCCGTCTCCATCCCGGTGATGGCGAAGGCGCGCATCGGCCACTTCGTCGAGGCGCAGGTCCTCGAGTCGCTGGGCGTCGACTACATCGACGAGTCGGAGGTCCTCACCCCGGCCGACTACACGCACCACATCGACAAGTGGAACCTCACCGTGCCGTTCGTCTGCGGGGCCACGAACCTGGGCGAGGCGCTGCGGCGCATCTCCGAGGGCGCGGCCATGATCCGCTCGAAGGGCGAGGCCGGCACCGGAGACGTCTCCAACGCCACCACTCACATGCGCAAGATCCGCGCCGAGATCAAGGCTCTGACGGCGACTCCCGAGGACGAGCTGTACGTCGCCGCCAAGGAGCTCCAGGCTCCGCTGCCGCTGGTCAAGGAGATCGCGGCCACGGGCAAGCTCCCCGTGGTGCTGTTCACGGCCGGCGGTATCGCCACCCCTGCGGACGCCGCGATGATGATGCAGCTGGGCGCGCAGGGCGTGTTCGTGGGCTCCGGCATCTTCAAGTCGGGCGATCCGGCGACGCGCGCCAAGGCCATCGTCAAGGCGACCACCTTCCACGACGACCCCGACGTGATTGCGGAGGTCTCGCGAGGGCTGGGAGAGGCCATGGTCGGCATCAACGTGGACGAGGTTCCCGAGCCGCACCGCCTCGCCGAGCGTGGCTGGTAGTACCGACGAGCTGAGTTCCGCGGCCGCGGCGAGCGGCCGACGGTTCCGCCGCGCGGCGCGCCTGCTGCTGGTCGATGACTCGGCCGCTGAGGCGCGCCTCCTGATGGTGCGCGAGACCGACGTCCGCGGGAGCGGCGCGACCTACTGGTACACACCCGGTGGCGGGATCGAGGACGGCGAGACCGCCCTCGCGGCGGCGGTGCGCGAGCTCGCCGAGGAGACGGGCCACGTCGTGGAGCCGGAGTCCGTGGTGGGACCCGTGATCCGGCAGGTGTCGCTCATCAGCTTCGCTGGTCGCGAGACCGAGCAGCACGAGGAGTTCTTCGTGGTCCGCGCATCGGACATCGTCGAGACTGTGGGGCGCCAGCTCACGCAGGACGAGCACGAGACGATGGACGAACTGGTCTGGCGCACGGCCGCCGACCTCGCGCACGAGCCGCTCCCGGTGTGGCCGAGCGTGCTGCGCGGACCGTGGGACTTCCTCGACAGTTCCGGGGACGCGGTGGACCTGGGCGTCGAGCTGCGCACCGCGCGCGTCCACCGCCGCGGCGCCCGAGTCCTGCTGATCGACCGCGAGGGAGGGACGCCACGGATTCTCATGATCCGCGGCCACGACCCGCATCAGCCCGACCGCGCCTTCTGGTTCACCCCCGGGGGAGGCATCGAGCCGGGCGAGGCTCCCCGCGCGGCTGCGGTGCGGGAGCTCGCGGAGGAGACCGGGCACGTCCTCGAGCACGGCGAGCTCCACGGCCCGGTGTGGCGCCGCACCGCGCTGTTCGACTTCGCCTCGCGCCCCTACACGCAGCACGAGGAGATCTTCGTGGGGCGGCTGGAGGACGCCGAAGCGAGGGCGAGGACGACTGCCGAATGGTCCGCCATCGAGGCGGAGACCATTGACGAGGTCGCATGGATGACGCAGGAGGAGGTGCGCGACGCCTCGATCGAGGTGTTTCCGCGCGAGCTGAGGGAGCCGTGGGACGCGTTCGTGGACTGGGACGGCGTCACGAGGGACTTGGGAGTGGAGAGCGAATGACGATCGCGGGAGTGCTGGCGCTGCAGGGAGACGTGCACGAGCACCAGGTGATGCTCGAGTCGCTGGGGGCCGAGGTGATCCGGGTACGCAGGCTGTCCGAGCTGGACGCGGTCGACGCTCTCGTGATCCCTGGGGGCGAGTCGACCACCATGGACAAGCTCCTGCGCGCCTTCGACCTCCGGGACCGTCTCATCGAGCGCCTGCGGAACGGTCTCCCGGTCCTGGGGTCGTGCGCGGGCATGATCATGCTCGCCCGCGACATCGAGGGCGGGATCGAGGGGCAGCAGACGCTCGGCGCGATCCCCATGACGGTGCGGCGCAACGCGTTCGGGCGTCAGGTCGACTCCGCCGAGGTGGATCTGGTGTGGGAGCCCGACGGATCCGCCATGCACGCCACCTTCATTCGCGCGCCGTGGGTGGAGTCGCGTGACCAGGATGTCGAGGTGCTGGCCACCGCCGACGGCCCCGACGGCTCGCGGCACCCCGTCGCGGTGCGTCATCAGCACGCGATCGCGACGTCCTTCCACCCCGAGATCTCCGCGGACACTCGGGTTCACGAACTGCTGCTCGCGTTCACCTGACCAGCGCGGCGGGGGAGCGCGGCGCGTGCACCGGACGACGGTCCGCGCCTGAGTAGACTGGACGGCAGTCCTTTCGTCTCGCAGCACAGGGAGCACATGTGTCCGGCCACTCCAAGTGGGCAACCACCAAGCACAAGAAGGCGGTCATCGACGCGAAGCGGGGCAAGCTCTTCGCGAAGCTGATCAAGAACATCGAGGTCGCGGCCCGCACCGGCGGCGGCGACCCGGCGGGCAACCCCACGCTGTTCGACGCGATCCAGAAGGCCAAGAAGTCCTCGGTCCCCAACGACAACATCGACCGCGCCGTCAAGCGCGGCTCGGGCGAGGACGCCGGCGGCGCGCAGTACGAGACCATCATGTACGAGGGCTACGGCCCCAACGGCGTCGCGATGCTCATCGAGTGCCTCACGGACAACCGCAACCGCGCCGCGATGGAGGTCCGCACCGCGCTGACGCGCAACAACGGCACCCTCGCCGACCCGGGCTCCGTGTCGTACCTCTTCACGCGCAAGGGTCAAGTGGTGGTCCCCAAGGAGGGCACCACCGAGGACGACGTCATGATGGTGACGCTGGACGCCGGCGCCGAGGAGATCGAGGACGCGGGCGAGGTCTTCGAGATCACGTCCGAGGCCACGGACGTGGTCGCGGTCCGCACCGCGCTGCAGGAGGCCGGGATCGACTACGACTCGGCCGAGGCGGCGTGGGTGCCGTCCATGAAGGTCGACCTCGACGTCGACGGCGCGAAGAAGATGCTGAAGCTCATCGACGCGCTCGAGGACTGCGACGATGTCCAGAACGTGTTCGCCAACATGGATGCCTCCGACGAGGTGCTCGAGGCGGCCTCCGCCGAGTGATGATCGGCTGACCCGCGTGCGCATTCTCGGCGTCGACCCTGGGCTGACGCGCTGCGGGCTGGGCGTGATTGACGCCTCGGGTGCGCGCAAGGTCTCGCTGGTGCACGTGTCCGCGGCGACCTCCCCGGCGGCGGACGAGACGCCGGCGCGCATCGCGCTCCTGGCCGATGCGGTCGAGAGTGTCCTCGACGAGCACCGACCCGACGCAGTCGCCCTGGAACGGGTGTTCGCGCAGCACAACGTCCGCACCGTGATGGGTACCGCGCAGATCTCGGGCGTCGTCATGCTGGCGGCGCAGCGTCGCGGGCTGCCGGTCGCGCTCTACACCCCGTCCGAGGTGAAGGCTGCGGTCACGGGCGACGGCCGTGCGGCCAAGGCCCAGGTGGGGTACATGGTCGCGCGCGTCCTGGGATTGGCGGAGGCGCCGCGCCCGGCCGATGCCGCGGACGCCCTGGCGATCGCCATCACCCACGCGTGGCGTGGGGGAGCAGCGCCCGCGGGCTCTGCCGCGACCACCGCCGCACAGCGGCGGTGGGCGGAAGCGGAGCGCGCCGCGCGCAAGCGTGGTTGACAAGCCCGACCCGCGCATCGGCGCGTCGCAGTGCTGCGGGGAGAGCACGTCCCGTACGGTGTTCGTACACATGTTCGAAGGGAGCCGTCCGTGATCGCTCAGCTCGCCGGCACGGTCCTGTCCGTGCGCGCGACGTCGCTCGTGATCGAGGTCGGGGGCGTGGGCATGCTCGTGCAGTCGACCCCTGCGACGCTCGGCGAGCTGCGCGCGCAGCAGCCGGCGCGGCTGCACACGACGCTGGTCGTGCGCGAGGAGTCGCTCACGCTGTTCGGCTTCGCGACGGAGTCCGAGCGCGACACCTTCGAGGCGCTCCAGGCCGTGCAGGGGGTCGGACCGCGCCTGGCGCTCGCAATGCTGTCCGTGCACTCGCCCGCGGCGCTGCTGACGGCCGTGCAGGACGGCGACCGCAAGGCCCTCGAGAAGGTCCCCGGGATCGGCGCGAAGGTCGCCTCGCGGCTGCTGCTGGAGCTGGGCGGCCGGCTGTCGCTGCCCGAGTCCGGCGAGCCCCAGGCGGCGAGCGCCGATGCGCGGCCCCAGGTCGAGGAGGCGCTCGTCGGGCTCGGCTGGAGCCAGAAGGCCGCCGCGGCCGCCGTCGAGGCGGTCGCGAGCTCGCCCATCTCGGAGGACGAGGTCTCGGCCACGTTGAGGGCGGCCCTCCAGAGCATGGGCGGCTCGCGTGTCTGACGACCTTGGGGCGAGGGGTTTCGGCGACGACGCCCGGGTGGTCGACGTCGACGCGGACGCGCTGGAGCGCTCGGCGGAGGCCGCTCTGCGGCCGTCGACTCTCGATGAGTTCGTGGGCCAGCGGGTGGTGCGGGAGCAGCTCGATCTAGTGCTGCGCGCCGCTTCCGCGCGCGGCGCGACCGCGGACCACGTGCTGCTGTCCGGCCCCCCGGGACTGGGAAAGACCACTCTCGCGATGATCGTCGCTGCGGAGATGGGGGCGACGCTGCGCGTGAGCTCCGGACCGGCCATCCAGCATGCCGGCGATCTCGCGGCGATCCTGAGCTCTCTCGACGAGGGCGACGTCCTGTTCCTCGACGAGATCCACCGCCTCGCGCGTCCTGCCGAGGAGATGCTGTACCTCGCGATGGAGGACTTCCGCGTCGACGTCGTGGTGGGCAAGGGAGCCGGGGCCACCTCGATCCCGCTCACCCTGCCGCCGTTCACCGTGGTGGGAGCGACCACGCGCGCGGGGCTGCTGCCCGCGCCGCTGCGCGATCGCTTCGGCTTCACGGCGCACCTGGACTTCTATGAGCCGCACGAGCTCCACGCGATCGTCGAGCGTTCCGCCGGGCGGCTCGGATTCCCCGTGCACGGCGAGGCGGCCGCAGAGATCGCGGCACGGTCGCGAGGCACCCCGCGCATCGCGAACCGCCTGCTGCGCCGCGTGCGCGACTGGGCCGAGGTTCACGGCGCCGGCCATGGCGATCTGGACGCGGCCCGTGAGGCGCTGACGGTGTACGAAGTCGATCAGCGCGGGCTGGACAGGCTGGACAGGGCCGTCCTGGGCGCGCTGTGCACCCGCTTCGGCGGCGGGCCGGTGGGGCTGTCGACGCTTGCGGTGTCGGTGGGCGAGGAGGCGGAGACCGTGGAGACCGTCGCTGAGCCGTTCCTCGTGCGCGAGGGCCTCATGAGCCGCTCGCCGCGCGGCCGGGTGGCCACGGCCGATGCGTGGGCTCATCTCGGTCTCCAGCCGCCCGCGGATGCGGTCGCCGGCGAGCAGTCGCGCCGGCTGTTCGACTGACGCGGGTTCGACTACGGCCGCGTGAGGCCCTAGAATCGCGTGGGCTCTTCCGAGCCCAGTGAACTTCTCAAGGAATCCAGTGTCTAAAGTCACCAACGGCGCGCGCAGATCGCTGATCTGGCTCGCATCGATCCTCGTCGCCATCTACGGACTGCTCGCGGTGGGGGCGCTCACGGGCAACGCCTCCTGGACTCCCGGGCTGGCCCTCGACCTCGCCGGCGGTCGTCAGATCATCCTGACCCCCGTGCTCGAGGAGGGGGCGACACAGGAGATCGAGCAGTCGGATCTCGAGCAGGCCGTCGAGGTGATTCGCGATCGCGTCGACGCCTCTGGCGTGGCCGAGGCCGAGATCACGACCCAGGGCAACAACATCGTCGTCTCGCTGCCCGGCACTCCGGATCAGGCCACGATCGACCTCGTGTCGCAGGCGGCCCAGCTGCAGTTCCGACCGGTGCTGCTGGTGGGAAGCCCGAGCGCGACGACGACGGAGTCGACCGACGAGTCCTCCGTCGAGCCGACCGCCGAGCCGACGGCATCGGTCGAGGGCGAAGAGGTGACCTCCTCCGAGCCGACGCCCACGCCGAGCGCGTCCGAGGTCGCCAACGTCGTGACGGGCTCCGCGGCGACCGAGGCCGAGCCGAGCGCCTCGCCCAGCCCGGTGCTGCTCGACACGGCCACCGACGGCTCGGACGACGAGTCCGTCGAGACCACCGAGTCGACGACGCCTGACATCGAGACCACTGACCCCTCGTCCTTCGAGTGGCTCACCGCTGACCTGACGGCGGAGTACCAGGCCCTCGACTGCCTGGACGTCGCCAACCTCGCCGGCCGTCCGATGGGAGACCCGGACACCGGCCACGTGGCCTGTGCGCAGTACGGCCTCGAGAAGCTCGCGATGGGCCCCGTCGAGCTCACCGGCGACGACCTCGAGACCGCGTCCTCGGGCCCGCAGGTGAACGCCGCTGGAAGCTTCACGGGCGACTACGAGGTGCGCCTGCAGTTCGACTCCGATGGGGCCGACAAGTTCGGCGAGGTCACCACCCGCCTCGTGAGCCTCGAGGAGCCGCGCAATCAGTTCGCGATCATCCTCGACGGTGTCGTCATCTCGCACCCGACAGTTCAGGTGCGGATCACCAACGGCGAGGCCTCGATCACCGGCGCGTTCACGCAGGAGGAGGCCGAACAGCTCGCGAACCAGCTCAAGTTCGGTGCGCTGCCGCTGAGCCTCGAGGTCCAGTCGAACCAGCAGATCTCCGCGACTCTCGGTGCCGATCAGCTCCAGAAGGGGCTCATCGCCGGCGCCATCGGTATCCTGCTGGTCGCGGCGTACTCGCTGTTCCAGTACCGCGCGCTGGGCTTCGTCACGATCGCCTCGCTGCTGATCGCGGGAGCGACCACCTTCGGCATCATCTCGCTGCTCTCCTGGGGGCTCGGGTACCGGCTGTCGCTCGCCGGCGTCGCCGGCCTGATCGTCGCGATCGGCATCACCGCGGATTCGTTCATCGTCTACTTCGAGCGCATCCGCGACGAACTGCGCGAGGGTCGCTCGTTGCGATCCGCCGTGGACCACGCGTGGAAGCGCGCGCGCCGGACCATCCTGGTCTCCGACGCCGTGTCGCTGCTCGCTGCCGTGACCCTCTACCTGCTCGCCGTCGGCGGTGTGCGCGGCTTCGCGTTCACTCTGGGACTCACGACGGTCATTGACGTCATCGTGGTGTTCCTGTTCACGCACCCGGTCATGGTCCTGCTCGCGCGGACCACGTTCTTCGGAGACGGGCACCGGCTCTCGGGACTGGACCCGCGGCAGCTGGGCCGGGACACCATGTACAAGGGCCGTGGGCGCGTGGTGCGCTCCGAGGGCCCGACCCTCGCGGAGCGCAAGGCCGCCGAGCGCAAGGCCGCCGCCGGCGGTGAGACGGACGCCGATGCCGACGACGCATCGGCCGAGGGCACCGGCGAGAAGAAGGAGTCGGCACGATGAAGGGCAGCCTCGCCACCTGGGGAAACCGCCTGCACTCGGGCGAGAAGACCTATCCGATCGTTGCGCAGCGCAAGCGCTGGTTCGCCATCTCGGGCGTCCTCATGGCGTTCTCGGTGACGATCCTCGTGACGCTGGGTTTCAACCTGGGAATCGACTTCACGGGCGGATCGCAGTATGTGGTCGCCAACGTCGAAGACGTCTCCACCGCGCCCGCCGAGGACGCCGTCGCCGCCGTGGCACCGGGCGAGCAGCCGCGCGTCACGCAGTTGGGCGAGAACGACATCAGGGTGCAGGTGGGATTCCTCGAGCCCGATGAGCAGCTCGAGCTCACGGAAGCCCTGGCGGACGCCTACGGCGTGCCGACCGAGGACATCAGCTTCGACCAGATCGGCCCCACGTGGGGTGCCCAGGTGGGCCAGGCTGCGCTGCAGGGCCTCGTGATCTTCCTCCTGCTCGTGTTCCTGGTGATCACGCTGTACTTCCGCGCGTGGCGCATGGCCGTCGCCGCGATCGTGGCGCTGATCCACGACCTGCTGTTCACCGCCGGCATCTACGCCCTCACCGGTTTCGAGGTCACGCCCGCGACGGTGATCGGATTCCTCACGATCCTGGGCTACTCGCTCTACGACACCGTGGTGGTGTTCGACAAGGTGCGCGAGAACACGGCCAATCTGCAGACCCAGAACCGCTACACGTACGCCGAGCTCGCGAACCTCGCCGTCAACCAGACCCTGGTGCGGTCGATCAACACGTCGGTCGTGGCGCTGCTGCCCGTCGCGTCGATCCTCTTCATCGGCACCTGGCTGCTGGGAGCCGGCACGCTCCTCGACATCGCACTGGCGCTGTTCGTCGGCATGGCCGTCGGCACCTACTCGTCGATCTTCGTCGCGACACCCCTCGAGGTGGCGCTGCGCGGCAACGAGAAGGCGATCAAGGACCACACCGCCCGCGTCCTGGCCGCACGTGAGTCCGGCGAAGCGGATGTCGCGGTCAACACCGATGGCACGGTGCGCGTGGGCGCACTTCAGCCGGGCCACCACCAGGGTGTGGGGTCGCAGCCGCGGCGCAAGGGACGCCAGTAGCGCCAGTACACTGGTTCTCACCCTGAGGGAAGGAGGACCGGAGTGACGGAGACCCGTTCGCCCGCGCCCTCGGGGCCACTGGCGTTCCTGCGCCGACCGGCGAAGGAGCCCACGGCCATCGACGGCCTGCTCGACACCTTCAGGCGGATGTACCCGAAGGGCAAGACGGGCCTGATCGAGCACGCCTACCGGGTGTCCGCGAAGGCCCACGAGGGTCAGACACGCAAGAGCGGCGAGCCGTACATCATCCACCCGATCGCGGTGGCGCAGATCATCGCGGACATGGGTCTTCCCGACACCGTGATCGCGGCCGCGCTGCTGCACGACGTGGTCGAGGACACCGAGTACCCCCTGTCGCAGCTGCGCGAGGAGTTCGGCTCGGAGGTCGCCTCGTTCGTCGACGGCGTGACCAAGCTCGACAAGGTCACCTACGGGGACGCGGCCCAGGCCGAGACCGTGCGCAAGATGGTCGTGGCGATGGCCAAGGACATCAGGGTCCTGGTGCTGAAGCTCGCCGATCGCCTCCACAACGCCCGCACGTGGAAGCATGTCTCTCCCGAGAGCGCGCGTCGCAAGGCCCAGGAGACCCTCGAGATCTACGCGCCGCTCGCGCACCGCATGGGCCTCAACGCGATCAAGTGGGAGCTCGAGGACCTGTCCTTCAAGACGCTCTATCCGAAGATCTACCAGGAGATCGTCGACGTCGTGGCCGAGCGGGCGCCCGAGCGGGAACGCTCCCTCGCCGAGATCTCAGCCCAGATCGACGGCGAGCTCAAGACCATGAAGATCAGGGGAGTCATCACCGGGCGCCCCAAGCACTACTACTCGGTCTATCAGAAGATGATCGTGCGCGGCCGCGACCTCAACGACATCTACGACCTGGTGGGCATCCGCATCCTCGTCGAGTCGGTGCGCGACTGCTACGCCGTGCTGGGCGCGATGCACGCGAAGTACCAGCCCGTGCCCGGGCGCTTCAAGGACTACATCGCGATGCCCAAGTTCAACCTCTACCAGTCGCTGCACACGACGGTGATCGGGCCGCGCGGCAAGCCGGTCGAGCTCCAGATCCGCACCCACGAGATGCACCGCCGCGCGGAGTACGGTCTCGCGGCCCACTGGCGCTACAAGGCCAACGCCAAGGGCGAGGGCTCGGGCGGCTCGGGGGAGATGGGCTGGCTGCGCCAGATCGCGGACTGGCAGCAGGAGACCGCAGACCCCTCCGAGTTCCTCGACTCCCTGCGCGGGGAGATCTCGCGCGCCGAGGTCTACGTCTTCACTCCCCGCGGGCGCCTGCTGTCGCTGCCGCAGGGCGCCACGCCGGTGGACTTCGCTTACGCGGTCCACACCGAGGTGGGCCACAAGACCATCGGCGCCAAGGTCAACGGCCGGCTGGTGCCCCTCGACTCGACGCTGGACAACGGCGACACCGTCGAGGTGCTGACGACGTCGGACGAGAACGCCCACCCCAAGCGCGATTGGCTCGACTTCGTCCAGTCGACGCGTGCGCGCAACAAGATCCGACAGTGGTTCACGCGCGAACGGCGCGAGGAGTCGGTCGAGACGGGGCGCGACATGCTCGCGCGGGCCATCCGTCGCCAGCACCTTCCCATGCAGCGCCTGATGTCGAAGTCCACGCTCCTGGCCCTCGCGAAGGAGATGCACTACGACGACGTCGATGGGCTGTACGCCGCGATCGGCGAGCACAAGGAGCAGGCCTCCGACGTCGTCGCCCGGATGGTCGAGGCGGTCGGCGGCGCCGAGGGCGCCGATGAGGACGTCACGGAGATCACGCGCCCGGGGACCACGGGCGCGCGCTCAGCTCGGCGGGGCGACCCCGGCATCTCGGTGCACGGACTGTCCGACGTGGTCGTCAAGCTCGCGAAGTGCTGCACGCCCGTGCCGGGCGACCCGATCCGTGGATTCGTGACGCGTGGCAACGGTGTCAGCGTGCACCGCCCCGACTGTCAGAACCTCGGAGCTCTCGCCGAACAGGAGGAGCGCTTCATCGACGTCCAGTGGACCGGACAGTCGAACGCGGCGTTCCTGGTGCAGATCGAGGTCGAGGCCCTCGACCGCAACCGCCTGCTCAGCGACGTCGTGAAGGCGCTGTCGGACTATCACGTCAACATCCTCGGCGCCAACGTGTCGACGAGCCAGGACCGCGTCGCGCTGAACACGTTCACCTTCGAGATGGCGGATCCCTCGCACCTCGGCGCGGTGCTCGCCGCGATCCGCAAGATCGACGGGGTCTACGACGCCCGCCGCATCACCGGCGCCAAGCGCGACTAGCGCGACTAGCGCCACTGGCGCGACTGGCGCGACCAGCGAGACTCAACCAACGCGACCGGCGCCATCCCTCCATGGAGCGGGGGAGTCCCGCGCATCAGGCCGCCTCCACCGCGCCGGGTTCGACCAGGCCGAGGCGCACGGCATCGGCGATCACCGGGGCCGCCAGGCTCGCCGGGGCCCACCGGAGCGCATCGGCGACCGCGACGGCCGGACACGCGATCGACGGATGGAGACGGCCATCGAGATCCGCTGGCGCCGCCAGCCCCACCGCATGTCCGATCATCGGCAGCGGGCCGCGACGGGTCCCGAGGCGCCGGCGGGGGTCGTAGCGCACGTGCATCTCGGTGGGTGGGGGTCCTGCGCCCAGCGCCCACAGCGCGGCGAGCCCCGTGACCTGCCCGCCTGCGGGAGTCATCGTGCCCAGCACGTGGCGGCGTATCGGCGGCGAGGCGGGTACGTCAGCGGGCGTGGCGTGGCCGGGAATCACGGTGGCGATGACGCCATCGCGCATCATGCGGCCGAACTCGACGCGTCCCACGTCCCTCGGCGTCACGATCCACATGGCGCGAGTGTCGCAGGTTCCTCGCCAGACGGCCGTGCGCATGCGGCGACCTTGTGGACAGGCCCGTCGCCCCGGCGCTGTGGACGCAGGAGCGCTGCCGGTTCCCGCGCGAGCGATACCGCTACGAGACGACGCCCTGGATCTGCTTGAGCCAAGCCCGGCGTGCGGCGAGCGCCTCCTCCGTCTCCTTGACGCGGCGCTTGTCCTTGGCGGCCTTCGCCACGGCGAGGTCCTCCTCGAGCTCGTCGATCGCCGCCAGCAGCTGAGCCGCGGCGCCGGTGGCACGGGCCTCGAGTTCCGGGTTGCGCGAGTTCCACTCCGCCTCCTCGGCGTCGCGGACAGCGTTCTCGACGGCGCCGATGCGCTTGTTGAGCCGCGCGACGTCACCACGCGGCACCCGTCCCGCCGCCTCGAAGCGGTCCTGCGCCGCGCGCAGCGCCTGCTTGGCTGCGGCCAGGTCCGTGATCGGCAGGATCGCCTCGGCCTCGGCGACAGCGGCCTCCTTGGCCTCGACGTTCCCGGAGAGCGCCTCGTCCTCGGCGTCGGCAGCGGAGCGGCGCGCGTCGAAGAACGCGTCCTGTGCCGTCTGGAACCTCTTCCACAGGGCGTCGTCGACGCTGCGGCGACCGCGCCCGGCACGCTTCCACTCGCCCATGAGGTCGCGAAACGCCCGCGCCGTGCGGTCCCAGTCGGTCGACTCAGCGAGGCGCTCGGCCTGCGCGACGAGGTCCTCCTTGCGGCCGGCGACCGACGCGTTCTCCTTGTCGAGCTCCGCGAAGTGGTGCTTGCGGGCCTTCTCGAAGGCCGAGCGCGACGTGGTGAACCGCTTCCACAGGGACTTCTCGACGTCCTTGGGGATGCGCGCGAGATTGCGCTGCGCGTCCTTCCACTCGTCGAGCAGCGCTCGCAGCTTCGCGGTGTCGTTCTTCCAGTGCACCTGGGACTCGTCTCGAGCCGCGATCTCCTCCGCCTGGCTCACGATCGCCTCGCGAGTCGCGATCGCCTCGTCGCGGGCGACCTTGCGGGCCTCCTGGATGCGCTCCCTCGCCTCGCTCGCCTCCGTGGTGACGTCTTCGAGTCGCGCGCGCAGCGCTGGCAGGTCACCGACGACCTTGGGCTCGGCGAGCGACTGCGCCAGCCCCGCGAGTGCGTCGTCGATGTCCTTGGGGGACAGCTCGGCTGACTCGAGACGGGCGTGGAACCTCTCGACGGAGGCCTTCAGCTCGAAGTACGCCTTCGCGTATGGCGCGATCGGGTCGTCTCCCTGTGCGGGCCCGACCTCGTGGGTCTCGTCCCCGTCCTTGACCGAGACGACCTCGTCCGCGACGGTGCCGAACGCCGCCGCGGCCGCGAGTTCTGCTTCGGAGACGTCCGACGCGACGGGGACCTTCACGGGGTGCGTCGCGTGGGCCGCGATGACGGCCGGGCTCGGTGCCTGGGTGGGCGGTCCGGGCTTGGGGATCGGCTTGGGCTTCGGGGTGGACATCGCGGGGCACCTCTATCACGTCGACGGACGATGCCGGACATCCGTCGGGGCAGGCCTGTCTCTGGGGCCGGCATGGCAACGCCCCCAACAATACCCAGGGACGGCGGTCGGCGTGTGGCCAGGGGCGATGCAGATGGAACAATGGCGCCTATGGCACGCGTGCGACCCCTCTCCGGTTTCCCCGAATGGACCCCTGCCGAGCGCATCGTGGAGGCGTCCGTGCTCGACTCGCTGCGCGAGGTCTTCCAGCTTCATGGGTTCGCGGAGATCGAGACGCGCGCGGTCGAGACGGTTGACCGGCTGGCCGGGAAGTCCGAGGCGGCGAAGGAGATCTACACGCTCGGTCGGCTGAACGCGGAGGAGGGCTCCGAGGCCAAGCTGGGCCTGCACTTCGACCTGACCCTGCCGTTCGCTCGCTACGTCGAGGAGTTCCAGAACGAGCTCGCGTTCCCGTTCCGGCGCTTCCAGATCCAGAAGGTGTGGAGAGGGGAGCGCCCGCAGGAAGGTCGCTACCGCGAGTTCTACCAGGCGGACATCGATGTGGTGGCGCGGCAGACCCTGCCCGCTCACGCCGATGTCGAGGTCGCAGTTGTCATGGCCAGGGCGCTCGCCGCGCTGCCCGTGCCAGGCGTGACGATGCGCGTGAACAACCGGCGCCTGGTCGAGGGCTTCTACCGCGGGGTCGGGATCGGCGACATCGCCGGTGCGCTGCGCAGTGTGGACAAGCTCGACAAGATCGGCCCCGACGGTGTGCGCACCGAGCTCATCGAGCAGGACATCCCCGAGTCCGCGGCCGCAGCGATCCTGGATCTTGCGCAGATCAGCGCTCCGGACGCGGGGTTCGTCGCCGCGGTGGAGGACCTGTGGGCGTCCTCGACGACGGTGCACGATCCCGCCGAGGCGGAGCAGGAGCTGCGCGCAGGACTCGCGGAGCTGGTCGCGCTGGTCGAGGGCGTCAATGCCGCCGTGCCGGGGACCGCGGTCGCCGACCTGCGCATCGCCCGCGGGCTCGACTACTACACCGGATCGGTCTACGAGACCTTCCTGACCGGCCACGAGGATCTGGGTTCCATCTGTTCGGGCGGACGCTACGACTCCCTGGTCGCGGGCGGGGGCTTCCCCGGGGTGGGTATGTCGATCGGCGTCAGCAGGCTCGTGAGCCGGATGCTGGGCGCCGGGCTGGTGCGGGCCTCGCGCCCCGTCCCGACTGCGGTGCTGGTCGCCGTGACCGACGAGGCCTCGCGCGCCACCTCAGTCCGGATCGCCGATGCGCTGCGGGGGCGGCGAATCGCCGCAGAGGTGGCGCCGTCCGCCGCGAAGTTCGGCAAGCAGATCCAGTACGCAGACAAGCGCGGGATCCCCTTCGTGTGGTTCCCCGACGCGGGCTCCGGCGACGCCGAGAGTGAGAGCACCGGCGGAGAGGTGAAGGACATTCGATCGGGTGACCAGACGCCTGCCGACCCGACCTCGTGGGAGCCGCCTGCCGCGGATCTCCACCCGCGCATCGTCCCTGCGGACTGAACGGAACCGCCGCACCCGGCCACCGCATCGGCCCCCCGTCCGCGCCGCTAGAATTGACGGCGACACCCCTATCCGGCGCGCCCGTCTAGCGCGCCCAAGAAAGGCTTGACCGTGCTCCGCACTCACCTCGCAGGAAACCTCCGCGCCACCGACGCCGGATCGACCGTCACTCTCGCCGGATGGGTGGGACGCCGGCGCGATCACGGCGGCGTGGCCTTCATCGATCTGCGCGACGCCTCGGGCTTCGCCCAGGTCGTGATCCGCGAGGAGGTCGCGCACTCGCTGCGCAACGAGTATGTGATCCAGGTGACGGGCGAGGTCCGCGACCGTCCCGCGGGCTCGGCGAACCCCAACCTTCCCAGCGGCGAGATCGAGGTCGTGGTCTCCGACGTGACGATCCTCAACGAGTCCGCGCCCCTGCCCATGCCGGTCGACGAGCACGTCACCGTGGGCGAGGAGGCGCGCCTCAAGCACCGCTACATCGACCTGCGTCGCCCGCAGCCGCGGGCCAACATCGTGCTCCGCTCGCAGGCCAACCAGGCCGCGCGCCGGGTGCTCGACAAGCACGAGTTCCTCGAGATCGAGACCCCGACCTTGACGCGCTCGACGCCCGAAGGCGCACGTGACTTCCTGGTGCCCGCCCGCCTCGCGCCCGGCTCCTGGTACGCCCTGCCGCAGTCGCCGCAGCTGTTCAAGCAGCTGCTCATGGTCGCCGGCATGGAGCGGTACTACCAGATCGCCCGCTGCTACCGCGATGAGGACTTCCGCGCGGACCGTCAGCCCGAGTTCACGCAGCTCGACATCGAGATGAGCTTCGTGGATCAGGACGACGTCATCGCTCTGGGCGAGGAGATCGTCAAGGAGCTGTGGTGGCTCATCGGCGTCGAGATCTCGACGCCCATCCCGCGGATCACGTACGCCGATGCGATGGCGCGGTTCGGCTCGGACAAGCCGGACCTGCGGTTCGGCCTCGAGCTCACCGAGCTGACCGAGTACTTCAAGGACACGCCATTCCGCGTCTTCCAGAACGACTACGTGGGCGCGGTCGTCATGCCGGGCGGAGCGGACCAGCCCCGCCGCACGCTCGACGCGTGGCAGGACTGGGCCAAGCAGCGTGGCGCGCGAGGGCTCGCCTACGTGCTGATCGGCGAGGACGGCGAGCTCACCGGTCCCGTCGCGAAGAACCTCTCCGACGCCGAGCGCGCGGGACTCGCGGCCGCCGTGGGCGCGGAGCCCGGCGACTGCGTGTTCTTCGCCGCAGGCAAGGCGGAGCCTTCGCGAGCACTGCTGGGAGCGGCGCGCCTCGAGATCGGACGCCGCGTGGGCCTGATCGACGAGGACCGCTTCGAGTTCGTGTGGGTCGTGGACGCGCCGCTGTTCAAGGCCGTCGACGCGGACGATGACGACGTCGCCGTGGGCTCGGGCGCCTGGACCGCCGTCCACCATGCCTTCACGTCTCCCAAGCCCGAGTACCTCGAGAACTTCGAGCAGGTGCCGGGAGAGGCACTCGCGTATGCGTACGACATCGTGTGCAACGGCAACGAGATCGGCGGTGGCTCGATCCGTATCCACCGCCAGGACGTGCAGGAGCGCGTGTTCAAGGTCATGGGGATCGGCGAGGAGGAGGCTCAGGAGAAGTTCGGCTTCCTCCTCGAGGCGTTCTCGTTCGGTGCGCCTCCGCACGGCGGCATCGCGTTCGGCTGGGACCGTATCGTCGCGCTGCTGGCCAAGGCGGACTCGATCCGCGACGTCATCGCCTTCCCCAAGTCCGGCGGCGGCTACGACCCGTTGACCGCGGCACCCGCGCCCATCACCGCGGAGCAGCGCGCCGAGGCGGGCGTGGACTTCGTGGCGGAGGACGAGGAACCCGCCGAGGGCTGAGCCGCTGGGCTCATGCGGGTGACCGCGTCGACCGATATCTGAGAGGACGGCGGCGCGCGCGTCGGCGTCTCGCGCCGGGGCGCGCACCAGCGGGTCCCCGGCACGCACGACATGCTCACCGTGGCGTGTGTCACACCTGAGAGGGCCTCAGGGCTTTCTCAGATCGGGCACGTTACCGTGACGTGGAGTCGAGGGCCGGTGACGGTCCTGACGGTCGACGGAGGAGGAACACGATGGCGGGTGCTCAGGTGGCACAGGCATACAGTCCCATGAAGCGAACGATCGTGACGGCGGTCATCGCCCTCGTCACGGCGGTGACGGTGATCCCGGCGAGCGCCGCGCCCTCGCAGGCCGCGAGCCCCGGGTTCCGTGACGTCACGAACCACTACCAGTTCTATCGCGAGATCTCGTGGATGACCGACAAGGGCATCACCACCGGGTACTCCGGCAACTGGTTCCGCCCCGAGTGGGAGGTCTCGCGCGAGGCCTTCGCCGCGTTCCTGTACCGGCTCGCCGGCCGGCCGAACGTCTCGCTCCCGTCGCGCTCCCCGTTCCGGGACGTCCCGACCAACCACCAGTTCTACAAGGAGATCGTCTGGCTCGAGCGCCAGAACATCACCACCGGCTGGTCCGACGGGACGTTCCGCCCTGACCTGGCGATCGACCGCAACGCGATGGCCGCGTTCCTCTACCGTTTCGAGGGGCGACCGAAGTTCACCGCGCCGTCCTCCTCGCCGTTCAAGGACCTGCGCCGCAGCGACCCGTTCTACAAGGAGATCACCTGGCTGCGCAGCAGCGGCATCACCACGGGCTACTCCGACGGCACGTTCCGCCCCTACGCGAGCACGTCGCGAGCCGCGACGGCCGCGTTCCTGTTCCGTGGCTTCGGGAACTCGTCGTACAAGGCGCCCGCGTACGTCGCGCCGCGCTCCCCGTGGAACTCGAGCCTGATCCTGAACAAGGCCCGGTCGCAGGTGGGCTACCGAGAGCCGTCGTGGCGCAATAACAAGTTCAACGACTGGATCGACGGCAACAGCGCGTGGTGCCAGGTCTTTGTGGCGTGGGTCTTCTACGAGGCCGGCTACCCCGAGTACGTGCCCCGCGAGGAGTACTACGACAAGGACTTCTTCCCGTCCAGCGTGCCCTCGAACCATCCGAGCTTCGTGAGCCGTCTGCAGTCGGCCGGCGTCCTGGACTGGAACGTGAGCCTGTCCGATCTCGACCCGGGCGACGTGGTCCTCATCAACTGGGGCACGGGTCAGGGCGTGAGCCACGCCGCGATCGTCCACCGTGTGGACGGCAACGGCGCATGGTTCTACGAGGGCAACACTGCCGCGGCGACTGGTGGGTCGGAGCGGGGCGTCTATCACCGCTGGCGCTCGCTCAGCGTCATCGACGCCGTGTTCTCTCCGCAGGACTACTACGACGCGACGCACTGAGGTTCGCCGGCATCGCACGGGCGGCCTCGCCGGGCCAGCAGCATCAATGCCGCACGGCGAGGCGCCTGTGGAGCCGGCGCAGTGCGCGCGGTGACCACCAGTTCCACTCGCCCAGCAGCGTCATCGTCGCGGGCACCAGAAGCATCCGCACGATGGTGGCGTCGAGGAACACGGCGAAGGCGAGCCCGACTCCGACCTCCTTGACGACGAGCAGCTGGCCGGCGGCGAAGCCCAGGAACACGAGCATCACGACCGCTGCGGCGGACGTGATGATGCGGCCGCTGCGCTGGAGGCCGATACGGACGGCCTCGTCGTTGGGCACCCCGGCGTCGACCAGCTCCTTGATCCGCGCGATGAGGAACACCTCGTAGTCCATCGCCAGGCCGAAGCCGAACGCCAGCACCATCACGAGCACGTATGTCTCGACCCCGCCGGTGGACGTGAAGCCCAGCAGACCCTCGAGGTGCCCCTCGGTGAAGATCCAGCTCAGGACTCCGAGCGCCCCAGCGAGAGACAGGGCGTTGATGATCAGCGTCTTGATCGGGACGAGCAGTGATCCCGTCATGAGGAACATCAGCACGAAGGTTGCGAGGATCACCAGGCCCGCCGCCCATGGCGCGCCCGCGAGCAGCGCGTCCACGAAGTCGACCTGGATCGCCGCCGTGCCGCCCACGAACACGGTGAACGGCGCATCGAGTTCCCTCAGGTCCCTCACCACGGAGGTGGCGGCGGGGGAGCCCTGGTCGTCGATGTCAGTCGAGATGCGCGCGATGGACAGTTCCTGCGCGTCCGCCGGCTCGCCGGTCGGGAGCGTGGGGACCTCCCCGTCCTCGTCGGTCACGTCGGCGATGGTCTCGGCGGCCGTCGCGCCCGTGACGTGCTCGAGCTCCGACGGCGCGCCACCCAGCCACGCGTCCAGCTCAGCGGGCGTGGCCGCCGCCACGACCGTGACGTCCGGTGCGACCAGCTCGGGGTAGCGGTCGTCGAAGCTGTCGAGGAACTGGCGGCTCCCATTGTCGACGGGGAGGAGCCCCTCCTGCGAGTTGCGCACCTGCAGCGACAGCAGGGGACTCGCGAGCAGCAGCAGCAGCCCGGTGGTCGCGACGACGACCAGCCACGGGCGGCGCTGGACCCTGCGCGCGAGCGTGGAGAACGCGCCCTCGTCACGCGAGACGTCCGAGGTGTGGCGCAGGACGGCGCGCACTCCGGGTATCCGGTCGAGGATGGAGGGCCGGGCGAGCCGATGGCCGTAGAGGTAGATGACGGCCGGAACCAGGGACAGCGCGGTGAGCAGCGCCATGACGACCACGCCCAGGGCTGCACCGCCGATGCCGCGGATGATCTCCGCGTCGAAGATCAGCATGCCGCCCACGGAGATCGCGACGGTGATCGAGCTGAAGAAGACGGTGCGGCCCGCGGTCGTCATCGTGGTCTCGAGTGCGGCCGCGCGCACGTCGTGATCGCCGCTATCGTGGTGCGCGAAGAGCTCCTCGCGATACCGCGACACGATGAGCAGCCCGTAGTCGATCGACAGGCCGATGCCCAGGACGGTGACCACGTTGATCGCAGACTGGTCCAGGTCCACGAGGTAGCTGAAGCCGAACAGGACGGCCATGCCGCCGGCGATCGACGCGAAGGCGCCGATCATGGGTGCGCTGGCGGCGAGGAAGCCGCCGAACACGAGCACCATCACGACCAGCGCCACGGGCAGAGCGATCGCCTCGCCAGTGATCAGGTCCTGCTCGATCTGGTGGTCGAAGTCCTCGAACAGCATGGGGTCGGAGAACGCGCGCACCTCCGCGTCGAGGCCGGCGTCAGCGAGCGACTGCTCGACCAGATCGACCACGCTCCGGTGCTCCGCGGAAGTATCGCCGTCGATGGGCGCGTAGTCGATCGAGAGCAGCATCCCGTCGCCATCGGCGGCGATGAACGCCGCGACCGGCTCGCCGCTTCCCGCCTGTGCCGCGGGGCTGCTCATCAGGTCGCCGTACCGGTAGGGATCGAAGGCCGCGCCGGGCACCACGCCGTACGGAGACATCACGGCGGCGACGTCGGGCCGGGCGGCGATCTCCTCGGCGAGAACCGCGATGCCGACGGCGACCTCCGTGCTCAGCGGGTCGACGCCTTCGATGTCGATCGACAGCGTGGGCCCCTCGTCCTCGGGCGCGCTGAGCTCGACCAGTTCGTAGACGAAGGTGCTGTCCGCTCCTTCGACGGTGGGCACACCGGTGGCGGTGCGCTCGAACAGGTTGCCGTCGCCGACGCCGACCATCGCCAGCCCGAGGAAGCCGAGGGCCGCGATGACCCAGCCGATCACCACGGCGATGGGATGGCCCGAGGTCAGCCGTGCGAGCGACGCGAACATGGGTCCCATCGTAGGGACGGCGTGATCCCGGGGTCGGATGATGCGCCTACGCTGATCGCATGGACCTGTTCGAGTCGACCGAGCGCAGCTCCACGGGCGTGCCCGAGCCCGGTGCGAACGCGCCACTGGCCGTGCGCATGCGCCCGCGCGCCCTCGACGACGTGGTGGGCCAGTCGCACCTGCTCACGGAGGGATCGCCGCTGCGCAGGCTCGTGGGCGAGGACGCGCCCGCGACCTCGGTCGTGCTCTGGGGACCTCCGGGAACCGGAAAGACTACCTTGGCCTATTTGGTCGCCGGCTCACGGCGCTTCGTCGAGCTGTCAGCGGTCACCGCGGGCATCAAGGACGTGCGCGGCGTCATCGACGACTCCCGCAGGCGCATCGCGACCGGCGAGCGCGAGACCGTGCTGTTCGTCGACGAGATCCATCGCTTCACGCGCACCCAGCAGGACGCGCTGCTGCCGGCCGTGGAGAACAGGTGGGTGACGCTCATCGGCGCGACCACCGAGAACCCGAGCTTCTCGGTGGTGGGCCCGTTGCTGTCGCGATCGCTGCTGCTGACGCTGCAGCCCCTCGCGACGGAGGATCTGGGGGCGCTCGTGGACCGGGCGGTCGGCAGCGACCACGGGCTCGATGGCAGGGTGACATTGGCGCCCGAGGCCCGCGAGCACATCCTGAGGGTGGCGGGGGCCGATGCGCGCAAGGCTCTGACACTGCTCGAGGCGGTGGCGGATGCCGCGCTGGGCGCCGGGCCAGGCGACGGCGGCGAGCTCCCCGTGATCACGGGCGAGCTCACCGAGCGCACGATGGATGCGGCGCTGGTGGCGTACGACAAGTCCGGAGACCAGCACTACGACGTCATCAGCGCTTTCATCAAGTCGGTGCGAGGGTCGGACGTCGACGCCGCGCTGCACTACCTGGCACGCATGGTCGTGGCGGGGGAGGACCCGCGCTTCATTGCGAGGCGGCTGGTCATCCTCGCCGCGGAGGACGTGGGTCTGGCCGATCCGCAGGGGCTCGTGATCGCGCAGGCCGCGGCGGACGCCGTGAGCTTCATCGGCATGCCGGAGGGACGCATCCCGTTGGCCGAGGCGACCGCGTACCTCGCCACCGCCCCCAAGTCGAACAAGGCGTACCGAGCCATCGATGCCGCCATCGCGGACGTGCGCGCGGGCCGGGCCGGGGTGGTGCCGCAGCACCTCCGCGACGCGCACTACTCCGGTGCCGAGCGGATCGGGCACGGCGACGGCTACCGCTACTCGCACGACGAGCCGGGAGGCGTCGCGGCACAGGAGTACCTGCCGGAATCCCTGCGAGGGAGCCGCTACTACCGGCCCACGGAATTCGGCTTCGAGCGGACCCTGTCCGAACGCCTCACCCGCATCCGCGACATGCTGGGTCGCACGGACTAGCGACCCGCGTCGGTCGTCTCTACCAAGGGAGCAGCCATGGCCACTGCCGCCGCGATCGTCTTCACGGTGCTCATCGCCGCGCTGGCGGTGTTCCAGATAGCGCTCGCCGCGGGAGCGCCGCTCGGGCGCTTGGCCTTCGGCGGCCAGCACGAAGGTGCGTTGCCCACGAAGCTCCGTGTCGCATCGGCCCTCGCCGTGGCCGTCTACGCCTTCATGGCGATCATCGTGCTCGACACGGCGGGCCTCACCGATACCCTGGGCGACGGATTCCAGGGCATCGCCATCTGGGTGCTGGTCGCGTTCCTCGCGCTCAACACGATCCCCAATGCGATCAGCAGGTCGCGCGGGGAGCGCTTCACCATGACGCCCGTCCTCATCGTGCTCACGGCGTGCGCGCTGGTGGTCGCATTGCAGTCCTAGGCCTTCCGGACATCGACGGCGAGACCTGGTAGCATAGTTCAGCCCTCGCGGACGGTTGGCTGCTGTCGCCGCGACATCTCAAGAATTCAGGCGTGCTGACGCGCGCTTTGAGTACAGGCATAAGGAATCACATTGACTTCAGTTCAGAAGGCACGCCGCCAGGTGCGGCTGTCCCGCGCCCTGGGCCTCGCGCTGACGCCCAAGGCCGTCAAGCACTTCGAGAAGCGTCCCTACCCTCCGGGCGAGCACGGTCGTACCGCGCGTCGCAAGGAGAGCGACTACGCCGTTCGTCTGCGCGAGAAGCAGCGTCTTCGCGCGCAGTACGGCCTGCGCGAGAAGCAGATGACCCGCGTCTTCGAGGAGGCCCGCAAGGAGTCGGGTCTGACCGGTGAGGCGTTCGTCGAGCTGCTCGAGATGCGTCTCGACGCGCTCGTGCTGCGTTCGGGCTTCGCCCGCACCATCCTTCAGGCGCGCCAGGCGGTCCTGCACCGTCACATCCTGGTGGACGGCCAGATCGTCGACCGCCCCTCGTTCCGCGTGAAGCCCGGCCAGACCATCCAGGTCAAGCCCAAGGCCGTCACGATGGAGCCCTACATGGCCGCCGCCGCCGGCGCGCACCGCGACGTGCTGCCTGAGGTCCCGGACTACCTGGACGTGAAGCTCGAGAAGCTCTCCGCTCAGCTGGTTCGTCGTCCCAAGCGCGCCGAGGTCCCCGTGACCTGCGAGGTGCAGCTGGTCGTCGAGTTCTACGCCCGCTAGGCGCACGACCTACTAGGCTCTGAGGAGCCGTTCAGACGACGGCCGCCGGGCCTCTGGATCAGTCCAGGGCCCGGCGGCGTTGTCTTACACAGGGGGCGGCGCGGCAGGACTGCCGCGCCGCGAGCACAGCACGAGCACTGTGGAGCAGTGCCAGGAGGAGAGCCGATGCGCACCGCCGAGATCAGCAAGCGTTGGGTTGACTATTTCGCGTCCAAGGACCACCACATCCAGCCCAGTGCGTCCCTGGTCTCCCCGGACCCGAGCCTGTTGTTCACCGTCGCGGGCATGGTCCCCTTCATCCCGTACATCATCGGCACCGAGCAGTCGCCGCACCCCCGCATCGCCTCGGTCCAGAAGTGCATCCGCACCAAGGACATCGAGGAGGTCGGCAAGACCACCCGCCACGGCACGTTCTTCCAGATGCTGGGCAACTTCTCGTTCGGCGACTACTTCAAGGAAGGCGCGATCGACTTCGCGTGGGAGCTGCTCACCGGCTCCGAGGAGGACGGCAAGTACGGCCTCGACCCCGAGCGCCTGTGGGTGACCACGTGGAAGGAGGACCACGAGGCGCATGCCGCGCTGCGCAGCATCGGCGTGCCGGACGAGCATGTGGTCCACCTGGAGCGCGAGGAGAACTTCTGGGACACCGGCCAGCCGGGTCCGGCCGGCCCGTGCGCCGAGTGGCACTACGACCGCGGCCCCGAGTTCGGCCCCGACGCCGTGGGCGGCACCGTGGACCCCGGTGGCGACCGCTATCTCGAGATCTGGAACCTGGTGTTCGACCAGTACCTACGAGGCCCCGGCGACGGCAAGGACTACCCGCTCATCAAGGAGCTCGACCAGAAGGCGATCGACACGGGCGCCGGTCTCGAGCGCATCGCGTACCTCAAGCAGGGCGTGGGCAACATGTACGAGATCGACGAGGTCTTCCCAGTCATCCAGATGGCTGCGGAGCTGTCCGGCAAGCGGTACAAGACCGACGAGACCGATGACGTCCGACTGCGCGTCATCGCGGACCACGTGAGAAGCGCCATGATGCTCATCCATGACGGTGTGGTGCCAGGAAATGAGGGCCGCGGCTACGTGCTGCGTCGCCTGCTGCGCCGCACTGTCCGCGCGATGCGCCTGCTCGACGTCCAGGACCCCAGCCTCGTCACGCTCATCGACACGAGCTACGGCGCCATGAACGCCTCGTACCCCGAGCTCGACTCGAGCATCGAGCGCATCAAGAACGTCGCCGGCACGGAGGAGGATGCGTTCCGCCGCACCCTCACCAAGGGCACGACCATCCTCGACACCGCGGTGGCCACCGCGAAGTCCGAGGGCAAGAAGTCGATCACCGGCGAGACCGCGTTCCGTCTGCACGACGAGTCGGGCTTCCCGATCGACCTCACCCTCGAGATGGCCGCGGAGCAGGGCCTCACCGTGGACGAGGAGGGCTTCCGTTCGCTCATGGCCGAGCAGAAGGAGAGGGCGAGGGCCGATGCGAAGGCCAAGAAGGGCGGTCACGCGGATGTCAGCGTGTATCAGGCTCTCGAGCCCACGGTCTTCCGGGGCTACGACGAGCTGACGCTCGGCACCACCGTCGCGGCGGTGATCAGGGACGGTCAGAGCGTCCCCGTCGCCCACGCGGGCGACCAGGTCGAGATCATTCTCGCCGAGACCCCGTTCTACGCCGAGTCGGGCGGCCAGGATGCTGACACCGGCGTGATCCGCGGCGCCCACGCGACCCTGAACGTGCTCGACGTCCAGAAGCCGGTCGCGGACGTGATCGTCCACACCGTCACGGTCGAGGAGGGCGAGGTCGCGGCAGGAGACCAGGTCTCCGCGGAGGTCGATGCCGTCAACCGGCGACTGGCGTCGAAGGCGCACTCTGCGACGCACCTCATTCACGCCGCTCTGCACGAGGTGCTGGGCGAGGACGCGACGCAGGCCGGCTCGTACAACAAGCCCGGCTACATGCGCCTGGACTTTGCGTGGCGTCAGGGCATCTCGATGATGGCGCGCGAGGAGATCGAGGGCATCGCCAACCGCGCGATCCGCGAAGAGCTGCCTGTGGGCACCACGGTGATGAGCCTGGACGAGGCCAGGTCGCTGGGCGCGATGGCGCTGTTCGGCGAGAAGTATGGCGACCGTGTGCGCGTGGTCGAGATCGGCGGACCCTTCTCGCGCGAGCTGTGCGCCGGCACCCACGTCGACAACTCGAGCCAGATCGGCCTGCTGTCCGTGACGGGCGAGGGTTCCGTGGGCTCCGGCGCCCGACGCATCGAGGCGCTCGTCGGGGCCGATGCCTTCTCCAACCTGGCGGCCGAGCGTACCATCGTGCACGAGCTCACCACCACGCTCAAGGCGCGCCCGGAGGAGCTGTCCGACCGCATCGGCGCTCTGCTGTCGCGCCTCAGCGACGCGGAGAAGAAGCTCGCGCAGTACCGCCAGCAGGCGATGCAGCAGGTCGCCGCGCAGCTCGTGGAGACCGTGAGCGAGATCGCTGGCGTCCGCGTGGTCGCGCACGAGTCTGTCAACGCGGCGGACGGAGACGACCTGCGCACGCTCGTGACGGATGTCCGCACTCGCCTGGGTGACGCGGCGCCGGCAGTCGTGGCCGCATCGGCCGCCTTCGATGGCCGCCCCCAGATCGTGATCGCCACCAACCAGGGTGCCCGCGACGCGGGCCTGCGCGCCGGTGACCTCGTCAAGGTGGCCGCCGGCGTGCTGGGCGGCGGCGGCGGCGGCAAGCCCGACATGGCCCAGGGCGGCGGTCAGGACCCGACGCGCATCGGCGCGGCGCTGGAGGCCGTCGTGACGGCCGTGCGTGACCGAGGCTAGGCGCGGCCGGGTAGGGAAGTAGGCAATGGAGCGAGGCGTGCGCCTGGGCGTCGATGTGGGCACCGTCCGCATCGGGGTCGCGGCCAGCGACCCCGATGGCCTCATTGCCTTCCCGGTCGCCACGGTGCAGCGGGGCGAGGGAGATGTCGCCGAGGTCGCCGCGCTGGCGCACGAGCGTCAGGCCGCGCGGATCTTCGTGGGCCTGCCGCGCAAGCTGTCCGGGAAGGACGGCGACTCGGTCGCGATGGCGCAGGAGTTCGCGTCCGCGCTGTCGGAACGATGCGATGCGGTGGTTCGTTTGGTGGACGAGCGGTTCTCCACCGCGTCCGCGCAGCATGCCATGAGACAGGCCGGCCGCACCGCCAAGCAGCAACGGCAGGTGATCGACCAGGCGGCAGCGGTCGTGATCCTGGAGACCGCATTGGACATTGAACGACAGGGCAATCTCGATAGGGTGACCTACGAGCCCATCCTCAAGGGGAATGATGACTGATCTTTTCGAGGTCGAGGCGACCACGACGACGTCGCTCGACATGCGACGCCTGCAGCGCCAGAAGCGCCGTGCGACCCGCCGCAAGTGGACCCTCGTGGTGTCCGCTGTCGCGTTGGTCCTGTTCGCGGTCGGCGGTTCGATCGCGTGGAACTTCGTGCAGTCCTTCGAATCCGCGGAGAGCGCCGTGGCAGCGGACTACGAGGGCGCGGGCCAGGGCGTCGTGCAGGTGGTCGTCGAGCAGGGTGACACCGGCGCGGACATCGCCCAGACGCTCTACGACGCGGGCGTCGTCGCGTCGACCGAGGCCTTCGTGATCGAGGCGCGGAACAACCCCGAGTCTGCGGGCATCACCCCGGGCTACTACTACATGCAGCGCGAGATGAAGGCGGAGTACGCGCTGCTCGCGCTGCTCGACCCGGGCAACCGCAACGAGCTGTCGATCACGATTCCCGAGGGCAAGACCCTCGACTACTACTTCCAGGCGATCGCGAACCTGACGAACGCCACCTACGAGGACGTCGAGGCGGCGGCGGAGAACGCCGAGGCGCTGGGCCTGCCCGAGGAGGCCGGCGGCAACCTCGAGGGCTGGCTGTTCCCGCTGACCTACACGTTCAACCCGGACGTGCAGCCGGCGGACGTGCTCGCCGAGATGATCTCGCAGACCATCACCGTTCTCGAGCGCAACGACGTTCCGCAGAGCGAGTGGGAGGAGACGCTCACGATCGCGTCGCTGATCGAGCGCGAGGCGCGCCTGGACGACGACCGGCCGATGATCTCCGGCGTGATCCACAACCGCCTCGACATCGACATGGCGCTCGAGCTCGACTCGACGGTGAAGTACCTCAACCCCACCGAGGGCGTCTTCACGACCGACGAGGATCGCGCGATCGACTCGGAGTACAACACCTACAAGTACCCGGGCCTGCCCCCGGGTCCCATCGCCGCGCCGGGAGAGGCCTCGATCCAGGCCGCGGTCAACCCTGCCGAGCACGACTTCCTGTTCTTCGTCACGGTCAACACCGACACGGGCGAGACGCTCTACGCGGAGACCTTCGCCGAGCACCAGGAGAACGTCGCGGTGATGCAGGCGTGGTTCCGGGAGCGCGCCGAGGCGGAGGAGTCCGCCGCAGAGGACGGCTGACGCGCGGATGGGGGCTGACCGTCGGGCCGGAGTGCTCGGCCACCCCATCGCGCACTCGCTGTCTCCGGTGCTGCACCGAGCGGCGTATCGGGAGCTGGGGCTCGACTGGGAGTACGACGCGTACGACGTGGCCGAGGGCGACCTGCCGGCGTTCGTCGACGCGCTCGACCCCGCGTGGGCCGGGCTGAGCCTGACGATGCCGCTCAAGGTCGCGGCCATGCCGCTCGTCGACTTCATCGAGCCGATGGCGAAGCTCGTGGGCGCGATCAACACCGTGGTCGTCCAGCCCGTCACCGGCCACCTTCAGCTCGTGGGCGCCAACACGGATGTGCACGGCGTGGTGATGGCGCTGGCTGAGGGCGGGGTGCACCGCGCCGAGCGCGGAGTGATCCTGGGCGGCGGGGCGACCGCGACGTCCGCCCTCGCCGCGTTGGGGCGCATCGGCGTGACGCGGCCCGCCGTCGTGGTCCGCAATCGCGCCCGGGCGGGCGGTCTGCTGCGTGCCGCCACCAAGATGGGCGTCGAGCCGCGCTTCTTCGGCCTCGAGCAGGCTCCCGAGCTGTTCGCCGATGCGCAGGCCGTGGTGTCCACGGTGCCGGCGGATGCCGGCGCGACCCTCGCATCGGCCCTCACCACGGCGCCCTTGGGCGCGGTGCTGCTCGATGCGGTGTACTCGCCGCTCGACACGCCCCTGGGAATGGCGTGGGAGCGCGCGGGCGGCACTTTCGTGCGTGGCCCCCGCATGCTGCTGCATCAGGCGGCCGAGCAGGTGCGCCTGATGACGGGACGCGACGCCCCTGTGGAGGCGATGGCGCGCGCCCTCGAGCGGGCGCTCTGAGACCGCGCCAAGACTGCGAGTGATATGTATCACTCGTGTAGTTCATCCCCGCTGACTCGGTGCTAGGTTCTCGGACCAAGCGGACATGTACTGAGGGACAGTGAGGGGTCGCACGTGAAGCAGCTCGGCTCGATCCTGCTCGAGGATGGCGTGCTCACGGAAGAGCAGCTGCTCGACGCCATCGACGAGCAGCAGGAGCGCGGCCAGACGTTGGGTCGCACTCTCGTGGAGCTCGGCATGATCTCCGAGGGCCAGCTCGTGCGCGCGCTCGCGTCCCAGGTGGGCATGGAGTTCGTGGAACTCGCCGAGTACCCCGTGGACCGCGCGGCCGTGTCGCTCGTCTCGGGGGCCGTGTGTCGCCGTCACGCCGCGCTGCCCATCGGCCTCGACAACGGCGTGGTGCGCGTCGCGATGTCCAACCCGGGCAACGTGGTCGCCGTCGACGACTTCCGGACCATGACCGGCCTGCAGGTGGTCCCTGTGGTCGCCTCCCACGACGACCTGATGCAGGCGATCGAGCGCCACTGCCGTTCCGACGCGGAGCTCGAGAACCTCCAGGGCGACCTCGTGGAGGACGAGGGCCCGGACCTGTCGGGCCTGAACCAGGCGCTCGAGGACGACGCGCCGATCGTGCGCTTCGTCAACCTGCTCATCACGCAGGCGATCTCCGACCGCGCCTCGGACATCCACCTTGAGCCGGGCGAGAACGACATGCGCATCCGGTACCGCATCGACGGCGTGCTGCACGAGACCCAGAAGGCGCCCAAGAACACGCAGAACGGCGTGATCTCGCGCATCAAGATCATGAGCGACATCGACATCGCGGAGAAGCGCAAGCCGCAGGACGGCCGCCTGTCCGTGAACCACAACGGCAAGAAGGTCGACCTCCGAGTCGCCACGCTGCCGACGGTGTGGGGCGAGAAGGTCGTCATGCGTATCCTCGACAACTCGACCGCGACCATGGCGCTTGACGACCTGGGCCTGCGCGACGAGAACTACGCGATCTACCGCCGCTCCTTCACGAAGCCCTACGGCATGATCCTGGTCACCGGCCCCACCGGTTCCGGCAAGTCGACCACGCTGTATGCGACGCTCAACCAGATCACCCGGCCCGAGATCAACGTCATCACGGTCGAGGACCCGGTCGAGTACCGGGTGGCCGGCATCAACCAGGTGCAGGTCAACCCGAAGGCGGGACTGACCTTCGCCGCGGCGCTGCGGTCGATCCTGCGTGCCGACCCCGACGTGGTGCTCGTGGGTGAGATCCGTGACCACGAGACGGCCCAGATCGCCATCGAGGCGGCGCTCACCGGTCACCTGGTGCTGTCGAGCCTTCACACCAACGATGCGCCGTCCGCGATGACCCGCCTCATCGAGATGGGCATCGAGCCCTTCCTCGTGGGTTCCGGCATCGACTGCGTGGTCGCGCAGCGCCTGGCACGCCGGCTGTGCGAGCACTGCGCCGAGGACCACGAGATCACCCGGGACCAGCTCCCGCCAATCATCCAGTCGATGGTGGGGGAGTCGCTGCCCACGCTGATGCGGCCCGTGGGGTGCAGCCGATGCTCGAACACCGGCTACCGCGGTCGCGTCGCGCTGCACGAGATCATGGAGATCAACGAGCCCATCGAGCGCCTCGCCGTCGCGCAGGCGTCCTCCGCTGAGATCGGCAGGACCGCGCGCGAGCACGGCATGCAGACGCTCATGGAGGACGGATGGGCCAAGGCCGTGGAGGGGCTGACGTCGCTCGAAGAGCTGCTCAGCGTCGTGAAGTGAGGCCGCCAGTGTTCAGATCAACGGAGATCATGTCGATACAGGGTGCGATCGCGCTCAGTACGAGGGGAGACCAGCCGTGACGTCTTTCGACCCGGCTCCGCAACAGCAGCCCGGCCAGCAGCCTCAGGCCCAGCGCCCTGGGGCCTTCGACCCCGCGCCGCAGGGACAGCCGCTTGGCGGTGGCCAGCCTGCTCCGCAGCGTCAGCCCATGAACCCGGGCCACCCGGCCCCGGGCCAGCCGATGGCCGGTCAGCCGATGTCGCCGGGTCACCCTGGCGCTGCGGTTCCGCCCCAGCAGCGGGTCGCGCAGCCGCCCGCGCAGCAGTCCGCGGCGCCGCAGGCGGCTTCTGCCGCCCCCGTGCGCCAGCCTGTCGCCGCGTCGCCCGTGCAGGGCGCGGCCGGACCCGGCGCCTCCCGCCCTGCCGGAGGCCCCGCGCACACCGGTCAGCGCATCGGCATGGCGCAGGAGCGTCACGACGAGGACATCGACATCGACACCGCACTGCGGCAGATGGTGAAGATGGGCGCGTCCGACATGCACCTGACCGCGGGCTCGCCGCCCATGGTGCGCCTCGACGGCAAGCTGTCGCCGCTGGCGGACTACGCCAAGCTCATGCCCGACAGCCTCCAGCGTTCGCTGTACACGATGCTCACGCAGGCGCAGCGCGAGAAGTTCGAGGAGGCGCTCGAGCTCGACTTCTCGCACGCCATGCCGGGCGAGTCGCGCTTCCGCGTCAACATGTACCGCCAGCGCGATGCCGTGGGCGCCGTGTTCCGCGTGATCCCCTACGAGATCAAGGCCCTCGAGTCGCTGGGCATCCCTGGCGCCGTGGAGAAGTTCGCTTCGCTGCAGCGCGGTCTGGTCCTGGTGACGGGACCCACGGGATCGGGCAAGTCGACCACGCTCGCGTCGCTGATCGACATGGCCAACCGCAACCGCCAGGCGCACATCGTCACGGTCGAGGACCCGATCGAGTTCCTTCACCGCCACAAGCGTTCGCTGGTGAATCAGCGCGAGGTCGGCACGGACACGCACTCGTTCGGCAACGCCCTGCGGCACGTGCTGCGTCAGGACCCGGACATCATCCTGATCGGCGAGATGCGCGACCTCGAGACCATCCAGGTCGCGCTGACCGCCGCGGAGACGGGCCACCTGGTGTTCGCGACCCTGCACACCCAGGACGCCGCGCAGACCATCGACCGCATCATCGACGTGTTCCCCGCAGAGCAGCAGGGGCAGATCCGCACCCAGCTCGCGACCGCGATCCAGGGCGTCGTGTGCCAGACCCTGGTACGCCGCGCCGACGGCCCCGGCCGTGCGGCGGCGTGCGAGATCATGATCGCCACGCCGGCGATCCGCAACCTGATCCGCGAGGGCAAGACGCACCAGATCTACACGTCCATGCAGGCGGGTGCCGCCGAAGGCATGCAGGCGATGGACAAGCACCTGGCAGACCTGGTCAAGCAGGGCGCCGTCGCCTACGACGTCGCCGTGGAGGTGTGCCACTCGGCCACCGAGTTCAACCGCCTGTGCGGCAGGGGAGGGGCGTAAGCCATGGCCACGGCCACCAAGAACCGGCAGTTCTCGTACACCGCGCGCGACGCGAGCGGCAAGTCCGTGCAGGCGACGCTCGATGCGCCGTCGGAGCAGGCCGTCGCGTCGTTCCTCAAGGAGAACGGCCTCACCCCGCTGACGGTCGTCGACTCGACGCCCACGGGTCTCAAGAAGGAGATCAAGATCCCCGGCATGGGGGAGAAGATCGGCCTCAAGGACATCGCCGTCATGGCGCGACAGCTCGCGACCATGATCGGCTCCGGTCTGTCGCTCCTGCGCGCACTGTCGATCCTGGTCGAGCAGACCGAGAACCCGGCGCTGGCCAAGGTGCTCGGCGAGGTGCGCAACGACGTCGAGCAGGGGCGCTCATTCTCCGGAGCACTCGGCCGGCACCCCAAGGTCTTCCCGCCGCTGATGATCAACATGGTCAAAGCAGGCGAGGTGGGCGGCTTCCTGGACGAGACCCTGGTGTCGATCGCGCAGAACTTCGAGGACGAGGTCAAGCTGCGCGGCAAGGTGAAGTCCGCGATGGCCTATCCCGTCGTGGTGCTGGTCATCGCGATCCTGGCGTCGCTCGCGATGCTGCTGTTCATCATTCCGGTGTTCGCCGGCATGTTCGCGGACATGGGCGCGGAGCTCCCGGCACCGACGCAGTTCCTGATCACGCTGTCCGACTTCATGAAGGTCGCGATCCTGCCGCTCATTGTGGTGGCCATCATCTTCTCGTTCTGGTGGCGCAGCCACAAGAACGATCGCTGGCTGCGTGAGCGGCTCGACCCGATCAAGCTCAAGGCGCCCGTGTTCGGCCCGCTGATGAAGAAGATCGCGATCGCGCGCTTCGCCCGCAACCTGAGCTCGATGCTCGCGGCCGGTGTTCCCATTCTTCAGGCCCTGGGCATCGTGGGCGAGGCCAGCGGCAACGTCGTGGTCGAGCGCGCGACCGAGGACATCCAGGATGCCGTGCGTCGCGGACGGTCCATCACGTCGCCGCTGCAGAACAGCCCCGTCTTCCCGCCCATGGTCGCCCAGATGATGGCAGTCGGCGAGGACACGGGTGCCCTCGACGAGATGATGGGCAAGGTGGCGGACTTCTACGACCAGGAGATCGAATCCACCACCGAGCAGCTGACGAGCCTTATCGAGCCGATCATGATCATGTTCGTTGGAGTGATCGTCGGCGGCATGGTGATCTGCATGTATCTGCCCATGTTCTCCGTGTACGACCAGATTTCGTGACACGTCCGATTTCTCCCAAGTGAGATTCTTCACAAGGTGATGGACATCCTTACTGGCAGAAATAGGATGGCAGTGCAAGAGAAAATCTTGGCAAAGGTCTGAGGGGCACTGATCTCCAAGCCGTTGTCAAAGGCCTCGTGAAAGGGGTTCACGGGGCCAGTTTGACGGCCGCTGCGGTGGCTTTAAACATTGAAGAGAAAACGAAAGGAACGGGCAATGATCGCTCGCATTCACAAGTCCATGGAGGAGAAGGAGAAGGGCTTCACGCTCATCGAGCTCCTCGTCGTCATCATCATCATCGGCATCCTGTCGGCGATCGCGATCCCGGTGTTCCTCAACCAGCGTGAGAAGGCTGTGGACACCGGTATCAAGTCGGACCTCCGCACCATCGCGAACGAGGCGGAGTCGTACTACGTGGACAACCAGGCGTACCCGGCTGACGCCTCGGGCAACGGCTCCATCACCGTTGGCGGCATCGCTATCACCGGTTCGGACTCGGCAACCGCATATGACTTCACCAACCGCACCAACGCCTTCACCATCACCGGTGTGAACACCACCAACGGCTCGGGTACGACCTTCACCTACCTGAGCGACGGCGGCGGCCTCCAGTAAGGCAGCCCCGCTGAGCTGAGGCCCGGTGAGGACGGAAGTACTCGTCCTCACCGGGCCTACGGCTCGCACAGCACGACCACCGAGAGCGAGGAGGGGAGCGGTGGCACACGACGAAGCGCAGCGCACCGCTGCACCGCGCTCTTCGAGGCGCGACGAGGGCTTCACGCTGATCGAGGTGACCTGGGCGCTGTTCCTGCTCGGCATCGTCGCGATGGCCGTCCTCGCGCTCTTCATCCACGGCATGCGTGCCGGCGCACACGTGCAGCGCGACCAGGCCGCCGTGAGCCTCGCCACGACCGCCATGGACAACGCCCGAGCCGTCACCAGCGGCCCTGTCAACGCGGCGGGGACCAGCGGAGCCGTCAAGGGACGCGCGTACGCGGCCGTCGAGTCGGTGTGGCTCGAGGCGACGGCGCGAGACGCCTCGGATACCGCCGACATGGCGATGGCTTGGGACCCTGAGTCCGGCCTCACTGACGCCGATCAGTGGGTGCCCATCCGCACGACCGCCGTGGTCGACAACCAGACCTACACGATCGACACGCTGATCGGGACCTGCTGGCGCCTGCGCGCCGCTTCCACCACAGAGCAGAGCTGCGTGGCCAGCGACCCGGCTCCTGGCACCGACACCTACGTCGAGATGCACCGCATCCGCGTCATCGTCCACTGGCACGAGGGAGACGCTGCGAACGGCGACAACTTCTACCGCCTCAGCTCGCTCATCGACCCGAGCGAGGACGCGACGTGGAACACGGCACTGACGCCATTCGCCTACGACGACGAATTCAGCGTGACCGCCGGCGCCTCGGCAAGCTTCCACGCGATCGTCGCGAACGATTCCGTCGAATACGACGCCACCGGCACTACGAGCCCCATCCGTGAGTTGACCCAGCCCGCGTACGGCAGCGTCGCCATCAACACCGCGCTCGGCGTCAACGGCATCGTCTTCACGCCGCCGTCCGACACGAGCCTGTCCGGCGTGGTCACCTTCACGTACAAGGTGGAGGGCACCTCGGGAGAGCGCAGCGCGGATCCCGCGACGGTGACCGTCGCCATCCTGCCGTCGCCGCGCGACGACACCATCTTCGTGGAGCCCGGAACGCTCACCGAACTCGATGACGACCTGCTCGCGAACGATCTGGGCCGCGACGCGATCGACGGGTCCCGGTTCACGACCATCGTTCCCGTGTGGAGCACGGCGGTGGACATGTTCAGCACCGAGGAGGTCACCCCTGCGATGGAGGCCGCCCGCACCGCCGACGCCCAGGATCTGGTGGACAATGGCATCGTCAGCGGAGCCGGTGACCCGGTGATGTTCCAGGCGCCATCCGCAGCAAACGTGAGCACGACCTTCTACTACTACCTGGTGAACGACGGTCCCACGTCGGACGATGCTCGTTACCCGAGCGTCTCGGCCGCTTCGGTGACAGTCACCACCCAGGAGAAGCCGCTCTACACGCCGGATGAGACCGTCGAGCTCGATGCGACGGACGTCGACGAGTGGCAGGAGATCGACTGGCGCGATGCCACGGGCAACGACGACGACGTGTCCATCGAGATCATCTCGGTGACGGGGACTGGCGTGACCATGGACCAGGTCCAGCTCGACGGCACGAGTGCGACGACCGGCGAGGTCCTCGAGTTCGAGACCCTCGCGGACACCGCCGACATCTACGAGCTGGAGTACCGGGTGTACTCGGCCGGTGGGCGTGCGAGCACCGGAACCGGAACGCTGACTGTCCATGTGGTGCCCTTCGCTCCCGATCTGGCTGCGGAGGTCTATGAGTGGCCGCCGACGGGATCGAGTCGCGAGGTCACCACCTTCGATCTCGCCAGCCAGGCGACGCCGGGCACCGACGTCGAGATCAGCGACCTCGGATCACCGACGTGCGGCACGCTCACGCTCAACGGCGACGGCACCATCGACTTCGGCTCGCCGAGTGTGGGCTGGGGCGGAGCCACCTGCACGTTCACGTACCTCGTCCAGACCACCGCGACGTCGCCCGCTCTCGAGTCGCAGGCACCCGGGACTGTGACCATCACCGTGCGGAACGGGCGGCCGTGATGAACCCTCCAGTGCGTGACGAGCGGTCCAGCCGGCGGGGCGACGACAGCGGCCTCACGGTCGTCGAACTCGTCGTGTCGATGGGCATCTTCGCCGCGGTCATCGTCGTGTTCATGACTGCCGTCGCCTCCATGTCGAGCTCGACTGTGCGCACCCAGGCCGCGTCGGATGCCACCTCTGCGCTCCGCACGGTGTACCAGCGCCTCGACAAGGAGGTGCGGTACGCCAGCGAGATCAACCCGCCTGGTGTCGTGGGCGATGACCACTACGTCGAATACCTGATCCCGGAGAGCACGGGCACCGGCGACCCGCTGTGCGTCCAGTGGCGTGTGGATGCCTCCGAGGCGGAGCTGCAGCGGCGTACCTGGACCCCGGGCGACGCGTCGAGCGTCTCCGCGTGGGCGACCATGCTGACCGATCTGCGCAACGACCTCACCGACCCCGATCAGCAGCCTTTCGAGCGGCGGCGCGCAGGTGTCGACAGCGGCATCGTGTATCTCCGCCAGAGCCTGCACGTGTACCTCGACACCGGGTTGGGCGACGAGCTCGATGCCGAGGGCGGGCAGCTCGACGTGACGATGGTGGCGAACAACACCTCGACGTCGTCCGTGACGAACGGCTCGACGGGAGACACGGTGTGTCTCGTGGGAGGGGTGCAGCGACCATGACACGCATGTCACGATGGATCGAGGGTTCCGCGCGGGAGCGAGCGCGCGACGATCGCGGTGTTGCGATGCTCTCCGTGCTGCTCCTGATGCTCGTGATGACGGTGCTGTCGCTGGTCGTGCTCGGCGTGGTGCTCACCCAGGTGAACCCCACGTTGTTCACCGACAAGAACGCGCGCACCCTCGCTGCGGCACAGGCCGGCCTGGACGCGTCCACGTCGCAGATTCGCAACGCGACGTCGCCGGACAAGACCGGCGCCATCATGGGTGACATCCACAAGCTCCCGTGCACCGTCGAGGGGGCAGTCGAGTCCACGGGTGGCGAGACTCGCTACTTCGCCGAGGTGGCGTACTACGTCGAGGACCCCGAGGGCGAGGACGACCAGTGGCGCGAGGATAACGCGCTCACCTGCTACACGGGCACGGGGATCAACGGCGGTGTGCGATCGGTGCCGCGCTTCGCGATCATCACGTCCGAGGGCTTCGACGACGCGTCGACCACGCAGGTGGGCAAGGCGGACCGCGTCATGGAGGCGACCTACACGTTCCAGCTCACGACTCGCAAGCTGGCCGGCGGCATGATCCTGGATGACAACGGCCAGTACTGCCTGGTGGTGGACTCCGAGGCGGAGTACTCCTACATCCGCTACCAGAGCGCGACCTCGACGGCCTGCCAGGAGCAGAACGATCTCAACTCATGGACCTGGGCGGACGACTACATGATCCACCTCAGCTCCACGGACCTCGACGGCAAGATCCCGCTGTGCCTGTCGGGACGCGCGAGCTCGGGAACGACCTCGATGCGGCTGCGGGAGTGCACGACCAGCAGCACCGACCCTCTGGGCCAGCGCTTCTCGTGGACAGGTGACCACACCTGGCGGGGCCAGAACTCCTCGAACACGGGGTACGCCAACAGCTACATCGTCAATCAGGACAGCAACGTCTCCTCGGGCGACCGGCTCTCCGTCTCGACCTCGCCCAACAACAAGTCGCTGACGCCGCTCCCCGCCGTCGGCAAGGGCAACGCTTCGTACGAGACCGATCAGGTCGTGAACTACAACCAGTTCGGACGCTGTCTCGACGTGACGAACGCGAACATCTACGCGTCGTACCAGATCGCCTACCCGTGCAAGCAGGACCCCAGCGGCAACGGCGGATTCCTGTGGAACCACAAGTGGTACTACGAGGAGCCGGGTTCCGGCGCCAATTCGATCTCGACCCAGATCCAGGTGCGGACCGGCGGCAACACCTACTGCTTGATCACCACGTCGACCACAGGTGTCCGCTATGGCGACCGCTTCGGGCTGAGCAACGGCTCCTACAACACGGACCGCTACCCGAGGTTCCTGACGCCCAGCGGCTACATCGATTGCGGGTCGAGCACGACCTGGTGGACCCGGTACGGGGCCTCGCACGACGAGACCCAGTCGTACACGTTCCAGGACTCGAACGGCCGCTGCCTCTCGGCGGGGGGACCGAAGACCTCGGCTCACCCGCAGTGGACCACCATCACCGTCGAGACCTGCGACGGTTCCGATGACCAGAAGTGGAACGTGCCCGACGTCCCGGTGACGGCGTCGCTCAGCGGCTTCGTCGAGACCACAGGACGAGGCGATGGATGAGCGGCGCGGGATCCGTGGACGCCGGACAGCTGGGGTGGCTGGTCACGGTGTTCGTCGGCGTGCTCGGACTGCTCGTGGGCTCGTTCCTGAACGTGGTGGCCTGGCGGGTCCCGCGGGGCGAGTCGATCGTGAGCCCTCCCTCGGCGTGTCCATCGTGCGGGCACCAGGTGCGCGCTCGGGACAACGTTCCGGTCGTCTCGTGGCTGCTCCTGCGCGGCCGCTGCCGCGACTGCGGGGCACCGATCTCGGGGCGCTATCCGCTCGTCGAAGCCATCACAGGAGTGCTCTTCGTGCTGGTGCTGTGGAAGTTCGGGCTGTCGATCGACTTCGTGGCGTTCGCCTATCTCGCTGCGCTGGGCGTGGTGCTGACGAGCATCGACCTCTCGGTGCACCGGCTCCCCAACGTGCTGGTGCTGCCGGCCTACGGCGTGCTCGGTGTGCTGTTCGTCGCCGCAAGTGCTGTGGCGGGGGACTGGTGGCCGCTGGCGCGCGCCGCGATCGGCGGCGTGGTGCTGTTCGCGTTCTACTTCGCGGCAGCGCTGGTGTACCCGGGAGGCATGGGCTTCGGAGACGTGAAGCTTGCCGGCGTGATCGGCATGGCGCTCGGGTGGCTCGGCTGGGGAGAGCTGGTCGTCGGGAGCTTCGCCGCGTTCCTCCTGGGTGGCGTCGCGGGAGTCGTGCTGATGCTGGCTCGTCGCGCGGATCGTCGGAGCGGCATTCCGTTCGGGCCGTGGATGGTCGGAGGCGCTGCGGTCGGGGTCGCGTGGGGCGCGCCCCTGTGGGACGCGTATACGGGGACGTGGGCATGACATTCGGATCAAGCAGGACAGAACAGACGCCGATGAAGAGGTCGGCGTCGGAAGTTGGACTGGTCACCACTCAGGGAAGGAGCAGTCGTGGCTAAGACTCAGGCAATCGGTCTGGACATCGGGGGCACCGCGCTGCGGGCCGCAGAGGTCAGCACTGGGCGTGGTGGAAGCGTCGAGCTGGTGCGGTACGCCGAGCAGGCGCTGCCGCCCAACGCGGTGCGCGACGGCGAGATCATCGATCAGGACGCTGTCGTGCCGTCTCTCAAGGCACTGTGGGCGCAGGCGGGCTTCTCGTCGAAGGACGTCATCCTCGGTGTCGGAAACCAACACGTGGCGGTGAGGCCTCTCACGATGCCGCGACTGCCCATGGCGGAGCTTCAGGCGTCACTGTCCTTCCAGGTGCAGGACTCCCTGCCCATGCCCGTGGAGGAGGCCGTGCTCGGCTTCTATCCCACCGGAGAGGCGAGTGTCGAGCAGGGCGCCGGTCTCGAGGGCATGCTCGTCGCGGCGTCGCGCACGACGGTCATGACCAACATCAGGGCCGTCGAGGCGGCCGGCCTGCGCCCCACCGTCGTCGACCTCACCGGCTTCGCGCTCCTGCGGTCCATGGCGCGAGGGCCGCTGGCGTCGGGGACCGTGGCGCTGGTCGACATCGGCGCGCGCATCACCACGGTCGTCGTCGCCACCGACGCCCAGCCCAAGTTCGTGCGTGCGGTTCCGACGGGTGCGATGGACCTCGCGGACGCGCTCTCCCGCGCGTTGGGGATGCCGCTTCACGAGGCCGAGCGAGAGCTGCACGGTCGTGGTCTGGCGGTCGCCGAAGTGCTCGAATACCGCGACGCCGCTGGGCCGTTCGGCGAGGCGACCCGGAATCTGCTCGAGGGCGTGCGCAATTCGATCAGCTTCTACTCATCGACCAACCGTCAGTCGCCCGTGGGCACCGTAGTCCTGTCCGGCGGGGGCTGCATCGTTCCGGGCCTCGGCCAGGCGATCGCCTCTGAGACCCGTGTGCGGACCCTCCTCGGCAATCCGCTCGAGGGGCTGACCGTGAACCGGCGCGTGGCCGGCCTGGACAACCTCCGTGGCCGCGAGGGAACGATGGCGATGCCCGTGGGGCTCGGAATGGGGGCAGCAGCATGACCACCACAACAGATGGCGTGACGCAGCAGGCCGCGCCTGCTGCGGGGCAGGCTCGTCGCACCTGGGACCCGAAGCTCGGGATCCCGGCGCTGCCGCAGGTGAACCTGCTTCCGTCCGAGGTCACTGACAAGCGGATTGTCGCCGTCGCACAGCGGCGCATGATCTGGACCATCCTCGGGGCGATCATCCTGGCGGCACTCGCTTTCGGTGCTGCGTACCTGGTGCGCGACAACGCATCAGTCCGCCAGGAGGAGGCACTCGTGACTGCGGACCAGCTGGCGCAGGAGAAGAAGGAGTACTCTCCGGTAGTTCAGGTGATCAACAGCATCGATGACGTGCGGACCGCACGCGACTTCGTGCTCACGACCGAGGTCAACTGGTCGAGTTACGTGTACGCGATCGCGGCGGTGCTGCCGGAGGGCGTCACGATTGACTCCGTGGCCATCAGCTCGGTTGGCCCGGGCCCGGTCGTGGTCAACGGTGTCGACGACCTCACGCAGGACGCGATCGGCGTGGTCACGTTTGCCGCGACCTCGCCGACGCTCCCCATCGCGTCCGAGTGGATCGACGCGCTGGAGGGAGTGCCGGGTCTCGCGGACGTCAACCTTCAGAGCAGCGAGCTCGAGGAGACAAGCACCGTGGAGGACGCCTCCGATGCGGAGACGGTCTACCAGGTGTCGGTCACGGTGCAGGTGACGTCCGACGCACTCCAGCATCGCACGTTCGCCGACGAGGCACCTGCTGACGCAGAGTCTGCCGACGACGCGGCCGAGTCCGAGGACGGGGAGTAAGACCATGAAGAAGTCCAACCCCGCACGCCCCTGGCTGCTGGCGACTGTCGGCATCGTTCTCGTCATCTTCATCGCCGCATGGTTCCTGCTGGTCAACCCGATGCTTGCACAGGCGTCGGAGACCAATCAGGCTGCAGAGGACCAGGAGGCGATGAACGACATCACCCGCATCGAGGTCGCGGATCTGCGCGCCAAGTACGCGAAGATCGACGAGTACAACGCGACCCTCGCGCAACTGCAAGAGGGCATCACGACGCGACAGCGCTACGCGGATCTCCAGCGTCTGGTGGCCGCTGTCACCGAGGAGCACGACGTCCTGGTGACGGCGCTGCAGTTCACGAGCGCTGCACCGGTCACTCTCCCCGCTCCGGCAGCGCCGGCACCCGTCGAGGATGTCGAGGACGTCGAGTCCGAAGACGCGGACGCCGAGGACGCCACGGTCGAGGAGCCTGCCGCTGCGCCCGCTGCCGTCTCGGTCGAAGGGCTCTATGCGATCACCGTCACGCTCAGGATGGAAGGCGCCTACCACGACCTGCTCGCGGTGGCCGACGACCTGCAGACGGGTGACGGGCGCATCATCCTGGTGAAGCAGGTGTCGCTCGCGGCTCTCACCGGCGAGGATGTCGACGAGGACGCTGCGTCGCTGACGATGGAGGGCGAGACCTACGTGCTGATCGATCCTGCCGAGCTGAACGCCGCGGCGGAGGAGGTCCTGGACGAAGAGCCCTCGGAGTCGACCTCGCTGCCGACCACGGACGAGAACCCCCTGACCCCCGTCGACCGCTAGGTCGGGCCTCTCCCCACAAGCAACGGGACCGGGCTCGCACAGGTGTGCGAGCCCGGTCCTGGCGTCTGGAAGAATGACGGCATGCTCAGATGGATCACCGCAGGCGAATCCCACGGACCAGCGTTGGTGGGCACCCTCGAGGGCCTTCCCGCCGGGGTCGAGATCACCAGTGCTGAGGTCCAGGCGGCCCTCGCGCGCCGCCGCCTCGGATATGGGCGTGGTGCTCGCATGTCGTTCGAGCAGGACCAGGTGTCCCTTCTCGGTGGTGTCCGCCACGGGGTGACTCAGGGTGGCCCGGTAGCCATCCAAGTGGGCAACACGGAGTGGCCCAAGTGGGAGACCGTGATGAGCGCGGATCCGGTGGACGAGACTGAGCTCTCCGGTGCCCGCGCTGCCGCGCTGACACGACCGCGTCCCGGTCACGCCGATCTCGTAGGCATGACCAAGTACGGCTTCGACGACGCCCGTCCGATCCTGGAACGCGCATCGGCACGCGAAACCGCCGCACGCGTCGCTCTGGGCACCGTGGCCGAGAGCTTTCTCGAGCAGGCCGCCGGGATCCGGTTGGTGTCCCACACCGTTCAGGTGGGGCCTATCGCCGTGCCCGAGGATGCGCCCCTTCCGCCGGCGACGGCCACCGAGGAGCTCGACGGCGACCCCATCCGCTGCTTCCACGCCGAGACGTCGGCGCGCATGATTGCGGAGATCGACGCGTGCCAGAAGGACGGCGACACTCTCGGGGGCGTGGTCGAGGTCGTGGCCTACGGCGCCCCGGTGGGGCTCGGGAGCCACGTGCACTGGGACCGACGCCTGGACGCGCGGCTCGCGGCCGCGCTCATGGGTATTCAGGCCATCAAGGGCGTGGAGGTGGGCGACGGCTTCCGCACGGCCGCCCGCCGGGGTTCGGCGGCTCACGATGAGATCGAGTACGGTGCGGACGGCGTCCAGCGCCGCACCAATCGTGCAGGCGGTGTGGAGGGCGGGATGACCAACGGCGAGCCGCTGCGCGTGCGTGCGGCCATGAAGCCCATCAGCACCGTTCCGCGGGCGCTCGACACTATCGACACCGCATCGGGCGAGGCCGCCAAGGCGATCCACCAGCGCAGCGACGTGTGCGCTGTTGCGCCAGCGGCCGTGGTCGCGCAGGCGATGGTGGCGCTGACTCTGGCCGATGCGGTGCTGGAGAAGTTCGGCGGTGATGCGGTGGCAGAGGTGAAGCGCAATGTCGACGCCTATGTCGCGTCGATTCCCGAGCACCTGCGCTGATGCCCGGCCCTCGCATCGTCCTTATCGGCCCCCCGGGATCCGGCAAATCCACCGTCGCCCTCGAGCTCGCGCGCTGGCTGGGCGTCGCGCGGCGGGACACCGACGACGATGTTGCGGCACGTGCAGGCAAGTCGATCCCCGACATCTTCCTCGAGGACGGTGAGGCCGCATTTCGCGCGTTGGAGCGTGTCGCTGTCGGTGAGGCCCTCAGCGAGAACGACGGGGTGCTGTCCTTGGGCGGCGGAGCAATTCTCGATGAGTTGACCCAGAGCCGCCTGGTGGACTATGTCAGCGCGGGCGGGCAGGTGGTGTTTCTCGATGTCTCTCTCGCGCAGGCAGCACCCCGCGTGGGGCTCAACCGCGCTCGGCCTCTGCTCGTGGGCAACCCGCGCCAGCAATGGAAGGCGTTGATGGACGCGCGCAGACCCGTCTACGAGCGACTGGCCACCCGCACGGTGGTGACCGACGGCATCTCGCCCAGCGCCGTGGCACAGCAGATTCTCGACGAGGAGGTGTGATGGCACACGTCGTTCAGGTCCCGACGGCCCAGCCCTACGAGGTGACCATCGGCAACGGACTCCTGCCACTCGCGGTCGGCGGCCTGCCGGAGGCGGCGGCCCGCGTGCTCATCGTCCACTCCGCGCCGCTTCGAGCTCAGGCCGACCGCTTGCGGGTGCTCATCGAAGCATCTGGCCGCACTCCGGTGCTCGCCGAGGTTCCCGATGCCGAGGCCGGCAAGACGGCCGAGGTCGCCTCGTTCTGCTGGCAGGTGCTCGGCAAGTCCGACTTCACGCGAACGGACGTCGTGATCGGTCTGGGCGGGGGAGCGGTGACGGACCTCGCCGGCTTCGTCGCTGCGACGTGGCTGCGCGGCGTCGCCGTGATCCAGATCCCCACCACCGTGCTCGCCATGGTCGACGCGGCGGTGGGAGGCAAGACGGGCATCAACACCGGTGAGGGAAAGAACCTCGTGGGAGCGTTTCACGAACCGTTGGCCGTGTGGTGCGACCTCGACTTCCTCACCACGTTGCCGGCGAACGACCGTGTCGCGGGCCTTGCCGAGGTGGTCAAGGGTGGGTTCATCCGCGACGGGGTGATTCTGGACCTGGTCGAGGCACACGCAGCGGCTCTGCGCGCGGACGCTCTCGACGATGATGCTGTCAACGTGCTCCAAGAACTCATCGCCCGCAAGGTGCAGGTCAAGGCGGATGTTGTCGCGGCCGACCTCAAGGAATCCCACCTGCGCGAGATCCTCAACTACGGGCACACGTTCGGGCACGCGATCGAGTACACCGAGCGCTACCAGTGGCGTCACGGCGCGGCTGTGTCCGTGGGCATGGTCTTTGTCGCTGAACTCGCGCGCCTGGCAGGCAAGCTTGACGAGGCGTCGGTCGAACGCCATCGCGAGATCCTGTCGTCCCTGGGACTGCCGATCACCTATCAGGGCAACCGGTGGGATGCACTGCTCACCGCGATGCGCCGCGACAAGAAGACTCGCGGCGACATGCTGCGCTTCGTCGTTCTGCAGGGTATTGGGAATCCGGTGCGCTTCGAGGGGCCGGACCCTGCGCTCCTGCTCGGCGCATACGACGCCGTCTCCGCGTGACGGAGACGGCGCGGCCTACTGGTCCTGGGGGACGACCCAGATTGCCGAGCTCTCCCACACGGTCCACATGACGCGCTGCATCCCTGCTGCCTCGGCCTCGGGCCACTCCGCGGGACCCACCGCGACCAGCGGTCCGACTGTCTCTCCGGGCCCGACGAATCGGGTGTAGCTCGAGAGTTCCATCTGCAGCTTGTTGCGCTCGGCGCACGGCAGCGACGCCGAGCTGAACGACGCAATCTCAGGCGTGATCCCCTCCGCCTCGAGTCTCTTCGAGATGGGCGTCTGTGCGCGGGTCGTCTCCTCGAACGGGTCGAGCCTCAGGGCATCCGTCAGGACGGTCGCGGGCACGGCGATTCCCAGCGCAAGGCCGAGCCATACTGCAGGCCTGCGGCGCAGCAGGTAGATCGCGAGAATCCCCGCAAGCGTGGCCCCGGCCGCGATGAGCAGGCCTGTCTGCTTCTCGCCTTGGTAGGGGTCCAGGTACGGCAGCAGACCCGGAGTGTTGAAGTTGATCCAGTCGACATCTGCGGGCAGGAAGGGAATCACCACCGCGGCGTACATCACCACGGCTACCGCGGCAACGATGGCTCCGAGGCGCACCACACGGTCCCGCGCGCGCGCCCACACGGTGGACGCTCCCACGACCGCGAGCGGCACCACGAAGGGGTCCAGATAGCGGCCGTAGATGGCGACGTCGAGCCGGTTGTCGATCTGCTCGAAGCCGGCGAGCAGGAAGACCGTGAACAGCGCTTGACCTGCGAATGCGACGCCGAGCCACGTCCAGGGCGAGGCCAGGCCTCTCCACCGGTCTTGTCGGAGTCCACCCCGAATATTGCTGGCAATGGCGAGAGCACCAACAACCGCAAGCAGCGACCACGACACCGCCTGCGTGAAGCCCTGGCCGACAATCACCAGGCCCATGTCGCGAATGTCACGAGTGCGCAAGACGGAATCGACGCGGTTGTCCTCGCCGAAGAGAGCGGCGCCCAGCGCGAGTTGAGCGAAGAAGCCGGCTGCCGTCAACGCGATCGCGGGGACAGCCCCTGCGGCGCTTGCGGACCACGACGAGCGGCGCATCAGAGCACGGAGCACCAGCCACCCCACACCGATCGCCACGAACGGGATCGCGCGTGAGTGGACCACAGCGGCCATTCCAAGGACGATGCCGAATGCCGCGTGCGAACCGACGGTTCCCCGATCGTGGGCACGGAAGGCGAGCACCGCAGACCAGAGTATGAGGAATGCGAGCGGGTTTTCCGCGAGCACGTAGTTGTCCATGAGCGCGCGTGCGGGCACAAGCGTCACGAGCGCGGCTACCAGCAGGGAGGCGCGCGCGGAGACTCCCACGCGCCTCGAGAGCAGCGCGGCCGGCCACATTGCCGCGGCGCCCATCGCGGCGCTGGCAAACACGGCGAACTGGTACACGGTCGTCGGGGAGATGGGAAGCCACCAGAGCGTGGCGAGGGGAATGGACCAGCCCACGGAGTAGCTCTCGCCGCACAGCGCCCAGGCGGTCTCACCACGCCCGATCGCTTCTGCGCCGGCGACGTATCCCACCTCGTCGAGCAACACCATGGGTCCGACCGACCTGACGGCCATCAAAAGGTGCACGGCCACCGCAGCAGCGACGACACCCCAGACGCCGAAACGGACCAACGCTTCACGTGCCTGAGTGCTGGCGCTGGGAGCGGTGGGGGCCGCCGGGTCGATCGACATGGGGAGAACCTAGCGCACGAAGGGCATGGGGCCGTCTAGGCTGACCGGCATGACGACCGTCCTTGTGGCCAACGGCCCCAACCTCAATCGCCTGGGCACGCGAGAGCCCGAGAAGTACGGCTCGACCACGCTCGAGGAGCTCGCCGCGCACGCTATGCAGTGGGGCAGCGAACTCGGCCTCGAGGTGGTGGTGCGTCAGTCCAACGACGAGGCGGAGCTGGTGGGCTGGATGCATGAAGCCGTCGACCATGGCTGGGACGTGGTCCTCAACCCGGCGGCGTTCACGCACTACTCGTATGCGCTGCGCGACGCGTGCGCTCTGGTGACGGCCGCGGGCCACGCCCTGATCGAGGTGCACATCACGAACCCGCACGCACGCGAGGAGTTTCGCCACACGTCAGTGATCTCCGGCGTGGCCTCCGGGACCATCGCGGGACTGGGCATCGACTCCTACCGCTTGGGTCTCGAAGCTATCGCCGCACGCGTCTAAGAGGAGCCGTCCGCTAGAATTGACGACGGCCTCCGCGCATCGCGCGGACACATGCTGACACCTGACTGACAAGGACTTCACCCGTGGCGACCTCGAACGACATCAAGAACGGCTCCGTGCTCAACCTCGACGGCAACCTGTGGTCGGTGATCGAGTTCCAGCACGTGAAGCCCGGCAAGGGTGGCGCGTTCGTCCGCACCAAGCTCAAGAACGTCCTGTCGGGCAAGGTGGTCGACAAGACGTTCAACGCTGGCGCGAAGGTCGAGTTCGAGACCGTCGACCGCCGCGACATGCAGTACCTGTACAACGACGGTGCCGGCTTCGTCTTCATGGACCCGGACACCTTCGACCAGGTCTCCGTGTCGCCCGAGGTCATGGGTGACGCCATCGACTACCTGTTGGAGAACGAGAAGGCCGTGATCGGCTCGCACAACGGGAACCCGATCTTCCTCGAGCTTCCCGGCTCCGTGGTCCTCGAGGTCACCTACACCGAGCCCGGACTGCAGGGCGACCGCTCGAGCGGCGGCACCAAGCCCGCGACGCTCGAGACCGGCAAGGAGATCCAGGTGCCGCTGTTCCTCGAGCAGGGCACCAAGGTCAAGGTCAACACGTCCACCGGCGAGTACCAGTCGCGCGTCAACGACTGAGACCTGCTCGATGACTCCGCCCGCGCCGGTGTCGTTGCGCACCGCTGCGCCGGCCGGCCCAGCGGATCGCTCGGAGCGACGCGAAGCGCCTCCGCTGTGGAGCCCCGGGCGCTGGGTTCCGGCGAGTGCCATCCTTTTTGCGGCCCTCGTGCATGTGCTGTGCGCGCTCAATGCGCGGTACCCCATGGTGCCGCTCGATGAGATGGTCATGGTGGGCAACTCACGCGTGCTCAGCATGGTCGAGAATCCGTGGCTCTTGGGCGGCCAAGGTTTCATGCCGGGACTCGCTGCGCTGTTGGCACCTGTGTGGCTGTTCACGGACAGCCCCGTTGTCGTCTACCAGGCCGGAATCTGGCTCTGTGTGGGCGTGGCGCTTGTCGCGATCTGGCCGATGTCGCACGTCTTCCGCTGGGCAGGTACCACGCCGGCTGCCGCCACCACGGTGGCGGCCGTGGTGTCCGTGGCACCCGCCCGTGCGCTACTCAGCAACTACATGCTCTCGGAGGCCCTGTTTCTCCTGGCCACGGCGGCCCTCATCGCCGCTGCCATACGTCTCTACCGCCAGCCGAGCAATGGTTCAGCGGTGCTGCTCGGTCTCAGCGTCGGCGCCGTGTGCTTCGCCCACGGTCGAGGAGTGGCGACGGCGATCGCGGTCGCTCTCGCCCTCGCTCTCGCGGTCGTCCGCCGGGCGCTCGCGCTTCGACTCGGCGCGCTGGCCGTCGGCGTTGGTGTGATGACGTCATTCATCGCGTATGGCGTGTTCAGGCGAGTCGCCGCAGCGACGCTGGCGCTCGACGGGCGAGTCGATGCCCTGACCGAGAGGCCGGTCGCCTCGGTGGCCGACGGTATTGCCGGCGCCATCGGGCAGGTCTGGTACATGACGCTCGCGTGGCCGGCCGTGGCGCTTGCAGGCGTGGCGTTCGTGGTGTGGCGTGTGCGTCGAGACCACATCGCAGTTCTCGTCCTTCTCGTCGGAGCCGCATCCTTCGCCATGGGGGTTTGGCAGTCGAGCCCCGCGTGGGGGCCGGCCTATCCAGACGTCTGGTACTACGGCCGGTATATGGATACGGTGTGGACTCTCATGGCTGGCGTCGGAATCGTCGTGCTGCTCCGGGTTCGCCGACGGAGCCTGGGGATCGTCGTCGTGGCTGTCACGGCCGTGGTTGGAGCCGTCATGGCGGCATACGTAGGCCCGCGCGTTCCCGTCGAGGGACTCTGGCGCGAGATGCACGTCCTTGGCGTGGCGCCATGGTTGTCCCGGGCCTCGTGGGAGAACGGCGAACCGCAGCAGTGGTGGCTGTTGGCGCTCCTGGGCACTGTCCTCGCCGCAGCGGTGGCCGTCATCGCATGGTTGCGGCGACCCGTCGTGCTGGTTGCGGGGCTTGCCGTGTTCTGGGGCGGGTTGTCAGTCGCGTACGACCACATCGGGATCGACCCGGCCGACGGTGGCCGCACCGTGCCCGGGGCGTTGTTTGGCCTCGATGCGATCCCCGAGGACGTCGTGATTGGCGTCGATGCTCGTCAAGATCTGATGTGGAACGTGGCGCAGTTCGCGTCGCCCGAGAGGGACGCAAGCTTCTGGGACCCGTTCTATCGCGGTCGACCCACGGACGTTTACCTCGCGTCGTGGGAGGACCCCCGCTACGCGGAGCGGGGCGCGTTGCTGGTCGAAGGCTCTGCGCGAGGAGCGACGGCGCTCGTCGTGTTCCCCGGTGAGCTTCAGGACCAGCTCCGGCAGCAGGGCCACCTCGAGCCGATCCCGTAGAATGATGTGCTGCCTCACGACGCGAACTCGGGAGGCAGTGCGTCCTTTCGGCTCAAGCAGGAGTCGCGTGAGAGATCAGGAGTGACATGGCCGCCCGCACCAAGGCACGCAAGCGCGCGCTCGACGTCCTCTTCGAGGCCGAGCAGCGCGGCGAGAACGTCCTCACGGTCCTGGACCGGCGCCTGGTCGACTCCGGCCGCGAGGCGCCCTTGCCGCCCTACGCCACGCAGATCGTGCGCGGCGTGGTCTCGCGGTGGAGCGAGCTCGACGCGATCGTCGCCGACGCCAGCACCGAGTGGCCGCTCAAGCGCATGCCCGCGGTCGATCGCAACCTCCTCCGCATCGGCGCCTGGGAGCTGCTGTGCAACGACGATGTCTCCGTCGCCGTCGCGATCGACGAGGCCGTCGAGCTCGCTCGCGACCTCAGCACCGACGACTCGCCGCGCTTCATCAACGGCGTCCTGGGTCGCGTCGCGCGCGACGCGCCGGCGCTGCGTCCGCTTCCGGACGAGAGCACGGTCGAGGCATCGGCCGATGCGGCCGAGCAGTCGGACGCCGACGACGCCTGACGTCAGGTAGGCTTCCGAGCACAAGCACAGACATCCTTTAAGGACCGTCCAGAGAGGCGGGGAAGGAGGTCGCCACATGAGTGGCACCGTTCTGGGCGCGCCCGACATCGCGCGCGCGCTCACTCGCATCGCTCACGAGATCCTTGAGCGCAACGAAGGCCATGAGAGCCTCGTCCTGCTCGGCATCCCGACCAGGGGAGTACCGCTCGCGGCACGGCTCGCGAAGCGCATCGCCGAGGTGGAGCCCGGCTTCGACGCCGCCGCGAACGCGGGCGCCCTCGACATCACGATGTACCGCGACGATCTGCGGCTGCAGCCCACGCGCACCATCGGCGAGACCACGCTGCCGCCCGCCGGCATCGACGACGCCACCGTGGTGCTGGTCGACGATGTCTTCCACACCGGCCGCACTATTCGCGCCGCCCTGGACGCGATCAAGGACCTGGGACGCCCGCGCGCGGTGCAGCTCGCGGTGCTGGTCGATCGCGGACACCGCGAACTGCCCATCCGTGCCGACTTCGTGGGCAAGAACCTTCCGACCTCGAAGTCCGAGCGCGTTGACGTGCACCTGGAGGAGACCGACGGCGTCGACGAGGTGTTGATCTCCCGCAGGGCCGCGGACACCGCCACGGGGGAGGCAGGGGAGTGAAGCACCTGCTCGGCACCGACACCCTGTCACGCGAGGACGCCGTCCTCATCCTCGACACCGCCGCCCAGATGGCCGCCACGCAGGAGCGGGAGATGCGCAAGCTCCCCACGCTGCGCGGCCGCACCGTGGTGAACCTGTTCTTCGAGGACTCGACGCGCACGCGCATCAGCTTCGAGGCTGCCGCCAAGCGCCTCAGCGCGGACGTCATCAACTTCTCCGCGAAGGGCTCGAGCCTGTCGAAGGGCGAGTCCCTCAAGGACACCGCGCTCACGCTCCAGGCCATGGGGGCCGATGCGGTGGTCGTCCGCCACTGGGCGTCCGGTGCCGCACAGCGCCTCGCCGAGTCGGACTGGATGGCCGGGCACGTGCTGAACGCCGGCGACGGCACGCACCAGCACCCCACGCAGGCGCTGCTGGACGCGTTCACGATCCGTCGGCACCTCGTGGGCGGCGGCACGGACGCCGAGGCGACCGGCAAGGCCCTGGAGGGGCTCACGGTGGCGATCGTGGGCGACATCCTGCACTCGCGCGTCGCGGGCTCGAACATCCCGCTGCTCAAGACGCTCGGCGCGAACGTGGTCGTGGTCGCGCCGCCCACGCTCCTGCCGTACGGCATGGCCGCGCGCACCGACATCGCCGTGCACTACACGCTGGATGAGGCGATCGAGGCCCACGACATCGACGCGATCATGATGCTGCGCGTCCAGCGCGAGCGCATGACCGGCGGCGGCTCCGGCTTCTTCCCGAGCCCCGAGGAGTACACGCGCCTGTTCGGCCTCGACGCCGAGCGCTTCGCGCGCCTCGCCGACCACGCGATCGTGCTGCACCCCGGCCCCATGAACCGCGGGCTGGAGATCTCGGCCGAGGCCGCGGACCACCCGCGCTCGGTCATCGTCGAACAGGTCAGCAACGGCGTCGCCGTGCGCATGGCCGCCCTGTATCTGCTGCTCGCTGGAGAGGAGGCCTCCGCGTGAGCGCCTTTGTGATCGAGAACGCGTCGCTCTACGGCGACACCACCGCCGACCTCGTGATGGTGGACGGCGAGATCGCCTCACTGAGCAGGGCCGATGCGCCGGCTGAGGCCACGGTCATCGATGGTTCCGGTCTGGTCGCCCTTCCCGGCCTGGTGGACCTCCACACGCACCTGCGCGAGCCCGGTCGTGAGGACGCCGAGACCATCGAGTCCGGTTCCCGCAGCGCCGCGAAGGGCGGCTTCGTCGCGGTCCACGCGATGGCCAACACCACGCCGACCGCGGACACCGCAGGCGTGGTCGAGCAGGTGTGGAGCCGGGGTCGCGAGATCGGCCTGGTGGACGTGTTCCCGGTGGGCGCGGTGACCGTGGGCCTGGGCGGCACCCAGCTGTCGGAGATGGGCGCGATGGCGAACTCGCGCGCGCAGGTGCGGGTGTTCTCCGACGACGGCAAGTGCGTGCACGACCCGCTGCTGATGCGGCGTGCGCTGGAGTACGTCAAGACCTTCGGCGGCGTGGTGGCGCAGCACTCGCAGGACCCGCGCCTCACCGAGGGCTCGCAGATGAACGAGGGCCTGGTGTCCTCGGAGCTGGGCCTCGCCGGCTGGCCGTCCGTCGCGGAGGAGTCGATCATCGCGCGCGACGTGCTGCTCGCCGGCCACGTGGGCTCGCGCCTGCACGTGTGCCACCTGTCAACCGCGGGTTCGGTCGAGATCATCCGCTGGGCCAAGGCCAAGGGCATCGACGTCACCGCCGAGGTGATGCCGCACCACCTGCTGCTCACCGACGACTCGGTTCGCGGCTACGACCCGCGCTTCAAGGTCAACCCGCCGCTGCGCACCCAGGAGGACGTGGACGCTGTCCGCGCCGGGCTCGCCGACGGCACCATCGACATCGTCGCCACCGACCACGCGCCGCACCCTGACGAGGACAAGGACTGCGAGTGGGGAGCCGCGGCGATGGGCATGATCGGCCTCGAGACGGCGCTCGGCATCGTGCAGAAGACCATGGTCGACTCCGGCGCACTGTCGTGGCGCGACGTCGCCCGCGTCATGAGCGAGACCCCTGCGCGCATCGGCCTCGATCACGGCCACGGCCGCCCGCTCGCCGTGGGCGAGCCCGCCAACGTCACGCTCGTGGACCCGAACGCCGCCTGGACGGTGGAGCCGTCGCACACGGCGAGCCGGTCGAACAACTCGCCGTTCGGCGGCATCGAGCTGCCTGGCCGCGCCGCAGCCACGTTCCTGCGCGGCGTGCCCACCCACCTGATCCCGGCCCTGGAAGGAGCCTCCGCGTGAGCGACACCACCGCGATCCTCGTGCTCGAGGACGGTCAGACGTTCGAGGGCGCCGCGTACGGCGCCACCGGCGAGACGCTGGGAGAGATCGTCTTCAACACCGGCATGACCGGCTACCAGGAGACGCTCACCGATCCGTCGTATCACCGCCAGATCGTCGTGATGACGGCGCCGCACATCGGCAACACCGGCGTCAACGACGAGGACAACGAGTCGCGGCAGATCTGGGTCGCCGGCTACGTGGTGCGCGACCCCGCGCGGCGGGCGTCGAACTGGCGTGCCCAGCGCACCCTCGACGAGGACCTCGAGTCCCAGGGAATCGTCGGCATCTCCGGCATCGACACGCGGCAGCTCACGCGCATCCTCCGCGAGGGCGTCATGCGCGCGGGAATCTTCTCCGGCGACGCGCTGGCGTCGGGAGGCGAGCGGATCCCCGTGGAGCAGCTCGTGGAGCGCGTGCGCGCCGGCCAGGAGATGGCCGGCGCGCACCTCGCAGACGAGGTTTCCATTCCAGACCTGTACGTGGTCGAACCGCCTGAGGGCACCGAGGAGATCGCGCACGTGGTCGCGGTCGACCTGGGCATCAAGGCGATGACGCCCGAGCAGATGGCCAAGCGCGGGATCCGCATCACCGTCGTACCGTCGACCTGGACTGCCGAGCAGATTCTGGCCCTCGAGCCCGACGGCGTGTTCATGTCGAACGGCCCGGGAGACCCGGCCGCCGCCGCCGGTCCCGTCGCGGCGCTCAAGCAGATTCTCGACGCGAAGATGCCGTTCTTCGGCATCTGCTTCGGCAACCAGATGCTGGGCCGCGCGCTGGGGTATGACACCTACAAGCTGAAGTTTGGCCACCGCGGAATCAACCAGCCCGTGATGGACATGACCACACGCAAGGTCGAGATCACGTCGCAGAACCACGGCTTCGCGGTCGACGCGCCTATCGGCGAGCCCAGCGTCTCGCCCGCCGGCTACGGTCGCGTTCTCGTCAGCCACGTGGGGCTCAACGACAACGTGGTCGAGGGTCTCGAGTGCCTCGACATCCCCGCGTTCTCCGTCCAGTACCACCCCGAGGCTGCCGCCGGTCCCCACGATGCGGACTACCTCTTCGACCGCTTCGTCGACGTCATGAAGGGAGCGCGCTGAGCATGCCCAAGCGCGACGACATCCACTCCGTGCTGGTGATCGGCTCGGGCCCCATCGTCATCGGTCAGGCCTGCGAGTTCGACTACTCGGGCACCCAGGCGTGCCGCGTCCTGAAGGCCGACGGCGTCCGGGTGGTCCTGCTGAACTCGAACCCCGCCACGATCATGACGGATCCCGAGTTCGCGGACGCCACCTATGTGGAGCCCATCACCACCGAGGTGATCGAGGCGATCATCGACAAGGAGCGCCCCGACGCGCTGCTGCCCACGCTGGGTGGCCAGACCGCGCTCAACGCCGCGATCGCCGCGGCGGAGGAGGGCATCTTGGACAAGTACGGCGTCGAGCTGATCGGTGCGAACCTCGAGGCGATCCACCTGGGCGAGAACCGCGAACTCTTCAAGGGTGTGGTGGAGCGCTGCGGAGCCGATTCCGCCCGTTCGCACATCTGCCACACCATGGACGAGTGCCTCGCTGCCGCCGAGGACCTGAAGTATCCGGTCGTGGTTCGCCCGTCCTTCACCATGGGCGGCCTGGGCTCGGGCTTCGCGTACGACGAGGAGGACCTGCGCCGCATCGCCGGGGCGGGCCTGCACTACTCGCCGACCACGGAGGTGCTGCTCGAGGAGTCGATCCTGGGGTGGAAGGAGTTCGAGCTCGAGCTCATGCGCGACAAGCACGACAACGTCGTGGTGGTGTGCTCGATCGAGAACGTCGACCCCGTGGGCGTCCACACCGGTGACTCGGTGACCGTCGCCCCGGCGATGACCCTGACGGACCGCGAGTACCAGCGCATGCGCGACGTGGGCATCGCGATCATCCGCGAGGTGGGCGTCGACACCGGCGGCTGCAACGTGCAGTTCGCTGTGGAGCCGAACACCGGCCGCCTCATCGTGATCGAGATGAACCCGCGCGTCTCGCGCTCGTCCGCGCTGGCGTCTAAGGCGACGGGTTTCCCGATCGCGAAGATCGCCGCCAAGCTGGCCCTGGGCTATACGCTCGACGAGATCCCCAACGACATCACGGGCTCCACCCCAGCCAGCTTCGAGCCCACGCTCGACTACGTGGTCGTCAAGGTGCCGCGCTTCGCGTTCGAGAAGTTCCCGGCCGCGGACCCGGTGCTGACGACCACCATGAAGTCGGTGGGCGAGGCCATGTCGATCGGCCGGTCCTTCACCGAGGCGCTCGGCAAGGCGCTGCGGTCGATCGACAAGCGCTCCGCCAACTTCCACTGGGAGGGCGAGGCGCCCTCGGGCGCTGCGGTCGACGCGCTCCTCGAGGCGGTGAAGGTCCCGACCGAGAAGCGCTTCATCCAGGTGCAGCAGCTGCTGCGCGCCGTTCTCGCCGGCGGCTGCACGATCGAGCAAATCTTCGATGCGTGCGCGATCGACCCGTGGTTCCTCGACCAGATGCTGCTGATGAACGAGGTCGCGCTGGCCACCGTATCGGCCCCCGAACTCACCGCGGACGTGCTCCGTGACGCGAAGCGCCACGGTCTCGCGGACGAGCAGATCGCCGCACTGCGCGGCGTGTCGGTGGGCGACGTGTACGCCGCGCGCGGCGAGCTGGGCGTCGTGCCGGTCTTCAAGACGGTCGACACCTGCGCGGCGGAGTTCGAGGCCCGGACGCCGTACCACTACAGCTCGTACGACGCCGAGAACGAGGTCGCTCCGCGCGACCGCGAGGCCGTCCTGATCCTCGGCTCCGGTCCCAACCGCATCGGCCAGGGCATCGAGTTCGACTACTCGTGTGTCCACGCGGCGCTCAGCCTCAAGGACCGCTACGAGACCGTCATGGTCAACTGCAACCCCGAGACGGTCTCCACGGACTACGACACCGCCAACAGGCTCTACTTCGAGCCCCTGACGTTCGAGGACGTCATGGCGGTCTACGAGGCGGAGAAGGCCGCGGGCCCGGTCAAGGGCATGTTCGTTCAGCTCGGCGGCCAGACCCCGCTCAGCCTCGCCCAGCGCCTGGCCGATGCGGGCGTCCCCATCCTGGGCACGTCGCCCGAGGCGATCGACAACGCCGAGGACCGAGCGGCCTTCGGCCGCGTGCTCGAGCAGGCGGGTGTTCCCGCGCCTGCGTACGGCACGGCTCACGGCATCGAGGAGGCCATCGAGATCGCCGAGGGCATCGGCTATCCCGTGCTCGTGCGGCCCTCGTACGTGCTGGGCGGGCGCGGCATGGAGATCGTCTACGACCGCGCGCAGCTCGAGGACTACGGCACGCGCATGGCGGAGATCGGCGATCACGCCACCGACGCTCCGCTCCTGATCGACCGCTTCCTCGACGACGCGATCGAGATCGACGTCGACGCGCTCTACGACGGCGAGGAGCTGTACCTGGGCGGCGTCATGGAGCACATCGAGGAGGCCGGCATCCACTCGGGCGACTCGGCGTGCGTCCTGCCGCCGGTCACGCTGTCGCTCGACGAGCTTGAGCGCATCCGGCGGTCGACCGAGGCCCTCGCGAAGGGCATCGGCGTGCGCGGCCTGATGAACGTCCAGTACGCCCTGGTATCCGACGTGCTCTACGTGCTCGAGGCGAACCCGCGTGCGAGCCGCACCGTGCCGTTCGTCGCGAAGGCGACGGGCGTGCCGCTCGCCACGGCCGCGTCGCTCGTGATGACCGGCACCCCGATCGCCCAGCTCAAGGCGGATGGAGTGCTGCCCGAGCAGGACGCTGCGGGCATCGACATGAGCCAGCGGCTCGCGGTCAAGGAGGCGGTCCTCCCGTTCAAGCGCTTCCGCACGCACGAGGGGCTCGTGGTCGACTCCGTGCTGGGCCCCGAGATGCGCTCGACCGGCGAGGTCATGGGCTTCGACGCGACGTTCCCGCTCGCGTTCGCCAAGTCCCAGGCCGCTGCGTTCGGCGGGCTTCCCACCGAGGGCGCCGCGTTCGTGTCGGTCGCCGACCGCGACAAGCGCTCGATCGTCTTCCCGATCGCCAGGCTGCACGCGCTGGGCTTCGAGATCCTCGCGTCCGAGGGCACGGCTCAGGTGCTGGGCCGCCACGGCATCCCCGCGCGGGTGGTGCGCAAGCACTTCCAGGGGCGCGGACCGAACGGGGAGCCCACGACCGTGGACCTCGTGAACGCCGGCGAGGTCGCCCTCGTCATCAACACGCCGTCCGGTCAGGGCGCGCGAGCCGATGGCTACGAGATCCGTGCCGCTGCGACGGCCGCCGACGCTGCAATCATCACCACCACCCAGCAGCTCGCCGCGGCCGTGCTCGCGATCGAGGCGCGCCGTAAGGGGCCGTTCGACGTGATGAGCCTGCAGGATGCGGGCGGTGCCCGCGCGAGAAACGTCATCGCAGGTAACATGGCCGGAGAAGGCCTCGGACTCTAGGAGGACCGTATGCCGTTCGGCGCTCGTCTCGCGGAAGCAATGGACCGCGTGGGCCCGCTGTGCGTGGGCATCGACCCGCACCCGTCGCTCCTGCGCGACTGGGGCCTGGCGGACGACGCCCAGAGCCTTGCCGCGTTCGGCGAGACCGTGATCGAGGCCGCGACGGGTGTCGCGGGCGTGGTCAAGCCCAACGCCGCGTTCTTCGAGCGCCACGGAGCCAAGGGCATCGCGGCGCTCGAGTATGTGCTCGGCAAGGCGCGCGAGGCGGACCTGCTCACCATCCTCGATGCCAAGCGTGGAGACATCGGCTCGACCATGCAGGCGTACGCCGACGCGTTCCTGCGGCCGGGCGCCCCGTTGGAGTGCGACGCCCTGACCGTGTCGCCGTACCTGGGCTTCGGGTCGCTCGCGCCCGCCGTGGAACTGGCGGCCGAGCACCGCAAGGGACTGTTCGTGCTCGCCCTCACCTCGAACCCGGAGGGCGCCGAGGTGCAGCACGCGAGAGGCGTCGGGGGAGAGCCGGTCGCGGCCGCCATGGTGCGTCAGGCGGCGGCGCTGAATGCGGGCAAGTCGCCCTTGGGAGATGTGGGGCTCGTCGTTGGTGCGACGGTGGGCTCGGCGGTGTCGGATCTCGGCATCGACCTCGAGGGGCTCAATGGCCCCATCCTGGCGCCCGGGGTGGGCGCTCAGGGCACCGGCACGGACGAGATTGCCCAGGTATTCGGGAACTCTCGGCGTTCGGTGCTCGTCAATCAGTCGAGGGGCGTGCTCGCTGCAGGCCCCTTCACCGAGAAGCTGCGGGGAGCCATCCAGGCCGCCGCAGGAGCAGCGCAGTTCGCGCTGCGGGCGTGACCCGCACGCGAGGAAGGAGGGAACCGTGGCGACACCTGAACTGTCCGATGAGCAGCGCGCAGCGGCCCTCGTGAAGGCGACCGCCGTGCGCAGTGCGCGGCGCGTCTTCAAGGAGGAGCTGTCGCGCGGAGAGATGAGCCTCCAGGAGGCCATCGACCGTGCCAAGGCCGACGAGGCTCTCGCCGGCATTCGTGTTCGCGATCTGCTGCAGTGTCTGCCCGGCATCGGCCCCAAGCGTGCCGAGCAGGCGATGGAGGAGATCGGCATCTCCGCGGCCCGGCGCATCCGCGGGCTGGGCACCCACCAGGTCGAGGCGCTGGTCGAGCGCGAGCATCGATGACCCGACTGGTAGTGCTCGCGGGACCCACCGCGGTGGGCAAGGGCACGCTCGTCAGAGCGCTGCGTGATCGCAATCCCGACATCTGGCTGTCGGTGTCCGCGACCACGCGGGCCCCGCGCCCCGGTGAGATCGATGGCGAGCACTATCACTTCGTCTCCGATCAGGAGTTCTCGCGGATGATCGAGCACGGCGAGCTCCTGGAGTGGGCGACGGTCCACGGCACGCACCGCTACGGAACGCCCCGCGCGGCCGTGCTGGAGCACCTCGAGGCCGGTCACCCGTCGCTGCTGGAGATCGATCTGCAGGGCGCGCGACAGGTGCGGGCCTCCATGCCGGAGGCGCTGTTCGTGTTCGTCGAGCCTCCCTCGATGGATGAGCTGGTGCGCAGGCTCGTGGGGCGGGGCACCGAGGACGACCTCGAGCGCGAGAGGCGCCTGAGGACGGCGGAGGTGGAGATGGCCGCCGCGCGGGAGTTCGACCGGATCATCATCAACGACGATCTCGACGCTGCGGTGCGCCACCTCGAGACGATCGTCCTCGACCCGACCTGACGGGCCTGCCGGTCTCCACAGGCACCTGCCTGTAGACTGGTAGGCGGACTTTTCCCCAACAAGCTTCTGGAGTGAACGTGGCCGGTACTGTGGCACAGCCCGAGGGCATCACCAACCCCCCGATCGACGAGCTGCTCGAGAAGGTCGATTCGAAGTACGCGCTCGTCATCTACGGCTCGAAGCGCGCCCGCCAGATCAACTCGTACTACGAGGCGCTGGGCGAGGGCCACTTCGAGAACGTCGGCCCGCTCGTCGAGGCCGACTCGACCGACAAGCCGCTCTCCGTCGCGCTGCGCGAGATCAACGAGGGCGGCCTGCTGGAGCTCGGCGACTCCGCCGAGTAATTCCACCGAGCCCGGACGCATCGGCGATGCGCATTCTTCTGGGCGTCACGGGCGGCATCGCCGCCTACAAGGTCGCGCTTGTCCTCCGTCACCTGACGGAGAGCGGACACGACGTGCGCGTCGTCCCCACGGCGGCATCGCTGAAGTTCGTGGGCCGCGCGACCTGGGAGGCGCTGTCGGGCCATCCCGCGCCCACAGAGACCTTCGAGGACGTGCCGTCCGTGCAGCACGTCCGGCTCGGGCAGCGCGCGGACGTGGTGGTGGTCGCCCCGGCCACGGCCGACTTCCTCGCGCAGATGGCGGCGGGTCGCGCGACCGATCTGCTGGGGAACGCCCTGCTGGCCACCGAGGCGCCGGTCCTGGTGTGCCCGGCGATGCACACGGAGATGTGGCGCAACGCCGCGACCCAGGCGAGCGTGCGCACGCTGCGCGATCGGGGCGTCACGGTGCTGGAACCGGCCGTCGGACGGCTGACGGGGCCCGACTCGGGTCCCGGTCGCCTGCCCGAGCCCGAGGACATCGTGGCGGCGATCGAGGCGCTGGCCGACGAGGCCCACGTCCCGGAAGCGAGCTCCGGCACGTGGGGCGATCTCGACGGCCGGCGAGTGGTCGTCACAGCGGGCGGGACGCACGAGCCGATCGATGCGGTCCGTTACCTGGGCAATCGTTCCACGGGCATGCAGGGACTCGCTATCGCCGAGGCGGCCCGGGAGCGGGGCGCGCAGGTGACGCTGATCGCCGCGAACGTCGCCCTCCCGGTGGGCGAGGGCATCGCTCGGGTGAACGTCGAGACGGCCGCCGAGCTGCAGCGCGAGGTCGAGTCTGCAGCGGGAGGCGCCGATGCGGTGGTCATGGCGGCCGCCGTCGCGGACTTCCGCCCGGCGAGGGCGGCAGCCACGAAGCTCAAGAAGACCGGGGACGCCGGCCTCACCCTCGAGCTCGTGCAGAATCCGGACATCCTGGCAGGACTCGTCGCGTCACGCGCTCCGGGGCAGGTGATCGTCGGCTTTGCCGCCGAGACCGGGGACGAGAACGGATCCGTCCTCGAGCACGGCGCGGCGAAGGCGCGGCGCAAGGGTGCGGACCTGCTGGCCGTCAATGTGGTGGGCCAGGGGCGCGGCTTCGGCACCGTGGACAACCACGTGACCGTTCTGGGCGCGGACGGCGGCGTCGTCGCCGATGCGTCGGGATCCAAGCTCGGTGTCGCCCACGCGCTGCTCGACACCATCGCGGAGCGGCTGGGCTGAGCGATGCTCGGCGGGGCGGCCCTCAGTCGTCTCCGGCGAGCAGCAGCGTGACGAACTCCCGGGCGCGCTCATAGAGTCCGGGCTCTTCGCTCTCACGCGGGCCGCCCACGTTCACGATCAGCTCGCGGCCCACGTCGGCGAGCCACACGCGCGCTGCCTCGGCGGTCGCGGGTGCCACCAGGCACGGGCGCCCGAGCTCCGCGGCTGACGCGATCATGAGTGCCGCGCCAGGCGAGGATCCCGGATCGCCGAGCACCACGGTGGCGTGGGAATCGCGGACGTTGAGCCGCGTGCGCACACCGGGCTCGGCGGAGATGGTGGGCTTGAGTCCAGGGAAGTCGACCAGGACGCCAGGGGGGTACGGCTTGTCCTCCGCCCACCCGCCCGCGGGGCACCAGCCTGCGTGGATCACGCCGGCGGCGATCGCGGCGTCCAGAGCCCCGCGATCGGCGCCGGTCTGGCCGCCGGAGACGATGCGGGAGATGAGCGGCGTGCTGGCGTCCACCGGGCAATCACCTCGTCTGTTCCCGAACCGGAGCTGATGCCCCGACGCTACCAAGCGACGCCGTCGCGTCCGCGTCGGACAGCGCCGCTAGGGTTGCGGTCATGACCGACCTTCGACTGTTCACCTCCGAATCCGTGACCGAGGGACACCCAGACAAGATCTGCGATCAGGTCTCGGACGCGATCCTCGACCGGATGCTCGAGCAGGATCCGCTGGCGCGCGTCGCCGTTGAGACCATGGTGACGACGGGGCTCGTGCACGTCGCCGGAGAGGTCACGACGGAGGCGTACGTCGACATTCCCGGGACCATCCGCGACGTGGTGACCGGCATCGGGTACACGTCCTCGCACGAGGGCTTCGACGGCGACTCGTGCGGCGTCTCCGTGTCGATAGGGGAGCAGAGCCCCGACATCTGGCAGGGCGTGGGCCACGCCACGGACACGGACGGCTCCGAGATCGGTGCTGGCGACCAAGGCCTCATGTTCGGGTACGCGTGCACGGACACGCCCGAGCTCATGCCTCTGCCGATCGCAATCGCCCATCGCCTGACGCAGCGCCTCGCGCAGGTGCGCCATGAGGGGATCGTGGAGGGGCTGCGTCCGGACGGCAAGGCGCAGGCGACCATCGGCTACGACGGCGACGTCGCGCGGACAGTCAACACCGTCGTGGTGTCGACTCAGCATGCCGAGGGCTGGGATGTCCGGGACCTGCGTGCGGCGGTCGAGGCCGAGGTGATCGCCCCCGTGCTGGCTGCCTTCGAGCTCGATGCCACGGGGCACCGGTCGCTCATCAACCCCACCGGCACCTTCGTGATCGGCGGGCCCAAGGGCGACGCCGGCCTCACCGGACGCAAGATCATCGTCGACACCTACGGGGGCATGGCGCGTCACGGCGGCGGCGCGTTCTCCGGCAAGGACCCGTCGAAGGTCGACCGCTCGGCGGCGTACGCGATGCGGTGGGTCGCCAAGAACGTGGTCGCCGCGGGCCTGGCCTCGCGCTGCGAGGTCCAGGTCGCCTACGCGATCGGCACCTCCCAGCCGGTGGGGCTGTACATCGAGACCTTCGGCACGGAGGAGGTCTCTCGCGACCGCATCGTCAGCGCGGTTCGCGAGGTGTTCGACCTGCGCCCGGCCGCGATCATCGAGCAGCTCGACCTGCGCCGGCCCATCTTCCAACAGACGGCGACCTACGGGCACTTCGGGCGCGAGCTGCCCGACTTCACCTGGGAGCGGACCGACAGGGCCGAAGCTCTGGCGGCGGCCGCCCACTGAGCGTGGAGCCCGACACCGCCCCGCAGGATCCCGCAGACCCCGCACGGGCGGCGGCTCCGGAGCCGCCCGACGACGGAGGCCTTTTCGCGCGCGAGGAGGTCGGGGGACGCTCCGGCTCCGCGTCCGCAGCGTCGGGCGGGCCTCCGGCGCCGGAGCCCTGGGACGGCCCGGTGGCCCGCGTCGTGATCGATAGCCCGCTGCCGCACCTGGACAGGCTGTTCGACTACGCGGTGCCGCCAAAGCTCGCGGGTGTCGTGGCCGCGGGCTCCCGCGTGCGCGTCCGGCTCGCCGGTGCGCTGACGAGTGGCGTCGTCGCCGAGGTGCGTGACGGCTCCGACTTCGCCGGGACTCTCGCGCCCGTGCGCTCGTCGAGCGCGACGCCCAGCTTCACTCCCGAGGCCCTCGGTCTCGCGGCTCGGATCGCTCGGCGCTACGCGGGCTCGACCTGGGACGTGCTGAGGCTCATGGCCCCTCCTCGGGTCGCGGCCGTCGAGAAGCAGCGGTGGGGTCCTGACGACGATCACGTCGCTTCCGACGACGACGCCTACCGGGACGCACTCACCGCGGCACGGCGGGGCGACGACGGCGATACGCACGCGGAGGCGCGGGGCGTCCTGGTGGGCGAAGCGGAGCGCGTGGTGTGGGAGGCGCTGCCCGACGCCGCCCGGCCCGGCACGGTTCCGGCGGCGGCGCTCGTAAGGGCCGCGCTGGAACGCATCGCGCACGGCGGCTCGGCGGTGATCGTGGTGCCGGACGCGCGCGCGATCGCAGCCGTGCTCGCCCAGGCGCAGCGATGGGGCCTGCGACGGTGGACGGCCCGCACGGGCGGGCAGGTCGCGGTGCTCGACCACGACGACGGTCCGACCGTGCGCTTCGGCTCCTACCTGGCCGCGATGCACGGGCACGCGCGCCTCGTGATCGGCACGCGCCCGTCGGCGATGCAGCCGGTCCCGGACCTTCGGCTGATCGCCGTGTGGGATGAGGCCAACGGTGTGTACGAGGACCCACATGCGCCGTATCCGCACGCGCGCACCGTGGCGGCGATGCGTGCGGAGGGCGGCGCGGCGCTGCTCATCGGCGGCTATGCGCTCAGCGTCGATGCCGCGTCGCTGGTGGCGTCGGGCTGGGCGCGCTGGGCCCGCTCTGACCGCGGCGCCGTGCGAGACGCGGTGCCGACCATCGACATCGTCACCACGGAACGCCGCGATGCCGAGGGGGGCGCCGGCTGGCACTGGATGCCGGGAAGCGTCTGGCGCACGGTCAGGGAGTCCGCGCAGCGTGGCCCCGTCGCGATCCTGGTGCCGCGGGCGGGGTACGTCCGGGGCGCCGCGTGCGCCCGGTGCGACGCGTGGGCGCTGTGCGTCGAGTGCGAATCGATGCTCGAGGTGCCGGCCCGCGGGGTGCCCCCACGATGCATCGACCAGGGTCACCCACAGCCGGACTGGCACTGCCCGGAGTGTCACGGGAGCGCGCTCAAGCACGTGCGCCAAGGCGCCTCGCTCGTCGCGGAGCAGCTCGCACGCATGCTCGGCGAGATCCCCTTGACCGTCTCGACGGCGGCGGCCGGGGTGTCCCCGGACTTCGAGGTCGCCGGGGGCGTGGTGCTCGCCACGCCGGGAGCGCTTCCTGCCGTGCGCGGCGGCTACCTCCACATGGTCATCACCAGCGCGGGCGTGCCCGCCGGCACGGGCCTGGGAGGCGAGCTCCAGGCGTTGCGGTGGTGGCTGAGCGCCGCGGCGCTGTGCCGGAGCCGCCGTGAGGGCGGCGCGGTCTCGGTGGTGGGGGAGCTCCCGCCGTCCGTCGCTCGCGCGCTGAGCACCTGGAGCCCGGCGGCCGCGGCGGAAGTCGCGTTCAGTGAGCGCTCCTCGCTTGGCCTGCCGCCGCATCGGCGCTACGTGACCGTCACCGGCGCTCCCGACGTGGTCGCGCGGGCGCTGGCCGCCGCCGGGGTCGAGGACGGCAATGGCGGCGTGACAACGGTGGCGCGACCGGAGGGCGCCGGGGTGCTGCTGCCACGCTCGCGCGCTCAGGACGTGGTCGACGCGCTCCGCGCCACCCAGCAGCAGCTGTCGCGCGACAGGAGCGAGTTGCGCATCCGGGTCGACGGCCCGCTCGAGCTGCCGACGTGACCGCGACCTCGACCGCTGTCGCCGGCCCTACGATGGACGCATGCGCCTGATCTTCGCCGGCACACCCGAGATCGCGGTGCCCAGTCTCGAAGCCCTGGCGTCGCGCCACGAGGTCGTCGCCGTCGTGACTCAGCCGGACGCCCGCGGTCGGCGCGGTCGGGACCTCCACCCGTCACCCGTCAAGGCACACGCCCTCGAGCGGGGACTCCCCGTCCACACTCCGGCGAAGGCCTCCGATCCCGCATTCATCGAAGAGATGCGCGCGCTGGGGGCGGACGCTGCGGCGGTCGTGGCCTACGGGCAGATCCTCAAGCCAGACCTGCTCGCGGCGACCACGCATGGGTGGGTCAACCTGCACTTCTCCCTGCTGCCGGCCTGGCGCGGCGCCGCGCCGGTGCAGCGGGCGATCATGGCGGGCGACGAGGTCACGGGAGCCACGGCCTTCCTGCTCGACGCGGGCATGGACACCGGCCCGATCATCGGCTCCATGGTCGAGCCCGTGCGGGCCGACGACACCGCCGGGAGCCTTCTCGAGCGGCTCGGCGATGCCGGAGCACCGCTGCTGGTCCAAGCCATCGAGGCCCTGGGCGCAGGCGACGCCGCACCGGCGGAGCAGCCCGCCGACGGGGTGAGCCACGCGGCCAAGCTCTCGCGCGAGGACGCGTACGTCGTGTGGGAGCGGCCCGCCCACGTGGTCGACCGGCAGATCCGAGGATGCACCCCGGCGCCGGGCGCATGGACCACGCTGCCCGACGGCACGCCACTGAAGCTGGGGCCGGTGCGTCCGCGCTCCGACCTGGCCGGCACGGTTCCCGGTCAGGTGCGTGCCGAGCAGGGTGCGATCCTGGTCGGCACCGGCGGCCACCCGGTCGAGCTGACCTGGGTGCAGCCCGCGGGCAAGCCCCGAACCGAGGCAGCAGCATGGCACCGCGGCGCGCGGCTGCCGGAGACACCGATCCTGGGAGAGTCGTGAGCAAGACCAAGAAGCGCAAGCCCGTGGGCCCCGGCACCATGAAGCGGCTGCCGTCGCCCCGTGAGGCCGCGTTCATGTGCATCGAGGCCGTCGTCTACGACGAGGCCTATGCGAACCTGCAGATGCCCAAGATCCTGACGCAGATGGGAATCGAGGGTCGGGATGCGGGCTTCGCGACCGAACTCGCCTACGGCTCGCTGCGGATGGAGTTGCTCTACGACGCGATCATCTCCTCGGCTGCGAAGCGACCGGTCGAGTCGGTCGACAACTCGGTGCGGATCTGCCTGTGGCTGGGCGCGCACCAGGCGCTGTCGATGCGGGTGCCCGCCCACGCCGCCGTCAACGAGACGGTCGACCAGGTGAGGCGCCACGCGGGCGTGGGCGCCGCCAAGTTCGCGAACGCCATCATGCGCCGCATCACCGAGCGTGACCTCGATGCGTGGCTCGCGGTGGTGGCGGCGGGCGACTCGCGGCACGCCCTGTCGGTGCGCCACTCGCACCCCGAGTGGGTCATCGGCGCGCTCGAGGAGGCGCTTGTCGCGGACGGGCGCGCCGGACAGACCGAACAGCTGCTGGCCGCCGACAACGTGCCCGCTCGCGTGTCGCTCGTGGCACGGCCCGGGCTCGTCGAGCGCGACGTCCTGGAGGCCGATGCGGGGGGCGAGGCCGGCGCTCTGTCGCCGTGGGCCGTCACGCTGCCCGGGGGCCGGCCCGGAGACCTCGGCGCCGTCGCCGACGGCACGGCCGCCGTGCAGGACGAGGGCAGTCAGGTGGTCGCCGGCGCCCTGGTGTCGCACCGGAAGGTCGCTGCGGGCGAGCGCTGGCTCGACCTGTGCGCAGGCCCGGGTGGCAAGGCGGGACTCCTGGGCGCGCTCGCCGCCCAGTCCGGAGCGTTCCTCGACGCCGTCGAGCTCCACGCCCATCGCGCAGACCTGGTCCGGGACTCGGTCCGCGCGGTGCCCGAGGGAGTGGTCACCGTCCACGACGGCGACGGCACGACCTGGGGAGAGTCCGCGGCGTACGATCGCATCCTGCTCGACGCGCCGTGCACGGGGCTGGGGGCGCTGCGCCGGCGACCCGAGGCGCGGTGGCGCCGGGGAGAGGACGACGTCCCCGCGCTGGTCGAGCTGCAGCGCGCCCTGCTCGCCAACGCCGAGCGGCTGCTGGCGCCCGGCGGCGTGATCGCCTACGTCACCTGCTCGCCGCTTGTGGCGGAGACGCGAGAGGTCGTGGACGGCAGCGCGCTGACCGCAGTCGACGCGCGGTCCGCGGTGGCGTCCCTGACGGGAACCGAGGCGGGGGAGTGGGGCGCCGGCCCGCACGTGCAGCTGTGGCCCCACGCGCACGGCACGGACGCCATGTACCTCGCCCTTCTCGAGCGCGACCCCGCGTGACCGGTCCCCGGGGCACGCTCGCGTTCGGGACCGTGGCGGCGCCGACCGCGCGTTAGGCTCGGTCCATGGGCATCCAGATCGCTCCGTCCATCCTCTCGGCAGACTTCGCCAACCTCGAGCGGGACATCACCGCGGTCGCAGCCGCCGACTGGCTGCACGTCGATGTCATGGACGGCCACTTCGTGCCCAACCTGACGCTGGGCCTGCCCGTCGTCGAGCGCATCGCCGAGGTGTCGCCGCTGCCCGTGGACGCTCACCTGATGATCGAGGATCCCGACCGGTGGGCCCCGCGCTACGCCGAGGCCGGCGCGTCCTCGGTGACCTTCCACTACGAGGCCGCAGCGGACCCGGTGGGGATCGCGCGGGACCTGCGCTCGCTGGGAGCGCGGGCGTCGATCGCCCTCAAGCCGCGCACGCCGGTCGACGTGGTCATCGATCAGCTCGCCGAGTTCGACATGGTCCTGGTGATGACCGTCGAGCCCGGGTTCGGCGGCCAGGCCTTCATGCCGGACATGATGCCCAAGCTCGAGGCTCTCCGAGCCGCCGCGGACCGCGATCAGCCGTCCCTGTGGCTCCAGACCGACGGCGGCATTGCGCGCGACACGATCGAGACGGCGGCGGCAGCGGGTTGCGACGTGTTCGTGGCGGGCTCTGCCGTCTACGGCGCCGAGGATCGCACCTCGGAGATCGAGGCCCTGCGCGCCCTCGCCGCCGCCGCGCGCACGGCGCATGCCTGAGCAGGCGGGACCGCTGTCCGCGGCCGAAGCCATGGCGCGGGCCGTCTCCCTCGCGACGCGGGGCCCTGAGAACGGTCCGAACCCGCGGGTGGGGTGCGTGATCCTGTCCGAACGGGGCGACGTGCTGGGGGAGGGGTGGCACCGGGGGGCGGGCACCGCCCATGCTGAGGTCGAGGCTCTGCGTGATGCCGCGAGCGCGGGAGCGGACGTGCGCGGTGCAACCGCCGTCGTGACCCTGGAGCCCTGTTCCCACACCGGCCGCACCGGACCGTGCGTCGATGCGCTCACCGAGGCCGGGATCGGTGCGGTGAGGTTCGCCGTCGCGGACCCGGGCGGCACCTCCGGGGGCGGGGCGGGCGTCCTGCTCGGGAGGGGCATCGCGGCCGTCCACGCGCCCGACGCCGCCGCTTCAGCGCTCACTCGCCGCTGGCACGCGGCCATGCGCCTGGGGCGCCCGTACGTGATCGCCAAGTGGGCCGCGACGCTCGACGGTCGCATGGCGGCCGCCGATGGCACCTCGTTCTGGATCACGGGAGATGAGGCGCGTGAGCACGCGCACCAGGTTCGCGGCACCGTCGACGCCATCGCGGTCGGGACCGGCACCGTGCGCGCGGACGACCCGTCGCTCTCCGCGCGCCCCGGCGGACACGAGTCCGGCCACCAGCCGCTGCGCGTCGTGATCGGCAACTCGCCCACCCCAGGTGCCCAGGTATGGCGTGACACGAACGCCGTCGCTGTACCGGCGCATCGGCCCGAAGCCGTCCTCGAGGCCCTCCACGCACGCGAGGTGCGCACGCTCCTGGTGGAGGGAGGGCCCACGGTGCTCGCGGCCTTCTTCCGCGAGGGGCTGGTGGATGAGGCGCACGCGTACATCGCTCCGGCTCTGCTGGGCGCCGGCCCCACCGTGGTGGCCGACCTGGGAATCGGGACGATGGAAGACGCGTTGAGGGGACAGAGCGTGACATCCAGAGCCTTGGGCGCGGATACCCTTGTCACCGCGCTGTTCCCGAGAGGAGTCTGATGTTCACCGGCATTGTGGAGGCCGTCGGCACGGTCGTCGACGTGGTCGACGACGGCGCCCGATCGCGACTGACCATCCGGTCCGAGGGCTTCGGCTCCGACCTCGTGCACGGCGAGTCGATCGCCGTCGATGGCGTGTGCCTCACGGTCGCCGGGCATGACGCTCAGGCCTGGACCGCGGACGTCATGCGCATCACGCGCAAGACCACCACGCTCGGCGAGATCGAGTCGGGCCGTCGCGTGAACATCGAGCGTGCCCTCCGCGCGGACGGCCGCCTGGGCGGGCACATCATGCAGGGCCACGTGGATGGCACGGCCGAGCTCATCGCCCGCGACTCGCAGGACGAGTGGGACGACTTCACGTTCGCCCTGCCCGCGGACCTCGTCCGCTACGTCGTGCCCAAGGGATCGATCGCGCTCGGCGGCGTCTCCCTGACCGTCGCCGTCCTCGACGGCGCTCACGCGACCGTGTCCCTGATCCCGACGACCCTCGCCGAGACCACCCTGGGCGATCTCCGCATCGGCGATCACGTGAACGTCGAGGTGGACGTCATGGGCAAGTACGTCGAGTCGATGCTGGCGGCGCGCGCATGACGCGCGACACTCGCGAGGTGGTCGAGCGCGCCCTCGACGACCTCCGCGCGGGCAAGCCGGTGCTGGTGGCGGACTCGCACCACCGCGAGAACGAGGCGGACTTCATCATGGCCGCGCAGACCTCGACGGTCGAATGGGTCGCGTGGGGCATCCGCCACTCGAGCGGGTACCTGTGCGCTCCCATGCCCGGGCCACGCGCGGACCAGTTGAATCTCCCATTGATGGTCCCGAACAGCCAGGACCCCCGCCGCACCGCATACACGGTGTCGGTCGACGCCGCCGAGGGCGTCACCACCGGCATCTCGGCCGCAGACCGTCATCGCACGCTGTCGGTGCTGGCGAACCCTGACGCGGGCGTGGACGACGTCATCCGGCCCGGTCACGTGCTGCCGCTGCGCGCCGTCGCCGGGGGAGTGCTGCACCGGCCGGGCCACACCGAGGCGGCGGTGGACCTGTGCCGCCTCGCGGGGCTCGAGCCCGTGGGCGTGATCGCGGAGATGGTCAACGACGACGGCACCATGATGCGCACCGGCGACGCCACCGCGATCGCCGAGCGCGAGGGCCTGGTCTTCATGACCATCCAGGAGCTGATCCAGTACCGCCGGCTGGTCGGGGACCACGCCGAGCCCATCGAGCCGTCGCCCGCCCGGGTGGTGGCCTCCGGCGAGGCGCGCCTGCCCACCCGCCACGGCGAGGTCACGGTCCGGGCCTTCCGGGATGCCCGCACCGGCGAGGAGCATGTCGCGCTGACCGCGCCCGTGCCGGACGGGTCGCTCCCGGTGGTGCGCGTGCACTCCGAGTGCCTCACCGGCGACGCCTTCGGCTCGCAGCGCTGCGACTGCGGCCCTCAGCTTGACGCCGCTATCGCGCGCGTCGTGAACGAGGGCGGCGCGGTGGTGTACCTGCGTGGCCACGAGGGGCGCGGGATCGGCATCCTGGGCAAGATCCAGGCCTATGCGCTGCAGGACGCGGGACGCGACACCGTCGACGCGAACACGGACCTGGGCTTCCCCGTCGACCGCCGCGAATACGGCGCGGCCGCAGCGATCCTGCACGCCCTCGACATGAAGAATGTGCGTCTGATGACGAACAACCCCGCCAAGGTCGAGGCCATGCGCGCCTCCGGCGTCGAGGTCTCAGAACGCATCCCGCATCACTTTGGCGAGCACCCCGAGAACGCCAGTTACCTGCGCACTAAGATCGAGCGCATGGGCCACCTGCTGGGAGACAACGCATGAGCGGAGCCGGAGCGCCCGAGATCTCCGTCGATGGACGCGGTCTGACCGTCGAGATCGTCGCGAGCCGGTGGCACACGGACGTCATGGACGGCCTGGTCGACGGCGCGGTGCGCGCGGCTCGGGCCGCCGGCGCCCGCTATCGCGTGACGCGCGTCGCGGGAGCATTCGAACTCACCGTGGTGGCGGAGCACCTGGCCGCCAAGGGAGCCGATGCGGTGGTCGCGCTGGGCGTCGTGGTGCAGGGGGAGACGCCGCACTTCGAGTATGTGTGCGAGTCCGTGACGCTGGGGCTCACGGAGGTCGCCCGCGCACACCGGGTGCCGGTCGGCTTCGGGGTCCTCACCGTGGACGACGTCCAGCAGGCCCTCGATCGTGCGGGCCTCGAGGGGTCCAAGGAGGACAAGGGCGCCGAGGCCGTCGAGGCCGCCCTGGACACGGCACTCACGCTGCGCTCGCTGGCCTGAACCGCGCGTCTTTGCCCGCGCATCGGCCCTTCACGCGCGCCTCTCTCACGCGAAATGGATCCTTTTCGCTTGCCTATGCGCCTAGACGAGTGAAATGGATCCATTTCGCTTGGATCGAGGGGGCGTTCAGGCTCGGACCCCGGCCCCGGTTCATCCCCTAGGCTGGGAGCCGTGAAGACCTTCGACCAGCTGTTCGAGGAGTTGTCGCGGCGCGCCGAGGAGCGCCCCGAGGGCTCAGGTACCGTCGCCATGCTCGACAAGGGCGTCCACGCGATCGGCAAGAAGCTGGTCGAGGAGGCCGCCGAGTCGTGGATGGCCGCCGAGTTCCAGTCCAAGGAGGAGGCTGCCGAGGAGATCTCGCAGCTGATCTACTGGGCGCAGGTCATGATGATCTCGAAGGGGCTCACCCCCGACGACGTGTACCGGAACCTGTAGGGAGAGAAGTGCTCCGCATCGCCGTCCCCAACAAGGGCTCGCTGTCCGAGCCCGCCTCGCAGCTCCTCAAGGAGGCCGGGTACAAGCAGCGCCGTGACCCGCGCGAGCTGGTCCTGGTCGACCAGCGCAACGAGGTCGAGTTCTTCTTCCTGCGTCCGCGCGACGTCGCGGTCTACGTGGGCTCGGGAACCGTGCAGGCAGGCATCACGGGCCGTGACCTGCTGCTCGACTCGGGAGCGCCCGCGACCGAGCACCTCGAGCTGGGCTTCGGCGGCTCGACATTCCGCTACGCGGCCCCGGCCGATGCGGTGACGAGCATCGAGGACATCGCGGGCAAGCGCGTGGCGACCAGCTACCCGCGGCTGGTCAAGCACCACCTCAAGTCGTTCGGCGTCGATGCCACGGTGGTGCGCCTCGACGGCGCGGTGGAGTCCTCGGTGCGCCTGGGCGTCGCGGACGTGGTGGCGGACGTGGTCTCGACGGGCACGACCCTCAAGGCCGCGGGGCTGTCGATCTTCGGCGACCCGATCCTCAAGTCCGAGGCGATCCTCATCAAGGGTCCGGACGTGGACGATGCCGCCCTCGCGGTCCTCACGGGCCGCCTGCGAGGCGTCCTCATGGCGCGCCAGTTCGTGCTGATCGACTACGACGTCCCCGACGAGCACCTGGACGCGACCATCGCGGTCACCCCCGGATTCGAGGCGCCGACGGTGACGCCGCTGCACGGCAAGGATTGGCACGCGGTGCGCGTGATGGTGCCGCGCAGCGAGCTCAACCAGATCATGGACCGCCTCTACGCGGCGGGCGGCCGGGGCATCCTCACCACGGAGCTGCTGGCGGTGCGCCTGTAGATGTCCGAGGTCTCGGCCGAGCAGCGGCGGCTCAACCTGATGATCGCTCTGTCGCGGACACGCCACCGGCTGACCCGCGAGCAGATCAGGGCGCGTGTCGAGGGCTACGACACGGTGACGCCCGGGGCCTCCGACGAGGAGCGCCAGCGCGCCGACGCCTCGTTCCAGCGCATGTTCGAGCGCGACAAGGACGAGCTACGCTCCATGGGCATCCCGCTGCGGACCATCACGGACCCTGTGCATCAGGATGATCTGGGGTATCGGATCGACGGCGACACCGCGATGCCCGCGCTGGACCTGAGCCTGCAGGACGCGGCCGTGCTGGCCCTGGCGGTCGACTACTGGGCGGGGAAGCCTCTCGAGGCCGATGCGCGCCACGGTTTCGCGAAGCTCATCTCCGCGATCGCTCACGGAGAGAGCCCGGCGCTGCCGTTCGGGGGCATGTCGACCACGGCGGGGGCCGATGCGATCGCCGTCCTGGCGGCGGCGGTGTCGGACCGGCAGGTGGTGCGTTTCGAGTATGCGTCCGCCAGTTCGCCCACGCGCCGTCGCACGGTTCAGCCGTGGGGAATCGTCATGCGCGCGGGCCTCGACTATCTGGTGGGCTGGGATGTGGACGCCGATGCGGTGCGCACCTTCCGGCTGGGCCGCGTTCAGGGCTCGGTGCGCACCGTGGGAGAGCCGGAGGCCTTCGAACGGCCGGCCACGCTTCCGCTGGGCGGTCTGGACGAGGAGTCTCCCGATCACGTGGCTGTCGTGGCGGTCCGACCCGAGGCCGGTCACGCGCTGCGGCGCCGCGGCGAGCGGGTGGGAGCCGAGGATGGGTGGGACCTGTTCCGCGTCCGGTATCGCCACGCGGACCTCGTGCGCGCGGAGGTGCTCGCGCTCCACGGTGGCGCGCGCGTGGTGGAGCCTGCGGAGCTGGCCGCTTCCGTCGCCGCTCACGCCCGCGCGGCCCGGGAGGTGGCGCGTGGCTGAGACGTCGAGGGATCGCATGGTCCGCATGCTCGGGATGGTGGCCTATCTCGAGGTGCACGGCCCCACGCCGGTGGCGACTCTCGCCGAGCACTTCGGGGTCACCGAGCAGCGCGCCAGCAGCGAGCTGTGGACGCTGGGCATGAGCGGGGTGCCCCCGTACCTGCCGGACGAGTGCCTCGACTTCGACTTCGACGCGCTCGACGAGGGCCTCGCCGTGCTGCGCGACTCGCAGGGCGTCTCCCAGGTGCGCCTCAGTGGCCAGGAGGCCGTGGCGCTCACCGGTGCTCTCGCCACGCTGATCGATGCCGGCACCGCGCCGGAGGGCGCGGCCCAGGTGCTGAGGCGCATCCGCGAGGCTTTCGGGGACGTCGCGCCGGTGACGGTCCTGGAAGGCGCGGAGCACGTGGGAACCGAGATCCGCGACGTGCTCACCGCGGCGATCGACGGCGGATCCGCCGTTGCCATCGGCTACGTCGACGCCCAGGATCGCCGCACGGAGCGGACGATCGAGCCGCACCGCCTGGTCGCGATCGACGGGGTGGGCTACGTCGAGTGCTGGTGCCGTCGGGCCGAGGACTACCGCACGCTCCGGCTCAGCCGCATCGAGTCCGCCGCCGCGCTGGCGTCGGAGCAGACCCACGGTCCGTCTCAGGAGCCCGGGTTCGCTCTTGCCGCGCAGTACGAGGCGACGGTGGTCGTCGCGCGCGGCGCGCGCTGGGCATTCGAGGACATCGCCGGCACGTCGATCGTGGTCGACGACGAGACGGCGACCGTGTCGTTCGGCGTCACCGACGAGGACTGGGCTGCGGCGCGCCTGATGTCCGTCGCGCCGCACCTGGTCAGCGTCGCTCCCCAACGCCTCCGTGACGCCCTGGCGCGGCACGCCGATGCCGTGCTGGCGGCGCAGGGCGCTTAGACTGTGGTGTCCGTGCACTACTGAGGAGACTTTCATGGGACCCCGCGAGATCATCATCATCGCCATCATCGTGGTGCTGCTGTTCGGCGCTCCCAAGCTCCCCGAGCTCGCTCGCAGCATCGGCAAGTCCATGAAGATCCTCAAGGACGAGACCAAGTCGCTCTCGGACGACGACAAGGACTCCGGCCAGGACGACTCGTCCGCCACGGGCACCGCCCCCGACAGCACCGTCGAGCTTCCCGACGATGAGGGGCGTGCCAAGTAGACGCGCGCGAGGGGCGGATCCCGATGCGCGGATGCCCCTGACCGCGCACTTCCGGGAGTTCCGCAACCGTCTGATCCTGGTAGCCGTGGGCCTCGCCGTCGGCTCGGTCGTCGGCTGGTTCTTCTACGTGCCCGTGTTCGAGGCGCTCCAGGAGCCGGTACTCGACGCCGCCGAGCAGTCCGAGGGCCTGGTGTCGATCAACTTCGCCGGCCTGGTGACGGCCCTCGACATGCGCATCAAGGTGTCGCTGTTCATCGGCATCGTCCTCAGCTCGCCCTGGTGGCTCTACCAGCTGTGGGCATTCGTCGCGCCCGGGCTGCGGTCGAGGGAGAAGCGCTACACCTTCGGGTTCCTGGGCACGGCGATTCCGCTGTTCCTGGGGGGCATCGCCCTCGCGTGGTGGGTCTATCCGCGGGCGGTGGACATCCTGACCGGCTTCACGCCCGAAGGCGGCTCGAACTTCCTCGACGCGCAGATGTTCATGACCTTCACGATGCGGCTCTTCGTCGCGTTCGGGATCGCCTTCGTGTTCCCCGTCATCATGGTGTTTCTGTCCTGGGCCGGCGTCGTCAAGCCTGCGACGTGGATGCGTGGGTGGCGGTGGGCAGTGCTGGTCATCTTCATCCTGTCCGCGATCCTCACTCCCACCCCCGACGTCTTCACGATGATGACGATGGCGGTGCCGATGACCGCGCTGTACTTCGCGGCCGTGGGCGTCGCGGGGCTCAAGGAGACGCTGGCCCGGCGCCGGGCGCGCCGCGAGCATGCGTAGTCGCGCGCGGCCCCGGCCACCGACGGGACATGCCCGATGAGCGTGCTCGGGGTGATCACCAACCCGACCGCGGGTTCCGGGCGCGGGCAGCGGTGGGGAGCGCAGGCGGTCGCGGCGCTGTCGGGCCGAGGCCACCGGGTCATCGACCTGTCGCGCGGTTCGTGGGCGGCGTCGCTCGAGGAGGCGCGGCGCCGCCACCCCGAGCTCGACGCGCTCGTGGTAGTCGGTGGCGACGGCATGGTGCACCTGGGGGTGCAGGCGTGTGCCGGCTCGCGGCTTCCGCTGGGAATCGTGGCCGCCGGCTCGGGCAACGATGCCGCGATGTCGCTGGGACTCCCGCTGCACGATGTCGAGGTCTCGGTCGCCGCACTCGAACGCGGGCTCGATGGAGACGTCGCGCGGATCGATCTGGGGCGCATCGACGGCGGCGGGGTCGCGGACCGCAAGGGCCGGCGGTACTTCGCCGCGGTGCTGTCGATGGGAATCGACGCGGCCATCGCCGCGTACGGCAACCGCCTGCGCTTCCCCCGCGGCCCGCTCAAGTACAAGGTCGCCACCGCGAGGGAGCTGCCGCGGTTCCGCCCGTACGGGGTGCGCATCGAGGCCGACGGCGAGACGTGGGAGCAGTCCTGCACGCTCGTGGCCGTGGCGAACGGCCCGGTGTTCGGCGGCGGGCTGTGCATCTCGCGCGACTCGTCGCTCGTGGACGGCTCCGTCGAGCTCGTCGTCGCTGATGCCGTCAGCCGCCGGCGCATCGTCCAGCTGTTCCCCAAGCTCTATGACGGCTCGGTTCTCGACGAGCCCGAGGCGCGCGTCGTGCGTGCGAAGCGGGTGCGCATCGGCCCTGCGCCCGGCGGGGCGCCGCTGCCTGCGGCGTTCGCGGATGGGGAGCTCGTGGGACCTGCGCCGCTCGACATCCGCGCGGAGCGCGGCGCGCTGCAGGTGCTCGGCGGAAGGCCGGATAGCCTGAGGGCATGAGCACTCCGGCGGAGCGGTTCGCCGCGGCGAAGGCACGAACGCGGCACCACGACCTGAGCGTGTTCGAGGAGTCCCTGAGCTTCCCGCTCGACGACTTCCAGCGGGAGGCCTGCATCGCCGTGGGCGATGGGCACTCGGTGCTCGTCGCGGCACCCACGGGGGCGGGCAAGACCATCGTCGGCGAGTTCGCGGTGCATCACTGCGTTGCTCGGGGGGAGAAGGCGTTCTACACGACGCCCATCAAGGCGCTCAGCAACCAGAAGTACCTCGAGCTGCGACGGGCCTACGGCGATGACCGCGTGGGCCTCCTCACCGGCGACACCTCGATCAACTCCGAGGCGCAGATCGTGGTGATGACCACCGAGGTGCTGCGCAACATGATCTACGCCTCCTCGCCCACGCTGGATCGCCTCGGCGTCGTGGTGCTGGACGAGGTGCACTACCTCGCCGACCGCTACCGCGGCTCGGTGTGGGAAGAGGTGATCGTCCATCTCGATGCCAAGACCGCCATCGTGTCGCTGTCCGCGACGGTGTCGAACGCCGAGGAGTTCGGGGCGTGGCTCACCGAGGTGCGCGGCGACACCAGGGTGATTGTCTCCGAGCGCCGACCGGTGCCGCTGTGGCCCCATGTGCTGGTCCGCGAAGGCATCTTCGATCTGTATGCGCCGGGCGTGGATCCGCTCGATCCGGGTCCGACACCGCGACTCAACCCCGAGCTGGAGGCGATCACCCGGCGGCAGCGCCACGAAGATGGGCGCTCGCACCCCACGCGTGCGCAGTATCGGCCGGCGCGCGGCGGGCGCCGGCCCCAGGGAAGGCGCAGCCCACCCAGGTTCGCGGTGGTCGATGTCCTCGACCGTCAGGCTCTGCTCCCCGCGATCGTGTTCGTGTTCTCGCGCGCGGGCTGTGAGGACGCCGTCGACCAGGTGCGCGCATCCGGTCTGAGACTCACGTCGGACGAGGAGGCCGCCCGCATCGCCCAGGTGGTCGATGAGCGCTGCGCGGGCCTGCCCACGGAGGACCTGGGCGCCCTGGGCTACCTGCGGTGGCGCGACCACCTCGAAGCGGGGATCGCGGCGCACCATGCCGGCATGATCCCGCTGTTCAAGGAGGTCGTGGAGGAGCTGTTCGCCGCGGGGCTGATCAAGGTGGTCTACGCCACCGAGACGCTGGCGCTCGGCGTCAACATGCCCGCACGGTCGGTCGTCCTCGAGAAGCTCGTCAAGTGGGACGGGCAGGGGCACAAGGACCTCACGGCGGGGGAGTACACCCAGCTCACCGGGCGCGCCGGCAGGCGCGGCATCGACGTCGAGGGTCACGCCGTGGTCGTGGAGCACCCGGGCTTCGACTCCGCGCAGCTGGGCCGCCTGGCGTCGCGCCGCACGTACCCGCTGATCAGCTCGTTCCAGCCGTCATACAACATGACGATCAACCTGGTGGGACGATCCGGTGTCGCGCAGGCGCGCGAGCTGCTCGAGTTGTCGTTCGCGCAGTACCAGGCCGATCAGTCGGTGGTCGGCAAGGCCCGCAAGGCGCGCGAGCTCGAGTCCGCGCTCGCCGGCTTCCGCGAGGCCGCCGCCTGCGACAGGGGCGACTTCATGGAGTACGCCGCGTTGCGCGACCGCATCAACCGGCTGCAGAAGGGCGCATCCAAGGCGGCTTCCCGCAGGCGACGCGAGGCCAGCGCCCAGACGCTGGCCGGGCTGTCCCGGGGGGACGTGGTGCGCATCGGCGGCGGCAAGCGCGCCGGGCTCGCTGTCGTGGTGAAGCCGGACACGGATCCCGGCGCTCCGCGGCCCACGGTCGTCACGACGCAGGGACGCTCGTTCCGTCTCGCGGTGTCCGAGCTCCACCACGGGCTCGACATCGTGGGTCGGGTGCCGGTCCACAAGAAGTTCGACCACCGTAACGGGCGTGCGCGTGCCGAGCTGGGCCAGGTGGTGACGAATGCCCGCGCGAGCTTCGACGTGCCGTCCCGCAAGCGCGACGCGCCGGTGCGGGACCAGGACGATCAGGTCGCGGGGCTGCGCCGCGAGATGGCGGCGCACCCGTGCCACGGATGCCCCGAGCGCGAGGACCACGCACGGTGGGCCGAGCGTCACTTCCGTGCCCTGCGCGACCACGACCGCGTGGTGGGCGAGATCTCGCGCGCGACCGGGTCGATCGCCCGGGTCTTCGACAAGCGCTGCGATGTCCTCCGCGAGCTCGGGTACCTCGAGGGAGAGGGCGCCGCGACTGCCGTCACCCACGCGGGGGCTTCGCTGAGGACCCTGTACTCGGAGAACGACCTAGTGATGGCGGAGTGCCTGCGCTCGGGCGTGTGGAGAGAGCTGCATCCACCGGCTCTCGCCGCGACGGTCTCGTCGCTGCTGTACCGTGGGCGCCGCGAGGACGATGCGCGCACCCCCAAGGTGCCCGGCGGACCCGGGGGAGTGCTGGGCCGCGTGCTCGCCGAGACGCAGCGCGTCTGGTCCCGGATCGACGACCTTCAGACGGCACGGGGCCTGCCCGCGCTGCCCGAGCCTCACTGGGGCCTCGTCGCGCCCATTCACGGCTGGGCCCAGGGCCGGGGCCTGGACCAAGTGCTGCAGGGCAGCGAGATCGCGCCGGGGGACATGGTGCGGTGGTGCAAGCAGGTGATTGACGTCCTCGATCAGGTGGCGCAGTCGGCGCCCGAGCCGGAGCTGCGGGCGCGCGCGCACGCCGCGATCGACGCGATGCGGCGCGGCGTGGTCGCCTACTGACCTCGTCGCGCCTGTCCGGCTGATCGCTCGGCGCGCCCTACTCTGGTTGCGTGTCACTCCTGCTGCGCCTGAGCATCGCCCTCGCCGGCGGCTTCGCGCTGAATGCGGCGTTCCCCGATCGTGGATGGTGGCCGCTCGCCTATGTGGCGTTGGCGGCGCTGTGGCTGTCTCTCGCGAAGGCGCGCGCGTGGGGCGGGTTCTTCTACGGGTGGGCCTTCGGCACGGCGTTCATGCTTCCGCACGTGTGGTGGGCGCACGAGGCCGTGGGCGCGATTCCCTGGGTCGCGCTCTCCGTGGCCTCGGGTGCGTTCTACGGGCTGTTCGGCGCCGGTTGGTGCCACATGCGGCGCTCCGGCATGATGCGCGGCAACGTGTGGATCGAGGCTCCGGCCTTTGCGGTGCTGTGGGCGGGAATGGAGCAGGTGCGCTCGGTCCTGCCGTTCGGTGGCTTCCCGTGGGGCCGGCTGGCGTTCTCGCAGCTCGACGTCGCGGTGTCCTCGCTCGCCTGGGTCGGAGGGGCGGCGCTCGTCTCTTTCGCCGCCGCGCTCGCCGGGGGACTGCTCGGGGGCGGCATCGAGGCGCTCCTCCGGGGGCAGGTGCTGACGGGTGTCGGCGCGCCCGTCGCGGGCGTCGCGGTGCTCGTCGCGGGCATCTGGATCCCGCTCGATTCCCAGGCCACGTCCGGCGAACTGCGCCTCGGCATCGTGCAGGGGAACGTCCCCAACCCGGGGCTGGACGCGTTCGCCAATGCCCGCGAGGTCACGCGGAACCATCGGGACGGCACGCTCGCCCTGATGGAGACGAACCCGGGACCGATCGATCTGCTGGTGTGGCCCGAGAACTCCGTCGACTACGACCCCCGGACGGACGATGCCTCGGCTGAGCTCGTCACGGAGTCCGCGATCGCGGCGGACGCCCCGCTGCTCCTGGGCACGAACGACTACACGCCGGAGGACGGCCGCTACAACACGTCGCTGCTGTGGACGCCACAGGGCACGGTGCTCGACACCTACATCAAGCAGCGCCCGGCGCCGTTCGCCGAGTACATCCCCATCCGCGACTTCGCGCGACGCTTCTCTCCCGAGGTCGACCGGGTGACCACGGATGTGCTGCCGGGCGAGGAACCCGCCGTGATGACGCTGCCCGTGGACGCGCTGGGCCGGACGGTCACTCTCGGCACGGTGATCTGCTTCGAGGTCGCGTACGACCCCATCGTGACCGGGTCGGTCGCTTCAGGCGCTGAGGTGCTGATCGTCCAGACCAACAACGCCTCGTTCGGCGAGACCGCCGAGTCCACGCAGCAGTTCGCGATGACCCGCCTGCGCGCGATCGAGACGGGCCGCTCGGCGATCCAGATCTCCACCGTGGGCGTGAGCGGCGTGGTCGACGCGCGAGGTCACGTGTCGGAGATGACCGGGCTGTTCACCGCGGAGCAGATGTACGCCGAGGTCGCCCTGCGCGACACGGTGACTCCCGCCGTCCGGCTGCGGTTCGTGTGGGAGTGGGCGCCTCTCGTCGGCGCGCTCGGACTCGTCTTCACGGCCGTGTCGCGCCGCATGAGCGCCAGGTACGACTGGTGACCCGCACTCTCGTCATCATCCCCACCTACAACGAGCGAGAGTCCTTGCCGCTCCAGGTGGATGCGGTCCTTGCCGCGCGCCCCGGGGTCGACATCCTCGTAGTCGATGATGCCTCTCCCGACGGCACGGGGGAGTGGGCCGATGCGCGGGCCGGGCAGGACGCCCACGTGTCCGTCCTGCACAGGCCGGGCAAGCAGGGGCTGGGCGCCGCGTACCTCGCGGGCTTCGCGTGGGGGCTCGACCGCGACTACGAGGTCCTGGTCGAGATGGACGCCGATGGCTCGCACCGCGCGGAGGACCTGTCCCGCGTGCTTGACGCGCCGGGCGCGTGGGATCTCGCGATCGGGTCGCGCTGGGTGCCGGGTGGATCGGTGGAGAACTGGCCGGCCCACCGTAGGCTGCTGTCCACCGGGGCGAACCGCTACGTGCGGGCGATGCTCGGCATCTCCGTGCGCGACTCGACGGCGGGATTCCGCGCCTACCGCGCATCGGCCCTGCGAGGGCTGGACCTGGACGGTGTCGAGTCCCAGGGCTACTGCTTCCAGATCGACATGGCCTGGCGCGTCGCACGCGCCGGGGGCACCGTGGTCGAGGTGCCCATCACGTTCGTCGAACGCGAGCACGGGACGTCGAAGATGTCAGGGGCGATCATCCGCGAGGCTCTCGTGAAGGTGACGGTCTGGGGCATACGAGAACGCGCGACGCAGGTGCGTCGCGCGTTCCGTCGTCGCTGAGCCTGGGGGCGCTGCGTCAGCCGATGCGGCCGGCGCGCAGGAGCTCGAGGCGCTCGTCGAGCAGGTCCTCGAGCTCGGCGATGGTGCGGCGCTCGAGCAGCATGTCCCAGTGGGTGCGCTGAGTCTTCTCGTCCTTGGCCTCGGGGCGGTCGCCGTCGCGCAGCAGCGCGAGCGCGCCGCAGTGGCACTCCCACGACAGCGGCACGTCGGCCTCGACGGAGAAGGGGAAGGTGAGCACGTGCCCGTTGGGGCAGTCGTAGTGGACATCACGGCGCTCGGCCAGTTCCGCGTTCGCCGGGGTCTCCATGCTCTGGGTTCCCAGTCGCATGCCACGCAATGCTCGATCAGCCATGTCAGCCTCCCTCGTCAGCGCAGGCGGGGTTGTGCCTGCTCCCTGGAAACGTCCCTGGTGGGGCCGATGTTCCCGGCTAGTCCTTCCCGGTTGTGGGAACGACTGGCGAGGGGACCAGGGTGCGCACCGCGACGACGCCGAGGGTCGCGCCCACGAGCTGCGCGGCGATGAACGGCAGGGCGGATGCGGGGGAGACGCCGGCGAACGTGTCCGAGAGCATGCGACCCACCGTGATGGCGGGATTCGCGAAGCTGGTGGAGCTCGTGAAGTAGTAGGCGGCGCCGATGAACGCACCCACCGCGGGTGCGATCCAGACGCTTTTGCCGGCGCGCACGAGCAGGAAGATCGTGCCGACCAGGCCTGCGGTCGCCACGACCTCGGCCAGCAGTCGGGCGGCATCCGCACGATCGGTCGTCGAGATCGAGACTGCCGGCAGGTCGAACATCAGGTTCGCGATCACGGCGCCCGCGCTGCATCCGAGGATCTGGACGGCGATGTACTGCCAAGTCTCGGACCAGGGCCGCGCGTGCGGGTCCATCGCGCGCTCGGCGAGGGACACCGCGGGGTTGAAGTGCGCGCCGCTCACCGGTCCCAGGGTGGCGATCAGCACGGTGAGTGCCAGCGCGGTGGCGTACGAGTTCTGCAGCAGCTGGAGCCCGACGTCGTCAGGGCTGAGGCTCGCGGCCATGATGCCGGAGCCGATGACCGCGATGGCGAGCGCGGCCGAGCCGATGAGCTCGCCGGCAAGGCGGCGGGCCCGGTCGGTCACGCGAGCAGGTCCGCGAGCAGGGCCTCGACGCGGCCCTTGATCTCGTCGCGGATGGGACGGACCGCGTCGACGCCCTGGCCGGCGGGGTCCTCGAGCTTCCAGTCCTCGTAGCGCTTGCCGGGGTAGTACGGGCAGGCGTCGCCGCAGCCCATGGTGATCACGGCGTCCGAGGCCTCGACGGCCTCCGGCGTCAGGACCTTGGGCCGCTCGGCACGAATGTCGATGCCCTCCTCGAGCATCGCCTCGACCGCGGCGGGATTGATCTGGTCCGCAGGCATCGAACCCGCCGAGCGAACCTCGACGCGTCCCTGTCCCAGGTGGCTCATGTATCCGGCGGCCATCTGCGAGCGTCCCGCGTTGTGGACGCACACGAAGATGACGGAGGGCTTGGTGTCAGTCATGGCGACAGACTTGCGCATACATCGACACCTGTCAATATCGACAGATGTCGATACGGTGAACTAGCATCGCGGCATGAGAGTAGGGGAGAACCTGCTGGTCGACGGCGGCGTGTGCGAGCCGGGTGCGCAGCTCACCCTGCCCGAGCCGGTGGCTCCTGCGGTGCCCGCCGCGATCAAGGCACTGAGCGATCCGACGCGCGTGCGCATCGTGCAGATTCTGGCCGCGAACGGCTCCGTGTGCGCTTGCGATCTCGAGGAGCCCCTGGGGCTGTCGCAGCCGACCGTGTCCCACCACCTCCGGCAGCTCCTCAAAGCGGGGCTGGTCGAGCGGGACAAGCGCGGCACCTGGGCGTTCTATCGGGTGTCATCGGGCGCGCTCGCCGGTGTCGCCACGGCGATCGGCGCGCTGGTGCCGGCGGGCGCCGGTTCGGCCTCGTCAGCGTGACGCGGCGGCGATCCACCTGAGCGCATCGCCCGCTTCCTCGAGGACCGACACGTGGCCGGCTCCTGGCACGCTCCGCAGCTCCGCGCGCAACCGTCGCGACAGCCACCGGCCATGCGCCGGTGGAACGATGCGGTCGGCGTCGCCGTGCCAGATGCGGACGGGGGCGTCGATCGCGTCGAGGTCCACGTCCCAGTCGTTGACGTACGAGAGGTCGTCGTCGATCGCTCCATCGAGGTCGGCAGGGGAGAAGGAGGACGCGATGCGGCCGAGCCACTCCCACGAGCCGTCCAGCGCGGCGAGATCGCGGTCGGTGAACTCCGGGTCGTACCCGTCGTCTTCGGCGGCACGGCGCGCGGACTCGCCGCGCTCGGCGCTGGTGAGCGCCTTGATGCCCGAGTCGATCATGCCGTCGAACCAGTCGAGCCCCTGCACGTCGCGGGGAGCGAGCCCGGCGAGAGTAGCGGCGGCGGTGACCCGCGGATCCGCGGCGGCGCACGCGAGTGCGTGCGGGCCGCCTCCCGAGTAGCCCATGACCGCATAACGCACGATGCCCAGCGCATCCGCGATGTCGGCCACGTCCGCAGCCGCGTGACCCACGCATCGGCCCTGCAGGCGATCCGAGTCGCCGTAGCCGGGCCGGTCGTGGCCGATCAGCCGCAGGCAGAGCTCATCCGCGATCGCCAGGAGCGGCTGTGGAGGTTCGCCGATCCCGGGAGTGCCGTGGTGCCAGAACACTGGCAGTGCGATGGCCGAGCCACGGCTACCGGCGTCGTGCACGCGCACGCGTCGGCCATCAGTGGCCGTGATCACGCGCGTCTCGATGCTCACCTCACGACAGTATCGACAGTCGGGGGAGGCCTGCAGGGCTCCATGTCGAACCCGGCTCGCGCATCGATGACAATTGATTGTCGTTTCAAGTAATATTGAGGTCATGATGACGGACGATGAGCCTCGCGTGCCGCACGGGCACGCCGCCAGTGGGCTCCGCGACAGCGCTACGGAGCCGCTCGCCGTCTCGACGGCGATGGGTGCGGTCACCCTGCGCGTCGCCGATCTTGACGCGATGGTGGCGTACTACCGAGACGGGGTCCTGCTCAAGCTGATGTCGTGCGACCACGGCATCGCGGTCCTGGGGCGCGACGGCGTCCCGATCCTGGTGCTCGAGCACGCTCCGGAACTCACGTGGGCGCGCCCGGGCTCGGCCGGGCTCTTTCACACGGCGATCGTGTTCGACTCGCGTGCCGAACTGGCGCGCTCGCTGTACTCGATTGCACGCCGCTACCCGGGGACGTACACGGGCAGCGCAGATCACCTGGTCTCCGTGGCTTTCTACATGACGGACCCCGAGGGCAATGGCGTGGAGCTCTATTGGGACCGTGAGCGCAGCTCGTGGTCGTGGACGCACGGCCAGGTGGAGATGGACACCCTCCACCTGGACCCGAACGCGTTCCTCGGGGAGCATCTCGACGTCGAGACCGCCGGCTCACGCCAGCGGCTCGCACCGGCTCGTGTGGGTCACGTGCACCTGTCCGTGGGCGATGTGGCGTCGGCGCGGTCGTTCTACGTCGACGCGCTCGGATTCGACGCCACCGCGTCCCTGGGAAACCAGGCACTGTTCGTGTCCGCTGGCGGATATCACCACCACATGGCGATGAATGTCTGGGGCTCGAGCGGCGCGGGCCTACGTGCGCCCGCGCTGGGACTGGGCCTGGTGCGCATCGAGGTGCCGTCCAACGACGAGCTCGGCGCCGTGAGCGAGCGTCTGGGTCACTACGGGTTCGACGTGGCCGACGACGGCGCCACAGTGAGTCTCGACGACCCGTGGGCCAACAGAATTGAGCTGTCTGTCCGGGCGTAGTTTCGGGCTGCTCGCGACGCCGTTGCCGTTATGGACCACCTCGCACGCGTCACGCCGATAATGCACATTATGTCAATTCACGCACGGAAGGCGCGGAACCGGGCCCTGGCGTGGCCGGTCCCCTGGGCTCGCCGTGGCGGACGCGTGCCTCGAAGACCTCGTGCGACGGCCGCGTGCGCAGATGCTCCGCAATGGCTTCCCGAGTGGTCGATGGCGGACAGGCCAAGGGAAGGTTGCCGCCGCTACCGCCACCAGTTCGTCGACATTTGCGACGGTGGCAGAGCGCAGGCGTGGTCGCGTGTCACTCACCTGGGCCAGTCTGCCAGGAGGTGAAGCATGAGCACGCTGCGTCTTCACGCGAGTCGTCTTCGCTCGCGCATCGACGGCACGCGTCAGACGGCTGCGACCGCCCTGAGTTCGGATGCCACCTGGTCCGCCCAGTTGCGCACGGCGGCGAAGTCGCGGAAGTCGCCGCGCGGAGGATTGAGCGCGCGGATGATGGCCTTCTCCCCCACGTTTAGGTGGTCGTACTCGAGCGCCCCGGGGAAGCGCTGGTGCGTCTTGGCCCCCACATCGCGAGCGAGCCCGTCGGCCTCGTCGAGCTTCTGGCCCGGACGGACGACCGTCTCCATGCCCACGGAGAACATGTAGACCTCGCGCCGGCGCAGCTCGATCATGTGGTCCCGGACCAGCTCGGAGGCATCGCGCCTCCACAGCCCGCCGTAGACGGCGCTGCCGACCACGACCGCGTCGTAGTAGTGGACGCTCAGGACATCGGCGGCGTCCTGCACCTCGACCTCGAAGCCCGCCTCATCGAGCACCTCGCCGATGGCCGCGCCGATCTCGCGCGTTGAACCGTACTTAGAACCTGTGGCTACCAGAACCTTCATGGCGAGACCTTTCTCTTCGACGGCTCCAGTCTGTCGCGTTCGGGCAGGACACGCGAGGGACCTTTGTCCCCGCTGGCGCAGAACTCGCCAGCGGCCACTGGCGAACACAGCGATCTAACAGGTATTTCAGTCGCCTATGACCTCGAGGACCAGGTCCCCTCCCCCGAGCGTCTCGGTGCCGTCGATGACCACTCGCGACACTGTGCCTGCCACCGGAGTGGTGATCGCGGACTCCATCTTCATCGCCTCGATGAGGGCCACGGTCTGTCCGGCCTCGACACGATCCCCCTCCGAGACCGTCGGCGCCACAGCACCGGAGAACGGCGAGCCGATGTGCCCGGGCATGGACGGGTTGGCCTTCTCGCGCGCCACCACCTCGACTGCGGCCGACTCATCCCGCACCTGGACGGGCCTGATGGAGCCGTTGTAGGTGAAGATCGCGGTGCGCTCGCCATGGTCGTCGGGCTCGCCGAGGGCCTCGAGCGACACGATCATCCGGACACCGCGATGGAGGTAGATGTTGACCTCCTCGCCGCTGCCGGCCGTGAGCCCGTAGAGATAGTGGAAGGTGTCGACCACGGAGATGTCGCCATAGCGGCCCACCGCAGCGTCGAAGTCATCGGCCGGACCCGGGAAGAGCAGGTGGTTGAGGCGTCGACGGCGCGCCCCTCCCGGCTCCGCGAGGACCGCGCGATCGTCGTCCGACAGCTCCGCGCGCTTGCGCTCCGCGTCGCGCCCCTCGAGCGCGCGACTCCGGAAGGGCTCCGGCCAGCCCGCGGGCGGATCGCCGAGCTCGCCCTGCAGGAAGCCGATGACGCTGTCGGGCAGGTCGTATGAGCCCGGGTTGGCCTCGAAGTCCGCAGGGTCAGCGCCCTTCGCCACGAGGTGGAGCGCGAGGTCGCCCACGACCTTCGAGGATGGCGTCACCTTGACCAGGCGGCCAAGGATCCGGTCGGCGGCGGCATACATGTCCTCGATCTGCTCGAACCGGTCGGCAAGCCCCAGGGAGATCGCCTGCTGGCGCAGGTTACTGAGCTGGCCGCCGGGGATCTCGTGGCGATACACGCGACCTGTGGGCCCCGGCAGGCCCGACTCGAAGGGCGCGTACAGCTTGCGCACCGCCTCCCAGTAGGGCTCGAGATCCTGGACCGCCGCCAGCGAGATGCCCGTGTCCCTCGACGTGTGCTCGAGCGCCGCGACGAGGGCGCTCATAGGCGGCTGCGACGTGGTGCCCGCCATCGATGCGGACGCGACATCGACGGCGTCCACGCCGGCCTCCGCGGCCGCGAGCAGGGTGCCCACCTGGCCGCCCGCGGTGTCGTGCGTGTGCAGATGCACCGGCAGGTCGAAGCGCTCGCGCAGGGCCTGCACCAGCATGAACCCGGCCGCCGGCCGCAGCAGCCCCGCCATGTCCTTGATTGCCAAGATGTGAGCGCCGGCCTCGACCAGCTGATCGGCCAGCCGCAGGTAGTAGTCGAGCGTGTAGATGTCCTCGTCGGGCGCGATCATGTTGCCCGTGTAGCACAGGGTCGCCTCGGCGACCGCCTGCCCGGTGCCGCGCACGGCCTCGATCGCCGGGCGCATCTGCTCGACGTCGTTGAGGGCGTCGAAGATCCGGAAGATGTCGATGCCGACCTCGGTCGCCTCCTCCACGAATGCATGGGCGACCTCGTCGGGATACGGCGTGTAGCCCACCGTGTTCCGGCCGCGCAGCAGCATCTGGAGCGCGATGTTGGGAACGGCCTTGCGCAGGTCCTCCAGTCGCAGCCACGGGTCCTCCGACAGGAAACGCATCGCGACGTCGTACGTCGCGCCGCCCCAGCACTCGAGAGAGAGCAGCTCAGGGGTCATGCGTGCGACGTGGCCGGCACCCTTGAGCAGGTCATACGTGCGCACCCGGGTCGCGAGCAGCGACTGGTGCGCATCGCGCATCGTGGTGTCCGTGACCTGCATGGTTCTCGACTCGCGCAGCGCACGCGCGAAGCCCTCGGGACCCAACTCGAGCAGGCGCTGGCGCGAGCCCGCCGGCGGCTCGGCCTTGAGGTCGATTGCGGGGAGCTTGGCCTCGGGATAGAACGCCTCGCTCGGCGGCTCGCCGTGAGGCCTGTTGACGCTCTGGTAGCCCAGGAACGACAGCAGCTTGGTCGAGCGCTCGGCGCTCTCCGGCACCTCCAGCAACTCGGGGCGCTGCTCAATGAACGCCGTCGTCACGCCGCCGGCCCGGAAGTCGGCGTCCGCCAGAACAGCGCGTAGGAACCGGATGTTGTTGGTGACGCCACGGATCCGGAACTCGGCCAGCGCGCGCGATGAGCGGCGGACGGCCTGCTCGAAGTCGTGACCGCGGCACGTGAGCTTCACGAGCATCGAGTCGAAGTGGCCGGTAACGGTGTTGCCGGCCATGCCCGTCGCTCCGTCGAGGCGGACGCCCGCGCCGCCCGGCGAGCGGTACGCGAGGATGCGGCCGGTGTCCGGCAGGAAGCCGTTCGTCGGGTCCTCCGTGGTGATGCGCGTCTGCACCGCGAAGCCGTTCGTCCTCACCTCGTCCTGACGGATGCCGATGTCCGCGAGGCTCTCCCCCGCCGCGATCCGCATCTGCGCGCTGACGATGTCGATCGAGGTGACCTCCTCGGTCACCGTGTGCTCGACCTGGATGCGCGGGTTCATCTCGATGAAGACGTGCTGGCCCGCGCGTTCGCCCTCGGTGGCGACCAGGAACTCGACGGTGCCGGCGTTGCGGTAGCCGATCGACTCCGCGAACTTGACGGCATCGCGGCACAGCGCGTCACGAATCTCGGGGTCGAGCGCGGGCGCTGGAGCGATCTCGATCACCTTCTGGTGCCGACGCTGGACGGAGCAGTCCCGCTCGTACAGGTGGACCGTCTCACCCGTGGCATCGGCGAGGATCTGCACTTCGATGTGACGCGGTCCGAGCACCGCCTGCTCGAGGAACACGGTGGGGTCGCCGAACGCGTTGTTGGCCTCGCGCATGGCCGCTGCGAGTGCATCCGGGAGCTCCTCGCGCCGCTCGACGCGGCGCATGCCGCGCCCCCCTCCCCCGGCGACCGCCTTGACGAACACAGGAAAGCCGATGCGCTCGGCAGCCTCGATGAGGGTGTCGGGGTCTTTCGAGGGCTCGGACGAGTCCAGCACCGGCACGCCCGCCTCACGGGCGGCCTTCAACGCGGCCACCTTGTCGCCGGCCTTCGCGAGCACGTCGGCCGGCGGGCCGATGAAGGTGATCCCTTCCTCCGCGCAGCGCCGGGCGAGGTCGACATTCTCGGACAGGAAGCCGTATCCGGGGTAGATCGCATCCGCTCCGGAGAGCTTCGCCACGCGGATCATCTCGTCGATGTCCAGGTACGCCTTGACGGGGTGTCCCTGCTCGCCGATCTCGTAGGCCTCATCGGCCTTCACGCGGTGCTCGGACATCCTGTCCTCGTGCGGGAAGACCGCGACGTGCCTCGCGCCCAACTCGTACGCGGCACGGAAGGCACGGACGGCGATCTCGGCGCGGTTCGCGACCAGCACTTTGGCGAACATTGACTCCCTTTCGACGTTCGCCTCAGTGTGCCAGGTGCGCCCCGCTACGTCAGTACACGGCGCGGGCGAAGATGCTGGATTCTTGCCGAATCGCGCAGATCAGCTCGCGGTCGAGCGCTTGGCCCGACGTGCGGCGAGCTCATCGACGTCCGACGTGCGCTCGGCACCATCGCCGCGATCGGCGGGCAGCTCTGACAGCGAACCCTCGAGTTCGCGCCACACCTTGCCCAGCGCGATGCCGAAGACCCCCTGCCCTCCCTGGACCAGGTCGATGACCTCATCGTCGGAGGTGCACTCGTACACGGACGCACCGTCGGACATCAGGGTGATGCGCGACAGGTCGTCGACGCCGCGTTCGCGCAGATTGCCGACCGCGGTGCGGATCTGCTGCAGCGAGACCCCGGAGTCCAGCAGGCGCTTCACGACGCGCAGCACGAGGATGTCGTGGAAGCCGTACAGGCGCTGCGTTCCCGAGCCGGTGGCAGACTTGACGCTCGGCTCCACGAGCCCTGTGCGCGCCCAGTAGTCCAGCTGGCGGTACGTGATGCCCGCCGCCTTGCACGCGGTCGGACCGCGGTAGCCGGCGTTCTCGTCGAGGTGCGTGAGTCCGTCGTCGAAGAGGATGCCCTGGTCGACCGCCGGGGCCACGTCGTGACCGCCCTGCTCAGCCATGGGATCTCCCTCGTCTCGTCCTGCACCACCCACGGTAGGGCGGTGCACCAGCCAGGTCAACGACCGACGCCGGTGTGCCGACGCGCGTGTCGCCGTCCCTGGGTCTATCGGCCGATTCTGTCGTGCACACAAGCGCTGAACAGCGCGACCGCGGCATCGGCGCGGGCCCGCTCGAGCGTGTCGGCAGTCGCGTCGTCACCACGGGCCCGGCGCGGGCGCGCAGCGTCCGTGGCCAGCTCGGCCTCACGACGCGCGGCCCGGGCAAGCGTCGCCAGCGACCGGGGATCGCCACCGGAGCCCAGGTAGGCGGCTCCCGCGATGACGAGGGGCACGGCCTCAGGGCCATAGCGCCCCGGTCCCGTCTGTTCGATCAGCCCTGCGGCCGCCAACTGCTCCACGATGTCGACGTCGACCGTCGCGGCGTGAGCGAGCGCGATCGGTGTGAGCGTCGAGGCCGACTCCCCGACCGCTCGCGGTCCCACCGGATGGTGGACGCGGCCGGCATCGAGGTCTCCGAGCTGCTCGGCGATCGCGCTCAGCGGCAGGTATTCGTCCCGCTGGCGCGTGAGAACGAAGCGCAGGCGCTCGACGTCTGCGGCTGAGTACTGGCGGTAGCCGGCGCCGGACCGATGCGGCGTGACCAAGCCATTCGAGTCGAGGAAGCGGAGCTTCGACGAGCTCAGCGCAGGAAACTCGTGCGATAGCTGCTCGAGGACGTCGCTGACGCGCAGTTCGGGATCGTGGGACAGCTGGTGGGGCCAGGTTCCTTCGCGCGCGCCGGCGCCTTCCTGCTCAGGTGTCGGCGCGACTGCCTTGAGCGCGACCATCGATTCAGCCGGTGACGCCCGGGTAGAAGGTCATGCGGTACTTCCCGATCTGCACCTCGTCGCCGTCGTGCAACTCGGCTTCCGTCACGCTCTCGCGATTGACGTAGGTGCCGTTCAACGAACCGGCGTCGACCACACGGAACGTGGTGCCGTCGCGCACGAATCGCGCGTGCTCGCGGCTGACGGTGACGTCATCGAGGAAGATGTCACCGGAGACCGAACGGCCGGCCGTGGTGACGTCGACGTCGAGAAGGAACCGCGCGCCCTGGTTGGGTCCGTGGTGCACGATCAGGAGGGCGCAGGTCGAGTCGAGGGCGTCCACCGCCGTCTGGTCCTGCGATGACATGCGGTGCGGCGCATGCTCGTCGGGCACGATCTGTGCGTCGAGTGACATCGTGCGCTCCACGGGGCTCTCATCGAACGTCATGGCTCCTCCTTCCGTGAGACGATCCGGTCTCATCATCCTAGGCGTTCGTCCGGCGTCGCGACAGACGCGCCGCCGTCATGCGAGTCGGTCTCTGGAGCGAGGATCTGCGCGCGGATCACGCGCACGTAGCCAAGCCCGGACACCCAGTACAGCGCGGACGCGACGCACGCGAGCACGATGGCCGCCAGGTGGATCCCGTCCCACCTGTCGTACGCGAGGAAGGCCAGCGGAAGCGCCACGTACAGCGCCGCAGTGGCGGCCTTGCCCACGAACGTCACGTGCGGCGGCTGGATCCCGCGCGAGCGCCCGATGAGCAACGCGATGGCCACCAGCAGGTCACGGGCCATCAGGATGACGAGCAGCCACCACGGGATGATGCCGCGCACCGCGAGGCCCACGACCACGACGACCGTGAGCAGCCTGTCCGCCGCAGGGTCCAGGATGCGGCCCACCTGGGTGACCTGGTTCCACCGTCGCGCGAGGTAGCCGTCGAGGAAATCGCTGACGCCCGCGAGAGCGAGCGCCACGATGGCCCAGGCGTCCTGCTCGGCGACCAGGAGCGCGCCGAACACGCCGATGAGCGCGATCCGCGCGAGCGAGATCGCGTTGGGCACCGTCCACAGGGCTGTCGACACGGTCGAAGGCACGTCGCTCCGCTTCGCACCAGCCGTGTCACCCACGGTCGGTGAGTCTACTCGGCGTCGTCCTTCGCTGCTACGACCTTGTCCACGGTCTCAGCGGCGATGCGTGTGGCCTCGTCCTCAGAGGCACCGCGCGCGAGTTCCTTCGCCTTGATCTGCTCGAAGCGGTACCGACGAGTGTCGACGGCGTGCTGGTCGTTCATGGCGTGCTCCCTTCGTGCGAGTTCGCAATGCGTCCGCATCAGGCAGTCCGATCCGGACACCTCCAGACTATGACGCCACGAGCGCGACTGCAGGACGCCACACGGCCGTCTTCTAGGGTGGGCGCATGATCATCGCGAGCCGCGGCCACACGCCCTCCATCCACGACAGCGCCTACGTCGCGCCCTCCGCCGTCGTGTGCGGCGACGTCACCATCGGAGCGGACTGCCGGATCCTGCACGGCGCGGTCGTGACAGCGGAAGGTGGCCCGGTCAGCATCGGCGAGAAGGTCGTGATCATGGAGAACGCCGTGGTCAAGGGGCGTCGGCGCCACCCGACGTCGATTGGCGACCACGTCCTCGTGGGTCCCCACGCCCACATCAACGGATCGACCATCGAGAACGAGTGCTTCATCGCCACCGGAGCCTCCCTGTTCCCGGGTTCGCTCGCGCGTCAGGGCTGCGAGGTGCGCGTCAACGCCGTGGTCCAGGTCAACACCGCGCTCGCCCCGCGCTCAGTGGTGCCGATCGGCTGGGTCGCGGTGGGCGATCCCGCCCAGCTTGCCTCCGCGCATGAGCACGAGGAGGTGTGGCGCGTGCAGCAGGGCCTGGACTTCCCCGGCACGGTGTACGGAGCCACCCGCACGAGCTCGATGGTCGAGATCATGGAGGGTCAGTCCGAGTTCTACGGCGCCCACGCCGACGACACCGTCATGGAGGACTGACGCGCCGGGCTACTCCACGACGTAGGTGTCGTACGTCTCGATCAGCGTCCTGACGCGCTCGAGTGCGTCCTCATCCAGGCCGGCGTCTCCCGAGACCTCATGCAGGGCGTCGACGGCGAGATTGCCGTACTTGTGACCGGCGTCCTCGGGAACCGCCGTGCTGAGGATCAGATCGATCACGCCCTGGAATGCGGTGACCACGGGGATCCACACCATGTCCTCCGAGATCTCGGGAGACCGCTCACCTTCCTTCATCCACTCGGGCTCGGACCAGACGACGCTGGGGCCGATCCAGACGATCGGATCGGTTCCGTGCTGCAGGAACGCGATCTTGGTGTCGTCCCATTCGCCGCCCAAGGCCGCGAGCTCGCCTTGCTGCGCGGCCCATCGCACGTGCTGCCCGTCGTCGAGGACCGGAAGGCTGTACGGACTGCCCGGGTCGCGAGCGTCCTCGAAGGCGCTCCACACGGGAGTGAAGCTGGGGGTTCCGGCGAGCACGGCGCCCTCGGTCGATGCCATCAAGTCGCTTCCGTCCTCGTATGCGGACTGGATCCCGAAGGACCCGAGGCTGAGCCCGTACACGATCAGCTGCGGGCGATCGGTTGCCGGAAGCTCGTTCCACCACTGCGTCACGGCCTCGACGAGCGCAGTGGTCCCGTCCTGCGAGAGGTCGGGCGTCAGGAGAGCAGAGACCGGACTTCCCGTCGCTCCGTACTGCTGCGCGACGATCGCCGTGTCGCCGGCGTGCAGGTACTCGAAACCGTCGATCGCAGCGGGGTCGAGCCACCCCGACCCGGTGGTGCCGGCGATCATGAGCACGGACCGCTCCGCGGCGCCGGTGCGCTCGAGCTCCGCGACCGCGAGCTGCGCACGCTCCTCGAACGAGCCCGGAACGTCGATCCCCACGTACACGCGAATGGGATCGACGGCCTCCACTCCGGTCACGGCCGTGATCTGAGCCGCCGAGGGCCCGCCACCCACGATCTTCGCGCCCGCCTGTCCCACCTGGTCCCAGGCGATGAGGCTGTCCTCGCCGCCGGACTTGAGTGGACTCGAGGGCTGCGGGTACTCCGGGTCGTAGGCGCGGTTGCTCTGGACCGAGACCGCCGTCAGCAGCAGCGACAGCATGGAGAGCGCGGCCGATGCGACGACGAGCATGGCGACGAAGGTTGCAGCGCCGTCGAGGACGCGCACGCGACGCCGCGACCGATCGCCAGGAATCCACCGCAGCGCGAGCCGGTGCAGCGCACGCCACCCGCGCGCGACGCCGCGTCCGATGCTGAACGCCAGCGTGGCTCCCACCGCGTAGAAGAGCGCACCGACGAGCCAGTCGAAGCCTGACGTGGGGGCCTCGCCGACGGCCTCTCGCACGGAGTTCTGCCACCCGACGGCCAGCGGCATCAGGGCCATCACCGCCGCCAGCGCCACCAGGGCTACCAGCCACCACGGCGCATCGGCCGAACGACGGAGGCGGCCACGGGACACCGTGACAGCGAGGCGCCACAAGCCCACTCCCGCTCCGTACCCCACCGCGAAGGCGAGTCCGCAGACGAATCCCTGCGCCCAGTTGGGCCGCGGAAGGAGCGAGGGCGTGAGGGCCACGATGATCGCCAGCACTCCGACGACAGCGCCGGCGAGGTCGAGTTCGTGCCGCGCCCGGGGCAACCGGTCCAGCAGGGGCAGGTTCATGGCGCCTCCTCCGGCGGGACCACCCCGCTCCGGGCACCACAGTAGAGGTCCTTCCGCGCCGGCTCGTGGAGAGCGGGCGGCGACCTCGCGCGGTGTCGGCGCGCCTAGGGGCGTCCGGAGGCGACCAAGGACTGGGCGACGCGTGAGGCGGGTTCGAATGGGGTGCCGTAGCGGTGGGCGGTGATCGAGATCGCCTGCTCGCGCACGAACGGCAGCAGCTCGTGCTCCGCGGAGCCCGTCACCGCGCCGTCGAAGACAGCGAGGTCAGCACTCCCCCGCCACGCGTCGTCGACAGTGCCGACCCAGCGGACGCGGCCTGCGGTCTCGGCTCGGGCCCGAGCCACGGCGCTGTCGTCGTCCTCCACCACCACTCGCGCTCCCGCAGCCCGCAGCGCGCGCTTGAGCGGGGCCGGGATCTCGCGGGCGCTCGAGATCGTCCCGGTGCCACCCGCGACCTGCCGTGCCGCGCATACGCGGGCCAGCGCTTCCGCGTCGCCGCCGTCCCAGCGCACCATGACCGGCGCGGGGACGTACCGCTGCACGTTGCGCTCGGCCGCCAGCCCCGTCGGGTCGTGGCCCACGCTGAAACGGTCGCGCCACGCCACGGCATCGCGCTCCGCCGCTGCGCGCACCCAGTCCGCGCGGACGGCGCTGACGATCTCCTCGACGGCATCGCCAAGCGGTGCGCCCGTGCTCGGAACCTCCTCGATCCGCTCCCAGTCGCACAGCGTCGCGACGTAGTGCGGTCCCCCGGCCTTCGCCGTCGCGCCCACGACCGATCGCTTCCAGCCCCCGAAGGGCTGGCGCTGGACGATCGCGCCGGTCATGCCGCGGTTCACGTACAGGTTGCCGGCCTCGATCCCGTCGATCCAGGCCCGCACCTCAGCCTCATCGAGGGTGTGAATGCCTGACGTGAGCCCATAGTCGACCTGATTGATGAGCGCGATGGCGTGATCGAGGTCGCGGGCGCGCATGACTCCCAGCACGGGACCGAAGCACTCGACCTCGTGCATGAACGACCCAGGCTGAACCCATCCGCGCACCGCCGGGGTCCACAGCGCGTCGCCGAGTCGTTCGGGCTCGACCCACCAGGTCTCGCCCGGCTCCAGTTCCGTCAGCCCGCGAAGGAGCTTGTCCTGGGGCTCCGCGATGACGGGGCCCATCTGCGAACCCGGCTCCCACGGCCGTCCCACGCGCAGCGACCGAACCGCATCGAGCAGTTGCCTGACGAAGCGCGGTGAATCGGCGACAGAACCCACCAGGATCGCGAGCGACGCTGCAGAGCACTTCTGTCCCGCGTGGCCGAAGGCGGATGCGGCGAGGTCCTTGGCGGCGAGGTCGAGGTCGGCGCTGGGGGTCACGATCATCGCGTTCTTGCCCGACGTCTCCGCCGAGAGCCGCAGCTCGGGACGGAAGCCCAGGAACATCTCGGCCGTCTCGAACGCCCCTGTGAGGATCACCTGATCGATGCGGGGGTCGCTGATCAGCTGCCGGCCGTAGGTGCGCGTGCTGATCGACAGCAGCGTGAGGACATCGCGCGGCACCCCCGCCTCCCACATGATCTCGGCGAGCACCGCGCCACACCTGGCCGACTCCCCTGCCGGCTTCAGGATGACCGCGGACCCCGCTGCCAGTGCCGCGAGCGTCGAGCCCGCAGGGATCGCCACCGGGAAGTTCCACGGCGGGATCACCGCGGTGAGCGGTCGAGGACGCGCCAGCGCGCCCTCGACGCTGGACAGTGCACGCGCGGAGTGTGCGTAGTAGCGCGCGAAGTCGATCGCCTCGGACACCTCCGGATCCGCCTGATCGATCGTCTTCCCCGCCTCGGCCGCCATCACCTCGATCAGGTCCGCGCGGCGAGCCTCGAGCCGCTCGGCCACCCGCTCGAGCACCGCGGCCCGCTCGCGCGGCGGGACGGCTCCCCACCCGAGCCCTGCCGCGTGGGCAGAGCCGAGCACGCCGTCGAGCGCATCGGCGCTGTCGACGCGTGCCTGTGCCAATGCGCGGAGCCCCAGGGTCGATGACGAGGCCCGACCCAGGATCGCTGTGCCCCAGTCGCGCGTGGATCGCCTCGCCGGGTCGGAATCCGCGGCGTTGCGGAAGCCCGTCGAGGGCTCATGTGCCTCGGGGTGGTCCCGGTGGCTGTCCGTGGAGGCAGGACGGGACGCGAGCTCGAGCGCGTCGCGAAAGGCTCCCTCCTCGCGCGCGAAGTCCTCCTCCGACGAGGCGATCGTCGTGAGCCGGGAGAGGAAGTTCTGCGGGTTCGCGACCTCTTCGAGCCGGCGCACCAGATACGCGAGAGCGACATCGAAGTCGCGCGGGTCCACCACGGGCGTGTAGAGGCGCAGGCGGCCCACGTCAGCGCTGACCGCGCTGGCGACATGCTCGCCCATGCCGAGGAGCATCTCGAAGTGCACGTCCTCCTCGACTGCGCGCGCACACGCGAGCTGCCACGCGTGCGCGATGTCGAACAGGTTGTGGCCGGCGATGCCAACCTTGAGCGAGCGCGTCCTGTTGGGCACCAGCGCCTCGTCGAGCACGCGCTTGTACTGGGCGTCCGACTCGGCCTTCGAGTGCCACGTCGCGAGCGGCCAGTCCCGGAGCTCGGCCTCGACGCGCTCCATGGACAGGTTCGCGCCCTTGACCACGCGCACGCGCAGCGGTGCGCCGCCGGCATCGACGCGGTCCGCTGCGAGCCGCTGGATCTGCGCCAGGGCACGCGACGACTCGGGCAGGTAGGTCTGGAGCACGATGCCCGCGCCCAGGCTGCTCAGGTCGGGGCGGCGCATCAGCGCCTCGAACACCGCGATGGTCAGATCGAGGTCGCGGTACTCCTCCATGTCGAGGTTGATGAAGACGCCCCCGTGATCGCGGGCGTCCTCGTACAGGGGCGCCAGTGTCGCGACGATCTCCTCGACCGCGCCGTCGAAGTCCCACGGGGAGTGCGGCGCGACCGCGGCCGAGACCTTGATCGAGACGTAGTCGACCTCGGGATGCGTGATCAGGGCACGGGTGGACTCGACGCGCCGGCGAGCCTCGTCGCCGCCGAGAACCGCTTCGCCCAGCAGGTTGACGTTGAGGTCGACGCCGGTGGCGCGCAGATGCCTGAGGGCCTTCGCGAGCCTCCGGGGCCGCGCATCGACCACGAGGTGGTTCACCATCGCCCGGATCACGCGTCGCGCCACGGTGACCGTGAAGCGCGGTGCGAGGCGTGCACCGAGGCCTCCCAACTGCGCGAGGCGCGCGAGGGTGGCCGGGAGATGGTCGGGAGCCGCCTGAGCGGCCCGTCGGAGTTCGTGAGCGGCGACGTGCGCATCCTCGGGCCGCACCACCCCGTCCACGACTTCGGTCAAGTACCGCAGGCCCCCGGGGCGCGTGAGCACATGCGCCATGAGGCGCGCGCCCGAGCTGGGCCTGACGGAGGATGACTGCTGGAGCCATGTGCGGACCTGAGACACGGCGCGGTCGGCGGAAGGGGCCGTGCGCTCGTCAACGGCATGCGGGGACATGCGGCCAGTGTGCGGCGCACCGTGAATTCATGTCCATTTCCGATAACTGGGGCTTACCATGTAGGTCTGCTTAACTATTGGCATGCTCGACCTCCACCGTCTTCGCACCTTGAGGGAGTTCGCGCTGCGCGGCACCGTGACCGAGGTCGCCGCGGTCCTGGGCTACTCGCCCTCGGCCGTGTCCCAGCAGCTCGGCGCGCTCGAGCGTGAGGCCGGCGCGGTGCTCGTGCGCCGATCAGGACGGCGGCTGCTGCTCACGCCTGCCGGTCAGCAGCTCGCTGACGCGGCGGGCCGAATCCTCGGTCTCGTCGAGGAGGCGGAGACCGGGCTTCGATCGGCCCAGCACGATCCCGGTGGCACCGTGCGCCTCGCGGTCTTCCAGTCCGCGGCGCTCGCCCTCTTGCCGACCGCGCTCCCACAGCTCTCGGCATCGGCGCCCCGGCTTCGCGTCGAGGTCACGCAGAGCGAACCGGCGCAAGCGCTCGAGGACACCTGGTCGCGAGACTTCGACCTCGTGGTCGCGGAGGAGTACCCGTACCACTCGGCGCCCCACTACGACGGCCTCACGCGCGTCACTCTGGTCCGCGACCCCATCGCGTTGGCGACGCCGAGCGGGTCCGCAGCGACGGTCGTGGGCCATCGCGACAGTGCGTGGGTCATGGAGCCGCCGGGGACGGCGTCACGCCACTTCGCGGAGCAGCTGTGCCGGGTCGCGGGCTTCGAGCCTGACGTGCGCTACGAGACTGCGGACCTGCAGGCCCACCTCGCGCTGGTCGAGGCGGGTCTGGCGGTGGCGCTCATTCCCGGACTGATGTGGCCGTCGGCCCCCGGCGGGATCGCCCGGGTCGAGCTCGATGCGACCATGAGCCGCACCGTATTCGCGGCGTTTCGCGACACGTCGAGCCAGGATCCGGCGATACGCGCGACCCTGGCGGCGCTCACGATGGCGGCGCTGGAGGTGGCCGCCGGCTGAGGTCCTCTGGCGGCCCGAGCCTCTCGACCAGCAGCGTCGCGCCCGCGACGGCGGCAGGCATGAACGCGACAGCTCCCAGAGGAATCAGGAAGGCGAGGAAGCACGCGGCGCCGAAGCCCACCGCTCGAGAGCGATGACGGCCGAGCAGGGCACGCCTGGCGCGCAGGGCGACCACGCCGCGACGCCCCAGTGGTGACGTCGTGAGCTCGAGAGCCAGGAACCAGCCGCCGAATCCCACACCGGCGACGAACGCCGCGACGCCCCCGACGACCGGGATCAGGCCGAGGAGGAACAGGGCGGCGGACAGCGGCACTGTCAGGGCAGCGAGGCGCAGCGCCTCTCCTGTTTCACGCAGGAACGATCGCCATCCGCTCTCCTCCGGATCGGCGCCGGTGAACCCCCGCTCCGCGTCGACCTCGCGGGAGAGCGCTTCGAAGAACGGCTGGCCCACCAGGAGCGTCACCGCAGTGAACGCGTAGATCCCGACCAGTGCCGAGGCGCCGAGGATGGCGAGCGCCGCCACCACCTGCACGGCGGTGGCCAGCCAGCCATCGCCGGCGGTCAGGGCCCCGGCGATGCCCGCGCTCCACGACTCGAGCTGGACCAGGACGACGACCGCGGCGGCCGCGAAGACCGCAGCCGTGATTACCCCGGGCACCAGACCGATCGCCATGAGGCGCGGTCGCCGTCCCCACACCCGCAGCCCTGCGAGCGCAGCACGGAGGCCGAGCAGGAACTCAGGCACCAAGCCCGCCTTCGGGGACACGCGCGCGGTCGGCATACGCGCATGCTAGCCGTGTGCAGTGGGAGGCTGAGCCCCGTCTATCCTGGCCTGACCCCCGCACCCGACACCTGGAGGAACGACGGGCCGTGACCGACCTCATCCTCACTGGCGCTCGCCTCATCGATCGCGATGGCACGGTGGACATCTCGATCGACGGCGGCATCATCACGGGCATCGGCGCCTCTGACCGGCGGGCGGACCAGGTGCTCCCGCTCGATGGGCGTTGGGCCATCTCGGGGCTCTGGGACCACCACGTCCACTTCACGCAGTGGGCCATCGTGCGCCGCAGGCTCGACCTCTCGGGCGCGCGCTCCGCCGCAGCCGCGGCTCACATCATTGCCGCGCGCATGCTCGCCGAAATGGAGATGAGCGAGCCGCTCATCGGGTACGGCTACCGCGACGCCATGTGGGACGACGAAGCGAACGCGGCTGTGCTGGATGCGGTGGCGCCGCACCGCCCGGTCGTGGTGCTCTCCGGCGACATGCATGCGTGCTGGGTCAACACGGCTGCGCGGGACCGCTATGGCCTGCCGGACGCCGGGGTGCTGCGCGAGGACGACGCCTTCGCCCTGCAGATGCGGCTCGAGAAGGCAGCGCCTGGCGACGAGGATCTCGCCATCACCGACGCCGCGATCGCTGCCGCCAAGCGCGGGATCACCGGGATCGTCGACCTCGAGATGGCGCGCAATCTCGAGGGTTGGACCGAGCGAATGACGCGGGGACTCCATGCGCTGCGGGTGCACTCGGGGTTCTATCCGGCGGAGCTCGATGAGCGCATCGACGCGGGTTGGAGGACCGGCGACACCGTCCCGGGCACACGGGGGCTGCTGACGATCGGCCCCCTCAAGATCATCACCGACGGCTCGCTGAACACCCGGACGGCCTACTGCCACGAGCTGTACCCCGGGCGCGACACGCGCGGGGTCCTCACTGTGGCGCCGGAGCTGTGCGAGACCCTCCTCGAACGCGCCGTCGCCCACGGCTACGCGACCGCCGTGCACGCGATCGGCGACGCGGCGGTCACGCACGCTCTCGACGCATACGAGCGCACGGGCGCGACCGGCACCATCGAGCACGCGCAGTTGGTCGCCGACGAGGACCTGTCGCGGTTCGGTGCGCTCGGCGTGGTCGCCTCAGTTCAGCCGGAGCACCTCTGGGATGACCGCGACGCCACTGAACGTATCTGGCCGGACCGCGCGGAACGCGCCTTCCCGTTCGGCGCGCTCCGCGACGCAGGCGCGCGCATCGTGCTGGGCTCCGATGCCCCCGTCGCTCCCCTGGACCCGTGGCGCGGCATCGCCGCCGCAGTGCACCGTTCGGGAGACGAGCGCGAGCCCTGGCACGCCCGGCACTCCCTCACCCGCCAGGAAGCGCTCACCGGAGCAGCCGGCATGCGCAGCCTGCGCGTCGGCGCGCCTGCGGACATCGCTGTTCTCGATGCGGATCCGCTGACGTGCGAGATCGATGCGCTTCAGCGCATGCCGGTCGTGGCAACGATCACGGCTGGCGCGTTCACGCACCGCCAGATCTGACGGTGGCGCTCACTGCGACTCAGTGAGGCCACTGCCTACGCCAGGGTCGCCGCCCCGAGCGTGATGTCGACTCCTGCGAGCGCCTGCGAGATGGGACACCCGTCTTTCGCCGCGGTCGCGATGGACTCGAACTCGTCCTGGTCGATGCCGGGCACTGTGCCCACGACCGAGATGATCGATGCGGTGACGCCCTCGCCGGGCTGGAAGCCCACCTCGACCGACACCTGGAGCTCCTCGGGCTCGTAGCCGGCGCCACCGAGCTCGTGCGAGAACGCCATGGCGAAACAGGACGCGTGGGCGGCAGCGAGCAGCTCCTCGGGAGTGGTCGTGGAAGACGAGCCTTCTGACCTGGCCTTCCAGTCGACGCTCAGCGTCGCGGTGCCGGTGCCGAAGGATGTGGTGCCGGCGCCTGCGGCGAGCGAACCTCGCCACAGGGTGCTGGCGGTGCTGGTGACGGCCATGTCTGGTTCCCTTCTCGTCGGGGACGGTACGAGCCGTGTCTCCGTGGCCCTCGCCCAGTCAAGCACGCTCGGGTGCAGGGCGCTCGGGATGGAACGGCAATACTGGTGCCCATGACGTCGCTCCAGTCCGTGCACTCCGCGAGCCCGCCGCCGCCTGCCGAGGCCGGTGCTCCCCTCATGATTCTGCTGCACGGATACGGTTCTCACGAGCGCGACCTCCCGGGCCTGGCGCCGTACCTGCCACCTCTGCCCTGGGCCTCGGTCCGTGCTCCGCTGGCCATGCCCGGCGGTGGAGCCGCATGGTTCCCGCTCGCGCTGCCCGAGGAGCCCGATCCCCAGGACATCGAGGCGGCGACTGTGGGGCTGTGGGACTGGATCGACGACAACGTCCCGTCCACGCATCCCTTGGTACCCGTGGGATTCTCGCAGGGCGGGTTGATGGCGCTGCAGTTGCTGCGCACGCGACCCGAACGCGTTGCGGCCACCGTGGTGCTGGCCGGGTTCGTGCCCACCGGGCCTCAGCCCGCCGATGCGCGCCTCGCCGAGCGCCGGCCTCCCGTGTTCTGGGGACGCGGAGACGCCGACGGCGTGATCTGGCCCGCTGCCATCGCCCGGACGCAGGCGCTCCTGCCGACGATCGCGGATCTCACGGAGCGGACCTACTCGGGTCTGGGCCACGGGGTCGACGAGAGGATGCTCGGCGACGTGCGTGCGTTCCTCGACGCTCACGTCGACAGTGGCGGCTAGTCTCCGGAGCCGAGATCGTCCAGCAGGGCCCACAGCCTTCCTGACGGCCAGGTCCGCGCGCCCGCACCGGTGACCCGTGCGGCGAGCAGGCGATCGCTCGTCACGACAGTGACGTGCTCTCCGTGCTCGACGGAGGACTCGACGCGCAGCACGAGCGTCGCGTCGCCCTCCCCGGGGGCCTCCGTCACGTCGATAACGGCCGGCATCGCGGCGCCGCGAGCCCCGCCTTCGATGATCGCCTCGATCGCGGGGAACCATCGCTCCCCAGGAAGCGCGAGGTCGCTCGCGGCCGAACCGAGGCGGTGAAGTCGCCCGAGGCGGTCGCCGAGCCGTGTGCTGGCCGCTCTGCGGTCCTTCCACCACCCGTCGGGGCGTGAGCCCACGACGTTCGCCATGTCGACGATCATGCGCGGACGTACCTCGAGCATCGTCACGAGCTGTGGCCACGCGGCATGGAACGCGGGGTGGAGCGGCAGCTCGCCGACCTTCTCGACGGGGACCCAGCGCAGTTCGAGGCTCTCCGCGTCGGCTGGCGCGGGAGTGAAGCTCTGGGCGGCACGCGCGATGACTGTCGTATAGCGCCACACGCTGCGATCATCGACCACGGTGGCCACCGCGCGGATCGCGCCGCTCGGCACGCTCGCCTCCTCTGCGGCCTCGCGGAACGCTCCGTCGATGGCGCTCTCTCCCTCGTGCAGGGCTCCGCCGGGGATGCCCCAGGTGCCGCCGTGATGGCTCCACAGGGCGCGATGCTGCAGCAGCACTCCCCTGTGCGGATCGTGAACCATTAGGCCGGCAGCGCCGAATCGCCCCCAGTAGCGTTCACCATCGGGCCCCTCCACCCATGCGTCCCCAGGGTCGCGGTCGCGGCGCAACCGCGGGGGGACTCGACTCGCCGGGTCGTGGGGACTCATGAGCACTACCCTGGCATACCTGGGAATTCGTTCATCCATAGGGAATGCGTCACATCTTTGCCGAAGTTCCACCACACTTCCGTCAAGGTGCAGTAAAGTCGCCGTGTGCGCACCGGAGCTCACATCATCGTCGGGCGACTGACGGCAGCGGCCGTCATCGTCGCCGCTCTCGGCGTGCAAGCGTGGGCCGACCTCACCTATGGGACCTTCACCTGGGGCCAGCTCCCGGGCTACTTCACTCCTCTGGCCGCGATCTGCGCGGTCGTGGCGCTCGTTGCGGCCGCTGCGACTGGCGGCAACGAGCCGCGCTGGGTCGCGCTCCTCCGGGTCAACTCCGCGACCTACGGAGTGGTCACGGGGGTCGTGTACTGGTCGCTCCTGGCCGGGGTCGCAACTCCGGTATTCCCCTGGGCCAACCTTGTCCTGCATGGGGGCTCCGGCGCGATTCTCGTCGTCGATTGGCTGCTCGTAGGTCGCAGGCGCGTGCTCCCAGTCCGGACGTGGTGGACCGTACTGGCCATACCGGCGATCTGGCTGGCCTACTTGATGGCGCGCGCGTTCGTGGACGGCTGGGTCCCCTATCCCTTCCTGGATCCGGCGCAGGGACTCGGCGTCGTCGCCACCAGTGTCCTCGCGATCGCGGTCGTGGGCCTGGGGGTCGCGGCCGTGCTGCATGTCGCCTGCCTCCTGCGGACCGAACACCCGTCCGCGGGCGTGACCGACTCCACGCCGACGGGCCGCGTGTGACGTTTCTCTCACTCTGATCAGGAACCCCCACGGGGGATCGGGCGTTGTGGGCATGTCGCATCGCAGCGGCTCGTCCCGCACCGACCTGCGGACGACGGCCCTCACAGGGTCGCCACCCGGCGTGGAGACCCGGGCAGCTGCTGCGGGTCGCCACGGACCGAGTCCTGAGCAGCCACCGCATCGCGGAGGTCCGATGCCGCGTCTCTCTCGTCCTGAGTGGCTGACGCACGTCCTTGTCGCCCACCCCCTTCACTTATGTCGATCCTGCACCACCCCTGGCGATCGATCGCGGCCTCCGTCGCGCTCGGCGCATTCTCCGTTGGCCTCTTCGCTTCGTTCGGCGCCGCCGCTATCGACAAGCATGTGGCGGTGTCCGAGGTCCGCGAGGCCGCCGCCGAAGTCGAGAGTCGTCGCTCAGCCCTCGCCGTCTCCGTCCGGGGCGCCCAGCAGGTCTCCCGCCAGGCGGCCAGCCTGGCGCACGATGACGTGTCCGAGGCATCCGAGGCCCTGGACGCGGCGCTCGACAACGCCGCCGCGATCGCTCAGGCGGCCGAGCAGACCGTCAGCAGCGCGGTGACCGTCGACGACGCCGAGCAGATCGCGGCGCTCATCGAGGAGCATGCAGCTGCGGCGCCCGGTTCCGCAGCCGCCGACCCCTCCACGGACGTCGACGACGTTGCGGACGCCCAGGTCGAAACGACGCCGAGCGCGGAGCCCTCCGCGACCACCAACCCCGCAGAGTCCAGCCCCGCCCCGTCCGAGGCCAGCGACGAGACGACCACGGTCACCGCACCGGTCGACAGCGAGACCAGCGTGGACGTGTCCAAGGTGCTCGACGGTGAGATCGACAGCCCGGCGGAGGCCCGTGCGGCCGCAGAGCACCTTCAGCGAGCCCAGGTCGCTCTCGACAACGCTCTCGCGGCCGTCGAGCGGGAGGCCGAGGCGCTCGCCGCCGCGGCCGAAGCCGCGCAGCTGACCGAGGACATCGCATCCCTCGAGGACGCGGTTCCCGCGCTGCAGAACGAGATCGACGACGCGAAGGAGCTCGTCGCGGCGGTCGACACGAACGTCGAGGACAAGACCGCCATCACGTCCACTGAGACGGCGATCGCGGACGCGCTCGACGCGGTCGACACCGTCGCCGACATCGACCAGGAGGCTGCAGCGGCAGTGGCCGAGGCCGTCGCGCTCGTGGCCGCGAACCGCGCGGACCTGAGTGAGGCTCTCGGGGCTCTCCAGGACACGCACGAGGCCTGGGTGGAGACCGAGAACGCGGCGAGGACCGCGAAGAACGAGAAGCTCATCGCCAAGAACAAGCAGGCCGTCGCGGAGGCCCGCGCGGAGCACACCGCCGCGAACCGCGCCGCCGTCGCGGCGCACTCCAACGGATGGAGCGGGCAGCCCTCAGGAGTCTCGGGGTCGAACGGTCGGCTCTCGGCCGGGAGCTTGTGCTCACTGTCCTTTGCCGCGGGACACTCCCTGCAGTGCGACGCCGCGAGCGCTCTCGAGGAGGCAGACGAGGCCTACTTCGCCGAGACCGGCAAGCACCTGTCGCTCACCGACTCCTACCGCTCATACGCGCTGCAGGTGACCACCCGAGCCCGTAAGCCCGGCACCGCGGCGATCCCCGGCACCTCGAACCACGGCTGGGGCATGGCCGTCGACCTCGACTACGCATCGGCGACGTGGCTGGCCGAGAACGGCGCCGACTACGGCTGGGTGCACCCCGTCTGGGCCCGCCCGGGCGGGTCGCGCCCCGAGTGGTGGCACCTGGAGTACGTTGCCACCTCGGTGGGCACGTTCGAGGCCCCGTCCCCCGAGGGCCTGGTCGACCTGGTCCAGAGCGTGTTCCCGGCCGACAAGGACAACGACAAGGCCAAGAACGACGCCGCGGGCGACGACTGACGTCGAGGCGACCTAGGCTCCACCTGCCCACGGCACTGCCACGCCTGCCGAGAGCGATGCCGGCACGTCGATGATGCGCTGGTTGGCGCTGCCCCGGTGCGGCAGCGTCAAGTCGCGCTGCACGGCGTCGTACGGTCCGTCCACGAGCACGTCCACCAGCTCGAGCAGCATGCGCTTGTCGCGCACGTCCTCAGCGAGCTGCTCGAAGAGGAAGCCGCTCCACGCCCAGACGTCGCGCTCCGCGCCGAACGTGTCGCGGAGCCGCGCGGCCGCCGACAGGCAGACCTGGGTGTTCAGGAACGGCTCTCCTCCCAGCAGTGACAGGCCTTGCACCGCGGGGTGCGCGAGATCCGTCATGAGCGCGTCCTCGAGGGTGCTGTCGTAGCGCGTGCCGCACCGGAAGCTCCACGCGGCCTCGTTGTAGCAGCCGTCGCACGCGAACAGGCACCCCGACACGTACAGGCTGCAGCGCACCCCCTCGCCGTCCACGAACGAGAACGGCTTGTAGTCCGCGACGTACCCGTGGCTCACCTTGTCCGCCCGCCACGTGCGGAAGTCCGGGGCGCGGTGCACGGCTACCTCTCGGGGATCGGCCGCTCGACGCTCACGGCGCCCGGCAGGTGCTTCACCCGCGCCGCGATCTCCTGGTGCCGACCGTGAACCATGGGACGCTGCTGGGGGTTGCCCAGGTATCCGCAGGTGCGCTTGACCACGTCGCACGTTCGCGGATCCGCATTGCCGCACTCGGGACACGCGAAGCCTCGCGCGGTCGGGTCGAAGTCGCCCTCATAGCCGCAGGCGTAGCAGCGGTCGATCGGCGTGTTCGTGCCCAGATATCCCACGCGGTCGTACGCGTAGTCCCACACGGCCTCGAGCGCCTTCGGGTTGGTCTGGAGCACGGGGTACTCGCAGTAGTGGATGAACCCGCCAGACGTGAATGGTGCGTACTCCGCCTCGAAGTCGAGCTTCTCGAACGGCGTCGGGTTCTTGCGCACGTCGTAGTGGAACGAGTTCGTGTAGTAGTCCTTGTCCGTGATGTCGGGGACCGACCCGAAGCGCTCCTTGTCGAGCCTGCAGAAGCGGTCGGTGAGGCTCTCCGAGGGCGTCGAGTACACGCTCACGTGATAGCCGGTCTCCGCCTTCCAGGCCGCCGCGCGGTCGCGCAGCACACGCAGCACGTCGAGCGTCATGGCCTTCGCCTCGGGGTCGCTCTCCCATGCGGGTCCGAAGAACGCCGTGGCGACCTCGTAGAGGCCGATGTACCCGAGCGACACCGTCGCGCGCCCCTCCCGGAAGAGCTGATCGACCTCGTCGCCGGGGCCCAGGCGCTTGCCGAACGCCCCGTGCACGTAGAGGATCGGGGCGTTGCCGGGCTTCGCCTCGCGGCAGCGCTGCACCCGGAACTCGAGCGCGTCCCGCATGGTCTCGAGCCGTTCGTCGAGCAGCGCCCAGAAGCGCGAGCGATCGCCTTCGGCCTCGAGCGCGATGCGCGGCAGGTTGAGCGTCACGACGCCCAGGTTCATGCGCCCTTCGACCACGTCCTGCCCGTCCTCGTCGGTCCAGCCCTGCAGGAACGAGCGGCATCCCATGGGCGCCTTGAAGGAGCCCGTGATCTCGACGATCTTGTCGTAGCTGAGGACGTCCGGGTACATCCGCTTGGTCGCGCACTCCACGGCGAGGGTCTTGAGGTCGTAGTTGGGGTCGTCGGCGCTGAGGTTCACTCCGCGACGGAGGGTGAAGAGCAGCTTGGGGAAGATCGCTGTGCGTCCCTCCTTGCCCAGGCCTCGCAGCCGGATCTCCAGGATCGCGCGCTGGATCTCTCGCTCGAACCAGCCCGTTCCCAGCCCAAATCCCACGGAGGTGAAGGGCGTCTGTCCGTTGGACGTGAACAGCGTGTTGATCTCGTATTCGAGCGATTGCATCGCGTCGTAGATGTCCTTGCGCGTCTTCTCCCGTGCGAACTCCTCGCGCCGGGCCTGACCCTCGATCCATGCCGCCGCATCGGCCTCATGCTTGGCGTGGTTGAGCCGGGCGTAGGGCGCGAGCAGCTCGTCGATCCTGTTCACCGTGCAGCCCCCGTACTGGCTGGAGGACACGTTCGCGATGATCTGCGAGATCTGCGCGGTCGCGGTCTGGATCGACCGCGGCGGCTCGACCTGGGCATTCCCGATGCGGAATCCGGTCGACAGCATGCCCTCGAAGTCGATCAGGCAGCAGTTCGTCATGGGCGCATACGGGTGGTAGTCGAGGTCGTGGTAATGAATGTCGCCCTTCTGATGGGCGTTCGCGACGTGCTCGGGAAGCATCTTGAGGCCGATCGCCTTCCCGACCATGCCGGCCGTGAGATCCCGCTGGGTGTTGAACACCTCGGCATCCTTGTTGGCGTTCTCGTTCACCACCGCCGAGTCCTTCGACAGCAGGCGGTTGATGGAGTGGTTCACGTCCGTCGCCTGGGTGCGGGCGAAGTCGCGATCCACGCGGTAGTCGATGTAGGCGCGCGCCACCGCGTACTCCCCCGCGTCGAGGAGCTGCTGCTCGACGACCGACTGGATCTCGTAGATCTTCACCGCGCCGGTGTGGCGCGCGCTGAGCTCGGCGTCGATGCCGCGCACCAGGCGGTCGATCGCGGTGAGGTGCGCGCGCTCGAGCGTGCCGTGCACGGCGGCGTAGGCCTTGCGCAGCGCAGCGCCGATGCGGGCGTCGTCGAAGGCGATCTCGCGTCCGTCGCGCTTCTCGACGGTGAGCACCGGCGCCCCCTGAGGCGCCTGAGGCCGCAGTGCCGGATGGATCTCGCTGATGGTCATGGCTTCTCCCCTGCCTCGATCGCTGAACTCACCGCCTCCGGCTGCCATGCCACTAGATGTGGTGGTGCCGGGCCGTTTCGAACACTAGATCTCGTGGTGGACCAGACCTGGGACCAAGGTCCCATTCAAGCCGATGCGGCCTGCAGGCAGGCGCATGAGCGCCCCTTGGGACGGGGGTCGTGTCGGCGTGTCGCGACTACGCGGAAGCCCGGACTGCCATCCCGAGCCACGGGTCGAGCATCGCACCGGTGGCGCTCATGACGGCATCGGCGCCCGCGGCGCGCAGGCGCACCGCATCCGGCGCGGCCATGACTCCCCCGACGCCGACGATCGCGAAGTCGGCCGAGAGCTCGTCCCGGAGTCGCGCGAGCCGCTCGACCATCTCGAACGCGGCCCACGTGATGCTCGCCCCGCACACCCCCGCGACCGCGCGACCGGCACCGGGAAGGGCCTGGCGGCCATCGCGGGTGACGAGGCGCGCGGGGATGGTGTTGATGGCTGCGTAGCCCGCCACGCTCCGGTGCGTCGTGCGCACCAGCTCGGCCAGCGCATCGGCCGACGTGAAGTGCGCCAGCTTGAGGACGAGCGGCACGTCGCCGATCGCGTCGCGGACCGTGTGGACGATGCGGGACACCGTCGCCGTGTCGAAGCACAGCAGGTCTCCCGTTCCCTCGTTCGGGCAGCTGAGGTTCAGCTCGAGCACCCGGGCGCCGGTCTCGACGGCGAGTCGCGCCGTGGTGGCGTGATCCGTGATCCACCTCTCCTCCGTGCCGCCGCGCGTGCCCTGGAATGACGCGATCAGCAGCTGTCCGGGTCGCGCGCTCGCCACTGCCGCCGCCACGTCGGGCTGCCACGCGTCGGGGTCCTGCGACGGCACCCCGAACGAGTTGGAGATGCTTCGCGCCCGCGCATAGTCATCGTCGGCGAGCAGACCCTGCATCGCTCGGTCGTGGCCGAGCGGCCCGTCGACGTTGACGCGCAGCACGTTCGGGTGAGCATGGGCGGGAGTGGCTCGCGACCGCACCGTCTTGTAGACGTTGACGTCGAATCCCCACGCGAAGGCCGCGGCACAGAAGCGGGCGTTCACCAGGGGGCCGGCGGGAATGCCGAAGGGAGAATGCACCGGCGTCCCCAGGAATTGCGCGCTCGGGGGCGTCGACGCCGGGGGCGGCGGCACCGTGGCGAAGGGTCCAGACGGGCCGCTATCGGCGTTGTCCTGATAGCTCAGGCGAGGGTCGTACCACCACTCCATGCGTCACACGTTAGGCGGGTGGAGCCGGCGAGACGTGGGACCTTGGGGTGGCCGCCGTCCCGCCGACGCTAGGAGCTGCTGACCGGGCCGACTTCCTCGATGTAGCACTTGCCGCACAGCGACTCGTAGTCCGCCTGCTGGCCGTCGATCGCCACCTGGTCGCCGTGGCTGACGAAGACGCCTCCCACGATCCGCGCGTTGAAGATGGCCTTGGACCCGCAGCGACAGATGGTCTTGAGCTCCTCGATCGCGTGGGCGATCTCCAGCAGTCGCAACGATCCGGGAAACGAGCGCGTCATGAAGTCGCCGCGAAGGCCGTAGCAGAGCACGGGCACACCGTGCGAGACCGCCACCGCGAAGGCCTCATCCACCTGTGTGGGGGTGAGGAACTGCGCCTCGTCGATGAAGACCGCGTCGACCGTGTCGAGCGGACGGTGCGCCCGCAGGGCGTCGAGAAGCGAGTCCTCGCTCCCCAGCAGGACGTCGACGGGACGCTCGAGACCGATCCGGGACGAGACCGCCTCGCCGGCCTTGGTGTCGATGCCCGGCTTGACGATGACGGGGTGCTGGGCGCGCTCCTCGTAGTTGTAGGCAGCCGTGAGCAGCAGTGCCGTCTTGGAGGAGTTCATCGCTCCGTAGCGGAAGTAGAGCTTGGCCATCGTCACCCTTCTGAGCCCGTGCGCCGGCCACTCGAGGGCTCGGCGGTGGGCACCACCCTAGCGGCCGCTGACGATGCCGAAGACGCGACCCAGCGGAGCGACCACGATGGGCCGCACCGCGACCAGCGCGCCCCCAATCACCACCAGAGACGCCGGGAACACCACCAGGCCCACCCAGGAATCCGCGCCCGACCCCGCATACATGCGATTGAGGTTGTCGAGCGCTCCCGTCGAGAGCACGAGTCCCACGTGCAGCACCGTGAAGACGACGAAGTAGAGCATGACCGGGAAGTGCAGGCTCCGTGCTGCGGAGACCGGGACGCGCGTCCACCCAGCGGGCCAGAACATGCTCATCCTGGCGCCGCTCGCGATGGCGAGCGGGGCCGCGACGAACACCGTCGTGAAGTACCCGAGCTGCTGGAGCGCGTTGTAGCCCGCAGCTTCGGCGTGGCTCGGAGGCATCAGTGCGGCGTACTGCAGGCCTGTCGACACGGCGTGGGGGAACACGTCCCAGCTGGTGGGCACGATGCGCTGCCACTGGCCTGTGGCGAAGAGCGCCACGGCATACACGACCCCGTTGGTGACCCACAGCACGTCGAGCGCCTGGTGGGTCCACGCCATGAGACTCACACGCGTGCGCGGATCAGAGCGACGTGCCCAATACGCCTCGGGACGCGTCTGACGGCTCACCATCAGCCCCGTGCGGACGATGAGCGCCATGAGGAACACGTTGAAGAAGTGCTGCCACTCGAGCCACGCCGGGATCTCGATCCCGGCGCGCTGCGCTTCGGCGGTCGTTCCCGGGTAGTCATCCACGAAGGCGGCCACACCATCGAGGCTCAGGAGCCATCGTGACCCCGCGACCACGACCACGACGAGCGCGGCCAGCGCCGCGATCGCGCCCGCCCACCGGATTGCCGCGGACGGTGGCTGGTGGGACTTCCGCGGTGCCGGGGACTTCGCGGGCGACGGCCCCGCGTGGCTGGCGGGGTCGGTCGACGGTGCGCCTGCGGGTTCGACCGTGGCAGGAGCAGTCTTCTCGGTAGGCGCGTCGGCGTCGTCGTCGGCTCGCATCGCGACAAAGGCGGTGCCTGCGGCAGGCCATGGCTCGCCGCCGGGCTCGCGGGGCAGACCACGGCGCACCTGCACCTCGCGCATCGCGACGCCTGCAGAGGTGGTGGCAGTGGCCACCTCTCTCGCCGAGGAGTCCCCTGCCGGTCGCGCTGGGGTGCTGTCTGCGTGTGCGACCTGCGCTCGGGCAGCCGCTGCCGCGGCGACGTCCGCGGTGGGCCCAGCCACCGCATCGGTCCTCGCCACGGTACCCGTCGCTGTCACGGCGGTCTCCGGAGGCCACGGCTCGCCACCGGGCGCGCGCGGCAGGCCCCTGCGCAGCCGGACCGTCACTTCGCGCGCCTGTCCTCGAGGGCCGAGATCAACTGCGGCACGACAGTGAAGACGTCGCCGACCACGCCGAAGTCTGCGATCTCGAACAACGGCGCATCAGCGTCGGTGTTGATGACCACGATGGTCGAGGCCGTCTGCATGCCCGCCCGATGCTGGATGGCGCCGGAGATGCCGAGCGCGACGTAGAGCTCGGGAGAGACCGAGACACCGGTCTGTCCCACCTGGTAGGAGGTCGGAACCCAGCCTGAGTCCACGGCCACGCGGGATGCACCCACGGCCGCACCCAGTGCATCGGCGAGCGCGCCCACCAGGTCGAACCCCTCGGCACCGCCCACGCCGCGCCCTCCCGACACCACCTTCGACGCGCTCCTCAATTCGGGGCGCGAGGAGGTTTGGCGCACGGGCTCGACCTTCTCGATGCGCGCGGCAGGAGCGCCGGACGGCTCCACCTCGAGCACGGTGAGCTCAGGCGCATCGACCGCCGCCGCCCGCGCATCGATCGATCCCTCGCGCACCGTGATGACGGGCGCAGCAAACGTGGGAGCGGAGTCCACGAGGAACATCCCGCCGTAGACGGCGTGATGGGCGATGATCCCCTCGTCGTCGCGTGCGACGCCGATCGCGTCGACGGCGAGCGCCGCCTGCGTTCGCATCGCGAAACGGGCCGCGGCCTCGCTGCCCTCGACGGAGTGGGACGCGAGCACGGCTGCGGGGGCCACGAGGGCCGATGCGGCGGCGAGGGCGTCAACGGCTGACACTCCCAGCGCGGAGGACTCGGCGGCGCCGGTCAGAACGGTTGCGGCTCCGAGGGCTCCGGCACGTGCGACAGCGTCGTCGCCAGCGTCGCCGACGATCAGCCCGACGGGCGTGCCCAGCAGCGACGCCGCTCCGAGCAGCCCTGCGGAGGACGAGGCGAGAGTGCCGTCCGACAGCCGGTCCAACAGGACGAGGATCGGCTCGAGAGTGGTGTCAGTCAACGTTCGCTCCTCACGCCAGCCGGTTCTCGACCAGGAACGCCGCGAGCTGGGCGCCCGCATCTCCCTCGTCCACGATTGTGGTACCCGCCTCGCGCGGCGGGCGCTCCCGCGCCCCGATCATGATGGTCGCGGGCGCCGCACCAGGGTCGGCATCGATGCCCAGCTGATCGAGCGTGAGCTCGATGATCTCCTTCTTCTTGGCGGCAAGGATGCCCTTGAAGTTCGGGAGCCGCGCGTCCGGCAGCGCCTCCGTGATGGAGATGATCGCCGGGAGATCTGCCGTGACGTGCATAGCCGCCGCGTCCGAGGCACGCACGCCCGTGAGGGAATCCTCGTTGAGTTCCACCTGCGTCAGGTGTGTGGCAGCGGCGATGCCGAGCGTCTCTGCGATGGCGACGGGCACTCCCCCGCCGCCCCCGTCCGTGGAGGAGTCGCCGGCGACGATGAGGTCGAAGCCCAGGTGCTGGGACGCCGCCGCGAGAACGCGCGCCGTGAGAATCAGGTCCGCGCCCACGAGTCGGTCGTCGATGATCTGCACCGCGTCGTGCGCGCCCATGGCGACCGCCTTGCGCAGTGCACTCTGCACGGACTTGGGCGCCATCGCCACCACGGTGACGGTGGTCTCAGGCGCCTCGTCGGCGTAGGCGAGGGCAACTTCCAAGGCGCGCTCGTTGATCTCATCAAGGACCGCGTCCTCCGGGGTGCGCACGGCGAGCCCGGTCTCGAGCGAGAGCGTCCGCTCCACCCAGGTGTCCGGAACCACCTTCATCAGCACAACGATTCTCATGGCCTGCCTTTCTCGAAGTCCGCGAGGGCGCCGGCCGCCGACCGCGCGAGCGCGGGCACACCGCCGTTCATCCATCGGGCGAACGTATCGCCGGGCCGCTCGCCGTCGAGCCAACGGGTGTACATGGCCTCGCAGAAGATCGCCGACCTCCACAGGGCGAGCGCCTCATACCACCGCAGCTCGGACACGTCAGCGCCCGTCACCGAAGCGTATCGGTCGATGATCGCTGCGCGGCCAGGAAACTCCGGGCCGGCCGTCTCCTGAAGGGACTCACGGCGTCTCGAGGGCGCGCGCTCCACCTTCCCCGCCTGTGCTCAGCACGACTCCGTCTTGCGTGTCGCGGCTGCCGTGTGTGCCGCATCGGCCTCGTACCCGTCGAGGTGGCGTTCGGCGGGACCCACATATGCGCTGAGCGGGCGGATGAGAGCGTTGGCGGACAACTGCTCCTGCACGTGCGCCGTCCACCCGGCAAGGCGCGACGCCGCGAAGATCGGCGTGAAGTACTCGGTGTCGAAGCCGATGAGGTGATACGCGGGCCCTGACGGGTAGTCGAGATTCGGGTAGATGCCTGTGCGGGTCACGAACTCCGACTCCAGCGCGTCGTACAGAGCCTTGAGATCTGGCCGGCCGTAGTGCTCGAAGAGCGTGCCCAGCGCCGCGTGCATGGTGGGGACGCGAGAGTCGCCACGCTTGTACACGCGGTGGCCGAAGCCCATGATCTTGCGCTTGTCCGCGAGAGCCGCGTCGAGCCAGGGCACCACGTTCTGTGCTTCGCCGATCTCCGCGAACGTGTGCATGACCGCCTCGTTCGCCCCACCGTGCAGCGGGCCCTTGAGCGCGCCGATGGCCGCGACAATCGCGCTGTAGTAGTCCGACAGCGTGGAGGTCACCACGCGCGAGGTGAAGGTCGAGGCATTGAACGAGTGCTCCGCGTACAGCGTCATCGACACGTCGAAGGCCCGGCGCACCACCTCGTCCGGCTCCTCCCCGAAGGTCATCCACAGGAAGTTTGCGGAGTAGCCCAGGTCCTCCCGCGGGGCGACGGGCTCGAGCCCCCGGTGCTTGCGCTGCGCGTACGCGACGACGGCCGGCAGCTGAGCGAACAGCGTCAGCGCCTTGTCAAGAATGGCGTCCGGCTCCTGGCTCCACGCGTCCGGGTCGTGGGCGCCCACGACGCTCACCGCGGTGCGCACCACGTCCATGGGGTGGGCAGTTGCCGGAAGGGCATCCAGCATTGCCACCACCGCGGGGTTCAACGCGCGACGTGACCGTTCCTTCGCGGTGAAGTCCGCGAGCTGCTGGGCGTCGGGCAGGTCGCCGTGCCACAGCAGGTACACCACCTCCTCGAAGCCCGCCATCGCCGCGAGCTCCTGGACCGGGTAGCCCCGGTACAGCAGGGAGTTGCTCTCGACGTTGACCTTGGAAACGGCGGTGTCGTCCGCCACCACCCCCGCCAGTCCCTTGCGGATCTCAATGGTGTCGCTCATGTTCACTCCTTTGTGACGCTGAAGGTGAAGATCTCGCTGTCGAAGTGGCCATAGGCCTCGTAGTCCACGAGGTCGTACAGGTCCGCGCGATGCTGCATCTGGCCCAGCAGTCCAGTGAGGTTGCCGGCGGACTCGAGCTCGTCGAGCCCTCTTCCTGCGGCGCCCATGGCGAGTCGCAGCAGTGACACAGGCCAGATGACGATGTTCGCGCCCGCGTCCCTGAGCTGATCGACGGTGAACAGCTCCGACTTTCCGAACTCCGTCATGTTGGCGAGCATCGGCACGTCGACGGCCTTGCGCATCGCCTCGAACTCGCTCAGATCCGCCATCGCCTCGGGGAAGATCGCGTCGGCCCCGGCATCCACCAGCGCTTTGGCGCGGTCCACGGCGGCATCGAAGCCGTCCACGCCGCGCACATCCGTCCGCGCCATGATGAGGAAGTTCGGGTCCCGACGGCCGTCGACCGCCGCGCGGATCCGGCGGAGCGCCGTGCGCTCGTCGACCACGTCCTTGCCGTCCAGATGGCCACACCGCTTGGGGTTGATCTGGTCCTCGATGTGGAGACCCGAGAGCCCCGCGTCCTCCATCTCCTGGACCGTGCGGGCGACGTTCATGGGCTCACCGAACCCGGTGTCCGCATCGACGATCGCCGGCAGGTCCGTCATGCGCGCGATCTGGCGGGAGCGTCCAGCCACCTCGGTCAGCGTGGTCAGCCCGATGTCCGGCAGGCCCAGGTCGGCAGAGAGCACTGCGCCGGAGATATAGACCCCTTCGAAGCCGCGCTGCTCGATCAGTCGCGCGGAGAGCGGGTTGAACGCCCCGGGGAAGCGCAGCAACTCGCCTGAGTCGAGCCGGGCGCGGAACGCGGCCCTCTTGTCAGCAGGAGTCGTGGAGGCGTAGAGCATCGCGGACCTCTCAGAACAGGCCGCGCGGCGCGGGGGCTGCGGCACGAACGTCGGGCGCGACCTCGAACGTGAGGCCGGTGAGCTCCTCGGGAGCCAGGTCCGGGAGGCGCTGCGCGGCGTCGAGGAAGCGCTCGATCTCCCCCTGCTCGACTACGCCGGCGGCGAGCCGGCGGAACTTGCCCATGTAGTCGTCGCGACGGAACGGCCGTGCGCCCAGCGGATGCGCATCGGCCACCGCGATCTCCTCGCGCACCATCGAGCCGTCCGTGAGCGTGATCTCGATCGCCCCGCCGAAGGCCTTCACCGCCGGGTCGTTGTCGTGATACCGGCGCGTCCACTCGGGGTCCTCGACCGTCGAGATCGAGCGCCAGAGCTGGACGGTGTCGGGACGCCCGGCACGCTCCGGCAGGTAGGACGATTCATGGTCGAACTCCCCGTCCTGCAGCGCGACCGTGAAGATGTACGGCAGCGAGTGATCGAGCGTCTCTCGGGACGCGGCGGGGTCGTACTTCTGCGGGTCCTCGGCGCCCGACCCGATCACGTAGTGGGTGTGGTGCGACGTCGCGAGCACGATGCGCTCGACCTTGGCCGGGTCCGTGAGGTCGGGGCGCTCCCGGTGGAGCCGGCGCGCCAAGTCGATCCACGCCTGAGACTGATACTCCGCGGAGTGTTCCTTGGTGTACGAGTCGAGGATCGCCCGCTTGCTCTCGCCGGCCTCCGGCAGCGGCACGTGGTACTCGACGTCGAAGCCGCCCAGCAGCCACGCGATCACGCCGTCCTCGCCCTCGTAGATGGGGGTCGGCGAGGTCTCGCCCCGCATCGCGCGGTCCACGGACTCGATCGCGACTTTGCCGGCGAGCGCCGGGGCGTGCGCCTTCCACGACGAGATCTCTCCCTTGCGGGACTGCCGCGTGGCGGTGGTGGTGTGCAGGGCCTGGCCGATTGCCTGGAAGATCGTGGCGGTGGGCAGGGACAGCATCGCGCCGATGCCGGCGGCCGCGCTCGGACCCAGGTGCGCGACGTGATCGATCTTGTGCCGGTGGAGGCTGACCGCCTTCACCAGGTCGATCTGGATCTCGTAGGCGGTCACGAGCCCGCGGAGCACGTCGCGGCCCTCGAGGCCGCGCGCCGCCACGTGCTGGGCCACCGCGACCACCGGCGGGATGTTGTCGCCCGGGTGCGAGTACTCCTCGGCGAGGAACGTGTCGTGGTAGTCGAGCTCGCGGACGGCGACGCCGTTGGCCCACGCCGCCCATTCAGGGCTGGTGCGGGTCGCGGCGGGCTCGCCGAAGACCGTCGCACCCGCACCGCCACTGGATGGGACGTGCGCCAAGGCCTGGGCGCGGGCCGCGCTGGGCGCCGTGCGGGAATAGGACGCCGCCGCAACGGCCGCGTTGTCGATCACACGGTTGATCACCATGTCGGTGACGTCATCGTCGATGGGCGCGACATCGGTGGCGACCTGCGCGATCCTCCACGCGAGCTGCTCTTCGCGAGGCAGCTCCTCGGCGGAGCGGTGGGCGCGGACGGCGTGGATCTTCACAGGCTGGGCTCCTGGCTCGTGGTGAAGGTGGATGACATCTGATCAGCGGCTGCGTCGACGGTCATCGAGGCGAGGATGCTCGTGAGGCTGCGGTGCAGGTGGAGCTCCGTGGCATGAGCGGCCATGGTCTCGGAGCCCTCGATGATCGCGTCGAGGATCATCAAGTGCTCCTGGGTGGCGCTGCGCAGGCGTGACGCGTCATCGCGCGACAGGCGGCGGATCCGCGCCACGTGGGCGCGCACGCCGCGCAGGGCGGACACCAGGTAGGGGTTCCCTGCAGCGTCGTCGATCGCGGCATCCATGCGGGCCGTCTGCTCGTAGAAGGCGCGCAGCGACATGTCTCCGCCCAAACGCTGCGCGGTGGTCTCCACCTCGGCCCGCAACGCCTCGAACACGGCCCGATCGCGGCGCAGCGCAGCCAGCCGCGCCGCCTTGACCTCAAGCGCCTCGCGAATCTCGAACAGCTCGCCCACGTCGTCGAGGGATACGGAGGCCACGACCAGTCCCCTGCCACCCTTCGCGGTCACGAGGCCCTCGCTCTGCAGACGCGAGAGAGCCTCGCGCAGCGGAGTGCGGGACACGCCCAGGCGCTCCGACTGCTCGATCTCGGCGAGCGAGGCACCGGGGGCGAGGGTGCCGTCGAGGATCTCCTCGCGGAGCGTCTCGTAGACGCGGTCGCTGGATCGCACGGCGCCTCCTCACGCAGTCGACTCCGGCCCTCTGTATGCACGGAGCGCCTTCTCACGGGTACGCTAGCAGAAACGACGCCCCTGTGTATACATTCGGGCCACGTCAGGCCGGCGAGAGTCTCAGCCCGTCGATCGGCCCCTCTTCCCACTCGGCGAAGGGGTCATCCGCCACGTCCGCCCGCGCGACAGGCGCCAGGCGCTCATAGTCTGCGCGAGACTCGAAGATCGCGAGGCCCACCAGCCGGTCCGAATCCTCGTCGGCCAACGTGTGGATCGACACCAGGCCCTCTCGGCCCGCGATTGCGGCACCGTAGCGATGCATGGACGCGATCAGGCTGTCGCGGTGATCGGGGTGCGGGTGGTGGATCGACATGAGAATGAACATGACCTCAGGCTAGTGAGCCCAGTCCTCGTAGGCTGGGTGGGTGCCTTCCGTCCTGCTCACCGGCTTCGAGCCCTTCGCCGATGCGCGCATCAACCCCTCGTGGGACGCTGCTGAAGCGGTGGCGGTTGTGGGCGTCGCTGGCGCCCGAGTGACGGCAGTGCGCCTGCCTGTCGCGTTCGGGCGAGCGTCTGCGGAACTGGGCGACGCGATCGACGTCACGCGCCCGGACGTGGTGATCGCGCTCGGGCTCGCCGAGGGCCGCTCCGGGCTCACGCCAGAGAGAGTCGCCGTCAACCTCGATGACGCCCGCATCCCGGACAACACCGGCGCCTCTCCCCTCGATCTCGCGGTCATTCCTGGGGCCCCAGCGGCGTTTTTTTCGACGCTTCCGGTCAAGGCGATCGTGGCCGGCCTCGCCCAGGCCGGCATCCCAGCGTCGGTGTCGTTGAGTGCCGGCACCTACGTGTGCAACCACACCTTCTACGCCCTGCAGCACGCCACCCACGGAACGTCGGCCCGCTCCGGGTTCATCCACGTGCCGGCGACGCCGGAGATGGGCCTGGACCCCGGCGTCGCGACACTGACGGCGGACCAGATCGCCCGCGGCGTCGCCATTGCCGTGTCGACCTCACTCGCCCGGACGGCGGACGCCGCGCTGCCGGGAGGCACGATCCACTGAGGCCCGGCCGCATGACAGGATTGGCACCACGGATCAACGACGACTCGTAGGGGGCGCCTATGGCTCAGCACGTTCAGCTCGACCGCCGCGACGGCATCGCGCACATCACCCTGGCGCGCCCCGAGCGCCTGAACGCGGTGGACTTCGAGATGGGCACGCAGTACCGCGAGGCGTGCGTCGCGGCGACGAGCGACCCCACCACGCGTGCCGTCCTGATCACCGCCGAGGGCCCGGCCTTCTGCGCAGGCGGCGACGTGCTGATGATGGCGGGTGCCGGCTTCACCGGCGCCGATGTCACCTCGAGCGCCCAGGTGATCAACGAGGGCATCGTCGCCCTGGTCGGGTCCGAGGTTCCCGTCGTGGCGGCAGCGCGCGGCGCGGTCGCCGGCGGCGGCATCGGGCTGCTGCTCGCTGCGGACTACGTGGTCGCCGGTCACGACCTGCGCGTGGCGGGACGCTATGCGGACGTGGGCCTCACCCCGGACCTTGGCGTGAGCACGCTGCTGACCCGTGCCATCGGCGAACGCCGCGCCCTCGAGCTGCTGCTCACCCCGCGTGAGCTCGACGCGCAGACCGCCGTGGCCTGGGGCTTCGCCGCCGAGTCCGCGGACAACCCGGACGCTCGCGCACTCGAGGTCGCGCGCGCGTGGGCCTCCGGCGCCAGCACCGCCTTCGGCCGCGCCAAGAGACTCGTGCGCGCCTCGGCGCAGCGCGACTTCGCCACCAGTCTCGACGACGAGGCCCACAGCATCGGCGCCGCTTTCGACCGCGATGAGGCACAGCAGCGCATCCAGGCGTTCGCGGCCGCCAGCGCTGCACGGGCGGCCGCGCGATGAGCCCCGGGAGCCTCGCAGGCACCACCCTGCTCATGTCGGGCGGCAGCCGCGGCATCGGCCTCGCGATCGCGGTACGCGCCGCGCGCGACGGCGCGAACATCGCGATGCTGGCGAAGACCGACCGGCCCGATCCCCGGCTCGAGGGCACGGTTCACACCGCGGCCGATGCGGTGACGGCTGCCGGCGGACGTGCACTGGCGATCGTGGGGGACGTGCGCAACGACGAGGACATCGATCGCGCGGTGCAGCTCGCCGTCGATGCCTTCGGCGGGATCGACGTCGTGGTGAACAACGCCAGCGTGATCGACCTGAGCGGATCCGCGGATCTCTCGGCAAAGAAGTACGACCTCATGCAGGACGTCAACGTGCGAGGCACCTTCATGCTGTCCCGCGCCGCACTCCCCTATCTGCTCGAGGCCCCGAACCCCCACGTGCTGTCGCTGTCGCCGCCGCTCACGACGACGCCGCGGTGGCTGGGCGCCCACACAGGCTACTCGATGGCGAAGTTCGGGATGACGATGGCGACGCTGGGAATCGCGGCCGAGTTCGCCGACCGCGGCGTCGCCGCCAACACCCTGTGGCCCCGCACCACGATCGCCACCGCCGCCGTCCAGAACGTGCTGGGGGGCGACCGGCTCATGAAGGTGAGCAGGACACCGGAGATCTACGCGGATGCCGCGCACGCGGTTCTCACCGCGCCGGCGCGCGAGCTCACGGGACAGACGCTGATCGTCGAGGACGTGCTCGAAGCGGCGGGCGTGACGGACTTCTCCGGCTACGCGGCGGTGCCCGGCACTCCGGACGAGGCGCTCTACCCGGACATCTTCCTCGGCTGAGGCGCGCGGCTTGTGGGCCCGTGGCCCGCGATGGACGGGGACGTCCTGCCATCATGGAGACGTGGCCACCCCGACAGCGCGCAGCCGTGACGCTCTCCAGCAGCTCCTGGATGCGATGTGGGACTTCGGTTCTCCAGAGGTGTCGGAGCAGCGATTCCGCGAGGCCTGGATCGATGACTCGTCGGACGCGCACCATCGCGCGGTGATGGCGACTCAGCTCGTTCGTGCGCTCGGCCTCCAGTCGAAGTTCTCCGATGCGGACGCGGTGCTCGACGCTCTCGCGGGGTCGGAGCCCCCGGGCGAGATCCGGGCGCGGATCGAGCTCGAGCGGGGTCGCCTGCTCGTCTCTCGAGACGCACCGGCCGACGCGATCGCGCACTTCGAGCGCGCGGTTGACGAGGCCGCCGCCGTGGATGCGGCGTTTCTGGAGGTCGACGCGCTGCACATGCTCGCGATCGCCGACGCGGGAAACGAGCGCGACTGGGCCCAGGAGGGCCTCGCGATCGTCCATCGGAGCGGTGACAGTCGCCTGAAGCGCTGGGGCGTCGCTCTGCACAACAACCTCGGCTGGACCGAGCACGACGCGGGCGACGCGGCGGCCGCGCTGGAGCACTTCGAGGCGGCGCTACTCTTCGCTAACGATCACGGCTCAGCTGAGCAGCGGCACGTCGCGCGCTGGGCCGTCGGGCGCTGCCTCCGCACGCTCGGCCGCGACGACGAGGCGCTCGCGATTCAGCGCGAACTCGCCGAGCAACGCCCCGACGACCCGTTCGTGGGGGAAGAGATCGCGGCACTCACGGGAACGGAGCCGCCGACCTAGGAGCGGACCCACCGGATGCGCCAGTGGGTCACGGAATACCTCGGGAGCAGTTCTCGGTTGTCATCACTGGACAGTCACGCTGGGAAAGGGGGCACTGGTGGGAGACGACGACCCTGTCGACGCGCGGGCGGTCCGACTCAGCAGCCCGTTCGGCACTGAGGCGGCCTTGCGCGCCACGGCGCGCGAAGACGGCTCGACGCCGCGGGTGCTCGTGCTGGGAGCGACCGGCTACATCGGCGGGCGCCTGGTGCCTCGCCTGCTTGCCGGCGGCTACCGGGTCCGCACCCTGACCCGCTCCGCAGGGCGCATCGCTTCCCTTCCCTGGGCCGACGAGGTCGAGGTCATCGAGGGCGACGCTTCTGACTCGGACGCGATGAATCGCGCGATGGACGACGTCGACATCGTGTACCACCTGATCCATTCGATGTCGGGGGGCCGCGACTACGGCAGGATCGACCTCTCGATCGCCCTCACCGTCGCCAAGGCGGCCTCTGCTCACGAGGTCGACCGCATCGTGTACCTGGGCGCCCTCCACCCGAACGACGTCGACCTGGCGCCCCACCTCGCCTCTCGCAAGGACGTGGGAGACATCTTCGTCGCATCGGCCGTCCCGACCATCGTGCTGCAGGCGGGGGTCGTCATCGGGGCCGGCTCGGCGTCGTTCGAGATGATCCGACACCTCACGGAAGTGCTCCCGTACATGCCCGCACCGCGGTGGGTGAGGAACTCCATTCAGCCCATCGCCGTGCGCGACGTCGTCTACTACCTGCTCGCCGCCGCGCGCGCCGCGCCCGGCGTGAACGACGCCTTCGACGTGGGCGGGCCGGACGTCCTGACGTATGCGCAGATGATGAACGGCTACGCGGCGGTCGCGGGCCTGCCGCGTCGAGGCATCACCGCGCTCCCGGTGCTCACCCCCAGGCTGGCGTCCCACTGGGTCGGGCTGGTGACACCTGTGCCGCGGCAAATAGCCAAGCCGCTGGTCGAGTCTCTGCTCCACACGTGCGTCATGAAGGACCAGGCGATCAACGGCCTGATCCCTCCCCCTCCGGAAGGGCTCACGGGGTACGCGGAGTCGGTGCGGCTGGCCCTCGGACGCATCGAGCTCGATCAGGTCGAGACGAGCTGGGTCGACGCCCAGGTCGCCCACGCACCGAGCGACCCCATGCCCAGCGACCCCGAGTGGACGGGCCGCACGGTGTTCCAGGACGAGCGGCGCAAGGACACGACAGCGGACACCGCAGCGGTGTGGAACGTGATCTCCCAGGTGGGAGGAGCGACCGGCTGGTATTCGGCCTCCGTGCTGTGGGCGACCAGGGGGCTCATCGACCGGGTGAGCGGCGGCGTGGGCCACCGCCGGGGCCGCCGGACGCAGACGACTATCCGCGAGGGCGACGCGATTGACGTCTGGAGGGTGGAACGCGTCGATCGTGGGAGGCTGCTGCGGCTGCGTGCGGAGATGCGCGTCCCCGGCGCAGCATGGCTCGAGCTCGGTGTCGATCCCGCCGAGGACGGATCGGTGTACCGGCAGCGCGCCGTGTTCTTCCCTCGTGGACTCACCGGCAGGCTGTACTGGCTGTCGATGCTGCCGTTCCACGGACTGATCTTCAGCGGCATGGTCAATCGCATCGTTGCAGAGGCGGAGCAGGGCGAGCGGAAGGGCTCCTCCAACACGCATCGCACCGCGCCGTGAGAGTGGCGTGTCAACCTACGGGCTCGGCGTCGGGCTCACCTGACGACTGCGGAGGCGCCTCGGCCACCAGCGGGCGCGCTGCAGGCGCCAGGAGGAAGATCGCCAGTGCCGCCACCACCACGATCAGCAGTGCCTGACGGATCTCGACCACCTCAGCGAGCAGGCCGATCACCTGGGGGATGATCAGGCCACCTGCGGATCCGAATGCGCTCACGGCCGCGACGCGGGCAGTCGCGTCCCGCGGGTCGTCCGCCGCCGACGACAGCGCGATCGGGAACGCGAACGCCGTGCCCACGCCCCAGATCAGCATCGCGAGCGGGACCGCCCAGAAGACCGGAGAGAAGGCGAACAGCAAAGACCCGGCGGCCAGGAGCACGGCGCTCGCGCGCAGAGTCGTCACGCGACCGTGCACGTCCACCCAGCGGGGACCCACCACCCGGGTGATGCTCTGCGCGAGAACGACCCCGGCGTACACCACGCCCGCAATCGCTTCGGTCGACGCGTAGTCGTCCACGAGCGCGAGCGGGATCCAGCTCGAGGAGCCGACCTCGGTGGTGAAGGCCGCGAGCAGGATGAGTCCCAGAAGCACCGTGCGGCGTTCACGTGTCGCCATCCTGACGGTCACGAAGATCCCGCCCTTGCGGTCCCGTGCGGTGTGGTCGCGGTGGACGGCATCGAGGATCGCGGTCCGTGCGACCAGCACGAATGCGGTGCATGCGATCGCGCCGGTGACGGCAAACTGGACTGCGACGGACACGCCCAGGCGCGATGCGAGCGATCCGAGCCCGATCCCGCAGAGCATCGCCAGCGAGAATCCCGCGTGGAACTGCGACATGATCGCGCTGCCCACACGCCGCTCGATGCCGGCAGCCTGGGTGTTCGCGACTGCCATCACCGCCTCGATCGTTCCCAACGCGATGAACAGACCGCCCGCGTACATCGCTGGCACGCCCAGGACGGTTCCTCCAGACATTAGGGCCAAGCCGATGCCGTTGCACGCAGATCCCCACCGCACCACCGCGAGCGATCCAAAGCGCGCAACCAGCCCGCCGAGCACGGAGAACGACAGCAGACCGCCGATCGACCCCACTAGCAGGATGGCTCCCAACTGCGCAGGCGAGACGTCGAGCGAGTCTCTGACGCTGGGCATCCGCGAGATGATGGTCCCCGCGAGCGTGCCGACGCCAACGAAGTAGACCATCACCGCCAGGCGTGCGCGACGCACGCGGGTGGCACTGAGCTCGGTGTCGACCATGGTGTTTCCCCCTGGGACGCACCCGCGCGGCCCTGGGTTCACCGTAGAACCAGCGTCGTGCCGGGTCAACGGCGGCGTCCTGCATGCGGGTTCGTGTGCTGCGCAGGAGTCGGCTACCACGTCCCACCCGGCCGGCGCTGCGCACGAGGAGGCACTTCCTTGGCTGCGACGACCATCGCCATGGGGATCCGCTCGATCCCACGCACGCCGTCCACCAGGACCACCTCGTCGTCGACGCTGAGCAGCTCGCCGAGCGCGTCAGTCGCCTCCCCGGTGGAGATCAGGTACCGCACGACAACTCGTGTGCCAGGTGCGGGAAGGCGGATGCGGCCTTGCCCACCGGTTTGCTCAGGCATGACAGCAACCCTTTCACACCTGCCAGGGCACAACCTCGGCGGCTGCCTTCGCCACCCGCGGCTAGGCTCTCATCGTGATCTTCGACGCACTGCGGCGCTGGCCCGATGTCGAGGCGCCCGGGCTTGTCGCGGTCGACGCGGCGGATCGCTTGATCCTGGACGAATCCGCGGAGTTGCGCGCATCGGCCCAGCCAGGCGACATCGTGGTGGTCAACGACGCCTACGGCGCACTCACCCTCGGAGCGGTACATGCCGGCGCGAGCCAGGTGCGTACGCACATCGACGCGCTCACCGGTGAGCGCGCGCTCGAAGCCAACGCTTCTCGCGTGGGCCTCACGGGCCGTTTCCGGTCTGGGCCTCTCGACGCGGGGTTGGTGAGCGGGGCGCTGCTGGTTCTGCTCCGCCTCCCCCGTTCTCTCGACGCCTTGCGGGATATAGCCAGCCTGATCGCCGCGCACGCAGATCCCTCCGTGGTCGTCGTCGCAGGCGGTCGACTCAAGCACATGTCCCTGTCAATGAACGCGGTGCTGAGCGAGTGTTTCGGTCAGTTGGACGTCACCCATGCCCGACAGAAGTCGCGAGTCCTGGTCGCCCGCGCTCCTCGGGCTGGCCGTGACCCCATGCCCGCCCAAGCACGCGTTGCTGGAATCGACGTGCGCGCGTACGGCGGAGTGTTCGCGGGAGCACGGCTCGACATCGGCACCCGGCTCCTCCTTGAGAACCTTCCAGATGCTCCTGTAGGCGGGACACCCAACGATCCGTTGATCGACTTCGCCTGCGGAACGGGGATCGTGGGCGCGTGGATGGCGATGCAATACCCGGGTGCGCATGTGCACGCGTGTGATCAGTCGTCCATCGCCATCGCCTCCGCACAAGCAACGATGCTCGCGAACGGCATCGAGGACCGTGTCACGGTGGTCCGTGACGACATGCTGGAGACCCGGCCTTCCGCCAGCGCATCCCTCATCGCCCTAAACCCGCCGTTTCACTCAGCCGCAGCGGTCACTGACCTCATCGCGCCCCGAATGTTCACGGATGTGTCCAGGGTCCTCCGCTCCGGGGGTCAGCTGTGGTGCGTGTGGAACTCTGCTCTCAGGTACCGGCCGCTGCTCGAGCGGACGATCGGCCCCACCCAGCAGGTCGCACGCAACGCAAAATTCACGGTCACTGTGTCGACGCGTCGGTGACGACCAACTGACACCTCCTGAGGGCGTGGAGGTCAGACCCGCGCGCCGAGCCTCGGGAACACGCGCAGCGCGTTGCCCGACAGGATCGCCTCACGGTCGGCCTCGGACACGTTGGCGGCCTCGATGTACCGGAGCGTGTCGTCGAAGTAGTGGCCGGTCTCGGGGTCGATCCCCCGGACCGCGCCCACCATCTCCGAGCCGAACAGGATGTTCTCCGCCGGAACCACGCTGGTGAGCAGGTCGATGCCCGGCTGGTGGTAGACGCACGTGTCGAAGAACACGTTGTTCATGAGGTGGTCGGCGAGTGCTGGCTTGCTGAGCATGTCTGCCAGCCCTCGGTAGCGGCCCCAGTGGTAGGGCACCGCTCCCCCGCCGTGAGGGATGATCAGCCGCAACGTCGGGAAGTCGGCGAACAGGTCGCCCTGGAGCAGTTGCATGAAGGCGGTGGTGTCCGCGTTCATGTAGTGCGCTCCGGTCGCGTGGAATGCGGGGTTGGCGGACGCGGAGACGTGGATCATCGCGGGGAGATCGTGCTCGACCATCCGCTCGTAGATCGGGTACCAGTAGCGGTCGGTGAGCGGCGGCGAGGTCCAGTGCCCGCCGCTCGGGTCGGGGTTGAGGTTGACGCCGATGAAGCTCTGGGCGACCCGCGCTTCGAGCTCGCGCACCGCCGCATCGAGAGGCGCTCCCGCGGCCTGCGGCAACTGGGCGACGCCCACGAAGGTTTCCGGGAACAGGTCCACCACTCGTCCGATGAGGTCGTTGCAGGCGGCGGTCCACGCGATCGAAGTGTCGAGGTCACCCAGGTGGTGACCCATCGCGGAGGCACGCGGCGAGAAGATGGTGACGTCGGCGCCGCGCTCGCGGATGAGCCGCAGCTGGTTTGACTCGATGGTCTCGCGGATCTCGTCGTCGGTGATGTGCGGGTACTCGGGTGCGGCCGTGCCTGCAGCCCACGCCGCGAGCTGAGCTTCTCGCCACTGCGTGTGCGCGGCTGGTGCGGTCGTGTAGTGCCCGTGGCAGTCGATGATCATGGTCCATCCTTCCGGTCCAGGCCCGCGGCGCTGCGCACCGCGTCCACCAGCGTCGAGGTGCTCTCCTGTGGCAGCACCTCGCCGTACTGCGCCGCCCACCGCTGACGCTCCACGGTGGCGGACGCCATCCACGCGTCCACGCCCGCATCGGCCACTGTGGCGGCCGCCTCTTCCATCTCTTCCGCACGGCGCACGCCGTGCTGGAGCGAGCGGGACATGAAGTAGCCGGCGATCGCGTCCCAGTCCGCCTCGGGCAGGATGTTCGACAGCGAGGCGATCACCTCGCGATCGACCCCGTAGTGGCGCGCAGAGAGCAACGACTCCGACAGCAGTGCTTCGAGACCCTTCACGACCACGGAGCGGCACAGCTTGGTGGCGGCGGCCACTCCGATCTCCTCCGACCCGACGAGTGCCTGGTCGAGTCCGAACGTGCCGGCCGCGCCGCCGAACTTGACGGCGTGAGGCCCGCCGAGGATGAAGGGCGAGGCGAGGCGGCGTGGTTCGATGGGCGACATGAGCGCCGCCTCGACGTAGCGGCCGCCCGCCGCGTGGATCACGGCGGCCGCCTCCTGCTTGTGCGCCGGGGAGCTCGAGTTGAGGTCGAAGAACCAGGCGTCCGTCTCGAGGCCCGGAGCTACTGACGATGCGGCGGGCACGCAGTTCATCGCCGTCACCGCGCTCACCACGAGCGTGGCGCTGCGGACGGCCTCCGCGGGCGAGGTCGCGGTAGCGACATCGAGCTCGCGAGCGGCGCGGGCGGCGCGTGACTGAGCGTCCTCGAACGCCACATCCCACGCAACGAGGTCGGTGATCCCGAGCGCGCGAAGGTCCTCCACGAAGACGCGGCCCACCTCGCCTAGGCCGATCAGCGCGACGCGGGGCATCATGAGGACTCCTTCTGGGGTGATCGGGGGTGGACCCGGCCGTCCATGATCATGCGGGCGGTACGCAGGAGCCGGGTCTCTCCGGTGGGGTCGACCATGAGGTCGAGGAAGCCCGTCGGGTGCTCGACCCGGATGCGACCGTCGGCGCGCGGTGCCGGAGCGAGGCCATCCGCCACGCTCCCCTGAAGGCTGACACCCGCGGCGACCGACGCCGCGCCCAGCACCCCGATCGCCTCATGGACACGGAACGGGATGAAGCTGCGCGTGCTGATGGCGCCGCCCGCACCGGGCTCCGACAGCAGGACGATCTTGGGCGTGGTCGTGGTCTCCGGGGTACCGGCGATGCCCATGAGCGGGAATGCTGCGGCCCGGATCTCCGCCACTCGTGCGACCAGGTCGGCGTCTGCCTCGAGCTCTGCCGGACCCTCATCACCGTTGATCCCCAGGTCCGCGGCGCGCACCAGCACGGACGCCATGCCGTTGTTGATGAGCGTGGCGTCGACGCCGGCGAGACGGTCGACGGGATTTCCCGTGGGGAGCAGCGCTCCGCACGGCTGCTCGACGGCGACCTCGACCGGAGCGGCTGTGCCCGGCACACCCGAGATCTCCGCGTCGCCGTCGTACGTCACCTCGCCGCCCGGCGTGCGGACGGTGAGCGCGGCAACGGTCCCGGTGTTGACCATGCGCACGCGGACCACGGTGCTCCAGTCGTGCGCCGGGACCAGGCCCCGCTCGATCGCGAACGGCGCCACTGCCGCCAGAATGTTGCCGCACGTCTGCGAGGTCGATACCACGGGCTTGTCGACCGCGACCTGGAGGAACAGGTAGTCGATGTCAGCCGCGTCATCCTCGGACACGCTCACCACGCCCACCTTCGAGGTGAGAGGGTGAGCCCCTCCCAGCCCGTCGATCTGCCGCACGTCGGGGCTGCCCATGATCCGCAGCAGGAGGTCGTCGCGCGCCTTGACGTCGGCTGGCAGGTCGCCTGCGAGGAACAGCGCCCCTTTCGAGGTGCCGCCCCGCATCAGCGCGCAGGAGATGCCGGACATGTCAGGGCGCCTCCGGGTGGCGACGGTACGTCACGCCCAGGTCGGCGAGCACCGGCCGCATTCCATATCGGTCGAGCCCCAGCTCGCCGTCGAGGAACGATGCCCGGGTCGCCTCCTCCTTGGCGAGGCGCGCCTGGGACTTGGCGAGCGCATCGTCCGCCTGCCCGCGCGGCACGACGACGATCCCGTCGTCGTCGCACACCAGGATGTCGCCCGCGTCGATGAACTGGCCATTGATGACCACGGGCACGTTGACGGCGCCGGGGGTGTTCTTCACGGTGCCCATGACGTTGATATGGCGAGCCCACACCGGGAAGCCCATGTCGCGGAGTTCCTGGGTGTCCCGCACGCCGGCGTCGATGATCGCGCCGGCGACGCCGCGGTGCTGGAGCCCTGTCGCGAACAGCTCGCCGAACATGCCGTGCTGCGACGGCGAGCGGGTGACCACCACGAGGATGTCGCCCGGTCCGCACTGCTCGATCGCGGCGTGGATCATGAGGTTGTCGCCGGGCCAGGACAGCACGGTGACTGCCGTGCCGACGATTCGCGCGCCGGTCTGGATGGGGCGAAGGTCCGAGCCGAGGTCGCCGGTGCGGCCGAGCGCCTCGCCCACGGTCGCCGCGCCGATCCCGGCGAACCCTTCGACGGTCTCCCTCGGGGGCTTGGGCGGGTCAGTCAGAATGACAGTCTCCACGTCAGGCCTCCTGGCTCTCGTCGGGACGGTGCCCGGCCTTGGCCTTCTGGATGAGTGAGTAGACGTGGCCGCGCAGCTCGCCGAATCGTGGGTCGGATCGAGTCGTGAGCTGATCGCGCTCTGCTGGCAGGTCCACGTCGACGTCCTCCATGAGGACGGTCGGGCGATTCGACAGCACGATGACGCGCTCGCCCAGGTACACCGCCTCGTCGATGTCGTGCGTGACGAAGAGCACGGTGACGCCCAGGTGCTGCCACAGCGAGCGGACCAGGTCCTCGAGCTCGGCGCGCGTCTGCGCATCGACAGCCGCGAAGGGCTCGTCCATGAGCAGGACCGTCGGCTCGTAGGCGACGGCACGCGCGATCGCGACGCGCTGCTGCATGCCGCCGGAGAGCTGCCACGGGTGCTGGTCGGCGGCCTCGGTCAGGCTCACCTCAGCGAGTGCACGCTCCACCTTCGCCTTGCGTTCGGACTTGGGGACACCCTTCTCCTTGAGCGGGAGCTCGATGTTCTGGCGGACGGTCATCCACGGGAACAGCGAGCGCCCATACTCCTGGAACACCACGGCCATGCCCTCCGGCGGCCCGGTCACGGCGGTGCCGTCGAGCACCACCTCGCCCGCGGTGAGGTCGAGCAGGCCAGCGATCGAGCGCAGCAGGGTGGTCTTGCCGGCGCCCGACGGACCCACCACGCAGACGAGCTCGCCGCGGTTGATGCGGAAGTCGAGGTTGCGGATCGCCTCGACCTCGGGACGGCCGGGGGTGTCGTAGGTCTTCTGGACGTTGCGCAGGTCGAGGGCGATGTCCGTGGCGGGCGCTTCGGGGGCCTTCGCTGTGCGGCCCGAAAGCAGGGTGGTGATGGTCATGGTCACGCTCCTCGTTCGATCTGACGCTGCCCGACGTACCAGGCGAGCATGCGGTTCTCGACCAGCTTGAACAGCGTGGCGAGCAGGACTCCGATGAGGCCGAGCACGATCACGCCGGTCCACATCTGGGGGATGGCGAAGGTCCTCTGGAACTGCACGATCGCGGCGCCGAGGCCGCGGTTGGCCCCGAACAGCTCCGAGATCACCATGAGGATCACGCCGATGGACAGGGACTGACGCGCGCCGGTGAAGATGCGCGGGCTGGCGCCCGGGAGGATCACGAAGACCAGCCGGCGCCACGGGCTGAGCCGGTAGCTCTTCGCCGTGTCGGTGAGGGTGGGCTCGAGCCCGCGGACTCCCTCGACGGTATTGAGCAGGATGGGCCAGAGGCAGCCGAGTGCGATCGTGACGATCTTGCCGAGCCAGCCGGTGTACCCGGCGAACAGCGCGATGATCGGGACCAGGACCGGCGGGGGCACGGCGCGGAAGAACTCGAGGACGGGCTCGGAGAGCGCACGCAATGACGGAGAGAGGCCGATCGCTGTGCCGAGCACGATGCCGAGGACCACCGCGATCCCGAACCCGATGCCGAGCCGCGCGAGCGACGGGAACACGTCGCCGACGATGCGGTCCATGGTCCACGTCGTGGGGAACGCCTCGAGGATCGTGGACAGCGGCGGCCAGAAAGGGTTGGTCGAGCCCGCCGAGGCAACCCACCATCCGGTCAGCAGGATCACGGGGAGCCCGAGTGCATAGCCAGCTTGCTTGAAATACCTGGTCATGACTGCTCGCTCCTCACCGAGGGATGCCACCACAGGGCCTTGCGCTCGATGAGTCTCACGAGCAGGTTGACGGCCACTCCGATGAAGCCGATGACGATCACCAGTGCGTAGGTTTCGGGCACCGCGCCGGAGCTCTGGGCGACGCCGAGCTCGCGTCCCAGGCCGTCGACGCCGATCACCAGCTCGGCGGTGATCTCGAGGATGAGCGCCACCGCCGCCCCGAGCCTGAAGGCGGTCATGATGTACGGCAGTGCCGTGGGGTAGACGACTGAGCGCGCGATGCGGATGGGCCCGAACTGGTACGAGCGCGCGGTGTCGCGGGCCACCGGGTCCACGTCCGCCACGCCGTAGAGGACCTGGACCAGCACCTGCCAGAACGCCGCGTAGACCACCAGCACGAACGCGGACTGCGGCTGCGTGCCGAAGATGAGGATGACCAGCGGGATGAGCGCCACCGATGGGATCGGGCGCAGGAACTCGATGGTCGAGTTGGTGAACTTCCTGAGGAATGCGCTGGAGCCGATGACGAAGCCCACGACGATGCCGAGCGCCATGGCCGCGGCGAGGCCGATCGCCCAGCCGCGCACGGTGAGCCACAGCGCCTCCCAGAACCAGCCCTCGCCGAGCATCTCGAACAGTGACGCGTACATCTCGGTCACGGGCGGAAGGAAGTCGGGGTTGACGATCCCGGTGCGGGAGAGGGTCTCCGCCCCGGCGAGGACGATGAGGACGCCGGTAACACCGAGCCAGAGGTCGCGGCTGCGGCGCGGCCTTCTGGAGCGCGTCGCGGTCCGCGGACGGGAGGACGGTGTCAGCGTGGCTGAGCTCGGGCTCACGGGGAGGCCTCCGATTCGACGGCTAGCAGTGGTCGGGGGTGAGGCGAAGCCGGTGCCGGGGCCGCGGCGTGAAGTGCCGCGGCCCCGGTGCCGCTACTTCAGGTTGGAGAGGTCAGGGATCTCGCTGAGCGTCCCGTCCGTCACCGCGAGCTCGGCCTGGAGGTCGACCGACGCGGCGTCGATCTCGCTCGGCCAGCCCGGCAGGCGCACGGCGTTCGCCGTCGCCTCGTCCATCCTCGTGTAGGTCAGCACGATCGCGCGGACCTCATCGGGGTTCGCGGTGGCGTACTCGAACGACTTGGCGAGCGCGGCCGAGAAGCCTGCGACCGCGTCGGGGTTCTCGGCCGCGAAGTCGGACGAGGTGAAGTACTCGGCAATCATGAACGTCGGGCTCATCGCGAGGAAGTTCGAGCCGATGTCCACCAGGTCCTGGTTAACTCCTGCCTGTCGGAAGGGCTCGACCACCTGGCCCGCGTCGATGTCTCCCGACACGATCGCGGGAACGATGTCCGGGAACGGCAGCTCGACGTACGTAATCGTCGAGGGGTCGCCGCCGTCGTCGCGCACCATCTGGTTGATGGTGGCGGTGTTGACGTTGGCGAGCGCGTTGACGCCGACCTTCTTGCCCTCCAGATCCTTCGCGGTGGAGATGCCGGAGTCGGGCTGGGTGAGCACCGCCGCCATGTCCTCCTCGGTGCCGTTGGTCGAGGCGCCGGGGCCGACTGCCTCCAGGCCCACGCCGTTGGCGGTTCCGAGAATCAGCGAGGTGACATTGCTGAACCCGAACTCGTAGTCGCCCTGACTGACCGAGGGGATGATGAAGGCGCCGCCCTGGGCGAGCTCGAGGGTGAGGTTGAGGCCCTCCTCCTCAAAGAACCCCTGCTCGACGCCGAGGTAGACCGGCGCCACATCGAGGATCGGGATGAGGCCGACCGTGACGTCGAGCACTTCCATCATCTCGTCGGAGTCGGTGTCAGTGGTCTCGGTGGTCTCGGGCTCCGCCGAGGTCTCGTCGGGTTCGGCGTCCGAGTCGCCGTCGGAACTGCACGCTGCGAGCGTGAGCATGGCGGCCGCGCCGGCAATGCCGAGCAGCGCCTTCACGCGGGTGGACAGCGTTGCGGACTGTACTTCCATGGGCTCTCCTCCTTGAGATCCCACCCTCATCGTCGAGGGTGTGGCAGATCCACCATAGCGCGATTGTCGACAATCTTGTGGACGATTTTGATAACGAACTCGCAACGGGCCGAGGCGATGGTCTACACGGTCGCGCGGAGCGCCTCGATGACCGACGCGATGTGTGCCCGCATGGCGGCCTCCGCCGCGTCGCCGTCGCGCGCGATGACGGCGTCGATGATCGCCTGGTGCTGGTGCACGGAGACACTCGAGCGGCCAGGAACGCGCGACAGCGCGTACTGATGCCTCACCATCTGGCCGTGCAGCCGGGCGATGATGTCGCTCGCCTTGTCGTGCCCCGCGATCTCGCGGACCGCGCTATGGAGGCGCGAGTTCAACTCTCCGTACGCCCCCGTATCGCCCGCGGCGACAGCGGCGTGCATGCTCGCGCCGATCTCTTCGAGGTCTGCGGCCTGCGCAGCGGAGACCCGCTCGGCCGCACGGCGGGCGATCAGACCTTCGACCACCCCGCGCACCTCCGAGATCTCGACCGCCTCGTCGATCCCGATGTCGCGGATCCGCGCCCCGACGTTGGGGATGCGCTCCACGAGCCCCTCTGCTTCGAGCGCCTGGAGCGCCGCGCGAATCGCGAAGCGGCTGGCGGAGTAGTCCTCGCAGAGCTCGGCCTCGACCAGGCGCTGGCGCGGTGCGTACCGGCCGGCGAGGATCGCTGCCTTGAAGTCATCGAGTACACGCGTGTCGGTAGCCATGACGCTCCTCCGTAGGGACCAACAATATTGTCAACAATATAGGCGACATCGTGCCTGCGTGCGTGTCACGCGCAAGCGTGTCGCGGCATGTGCGCGCACGTGCGGCCGAGCAATGCCTCAGGCAACCCTGTCGAACGCCTCGGCGTCCACCTCGGCGGACTGCGCTGCGTTGTACCGCTGGCCCGACACGGTCGCGGTATGGATGAGCGCGCTCGCACGCGCGAGCAGCGCGGTATCGACCGTGAGCCCCTCCGCGGACCGATTCTCCCGCAGGTGCTCAAGGCTGGTGGTGCCGGGGATCGCCACCACGTGCTCGCCGCGCGACAGCACCCATGCGAGAGCGAGCTGTGCCGGAGTGCGTCCCGCCTCGGCGGCGAGCGCCCGCCACGGAGGCAGCAGCGCGGCGTTCGCCGGCCAGTGGTCGGGCTGGAAGCGCGGCATGGCCCGGCGAATGTCCTTCGGTGCGAGGGCCTCAGGATCCGTGACTCCCCCGGCGAGGAAGCCACGCGCCACGGGCGAGAACGCGACCAGGGCGACGCCGGCCTCGCGCGTCGCATCGAGCATGCCCAGTTCGGGGTTGCGGCTCCACAGTGAGTACTCGTTCTGGACGGCCGCGATCGGAGCTTCCGCGAGTGCCTCGCTCAGACGTGCGACCGACACTTCCGACAGCCCGATCGCACCGATCTTGCCGGCCGCGACCGCCTCAGCGAGCGCGCCGACGCTCTCCGCGATCGGCACACCCTTGTCCCAGCGGTGCAGGTAGTAGAGGTCGATCCGCTCGATGCCGAGCCGCGCCAGCGACGCGTCGACCTGAGCCTTGAGAGTCTCAGGTCTGCCGTCGATGGTCTTGACCCCATCCACCAGCGCCATCCCGCCCTTGCTGGCGACCACCGCATCGGCCCTACGGCCCTTGAGCGCACGCCCCACGAGCTCCTCGTTGCGCCCGCCGCCATAGAGCGTCGCGGTGTCGAGCAGACCCACACCGTCGTCGAGCGCGGCGCACAGCATCCTGACGCCGTCCTCGGCAGGCGGCGCGACGCCGTAGGCATGACTGAGCTCCATGCAGCCCAGACCCATCCGCGGAAGGATCACCCGAGCTGCTCCTCCAGCGCGCCGAGCACCCGGTAGCAGTCGATCACCTGGCGCAGCGAGGAGTTCGGCTCGCGGCCCTCCCGAATCGCAGCCACGAACTCGCGGTCCTGGAGCTCGATGCCGTTCATGCTCACCGCGACCTGGGACACGTCGATGGGCTCTTCGCGGCCGTCGACCAGGTCGTCGTAGCGCGCGATGTACGTGCCGGTGTCCCCGATGTAGCGGAAGAACGTGCCGAAGGGGCCGTCGTTGTTGAACGACAGCGACAGCGTGCAGATCGCCCCGGACTCCGCCTTCAGCTGTATCGACATGTCCATCGCGATGCCGAGCTCGGGGTGGATGGGCCCCTGGACGGCGTTCGCCTGGACGATGCGCCCTGCCTGATGCGCGAAGAGGTCCACGGTGTGCGCCGCGTGGTGCCACAGCAGGTGGTCGGTCCACGAGCGTGGCTCGCCCTTGGCGTTCGTGTTGGTCCGGCGGAAGAAGTACGTCTGCACGTCCATCTGTTGAATGCCCAACTCCCCTGCGGCGATCCGCTGGTGGACCCACTGGTGAGAGGGGTTGAAGCGACGTGTGTGGCCGACCATCGCCACCAGGTCGGATGCCTCGGCAGCGGCCAAGGTCGCCTCGGCGTCGCCGAGCGAGTCCGCGAGCGGGATCTCCACCTGTACGTGCTTGCCGGCCGCGAGCGCAGCCTGGGTCTGGGACGCGTGGAGGCCCGTCGGGGTCGCGAGGATGACCGCGTCGACGTCGTCGCGCTCGAGGACCTCCTCGTAGCTCAGCAACGCCGTGGGGACGCCGTACTTCTCGGCCACGTCCTGCGTCGGTTCCGGGCGGGTGCCGCTGACGACTGTCACCTGCGCCTCGGGGATGTTCATCAGCCCATCGAGGTGCTTCATCCCGAAGGCGCCGGCGGCGCCGACGACGGCGATGCGGACCTTGTCGCCGCTCATGCATGGACCTCCTGCGGAATCGCCTCGGCTGCGGGGGCGGCCTGAGCGACGGGGTTGCTCAGCACCAGGTGGCCGACCGCGGTGTTGGACGCGGGCACGTGATAGAAGCGGTGGTCGACGCTGGGCGCGCCGCCCTCGAACTGGTCGTCCATCGCGCCGCGGGCGATCAGCCAGTCCACCAGCTCGATGCCCTCGGAGCCAGCCTCGTCGACGTATTCCATGTGGGACCACTCAGTCAGCCCGAGCGGATCGGCGATGAGGTGGTCGAGGAACGCGTTGTCCCACTCCCTATTGATCAGTCCCGCGCGGGGTCCCTGGAGCTGGTGGCTCATGCCGCCCGTGCCCCAGATCTGCACATTGAGCGGCTCCCCGTCCCACTTGTCGAGAGCTCGGCGAATCGCCTTGCCGAGCTCGTAGCAGCGACGTCCGGACGGCACGGGGTACTGGACCACGTTGACGGGCAGCGGGATCACCTTGCACGGCCACTCATCGACGTCGCCGAAGACCAGGGACAGCGGCACGGTGAGGCCGTGGTCGACCACCATCTCGTTGACCAGCGTGAGGTCGAAGTCGTCCTGGATCACCGACTGCGCGATGTGCGCAGCGAGCTCCGGGTGACCGTAGACGTCGGGCACCGGGCGTGGCCCGTAGCCCTCGTCGGCGACCGGGTAGTGCGCGCCCGTGCCGAGCACGAAGGTCGGGATGATGGTGGAGTCGAAGGCCGTGGCGTGGTCGTTGTAGACCAGGATGATCACGTCCGGCGTGTTCTCCTTCACCCACTTCCGCGTCCACTCGTAGCCCGCGAACAGCTTCTTCCAGTACGGCTCCTGCGTCTTGCCGAGGTCCATCGCGGCGCCGATCGCGGGCACGTGCGACGTGAACAGCGCCGACGTGTAGCACGCGGGCGCGTCCTCGCGCATCGTGGTCGCCTTCTCGTTCGAGGGCGGCGTCCAGCCGTCGAGGTCCTTGAGGCGCACGCCCTCGGGGCGCCGTCCGCCGCCGACCATCATGTCGCGGTACGCGGCCTCGCTCATCCCGGTCATTGAGCCGGCCATCTGCTGGAAGCTCAGTCCGTGCGTCGCGCCGATCTTCGACAGGAAGTAGATGTTGCCGCCCTCGGCCATCATGGCGTTGAGGTCCATGTCGAGCACGGCCTGGCGCTGCGCGGGCGACAGGGGCCACTCGTCGAGGTAGGCCTCGCGGTCAGCGAGGTAGCGCTCGCGATTCTCGGGCTTCATGAGCGACATCGAGAACTGGTTGAGGTGGAAGCCCTTCCGGGCCTGCTCCGCGTCAAAGATGATGGTGCCAGGGATGTCCTGGTAGGGCTTGTCGAGTGGCATGTCATGCTCCTTCCGGCCAGTAGAGTCGCTGCGGGTTGTCGACCAGCAGCTTCCGCTGCAACTTTGCGGTGGTGGCGATGTGGGGGATGTGGTCGACCAGCAGCCCGTCGTCGGGCATGTGGTCCTTGAGGTTGGGGTGGGGCCAGTCGGTGCCCCACAGCACGCGGTCGGGGAACTCCTCGACCACGCGTCGGGCGAACGGCACCACGTCGGTGTACGCCTGCCTCTCGCCGTCGAGCGCGCGCGGACCGGTGACGCTGAGCCTCTCGGGGCACGACACCTTGGTCCACACGTTGGGGTTCTCGCGCATGAAGCGCAGGAAGAGGGCGAAGTCCTCGCCGTCGGGATCCTTGGTCACGTCGGGGCGACCCATGTGGTCGACGACGACCTCCGTGGGGATGGCGGAGAAGAAGTCGTACAACTCCGGCAGGTCCTCGGCCTCGAAGTAGATGACGACGTGCCAGCCGAGCGGCGCGATCTTCGCGACGATCTCCTCGAGCGAGTCGGTGGGCACCCGATCCACGAGCCGCTTGACGAAGTTGAACCGGACTCCGCGAACGCCCGCCGCGTGGAGCTCCGCCAGCTCCTCCTCGGTGACGTCGCGGCGGACGGTGGCGACGCCGCGCGCACGACCTTCGCTGCGCAGCAGCGCGTCGACGAGCGCGCGGTTGTCGGCGCCGTGGCAGGTCGCCTGCACGATGACATTGCGGTCGAAGCCCAGGTGGTCGCGCAGCGCGAACAGTTGAGCGGCCGACGCGTCGCACGGCGTGTACTTGCGCTCCGGCGCGAACGGGAACTGCCCACCGGGACCGAAGACATGACAGTGCGCATCGACCGCGCCCGTAGGCAGGCGGAAGGCTGGCGTCGCGGGCCCGTCGTACCAGTCGAGCCACCCGGGCGTCTTCTCGAACCCGCCGGTCGTCTCGCCGTGCGGCGTCGCGGCAATCGTGTCGTGGCCGGGGATGTCCTTGATCACGTGTGGCGTCCTTGTCACTCGCGGGTATGGATCCCACCCTAGGCACGCGCAACACTGTGGTCCAATAGATTCCACAGGAATGCCTCATAGAGAGATTCAATAGATGGCCGTCGCAGATCTGAACCAACTCCGTACCTTTGTCGTGCTCTACGAGATGCGCAGCCTGACCGGCACGGCAGATCGGCTCCACGTCACCCAGCCGACCGTGAGCTACACGCTCGCCCGCCTGCGCAAGCGGTTCGGCGACGACCTGTTCCGCCGCGAAGGACACGTGATGGTGCCCACGCCGCGCGCGACGCAGCTGTTCGGCCCGCTGCACGAGGCGCTCGCCCAGATCGACGCGACCGTCGCCGACAGCGGCACCTTCGAGCCCGAGCGCTTCGACGGCGAGCTCACCTTGGGGCTCACCTCGATCGGCGAGCAGACCTTCCTGCCGCCAATCATGGCGGCGCTGAGACGCCACCACGCCGGCCCGCACCTTGTGGCAAAGCGTCTGGACGTCGCCGTGGCCGAGGAGGAGCTCGTGCGCGGCGCGATCGACGTCGCTCTCACTGTCTCGGTGATGGATACGGCGCGGCTGTGGCGCACCCCCGTGCGCGGCGTCGAGTACGTCGCGCTGACGGCACGGGAGCATCCCTTGCCGCCCACAGGACCGGAGATGTTCGAGGGCAGGCGCTTCATCCGCGTGTCGACCCGCGGAGGTCACGTGTTCCCGTGGCAGGCGCTCGTCGAGCACGGCCTCACACCCCAGGTCGCCCTCACCGTCGAAGAGCACTCCACCGTGCCCGCCGTGCTGGCGTCCACCGATCTTGTGGCCCTTCTCCCCCGCCATGTGGCCGATGTGTTCTGCGCCTGGTTCCCCGATCTCGAGACCGCTGATCTGCCGTGGCCGGGCACGAGCTCGCCGGTCGCGCTCTACACGCGCCGCGAACTGAACCTCTCACCCGCGCAGCGGTGGTTCCGGCGCCTCGTCCTCCACGCGGTGAGCAGCGGCGAGTTCACCGACGACGCTCAGCGCTGAGGGCGGTTCCAGCTCGCCTTCGCGGGAAAGACCGGGCTGCGCACGGGGATGGTCCACGACGAGTGCGGGTGAACCGTCAGCAGAGCGCGCTCCCACCACGTTCGAGCCTCCTCCGACAGCGTCGGCAGCACCGCGTCCTTATCGACATCGTCTACGGGGCGCGGGCTGAAGCACTTCCACACCAGCTGCACCTCGGGCGCGCCGGTCGGGACGCCGTCGAGGTCGAGCACGGCGCGGTCCCAGGGCAGCTGCAGGCGCGCATCCCGGCGGTAGACCCACGCGCGCGGCGCGCCGTCCTCGATGTTGACGCGCAGCACCCAGGCGCCCGCGTCGTCGTCCCGGATCAACACCGGCTGTACGGCGGCGTCCTCCGGCGCGTCGGCGAGCGGCATGACCTCGTCACCGTCGGGCGCCCACGCGCTCCAATGCGGCGGCAGCACGGCGAGGAGCGCCGTGAGGTCGCCCGGCATGGTGCTGATGTCGATGTTCTCTCGAGGGCGGATCGGCGCCCCCACCCAGCGGTCGAGCGCCACGCCGCCAGCGAGCCACCAGCGGGCATCAGCCGGCGCAAGGAGGGATGCCAACGCCTCGACGGCGAGCGGGGCCCAAGGCCCGGAGGGAGACGGAGTCGCCGATGACATGGCACGAGGCTACCCCCGCGACGCGGCCACTCCGAAGCGCCCGCTCCGACACACGCACCCGCACGAAGCCGCGTCTTACAGCGGCCACCCCGTGTAGGCCTCGGCGAGGTAGGCGGACCCGGCCTCGGACTCGACCACAGTGCGCAACTCCCCCAGCTGACGCCGGCGATCGAAGTCAGACGCCTCCGGCACAGCGTGAAGCATGCTCGTCATCCACCACGAGAAGTGCTGGGCCTTCCAGATGCGAGCGGATGCGCGCTCGTCGAAGATCTCGATGAGCGACGCGTCACCGCCCGAGAGCAACGACTCGAGCGCCTCGGCGAGCAGCACGACGTCGGCGACCGCGAGGTTCATGCCCTTGGCCCCCGTCGGCGGCACGGTGTGCGCCGCGTCGCCGACGATCGCCATCCGGCCACGCGTGAGCGAGCGGGCCACGAAGCTTCGGAACCGCAGCACGTCGCGCTTGAAGATCGGACCCTCATGGAGCGTCGCGCCGGGGACGCGACGCTGGAGCGTGTCCCAGATCTGCGCCTCGGACAGAGCATCCGGGTCCGCGTCGGGATCGCACTGAAAGTACATGCGCTGCACACTGGGAGAGCGCTGGCTGATGAGCGCGAAGCCGTCGGGCGAGTTCGAATAGATGAGCTCATCAGCGCTCGGAGGCGCCTCGCACAGGATGCCGAACCAGCCGAAGGGGTACTCCCGGAAGTGGCCGCCATGACTGCCGCACACGGCGGTGCGTACGACGCTGCGCGACCCGTCGGCGCCGACGACGAAGTCTGCGCTCACCTCGAGCTCCTCACCATCCAAGGTGGTCGCGATGACCGTCGGAGTGTCGGACTCCGCACCCACGGCCTCGCGGGCGGTGACGCCAAAGCGGATGTCCTGTCCGTCGGCGAGACGCGCCGCGATGAGGTCCCTCAACGCCTCGTGCTGGGGGTAGAGCCACACGCTTCGACCGACGAGCCCGGCGAAGTCGATGCGATGCCCCACGCCGTCGAAGCGCAGCTCGATGCCATCGTGGCGGCTGCCGACGGTGCGGGCGCGGGAGCCGGGCACGTCATCGAGCAGCTCGACCGTTCCCTGCTCGAGGATTCCGGCGCGGATGGTGCTCTCGATCTCCTCGCGGCTGCGGGCGTCGAGGATGATCGAGTCGATCCCCGCGCGAGCCAGCAGGTGGGACAGCAGCAGGCCGGCGGGACCGGCCCCGACGATCGCGACGCGGGTGCGGACGGCGTCCATGGCATCTCCTTTGATGTCGATGCCGCCATCTTCGCGCTCCGGACCACCGACGTGGGAACGATTCCCGTTGAACAGGAGTCTCTGTTCAGGCGCACATCCCGGCTGTCAGCGTCGGTATCCCATCGCCGTCTCGATCGACCGCGCCGCATGACGCAGTTCTGCCAGCGCGAACTCGGTCGGCGCGTCCCGCGGCAGGACCACCGACAACGCGGCGACCGTGCGGCCCGCCTCGTCGCGCACCGGCACCGCGAGCCCCGTCGACGCCTCATCCAGCAACCCGGGCGAGAGCGCGTGGCCCACCTTGCGCACCTCGTCGAGCTTGCGCCGCAGCACCGCCGGGTCGGTGGGCGTGCGATGAGTGAATGCCCGCAGGCGGCTCGTGAGCACGCGCTCCTGCAGCTCCCGATCGCCGAACGCGAGCAGCACCAGTCCCGATGACGACGCGTGCAGAGGCAGCCGTCCCGCGACCCGCGTGAGGTTCGCGCCGGCGTCCGGGTGGCTCAGTCGCTCCAGGAAGAGGGGCTCGTCCTGGTCCAGGATCGCGAGCTGAGTGTGCTCGCGCACGCGCGCCTGAACCTGCTCCATGAACGGCAGCGCCGCCTGCCTCAACCGGAGCGCATGCGACGACCGCGTGGCGAGCTCCCACAGCCGCATGCCGATCCGCACGCGCCGGTTCTCGTCCCGCTCAAGAAGCCCGGCGTCCACCAGTTCGCCCACGATGCGATGCGCTGTCGATGACGGCAGCCCTGCGGCGCGGCCGATCTCGGCGGCCGAGAGCGACGTTCGCGTGGGCGTGAAGGCCTCGAGCACGCGCATGAGGCGCGCTGTTACCGAGTCGCCAGAGGTCGAGTTCGCCACGCGCTCAGCATGGCACGCACCGGCCGCGAGATCCCATTCATCGGGACACCGGACTGGGGGTGAGCCGATGCGGTGACGTCCGAACGCCCTTCACGCCCACCCGGTGGTCAGCTCAGATCGGAATACGCGATGCGCTGGAGAAAGGCGCGGACGACGTCGGACTCGGCGTCCGAGATCGCGGCGAAGCTCTCGCGTTGAGCATCGTCGACCGCGGCGCGAGCGCGCGCGAACAGCTCCACTCCCGCTGGCGTCGCGGTGACCGTGCGCGCACGGCGATCGGCGGGGTCTTGACGACGCTCCACGTAGCCGCCCGACTCGAGCGCGTCGACGAGCGCGACGATCTGACTCGGATCAAGACGCAGCCTTTCGGCGAGTTCCCGCTGAGATGGGCCCACCTCCGCAGCGAGCGCGAGCACCGAGTACGAGCGCACCTTGAGACCAACGGCGGCGAGCGCGCGATTGCCCGCGGCGGCCGTGATCGCGCTCGCCCGCGCAAGCAGGAAGCTGACGTCGGCGTCAAGCGTCGGGGAGACGCGCGCCGGTGTGTCGTCGGTGACCATGGGGCTATCCTGCCACCGCAGATGAGAAAGTCAACAATTGACATTCTCAACGATTACTGCTGTGCTGACATCCTGAACAAAGGAGTTCCATCATGCCTTCACACCATGCCCCGCTCGCAGGTCGCGCCGCGATCATCACCGGCTCGGGCCGCGGCCTCGGCCTCGCCTATGCCCTCGAGCTCGCCCGCCAGGGCGCCTCCGTGGTGATCAACGATGTCGACGAGACAGCCGCTCAGGAGGCAGTGTCCGCCATCGAGAGCACGGGCGGTGCGGCGGTCGCCGTGGTCGCTCCCGTCGGCCCCACCTCCACAGCCGATGCGCTTGTCGCGGCCGCGCTCGAGAGCTTCGGCCGGCTCGACATCCTCGTCACCAACGCGGGCGTGCTCCGCGACACCGTGTTGTGGAAGATGAGCGACGACGACTTCGACACCGTCATCGACGTGCACCTGCGCGGGACGTTCACCTGTGTGCGCGCGGCCGCCACGCACTTCCGCGACAACGGTGTACCAGGACGCATCGTCTGCATCGGCTCCCCCACCGGCCAGCGCGGCAACTTCGGTCAGACCAACTACTCCGCCGCCAAGGCCGGCATCGTCGGGATGGTGCGCACCTGGGCGATGGAGCTCAAGAAAGCGGGGGTCTCGGTCAACGCGGTGATCCCCGTGGCCGCGACCGCCATGACGGCGACCGTCCCGTACTTCGCCGCCGCTGTCGAGGCTGACGCCGCTGGCGAGCCGATGCCGGACTTCTTCCGTCACGACCTGGGCTTCGGCACGTCGGACGACGTCGCGGGGCTGGTCGCGTATCTGGCCTCTGACGCCGCCGCGGACGTCACCGGGCAGGCGCTCGGGATCGGCGGCGACCGCCTTCAGGTGTGGTCCCACCCCGAAGCTGTCGCGACGGCTTACCACGAGGGCGGCTGGAGCTTCGATACGCTCACCGCCGACCTGCCGGGGCTGCTTGAGGGAAACCTGCAGTCCGTAGGCGAGCGATTCCCCGCGCTCCCCGAATCGCTGGTGCGGCCCGCACCCCACGCCTGAACGGGCCCGACATGACACGCTACGAGCCTGCGATCGACCTCGACGCGATCGAGGCGATCGATGTCCACGTGCACATCGAGGTCGACGGCCACGGGCACGCCTCCCTGCCGCCCGACCTGGTCGAGGCCGCCTCCCGCTACTTCCGTACCGACGGGCCGCGGCCAGAGCTGGAGGCGATCGCCACCTACTACCGCGAGCGCCGCATGGCCGCGGTGGTCTTCACCGTCGACGCCGAGACGCAGCTGGGCCACGCCACGCTTGACAGTGCGGAGATCGCGTCGCAGTCGGCGGACCACGCAGACGTGCTGATTCCCTTCGGCTCGGTCGACCCGCATCGTCCCGATGCTGTCGATCGCGTGCGCAGCCTCGCGCAGGACCACGGTGTGCGTGGCTTCAAGCTGCATCCCACGGTCCAGGGCTTCGACCCCTCGGACGAGCGCTGGTACCCGCTCTACGGCGCCATCCAGGACGCGGGAGTGCCCGCACTGTTCCACACGGGGCAGACCGGGATCGGCGCGGGGCTGCCGGGAGGCCGGGGGCTCCGCCTCGCGTGGTCCAACCCGATGCTGCTCGACGGCGTGGCTGCGGACTTTCCCGACCTCGACATCATCATGGCTCACCCGAGCGTGCCGTGGCAGGACGAGGCTCTCGCGGTCGCCACCCACAAGGCCCGCACCTGGATCGACCTGTCGGGGTGGAGCCCTAAGTACTTCCCCGAACAGCTGGTGCGGGCTGCGAACTCGTACCTCAAGGACCGCATCCTGTTCGGCACCGACTTCCCGCTCCTCACCCCCGACCGCTGGCTCGACGACATCGGCCACAGCGCACTCAAGCCCGAGCGCCTGCCCGCGATTCTTAAGGACAACGCCGTCCGGCTGCTCCGACTCGGCTGATCGTCACCCACCCCACCACCGCATCGTCCCCACTCCCGCGAAAGGCACCTCACATGACCACCACTGTCCCTTACTCCGACGTCACTTCTCTCGAGGGTCGCGACCTCGGCTGGTCCGACTGGCTTGAGGTCACCCAAGACCGCGTGGACCTGTTCGCCGATGCCGTGGACGACCACCAGTGGATCCACGTCGAGCCGGAGCGCGCGCGCGCGGAGAGCCCCTTCGGCGGCCCCATCGCGCACGGCTTTCTGTCGCTGTCGCTCACGACCAAGTTCTGGACCGAGCTGCTCGAGGTCGACGGCGTCACCACCAAGGTGAACTATGGACTCGACAAGGTGCGCTTCATCTCGCCCGTCCAGGTAGGTGCACGGGTCCGCATGAACGCGGTGATCGCCGAGGTGGCCGAGATCCGCGGCGGCTTCCAGCTCACGGTCGATCAGACCATCGAGATCGAGGGCGGCACCAAGCCCGCGGTCGCGGCGCGAGGCCTGTACCGCTTCTACGCCTGACCCACGGCAGCACCACCCCTACTGCATCAGCGAGGATGACATGAAGAACCAGGGGCTCGGCGACTGGATCGCCCGGCGGCGGATCAAGTCCGAGGGCGACACGGCCATCATCTGGTCGGGTGGCACGTACACGTACGACGCGTACGCCGACCGCGTCGCGAGGCTCGCCCAGGCTCTCGCTGATCGCGGCCTGTCCAAGCGCGACCGCCTCGTGTACCTGGGGAACAACCACCCGGACTTTCTCACGACGTTCTTCGCATGCGGCCTGCTGGGCGCGATCTTCGTGCCGCTCAACACTCGCCTGGCGCCGCGCGAACTCGAGTACATGATCGAGGACTCGAGCGCGGTGTTCCTGGTCACCCACGACTCGGTGCGCGACCTCGCCCGCGCCGCCGCATGGTCCAGCGGGATCCGCAAGCGTCTGGTGGTCGACGGAGCTGCGGACCTTCCCGCCGTCGAGAGCCTGGACGAGGTGATCGACGCGACCGAGCCCACGTTCCTCGACACGGAGGTGTCGCTCGACGACCCGGCGATGATCCTCTACACGTCGGGGACGACGGGCCAGCCCAAGGGCGCCGTCCTCACCCACGGCAACCTCACCTGGAACGTCCTCAACGCGATCGTCGACTACGACGTCACGCGCGACGAGGTCGCGATGATGATGTCGCCGATGTTCCACGTCGCCGCGCTCAGCATGGGCGCCCTGCCCACGCTGCTCAAGGGCGGTGCGGTGGTGCTGCACGAGCGCTTCGAAGCGAGCGACGTGCTGCACGCGATCGAGGAGCACGGGATCACCAGCCTCTCGGGCGTGCCGACCACGTTCCAGTTCCTGTCGGAGGATCCCGCCTGGGACACCACCGATCTGTCGAGCATCCGGAAGCTCACGTGCGGCGGCTCGGCGATGCCCTTGCGCGTCATCGAGGCCTACGAGGCGCGCGGACTCGCGTTCTCGAGCGGCTACGGCATGACGGAGGCCTCCCCCGGCGCCACCTCGCTGCCCGTGTCCAAGGCCCGCGACCACGCGGGGACTTCGGGCCTGGCTCACTTCTTCACGGACGTGCGGGTGGTGGGCGACGATGGCCGCGCGCTCCCCGTCGGCGAGGCGGGCGAGATCCAGATCAGCGGCCCAAACGTCATCCGCGAGTACTGGCGCCGCCCGGAGGCGACGGCGGAGGCCCGCGACGGCGAGTGGTTCCGGACAGGAGACATCGGCAGACTCGATGACGACGGCTACCTCACCGTGACCGACCGCCTCAAGGACATGATCATCTCGGGCGGCGAGAACGTGTACCCCGCCGAGATCGAGCAGATCGTGATGGAGATGCCCGCGGTGCGCTCGATCGCGGTCATCGGCGTCTCCGACGAGCGTTGGGGCGAGGTGCCGCTCGCCATCGTCGCGCTCCACGAGGGCGCGCAGGTCACGCCCGAGGACGTCCTCTCGCATGTGCGCGGGCGGGTCGCGAAGTACAAGCTCCCGCGCGCGGCCGTCCTGGTGGACGACCTCCCCCGCACCGCAAGCGGCAAGGTGCGCAAGGTCGAGCTCCGCAAGAGGTTCCGTTCGCTTCCGGAACGCGTGCAGGAGTCCTGAGGCGCGTCCGTGATCGCGGTTCATCAGACGGGCGGGTCGTGTGCCTACTCGTGTTCGGGCAGCCGCGGCGTTGACCAACCAGGTTCGCGACCGATGAGCGCTGCGCGTGTGACGGCGGCGGAGCCGAAGCGATCGCGGACCGCGTCGAGCGCGGTGTCGAGGGAACTGTCGAGGGCAGCGTCGATGCGCGCCCCGTCGTTCCAGTCGATCGGAAGCTCCGGCTGAACCTCGCCGGCACTGGTCAGCTGTCCGAGCGAGACGCCGATGAGGGTGACGCCGCGCTCGGCGATGTCAGGATCCGCCGCGGCGAGCAGTTGCTGGGCGACGGCGAGGACTACCTCGGTGCGGTCGGTTGGCGCTGTGAGCGTGCGCGATCGGGTCGCCTTCGCGAAGTCGCCGTAGCGGAGCCTCAGGACCACGGTGCTGCACGATGATCCTCGATCGCGCAGACGCTTTGCGAGGCCGTCGACGATCTGGGTGAGGATCAGCCCGAGCTCACCGGATGGGTACGACCGACTGCCGAGTGCCCGCTGCGAGCCGATGGACCCGTGGCGCCTAGTCGTCTCGACGGGCCGCGGGTCCCGGAGCCGGGCCAGCGCATGCAGGTGCGCACCGGCCGCCTTGCCGAGCCATCGCTCGGCGGTCGCGGCTTCGAGCTCCGCCAACTGCCCGACCGTGGAGATGCCGTTGCTGTGCAGCTTCTGCGCGGTCATCGCGCCAACGCCCCAGAGTCGCTCGACGGGGAGTGGATGGAGGAACGCCTCCTCGCGGCCCGGCTCCACCACGAGGAGCCCGTCGGGTTTGCCGACCGCGCTCGCAACCTTCGCGAGGAACTTGGTCCTTGCTACACCTACCGAAATCGGGAGCCCAACTTCGGCACGCACGCGTTCCCGCAGGCGCGCGGCGATCTGCTCGGGGGTCCCAGCGATGCGGCGCAGACCGCCCACTTCGAGGAATGCCTCATCGATCGAGACCCCCTCCACGTACGGCGTGGTGTCATGGAAGATCGCGAACACCGCACGGCTTGCTGCAGAGTAGGCCTGCATGCGTGGCGGAACGATGATGGCTTCGGGACAGAGCGCCCGCGCCCGCTGCACGCCCATCGCGGTGCGCACGCCCCGGGCTTTGGCTTCGTAGCTCGCGGCCGCCACGACCCCGCCGCCCACGATCACGGGCCGTCCCCGCAGTGCGGGCTCGTCTCGCTGCTCGACCGAGGCGTAGAACGCGTCGAGGTCGGCGTGGAGCACGGTCGCTTCGCCCTGCATGTCACACCTCCCGCCATCACACGTCCCTCAAAGGATGGTCTCACCCGCGCCTGACATCGGAGGCGCTCCAGGTCGGGCCGAAGAATTGCGCTGACTCGACCTAGCCCGCCTCACGCATTGAAGGGAGCGCCATGCACACGCCAGTTCTCGTACCGATTCAGATGTACCGCGTGGCGCTCGGCCACCAGGTCCGCAGGAATCTCGTAGGCGCCCAACGTGCCGTCGATGAGAAAGAAGAGATCAACCTCACTCGAACGGTACCTGCGGCGCGTGCTCCCGGATCGGGAGAGGAACACCTTCCATGCCCCGTTCTCACGAGCTGTTGTCGTCTTCACCTGAACACGCTGAACTCGTTGCTCATGTACGACTAGGAGATCGTAGGCGCAGGGCTCCAGCGGCCATGACACATCTGCGCCACGTAGCGAGTACCACGCTGCGGCCAGCAGTGGTCCCGTCCGGCGGAGAGCACTTAGCTCGAACGATTCGTCCTGCCGGCCTGCGCTACGCAGTGCTTCAGAACGCCCTTCGGCCCCGACGGGAGACGCGCAGGGCGACGGAGGCCCGCCGCCTGTTTTTCCACCAACATGAACACCGCCACCGGCTTCCGGACTGACAGCCGGCTCGCCCCCCGTTTGTCGGGCGCGCGGGGCACCGAGATGGTCCGTCGGACAGCCGGCCTGCTCGGCCCGTCGGCGCACCGAGGCAATCGCGCTGCCCGATGTCGCCCGCAGGCCCAACGCCCTGAGAACGCCCCGCCATGAGTCAGACGAAGCGACCGCGCCCGCGAGCTCATTGTCGGAGTACGACTCGCGGGACGCCATGACGCGAACCTATCCGCGACCACCGACATCGCCTCTGCGCGTGTACGCAAAGAGCCGTCCATCCCAGCATTTAGCAGGATGAACGGCCCTCGGCTTCGGTCGGGCTGACAGGATTTGAACCTGCGACCCCCTGACCCCCAGTCAGGTGCGCTACCAAGCTGCGCCACAGCCCGTGACAGCCTGACAATCGTAGCGGATAGTTCGGGCAACCTGTGACAGCGGCACGGGTAGACGGCGCGGCGGTGGTCTACTGGATCCATGCTCGCGGATCTCGATGTCGACTACCTCGTGATCGGCGCCGGCGCCGCGGGGATGGCCTTCACCGATGCACTCATCGCCCACGCGGACGCAACCGTGGCCCTGGTCGACACCCGAGATGCGCCAGGCGGGCACTGGCACGACGCGTACCCCTTCGTCCAACTGCACCAGGCGTCGCCGTACTACGGAGTCGCCTCGACGGTTCTGGGCGGCGAACTGCAGACCACCGGCCCCGAGTCCGGCCTTCACGAGCGGGCCACCGGAGCGCAGGTGCTGGAGTACTACGCCGCCGTCATGACCGACGTCTTCGAGCCCACCGGACGCGTGCAGTTCCTGGGCCGCCGACGCCACGAAGGCGGCGGCCTCATTACCGAACTCGCCACCGGCAGGCAGCACCGGGCGAGGCCTGGCACCCGCATCGTCGACGCCCGCTACCTCTCCCCCACAGTCCCCCAGACGACACCGCCACCCTGGGCGGTCGGCAATGGCAGCCACGTCATCCCGTCAAGCAAGCTGGACCCAGACACCACCGGTCGTCTCGTCATCGTCGGCTCCGGCAAGACGGCCACCGACGCGATCGTCCACCTGCTCACCCACGGCACCGACCCCGGCGACATCACCTGGATCCGCCCTCGCGACCCCTGGATGCTCGACCGAGCGTTGGTGCAGCCGAAATCGGCGGCGTTCCACGAGATGGGCGCGGCCGTCCTCGAGAGCGCCGCCCAAGCGAGCAGTCTCGACGACCTGTTCGCCCGCATGGAAGCCGCTGGCGTCATGATGCGCATCGACCCGTCCGTGACGCCCACGATGGCGAAGGCACCCACGCTCGGACGCTGGGAACTCGACCTGCTGCGCAGCGTCGAGAACATCGTGCGCGCGGGCAGGATCGTCGAGTCGCGCCCAGGCCTCCTGCGACTCCAGCACGGCGACGTCCAGATTCCGCGCGACGCAACCATCATCCACTGCGCCGCGGACGGGCTCCGCCGCCCCGCACCTCAGCCAATCTGGTCAACCGAGGCGATCACCCTGCAGACCGTCCGCGCCGGCTTCCCCTGTTTTGGCGCCGCACTCACCGGCTACGTCGAGGCCACGCGCACCGACGATGCCACCAAGAACGCCCTGTGCCCGCCCAATCTGTACGGCGACACCCGCGCGGACTGGGTCGCCATGACGGTGCGCGGGGCGCGCGCCGTCACCAGATTCATGGCAGAACCCGACATCGCAGCCTGGGCGAACGGGACGACCCTGAACCCCGCCCGCGTGACCGACGCGGCCGACCCCGCCACCGCATCGGCGCTCGAGAGGTCAGCAGAGGCGGCCCCAGCGGGCCTCGAAGCACTCGAACGGCTCGCAGCCCTGACGTGACCGCCGCGCCGTTCTAGCGACTGGTGGGCACGTCGCGTGACGCAGACGTATCGACACGCGACTGCGGGAGCACGCACGCGCGCTCACGCCGCACGCGCGCCACGAACGCCCACAGCAGCAGCCCGATCGCCACCACCGCCAGGTACGGCTGCACCGGCTCGAAGAACTGGATCGCGCCCGTGGACCCCAGAGCGAGCAGCACCAGTTTGTTGCACACCGGGCAGCCCACCGCGAAGAACGCGACCACGGAACCGGCCACGCCCAACTTGCCCTCCCGCTGCGACTCGGCGGGAGTCGCGACATAGGTGGCCATGAGCAGCCCGGACAGGACCGCGGTGATCGCGGCGGCCCAGTACGACCACGCCGTGGGCGGGATCTCGCGCCCGAAGATCGGGTTGGGAATCAGGACGGTCGGGATCCCGATCGCCACGTAGGTCGCTATCGCGGCGCCCAAGGCGACCCACCAGCGACGGACCGGCCATGCGCGCAGTTCGGACACGAGACTCGACATGTGGACACTATACCCCCTGGGGTATGCGACTGTGGTCAGCCGAAGTACCGTCCCGGGCGGTGGTTGATCGCCAGCACGAGGTTGAGCAGCACAGCGCCCAGGATGGAGTACGCGAGGATGTCCAGCGGCACCAACGCGAGCGAGGCCGCCACGACCACCACGTCAAGCGCGCCCTGGACGTACCCCGCGCGAATGCCGCGCGTCTCCTGCAGGTACGCCGCGAGGATGCCGAACCCGCCGGCGGAGGCCCCGTGGCGGAACACCACGATCATGCCCACGCCGATCGCGATTCCCGCGAAGATCGCGGCATACAGCGGAGCGATCGAGCTGACATCGAGGTACAGCCCGTGCACCGCGGACATCACCGAGATCAGGGTCACCGTCGCCAACGTCTTGATCGTGAACGGCCAGCCCATGCGCTTCACGGACAGCCAGTAGAACGGCAGGTTGATCACGAAGAACACCAGACCGAACGACAGTCCTGTCCAGTAGCTGCCCAGGATTCCGACGCCGGCGAGACCGCCTGACACTCCCCCGATCTGCTCGAGCAGGAACAGCCCGAAGGAGATCAGAAATGCGCCGGTGGGCAGGGCGAGGGCGTCCTCCCACACCGAGTGCTTCTCGGCGATGGGCGGGTCGACGACGGACAACAGAAACCTCCGGTGGGATGGGCGACGGGCCGATGCGCCCGCAGAGTTCGGTGACCATTGTCGCCGATGCGCGGGCAGGCGCCCGCCGCCGTCACCTTCCGGTGCCCATGCGTGGGGTCAGTCGGCGAGGAATGCCGCTCCCAGCCAGGACTCGGGGATGCCCATGCCCTCGACCAGCCCAAGCGAGTGCGGGCGCAGCTCACGGCACAGGTCGTTGATCTGCGCGCCGATCGCCTTGGAGCGCCCGGAGCTGATGCGGTTGTGCTCGAGGAACCACGCGCGGTCGTCATGGATCGACTGCAGTGCGTACAGGCTGCACAGCCTCTCCAGCACTCGACGGGCCTCGGGGTCCTCGCACGCCTCGATGCCGTCGATGAAGGCAGTCAGGAGTCGCTGCTCCATGTAGGCCCGGGCCGTGAACTGCACGTGATCGCCCAGCGCGTTGAAGGACTCGAACTGATCGCCGCGCTCCTTTGCGGCCGCGCGCATGCGGCGCGCGAGGGATTCGAGCGAGTGGCGCGCGCGTTCCTCGAACATCAGCGCGTGCCAGCGGCGATCCACGAGGGTGGTCTCCTCAGGGCGGCGGCGCACGGCATCGGCCAGGGCCCCGAGCACGAGGTTCGCCGAGGTCGCCTCGACCACAGCGCCGCTCGCGACGCGAGCGGTCGCCTGGACCACGCCGGAGCGGTCGAGCTCGCTCCACTCCTTCTTGTAGTCGGTCAGTAGAGCCTTCGCGACGAGCTGCATCAGGACGGTGTTGTCGCCCTCGAAGGTCGCGAAGATGTCGACGTCGCGCCGCATCTCGACCAGCTGGTTCTCGCTCAGATATCCCGCGCCGCCACAGGCCTCGCGTGCCTCCTGCACCGTCTGGTTGGCGAACCATGTGCTCATGGCCTTGAGCCCTGCGGCGTGGGTCTCGAGCGAGCGCTGATCCGCCTCGGTCGACTCCTCCGGTCCCTGCACGTGGACGAGGTCCTGGATGAGCTCGTTCTGCGCGAAGCCCAGCGCATACGCCCGTGCGATACGGGGCAGGAGGCGCTTCTGGTGCACCAGATAGTCCAGCAGGAGAACGCCGTCAGGGCGGCCGGCTGCCGGGAACTGGCGGCGCTTCAGTGCCCACCGCGTGGCGATCGACAGCGCACGTCGGCCCGCAATCGCACCGCCGCCGCCCACGCACACGCGGCCGCGCACCAATGTGCCCAGCATGGTGAAGAAGCGTCGATTCGCGTTGTCGATCGGCGACGCATACACGCCGTCCTCGGTCACGCCGCCGTAGCGGTCCAGCAGCATGCGGCGCGGGACGCGGACGTGGTCGAAGCGGATGGTGCCGTTGTCGACGCCCAGCAGCCCGCCCTTGTGTCCCTGGTCGCCGGTGGTGACGCCTGGCAGGTCCGCCCCGGCGTCGTCGCGCAAGGGCACCAGGATCACGTGAACACCATGGGATGCGCCGTCGACCACGAGCTGGCCGAACACTGCGGCCATGGTGCCGTGCTTCGCGGCGTTGCCGATGTACGCCTTCGTGGAGCCCGGCGTGGGCGAGTCGACCTCGTACTCGTCCGTGTCCGGCAGGTAGGTGATGGTGGTCTCGACGCTGGCGACGTCACTGCCGTGGCCCAACTCGGTCATGGCGAATCCGCCCAACAGCTTCATCGACGTGATGTCGGGCAGGTAGGTCTGGTGGTGCCAGTCGTTGCCCAGGTTGGTGACCGCGCCGCCGAACAGCCCGAACTGCACTCCCGACTTGATGGTCACGGACAGGTCGCCGTGGCTGAGCATCTCGAAGGCGAGCACGGCCGTCAGAGGATCGGAGACCGTGTTGGCGCCTTCCGGTACTCCCACGTGGCCGAAGCCCTGTGCGTCGAGGTCGAGCAGGCGCTGCAGCGTCCACTCCCGCGAGGCCTCCACATCCAGCTCGGGATCACGCAGCATGCCCTCCGACGGGAACGTCGCGCGCCGGACCGCGCGCTCGGCGGCGTAGGGGCCGTCGAGGGCGGTCCGCAGCGCAGATCCGAGGGTGGTGAGGCGCTCCTCGTTCAGGGGCGTGGTCTCGGGGTGCGTCAACGTCATCGTCGATCCTCCAGTGAGTCGTAGGACGGCGCGGCTGCGCCGACCATGGCGGGGGCAAAGAACTCGCGTACGTGGGCGACCACCTCGTCGCGGGGCGGCCTCGGCGACTGCGCCATCCAGTGATCCGCGGTTGCCTTGATGAAGCCCACGAGACCATGACCCCACGTCGGGGCGGCCGAGGCGTCCATGCCTCGGGCGGTCAGATTGGCGGCGATCGAGGCGGAGATCTGCTCGCCGATCATGCCGGGCAGCCCGCGCACGGGATCCGCGACAGCGTCCGCCTGCTGCGGCGGCGGGGTCATGACGAAGCGATAGATCTCCGGGTCGCGCTCGACCAGCTCGAGGTACGCGTCCGCAAGATCTGCGGTGAGGCGCCCCAGGTCCGCCGGGTCGGACAGGCGGAAGGCCGCGGCCAGACCCTCGTGGATGTAGCTGTGCACGGACTCGACCACAGCGTCGTACAGGCCCTCGCGGTCGCCGAAGTGGCGGTAGATGACCGTCTTCGAGGTGCCGGCACGGGCCGCGATGGCATCCATGCCCACCTGGGCGCCGTGCACGCGAATCGCGCGCAGAGCGTGCGAGACCAGCTCGCGCCTCCTGTCAGCGCGATGCTGCTCCCAGCGGGAGTCCCTGCCGTCGATGGCCATAGACGAGACGTTACCCGAAACTTGCGGTATCTGCTACCGTCGGTATCGGATAGTTTCTCTCAACGATGGAGGCACCACATGACCCACAGCGCCGTGGTCGTCGGGGGCAATCGCACCCCCTTCGCGAAGGCAGGCGGACCTTTCGCCGAGGCCTCGAACCATGACCTTCTCACCTCAGCCCTCGATGGACTCGTGGCGCGCTATGGCCTGGCCGGCCAGCGCATCGGCGAGGTCGCGGCAGGAGCCGTCCTCAAGCACTCGCGGGACTTCAACCTCACGCGCGAGGCCGTGCTCAGCTCTCCGCTGTCGCCGGCCACTCCCGCGTGCGATCTGCAGCAGGCATGCGGCACCGGCCTCGAGACCACCATCTACATCGCGAACAAGATCCGCCTGGGCCAGATCGACTCCGGCATCGCGGGCGGCGTCGACTCCACATCGGACGCGCCCATCGTGGTCTCCGACCCGCTGCGCCGGACCCTGCTCAAGGCGAACGCGGCCCGCTCGACCAAGGACCGCATCGCGCCCTTCGCCCGGGTGCGACCCCGCCACCTCAAGCCCCAGGCTCCCAGCGTCGCGGAGCCTCGCACCGGCCTGTCGATGGGCGAGCACCAGGCACTCACCACCGAGCGCTGGGGCATCACCCGCGACGAGCAGGACGAGATCGCCGCCGCGTCGCACCACAAGCTCGCTGCGGCGTGGGAGGACGGCTTCTTCGACGACCTCGTGACCCCGTACATGGGCGTCGCGCGGGACGCGATCCTGCGTCCCGACACCACGATCGAGAAGCTCGCGGCGCTGCGCCCGGCGTTCGGCGGACCTGACGGCACCATGACCGCCGGCAACTCGACGGCGCTGTCCGACGGTGCGGCGACGGCCCTGCTCGCGAACGAGGACTGGGCACGAGAGCACCACCTGCCCGTGCTCGCTCGGTTCGTGGACGCGGAGGTCGCCGCAGTCGATCACCCGGGCGGCGACGACCTGCTCCTGGGGCCGATCGCGGCCGCCGGGCGTCTGCTCGCCCGCCAGGGACTCACGCTCGACGACTTCGCGCTGATCGAGATCCACGAGGCCTTCGCCTCCACCGTGGCCACCACCCTCAAGGCGTGGGACGACGAGGACTACTGCAGGAGCCTCGGCCTCGACAGCAAGCTCGGCACGATCGACCGCGCCAAGCTGAACGTCACCGGTTCCTCCCTCGCAGCGGGCCACCCCTTCGCGGCGACCGGAGCGCGCATCGTGCCCACGCTCGCCAAGCTGCTCCAGCAGAAGGGGCCCGGATCCAAGGGTCTGATCTCTATGTGCGCCGCGGGCGGGCAGGGCGTGGTCGCGATTCTGGAGGCCGTGTGATGAGCATCCTCGAGAAGGCCTTCTACTCCCCTGTCGGCAAGGCGGTGTCCGCCAAGGCCGGCCTCAAAGAGCCCGCACGGCTGCGCCGCGGACGCACCTGGCCCGAGGGCCCTATCGTGCTCGCCTCGATCGGGGGCGGCACGGTCGGGGCGCAGACGCTCGAACTGCTGGGCCGTGCCGCGGAGAGCCCGATCGTGGATGACGGCGATGCCGCCCCCGGGTACGGCGCGCGCATCGGCGCCCTCGTCGTGGACGCGACCGAGGTCACGCGCATCGACCAGCTCGAGGAGCTGCGGGCGCTGCTGCGGCCCGCCGTGCGCGCGGTCGAGGGCTCGGGCCGCATCGTGGTGCTCGCCCGACCGGCCGCAGGAGACTGGGAATCGCGGTCCGTGGCGCGCGCGCTCGACGGCATCAATCGCACGGTGGCCAAGGAGTTGCGGAAGGGCGCGACGGCGACCCTGATCCGGGTCGCGCCTGACGCGACACCCGGCGACCTCGTGTCGAGCCTCGGGTTCGTACTCCAGGGCCGCGCCGCCTACGTGACCGGGCAGTGCTGGACCGTCGCGCCGGGCGGCGTGGCGGTAGAGTCCCTCGCCGAGACTCCCCTGGACGGCCACGTGGTGGTCGTCACGGGAGCCGCGCGGGGCATCGGCGCGGCGATCGCACGCACCCTCGCCAGGGATGGTGCGAGCGTCGTCGCGGTCGACATTCCGCCTGCCGGCGAGCAGCTTGCTGCGGTCGCCAACGAGGTGGGCGGCACCGCGCTGCAGCTCGACATCACGGCAGCCGATGCCGGCGCCACGATCGCGGCGCACGTCGCCCAGCGTGGCGAGAGCATCCACGCGATCGTGCACAACGCGGGCATCACGCGCGACAAGATGCTGGTGAACACGGATGCGGCACGGTGGAGCTCTGTGCTCGACGTCAACCTGGCGGCGCAGCTGCGCATCAACGAGGTGCTGCTGGACCCAGCGACTGAGGGCGGTCTGGCCGATGGCGGGCGCATCGTCGGCATCGCGTCCACCTCCGGCATCGCCGGCAACAAGGGCCAGACCAACTATGCCGCCTCGAAGGCCGGCGTGGCCGGGCTCGTGACCGCCATGGCGCCGGACCTCGTGGACCGGGGCATCACGGTGAACGCGGTCGCTCCAGGCTTCATCGAGACGGAGATGACCGGCAAGATCCCGTTCGTGCAGCGTGAGATGTTCCGCCGGGCCAACTCCTTGGACCAGGGCGGCAAGCCGGTCGACGTCGCGGAGACCATCGGCTACCTGATCGATCCCGACTCGCAGGGCGTGACGGGCCAGGTCATCCGGGTGTGCGGCCAGGCGCTGGTGGGCCAGTGACGGGGGCTCCTGACACCGTCGGCACTCCCCGGCCGGTGGTGCATCTGGAAGGCTCACCGGGCCTTGGGGCGGCGTTCGCCCGTGCTCTGGTGCCGTCGCGAGCCAAGCGCGCGCGACTGCCCGAGCATGAGCTCACCATTCACGACTTCTCGCAGGATCGCTCGCGTCTTGCGGCCTACAGCCGCGTGTGCGGCTTCACGCTGCGCGATGCCGTGCCGCCGACCTGGATCCACGTGCTCACTTTTCCGCTCCACGTGCACCTGTTGGGCGACGCGGACTCGACCATCCGGCTCGCGGGAGCCGTGCACACGTCGAACACGATGACGCTGCACCGGCCTGTGCTTGCCGACGAGGCGCTCGATCTCACGGTCCACGCCGAGGGACTGCGTCCCCACCGGCGCGGTGCGCTGGTGGACCTCGTGGGACGCGCCGAGGTCGACGGTGAGACCGTCTGGTCCGGTGTCTCGACCTACCTGGCGCAGGGCATGAAGGCGCCGGGCGAGCCGGAGCAGGTGGAGCGGCCTTCCTGGGAGGCGGTCACGCCGCAGGCCCGATGGCGACTGAGCGGGGACCTCGGCCGTCGCTATCGCGCCGTCTCGGGAGATCCCAACCCGATCCACACCAACCGCGTCGCGGCCAAGGCCTTCGGTTTCCCGCGCCCGATCATCCACGGCATGTGGACCCACGCACGCGCGCTCGCCGCGCTCGAGGGGCGGCTTCCGGAGCGGTTTGCCGCTGGCGTCGACTTCGTCAAGCCGGTGCTGCTTCCGGGGACCATCGGGTTCCACGCATCAACGGTGGACGGCGGGATCGTCGCCGACGTCACGAACCGCGATGGCTCCAAGCCGCACCTGAGGATGCGAATCGAGGAGACCTGATGAACCTGTGGTGGCGACTGCTGCTGATCCGCCTCCGGCAGGTGCGTGCACCACGGATCTCGCTGTGGGACACCCATGTGACGACCTTCCGCGTGGTGCCCACTGATCTCGATGTGCTGCTGCACATGAACAACGCACGCTACCTCGCGCTGATGGATCTGGGCCGCTATGACCTGCTGCGGCGCTCGGGGTGGTGGGCGCAGATCCTCAAACGCGGCTGGGGCGCCGTGGTCGCGGGCCAGACCATCACCTACCGGAGGTCGCTGAGGCTCGGGCAGCGGTTCGTGCTCCGCACGCGCGTGGTCGGCATGGACGATCGCTGGGCCTACCTCGAGCAGCGCTTCATGGTCGGCGATGACCTCTACGCGCACGCCCTCGTCCGCGTGCGCTTCGTCAAGCGCGCAGGAGGCACCGTCGACATGGCCGACCTCCTCGAGGCCATCGGCGACGTGCCGGAGCGACTCACCGTGGAGCCCTGGATGACGGATTGGACACACCACACACGACACCCTGTCGATTGACCTCCCCCGATCGCGTTACAGTTCCCCCAACCACCATCAACATCAACGGAGATGCCCGATGACCAGTCCCCACGACACCTCTGCTTCGCTGCCCGGGCACGACCCCGTCGCGGGCGCCGAGCGTCCCTGGTTCGACTACTACCCCCCGGGCGTGGCCCGCGCCGTTAAGGCCCCGGCGGAGAAGTCGCTGGGCGACATGGCCGCCGGCGCCGCCGAACGCTACGGCGACCGCGTCGCCTTCTCCAACCTCGGCGGCACCCTGACCTTCACTGAGGTCGACGCCCATGCGACCCGCATCGCGTCTTACCTACAGAACACCCTGGGTCTGCGCAAGGGTGACCGCATCGTCCTGCAGATGCCCAACCTCATGCAGTACTCCGTGGCCCTCTACGGCGCGCTGCGCGCGGGCCTGATCGTGGTCAACGCCAACCCGTTGTACACCGCCAGCGAGCTCACAGCCGTGGTGAGGGACGCCGAGCCTCGGGCGATCATTGTGCTCGCAAACTTCGCCCACACCCTGGAGAAGGTCGTCGCCGACGCCCCGATCGAGCACGTGATCGTCACCCAGGCGGGCGACATGCTCCACCAGCCCAAGCGGAGCATCGTCAACCTTGTCGCCAAGCGCGTCAAGAAGATGGTCCCCGCGTACTCGCTCCCCGGCGCGATTCCGTTCCGCGACCTCCTGGGCGGCGACCCGGCAGCCTTCACGGATCCGGGCGTCGAGCACGGCGACGTCGCCTTCCTGCAGTACACAGGCGGCACCACCGGAGGCACCAAGGCGGCCGTCCTCACCCACTGGAATCTGCTCAACAACCAGGAGCAGTTCATCGGCCAGCTGCGCGCCGTCCTGGACGAGGCCGACTCGACTGTCGTCGCCGCGCTCCCGCTGTACCACGTGTTCGCGCTAACGGTGAACTGCATCGGCTTCTTCCGCTTTGGCGGGCACAACGTGCTCATCACGAACCCGCGCGACATTCCGGCGTTCGTCAAGACCTTGGACGAGTCCAAGCCGGACGCGCTCGTGCTCGTCTCGACACTCGCGGGTGCCCTGATGGAGAACGAGGACTTCGCGAAGCTCGACTTCTCGAACGTCAAGGTGTCCGTGGCCGGCGGCATGGCGCTGCGCACCGCCGTGGGCACGCGCTGGCGCGAGATCACCGACTCCGACATCATCGAGGGCTACGGTCTCACCGAGGCGTCACCGGTGGTGAGCGTCAATCCCACCCACCTGCCCCCCAACATCGGCACGATCGGCGTGCCCCTGCCCAGCACCGACGTCCGCATCTTGGGCGAGGACGGCCAGGAGGTCGCGCTCGGCGAGCCAGGCGAGCTCGCCGTCAAGGGCCCTCAGGTGATGCGAGGCTACTGGCGCAAGCCGGAGGAGAGCGCGGCCGTGCTCACTGACGACGGCTGGCTCCTCACCGGTGACATCGCGACCATTGACGAGCAGGGCTACCTGCGGATCGTCGACCGCAAGAAGGAGATCATCGTGGTCTCCGGCTTCAACGTCTACCCGGGCGACCTCGAGGACGCGGCCATGCAGCACCCGAAGGTGTCGGAGGCGGGCGCGATCCCGATCCCTGACGAGCACGCCGGCGAAGTCCCCAAGCTGTTCGTGGTCAAGCGCGACGCATCGTTGACGGAGGCGGAGCTCATGGCGTTCCTCAAGGAACGGCTCACCGGCTACAAGCGGCCCCGCCACATCGAGTTCATCGACGAACTTCCCAAGACCAACGTGGGCAAGGTGCTGCGCAGGGGCCTGAGGGAGATCGAGGAGGCACGGTCGCGCGCCGACGCCAAGTAGCGCAGCCGAGCCGCGTGTCGGTGGCTGGCCGTAGCGTGAGCCTCACGGTGAGGAGAGGAGAATGGCGATGGCCAGCTACGGACACGACTTCGACAAGGTGCATCGTGAGATGCAGAAGCAGACCGCACTCTTGAAGGAGATCAGGGACGCACTGCGATCGCTCGCGCAGCCACGATAGTCGGCGGTTCGTGCCCGCCATCCCGTGGAGGATCACCAACGCGACTAGCGTGGAGGCATGAGCGACGACGAAACCTTGGACGAGAACCCCACGACGTTTGCCGATCTGGGTCTGTCCGGGTCCGTCCTCAGGGCCCTCAGTGCGGTCGGATACGAGCGCCCCTCCGCCATCCAAGAGGCCACGATCCCGACCTTGCTGGGCGGCCGGGACGTCGTCGGCCTCGCGCAGACCGGCACCGGCAAGACGGCGGCGTTCGCGCTGCCCATCCTCGAGCGCCTGGACAAGGGCCAGAAGTCGCCTCAGGCCCTCGTGCTCGCGCCTACCCGAGAGCTCGCACTGCAGGTCTGCGAGGCCTTCGAGCAGTATGCGGGACACTCCAAGGCCGTCCACATCCTGCCCGTCTACGGCGGCCAAGGCTACGGCGTCCAGCTGTCCGCACTCCGGCGCGGCGTCCACGTCGTCGTGGGAACCCCCGGACGCATCATGGATCACCTCGACCGCGGCACGCTGGACCTGTCCGAGCTGAAGTACCTGGTGCTCGACGAGGCCGACGAGATGCTGAAGATGGGCTTCGCCGAGGACGTCGAGACCATCCTCGCAGCGACTCCCGAGGACAAGCAGGTCGCGATGTTCTCCGCGACCATGCCCGCCCAGATCCGGCGGCTGTCCGCGAAGTACCTGCGCGACCCGCAGGAGATCGCGGTCCGCAAGACCACCACGACCGCGAGCAACGTCGCGCAGCGCTACCTCATCGCCTCGTACCCGCAGAAGGTCGACGCCCTCACACGCATCCTCGAGGTCGAGAACTTCGACGCAATGATCGTGTTCACGCGCACCAAGAATGAGACGGAGACCCTCGCGGAACGCCTCCGGGCCCGCGGCTACGCTGCCGCCGCGATCAACGGCGACGTCCAGCAGGCCCAGCGCGAACGCACCGTCAAGCAGCTCAAGGACGGCAAGCTCGACATTCTGGTCGCCACGGACGTGGCGGCGCGCGGCCTCGACGTCGAGCGGATCACGCACGTGGTCAACTACGACCTGCCCATCGACACGGAGTCGTATGTCCACCGCATCGGCCGCACCGGACGCGCCGGCCGTTCAGGCGACGCCATCAGCTTCGTGACGCCGCGCGAGCGGCGCACGCTGAGTTCGATCGAGCGCGCCACCAAGCAGTCGCTGACGCAGATGCACCTGCCGAGCGTCGACGAGGTCAACGCGACGCGGCTCAGTCGGTTCGACGACGCCATCACCGCGGCGCTCGGGCAGACGTCACGCATCGACCGCTTCCGCGACATCATCGATCACTACGTGACGCATCACGACGTCCCCGAGGCGGATGTCGCGGCGGCCCTCGCCGTGGTGGCCCAGGGCGAGACTCCCCTGCTGCTCGACCCCGCGGACGAGCCCGTGCGCGAGGAGTTTCGCGGTCCCAAGGGCCAGTCGCGGGACCGGGACTCGCGCGACAGGCGCGGTTCGTCCGGGCCGATGCGCACGTACAGGATCGCTGTCGGCAAGCGTCACAAGGTGGAGCCGCGGCAGATCGTGGGCGCGATCGCGAACGAGGGCGGCCTGAGCAGAGGGGACTTCGGTCAGATCAAGATCCTGCCGGGGTTCTCGCTCGTCGACCTTCCCGCGGAGATCCCCGCCGATGCGCTCAAGCGTCTCGAGCGCACGCGCATCAGCGGCGTGCTGATCGAGTTGCGTCCAGACGAGGGCCGCGCGCCTCGCAGCGGTGGACCCCGGTCATCGGGACCGCGCTACGGAGGAGGTCGCGACGGCGGCCGTTCCGACCGCGGCAGCCGGGACCGCGACGGTGGGGCGAGCTACGACCGCGGGCCGCGCAAGCCCCGCAAGCCGCGAACCCCGCGCGACTAGCCAGCCGCGCGCGCATCGGCCGATCGCCATCCCTGGCGGTGCGAAAGGGTTCACCCCAGCCCCTAGACGAGCGAAATGGGCCCACTTCGCTCATCCAAGCGCTGAGGCGAGCTAATCGGGCCCGACTCGCTCGTGTCGTGCGGAGGGTCAGCCGGCGAGGCGCTGCGTCGCGATCGCCGCTCCCTCTCCCAGCGACCGCAGCTTGGCCCACGCGATCTGCGGGTGAACCCGGCCGCCCAGGCCGCAGTCCGTCGAGGCGATCACGCTCTCGGGACCGACGATCTCCGCGAAGCGCAAGATCCGGTCCGCGACCAGCTCCGGGTGCTCGACCACGTTGGTCGCGTGGCTCACGACACCCGGCACGAGCCGCGTGCCCGCGGGCAGGTCGACGTCTCGCCAGACCTTCCATTCGTGCTCATGACGGACGTTCGCCGCCTCGAACGAGTACTCGCCGGCGTTGATCTCGAGCAGCAGATCGACGATGTGGCGCAGCTCAAGATCCGTGGTGTGCGGGCCGTGCCACGAACCCCAGCAGATGTGGAGGCGCACCTGCTCGCTCGGCAGGCCCTCGATCGCATGGTTGAGCGCGTCGATGCGCGTGCGCAGGAACGCGCGGTAGTCAGCAATCGAGGGCTCGGGGTTGATCTGATCCCAGCTCTCGGCGAGCGACGGGTCGTCCAGCTGCACGGTGAGGCCAGCGTCCACGATCGCGCGGTACTCGTGGCGCATGACGTCCGCCCAGGCCCAGATGTGCTCCTCATCGGAGGCGTAGTGGGCATTGCCGATGCGCGCGGCGCTGCCGGGCGCGAGCGATGTCAGGAAACCGGTGGTCTGCCCGGTGGCATCGAGGGCGGCACCCAGGTTCGCGATGTCCGCGCCGATGAGCTCCTCGCCGCGGTAGCTCAGGTCGCCTGTGGTGATGGGCCAGAAGGGCGGCTCTCCCAGCAGGACACCCGAGGTCGGGTCGCCGTAGGCCTCGGCGAACTCGACCCAGTCGCGGCGGTCGTTCATCGAGGTGAGGCGCACGTCGCCCGGGGCCGAGCGTGCGGGCTCCGGCGGTGCGGCGTCTGCGGGAGGCAGAGCCAGGCCGGCGGTGCGCTGGAACGAGTAGGACCACCACGCGCCAAAGTCGTGGGCCGCCGTCATCGCCTTGCCGTATTCGCCGTCACCGACAATGGTGATGCCTGCGTCGAGCTGGCGCTGGACCAGGTTCTTCACGGCTTGTGCCGCGAGCTCGTCGTACTCGGCCGTGCGCTCCAGGGTGAAGCCGTCCTCGGCGACCGTCAGCGCCTGCGTCGCCGCGACCAATTCGGGCGAACGCGGAAGCGAGCCCGCCGTGGTGGTCTGGATGATCGGCTCGGTCATGGGCACTCCCTGGATGGCTCGGACGTCGCCCTCCATTGTGCCCTGCGCTGAACAGGCAGAAAGCACGGCCCGGGGTCGCCGGGCCGTGCCTGGGTCCGCCTGATCAGGCGGGAACCGGCTGCTCCTCACGCAGGTAGCGCGAGTAGCCCGGAAGGGTGAGGAACGTCGGGAAGTCGTCCCCCAGCGCGACCTCCCGCAGCAGCTCCGCGGCCTCATCGAAGCAGTCCCCGGGGAATCGGGGCATGTCCTCGAGGAGCTCGTCGAGAATGCCCGAGACCCGCACGGCGGTGACCACCTCTCCCGTGTCCGTGCACGTGCCGTACCTGATCCACTGCCACAGCTGCGAACGGCTGATCTCGGCGGTGGCCACGTCTTCCATGAGGTCGTCGATGCCTGCCGCCCCGGTGCCTCGCAGCCAGCTCTCGAGGTAGCGCAGACCTGCGGACACGTTGTGCCGCACGCCCGCGGCCGTGACAGTCGCCCCGGGGATCCGCAGGTCCAGGAGGTCGGCCGCACTGACCGAGACGTCGTCCCGACGCTTGTCCATCTGGTTCGGACGGTCGCCCAGCACGGCGTCGAACTCGGCCTGCGCGGTCGCGATCAGGCCAGGGTGCGCCACCCATGAGCCGTCGAAGCCGTCCGCAGCCTCCCGTCGCTTGTCCTGCGCGACCTTCTCGAGCGCGATCGCGGTGGCCTCCGGGTTGGAACGATTGGGGATCGCGGCCGCCATGCCGCCGATCGCCTGCGCACCACGCCGGTGACACGTGGACACCAGCAGCTCGGTGTACGCCCGCATGAAGGGCACGGTCATGGTGACCTGCGACCGGTCGGGCAGCACGTACTGCGATCCCCGCTCCCGGTAGGTCTTGATCGCGGAGAAGATGTAGTCCCAGCGCCCGGCGTTGAGCCCCGCGCAGTGGTCCCGCAACTCGTACAGCATCTCCTCCATCTCGAAGGCCGCGGGGAAGGTCTCGATGAGCATCGTGGCGCGGATCGTGCCGTGCTCGATGCCGAGCTCCTCCTCCGCGAACGAGAACACCTGATCCCACAGCCGCGCCTCGAGGTGGCCCTCCATCTTGGGCAGATAGAAGTACGGACCCGACCCGCGAGCGATCAGCTCCTTCGCGTTGTGGAAGAAGTACAGCCCGAAGTCCACGAGCGACGCCGATGCGGGGTGACGGTGCCCGTGCGTGTCCACGTGCAGGAGGTGCCGCTCCACGAGATGCCACCCGCGGGGGCGGAACACGATCGTGGGGCTGGTCTCCCCCAGCCGGTACTCCTTGCCCTCCGGGCTCGTGTACTCGATGGTCCGACGGATCGCGTCGTGGAGATTGAGCTGGCCCTCCATCATGGTCGCGAACGTGGGCGTGTTGGCGTCCTCGTGGTCCGCGAGCCACACCCGTGCGCCGGAGTTCAGCGCGTTGATCGCCATCTTCCGGTCGGTCGGGCCGGTGATCTCGACCCGCCGATCCTCGAGCCCGGGGCCAGGTCCCGCCACGCGCCACGTCGGGTCCTGACGGATGTCCTCGGTCTCGCGCAGGAAGCGCAGGTCGCGCCCGTTGGAGACCGCGGCGGCCTGGACCTGGCGATCCTCGAGCCTGTCGGCGCGCTCGCCCGCGAAACGGCGGTGCATCCTCGCGAGGAAGCTCAAGGCCTCCGGGGTCAGGATCTGGTCGTAGCGGTCTCGCATGGGACCGTCGATCTCCATGTGCGTGTCACACATGATTCCTCCTAGAACTGTTCGGCCTCGGTGGACCCGGCCATCGCCAGGGTCGAGGCAGTGGGGTTGAGCGCGGTGGACACCCGGTCGAAGTAGCCGGTGCCCACCTCCGCCTGATGCTTGGTCGCGGTGTAGCCGCTGGCCTCCGAGGCGAACTCCGCCTCCTGAAGCTCGACGTACGCGCTCATCTGGGTCTGCGCGTAGCCCCTGGCGAGCTCGAACATGCCGTGGTTCAGCGAGTGGAATCCGGCCAGGGTGATGAACTGGAAGGCGTAGCCCATGGCGGCGAGCTCGCGCTGGAAGGACGCGATCTGCGCGTCGTCCAGGTGGCGGCGCCAGTTGAAGCTGGGCGAGCAGTTGTAGGCGAGCTGCTTGTCCGGGAACTCAGCATGGATCGACTCCGCGAAGCGGCGCGCCAGCTCGAGGTCGGGCGTCGCCGACTCGACCCAGAGCAGATCCGCATACGGCGCGTAGGCGTGTCCACGGGCGAGCACCGGATCGATGCCGGACCGGACCTCGAAGAAGCCCTCGGCCGTCCTGTCCCCGGTGAGGAATTCGCGGTCGCGCTCATCCGCGTCCGAGGTGATCAGCGTGGCGGCGAGCGCGTCGGTCCGGGCGATCACGATCGTGGGCGCGCCGGCGACGTCCGCCGCGAGCCGCGCGGCGTTGAGCGTGCGGATGTGCTGTGACGTGGGCACCAGCACCTTGCCGCCCATGTGCCCGCACTTCTTCTCGGATGCCAGCTGGTCCTCCCAGTGCACGCCCGCGGCACCCGCCTGGATCATGCCGTGCATGAGCTCGTAGGCGTTGAGCGGCCCGCCGAAGCCCGCTTCGGCATCAGCGACGATGGGCGCCATCCAGTCACGCGTCGCCTCCCCCAGCGAGGTCGACTCGATCTGCGAGGCACGCATCAGCGCGTTGTTGATGCGCCGCACGACCGCGGGCACGGAGTTCGCGGGGTACAGGCTCTGGTCCGGGTAGGTCTGTCCCGACAGGTTCGCGTCGGCGGCGACCTGCCAGCCCGACAGGTAGATGGCCTTGAGGCCCGCGCGGATCTGCTGGACTGCCTGGCCACCGCTCAGAGCCCCGAGGGCGGAGATCCACTCCTCCGGGTTCTCGCGGTTCTCCTGGATCAGCTCCCACAGGCGCTCCGCACCGCGACGCGCGATGGTGGGATCCTCGCGAAACGCTCCGCGCAACGAGATGACCTCCTGAGCCGAGTAGTCGCGCTTGACACCCGCCCATCGAGGGTCGGTGGCCCACTGCGCCTCGAGCTCGAATGCGGTCTGGGTCTGGTCTCCTGGGCGGATGGTCGGGGACATCGTGGCTCCTTCGCCTCGTTGCGGTCGGTGTGGTCTCACATGACGAACATATGCAGACGATTCACGCTCGTTCCCCGCCAATCCGGCAGAACTTTCCACGATGTTCTGGACAGTGGAACTTCGCGCTGGCACCATGGCGGCATGGACACCGATGCCCAGCCCGCCGTCTCCGGCCTCGTCGACCAGCCCTCCGCCGATGGCCCTACGGCCCTCACCGTCGGGCGGCGCGTCCGGGCGGCGCGCCAGGCCAAGGGGTGGACGGTGCACCGGCTGGGCGAGGAGATCGGCCGGGCGGGGTCGCAGATCTCGGTCATCGAGAACGGTCGGCGCGAGCTCAAGCTGAGTGAGCTGCAGAACGTCGCGCGCGCGTTGGGCTGCGGTCTCGAGGAACTGCTCGATCCCTCTCCCCCGAGCCGCCGCGACGCGCTGGAGCTCGAGCTCGCGCGCGTGCAGTCAGGCCCACTCTTCGAGTCCCTGGATGTGCCCGAGCTCCCCGTGCGCAAGTCGCTGCCCGACGAGGCGATCGAGACGGTGCTGGGGCTGCACCGCGCACTGCTCGCGGAGTTGGATCGGCATGCGTCCACACCCGAGGAGCTGCGACGCGCGAATACCGAGCTGCGTGCAGAGCAGCGCCGCCGAGCCAACCACTACCCCGAGCTGGAGCGCACCGCCGCGGGCCTGCTCGACGCGATCGATCACCGCGGCGGCCCCCTGTCGCACTCCGCCGCGTCGGCGCTCGCCCATCATCTCGGCTACTCCCTGCACTACGTCCACGACCTGCCGGTGACCACGCGCTCCGTCACCGACGACCGGCGCGGACGCATCTACCTGCCCATCCGGCAGTCGGGCAATGACCGGCGCGTGGTCCTGCTGCAGGCCCTGGCCGGCACCGTCCTCGAGCACGACGAGCCGGACACCTACGAGCAGCTCCTGCGCCAGCGCGTCGCGACCAACTACCTCGCGGGTGCCCTGATGATGCCCGAACGGTCTGCCGTGGACCTGCTGGCGGCGGCCAAGGACGCCCGCGACCTGTCGGTGGAGGACCTTCGGGACGCCTTCTCGGTGAGCTACGAGACCGCGGCGCACCGGTTCTGCAACCTCGCCACCGAGCATCTGGGGCTTCCGGTGCACTTCCTCAAGGCCGATGCCTCCGGCATCGTGTCGAAGGCGTACGAGAACGACGATGTGACCTTCCCGCGCGACGCGCTGGGCCACATCGAGGGCCAGCGCGTGTGCCGCAAGTGGAGCGCTCGTCAGGTCTTCGAGCGCGACGATCGCTACGGCATTTACCACCAGTACACGGACAAGCCCAACGGCACCTATTGGTGCACGTCCGCGGTGCAGTCCGATGCGGCCGGGGACTTCTCGGTGTCCGTGGGGACCCGCTACGAGCACACGAAGTGGTTCCGTGGGCGAGACACGCAGACTCGCCAGTCCTCGCACTGCCCCGATCCGGACTGCTGCCGCGAGCCGCGGCCCGAGCTCAGCACGCGCTGGGCGGGCAAGGTCCGGCCGTCAGCGCGGCTCAACTCGTCGCTGCTCGCCGCGGCGCCGTCCGGCTCCGCCACCGGCGTGGACCGGGTCGCCGTGTACGAGTTCCTCGACCGCCACGCCGACGCGGAGTCCTGAGCGGTTCAGGCGCGCAGCAGCAGAGCGTCTCCCTGACCGCCTCCGCCGCACAGCGCGACGACGGCCGTGCCGCCTCCACGCCTCGCCAACTCATGGGCCGCATGGACCACCAGTCGTGCGCCCGAGGCGCCCACCGGATGCCCCACCGCGATGCCGCCGCCGTGGATGTTCACGCGCTCGGCGTCGACGCCCAGCATCGACTGCGACCGCGCCACCACCGCGCCGAAGGCCTCGTTGATCTCGACCATGTCGATGTCGCGCGCGTCAATGCCGTCAGCGGCACAGGCGGCCTCGATCGCGCGAGCCGGCTGCTCCTGCAGCGACGGATCCGGGCCTGCCACCTGCCCGTGCGCACCGAGGACGGCCATGACGGCCCAGCCCTCCCGCTCGGCGCGCTCCCGCGTGGTCAGCACCACCGCGGCCGCGCCGTCGGAGATCTGCGAGGCGTTGCCCGCAGTGATCGAGCCCTCGGGCGAGAATGCGGGCCGCAGCCGGGCCAGCGCAACGGCCGTCGTGTCGCCACGCACGCCCTCGTCGACGGTCACCTCGACGTCGTCTCCGCGTCGCTGCGGAACCGTCACTGGCTCGATCTCGCCATCAAAGATGCCCGCGGCCTGGGCCTCTGCGGCTCGCTCGTGAGAGCGCGCCGCCCACGCGTCCTGGTCTTCCCGGCTCACCCCGAAGTGCGCGTTGTGCCGCTCGGTCGAGGCACCCATCGAGTCCCGCTCGAAGGCGTCCGTGAGGGCGTCGTGCGCCAGGTGGTCAAGGACCTCGATGCTGCCGTAGCGCCACCCGGAGCGGGATCCCGGCATCAGGTGAGGTGCCAGGGACATCGACTCCATGCCGCCAGCGACGGCGACCTCGACCTCGCCCAGGCGGATCATGCGTGCGGCGTCGATCACGGCCGACAGCCCGGACAGGCACACCCGGTTCACCGTGCCGGCGGGGACGCTCCACGGGATGCCCGCCGCGATGGACGCCTGCCGGGCGGGGTTCTGCCCGCACCCCGCCTGCAGGACCTGCCCCATCACGACCGCGTCGACGTGCTCGGCATCGGCTCCCGCGCGCCGCAGCGCACCGCGAATCGCCGTCGCGCCCAGCTCGTGCGCTGGCACACCCGACAGAGAACCCTGCAGCTTCCCTTGCGCCGTGCGCGCCGCGCCGACGATGACGACCTCGGCGCTCACGCGGCCACCTTGATGGTCAGCGGCGCGCCGGTGGCGGCCTCGACCTCAGCGACGGTCACCCCGGGCGCGATCTCCACGAGCTCGAGGCCCTCAGACGTCACGTCGATCACCGCAAGGTCAGTGATGATGCGGTCCACGACGGCCTTGCCAGTGAGGGGCAGTGTGCACTGCTCGACGATCTTGTGGCTGCCATCGCGCGCGACGTGCTCCATCAGCACGATCACCTTGCGAGCACCGTGGACCAGGTCCATCGCGCCGCCCGGGCCCTTGACCATCTTCCCCGGGATCATCCAGTTCGCGAGGTCTCCGCCGCTCGACACCTGCATGCCTCCCAGGATCGCGGCGTCGATCTTGCCGCCGCGGATCATGCCGAAGCTCGTGGCGGAGTCGAAGTACGCGGCACCCGGCAGCACCGTCACGGTCTCCTTGCCGGCGTTGATGAGGTCGGGGTCCACCTCGTCCTCGGTGGGGTACGGCCCCACGCCCAGGATCCCGTTCTCGGACTGCAGCACCACGGTGACGCCGGGCGGCAGGTGATTGGGCACGAGCGTCGGGAGCCCGATGCCCAGGTTGACGTACGAGCCGTCCGCCAGCTCTCGCGCCGCGCGGGCGGCCATCTCGGTCCGGGTGAGCGCCACGGCGATCACGCTCCTTCCGCGGCGGACACGGTCCGCCTCTCGATGCGCTTCTCGATGCCGACGCCCACCTCGAGCACCCGATGCACGAAGACGCCGGGCAGATGCACCTCATCGGGACCGATCTCGCCCGGCTCGACCAGCTCCTCGACCTGCGCCACGCAGACGCGACCGGCCATCGCGGCGAGGGGGTTGAAGTTGCGGGCCGACTTGTCGAAGACCAGGTTGCCGTGCCGGTCGCCACGGCGCGCGTGCACCAGGGCGTAGTCCGTCACGATGGACTCCTCCAGCACGTACTCACGCTCGCGCCCGTCGACGGTGAAGGTCCTGACCTCCTTGGGCTCGGAGGCGACCGCGACGCCGCCCGCACCGTCGTAGCGCAACGGGAGCCCGCCATCGGCCATCTGAGTCCCCACGCCGGTGGTCGTGAAGAACGCTGCGATGCCCGCACCGCCGGCGCGGAGCTTCTCGGCGAGCGTGCCCTGGGGCGTGAGCTCCACCTCGAGATCCCCCGACAGGAACTGGCGCTCGAAGTCCTTGTTCTCCCCAACATACGACGACGTCATCTTGCGAATGCGCTGCGCTCGCAGCAGGAGCCCCAGGCCCCAGTCGTCCACGCCGCAGTTGTTCGACACGATCGACAGATCGCGCGTGCCCTGCGCCAGCAGTGCGGTGATCAGCGCCATGGGATTGCCGCACAGCCCGAACCCGCCCACGGCCAAGGAAGCGCCATCCGGGATGTCCGAGACGGCCTCCATGGCCGATCCGATGGTCTTGTCGATCATGCGAGGGCTCCCTTCTTCGCGGCCTCGATCTCCTCCGCGGCGAGCGCCGCGACCATGCGACCCCCGTCCGGCGACATCACGATGGTGTAGTGGTTGAAGCCGTCGATGCGCTGGTGCTCGATCGCCGGCAGATCCGCGAGGACGCGCTCGAGGTAGTCCGGGGCATAGAGGCCCGGTTCCTCGTTCAGCAGTCCTCGCCCGACCGTCACGAGCCGCATAGGTGGCTCCACCGCCGCGATGGCGTCGCGCAGCGCGTTCCCCTCGATCATGTCGGCGGTGTCCGCCACCGTGACCTCCAACGAGGTCGCGGCGCGGTACTCCTCTCCCTCGGGCACCAGGTCGTACGCGAAGTAGGCCTCCAGCTGCTCATCCCACGATGCCGCGAACGCCGGGTGCGGTCGCCAGTAGTCGAGATAGGCGTCGAGATCCGCGAACCTCATCGACAGCCGCTCGGCGGTGGGACCCAGGATCGCGCCCACGAGCACCTCGGGGGGCACGTTGGCCGGCACGTCGAGCGGCAGCCCGCCGTCGACCAGCAGGGTGCGGGCGACGCGGTCGGGGTGCCGATGCGCGAGCACCATGGCGACGAAGCCACCCATGGAGTGGCCCACGACGGTGGCACTCTCGACGCCCAGGGCGTCAAGCGCGGCGACGATGTCATCGGCGTGCGCGGCCATGCCTGCGGCCGAGCCCACACCCGCGCTGCGCCCGCGCCCCCGCAGGTCCGGGGCGATCACCAGCGCGTTCGACAGGTGCGGCACCACGTGCGCGAAGGCCAGGTGCGACGCGGTGACACCGTGGATGAGGACCACGGCGCCGTCGCTGTCCCCACCGTCGGGCTCCCACACGCCCACGCGCAGATCGCCCCCGTCGACCGCGACGTCGAGCGTCCGATAGTGCTGACCCGTCATCGCGCCGTCCAGCCGCCGTCGATCGTGTAGGACGCCCCCGTGACCATGCCGGCGTGGTCGGACGCGAGCCAGCTCGCGAGCGACGCGACCTCGCGCGGTTCCACCAGGCGCTTGACGGCGGTCTCTGTCAGCATGATCCGCTCGACCACCTCGCCCTCGGGGATCCCGTGAACGCGCGCCTGATCCGCGATCTGCTTCTCGACGAGCGGCGTGCGCACATAGGCCGGGTCGATGCAGTTGGACGTGACGCCGTGCGGCCCGCCCTCGAGCGCTGTGACCTTGGACAGGCCCTCCAGCCCGTGCTTGGCTGACACGTAGGCCGACTTGAACGCGCTTGCGCGCAGCCCGTGGACGCTCGAGATGTTGAGGATCCGCCCCCAGCCGCGCTCGTACATCCCCGGCAGCACCGCCCGGATGAGCAGGAACGGCGAGACGAGCATGAGGTCGTGGATGAAGCGGAAGGCCGCCGGGTCGAAGCTCTCGAGGGGCGACACCCGCTGGATGCCCGCGTTGTTGACCAGGATGTCTGCGTCGAGCTCGACCGTCTCGAGCGCCGTCGTGTCCGCCAGGTCGACCTGCCAGGCCTCTCCCCCGACCTCCGCTGCGACGGCCGCAGCGGCATCGCCGTCGATGTCAGCGACGGTCACTGTCGCCCCGAGCCGGGCGAACTCCTCGACGCACGCACGCCCGATGCCACTCGCGCCGCCGGTGACGATCGCTCGCCTGCCCTCGAGTCCCCTGTCCGCCATCACTCATCGCCTCCCTGCGTGCGCCGGCCTCCCAGCGCGTTGTCGATGAAGCGCATCATGGAGTCGAACACCTCGTCGTCGAGGGCCGCCGGTGCGCCGTTCACGTCGCGGTCCCACAGCAGGAACCTCATGCCGATCAGCTCGCCCACGCCCATGAGCGCCCATGCCGCGACGTGCGGGTCGAGCCGAGGGTCGATGTCGCCGTCGGACTGCGCCCGGGCCAGGCCCTGACGGTAGCCCTCGACGATGCGCTCGTAGTGGAGCTTGAGCGTGGGAGGCGAGACGAACTCGGCCTCGCGCACCACGCGATAGAGGGCCGGGTGCTCGGCGGTGAACCGGAAGAAGCCTGCGAATCCGGCGCGCTCTGCCTCGATGCGCGTCGTCGCGCCTTCCATCTCCTCGGACATCGAGCGCCGGACCCGCTGGTTGAGGTCCAGCACCAGGTCCTCGAAGATCGCCTGCTTGGTCTCGAAGTACAGGTAGAACGTGCCGAGACCGATCCCGGCGTGCTCCGTGATCTTCACGATCGACGCCTCGTGATACCCCAGTTCCGCGAAGACATGCTCGGCGGCATCCAGCAGCCGAGCCCGGGTCTTCTCGCCGCGAGCGGTCAGCGGACGGCCTGCCGTGGACAGCGACTGCTCATCGGTAGTCATGGCTGGCCTCCTCCATCATCCGCGCGGCGCGTTCACGCAGCTGGGCGCGAGCGACCTTGTGCGGTCCCGCGGTCGGCAGCGCCGCCACGATCTCGATGTGACCGGGGACCTTGAAGCCTGCGAGGCGCGACCGGGCATGTGCGCGCAGCTCATCCGCGGACAGCGCCGCACCACCGCGCGGCACCACGAAGGCGACTCCGCGCTCACCCCACACGGGGTCAGGTGCTCCCACCACGGCCACCTCCGCAACCAGCGGGTGCAGCGCAAGCGCGGCCTCGACCTCCGCGGGCGCGACGTTCTCCCCGCCGGAGATGTAGATCTCCTTGAGCCGCCCCACGATCGCGTAGTCACCGTCCGCATCGCGATGCGCCAGATCCCCCGTGCGCAGCCACTCGCCGTGCATGGCGTCGGCGGTGGCCACGGGATCGTCCAGGTAGCCCGCGAACACCGACGGCCCCCGCACCCACAGTTCCCCGGTCGACTCGCCCTCGAGCGCAAGCCCGGTATCCGGGTCGGCGATCATCACCTCGACGTGCGGGTAGGGCCTGCCGACGGTTCCGGGCCCCGCGTCGGCCAGCCCGGCGGGCACATGCAGCACGTTGGGACCGGCTTCGGTCAGGCCGTATCCGGCCGTCAGGCGAATGCCGCGCGCTGCCCACGCGTCGGCGACGTCCTCGGTCAGTGGCGCCCCTCCCACCACGACGAGGCGCAGCGTCTCGAGGCGGGCCTGAGGCCACGAGGCATCGTCCGCGAGCATCCGGTATTGAGTCGGCACTCCCATCATCGTGGTGACGCCGCGCTCGCCGATCAGCCGCAGCGCTCGCGACGGCTCGAACGACGATTCCAGCACGACCGTCGCCCCCGCCCACCACGCCAGCAGCGGCTGGACGTTCCACGCGGCGACGTGGAACTGCGGCAGGATCGCGAGCACCACGTCGTCGGCGGTGAGCGGCAGTGCCTGCTGCAGCGCGAGGTTGTTCCAGAAGCAGTTCTCGTGGGTCAGCACCACGCCCTTGGGCTCGGCCGCCGAGCCGGAGGTGAAGATCACCAGGAGCGGGTCCGAGTCCCGCACGGGCCGCGCTGTGACGGGCTGGCGCGCAGCAGGCACGTGCGCCTCGATGCCGGACGTGCCGAGCGTCTGCTGAGGCGCGGCACTCCCGGCGATGCGCGTGGCCTCCATGGCGAGCGTCGAGTGCTGCTCGTCGACGAGAATCAGCTCCGGAGCGGCGCGCTGCACCAGCGCGGAGAGCTCGGACGCCGTGAGGCGCCACGACAGCGGCACGAACGCCACTCCTGCCAGGGCGCACGCGAAGAACGCGATGACCTGGTCGGTCGAGCTCGCGGACACCGTCGCGATGCGGTGACCCGGCCCATAGCCGGCGTCCCGCAGCCCCTGCGCCAGCGCATCGGCCCGCACCGCGAGTGTCCGGTAGTCGGTCGCGACACCGCGGTCGTCGATCGCGATCCGCTCCGGGTGCTGAACGGCGCGATCGAGCAGGAAGCGCCCGATCGTGTGGCGCGTGGTCTCGGTCATGCGCGCACCTCGACCGGCTCGTCGTTCGCGGACGCGTCCGCGTCGAGCTCGCGCAGTCCCTCGTCGCGGGCGTTGCGGTGGCGGCGCCGGTCGATCCACGCATGCACCGTGCCGGCGATGCCGCCGGGCGCGAACAGCACCATCAGGATGAACAGCGTGCCCAGGATGAACAGCGGCTCGGACAGCGGGATGCGGAGCACAGAGGGCAGTGCGTCGATCGCGTCCGATCCCGCCAGGACCGTGAGGCGCTGGTCGAGGATCGTGTACACGACGCCGCCCAGCACGGCGCCCCAGCGATAGCCCACTCCCCCGAGCACGACCATCACGAGGACGGTGATGGTCAGGTCCGCGGACACGGCGCGCGGCACCGTCCCGGACTGCAGGAGCATGTAGGCCATGCCGGCGAGGCCTGCGCACAGACCGGCGATGACGAACAGCGTGAGCCGGGCGCGGTTGGGCTTGAGCCCGAGCACGCGCACCCGCAGCTCATTCTCGCGCGTCGCGCTCGCGAGGTGCCCCAGGCGCGAACGGTCCACCCACAGCGCGACGAGGTAGACGACGACCACCATCACGAGGCAGGCCCAGTACAGGTTGCGCGTGTTGATCACGCCCACGAGCGCGTCGGGAACGCCCTCGGTGTTGAGGCTCAGTCCCTCTTCGCCACCGGTCACCGAGGCGTTGCGTCGCACGAGCACCGATCCGGCCTGAGCGAAGGCCAGCGTGACCATCGCGAACGGAATCCCGTTCACGCGCATCGCCACGGAGCCGGTGATCAACGCGATGACCAGCCCGCCGAGCAGCGCGATGAGCACGCCCGGCCACAGCGGCACGCCCAGGTGCTCGAGGGCGATGCCCAGTCCGTACGCGCCGGCGCCGAAGTACAGCGCGTGGCCGAACGACAGCATGCCCGAGGTGCCCAGCAGCATGTTGTAGCTGAGCGCCAGCGCCGCGAACACCATGGCCAGCGACATCAGGGCCATTGCTCCCGGCTGGTAGGTGGGCGTGGGCAGGATGCCAGGAATCGAGATGTTCAGCAGGGGCAGGCACGCGAGCAGGACCACGAAGCCCACTCCCGCGAGCAGCGGCGCACGACGCCGCAGCTCACTGCTCCAACCACGGCCAGCCGATGCGGGGGCTGAGTTGTCGGTGGCGGTCATGCCGTCCTCCCCAAGAGTCCCGCGGGCCGCACGAGCAGCACTGCCGCGAGGGCGACGACGACGATGAGGTCGCCGGTGCCGCCCAGGTAGTAGTTGGCGAACTGCTGCAGCACGGCCACGAGCACGGACGCGATCGCCGCACCGGTGAGCGAGCCCAGGCCACCGATGACGGTGACGATGAACGCGAAGATCAGCAGGGTCGATCCCAGGTGCGCGGACACGTAGCCCGTGTAGTGCGACGCGAGCACGCCGCCCACTCCTGCGGCGGACCCGCCGATCGCGAAGACCAGGGTGAAGGCCTTCCTGACATCGATGCCGAGCGCGGTCACCATCTTGCGATTCTCCACCCCGGCCCTGATGATCATGCCGAACCGGGTGAAGCGCAGGAACACGACCAGCGAGATCAGCAGTGCCGTCGCGGCCGCCATGAGGACCCAGTAGGTGTTGGGCACCTGGGCGCCGAACACGCTGGTGGTCTCGTTCATCCAGGCCGGCGCGGAGATGTAGATCGGGTCCGACCCCCAGATGCCCTCGAACAGGGCGACCGCCGCGAGGGCGAGACCCACCGTGACCAGCACCTGCTCGATATGGCGTTCGTACAGGGGCCTGATGAGCGCGAGCTCGGTGAGCGTCGCGAACAGTGCTCCGACCACGCCGCCGATCACCACGGAGGCGGCGAACGCCCACCACGTGTCGGAACCGATGCGCCGCGCGATCTCGAAGCCCAGGAACGCTCCGAACGTGAGGAAGGCTCCGTGAGCGAAGTTCAGCACGTGCATGAGCCCGTAGATCAGGCTCAGGCCGGAGGCGACCAGGAAGTACAGCGCTCCCAGGCCCACTCCCGTGATGAGGATCAGGATCAGCGTGCTCATGCGCTCGCTCCCGTCTCCGCGGTGCCGACGCCCAGCAGGCGGTGCACGAGCGCGTCGTCGTCGAGGATCGCGTTCGCGTCGCCCGTGTGCACCACGCGCCCTCCATCCAGGACGATCGCGTCCGCGGCGAGCCGGCGCACCACCTCGAGGTTCTGCTCGACCAGCAGGATCGGCACAGTGGCCGATGCCTCGGCGAGAGCCTCGGCCACCTCGCCCACGATGCGGGGCGCGAGGCCCTTGGTGGGCTCGTCGACCATCAGCAGCCGGTTGTCGTTGATGAGCGCTCGAGCGAGCGAGACCATCTGCTGCTGGCCGCCGGACAGGGTCCCGGCCGCCTGCTGGCGCCGCTTCACGAGATCCGGGAACAGTGCGTCGACGAACTCGCGACGCGGGTTCTTCTGACGCTCGGCGAGCGCCAGGTTCTCCGCGACCGTGAGCTTCGAGAACACCTCGCGGTCCTCGGGCACGTAGCCGATGCCGCGCTGGACGATGCGATGGGTCGCGAGACCGTCGATGCGGTCTCCGGCGAGCGTCACCGAGCCCGTGCGCTGGATCAGGCCGAGGATCGCTCGCAGCGTCGAGGTCTTGCCCACGCCGTTGCGGCCCAGGACCGCCGTGATGCCGGTGGACGGCACCGAGAAGGAGACGTCCTCGACCACCTGTTGGCCGGCGATGGTCGCCTGGAGACCCTCGACCTCCAGGATGGGCTGGGCGCTCATGCCGCCGTCCCCAGGTAGGCGCTCTGCACGCGCGGATCCGCCATGATCTTGTCCGGGGTGTCGAACGCGATGATCGTCCCGGACGCCATGACCGCGACCTTCTGGGCGAGGTCCATCAGCACCTCGATGTGGTGCTCGACGATGAGCACGGTGCAGCCCTTCTCCTCGTGCAGGTCGCGGATGCGATCGACCAGGCCGGGGACATCGCCTGAGCCCACGCCGGCCATGGGCTCGTCGAGCAGCACCAGTCCCGCGTCGGTCGCGAGCAGCACGGCGATCTCCAGCTTGCGCTTGTCGCCATGGGAGATGTCTCCCGCTGCGGTGTGGGCACGATGGTCCAGCCCCACAGCCCTGAGGCAGTCCATCGCGACCTCGGTCGCACGGTCGCCGCGCCGCGGGAAGTGCAGCAGCGAGTAGTCGCCGCCGATCCCCACCTGCGCGGCGACGCGCACGTTCTCGAGCACACTCAGCCTCGGGAAGTTGCTCGAGGTCTGGAAGGTGCGCCCCAGTCCCGCCCGCGCTCGGGCCGGCACGGACATCGCGGTGATGTCGTGGCCGTCCATGGAGATCGATCCGGCCGTGGGCCGCATGAGCCCGGAGATCGCGTTGAACAGCGTGGTCTTGCCTGCGCCGTTCGGACCGATCACCCCGATCAGGGCTCCCGGCTCGACCTCGAGATCGACATCCTGCAGGATGGTCGCGCCGCCGATCGTCAGGCCGAGGCCCTGGACGGACAGCGCGGACGGGACTGGTGTGCTCACCTTCTGGCTCCTCCTTGAACCGCGCGGCCTACTGCGCCTCGGCCGGTGCCACCGCGTCCGCCGGGGCGGTCGCGATCAGCTCGGGCACGTAGGAGTCACCGTCGGCCACGAGGGAGACCTGGTACATCTCCTGGATCAGAGCGTGGTCCGACGCGCGCACGGTCGTGGAGCCCTTGGGACCATCGAACGTGTAGCCCTCGAGAGCGGCGATCATCGCGTCGACGTCGCCCGCGCCCTGCTCGATCGCATGCACGATCATGAGCGCTGCGTTGAAGCCGTCGGGGCTGAACAGGTCGGCCTCGCCGCCCTCGGCCTCGATCGCCTCGACCATCGCGGTGTTGACCTCGTTGTCCGGGCCTCCCGCGAAGTAGTGGTTGAGGAACCCGATGGACTCGGACGCCTCGCCGTAGGCGCCGTACGTCGCGACGTCACCCAGGCCGGTGACGACCTGGACCTGGTCGAGCACGCCCTGCTGGCTCATCGACTGCCACATGGCGACCGAGGTCGCACCCGCCCAGGCCACGAAGACCAGGTCGGGGTCGGCGTCGATCACCTGCTGCGCGAATGTGGTGAACTCCGTGACGTCCTCGGCCACGAGGATCGAGTCGACGTTCGCTCCGCCCGCACCCAGGATCGCGTCCACGGCGGCCACGTTGCCCTGGCCGAACGCGGTGTCCTGGGCGAAGACCAGCACGTCCTTGCCGTCGATGCCGTCGAGGAACGAGCCGGCCGTCGCGACGTCCTGCGAGCTCTGGCGACCCGAGCGGAACGTGTACTCGTTGAGGCCAGTGATCGCATCGGCCGCAGCCGGGCCGGACACGTAGAGCACCTGGTTCTGCGCGGCCTGCTCGGCGAGCGCCAGGGCCACACCCGAGGAGACCGTGCCGCCGAGGATGTTCACTCCCTGACCGATGAGCTCCTTGGCCGCGGTCACGGCCTTGTCGGGGTCGCCGCCGTCATCGCGGTAGTCCACGACGATCTCGTAGTTGCCCACCGTGCTGGTGCCATCGGTGGCGTAGTCGAGGCCGGCGCGGAAGCCGGCGAGGTACTGCTCGCCGTAGCCGGCCAGAGGGCCGGATTCGGACGAGATGATCCCGACGGTCACCTCCTGCATCTCGACCGTGGGCTCCTCGGTTGCGGAGGAGTCGTCCGAAGGAGCACTGGTCTCCTCGGGCTCGGAGGACGGCGCGCACGCCGCCAGGACAGTGGCCATCACGACCGCGGTGCTGAACAGCACCGGCTTCACTACACGCATCATGCGTCCCTTTCGCCATTGAAAGCAGTCAACCTGAAACATGATTCAGGTTGTGGTTCACACTAGGAGGGAGATGGCGGAGACGTCAAATCTGCGGCGCGTCGCGACCGCGGAGCTCTACGGTCCGAACCGTTCAGGTCGGCTCGGGCGTGTAGGCGACCACGCGGTCCCGGCCGTCGGCCTTGGCCTGGTACATCGCCTTGTCCGCATGCTCGAAGACGTCCGTGAGCGTCTCCCCGTGCTCGCCGGCGGCGACACCGAAGCTGACGGTGGGCAACGGCGTCTCGAAGCTCGCGGCACGTGCCGCGAAGGCCGCTGCGAGGTCGTCGAGGCGCTCGCTCGCGCGCTCAGGCGCGTCCCGGAGCAGCAGAGCGAACTCCTCGCCGCCCAGCCGGCCGGCGAACTCGCCGACGCCCACGGCCTCGCGCAGCACGTCCGCGAACTCGCGGAGCGCCAGGTCGCCGGCGGCATGCCCGTGCACGTCGTTGATCTGCTTGAAGTGGTCGAGATCGGCGACCACCAACGACACGCCCGCAGGAGAGTCCGTCACGGCCGTCTCCGCCCACGCCAGGAACTCCGAGCGCCCCAGCAGGCCCGTCAGGTCATCCGAGATGGCCCGGCGCCGGAGGTCATGCGTGCGCTGATCCCAGCCGAGCGCCGACGCCGAGAAGGTGACGGCGACGAGGCACAGCAGGAGGATGGCCGAGGTGGCCCCCGTGCCCGCGAGCGTCTGGAACAGCGCGGACTCCGGGCCCACCGCCAGGAACAGCGCCGCGCGCTCGACGTAGAACCCGCACAGCACGGTCGCGGCCAGCGCGCTCACGAGCAGCGCGACCCTCGCCTCGCCGCCGGACCCGAGCTCGCGGCGATGCTCGTGCCACGTCGCCCAGACCTCGGTCGCGGCGGCCCCGAGCATCGCCGCCATGTAGATGAACAGGATGCCGTCGCCCGCCCAGATGTTCTCCGCGGGGTCACCGAGCGCGGCAAGAGCGAGGACCAGGGCCGCCCCTGCCGGCAGCACCCAGATCGGTACCGTGGACCGCCTCAGCGACCGCGTAGCGAACCACGTGCACGTGACCCCCACGGCGGACGCCACGCTCGACGCGGGGTTCGCGAGCCCCTGCACGATCGTGCCGTTCATCAGCAGGAACGTCGACGACAGGCCCGAGCACAGCAGCGCCAGCGTCCACCAGCCCGCGAACGCCGATCGCGTCGGTCGGTAGACACCCAGGTAGAACAGCACGAGCACCATGAGCGACACGGCGCCGAGCATCAGGCGCATGGTCTCGATGTCGAACACGCAGCACAACCTATCCGCCGCACGGGCGCGCTGGCGAGAGGATCGTGACGCACGCCACGCCGTGGATCGTGCGCGGACTCGAGGCGTCCCGTCGCGCGCCCGCGCGACGGGGTCGCGCCAGACATACCCTGGGGTCATGGCAGAGAACAAGACGCAACCGACGGATCAGCCAGTCGCGGACTTCCTCGCGAGCGTCACGCCCGAGCGGCGCAGGCTCGAAGGCGAGCGTCTGCTCGCGATCATGACCGAGGTCACCGGTGACGAGGCCGTGATGTGGGGGCCCACGATGGTCGGGTTCGGGAGCTACCACTACCGCTACGCGTCCGGTCGCGAGGGCGACATGCTCCGCGTGGGCTTCTCGCCGCGCAAGGCCCAGCTCTCGCTGTACGGGCTGAACGAGGATCCCGCGCAGAAGGCGCTCCTTGAGCGCCTCGGTCCTCACACGTCCGGTGCGAGCTGCGTCTACGTCAAGCGCCTCGAAGACGTCGACGAGGAGGTTCTCCGCGATCTGATCGACCTGGGCTACCAGCACGGGGACTATGACGCGACCGCCTAGGCTCGACGCATGATCCTTCTGCACTGCTCCGTCTCCCTGCCGCGCGACTACTCCGTGGACCGCGTGCGGGAGCGTGTGGCCGCCCAGGCGCCCGAGCTGGACTCCGCACCGGGGCTCCTGCTCTTCGCGCACGGGCTGCGCGTCGCCGGCGAGCGAGGCATCGGCACGCACCGGCTGGCAATGGCGGCGGTGTGGTCGAACACCTCACGCCTCGCGGCGTACCTGTGGGAGCCCGGCGGTCTCGAGCGCGTGCGCGCGCAGTACGGGAGCGTCGACGTCTCACTGTGGTCGATCGCGGGGCTCCAGATCGATCGCGCCAAGACCGGCCGCGCCGATCGCCTGGTGATCCAGACCTCCGCCCCCGACGCGGACACTCCCCTGTCAGCCCTGGGAGCCCAGGCGAAGGACGCCGCGGACAAGGCGCTGCGCAGCCGCGATGTCCACGCGGCGGCGAGAGGGGTCGATCCGGGTCGGGGCTGCTCGCTGGCGGTCGACCTCAGGACGGGGCTTCCCCGCGACGGCGAGGACGACGCGTTCGAGCTGCTGCACCTGTCCGTTCCGCCGGTGGGGTAGGCCCGTCGGCCTCAGCTCATGGCGGGCCGATGCGGGGGCCGGGTGGGCGCTGCCGTCACCGCCTCTTGCGCTTCTCGCGCACGCGCACAGAGATCTGGATCGGCGATCCCTCGAACCCGAAACGCTCGCGCAGTCGCCGCTCGATGAAACGACGGTACGTGGGATCGATGAAGCCGCTCGCGAAGATGACGAACCTCGGCGGCCGCGTGGACGCCTGCGTGCCGAACAGGATCTTGGGCTGCTTGCCGGAGCGCACCGGATGGGGATGCTCCGCGACCAGCTCTCCCAGGAAGGAGTTGAGCCGGCCCGTCGAGACGCGCTGATCCCAGCTGCCAAGCGCCAGGTCGATCGCGGGCACGAGCCGGTTCGTGTGCCAGCCCGTGCGTGCCGAGAGGTTGATCCGGAGCGCCCAGGGCAGCTGCACGAGGTCCTGCTCGATGCTGCGCTCCAGCAGGAAGCGCTCGTCCTCACCCACCAGGTCCCACTTGTTGAACACCAGCACCAGCGCACGACCGGCGTCGACCACCTGAGAGATGACGCGCGTGTCCTGGTCCGTGAGCGGCTGCGACGCGTCGAGCAGCACGAGCGCGACCTCGGCGCGATCGATCGCGGCACCCGTGCGCAGCGAGGCGTAGAAGTCCGCGCCCTTGGTCATGTGAACGCGGCGACGGATGCCTGCGGTGTCGACCAGCGTCCACGCGCGGCCGCCGATCTCGACGCGCTCGTCGACGGGGTCGCGCGTGGTGCCCGCGGTCTCGTCGACCACGACGCGACGCTCCCCCGCGAGCTGATTCAGAAGCGAGCTCTTCCCCACGTTGGGCCGGCCCACCAGCGCGATGCGGCGCGGCGCCTCGGGGTCGATCTCGACCTCCGGCATCTCCGTGGGCAGTGCCGCGACAGCCGCGTCGAGCAGGTCGCCCGTGCCACGACCGTGCAGCGCGCTGACCGGGTACGGCTCGCCGAGCCCGAGGTTCCACAGCGCCGCGGCCTCGAGCTCGCCCTGCGGGCCGTCCACCTTGTTGGCGGCGAGGATCACCGGCTTGCCGGAGCGCCGGAGCAGCTTCACGACCTTCTCGTCCGACGCCGTCGCCCCGACCGTCGCGTCGACGACGAACAGGATCGCGTCCGCCATGTCGATCGCGACCTCGGCCTGCTGAGCGACCGACAGGTCGAGGCCCTGGACCTTGGCCTCCCAGCCGCCGGTGTCCATGAGCATGAAGTCGGTGCCCGCCCACTCGGCCGGGTACGACACGCGATCGCGGGTGACGCCGGGGGTGTCCTCGACCACGGCGAGGCGCTTGCCGATGATGCGGTTGACCAACGTGGACTTCCCCACGTTCGGGCGGCCGATCACCGCCAGGGTGGGCAGTGCCGCCTCCGTCTCGGCCGGCGCCTCACCGGCGAGCGCCGCGAGATCGTCCTCGGTGAGCTCGTACTCCTCGAGTCCGGCCCTCAGCGCGGCCTCGCGCACGGCGTCGAGGCTCTCCTCCGGATCCGACGGCACCTCCATGGGTGCGGGGGCATCGTCGACGCCGCGGTACTCCTGATCGTCGCTCACAGCGTGGCCTCCTTGGTCGCGGATCGCCCGCCGTCGTCGACGGGCAGCTCCAGGTCGGTGGTGGCGAGAGTCGCGTCGACCTGGTCGCGCAGCACCTGGGCGACCGTCTCCTGCGCCCACGCCTGTCGCGCCCGTCCCTTCAGGTCGGCGGGCGGCTCGATCGCCACGGGCTCGCCGAACTCGACGAGGATGTGCCGCCGCGGGCGGGGCCACACGCTGACCGGCTCGCCCGTGTGCCGGGTGCCGACCATCGTCGTCGGGATGACGGGCGCTCCCGACTGCAGAGCGAGCCAGGCCGCTCCGCCATGGACCGCATCGGCCCTGCCTGCTCCCCTGGTGCCCTCGGGGAACATGCCGACCACGTCGCCGCGCAGCAGGACGGCGCGACCGCGCGCAAGCGCGTCGCGGCCCGCCCCCTCGACGGAGATCTGACCGGCGGCGGCGAGGATGCGTCCGAGCGCACCCCGGAACATGTGGTCGCCGATGAGGAAGTGCGAGCCCCGCGGGACGACGCCGTGGAGAACCGGCCCGTCGATGAAGCCGGTGTGGTTCGCCACGATGATCGCGGCACCCGCGCGGGGGACGTTTCGCCGGCCCCGCACCTCCGTGGCCCACAGCCCGCGCGCCAGGACGCGTCCCACCCACCGGGACCATCGCGGGCCCCAGCGGCTCGGCGCCGTCGGACGGCTCACTGAGTGGCCTCTCCGGCCAACGAGACGACCGCGCCGACGGCCTCCTCGATGGTGAGATCGGTGGTGTCGAGCGTGTGGACGCCATCCGCGGCCTCGTGGAAGCTGACCACGGCCGAGTCGCGCCGATCGCGCCCCAGCACCGCCTCGCGAACCGTCCCAGCATCGGCGCCCTCGCCCGCCCGACGCGCGACACGAACGTCGTCGTCGGCGGTCATGAGCACGCGAACGTCCGCCTCCGGAGCGATGACCGTGGTGATGTCGCGCCCCTCGGCGCAGACCCCCCGGCCGTCCGAGTAGCCACCGGCGAGCTCGCCGCGGATCACCTCGCGCTGCATCTCCTGGAGGATCGGGCGCGCCTCGAGGTTCGTGGCGACCTTCGACACCGTCAGTGCCACCGTGTCGGTGCGGATCTGCGCGGACACATCCTCGCCGTCGAGCAGGACGCGCGGAGCGCGCGGGTCCAGGATGAGCTCGACGTTCATGGTCGCGACCATCGCGGCGACGTCGCTGGTGTTGCTCAGGTCCACGCCATCGCGCAGGCACGCGAGCGTGGCGACGCGGTAGGTCGCGCCGGTGTCGAAGTAGGCGAGCCCCAGCCGCAGCGCGACCTCGCGGGACACGGTCGACTTGCCCGTCCCGGCCGGTCCGTCGATGGCGATGACGATTCCACTCATGGTGCGGCGATCTCCCAGTCGTTCTCGGCCAGCGCATGGGCGAGCTCCTGCGCGCGGGCCGGAAGCACGTGCAGCGTGGTGAGACCCACCGGCTGACGCGGCGAGTGCTCGATGGTGATGTCCTCGACGTTGACGCCCACCTGGGCGGCGTCCGTGAGCAAGCGCAGCAGCTGGCCCGGCACATCGGGAACGATGACCGTCACGGGCGTCCACTCGCGCGTGGCGCCGCCGTGCTTGCCGGGGATGCGCGCCACCTCCACGCGCCCGCGCTCGATGAGGTCGGTGACCGCCTCGCCCAGGTCGTCGGCGTCGCGCAGGTCCTCGAGGTCGCCGATGATGTGATCGATCGTGGCCATCAGCGATGGACGGTTGAGGCGAGCGATATCCGCCCACATCTCGGGATCGGAGGCCGCGATGCGCGTGACGTCGCGCAATCCCTGGCCGGCGAGCGCGACATCCTCGGCGGACAGCGGTCCGAGCGCCGCCGCGACCGCGCTCGCCGCGACCTGGGGGGCGTGAGAGACCCGCGCGACCGCGGCGTCGTGCGCCGCCGCGTCCATGGTGACGACGTCGCACTGCAGGGTCTCGGCCACCAGCCGCACCGCGGCGACGGCCTCCCCGTGCGCGCCGTTGGGGCAGATCACCCAGGGACGCGCCTTGAACAGGTCGCCCTGCGCTGCGAGGCCCCCGGAGATCTCGCGCCCGGCCATCGGATGGGAGCCGACGTACCGGACTGCGTTCTCGCAGGCCTCCACCGCCGCGGCGATGGGGGCCTTGACGCTCGCGACGTCGGTGACGGTGGCGTGCTGCCAGCGGTCGAGCGCATCCACGACGACCTGCGGCGCTGCCGCGGGAGGCACCGCGACGATGACGAGCTCGGGTTCGTCGTCGCCCGGCGCGTCGCCCGCGCCGATGGCGCGCGCGAGCGCCTCGGCCTCCGCATGGGCGTCCTCAATCGTGACGTGCCAGCCCTCGGACTTCAGCCCGAGGCCGATGCTCGCGCCGATCAGCCCGGCTCCCACGATATGCGTGCGCGGGGCGGCACCGGGGATCGTCATTGCGCGAGGTCGCGCCGGAGGGCGACCGATTCGTGGAGGTACACGTGCGTGATCTCGGCACGCTCGAGGGCGGTCTCGACGTGCATGAGCACCCGGACCACGAGCGGCAGCGCACCGGGAACGGCCATCTCCTGAGCGCACATGAGGGGCACGGCTCCGAAGCCGAGCTCTCGCGCTGCCGCGGCCGGGAAGTCACTGACGATGTCCGGCGTGCAGGTGAACAGGACGGAGATGACGTCGTCCGGCACCAGGCCGTTGGCGCTCATGAGGGCCTCGACCAGCTCCTGCGTGCGAGCGTGGAGGTGGGTGCGGTCGTCGACGTCGAGCGTGGTGGCACCACGGATGGCTCGGACTGACATGCCCACCATCGTATCGGGGAGCGAGGCCTCAGAGGCCCGCCACCACCATCAGCGCCCCCACCTCCTCGCGCGAGAGCCGTCGCACCTCGCCAGGCTGCAGCGTGCCGAGCGAGATGGGTCCGAAGTCGGTGCGCACGAGGTCCACGACCGGGTGCCCCACCTTGTCGAGCATCCGGCGGACGATGCGGTTGCGGCCCTCGTGGAGTTCGACCCGCACCAGGGAGTGGCCACGGCTCACGTCGAGCACGCGGCAGTCGCTGACGCGCACGGGGCCGTCATCGAGGTCCACGCCTGCGCGCAGCCGCGTGCACAGCGTCGGCTTGGCCTCGCCCTCGACCTTGGCGACGTACACCTTGGGCACGCCGTGCGTGGGGTGAGCGAGCCGGTTGGCAAGCTCGCCATCGTTCGTGAGCAGCAGCACGCCCGTGGTCTCGGCATCGAGTCGCCCCACGTGGAACAGCCGCTCCGGGTAGTCCTTGACGAAGTCGTCGAGCGCGGGCCTCCCATGCGGATCGGACATCGTCGACACCACGCCGCGAGGCTTGTTGAGCACGACAGTCACCTGGCGGTCGTCGACCACGATGCGCTTGCCCTTGACCTCGATGCGCACGGCGTCGGGATCGACGCGGACGCCCAGCTGGGTGACGACCTCGCCGTCCACCTTGACATCGCCGCGCTCGATGAGGACCTCGCACTTGCGGCGCGAACCCACCCCAGCGGCGGCCAGCACCTTCTGGAGTCGCACGCCCTCAGGACGGTGGATCTCGAGATCTCCCATCAGGAGCCCTCCCCGTCCACATCGGCCAGGTCGGGCAGGTACGGCGCGAGCTCAGGAAGCTCGTCCAGCGAGCCCAGGCCCATGCGCTCGAGGAACTCGGTGGTGGTGCCGTACTGCAGGGCGCCGCCGATCTCCCCCACCTCGGTCACGAGGCCGCGCGCGCTCAGCGTCTTCATGACGGAGTCTACGTTCACGCCGCGCACCTGCGACACCTGCCCGCGCGTGACCGGCTGACGGTACGCGACCACGGCGAGGGTCTCGAGGGCCGCCTGCGACAGCCGCGCCGACTGCCCCTCGACCACGAAGGCGCCCACAGCATCGGCGTACAGACGGGACGAATAGACGCGCCAGCGGCCCTCGACCTCGCGCAGCTCGAAGCCGCGCGGCGCATCGGGGTCGGCGTACTCGTCGCGCAGGCGCCCGAGCGTCGCGACCACCTGGGCCTCGGGCACGCCCACGGCGGCGGCGAGATCGGCCGGGGGCACCGGCTCGTCCACCACCATCAGGATCGCCTCGAGCGCTCCCCTGACGTGCACGTCACTCATCTCCACCTGTCTCCTCCGCGGCCACGCCGTCGAACTCGTCGGACACCTCGATGTCCACGTCCGCGTCGCCCGCGGTCCAGCGGACGGTCAACTCCCCGAGCGACCGGATCTGGTCGAAGGCGACGACGGCCTCCTTGAACAATTCAAGCAGGGCCAGGAACCTCGCGACGACCACGCTGGCATGGTCGGCGTCCCGCACCAGCGCGCGGAAGGTCACGACGCGATCGCGCTGGAGCCGCGACGTCAGCAGCGCCGCCTGCTCTCGCACGCTCACCGCCGGCGCGTGCAGGTGGTCGATGTTCACGCCGGCCGGCGCGTGCCGCGGCTCGAGGGCGTGTGCCGCGAGCCGGGCGAGCTGCTCGGGGGTGACCACCCACACGAGCTCGGGCAGGAGCATCGCCAGGTGTGGCTCGAGAGGGACGTCGCGCGGCACGGCGCGCGGCGCCTGCAGCATTGTCTCGAACGAGCGCGCCACCTGCTTGTACGCCCGGTACTGCAGCAGCCGCGCGAACAGCAGGTCGCGCGCCTCGAGCAGCTCGAGGTCCTCCGCGTCCTCGACCTGGCCCTGCGGCAGCAGCCGGGCGGCCTTGAGATCCAGCAGGGTCGCGGCCACGACCAGGAACTCGCTGGCCTGCGACAGATCCCAGTCGGTCTCGTGAGCCGCGATGGTCGCAAGGAACTCATCGGTGACGCGGGCCAGCGCGACCTCCGTGATCTCCAGCTCGTGCTTGGAGATCAGCGACAGGAGCAGGTCGAACGGGCCCTCGAAGTTGTCGAGGTGGACCTCGAAGCCCTGACCGCGCTCCGCGGCCGCAGGCTCGGACGCGACGGACACGCTCAGGCGGCCACGCCGCGGGCCACCAGCTCGCGGGCGAGCGCACGGTACGCCTCCGCGCCCGTGTGCTTGGGGGCGAACGTCGTGATGGGCTCCGCGGCGATGGTCGCGTCAGGGAACTTCACGGTGCGGTGGATGAGGGTCTCCGTCACGGCGTCGCCAAACCTCTCCCGCACGCGCTCCACGACCTCCTGGGCGTGCAGGGTGCGACCGTCGTACATGGTCGGGATGATCGCGTCGATCGTGAGGCGCGGGTTGAGGCGGTCCTGGACCTTGTCGATGGTCTCGACCAGCAGCGCGACGCCGCGCATCGCGAAGTACTCGCACGCGAGCGGGATCACGACGCCGTGCGCAGCGACCAGGGCGTTGACGGTGAGCAGCCCCAGCGACGGCTGGCAGTCGATCAGCACCACGTCGTAGTCGTCGGCGACCTCGCGCAGCCCTCGCGACAGCGTGGACTCGCGCGCCACCTCGCCCACGAGCTGCACCTCCGCTGCGGACAGGTCGATGTTCGCCGGAATGAGGTCCAGTCCCTCGACCTGCGTGCGGCGGATGACGTCGGCGGCCTTCACGCTCGAGCGCATGAGCAGGTCGTAGATGGTCGAGTCGATCTCGTTGGGGTTGACGCCCAGGCCGGCGGATGCGGCTCCTTGGGGATCGAAGTCGACCACGAGCACCCGGCGGCCGTACTCCGCGAGGGCCGCCGCGACGTTGACCGTGGTGGTGGTCTTGCCCACCCCGCCCTTCTGATTGCACAGCGCCACGATGCGGGCCGGGCCGTGTCCGCCGAGGGGCGCGGGGACGGGGAAATCGCTCACGCGCCCACACTACCGCCCCTGGCAGGCGCGTCTTCAGCGGGCGCGCGGATGTGCCGCGATGTAGGCCTCGCGCAGTGCGTCCTGCGTGACGGCCGTGTAGATCTGCGTCGTGGTGACCGACGCGTGGCCCAGCAGCTCCTGCACCACGCGCACATCGGCACCCCCCGCGAGCAGGTGGGTCGCGAACGAGTGACGCAGCGTGTGCGGCGACACCTCCGGCACGCCCGCCCGATCGGCGGCGGCACGCAGGATGGCCCACGCGCTCTGGCGGGACAGGCGGCCGCCCCGCGTGTTGAGAAAGAGCGCCGGGGTGCCGCGGCCCGCGTGTGCGAGCGGCCCGCGCGCCCGGACCAGGTACGCCTCGATGGCCTCCACCGCGTAGCCCCCGACCGGCACGACGCGTTCCTTGCGCCCCTTGCCGCGCAGCAGCACCGATGCTCCGTCGGGGGCGAGCGACACGTCGTCCACGTCCAGACCGATGGCCTCCGAGATGCGCGCGCCCGAGGCGTACACGAGCTCCAGCAGGGCGCGGTCCCGCAGCGGCGCCGGACCGTCGTCGCCCACCTGCTCGAGGATGCGCGCGACGTCATCCGTGGAGATGGCCTTGGGCAGGCGCTGAGGGATGGCCCGAGGCTTCACCTCGTGCGAGGGATCGTCAGCGGTCCACCCTTCTGCCAGTGCGAAGCGATGCCAGCCGCGCACGGCGACCACGGTCCGGGAGGCCGATGCGGGGGCGAGAGCGCGGCCACCGTCGCCGCCGGTGCCGATCGCCTGGGCGAACGCCGAGACGTCCGCGCGGGTGACCTCGCCCAGCGCGTGGCGGTCGCGCGTCTCGAGGAAGTGGGAGTAGCGCGTGAGGTCGCGCCGGTAGGCGGCGACAGTGTGCTCGCTCAACCCTCGCTCGACGGTGACGTGAGCGAGGTAGGCGTCGCGCTCGTCAGCGAGCATGTCAGGCGGTGAAGACCGTGAGGGCGTCCGGGAGGAAGGGGTCGACCAGGATCGCGGCGAACACCACCGACAGGTACGTGATCGAGTCGCGGAAGAGCCGCATCTCCCGCAGCTTGGACTCGCCGCGCTCGGAACGCACGTAGAGCACCACGCAGCCCCGCACGAACCACACACCGGCGGCGAGTGCCACACCGGCGTAGACCCACGTCATCCCCGCGACGGGAACCAGGAGCAGCGTCACGCCAACCATGGCCACGGCGTACGCGATCATCTCGACCGCCACCTTGTTGGTCGACGCCACCACCGGGAGCATCGGGACCTCCGCCGCGGCGTAGTCGCGCTTGAACTTCATCGACAGCGGCCAGTAGTGCGGCGGCGTCCAGAAGAAGATGATGAGGAACAGCAGCACGGGAGTCCACGAGAGGGACTGCGTGACCGACGCCCAGCCGATGAGGACCGGCATGCACCCCGCCGCGCCGCCCCAGACGATGTTCTGGGAGGTGCGGCGCTTGAGAAGCATCGTGTATCCCACGACGTAGCCCAGGATCGCGGCGACGGAAAGGCCCGCGGCGAGCGGAGAGCCGACGACCGCGACGAACCACGCGGTCGACACCACCGCGAGGGTCCAGGCGAACACGAGCGCCCCGCGCTCGCTCACAGCGCCGGTCACGAGCGGCCGGTTCTGCGTGCGATGCATGATGGCGTCGATGTCGCGATCGAGGTACATGTTGAACGCGTTCGCGGACCCCGCCGACAGCGCTCCTCCCACGAGGGTCGCGAGCACGAGCCACCACGCCGGCCAGCCATCCGCGGCGAGGATCATCGTCGGGATCGTCGTCACCAGCAGCAGCTCGATGATGCGCGGCTTGGTGAGCGCGATGTAGCCGCGGACGGTCGCGCCTGCCGATCGCCGCGACGTCGCCGCCGGGGCGGTCGCGGCATGCGCGGCGGGGACGGTCTGCGACATGGGCTCCATCCTACCGTCGGTGAGGGCGCTCCCCTTGCCGCGTCGCCGTGTGGTCGGGCACTCAGGATTGCGCGGCGATGTCGCGGTCCTCACGCGCGCGCAGGCGCCTCCGTGAGTTCTCTCCCGACGTGCCCACGGCGCTCGTCGCGCCGGTAGGCTGGCCGGGAATCCTATGACCGAATCCTTTGGGGAGACTTCTGTGACCGTCAACTGGACCGATGCGGACCGCCGCGCCGTCGACACCCTTCGCGTGCTTGCCGCCGATGCCGTCGAGAAGGTCGGCAACGGGCATCCTGGCACCGCGATCTCGCTTGCGCCCGCCGCCTACCTGCTCTTCCAGGACGTCATGCGCCACGACCCCGCTGACTCGCAGTGGCTGGGCCGCGACCGCTTCGTCCTGTCGGCCGGCCACTCCTCCCTCACGCTGTACCTGCAGCTGTTCGCGTCCGGCTACCAGCTGGGCCTCGACGACCTCAAGGCGCTGCGCACCGAGGGGTCGCTCACTCCCGGCCACCCGGAGTACGGCCACACCGATGGGGTCGAGATCACCACCGGCCCCCTGGGAACGGGCGTCGCGTCCGCGGTCGGCATGGCGATGGCGTCGCGCAAGGAGCGCGGTCTGCTCGACCCTGACGCGGAGCCGGGCACGTCCCCGTTCGACCACTTCGTCTACGTGATCGCCGGGGACGGCTGCCTGCAGGAGGGCGTGTCCTCGGAGGCGTCGAGCATCGCGGGAACCCAGGAGCTGGGCAACCTCATCCTGATCTGGGACGACAACCGGATCTCGATCGAGCACGAGACGGACATCTCCTTCACCGAGGACGTCATGGCCCGCTACGAGGCCTACGGCTGGCACACCCAGCATGTGTCGTGGCTCACCGAGGATGGCTACCAGGAGGACACCCAGTCGCTCCTCGACGCGATCGAGGCCGCCAAGGCCGAGACGGGCAAGCCGTCCCTCATCCGCCTGTCGACGATCATCGGCTGGCCGTCGCCCACGAAGCAGAACACCGGCGGCGTCCACGGCTCCGCGCTCGGCGGCGAGGAGGTCGCGGGTCTCAAGGAGGTCCTCGGCTTCGATCCCGAGCAGTCCTTCGTCGTCGAGCCCGAGATCCTCGACCACATGCAGCAGGTCAAGGACCGCGGGCAGGCGGCGCATTCGGAGTGGAACGCGCAGTTCTCGCGCTGGGAGGCGGAGAACCCCGAGCGCGCGGCACTGCTGACGCGCCTGGTCGCTCGCGACCTTCCCGAGGGCTGGGACGAGTCCCTGCCGTCGTTCGAGGTCGGCACCAAGGTCGCGACCCGTGCCGCATCGGGCAAGGTCCTCGCGGCTCTCGCGCCCGTCCTTCCCGAGCTGTGGGGAGGGTCCGCAGACCTCGCCGGATCGAACAACACCACGATGGCGGGCGAGCCGTCCTTCCTGCCCCCGCGCCGGGCGACCCACTCGTGGCCCGACGCGCAGTGGTACGGCCGCACGCTGCACTTCGGCATTCGCGAGTTCGGCATGGGTGCGATCATGAACGGCATCACCCTGCACGGCCTGACGCGCGTGTACGGCGGCACGTTCCTGGTGTTCTCGGACTACATGCGCGCGTCGGTGCGACTCGCGGCACTCATGCAGATCCCCAGCACGTTCGTCTGGACCCACGACTCCGTCGGTCTGGGCGAGGACGGCCCCACCCACCAGCCCATCGAGCACCTCGCGACCCTGCGGGCGATCCCCGGCCTCGACGTGGTGCGGCCGGCGGACGCGAACGAGACCTCCGCAGCGTGGAAGGCGATCCTCGAGACCACCGACCGCCCGTCCGCGTTGATCCTGTCGCGCCAGGGGCTGCCGGTGCTCGAGGGCACCTCGGCCGAGGGCGTGGACCGCGGCGGCTACGTCATCGCCGGGGCTGACGAGGACGCGGCCGTGGTCCTGATCGCGACCGGCTCGGAGGTCTCCGTCGCTCTCGACGCGCGCGCGAGCCTCGCGGCCGACGGCATCGCGGCCCGCGTGGTGTCGATGCCCTCGCGCGAGCGCTTCGCCCGTCAGGACGCGGAATACCGCGACTCGATCATCCCGCCGGCTCTCAAGGCCCGCGTGTCGATCGAGGCCGGCTCCGCGCTCGGCTGGCGCGAGGTCGTCGGCGACGCGGGACGCTCTGTGTCCATCGACCACTTCGGCGAGTCCGCCGACGGCGCGCTGCTGCTCGCAAAGTACGGCTTCACCGGGGACAACGTCGCCGCCGTCGCCCGCGAGTCGATCGCTGCGGCGCAGTGACATGGTCGTCCGCCTCGTGACAGTCGAGGCATCAGCACAGTGACCCAGGATGGGGCGCGGTCCCCCGTGCCCCATCCCCAGCTCTCGGAGGCCCCGCCCGTGAACAACCCCTTGCGCGATCCCCGCGATCGCCGACTCCCCCGCATCGCCGGATCCTGCGGTCTGGTCATGTTCGGCGTGACGGGCGACCTGGCACGCAAGAAGCTCATGCCGGCCGTCTACGACCTGGCCAATCGCGGCCTGCTGCCTCCCGCGTTCGCGCTCACCGGCTTCGCGCGCCGCGACTGGGAGCGCCAGGACTTCGAGGAGGTCGTCTACGAGTCGGTCAAGAAGCACGCGAGGACGCCCTTCAGGGACGAGACCTGGAAGCAGCTGGCCGAGGGCATCCGCTTCGTGCAGGGCACCTTCGACGACCCGGAGGCCTTCCAGCGCCTGCGCACCACCGTCGAGGAGTTGGACGAGCGCCGCGGCACCGGTGGCAACCACGCCTTCTACCTGTCGATTCCGCCCTCGGCCTTCCCGCAGGTGCTGACTCAGCTGCGCGACTCCGGACTGTCGGACGCTCACGAGGGCGCCTGGCGCCGCGTGGTCATCGAGAAGCCGTTCGGTCACGATCTGCAGTCGGCGAACGCTCTCGACGAGGTCGTCTCCGAGGTCTTCCCGCCCGACTCGGTGTTCCGCATCGACCACTACCTGGGCAAGGAGACCGTCCAGAATCTGCTCGCGCTGCGCTTCGCGAACCAGCTCTTCGAGCCCATCTGGAACAGCCAGTTCGTCGACCACGTGCAGATCACGATGGCCGAGGACATCGGGATCGGCTCGCGCGCGGGTTACTACGACGGCATCGGCCAGGCCCGCGATGTGATCCAGAACCACCTGCTCCAGCTCTTCGCGCTCACCGCGATGGAGGAGCCCGCGACCTTCGACGCGGACGACCTTCGCGACGAGAAGGAGAAGGTGCTGCGCGCCACCAAGCTGCCCGCTGATCTCGATGCGAACACGGCCCGCGGCCAGTACGCCGCCGGCTGGCGTGGTGGCGAGCAGGTCGGCGGCTTCCTCGACGAGGACGGCATCGCTCCCGACTCGATCACCGAGACGTTCGCCGCGATCCGCCTCGACGTGCCCAACCGGCGGTGGGCGGGCACGCCGTTCTACCTGCGGGCAGGCAAGCGCCTGGGCCGCCGCGTCACGGAGATCGCGCTGGTGTTCAAGAAGGCGCCCAGTCCGTACTTCCAGGAGATCGACGGCGCCGAGGTGGGCAACAACGCGCTCGTCATCCGCGTCCAGCCCGACGAGGGCGTCACGCTCAAGTTCGGCTCGAAGGTTCCCGGCACCGGCATGGAGGTCCGCGACGTGACGATGGACTTCGCGTACGGCAACGCGTTCACGGAGACCTCACCCGAGGCGTACGAGCGCCTGATCCTCGATGTGCTTCTCGGCGACCCGCCGCTGTTCCCGCGCCACGAGGAGGTCGCACTGTCGTGGAAGCTGCTCGACCCGATCACGTCCCACTGGGAGCAGCACGGCCGCCCGGAGCAGTATCGGTCGGGCACGTGGGGCCCGGCGTCGGCTGACGCCATGCTCGCCAAGGACGGCCGCGTCTGGAGGCGCCCATGATCATCACCCTGCCCAAGACCACGGTCTCCGAGATCAACAAGGCGCTGGTCAATGCCCGCAAGGAGGGCGGCGTCGTGTCCCTCAGCCGCGTGATGACGCTCGTCATCGACGCGACGGGCGCGGATGCCGATGACGCGATCGAGACGGCGAACGTGGCCTCGCGGGAGCACCCGTGCCGCATCATCGTGCTCGCGCCGGCCGAGCAGGGGCACGACTGCCTCGACGCCGAGCTGCGGGTGGGCGGCGACGCGGGCGCGTCGGAGGTCGTCGTGCTGCGGCCGTCGGGCGCGCAGGTCGCGCACGCCGACACGCTCGTGACTCCCCTGCTGCTCCCCGACGCGCCGATCGTCGCCTGGTGGCCTGCGGGCGTCCCGACGAATGCCGGCGGCACGGGCATCGGCACGATGGCCGTGCGGCGCATCGTCGACTCCAAGGGAGACGCGGAGCCCGGCGAGGTGCTCGCGCGCATGGCTGCCGACTACGTGCCCGGCGACACCGACCTCGCGTGGACGCGTGTGACGCGCTGGCGCGCGCTGCTCGCCTCGGCGCTCGACCAGGTCGAGGACCGTCGTGTCACGTGCGCGAGGCTCCACGGCGACACCGGCAGCCCGTCCATCCTGCTGCTCGGCGCGTGGCTCCAGAACACGCTCGGGTGCGAGATCGAGGACTCGTACGACGACTCCGTCCGCGGCCTGCAGTCGATCACGCTCGTGACGCCGTCCGGCGAGATCGGCATCTCGCGCCCCGATGGCTACAACGCGACGTTGACGCAGCCCGGGCAGCCGTCGCACACGATCGCGCTGCCGCCGCGCTCGCTGGGCGACTGCCTCGCCGAGGAGCTCCGCCGGCTCGACGATGACGCGATCTACGGCGAGGCGCTGGCGCAGTACGCGCGCTCGCGCGACTGATCCCCTGGAAGCCCTGGACGCGTGGAGGCGCCGATGACCGAGACCATCGTCTACGGAGACGCGGCTGCACTCGCGCAGGCCACGGCGGCTCGCCTGCTGCTGCGCATCGGCGACGTGCTCGCGCACCGTGAGCGCGCCGACGTGGTGCTCACGGGAGGCACGGTCGGCACCGCCACGCTCGCGGAAGCCGCCCGTTCTCCGCTCGCGAGCGGCGTCGACTGGACCTCGGTGCACCTGTGGTGGGGAGACGAGCGCTTCGTGGCGATCGGCGACCCCGATCGCAATGAGGGTCAGGCACAGGAAGCACTGCTCTCGTCACTGCCGCTGCCCGAGGAGAACATCCACCGCATGGGTGCTCACGGGCCGTTTGCGACTGCCGAGGACGCGGCGGGGTCCTACGACGCCGAGATCGCCGCGGCGGGCACTCCTGCCTGGGACGTGCTGCTGCTCGGCCTGGGCCCCGACGGACACGTGGCCAGCCTCTTTCCCGGCCACCCGGGCTTCGGCGACGCGGGCGCATCGGCCCTCGCCGTCCACGACTCCCCCAAGCCGCCGCCCACCCGCGTGTCGCTGTCCCTCGCGCAGATCAACCGAGCGCGGGAGGTCTGGCTTCTCGCGGCCGGGGAGGCGAAGGCGAACGTCGCGGCGCGGTGCATCCACGGCGACGCGTCGCTCCCCGGAGCGGCCGTGCACGGCACCGAGCGCACGCTGTGGCTGCTCGACGCCGCCGCAGCGACCAGGATCTGACTGCGTCAGAGACGCGCCTTGACCGTCTCCACGATGGTCGTGATGTCGTAGTCGGCGGGCTTCGAGTAGATCTCGTCGCCGTCGGCGCGGAAGGTGAAGACGCCCTTCTCACCCGGCTTGAGCGTGACGCCCTCGAGCCCCTGTCCGAAGGTGCTCAGCAGGGTCTTCTGGGCTTCGAGCGCCCGGTCAAGGTAGCCGCACGGGACGCAGTACTCGATCTCGATCTGCATGACTCTCCACATCCGGGCGGGCTCGTCCCCGCCACTGAGGACGACACTATCGCCCCACAGATCATTCCCCGACGCCTCCCTGCCGAGCGAAGTGGGCCCATTTCGCTCACCTAGGTGCTTAGACGAGCGAATCGGGCCCACTTCGCTCACCTAGGTGCTTAGACGAGCGAATCGGGCCCATTTCGCTCGCGTAAGGGCTGAGGCGAGTGCGAATCGACCGCCAGGAATGGCGGAGGGCCGATGCGCGGGCTCGCTTCCGGTCGAACGCACGAAAGCCGCCCGTCCCCGGTGCGGGGAGGGCGGCCTTCGGGCACGAGGCGTCAGTCGGCGACGACCACCGTCTCGCGACGAGCACGAAGCTCGGTCAGCGCCTCGTCGAGCAGGGCCTGGCCCTCCTCCTCCGAGCGGCGCTCCTTCACGTAGGCGAGGTGCGTCTTGTACGGCTCGTTGCGCATCGGCTCCGGAGGGTTCTCCGAATCCAGACCCGCGGGGAAGCCGCACTTGGGGCAGTCCCACTCCAGCGGAATCTCGGGAGCGTCCGCCTCGTCGCCCAGCGCGAAGCTCGGCGACGTGACGTGCCCACGAGCACAGTAGTAGTTGACCGTCTGACGCGGCGCGGACTCGCCGCGCTCGTCCTCGCCCATGGGGCCCGCGCCCACGCGCGAGCCTCGAATGGCGTTACCTGCGGCCATGATTTCCCCTCGTCTCAGCCGTCACAGGGCGAAGCGGGAGATGAGACCGAGAAGCACGATCACCATCGCCCACACGATCGCAGTGATCCAGGTGATGCGCGTCAGGTTCCGCTCACCCACGGCCGACGACTGCACGCCGGACGAGAAGCCGCCGCCGAACATGTCGGTGATGCCGCCTCCGCGGCCACGGTGAATCAGCACGAGGCCGATGAGGATGAGGCTGGTGAGCACCAGCAGCACCCACAGAGTGGTCTCGAGAATCTGCACGCTTCTCCTTCAGATCGTTACGAACGCGTACCAGGATACGCGACGGAACCCGCGACGGGGAACGGTTACAGGCCCACCTGGTGGACGCGGAACCGCGCGATCTTCGCAAACTCCTCCGGATCGAGGCTCGCACCGCCCACGAGACCGCCGTCGACGTCCTCCTCGGCCATGAGCTGAGCGATGGATCCCGACTTCACCGAGCCGCCGTACAGGATGCGGATTCCGCCAGCGATCTCGGGGTCGTACAGCTCCGCGAGACGGCCACGGATCGCCGCGCAGACCTCCTGCGCGTCCTGCGGGGTCGCGACCTCGCCCGTGCCGATGGCCCACACGGGCTCGTACGCGATGACGACGTCCTTGGCCTTCTCGGCAGGCAGTCCCTCGAGCGCACCGTCCACCTGGGCCAGCGTGTACTCGACGTGCGTGCCCTCCTTGCGGATGTCCAGGCCCTCGCCCACGCACACGATCGGGACGATGCCCGCCTCGAACGCGGCCTTGGTCTTGGCGGCCACGACCTCATCGGACTCGCCGTGGTACTCACGGCGCTCCGAGTGGCCCACGGCCACGTAGCTGACGCCCAGCTTCGCGAGCTGGGTGCCCGAGACCTCGCCGGTGTAGGCACCCGAGGTGTGCTGCGAGATGTCCTGAGCGCCGTACTTCAGCTCGAGCTGGTCGGCGTCCACGAGCGTCTGCACGGAGCGGATCGAGGTGAAGGATGCGAGCACCGCGACCTCCACGTCCTCGAAGTCGTGCTTGGCGTCGCGAAGGAGCCACGCGAGCTTCTGCACGGTGTGGGTGGCCTCGAGGTGATCGAGATTGAGCTTCCAGTTCCCGGCGATGAGCGGGGTGCGTGCCATGGGTCAGTCCTCCAGTACGGCGAGGCCCGGCAGGACCTTGCCCTCGAGCAGTTCGAGCGACGCGCCGCCGCCCGTGGAAATGTGGGAGAAGCCGGCCTCGTCGAAGCCCAGGCGACGCACGGCAGCAGCCGAGTCGCCTCCGCCGACGACGGAGAAGCCGTCCGAGTCCACCATCGCCTGGGCGACGGCGGCGGTGCCGGGAGCGAACGCCTCGAACTCGAACACGCCCATCGGGCCGTTCCAGACGATGGTCTTCGCGTCGGCGATCTTGGAGGCGAACGCGACGGCCGCCTGGGGGCCGATGTCGAGGCCCATCCAGCCATCCTCGATCGCGTCTGCGGCGACGGTCTTGTGCTCGGCGTCCGCGGCGAACGCCGCCGCGACCTCGATGTCCTCGGGCAGGACGATCTCGACGCCGTTGGCCTCCGCGGTGGCGAGGTAGCCCTTGACCTTGTCGATCTGGTCCTCCTCGAGCAGCGACGAGCCCACGGAGTAGCCCTTGGCGGCGAGGAACGTGAAGACCATGCCGCCGCCGATGAGCAGGCGGTCCGCCTTCGACAGCAGGTTCTCGATGACGAGCAACTTGTCGGAGACCTTGGATCCGCCCAGCACGACCGCGTACGGGCGCTCGGGATCGGTCGTGGCGCGCGAGAGCGACTCGACCTCCTTCTGCACCAACAGACCGGCCGCGGCGGGCAGCTTCTTGGCGACGTCGTAGACCGAGGCCTGCTTGCGGTGCACGACACCGAAGCCGTCGGACACGAACACGTCCGCGAAGGACGCGAGCTGAGCGGCAAGCTCCTCGCGCTCCTCGTCGACCTTGGACGTCTCGCGGGCGTCGTAGCGCACGTTCTCGAGCATCGCGACCTGGCCGGGCTCGAGCGCGGCGACGGTGGCTTCAGCCGATGCGCCCACGAGGTCCTCGGCGAGCGTCACCGGGCGGCCGAGCAGCTCGGCGAGGCGGGCGGCGGCGGGCGCGAGCGAGAACTCGGGCTTGGGCTCGCCACCGGGACGGCCCAGGTGGGCGGTCACGATGACGGCGGCGCCGGCGTCGAGGAGCTTCTGGATCGTGGGCACCGACGCGCGCACGCGGCCGTCGTCGGTGATGGTGGTGCCGTCGAGCGGCACGTTGAGGTCGGAGCGAACCAGCACCTTCTTGCCGGTCAGGTCCCCGAGGGAATCAATGGTCTTCATGGTTCAGTCCTCTTCTTCGTGACATGGCAACGCCCGCACACGCAGCGCGTGCGCGGGCGTTGCCACGATCAAATCCGATGGGTGCAGATCAGAGCTTGTCGCCGACGAACGCGGTCAGCTTGACCAGCGAGGTGGAGTAGCCCCACTCGTTGTCGTACCAGGCGACGATCTTCACCATGTTGCCCGACACCTTGGTGAGCTTCGAGTCGTAGATCGACTGGTTCGGGTCGCCCACGATGTCCGACGAGACGATGTCGTCCTCGACGTAGGACAGCGTGCCGGCCATGGGGCCCTCGGCGGCAGCCTTGACCGCAGCGTTGACCTCCTCGACCGTGACCTCGCGCGACGCCTCGAAGGTGAGGTCCGTGGCGGAGCCGGTGATCGTGGGCACACGCATCGCGAAGCCGTCCAGCTTGCCCTTGAGCTCGGGCAGCACCAGGGCAACGGCCTTGGCGGCACCGGTCGAGGTCGGCACGATGTTCTGCGCGGCCGCGCGAGCACGGCGGAGGTCCTTGTGCGGGCCGTCCTGGATGTTCTGGTCACCCGTGTACGCGTGGATGGTCGTCATCAGACCCTTCTCGATGCCGATGGCGTCGTTCAGGGCCTTGGCGACGGGCGCGAGGCAGTTGGTCGTGCACGACGCGTTCGAGATCACGTGGTGGCTCGCGGGGTCGTAGTCCTCGTGGTTCACGTTGACGACGAAGGTCGCGTCCTCGTTCTTCGCCGGGGCGGAGATGATGACCTTCTTCGCGCCGGCGTCGATGTGGGCCTTCGCCTTGGTCGCGTCCGTGAAGAAGCCGGTCGACTCGATCACGATGTCGGCGCCCAGCTCGGCCCACGGGAGGTTCGCGGGGTCACGCTCGGCGAGGGCGCGGATGGCCTTGCCGTCGACGTAGATGTTCTCGTCGTCGTAGGTGACCTCCTTGGGGAACTTGCCCAGGACGGTGTCGTACTTCAGCAGGTGCGCGAGAGTGTGGTTGTCCGTGAGGTCGTTCACGCCCACGATCTCGAAGTCAGCGCCCTCAGCGAGCGCGGCGCGGAAGAAGTTGCGTCCGATACGGCCGAAGCCGTTGATGCCGACCTTGATGGTCACAGTAGATCTCCTCGACTTGCGCCGGAAGAACCGGCGCGGTTGTGGATGGATGCTTGCGCACCTCGACGTGCGCGGTGAGGCCACGCCGGGGAGCGGGCCACTGCTGTCAGCCTACTACTAACGCCTCGGACGGCGCACAGTACGAAGGTCCTGCTCCGGTGTCAGTCGAGCTCGAGAATCTCGGGGCTGATCCCCGCCTCGGTGTCGGGGATGCCCAACTCCTCGGCCCGCTTGTCCGCCGTCGCCAGGAGGCGACGGATGCGGCCGGCGACGGCATCCTTCGTGAGCTGCGGATCGGCGAGCTTGCCGAGCTCCTCGAGGGACGCCTCCTTGTTCTCGAGGCGCAGCCTGCCCGCCTCGACCAGGTGCTCGGGAACCTCGTCTCCGAGGATCTCGAATGCGCGCTGCACCCTGGCGCCCGCGGCGACCGCCGCCTGCGCACTGCGGCGCAGGTTCGCATCGTCGAAGTTCGCGAGCCGGTTCGCGGTGCCGCGCACCTCGCGGCGCGTGCGCTTGTTCTCCCACTCGATCACGGAGTCGTGGGCACCCAGGCGCGTGAGCAGTGCCGCGATCGCGTCGCCGTCGCGGATGACCACCCGGTCCACCCCCCGCACCTCGCGGGACTTGGCGCTGACGCCGAGACGGCGCGCGGCGCCCACGAGGGCAAGCGCGGCCTCGGGACCCGGCGAGGTCACTTCGAGCGACGACGACCGCCCGGGCTCCGTCAGCGACCCGTGCGCGAGGAAGGCGCCTCGCCAGGCGGCGACGGTGTCCTCGATCGATCCGCCCACCACGTGCGGGGGAAGCCCGCGCACCGGACGGCCCCGATGGTCCAGCAGACCGGTCTGTCGCGCGAGCGACTCGCCCTCCTTGACCACGCGGACCACGTACCGGTTGCCCTTCTTGAGGGCGCCCCCGGACACGACGATGATCTCGCTCACCAGGCCGAAGACCTCGTGGATGAATCCGCGCAGGCGCCGCGCGCTCGCAGCAGTGTCGAGCTCCGCCTCGATCACGATGCGTCCCGAGACGATGTGCAGACCGCCCGCGAAACGGAGGGTCGTCGCCACCTCCGCCTTGCGTGCCGACGTCTTCTCGACGGCGACCCGCGCCAGTTCGTCCTTCACCTGTGCCGTCAGAGCCATGCGCTTATCCTGCCACTGTCGGCTCGATCGCGTTGACGCCCAGGCCATGATCGCGGGCGATGGCCACCAGCGCGCGGCGCAGTCGCGCCGTATCGTGCGCGGCGCGCGTGCGGACCTCGCGCATCGGCGCGACCCTGAGCTCGACGCCCCAGTCTGCGGCCGCCGCGGCGAGACCCCTGTCCTGGGCGTGATCCGCGTCGACCAGGACGCACGCCGGAACGAAGTCGGGCGCGACACGGCGCAGCGCGGCGATGTCGTCCACGCGCGCCATGCCGGCGGTCTCCTCGTCCTCGTGACCCACATTGAGCACCAGGACGGAGCGGTCCGCCGCTCGGATCAAGGCGTCGCGGACCGGATCCACCATGAAATGGGTCAGCACGGACGTGTACCAGCTCCCCGGTCCGAGCACCACGAGGTCCGCCGCATCGATCGCGGCGACGGTCTCGGGCGGCACAGCGGGGTCTGCCGGCGTGAGGCGAAGGTCCTCGACCACCCCGTCGGCGGTCGCCACGGCCACCTGGCCGTGCACCTCGTGAGTGCCGTCCGGCGTCCTCACGGTCGCGGAGACCTGCAGCGGCTCCGACGAGAGCGGCAGCACCCGCCCCTCGGCCTGGAGCAGACGCCCCACCCATTCCAGGCCTGCGACCACATCACCCGTGCGCTCCCACAGCGTCGCGATCAGCAGGTTGCCGAGGGCGTGGCCATCGAGAGGCCCGTCGGTCTCGAAACGGGTCTGCAGCACGTCTCGCCACGTGCGGCCCCACTCATTGCCCGCGCACAGGGCGCTGAGCGCCATCCGCAGGTCACCGGGCGGCACGATCCCCAGCTCGGCGCGCAGGCGCCCCGACGATCCGCCGTCGTCCGCGACGGTGACGATCGCGGTCAGGTGCTCGGTCGTCCCTCGCAGGGCGGTGAGCGTCGCGTACAGCCCGTGGCCGCCGCCGAAGGCCACGATGCGAGGCGCGCGCGTCATCCGCGTTCGCGGTCCCGGTGCGTGATGCGCACGTCATACCCCCGCGACCGGAGCTCGAGCCCGAGCGCCTCAGCCAGCACCACGGAGCGGTGCTTGCCTCCCGTGCATCCCACGCCGATCGTGACTGATGGCTTGTCGTGCGCGCGGTAGTGATGGAGCGCGCCGTCGAGCACCTGCACGTACCCGTCGATGAACTCCTGCGCCCCCTCGGCGCCCAGCACGTGGTCCCTCACCGCCGGGTCCAGCCCGGTCAGCGGCCTGAGCTCGGGAACCCAGTGCGGGTTGTGAAGGAACCGGACGTCGGCGACGTAGTCGGCATCGGCGGGGATGCCGTGCTTGAAGCCGAAGGACTGGACGTTGACGTGCAGCCGAGGGACCTCGTCGGACACGCGCTCCGTGATGACGTCCCGCAGTTGATGGACGTTGAGCTCGGACGTGTCGATCACGTGGTCCGCCCGCTCCCGCACCGCGGCGACCAGGGCGCGCTCGCGCGCGATCCCCTCGAGGATGGTGGCGTCGCGCTGGAGCGGGTGGGGCCGGCGCGCCTCCTCGAAGCGCCGCACGAGCACCTGATCCGAGGCGTCCAGGAACACCAGCCGGACGGGGATGCCGGTCCCCTCGAGGTCCTCGACCACCTCTTCGAGGTCGGCGAAGAACTCCCCACCGCGCACGTCGACCACCGCGGCGAGCCGGCGGCTCGAGTCGCGGGCGATCACCGAGGTCACCAGCCCGCTCAGGAGGTGCGGCGGGAGGTTGTCGACCACGTACCAGCCCAGGTCGGCGAGGACGGCGGCCGCCCGCGTGCGGCCCGCACCAGACATGCCCGTCAGGACGAGCACTTCGGGCGCCGAGGCGGACGGCTCGAGTCGGGGGCGGGGAATGCCGGACGGGTACGTGACGGCAGCGGGCTCCTCAGTCATGCGTCAAGCATGCCACCGTCGCGGCGCAGCGCCGCCAGGATCGTGCGGGCTGTCGCGGCGCCGATGCCAGGGACCAGCGCCAGCTGCTCCTCGGAGGCCTCGCGCACCTTGGCGAGCGAGCCGAAGTGCCGCACGAGGGCGGCGGCACGCGCGGGTCCGACGCCCGGCACCTCGTCGAGGGCCGATGCGCGCATCGCCTTGCCGCGCTTCCCGCGGTGGCGGGATATCGCGAAGCGGTGGGCCTCGTCGCGGACACGCTGCAGCAGGAACAGCGCCTCGGATCCTCGCGGCAGGATGACCGGGAATTCCTCGTCCGGCAGCCACACCTCCTCCAGGCGCTTGGCGAGGCCCACCACGGCGACGTGATCGATGCCGAGGGCCCCGAGCGCTGCCCTCGCCACGCCCACCTGGGGAAGCCCTCCATCGACCACCACGAGCTGCGGCGGATACGCGAAGCGTGCGCTCTCCCTCTCGTCGGGAGGCAGCTGGGACTCCTCCAGATAGCGCGTGAACCTCCGGGTCAGCACCTCGCGCATGGCGGCGGTGTCATCCGTGCCGTCGGCGATCGAGAACTGGCGGTACTCCGCCTTCCGCGGGAGAGCGTCCTCGAACACGACCATCGATCCCACCTGGTTGGTCCCGCTCGTGTGGGAGATGTCGTAGCACTCGATGCGCAGCGGCGCCTCGGTCATCCCGAGCGCCTCCTGCAGCTCCTGCAGTGCGGCGGAGCGCGTGGTGAGATCCGACGCACGCTTGAGGCGATGCTGCTCGAGCACCTGAATGGCGTTCTGGTGACCCGTGCCGGCGAGCTCCGCCTTCTTGCCGCGCGCCGGCACGCGAATGGAGACCGCTCCCCCTCTTACGCCTCGCAGCCAGGTGCGCAGCGCATCGGCTCCCTCGGGCGCAACGGGAACCAGCACCTCCCGGGGGATCTCCTCGGGCTCCGCGGCGCCGTACGCCTCCTGCACCAGCTGAGCGATCATCCCCGCGGGATCCAGGGGATCGGGCTTGTCCACCACCCACCCGCGCTCGCCCGTGATGCGCCCGTCGCGCACGTAGAACACGTGCGCGGCCGCCTCGAGCTCCTCGTCGACCAGGCTGAAGATGTCGACGTCCGTGCCCGCGTCGAGCACCACGGCGTTGCGGTCGAGCACGTCGCGCAGCGCGTGCAGCCGGTCCCGCGCGCGCGCCGCCGCCTCGAAGTCCTCGCGTTCGGCGGCGTCCGTCATCGCCTGCGTGAGGTCGCGGATCATGCCCTTGGCATCGCCGCCCAGGACGGCGCACACGCGCTCGGCGAGCGCCCGATGATCCTCGGGAGAGATGCGGCCGACGCACGGCGCCGAGCACTTGTCGATGTGGCCGAGCAGGCACGGCCGGCCCTGACGCTCCGCCTTGCGGAAGACGCCCGGAGCGCACGTGCGGACCGGCAGCGCCGTGAGCAGGGTGTCCACGGTCTCGCGGATCTGCCACGCCCGAGCGTACGGACCGAAGTACCGCACGCCCTTCTTCCGCTCGCCCCGCATCACCTGCACGCGCGGGAACTTCTCGCCCAAGGTCACCGCCAGGTAGGGATACGACTTGTCGTCCTTGAACACGACGTTGAACCGCGGGTCGTACTGCTTGATCCACGTGTGCTCGAGGATCAGCGCCTCGACCTCGTTGCGGACGACCGTCCACTCGACGGACGCCGCCGTGGTCACCATCGCGCGCGTGCGCGGGTGCAGGCGCGAAGGATCCTGGAAGTAGTTCGCGAGGCGCGCCCTGAGGCTCTTCGCCTTGCCGACGTAGACGACCCTGCCGTGCGGGTCGCGGAACCGGTACACGCCGGGCTCGGTCGGAACCGTGCCGGGCGCGGGCCGGTAGTCCGCGGGGTCAGTCACGACCGTCAGCCTACGCGCGGGCCCCGGCGCCGAGGACCTCCTCGAGGAACGTACCCGTGTGGCTGGCCTCGACTCTCGCGACGTCCTCGGGGCTGCCCTCAGCGACCACCAGGCCTCCGCCCGAGCCGCCCTCCGGTCCCATGTCGATGACCCAGTCGGCAGACTTGATGACGTCCAGGTTGTGCTCGATGACGATCACGGTGTTGCCCTTGTCGACGAGGCCCTGGAGAACCCCCAGCAGCTTGCGCACGTCCTCGAAGTGGAGGCCGGTGGTCGGCTCGTCCAGCACGTACACCGTGCGGCCGGTCGACCGCCGCTGCAGCTCGGACGCGAGCTTCACCCGCTGGGCCTCGCCACCGGACAGCGTGGGGGCCGGCTGGCCGAGCCGCACATAGCCCAGGCCCACGTCCACCAGCGTGCGCAGATGCCGGGAGATGGCCGGGATGGCCTCGAAGAACTCGGCCGCGTGCTCGATGGGCATGTCCAGCACGTCGGCGACCGTCTTGCCCTTGAAGTGCACCTCGAGCGTCTCGCGGTTGTACCGCGCGCCCTTGCACACTTCGCACGGGACGTAGACGTCGGGAAGGAAGTTCATCTCGATCTTGAGCGTGCCGTCGCCCGAGCAGGACTCGCATCGGCCGCCCTTGACGTTGAACGAGAACCGGCCGGGGCCGTAGCCCCGGACCTTCGCCTCCGAGGTCTCGGCGAACAGCTTGCGGATCTTGTCCCACACGCCGGTGTAGGTCGCCGGGTTGGACCGCGGCGTGCGTCCGATGGGTCCCTGATCCACGTGCACGATCTTGTCGAGCTGATCCGTGCCGGTGATCCGCGTATGGCGACCGGCGACCTGGCGGGCGCCGTTGAGGGTGTTCGCGAGCGACGTGTACAGGATCGAGTTCACCAAGGTGGACTTTCCGGAGCCCGACACCCCGGTCACGGCGGTGAACACTCCCAGCGGAAACGTCACGTCGATGCCCTGCAGGTTGTGCTCGCGGGCGCCCACGACCGTGATGCTCCGGTCGGGATCCGGCGAACGACGATCCTCGGGCATCGCGATGGACCGGCGCCCGGAGACGTACGCGCCGGTGATCGAGCGATCGTTGTCGAGGAGCTCGTCGTACGACCCCGAGTGCACGACCTCTCCCCCGTGCTCGCCCGCGCCGGGGCCGATGTCGACCACCCAGTCCGCAGTGCGGATCGTGTCCTCGTCGTGCTCGACCACGATGAGCGTGTTCCCGAGATCGCGCAGTCGGGTGAGCGTGTCGATCAGCCTGCGGTTGTCGCGCTGGTGGAGGCCGATGCTCGGCTCGTCGAGGACGTAGAGGACGCCCACCAGCCCTGAACCGATCTGCGTGGCGAGCCGGATGCGCTGCGCCTCGCCTCCCGACAGCGTGCCGGCGGCCCTCGACAGCGTGAGGTAGTCGAGCCCGACGTCGAGCAGGAAGCCCAGGCGGGCGTCGATCTCCTTGAGCACCTGCACGGCGATCTGCCGCCCTCGCTCGTCGAGCTCCGCAGTCAGGAGGAAGTCCCGCGCCTGCGCGATCGACAGGTCGCAGACCTCCGCGATGGACCGGTCGCCGATCGTGACGGACAGCACCTCCGGCTTGAGGCGTGCGCCCGCGCACACGGGGCACGGCACCTCGCGCATGTAGGCCTCATAACGATCGCGCGACCAGTCCGACTCCGTCTGCGAATGCAGCCGCTCGATCCAGGTGATGACGCCCTCGAAGCCCGTGGTGTACTGCCGCTCGCGGCCGAACCGGTTACGGAACTTCACGTGGACCTCGTAGTCCTTGCCCACGAGAATCGCCTCGCGCACGTCGTCGGGCAGGTCCTCCCAGGCCGTGTCCATCGAGAAGCCCATGTCCTTCGACAGGGCCGTCAGCAGGCGGCCGAAGTACTCGGACGAGCTCGAGGTGCTGGACCACGGCGCCACGGCGCCCTCGGCGAGGCTCAGCGCCGGATCGGGCACGACCAGGCCGGGATCGACCTCGAGGCGGACCCCGATGCCGGTGCACTCCGGGCACGCGCCGTACGGGGCGTTGAACGAGAACGTGCGCGGTTCGATCTCCTCGAGCGCCAGCACGTGATCGTTGGGGCACGCGCGCTTCTCGCTGTAGCGCCGCTGCTCGATGTCGCCGTCGACAGGGTCGATCAGCACGAGTCCCTCGGCGAGGCGCAGCGCGGTCTCGACCGAGTCCCTGAGCCGCTGCCGGACGCCGTCGCGTGCCACCAGGCGGTCGACCACGACCTCGATGTCGTGCTTGAGCTTCTTCTCCAGCTGCGGCGGATCCGTCAGCTGCACCGTCTCGCCGTCGACCCGCGCACGCGCGAATCCCTGCTGCTGGAGCTCCTCGAACAGATCCGCGTACTCGCCCTTCCGTCCGCGCACGACCGGGGCGAGGACCTGGTAGCGGGTGCCCTCGGGCAGCGCCAGCACGGAGTCGACGATCTGCTGCGGCGTCTGCGCCTGGATCCGCTCCCCGCACACCGGGCAGTGCGGCGTGCCGACGCGCGCGTACAGCAGCCGGAGGTAGTCGTAGACCTCGGTGATGGTCCCGACCGTCGACCGAGGATTGCGGTTGGTCGACTTCTGGTCGATCGACACCGCCGGCGACAGGCCCTCGATGAAGTCCACGTCCGGCTTGTCCATCTGCCCCAGGAACTGGCGCGCGTACGCGGACAGCGACTCCACGTAGCGCCGCTGTCCCTCGGCGAAGATCGTGTCGAAGGCCAGCGACGACTTGCCCGATCCCGACAGGCCGCTGAACACGATCAGCGCGTCGCGGGGAAGGTCGAGGTCCACGCCCTTGAGGTTGTGCTCACGGGCTCCACGCACCAGCAGTCTGTCGTTCACAGGGCAATGCTACGCATTCGCGGGTTCGAACGCATGTTCGAACCCGCGTGTCGTGCACACAGCCCTGGTTCGACGTCCGGTCAACCTGGCACGATGGGCGCATGACGACCTTCACGATCGAGTACGCGTACGACGAGCGCTCCGCGGAACGTGACGCCCACAGGCCCGCGCACCGCGCCTACCTGGCCGGGCTCGCGGAGCTCGGGACCATGCTCGCGTATGGCAGGTACGACGACTCGGGTTCGCCTGGCGCGCTTCTCGTGTGCGAGGCCGAGTCCCTCGATGATGTCGAGGCGATCATCGCGTCCGACCCGTATATGGAGGAGGGCCTGGTCCCGGATCACCGCATCCGGGTGTGGCCCGCGGTGTTCGGTCCGGCGCTCACCGCCCGGGAGTCCTGACCTCTCCAGGGCAGCGGACGGCCGGGCTCACTGCTCCTTTGCGCCGTCGGTCGGGATCGCTCCGCGCCGAGGATCACCGTCCAGCGCCTCGGGCGAGGCCTCCGCGTCCTGTTGCGCGCCGCGCCGCGTGGCCAGCAGACTCGCGCCCGTCGCGATCGCGAGGACCACGACGATGACCGTGAGCGACAGTGCCGTCGAGATCTCCGGCACCGGAATGGGCTCGCCCCCGTTGACGAAGGGGATGCTGTTCTCGTGCATCGCGTGCAGCACGAGCTTGACGCCGATGAACGCGAGGATCGCGGCCAGTCCGTAGTGCAGGTACACCAGTCGCTTCAGCAGCCCCTCGACCAGGAAGTACAGCTGCCTCAGGCCCAGCAGCGCGAACGCGTTGGCCGTGAAGACGATGAACGGATCCTGCGTGAGACCGAAGATCGCCGGGATCGAGTCGAGCGCGAACAGGACGTCCGTCGAGCCGATCGCGATCATGACCAGGAGCATCGGCGTCACCATGCGCCGCCCGGCCTCGCGGACCGTGATGCGTCCTTCCCGGTAGCCGTCCGTGACCGGGTACAGGCGCCGCACCAGCCTGACGACGCGACCTTCCTGGTACTCCTGGTCCATCGACTCCCCGGCGCTCTCGCGGGCGAGGCCCCACGCCGTGTAGATGAGGAACAGGCCGAACACGTAGAACAGCGCGGCGAACGCGTCCAGCGCGGCGGCGCCCGCAGCGATGAACACCGCGCGCAGCACGAGCGCGATCGCGATGCCGACGAGCAGCACCCGCGAGCGGTACTGGGGAGGCACCGCGAACCTCGACATGATGACGAGGAACACGAACAGGTTGTCGACCGACAGCGACTTCTCGGTGATGTATCCGGCGAGGTACTCCGTGGTCGAGAAGTCCGCGTGCCACACGTGGAGCACCACACCGAACAGCAGCGCCACCGCGATGTAGAACAGCGACCACCCCACAGACTCCCGGAACGTCGGCTCGTGCGGCTTGCGGATCACGACGGCGAAGTCGAACACGAAGAGGGCCACGATCAGGGCGATGGTCGCGGTCCATACGTAGGGGTCGGTCACCGTGCAATCCTACGCGGCGGGCGGGCCCGGCTCAGCCGGCGTCGATCATCTGGCGAAGCTCGCGCTTGAGCTCGCCGATCTCGTCGCGCAGCCGCGCCGCGAGCTCGAACTTCAGCTCGGCCGCGGCCTCCCGCATCTGCGCCGAAAGGTCTTCGATGAGCTGCGACAGCTCCTCCGCCGGACGTCCGGCCATGGGCGACCCGACCGCCGGCGCGGACCGCCCCGCCGCACCCTTGCCGGCACGCTGGGCCTGAGCCAGGGCGTCCGCGGTGTCCGCCTCCTCGCGAGCGAGCATCTCGGTGATGTCGCCGATGCGCTTGCGCAGCGGGGTGGGGTCGATCCCGTTGTCCGCATTGAAGCGCATCTGCAGCTCGCGGCGACGATTGGTCTCGTCGATCGCGGATGCCATGGAGTCCGTGATGGTGTCCGCGTACATGTGGACCTCGCCCGACACGTTGCGCGCCGCTCGACCGATGGTCTGGATGAGCGACGTCCCGGAGCGCAGGAAGCCTTCCTTGTCGGCGTCGAGGATGCTCACGAGCGAGACCTCGGGCAGGTCGAGGCCCTCGCGCAGCAGGTTGATGCCCACGAGTACGTCGTAGCGCCCCATGCGCAGCTCGCGCAGCAGCTCGACGCGTCGCAGCGTATCGACATCAGAGTGCAGATACTCCACCTGGACGCCCCGCTCCGCCAGGAACTCGGTGAGATCCTCCGCCATCTTCTTGGTCAGCGTGGTCACGAGCACGCGCTCGTCGCGCTCGGTGCGCTCCCGGATCTGCTCCAGCAGGTCGTCGATCTGCCCCTCGGTGGGCTTGACGACGACCTTGGGGTCCACCAGGCCGGTGGGACGAATGATCTGCTCGACCACGCCGTCCGCGCGCTCGAGCTCGTAGTTCCCCGGCGTGGCCGACAGGTAGACCGTCTGCCCGATCCGCTGCTGGAACTCGGCCCACTTCAACGGCCGGTTGTCCAGGGCGGACGGCAGCCTGAAGCCGTGCTCGACCAGGGTGCGCTTGCGGGAGGTGTCGCCCTCGAACATCGCACCGATCTGCGGGACCGTCACGTGCGACTCGTCGATCACCAGCAGGAAGTCGTCCGGGAAGTAGTCGAGGAGCGTGTGCGGCGGCGTCCCCTCCGCACGCTGCTCGATGTGCCTCGAATAGTTCTCGATCCCCGAGCACGTCCCGACCGAGCGCATCATCTCCAGGTCGAACGTGGTTCTCATCTTGAGGCGCTGCGCCTCGAGCAGCTTGTTCTGACGCTCGAGCTCCTGCAGGCGCTCCCCCAGCTCGACCTCGATCGTCGAGATCGCCCGGTTCATCCGGTCCTCGCTGGCCACGTAGTGCGACGCCGGGAACAGGTGCACCTGCTCGCGTCGCTCCACGACGTCTCCCGTGAGCGGATGCAGCGTGTAGAGCGCCTCGACCTCGTCACCGAACATCTCGATGCGGATCGCCAGCTCTTCGTACACCGGGATGATCTCGACGGTGTCGCCCCGCACCCGGAATGTGCCACGCGTGAAGGCGAGGTCGTTGCGGGAGTACTGCATCTGCACGAACTCCCGCAGCAGCGCGTCGCGGTCGACCACGTCGCCCACCGCGAGCGTCACCATGCCCTGGATGTACTCTTCGGGAGTGCCCAGACCGTAGATGCACGACACGGATGACACGACGACGACGTCGCGGCGCGTGAGCAGCGAATTGGTCGCCGAGTAGCGCAGCCGCTCGACCTCCTCGTTGATCGAGGAGTCCTTCTCGATGAAGGTATCCGTCTGTGGGACGTAGGCCTCGGGCTGGTAGTAGTCGTAGTAGCTCACGAAGTACTCGACGGCGTTGTTCGGCAGCAGCTCGCGAAACTCGTTGGCGAGTTGCGCCGCGAGCGTCTTGTTGTGCGCCATGACGAGCGTGGGGCGCTGCAGCCGTTCGACCAGCCACGCGGTGGTCGCGGACTTGCCCGTTCCGGTCGCGCCGAGCAGCACGACGTCCTGCTCCCCCGCCTGGATGCGCTCAGCGAGCTGGTCGATGGCCCTGGGCTGGTCTCCCGAGGGCCGGTACTCGGACACCACCTCGAACGGCGCATCCGACCGGCGCAGATCCTCTGACATGGGATATACGCTACGCGTCGGGTCCGACACTCGCGTCAGGGCGTCCGGGGAACGTGGAGCTCCCAGAACTGATCCACCTGCGCGCGCAGGTCGTCTGCCGTGCCGTTCCCGTCGAGGACCACGTCCGCGATCGCCGCGCGCTGCTCGTCCGACGCCTGCGCCCGAACCCGAGCCCGCGCATCGGCCCTCGTCATCCCTCGCGACGCCGTCAGGCGCTCGATGCGCACGTCCTCGTCCGCGTTGATCGTCACCACCATGCCGAAGTCGCGATTCCCGCCCGCCTCGACCAGGAGCGGGATGTCGTGCACCACCACGTGCGCGCCCTCCGCTCGCGCCTGCCGGTCCGCGGCTCCCGACATCGCGAACACGTACGGGTGGACGATCGCGTCGAGCTGCTCGCGCGCCGCGTCGTCGTGGAACACGACATCGGCGAGGGCCGGCCGGTCCAGCGCCCCGTCGCGGATCACGCGGTCGCCGAACGCGCGCACGATCTCCACGAGCGCCGCAGAGCCGGGCTCGACTGCCCGCCGCGCGAGGACGTCGTGGTCGACGATGGCCGCGCCGAGCTCGGCGAAGCGCGCCGATGCCGTCGACTTGCCTGCGGCGATGCCGCCCGTGAGTCCGATCCGAAGCATGGCGAAAGTGTCGCATACGCGACAGGGCCGCGACCTCCATCGAGGTCGCGGCCCTGTCGGGTGATGCTGCTTAGTTGCCCGTGAGCTTCTCGCGCAGCGCGGCGAGGCGCTCGTCCGACGCGAGGGTGCCCTCGTCGGCGGCCTCGTCCTGCGAGCTGTAGGACGCGCCCGCATCGGCCTTGGGGCCGCGCTTGCGGGGAGCGGCCGCACCAGCGGCCTCGGCCTCGGCGGCCTGCTCGTCCTGCTTCGCGACGAAGACCTTGTGGGCCTCCCAGCGCTCGTGCGCCTTCGCGTACTCCGCCTCCCAGGCCTCGCGGGCCTCGTCGAAGCCCTCGCGCCACTCCTGGGTCTCGGGGTCGAAGCCGTCGGGGTACTTGTAGTTGCCGGCCTCGTCGTACTCGGCGGTCATGCCGTACAGCGCGGGGTCGAAGTCCTCGCCGGCGGGGTCGACGCCCTCGTTGGCCTGCTTGATGGACAGCGAGATGCGGCGACGCTCGAGGTCGATGTCGATGATCTTGACGAAGACCTCCTCGTCCGCCTGCACGACCTGCTCGGGCAGGTCGACGTGGCGGACGGCGAGCTCGGAGATGTGCACCAGGCCCTCGATGCCGTCGAAGACGCGCACGAACGCGCCGAACGGCACGAGCTTGGTGACCTTGCCCGGCACGATCTGACCGATCGCGTGGGTGCGGGCGTAGACCTCCCACGGGTCCTCCTGCGTCGCCTTGAGCGACAGCGAGACGCGCTCGCGGTCCATGTCGATGTCGAGAACCTCGACCTCGACCTCCTGGCCCACGGAGACGACCTCGTTGGGGTGGTCGATGTGCTTCCACGAGAGCTCGGAGACGTGCACGAGGCCGTCCACGCCGCCCAGGTCGACGAACGCACCGAAGTTGACGATCGACGAGACGGTTCCCTTGCGGACCTGGCCCGGCTGCAGCGCGGTCAGGAACGACGAGCGCACCTCCGACTGGGTCTGCTCGAGGAACGCGCGGCGCGACAGGACCACGTTGTTGCGGTTCTTGTCGAGCTCAATGATCTTCGCCTCGATCTGCTGGCCGATGTACGGGCCCAGGTCGCGCACGCGGCGCATCTCGACGAGCGACGCGGGCAGGAAGCCACGCAGGCCGATGTCGACGATCAGGCCGCCCTTGACGACCTCGATGACAGAACCGGTGACGACGCCGTCCTCGTCCTTGATCTTCTCGATCGAGCCCCAGGCGCGCTCGTACTGCGCGCGCTTCTTGGACAGGATGAGGCGGCCTTCCTTGTCCTCCTTCTGGAGGACCAGGGCCTCGACGGTGTCGCCGACGGTGACGACCTCGTCCGGGTCGGCGTCGTGGCGGATGGACAGCTCGCGGACGGGGATGACGCCCTCGGTCTTGTAGCCGATGTCGAGCAGGACCTCGTCACGGTCGACCTTGACGATGGTGCCCTCGACGAGGTCACCATCGTCGAAGTTCTTGATGGTCGCGTCAATCGCGGCGAGGAAATCCTCACTCGAGCCGATGTCGTTGACTGCGATGGGGGTGGACTCGGGGGTGGATACGGACATTAAGGAGTTGCTCCGATGAAGGGTGGATGAATCGTATGGATATGGATAGTCGGAAACGCACGCGGGCGCACGAGACCAACGATCATCCTACCCCGTAGCGGCCCTCAGCACAAAGGCCCGCCACGTCGCGTCAGTCCAGGTCCTCGCGGATGGACTGGATGATGTCCGTCGTGGAGACCTCCGCCGTCCGGGGCAGGTAGACCACCTCGCACAGCTCCTTGTAGTGATCGAAGCGGCCGGCCCAGTCGTCGCCCATCACCAGCACGTCCGCGCTGTGCTGCGTGATGTAGTCGCCCTTGAGCTCCAAGGACTCCTCGACGAACACCTCGTCGACGCATGACAAGGACTTCACGATCGCCATGCGGTGCTCCTCGCGGTACACCGGGTAGCGGCCCTTCTTGGAGTGGTTGAGCGCGTCCGACGACACTCCCACCGTGAGGTGGTCGCCCAGCTCGGCGGCCCGGAGCAGGACGTTCACGTGGCCGATGTGGAAGAGGTCGAACGTGCCGAACGTGAGGACGCGGGTCATGGGCACCAGAGTAGACGACCGGCCTGCGTGCATCCTCGCGCCTATACTCTGGGCGTGCCCCTCGACCGTATCCGCGGACGCGCCCGCCAGGTGCCCGGCCTCGCCGCGCGAGCGGGCCGCGTGCTGCAGGACAGGACCGTCGGTCGGTGGCACTACTCCCGGCTCCCGCTCGACCCCGAGCTCGTGGTCTACACGTCCCTGTGGCACCGCGTCCCCAGCGGCAACCCTCTCGCCGTGTACCGCAAGCAGCTCGAGATCGCTCCGCACCTGCGGGGCGTGTGGATCGTGCGCGACGACGACGCGCACCTGGTGCCCGATGGCATCGAGTTCGTCACTCCTCGCAGCCTCGACTACCTCCGCGTCACCGCGACGGCCTCGGCGTTCGTCGACGATGCCAATCCCCACTGGTCGCTGCCGCCGCGCGAGGGGCAGACGTATGTGCAGACCCACCACGGCACCGCGCTCAAGTACATGGGTGCCGACCGGCATTGGTCGGGCGATCGCCCCTCGGACCAGACCATCGTGACGATCCACCGCCGCAGCCAGCGGTGGACGTACTCGCTGACCACGAGCCCGTATCTCACGGAGGTCTGGGCGCGCGCCTATCGCAACGCGAGCATCCCGCTGGAGGTGGGCTTCCCGCGCAACGACGTGCTGGTCGCCACGCCGCCGGCGGTGCGCGCGGACGCCCGCGCGCGCCTGGGCCTCGCCGAGGACGAGCGCGCCATCCTCTACATGCCCACCTGGCGCACGCGCACCGGCCACGCCGAGGAGCAGTTCGACCTGTCAGCCTTCGCCCGCGCCCTGCCCGCGGGCACGCGACTGCTGGTGCGCGATCACTACTACCACGATCACCTCCGCCGCTCGGATGTCCCCGAGCAGGTCATCGACGTGTCCCGGGGGTGGGAGGTCGAGGAGCTCTACCTCGCGTCGGACGCGCTCGTCACCGACTATTCGTCCGCGATGTTCGACTACGCGCTGCTCGACCGGCCGATCGTCCTGTTCTGCCACGACTGGGACGAGTACCGGTCGAGCAGGGGCGCGTACTTCGACGTCACGAGCGACGCGCCGGGGCTCGTCGTCATGACGGCCGATGCGCTGGCGGAGGCGTTCGCGACAGGCGCCGATGCGTCAGCGGAGCAGGCGGCGCGGCGAGCCTCGTTCCGCGAACGCTTCGCGACCTTCGAGGACGGCCATGCGGCGGAGGCGGTGGTGCGTGTGGCGCTGCTGGGCGAGGACGCCTCGCCCTTCACGGGACGCGGAGGGCCGAGCGACCATCCCACGGGCTGGACCGTCGACCCGCCGGTCAGCCACCCCGAGGATCCGAGCATCGAGCCGCGGGCCGGCGGCGGCGGCGCGACCTAGAGTCCCCAGGCGGCCTGAAGCAGCTCCTCGGGGACGTACTTGGTCTTGCCCGCCATCTCGGAGAATGGCGTCATCTCGATGCTCTCGCCGCGCAGTGCGGTGAAGGTGCCGTACTTCTGCTCCGCGATCGCGTCGATCGCGGCGATGCCGAATCGCGTCGCGAGCAGGCGGTCGGCCGCCGTCGGCACCCCACCGCGCTGGACGTAGCCCAGGGTGGTCAGGCGCGTGGGGAAGCCGGTCACCCGCTCGATCGCCCTCGTGACCTGCTGTCCCACCTGGCCGGCGATCGGGTTGCCCTTCTCGTCGAGCGTGTCAGAGGCGTCCCAGTCCGAGCCCTCTGCGGGGACGGCGCCCTCGGCGACGGCGACGATCGAGAAGTCCTTGTAGCGGTGACGGTGCCGGATCTTCTTGCCGATCACCTCGATGTCGAAGGGGTCCTCCGGCGCGAGGATGATGTCCGCTCCGCCAGCGATGCCGGCCGTGACGGCGATCCACCCGCAGTGGCGGCCCATGAGTTCGACCACCATGACGCGGTTGTGGGACTCCGCGGTGGAGTGCAGGCGGTCGATCGCCTCGGTCGCGATGGACACCGCGGTGTCGAAGCCGATCGACGAGTCCGTGCCGACAACGTCGTTGTCGATCGTCTTGGGGATGCCCACGACGGGGACGCCGGACTTGTGCACCTTCGAGGCCGCCTTGAGGGTGCCGTCGCCGCCGATGCAGATCAGCGCATCGAGCTTCTCGTCCTCAACGGTCTGGTGGACCGCCTCGATGCCGCCTTCGACCTTGTGCGGGTGGCAGCGGGCGGTGCCCAGCATCGTGCCGCCGTGAACGAGGATCCCGCTCACGTCGTCGCGGGTCAGCGGGACCGCGTCTCCGTCGATCACCCCTTGCCACCCGTTGTGGAACCCGACGATGGACATGCCGTGCTCGGCGGTGCCGCGCTTGACGACGGCTCGGATAGCGGCATTGAGGCCGGGGCAGTCCCCGCCTCCGGTGAGGATTCCTACGCGCATGGCTCCACTCTAGTGTCCGGCCGTGCGCCAATTCGAGCCCCTGCCGACATTGACGTCGAGAGGCACCGAGAGATCGCCGGCATCGTGCATCTGCGTGGTGAGGATCTCCTCCACGGCGTCCTGCTCTCCGGGAGCGACCTCCACCACGAGTTCATCGTGCACCTGAAGTAGCAGGCGCGATGCAAGACCTTGGTCCCCGAGTTCGCGATCGACGCCCAGCATCGCGACCTTGATGAGGTCGGCGGCGCTGCCCTGGATGGGCGCATTGAGGGCCACCCGCTCCGCGATGTCACGGCGCTGACGGTTGGTCGAGGTGAGATCGGGGATGTAGCGGCGCCGGCCCATGATCGTCTCGGTGTAGCCGTCCTGCCGCGCCTTGTCGACCACGGTCCTGAGGTAGTCCCTCACTCCCCCGAATCGGGCGAAGTAGTCGTCCATGAGCGCCTGCGCCTCGCCCACGGGCAGGCCCAGCTGACGCGCGAGACCGAAGCTCGACAGCCCATACGCCAGTCCATAACTCATGGCCTTGACCTTGGACCGCATCTCCGGCGTGACGTCCGCCGGCTCGACGCCGAACACCCGCGCTCCCACGAAGCGATGCAGGTCCTCGCCTGCCCTGAACGCCTCGATGAGGCCGTCGTCCCCGGACAGGTGCGCCATGATCCGCATCTCGATCTGGCTGTAGTCGGCCGTGAGGAGCGTCTCGTAGCCCTCTCCCACGACAAAGGACTCGCGGATCCGATGGCCCTCCTCGGTGCGGATCGGAATGTTCTGCAGGTTCGGATCCTTCGAGCTGAGCCGGCCCGTCGACGCGACCACCTGGGAGAAGGTCGTGTGGATCCTGCCGTCGTCCCGCACCTCCTTGGCCAGCGTGTCGATGATCTGGCCCAACTTGGTCGAGTCCCGGTGCGCCAGCAGCGCCTCGAGGAAGGGGTGGGGGCTCTTGGCCTGGAGGTCCGCGAGGGACGAGGCGTCGGTCGAGTATCCGGTCTTGATCTTCTTGGTCTTGGGCATGCCCAGGCGATCGAAGAGCACCTCCTGCAGCTGCTTGGGCGAGCCGAGGTTCACCTGGTCGCCGTCGATCGCGTCATAGGCGGCCTGAGCGGCGGCGTCCGATCGAGCCCGTGCGGCGTCGGCTCGCTCCGCGAGCGCCTCGCCGTCGATGGCGATGCCCGCGTGCTCCATGCGGGCGAGCACGCCGACCAGGGGAATCTCGACGTCGCGGTAGAGATCGGTCATGCCTCGCCGGTCCAGTTCCGCGTCCAGCTCGGCGGACAGGGCTGCCACGTGCGCCGCGGCAATGCCGGACGCGTGCGCGGCGGACGACTCGAGTCCGAGATCGAGCTCGTCTCCGCCTGCTCCCCCGTCGAGCGTCACGCCGAGATAGCGCTGAAGCACCGACGCCAGATCGAAGCCGCGTTGATCCGCGTTGACCAGGAACGCGGCGATCTGGGTGTCGCGAGCCGTCCCCTTGAGGTCGATTCCGCGCGATGCGAGCGCGTGCCACGCGTCCTTGGCGGCGTGCAGGGACTTCTCCACCTCGGCGTCCTCGAGCCATGCGCTCAGGGACTTCTCGGCGGCGGCGTCGAGCGCTCCGAGGTCGATGCCCCAGGCGGCGTCTGCGGTCGCGACCCCGATCGCCCAGGCATCGGCATCCGCGCCTGTCCGTCCGTCGACGTGAAGCGCCACGGGCCCGCGGAGTGCGGTGACCGCCGCCACGGCGCCGTCGGTGACGACCTCGACCTCGTCGGGCGCATCCGGAGCGTCCGCGGTGGAGTCGCCGGCGGCGAAGGGCAGCAGGCGGTCGCGCAGCGTGCGGAACTGCAGAGCGTCGCACACCTGGTGGATCGCGGCGGCGTCCGCCCCCGTGTACTCGAGATCGTGGACGCTCAGCGGCACCTCGAGATCCGTGAGGAGGTGATTCAGCTCGCGATTGAGCCGCACCTGATCCACGTGGTCACGGAGGCTCTGGCCGGCCTTCCCGGGGACGTCATCTGCGCTCTCGAGGATCTCGGACAGGCCGCCGTAGATGCCGATCCACTTGGCGGCGGTCTTGGGCCCCACGCCCGGCACACCGGGAAGGTTGTCGCTGGTCTCCCCCACGAGCGCGGCGAGGTCCGGGTACTGCTCGGGTCGCACGCCGTACTTCTCCTCCACCGCCGCGGGAGTGAAGTGCACGAGGTCCGACACGCCCTTGCGCGGGTACAGCAGGGTCACATCCTCCGTGACGAGCTGAATGGTGTCGCGGTCGCCCGAGACCACGAGGACCCGCATCCCCGCCTCGCGGCCCAGGCGCGCGTACGTCGCCAGCAGGTCGTCGGCCTCGAAGCGCTCCTTGTCGACGGCGGCGACCCCCATGGCGTCCAGCACCTCACGGATCAGGGGCACCTGCGGCTCGAATTCGGGCGGAGTCTCGTCGCGCGTGCCCTTGTAGGACGGCAGACGCTCTGTGCGGAACGTGCCGCCCGGGAGGTCGAACGCGACGGCGACGTGCGTGGGAGCGTGCTCGCGCATGAGGGTCGCAAGCATGGTCGTGAAGCCGTACACCGCGTTGGTCGACACCCCCGTCGACGTCGCGAAGTTCTCCACGGGAAGCCCGAAGAAGGCGCGGAACGCCATCGAGAGTCCGTCGATCAGCAGCAGGGTGGGGCGGTCCTTGTCACTCACCCTGTCAACCTATCCGGTCCCACCGACACCGACAGAGCTGTGGCACGCTGTCCTCCATGGCGGACATCGATGAAGAGGCGCTGGACAGTCTCGTGGACGGGACCCTGATCACCCGCATGGGCATCGTCGTCGATCACGTCTCGGCGGAGAAGACGACCGGATCGATGCCAGTCGAGGGCAACACCCAGCCGTATGGCCTGCTCCACGGCGGCGCGTCCGCAGCGTTCGCGGAGACGCTCGGCTCGTTCGCGGCCATGGCGCACGCCCAGGCCGAGGAGATCGCCGTCGGCGTCGACCTGAGCATCACGCACCACCGTGCCATGCGCGACGGAACCGTGCGCGGCACGGCCACCGCGCTGCACCGCGGACGCACGATTGCGACGTACGACGTGCGCATTGTGGACAATTCCGACCGGCTGGTGGCGACAGCACGACTGACTTGTGCAATCCGGCCGCGTCCCGAGACATGACCGAAACATGAATGCCGTATGTTGAGGGACATTCCTGATCTGGAGGGGATCTTGACGAAGACAATCGACCGACGCGCCGTCCTGCGCGCGCTGATCGTGCTCGTCCTCGCTGCCGGCGCCGTCACCGCGATGTCCCTGCTGGGCTCCAGCGCGGTCGCGGCGACCTCGGAGGTCGCGGCCATCGCCGCGCCCACCGACGCGGCTGCGGCAGCCACGAGCATCGCACCCACCGAGGCCGAACCGATCGACACCACCGCCGCGACCAGCCCCGGTTCCAACCGGGTGGTGCAGACGCTGGTGAATGGCATCGTCTTCGGGCTTCTGCTCGCACTGGCGTCCGTGGGCGTGTCCCTGATCTACGGCACCACGGGGCTGAGCAACTTCGCGCACGGAGAGCAAGTCACCCTGGGCGCGCTGCTCACCTACTTCTTCACCACGCAGCAGGAGGTCTCCCTCCCGCTGATCCCGGTGAGCTTCACGATCGGCTGGCCACTGATCCCCTCGGCGATAGTCGCGATCGCGCTCTGCGCCGGCACCGGTTGGATCCAGGACAAGTTCCTGTGGTCGCCGCTGCGGCGCCGCAAGGTCACGATCGTCCAGCAGATGATCGTATCGATCGGCCTGTCGCTGGCGATGCTGAACTTCATCCAGTGGTGGTTCGGCGCTCAGCGCGTGCGCCTGACGATCATCTCGGACGAGCGCATCGACATGGGCGTGTTCGACATCGGCCAGATCACCCTGCTGTCGGTCGTGATCTCGCTGCTGTGCCTCGCCGGCGTCGGCTACTTCCTGCTCCGCACTCGGCTCGGGCGCGCGACTCGTGCCGTGTCCGACAACCCGGCCCTCGCATCGGCCTCGGGAATCCGCGTCGACGGCGTGGTGCGGCTCGTCTGGGTGATGGCGACCGGCCTGGCCGCCGTCGGCGGCATCCTGCTGGCCCTGTACGACTCGGGCACCGCGTTCGACGTCGGTGCACGACTGCTGCTGCTCATGTTCGCGGCCGTCACGCTGGGCGGGCTGGGACAGGCCTTTGGAGCGCTCGTCGGATCGCTCGTCGTCGGCATCTCCGTCGAGATGTCGACACTGTGGATCGGCACCGACCTCAAGTACGCGGTAGCGCTCGCGATTCTCATCCTGGTGCTGCTGCTGAGACCACAAGGAATCCTCGGACGCGCGGAGAGGGTGGGCTGACACCATGGAAATCCTGCTCGATGCTCTTGCGGAGGTCTTCGCGCCCACCACGGCCGCGTTCGCCATCGCCGCGATTGGCCTCAACTTCCACTTCGGCCTCACCGGCCTGCTCAACATGGGCGTCGCCGGCTTCATGCTCGTCGGCATGTACGGCTACGCGATCACGACGCAGAACGGTGCACCGATCTGGCTCGCGATCATCGTCGCGTGCGCCGCAGCGGCGACGTTCGCGGTGATCCTCGGCTGGCCCACGCTGAAGCTGAGAGGCGACTACCTCGCCATCGCCACGATTGCCGCGGCCGAGCTGGTGCGCTATCTCGGGCGCTCGCAGAGCCTGCAGCCGCTGACCGGCGGCTCGACCGGCATCCGCGGCAACGAGTTCAAGTTCACCTTCGAGGCCCTCAGCCCGTTCCCGAACGAGAACATCACGATCCTGTTCTGGACGTATCACGGCACGCTGTCGTCGAGCTGGTGGCTCCGCGTGGTCGCGTGGCTGCTGGTCGCGCTCTTCGCGTTCACCTTCTGGCAGCTCGCTCGCAGCCCGTGGGGCCGCGTGCTCAAGGGCATCCGCGAGGACGAGGACGCCGTGCGCTCGCTCGGCAAGAACGTCTACTCGTACAAGATGCAGGCGCTCGTCATCGGCGGCGTGATCTGCGCGTTCGGCGGCGTGGTCTGGGCGCTTGGCAACTCTGTCCAACCCGACTCCATGGGCCGCCCCACGACGTTCTGGATCTGGACGCTGCTGCTGCTCGGTGGAGCGGCGACCGTGTTCGGACCCATCCTGGGATCGATCCTGTTCTGGGTCTCGCTCGTCGTCGTGCGTCAGGTCGCGAGCAGCGTGATCCCCGACACGTGGCTGTCGCCCATCGAACTCGAGCCCTTCTCGCTCGTGCTCGTCGGCATCACGCTCATGTGCCTGGTGATCTTCAGACCCCAGGGAGTTCTCGGAAACAAGAGGGAGCTGGCTCTCAATGGCTGACAACCCCTTCGCATCGGTTCCTCACGAGCCGGGTGCGCCCAAGCCGGACGCGATCGTCAAGGCGGACCATGTGCACCGCCACTTCGGCGGTCTGACCGCGGTCGACGTCGAGCACTTCGAGGTGCAGCGTCACGCCATCACGGCGCTGATCGGCCCCAACGGCGCCGGGAAGTCGACGTTCTTCAACCTCCTGACCGGCTTCGACAAGCCGCAGACGGGTGAGTGGCAGTTCAACGGGCACTCGCTCGTGGGCACCTCCCCCGCCAAAGTCGCGCGGGCCGGCAAGGTGCGCACGTTCCAGCTGACCAAGGCGCTCAACCGCATGACGGTCATCGAGAACATGCGCCTGGGCGCGGCCGACCAGGGTGGTGAGAACTTCTTCAAGGCGCTCGTGCCGCCCACGTGGCGCACGCGGGAGAAGGACATCACGGTCCGCGCCGAGGCGCTGCTCAAGCGCTTCAAGCTGTGGGAGAAGCGCGATGACTACGCCGGATCGCTGTCCGGCGGCCAACGCAAGCTCCTCGAGATGGCGCGCGCGCTCATGTCCGAGCCCGAGATGATCATGCTTGACGAGCCCATGGCAGGCGTCAACCCTGCGCTGACCGAGTCGTTGCTCGATCACATCGTCGAACTCAAGAACGAGGGCGTGACCGTCCTGTTCGTCGAGCACGACATGCACATGGTGCGACGGATCTCCGACTGGGTGGTCGTCATGGCCGAGGGGCGGATCATCGCGGAGGGCCCACCGGACACCGTGATGTCCAACCCAGCGGTGCAGGACGCCTACCTGGGTGCGCACCACGACACCGACCTGTCCGAGATCGATGCAACGGAGGAGGGCAAGTGAGCGACGCACCCGTCATCCTCAACGCCGACGACGTCTACGCGGGCTACCTGCCCGGAATCGACATCCTCAACGGCTGCTCGATGGAGGTCCGCGAGGGCGAGCTCATCGGCATCATCGGCCCCAACGGCGCCGGGAAGTCGACGTTCCTCAAGTCTCTGTTCGGCCTGGTCCCCATCCGCGAGGGCTCGGTCACGCTCCAGGGCGACGACATCACCAACCAGCGCGCGGACGAGCTTGTGCGCCGCGGCATCGGCTTCGTGCCGCAGAACAACAACGTGTTCCCGTCGCTCACAGTCCAGGAGAACCTGGAGATGGGCGTCTATCAGGCGCCGAAGTCCTTCAAGAAGGCGATGGAGCGCATCGGCGATCTCTTCCCCAAGCTCATCGAGCGACGGCACCAGCGCGCCGGTTCGCTCTCCGGCGGTGAGCGCCAGATGGTCGCCATGGCGCGCGCGCTCATGATGGACCCCCACGTGCTGCTGCTGGACGAGCCTTCAGCGGGCCTGTCCCCCGACCGCCAGGACGAGACCTTCGTGCGCACGCGCGAGATCAACAAGTCCGGCGTGACGGTGATCATGGTGGAGCAGAATGCGCGCCGTTGCCTGCAGATCTGCCACCGCGGCTACGTGCTCGACCAGGGCACGAGCGCCTACACGGCCACCGGTCAGGAGCTCCTCAAGGATCCCAAGGTGATCGAGTTGTATCTGGGCACGCTCGGCGCCTAGGCACCACGCACCCACGGAGCCCCCGTCGACCTCGCGGTCGGCGGGGGCTTCTGCATCGCCCTGGCGCGGCGCGGTGCTCTCGCACCCCGTCCGCTCCCCCGCGGTGTACGGAGGGCCGATGCGTGCTCACGTGAGCACGCATCGGCCCTGCGTACGTGGCCGCTGGGTCTCCGTGGCGCCGCACAGGCGAAGAGGGCCCCCGGCCGAAGCCGGGGGCCCTCTCGCTGTCAGATCTCAGTCGATCAGGACGGGACCTCGCCGAAGACCGCCTCGACCCAGTTCTGGGTGTTGTTGGCGTCGTACGAGTACACGCCGATGTAGGCGCTCGAGGGGTCGTTCGCCTCGTTCAGCGGACCGGAGCCGCCGACCGTCTGGAACGCGATCTCCTCGCCGGACTCGAGCAGCTCGACGCAGTCCGCGAAGGTCGAGCACTCGGTGCCGCCCTCCGAGCCGGACACCGCGGCGATGTTGGCCTGGATGGTCGGACCATCCGTGCCGCCACCGCGCACCGCGGCCAGCGCGACCAGCATCGTGGCGTCGTAGGACTCGGCGCCGTACGCGTACGAGTCGAGCGTCTCGCCGTGGACCTCATCCAGCCGGGCCTTGAAGTCGTCGTCGGGGTTCGCACCGGGGATGGTTCCCTGGGCGCCCTCGATGAGACCGTCGGCGACCTCGCCGTTGTAGTCCGCGGTGTTGCCGTCCGTCATGTACAGGTTGGCCGCGTCCAGACCGCCGGTGATCAGCGGGTCCAGGATCTGGGTGGTCTGGTCGAACGCGATCAGCGCGATCGCGTCCGGCTCGGTCGCCAGAACGGCGTCGACCTCGGCCTGGAAGTTGGTCGCGGCCGGGTCGAACTCCTCGCCCGGGTTGCCGTAGGTGATGGTGCCACCTGCGGCCTCGACGGTGTCCTTGATGACGTCACGCAGCGACGTGCCGTAGTCCTCGTTGAAGACCAGGATGCCGATGTTCTCGTGGCCGTCGTCCAGCATCAGCTGAGCAAGAGCGTTGCCCTGGACGGTGTCCGGCGGCGCGACGCGCGCGTAGAACGGGTCGTAGCCCGACAGCGTGGTCGCGGTGTTCGCAGGCGACACCATCATGACCTCGGCCGCGACGATGTCGTCGACCACGTTCAGCGTCACGGCCGACGAGGCCGCACCGATGATCGCGGACACGCCGTCGGACAGGAGGTCCGTGACGGTCTGCGAGGCGATCTGGGTGTTCTGCGTGTCGGACGAGTCGCCCTGGGTGACCTCGACCGGGTTGCCGAGCACACCGCCGGCCTCGTTGATCTCCTGCGCAGCGAGCTCGACGCCGGCGACCTCGGGCGGGCCGAGGAAGGCGAGCGAACCGGTCAGCGGCAGCAGCGTGCCGATCTTCAGGGGGTCGGTCGAACCGCCCTCGGAGCCGGAGCCAGAAGTGGCGTCGTCATCCGATCCGCCGTCTGACGAGCAGGCGGCGAGGGCGAGCGAAGCGGCAGCCGCGAAGGCCGCGCCACGCGCGATGGTGTTCCATCGAGCCATGTTGTGTTCCCTCCATGCTGGCGGAGTCTCCGCCAGTCGATCGGCCACGGGGTCGGTCCCCGCGGCGATAGTTCACCGTACCGTCGCGACGTTTCGTGTGTGCGTCCCGATCATCACGATTTTGTGACCTCGTTGCGCGATCACGCAGGTACTGGAGGGTGGAAGAAGGCGAAAGCGCCCGAATCGTGCACCGCGTGTCGCGGCGCACGGCGTGGCCTACTTCTTGTCTGAGCCCATCTGGTCGATCACGGCCTCGGCGACCTCGCGCATGGTGAGGCGGCGGTCCATCGAGGTCTTCTGGATCCAGCGGAAGGCCTCGGGCTCGTTGAGCCGCATGTTCTCCATGAGCAGGCCCTTCGCGCGCTCGACCTTCTTGCGCGTCTCCATGCGCTCGGTGATGTCGGCGATCTCCGACTCGAGCGCACGAATCTCCGAGAAGCGCGACGCGGCGATCTCGACGGCCGGCAGCAGGTCCGCGGGCGTGAAGGGCTTCACGACGTATGCCATGGCACCGGCGTCGCGCGCACGCTCGACGAGCTCGGTCTGGCTGAAGGCGGTGAGCAGGACAACGGGAGCGACGCGCTCAGCGGCGATCTTCTCCGCGGCGGTGATGCCGTCCATCACCGGCATCTTGATGTCCATCACGACGACGTCGGGCTTGTGCTCGATCGCGAGGGCCACGCCCTCCTCGCCGTTCGCTCCCTCGCCGACCACGTCGTAGCCGGCCTCCGTGAGGGTCTCGACGATATCCATGCGGATGAGCGCCTCGTCCTCCGCCACGACGGCGCGGCGCTTGCTGGTGGCAGGAGCGGCAGCGCTGCCTGCGGTGTCATTGGTCTCAGTCACCCCCTTAGAGTACTGGTGAACAGGGCACATGACCCAACCGGCGCATCGGCCCGGCGCTGTCACCTATCGCCCGCGCTACCCGCTAGCCTTGTTCAGCCGCCCCGATAGCCCAACTGGCAGAGGCAAACGGCTCAAACCCGTTCCAGTGTGGGTTCGAATCCCACTCGGGGCACCATTGCCAGGTGCCGTCACCCGGCCCGCGCACGCTGGTCCTCCACCAGGATCCGCGTGGTGCGCGAGGTCGCCACTGGTCCTCCACTGGGGCGCTCAGAAACGCGCGGCGAACCTGAGCGTGCCAGTGGAGCGTCAGCGTCGATCATGGCCCGATCCGGCGCGCCAGCGGAGCCTGGGTGTCGATCTGAGAGCGCCGTGGCGCATACTGGCATCACCGGTCAACGGCGCCCTCGCACCAGCCCAGTGGCGCCGGAACCTCCGGCGCCCCCTGGGAACTGACACCCGCATCCCGAAGGAGGACGTCATGACACCCATCAAGGCGCGCCACATCGCGCTCGTCGCCCACGACAACAAGAAGGTCGAGCTCCTCGAGTGGGCGAGCTTCAACAAGGGCTCGCTCGCGCGGCACCACCTGTACGCCACGGGCACCACCGGCAACCTGCTCGAGCACGAGCTGGGTCTCGCGGTCCACCAGTTCCTGTCGGGACCGGTGGGTGGCGATCAGCAGATCGGCGCCCGCATCGCCGAGGGCGGCATCGACATGCTGGTGTTCTTCTGGGACCCGCTCGAGGCGCAGCCGCACGACCCGGACGTGAAGGCGCTGCTGCGACTCGGCGCCGTGTGGAACATCCCGATGGCCTCGAACGTGGCGACCGCAGACTTCCTCATCTCCTCTCCCCTGTTCCACGAGGAGTACGAGCGGGCCAAGCCGTCGATCGGACCGCGCGACCCAGGACAGTTCCTGCCCGTGGCCTGACGCTCACCCGCAGCACGCGCAGGGGCCCCGCTCGATCCGAGCGGGGCCCCTTGGCGTCAGGACGGGAGGTGCGTCAGGCGCGCACCTGGCCGACCTTGTGGACGAAGATCGAGTTGGTGGTGCCGGGCACACCCACGGGCGTTCCGGACACGACCACGACGTAGTCGCCGTCGACGGCCTTGCCGTTGTCCTTGAGGTACGAGTCGACGAGGTTGACCATCTCGTCGGTCGAGTCGACACGCGCGACCAGTTCGGCGCGCACGCCCCAGCTCAGCGCCAGGCGCTTCTGGGTCTTCGCGTCAGGCGTGAAGGCGAGCATCGGCACGCTCGGGCGAAGACGGGCCATGCGCAGGGCCGAGTCGCCCGACTGCGTGAAGGTGACGATGTACTTGATGTCGAGCACCTCGGCGATCTCCGCCGCAGCGTGGGTGACCGCGCCGCCCCGCGTCTTGGGCGTGGTGAGGAACGGGGCGATGCGGGTGAAGCCCTTCTCCTCCGTGTTGCGCACGATGCGGGCCATGGTCTCGACCGTGATGATCGGAAAGTCGCCCACCGACGTCTCGCCCGAGAGCATGACGGCGTCCGTGCCGTCGAGGATCGCGTTGGCGCAGTCCGAGGTCTCGGCGCGGGTGGGCACCGGCGAGTGGGTCATGGACTCGAGCACCTGGGTCGCGACGATCACGGGCTTGGCGTTGGCGCGGCACAGCTCGATCGCGCGCTTCTGGACCAGCGGCACCTCCTCGAGCGGAAGCTCGACGCCCAGGTCGCCGCGGGCGACCATGATGCCGTCGAACGCGTCCACGATCTCCTCGAGGTTGGCCACAGCCTGCGGCTTCTCGACCTTCGCGACCACAGGAAGCGTGATGCCCTCCTCGGCCATGATGCGGGCGACGTCCTCGTAGTCCTTGGCGGATCGCACGAAAGACAGCGCGATGAAGTCCGCGCCGATGTTGAGGCCCCAGCGGAGGTCGTCCTCGTCCTTCTCGGACAGCGCCGGCACGGACACGGCGACGCCGGGGAGGTTGATGCCCTTGTTGTTCGAGACGGGACCGGGCACGACCACCGTGGTCACGACGTCCGTGCCGTCGACCACATCGGTCACCTCGAGACGGACCTTGCCGTCGTCGATCAGCAGGGTGTCGCCGGGCGAGCAGTCGCCGGGCAGACCCTTGAACGTGGTGCCGCAGATGTCCTTGGTGCCCTCGACATCGCGCGTGGTGATGGTGAACACGTCACCCACCGCCAGGTCGTGCGGGCCATCCGCGAACTTCTCGAGCCGGATCTTGGGACCCTGGAGGTCCACGAGGACCGCGACGTTGCGCCCGGCCTCCTGGGCCGCCTGACGCACGTTCCTGTAGACAGCCTCGTGCTCCTCGGTGCTGCCGTGGGAGCGGTTGATTCGTGCCACGTCCATGCCCGCGCCAACGAGCTGGCGCATGTTCTCGAGGGCGGCGGTGGCGGGGCCGATGGTGCAGACGATCTTCGCGTTTCGCATGTTCTCCAACTTAGTGTGTTCAGCGCTCGCGCGCCTGGGTATCTAGGCCCGGATCGCCTGGGTGTGCGCTGATACGGGGGCCGGCAGCTCAGTGGTGCCGACAAGGTATTCGTCGATGGCCGCGGCGGCCGCACGGCCCTCCGCGATCGCCCACACCACGAGCGAGGCTCCGCGGCCGGCGTCGCCAGCCACGAACACGCCGTCGATCGTGGTCGCGTAGTCGTCGCCGCGCTGGATGGCACCGCGGTCCGAGACTGACACGCCGCCCTGGGAGGACAGCAGTGAGGTCTCGGGGCCCGTGAATCCCATCGCGATGAGCACCAGGTCCGCGGGGATGTCGCGCTCGGTGCCCGCGGTCGGGGTGCGCGAGCCGTCCGGGTTGTACTGCGTGGTCGCGACACGCAGCGAGCGCACGTGGCCGTCCTCGTCTCCCACGAACTCGACGGTGGACGCGAGGTAGTCGCGCGTGCCGCCCTCCTCGTGGCTCGACGACACCTCGAAGACGCGCGGGTCGGTGGGCCACGGCTGCGAGCCGGGCCGCGACTCCGGCGGCTTCTTGCCGATCGCGAGCGTGGTCACGGAGGCCGCGCCCTGGCGCAGCGCGGTGCCGATGCAGTCGGAACCGGTGTCGCCGCCGCCGATGACGATCACGTGCTTGCCGGCGGCGGTGATCTGGTCGGGGACGTCGTCGCCCGCGGCCACCTGGTTTCCCTGGTGCAGGTAGGGCATCGCGAAGTGGACGCCGTCGAGGTCGCGCCCCGGGATCGGGAGGTCGCGCGGCACCGGAGCGCCGGTGGCCACGAGCACCGCGTCGTAACGCGCGCGAAGCTCGTCCCACGGGATGTCGGTGCCGATCTCGACGCCGGTGCGGAAGCGCGTGCCCTCTGCCTCCATCTGCTCGATGCGGCGGTCGATGTGGACCTTCTCCATCTTGAAGTCCGGCACGCCGTAGCGCAGCAGGCCGCCCAGACGGTCGTCCTTCTCGTACACGCGCACGGTGTGACCCACGCGCGTGAGCTGCTGGGCAGCGGCCAGCCCGCCCGGGCCCGAGCCCACGACGGCGACCGTGCGCCCAGTCTGGCGCTGCGGGATGTGCGGCTCCACGATGTTGGCCTCGAACGCGTGGTCGATGATCTCGACCTCGATGTTCTTGATGGTCACCGCTGGCTGGTTGATGCCCAGCACACAGGACGTCTCGCACGGAGCCGGGCAGATGCGGCCGGTGAACTCGGGGAAGTTGTTGGTGGAGTGGAGGCGGTCGATCGCATCCTCCCACTGACCCTCGCGCACGAGGTCGTTCCACTCGGGGATGAGGTTGCCGAGCGGGCAGCCCTGGTGGCAGAACGGGATGCCGCAGTCCATGCAGCGCGACGCCTGGCGGCGCAGCGTCGGCTCGTCGCGCTCGAGCTCGTCGCGCACCTCCTTCCAGTCGAGCAGGCGGACGGGCACGGGGCGGTAGGCGGGGACCTCCCGCTCGCGGTGCTTGAGGAATCCGCGCGGATCAGCCACGGGTCACCTCCAGGAACTCGGCCCACGCACCCGGGGCGCGCAGGTCTCCGCCCGTCGCCTCCAGCTCGGCGAGGGCGTCACGGACACGGGCGTACTGGGCGGGAAGCACTCGCGTGAAGCGGCCGCGAATCTCATCCCATCGCGCGAGCAGGTCCTTCGCACGGGGCGACTCCGTCGCGACGACGTGGCGCTCCAGCAGCGAGCGGACGATGACCTCGTCCTCGGGGTCGAGGCCACTGAGGCTCAGCTCCCCGTTGGCGAGGGCCAGGGCGTTGACGCGCTCGGGACGCAGGTCCAGCACGTAGGCGGTGCCGCCCGACATGCCCGCGCCCAGGTTGCGCCCGGTGCTGCCGAGGATCACGGCTGTACCACCGGTCATGTACTCCAGCGCGTGGTCGCCCACGCCCGCCACGACCGCCGCGGCACCGGAGTTGCGCACCAGGAAGCGCTCGCCCACCTGGCCGCGCAGGAACAGCTCTCCCCCGGTCGCTCCGTAGCCGATGACGTTTCCGGCGATCACGTCCTTGGTGTCGTCCATCATCGATTCGCGGTGCGGGCGCACCACGATGCGGCCGCCGGACAGGCCCTTGCCCACGTAGTCGTTCGCGTCGCCGAGCAGGCGCAGCGTGATGCCACGCGGCAGGAAGGCGCCGAACGACTGGCCCGCGGATCCGGTGAAGGTGATGTCGATGGTGCCGTCGGGCAGCCCCTCGCCGCGGTAGCGCTTGGTGACCTCGTGACCCAGCATCGTGCCGACCGTGCGGTTGACGTTCTTGATCGGCACGTCGAACTGCACCGGCTCGAGACGCTCGAGGGCTCCCTCGCAGCGCGCGATCAGTTCCTGGTCGAGCGCGACGTCGAGGCCGTGGTCCTGAATCGTGGCGCTGATCAGCGCGCGGCCCGGCTCCGGCTGCGCGAGCACCGGAGCGAGGTCGAGGCCCTTGGCCTTCCAGTGGTCGATCGCCTGGCGCGAGTCGAGCACCTCGACGTGGCCCACGGCCTCCGCGATGGTGCGGAAGCCCAGCTGCGCGAGCTGCTCGCGCACCTGCTCGGCGATGAACTCGAAGAAGGTCACGACGAACTCGACCTTGCCCGAGAAGCGCGAGCGCAGCTCCGGGTTCTGGGTCGCGACGCCCACGGGGCAGGTGTCGAGGTGGCACACGCGCATCATGATGCAGCCCTCGACCACGAGCGGCGCGGTCGCGAAGCCGAACTCCTCGGCGCCCAGCAGCGCGGCGATCACCACGTCGCGGCCGGTCTTCATCTGGCCGTCGACCTGGACCACGATGCGGTCGCGCAGGTCGTTGAGCACGAGCGTCTGCTGGGTGTCGGCGAGGCCGATCTCCCAGGGAGCGCCGGCGTGCTTGAGCGAGTTGAGCGGGCTCGCGCCGGTGCCGCCGTCCTGCCCGGAGATCAGCACCACGTCGGACTTGCACTTCGCGACGCCGGCCGCGATGGTGCCGACGCCCACCTCCGACACCAGCTTGGTGTGGATGCGCGCCTGCGGGTTGGCGTTCTTGAGATCGTGGATGAGCTGCTTGAGGTCCTCGATCGAGTAGATGTCGTGGTGCGGCGGCGGCGAGATCAGGCCCACGCCCGGCGTCGAGTGCCGCGTCTCCGCGACCCACGGGTAGACCTTGTTGCCAGGAAGCTGGCCGCCCTCGCCAGGCTTGGCGCCCTGCGCGAGCTTGATCTGGATGTCATCCGCGTTGACGAGGTACTCGCTCGTGACGCCGAAGCGACCGGAGGCGACCTGCTTGATCGCGCTGCGCCGCTCGGGGTCGTACAGGCGCTCGACGGACTCGCCGCCCTCGCCCGTGTTCGAGCGCCCGCCCAGGCGGTTCATGGCGATCGCTAGGGTCTCGTGCGCCTCCGCGGAGATCGAGCCATACGACATGGCGCCGGTGTTGAAGCGCTTGACGATCTCGCTCACCGGCTCGACCTCGTCGATCGGCACCGGGTGGCGGTCGGAGCGGTACTCGAGCAGTCCGCGCAGCGTCATCAGGCGCTTGGCCTGGCCGTCCACGCGGTCGGTGTACTCGCGGAACACGTCGTACTGACGGGTGCGCGTCGCGTGCTGGAGCTTGAAGACCGTCTTCGGGTCGAACAGGTGCTCCTCGCCGTCGCGACGCCACTGGTACTCGCCACCGGTGTTGAGCCGCTGGTGGGCGGGAAGCTCTCCGGACGCCGGGTACGCATCGGCGTGCCGGCGCGCGACCTCTTCCGCGATCACGTCGATGCCCACGCCGTCGATCTGGCTGGGGGTGCCCACGAAGTGACGGTTGACGAACTCGCGCGACAGGCCGATGGCCTCGAAGACCTGCGCCCCGCGATACGACGCGATGGTCGAGATGCCCATCTTCGACATGATCTTGAGCACGCCCTTGCCGAGCGCCTTGATGAGATTCGCCACGGCCTTCTCCGCCGTCACGTCCCCCAGGTAGCCCCGGACGGCGAGATCTTCGACGGTCTCCATGGCGAGGTAGGGGTTCACCGCGGCGCAGCCGTAGCCCACGAGGAGTGCCACGTGGTGCACCTCGCGCACGTCGCCCGCCTCGACGATCAGCGACGCGCGCGTGCGGGTGTGGTTGCGCACCAGGTGGTGATGCACGGCCGAGGTGAGCAGCAGCGAAGGGATGGGCGCGAAGTCCTGGTTGGAGTCGCGATCCGACAGCACGATGAAGGACACGCCCTGCGAGATGGCGTGGTCGACCTCATCGAAGATGTCCGCCAGCCGGCGCTCGAGGCCCTGGTGCCCGTCGCGCACCCGGTACAGGCCGCGGATGCGGCGCGCGGAGAAGATGTCCTTGAGGCGAGGGTCCGCGTCGATGTGAGTGATCTTCGCGAGCTCGTCGTTGTCGATCACGGGGAACTCGAGCAGGATCTTGCGCGCGTGCTCCGGGGTCGCCTCGAGGAGGTTCGGCTCAGGACCGATGGCGCCGCCGATCGCGGTGACGACCTCCTCGCGGATCGAGTCCAGCGGCGGGTTCGTCACCTGCGCGAACATCTGAGTGAAGTAGTCGAACAGCAGTCGCGGGCGGCTCGACAGCACGGCGATCGGCGTGTCCGAGCCCATGGCTCCGAGCGGCTCGAGACCTTCGCGGGCCATCGGCGCGAGCAGCCGCTTGAGCTCCTCCTCCGTGTACCCGAACGCGCGCTGGCGGCGCTTGACCGAGGCCTGCGAGTGGACCACGTGCTCGCGGTCCGGGACGTCGGCCAGTCGCACGGCGTTGTCGCGCACCCACTCCTCGTAGGGGTGCTCGGCGGCGAGCTGGGACTTGATCTCCTCGTCCTCGACGATGCGGCCCGCCGCCGTGTCGACCAGCAGCATCCGCCCCGGCTGCAGGCGGCCCTTGCGCACCACCTTCGCGGGATCGATGTCGAGCAGTCCGGCCTCGGATCCGGCGACCACCAGGCCGTCGTCCGTGAGCCAGAAGCGGCCAGGACGCAGACCGTTGCGGTCCAGGGTCGCTCCGATCAGCGTGCCGTCCGTGAAGTGCAGCGCGGCGGGGCCGTCCCACGCCTCCATGAGCGCGGAGTGGTACTCGTAGAACGCGCGCCGCGCGGGGTCCATCTCGTCGTTGTTCTGCCACGCCTCGGGCATCATCATCAGCACGGCGTGCGGCAGCGGCCGTCCCGCGAGGTGCAGCAGCTCGAGCACCTCGTCGAAGGACGCGGTGTCGGACGCCGAGGGCGTGCAGATGGGCATGAGGTCTGCCATGTCGCCCAGCAGCGCGGACTCCATGGTGCCCTCGCGCGCGGTGATCCAGTTGCGGTTGCCCTGCACGGTGTTGATCTCGCCGTTGTGCGCGATGCCGCGCAGCGGCTGCGCGAGCGGCCACGACGGGAAGGTGTTGGTCGAGAAGCGCGAGTGCACCAGCGCGAGCTCGGACTCGTACAGCTCGTGCGTGACGTCCGGGAAGACCTGCTCCAGCTGGTACGTGGTCAGCATGCCCTTGTAGGTCAGCGTGCGGCTCGATAGCGACGCGAAGAACGGGCCGCCGGCCTTCTCCGCGCGCTTGCGCACGCGGTAGATGCGGCGGTCGAGTTCGACGCCGCTGAGGTTGTCGACCACGACGAAGACCTGGCGGAACATGGGCATCGCGGCGCGTGCAGACGGGCCCAGCGGCTCGGGGTTGACCGGCACGTCGCGCCAGCCCAGCACCCACGCGCTCTCTGCGGCCGCGGCCTCCTCGAACGCGCGGACCTGGGCGTCCTCCTCCCCCGGCGTGAGGAACGCGACGCCGACGGCGTAGGAGCCCGCCTCGGGCAGCTCGAAGTCGACGACCGAACGCAGGAAGCGGTCCGGGACCTGGGTGAGGATGCCAGCGCCGTCGCCGGTCTCCGTCTCGGCGCCCACGGCGCCGCGGTGCTCGAGGTTCTTGAGGGCGGTGAGGCCGGCGTCGACGATGTCGCGCCCAGCGGTGCCGCGCAGGGTCGCCACGAAGGCGACGCCGCACGCGTCGTGCTCGAACGCGGGGTCGTAGAGCCCGATTCCGGGCTGTGGAGCGCCAGTCTGCGCGGCCATCACACCGTCCTTAGCCGTCCACGGCACATGCCGAGAACTTGTTGGTTTCGGGGCGCCGTCGCCCGGGGTCACACACGGGTTCCCAGCCTACCGCGAACGTCCTGCGGGTAAAGAACGGCCTATGACTTGCCCTGGCTTGTGGCCTGGTCGTCATCGGGCGACGCCGCGGCGTCGCCGCTGTCGCGGTCGGGAGATTCCTCGATAGGCAGGGTAGCGCCTTCGTCGGTGGCCGATGCGCGCCCTGAGTCGGGCGCGTCAGCGGCCGATGCGGCCTCGGCTTCCGCACCGCTGTCGCCCGCGCGAGCGGCGAGCAGGTGACGCGGCACCGGGTTCTCGATGCGGCGCTGGCGGCGCCCCAGGATCACGAACATCGCGATTGCGAGAGCCAGCACCGCCATGGACACCCACACGTTGATGCGCAGGCCGCCAACCGTGACGGCCGTGTCGATGCGCACCGTCTCGATCCACAGGCGTCCGGAGACGTAGACGATCACGTACAGCCAGAACACGCGACCGCCGCGCAGGTCCAGGCGCTTGTCGAGCCACACGATCAGGACCACGCCCGCGAGGCTCCAGAGCATCTCGTACAGGAACGTCGGGTGGAACGTCGCGTACTGCTCGTAGCCGTCGGGGCGGAACGCGGGGTCGATCTCCAGGCCCCATGGCAGTTCCGTAGGACGGCCAAAGAGCTCTTGGTTGAAGTAGTTGCCCAAGCGACCGATCGCCTGCGCGACGAGTACGGCGGGCGCGGCCGCATCGGCGAACGCGGTGAACGAGGCGCCCTGCCTCCGGCACCCGATGTACGCGCCCAGCGCGCCGAGCGCGATGGCGCCCCAGATGCCCAGTCCACCGTTCCAGATCGCGAACGCGGCCCAGGGGTCGCCGCCCTCGCCAAAGTAGGGACCGGGCGTCGAGATGACGTGATAGATCCGGCCGCCGATGATGCCGAACGGGATGGCCCACAGGCCGATCTCGCTGACCGTCTCGGGGCTGCCGCCGCGCTCGACCCAGCGCCGCGTGGTCCACCACAGCGCGAAGAAGATGCCCGCGAGGATGAACAGCGCGTAGGCGTGGATCGTGAGCGGGCCCAGGCTGAAGGTCGACCATTCGGCCGGCGGGCTCGGGATGAAGGTCCTCATGCGCGTCCCTCCCGGACTCCGGCAGCAAGGTCGGCGGCGAGTGACCGCAGCGCGGCGAGGCCCGATTCGGCGTCCTCCGCGTCAGCCAGGCAGCGCACGAGCGCCGTGCCGACGATCACGCCGTCGACGTAGCCGGCGAGCTCGGCGGCCTGCTCGCGGGTCGAGACGCCCACGCCCACGCACACGTGATCCGCTCCGGCCTCGCGTGCCTCGCGGACCACACGCTCGGCCGCGTCGCCGACCGAGGCGCGTTCTCCGGTGACACCCATGAGGGGCGTGGCGTAGACGAAGCCCCGCGACGCTCCGACCGTGAGGTGCATGCGCTCGGGAGTGGTCGACGGCGCGACAAGGAAGATCGTGTCGAGGTCGGCGGCGCGCGCGGCCTCGACCCATGCCTCGCCCGCATCGGGCGTGAGGTCCGGCGTGATGACGCCCGATCCTCCCGCCTCCTTGACGTCCCGCGCGAAGTCAGCGAGACCATGCTGCAGCATCGGGTTGAAGTAGGACATCACCACGGCGCCGGCGCCCGCATCGGCGATCGCCTTGACCGCCGCGAACGTGTCGGACAGCCGCACGCCGCCCTCCAGCGCATCGGCCACCGCCTTCTGGATGACGGGGCCGTCCAGCACCGGATCCGAGTACGGCGGCCCCACCTCGACGATGTCCACGCCGGCTTCGACCATCGCGACCATGGCGCGAATGGACGTGTCGACGTCCGGGAACCCGACGGGCAGGTAGCCGATCAGCGCGGCGCGGCCTTCAGCGCGGATCGCGTCGAGGCGATCGGTCAGAGCGCTCACTCGCCCTCCCCGGGCAGCATGTCGAACCAGCGCGCGGCCTGCTCGACGTCCTTGTCGCCGCGGCCGGACAGCGTCACTAGCAGCGTGGCGTCGGACCCCAGCTCGCGGCCCAGGCGGATCGCGCCGGCGAGCGCGTGGCTCGACTCGATAGCGGGCAGGATGCCCTCGGTGCGGCTCAGGAGGCGGAAGGCCTCCATCGCCTCGGCGTCAGTCACGGGCCAGTACTCGGCGCGGCCGATCTCGGCGAGGTACGCGTGCTGCGGGCCCACGCCGGGATAGTCCAGGCCCGCGGAGATCGAGTGCGACGGCAGGGTCTGGCCCTCGTCGTCCTGCAGGATGTACGACCGCGAACCGTGCAGGACTCCCGAGCGCCCGCCCGTGAGCGTCGCGGCGTGGCGATCGGTGTCGACGCCGTCGCCGGCGGCCTCGCAGCCGATGAGGCGCACGCCCTCGTCGTCGAGGAACGCGTCGAAGCTGCCGATCGCGTTCGATCCGCCGCCCACGCACGCGAGCACGGCGTCGGGGAGCCCCCCGCGCTCGAGCATCTGCTCACGAGCCTCGACCGAGATCACCCGCTGGAAGTCGCGGACCATCGCGGGGAACGGATGCGGACCTGCGGCGGTGCCGAAGATGTAGTTGGTGGTCTCCACCGAGGCGACCCAGTCGCGGAAGGCCTCGTTGATCGCGTCGCGCAGGGTGCGCGTGCCCGTGGTGACCGGGATGACCTCCGCACCCAGGAGGCGCATGCGGGCGACGTTCAGCGCCTGGCGCTCGGTGTCCTCCTCGCCCATGTAGACCACGCACTCGAGGCCCATGAGGGCGGCGGCGGTCGCGGTGGCGACGCCGTGCTGTCCGGCACCGGTCTCCGCGATGACGCGCGTCTTGCCGATCCGCTTGGTCAGGAGGGCCTGGCCCAGCACGTTGTTGATCTTGTGCGAGCCCGAGTGGTTGAGGTCCTCGCGCTTGAGCCACACGGAGGCGCCGCCGGCGTGCTCGGCGAAGCGGGGCACCTCGGTGACGATCGACGGGCGGCCCGTGTAGTCGCGGGCCAGGCGCGCCAGCTCGTCGCCGAACGCGGGGTCCACGCGCGCCTTGTCATACGCGTCCGTGAGCTCGTCGAGCGCCGCCATGAGCGCCTCGGGGACGAACCTGCCGCCGAAGTCGCCGAAGAACGGCCCGGGGGCCTGCTGGAGCGAATCCGTCACGGACGCACCGCTCGCAGCGCGGGGTGGGCGCCGGCGGCGACCATCTCCGCCACGGCCGTGCGGGGGTCCTTGTCCTTGACGAGCGCCTCGCCCACGAGCACCGCGTCCGCACCCATGCGGGCGTACTCGACCACGTCGTGGCCGTCGCGAATGCCGGACTCTGCGACGCGCACGATCCCGGCGGGGATGATGGGCGCGACGCGCGCGAACGTGTGGCGGTCGACCTCGAGGGTCTTGAGGTTGCGGGCGTTGACGCCGATGACCCGGGCGCCGGCGTCGACGGCGCGGGAGACTTCTTCCTCGTCGTGCACCTCGACCAGCGCGGTCATGCCGAGCGAGTGGGTGCGCTCGACGAGGCTCTCGAGGGCCATCTGGTCCAGAGCGGCGACGATCAGCAGCACCACGTCCGCGCCGTGCGCGCGGGCCTCCCACACCTGGTACGGCGTGACGACGAAGTCCTTGCGCAGGATCGGGATGTCGACCTTCGAGCGGACGGCGTCGAGGTCCGCGAGCGAGCCTCCGAAGCGCCGCTCCTCCGTCAGGACGGAGATGACGGTCGCGCCGCCGGCCTCGTACTCGGTCGCCAGCAGCGCCGGGTCGGAGATGGCGGCGAGGTCGCCCTTCGACGGGCTCGAGCGCTTGACCTCCGCGATCACGGAGACCTCGTCGGACGCGAGCATGGCGCGCGCATCGATCGCGTTGGGGAGGCGGGACGCGCGCTCCTTCAGGGCGTCCATGGACGTCCCTGACTGGCGCACCGCGAGGTCCTCACGGACTCCGGCCACGATGCTCTCGAGCACGCTGGTCATTCCCTGCCCCCGTTCATGGCCCCCATCGTACCGCCGGGCGGGGGTCGGCATGACCGCCGCGAGAGGACCGATGCGGACGCCCGGCTCAGGGCGCCAGATACGGCTCGAGCACGGGGATGTTGCGCACGATCCAGAAGACGAACAGCAGCCCGGGGACGCCCACGGCCAGCCACAGCGGGATGCGGGGCGAGGTGCCGCCGCGCCACGCCTGGGCGAGCCACGCAACGAGCAGCGCGATCCCCAGCGGCAGGACGATCAGGACGACCACCGGGTTCATCCCCAGCGCCGCAGCGACGTCTCCGTGCGCGAGCTCGTGGACCGCGCGCAGGCCGCCGCACCCGGGGCACCAATGGCCCGTGAGCGACAGCCACATGCAGGACGGGAAGAAGCCCTCGCGGTACGGATCCGCGAGGGCGGTGTAGGCCGTGGCGGCACCGACGACGGCCGATGCGGCGAGAGGCAGGGCGAGCCGCCTCCCCCGGGACGCGGAGCGCGTCCCGGCCGCCGCATCGGCCGTGGTCGTCACGATGTGCCGTGGATCCTAGAAGTAGTCCCAGCTGCCGGTGGCAAGCAGGATGCCGTTGAGGATGATCGCGACGATCGAGAGGGCTACGCCGATCCATCCGAGGATGACGCCGATCTTGCCCAGGTTGCCGTTGGTGGCGAGGCCCTGCGCCTCGGCCTCCTGCGACTTCTTGCCGACGATGATCGCGGGGATGGCCGTGAAGATTCCACAGCACACGAGGCCGAGGATTCCCAGGACCAGAGCGATGGTGCCGAGGTTGTTCTTCTCCTCGCTTGCGCCGGCGCCGGGCATGCCGGGCATTCCGGGAGGCGGCGGCGATGCCGGGGGCGGCGGAGGGGGCGGGGGCACGTCACTCATGCGTATCTCCTTTGATGGTGGTGAGCGACCGGAGACTCCGGGCCGCTACTTCAATGGCTGACCGTGGCCCAGCGCGCGGAGGGTTGCTCCGGCGGCCAGGGCCACGACCGCGAGACCGACGCCCACCCACACCACGGGCCACACCGGGAACGCGATCCCGATGGAGGCGACCAGCGCCGCGATGACGAGTCCCGCGTTGGTGACCCAGGCCGCAGTGGTCTTGCCGTGGTTGGCGTGCGCCTCATCCGGAAGGTTCTCCGGGGCGATCTCGATGCTCGACATTCCTTCTCCTTGCGTGTCGTGTGGTCAGTCTAGCCACGCTCGACCGGCCGGAGCCGGGAGGCGAGCGCGATGGCGCGCATCATCGCTGCGGCCTTGTCCTTGGTCTCCTGGTCCTCCGTGGCGGGAACCGAGTCGGCGACGATCCCCGCACCCGCCTGCACGTGCGCGATGCCGTTCTCGACCAGAGCCGTGCGGATCGTGATGGCGAGATCCATGTCGCCGGCGAAGTCGAAGTAGCCCACGGCGCCTCCGTAGAACGCTCGCCGTGCGGGCTCGATCTCGTCGATCAGCTGGATCGCCCGCGGCTTGGGCGCACCCGAGAGCGTGCCGGCCGGGAAGGTCGCCGCGAGCACGTCGACGGCGCTGTAGCCCGCCTCGAGCTGCCCCACGACCGTCGAGCAGATGTGCATGATGTGGCTGTACCGGTTCACGCGCATGAACTCGAGCACCTCGACCGAGGTGGGCTCGCAGACCTTCACGAGGTCGTTGCGGGACAGGTCGACGAGCATGACGTGCTCGGCGCGCTCCTTGGGATCCGCGAGCAGCTCCTCCTCGAGGCGCTTGTCCTCCTCCGGAGTGCCGCCGCGCGGCCGCGAGCCGGCGATCGGGAAGGTCGAGACTCGGCCGCGGTGCACTGCTGCGAGCGACTCGGGGCTCGCGCCCACCACGGAGAACTCGCGTCCCCGATCGTCCTCGAGCCGGAAGCAGTACATGTAGGGGCTGGGGTTGAGCGTGCGGAGGACCCGATACACGTCGAGCGGGCTCGCCTCGCAATCGACGTCGAAGCGCTGCGCGGGCACCATCTGGAAGACCTCGCCGTCGCGGATGGCCTCCTTCGCGAAGCGCACCGCGGCCTCGTACTCCCCCGGCGCCGACCGCTGCCGCACGGCGGGCTCCGCCGCATCGGCGTCCAGTTCGGACACGGCTCCCGCCGGCGCCGCCACAAGCGCCCGCTCCATCGCGTCGATCCTGGCCACGGCATCCGCGTGAGCGGCCTCGATACCGGTCGCCTGCGCATCGGCGTTGACGGCGTTGGCGATCAGCCAGACCGAGCCGTCGTGGTGGTCGATCGCCGCGATGTCCGTGGCCAGCAGCAGGTGCGCGTCGGGCACGTCGATCTCGCGCGGCGCCTTCTGGGGCATGGTGGGCTCCCACTGGCGCACGATGTCCCAGCCCAGCACACCGACAAGGCCGCCGGTGAGCGGCGGCAGGCCGGCGATGGGCTCGGAGCGCAGCTCGGCGAGCGTCGCGCGCATCACGTCGAGCGGGGCGCCATCGGCGAGTCCCACGGGCACGTCGCCCGACCACCGGGCCTCGTCACCATCGACCGTGAGCGCCGCACGCGAGTGCACCCCCACGAACGAGTAGCGACCGCGGGTGCCGTCGGGCTCAGCGGACTCCAGGATGAACGTGCCGGTGCGGTCGCCGGCGAGCGCGCGGTACACGGCGACGGGCGACATGCCGTCGGCGAGCACGCGCCGCACCACGGGAACCACCCGTCGCGTCGCGCCGATCTCGACGAACTCGTCGAGCGCCGGCCAGGTCTCGCCCCACTGGACTGTGACGGTCATGCGTGACCCGCCCCCGCATCGGCGTCCACGGCCCCCAGGTCGCCCCCGGCGTCGAAGCACCGGCGCTCGCCGGTGTGGCACGCGGGACCGTGCTGGGTCACGGTGAGCAGCAGCGCGTCACCGTCGCAGTCGATCTCGACCGCGTGGACGTCCTGGGTGTGGCCGGAGGTGTCGCCCTTGCGCCACAGCTCGCCGCGCGACCGGCTCCAGTAGACCGCCCGCCCGGTGGTCAGCGTCAGGTGCAGCGCCTCGTCGTTCATCCACGCGACCATGAGCACGTCGCGCGTGTCCCGGTCCTGCACCACGGCGCACACCAGGCCGTCCTCCGTGCGCTTGAGGCGCGCGGCGATGTCTTCACTGAGCGGCATGCGCCCATCCTTCCAGATCACGCCTGCGCCCCCTCCCATTCCCTCGAAATGGATCCCTTTCGCTCGCCTCAGCCCCTAGACAAGCGAAATGGGTCCAACTCGCTCGCCTCAGGGCTTAGGGGAGCGAGAATCTACCGCCGGGGGTGGCGTGGGCCGATGCGGTGGCTCAGTCGCGTGTCTGCGACACCCAGGCGGCGTACAGGCCGGCATAGATGCCGCCCGCGTCCACGAGCTCGCGGTGGGGCCCGACCTCGACCAGCTCGCCGTGCTCCATCACGCCCACGAGGTCGGCGCGCTCGGCGGTCGACAGGCGGTGCGCGATCACCACGGCGGTGCGTCCCTGCATGAGTCCCTCGAGAGCACGGGAGATGCGAACCTCGGTCGCGGGGTCCACCGCGCTCGTCGCCTCGTCGAGGATCAGCAGGTCGGGATCGCGCAGGTACGCACGGGCGATCGACACGAGCTGGCGCTCCCCCGCGCTCAGCAGCTCGCCGCGCGGACCCACATGGGTGTCGATGCCCGCGGGCAGCGCGTCCACCCAGGCGTCAAGGCCCAGCGACTCGAACGCTGCGAGAGAGCGACGCTCGAGGTCCTCCGGGCTGGCGTCCGGGATCGCGTACGCGAGATTGGTCCGGATGGTGCCGTCGAACAGGAAGCCCTCCTGCGGCACCACCGCGATCGAGCGGCGCAGCGAGGACATCGGCACCTCGCGCACGTCGACCCCGCCCACGCGGACGGTGCCCGAAGTCGGATCGAAGAAGCGGGACATGAGGCGCGCGAGGGACGTCTTACCGGAGCCCGTCTGGCCCACGAGCGCGATGCGCTTGCCTGCCGGGACCGTGAGGTCGACGCCCTTGAGTACCTCGGGGCCGCCGGGGTACGTGAGCCGCACCTCCTCGATCGACAGCTCGCCGTGGCCGTGCGGAATGGGGGTGCCCGCCGCGCCCGGGTCCTCGACCGTGACCTCCTGGTCCACGAGCTCGAGCACCCGGCGCCAGCCCACGACCGCTCGCTGCATCTCGGCGAGCATCTCGATGATCCACATGAGCGGGCCGGCGAACATGTACACGAGGAACGCGTACGCCACGACGGTGCCGACCGACAGGCTGCCGTTGATCGCCATGACCGTGCCGCCGATGAGCGCGAGACCCGTGGCGAGCGACTGGCCCACGACCGTCGAGGAGAAGTTGAGGGACGCGAGGATGGACGCGCGACGCTCCGCGACCAGGATGTCGTCGATGTCCTCGTTCAGCTGGTCGCGCATGCGCTGCTGGACACCGTAGGACCGGATGGTCGCGACGCCCTCGAGCTGCTCGGAGGTCCGGCCCAGCAGGTCCGCCATCTTCGAGCGGACGCCCTGGAACGCACGGCGCACGCGTGGCTGGATCCACAGCAGCGAGCCCACCATGGGCAGGAACGCGACGAGCACGAGCAGCGACAGCTGCCACGAGTAGATCACCATCACCGCGAAGATGACGGTCGACTCGAGCGCAGAGATGATCATGGCCGCGCCGGTCCACTGCATGAGGTCCCGGATGGTCTCGACGTCGCCCGTGACGCGCGAGACGTAGCGGCCCCGCTGCTCCTCGTTCTGCGTCAGCACGGAGAGCTCGTGCACCTTGCCGAACGCCCGGGTGCGCAGGGTCGCGAGTCCGCTCTCGGCGGCGGTCACCATCCGCACGCGGACCCGCCAGGCCATGACCGCCGCGAGGATCAGCACGACGGTGCCGGCGCTCGCGTACGCGAGCACCACGTCGACGTCGACGCCGCCCTCGGCCAGCAGCCCCTCGTCCGTCACGCGCTGCGTCAGGAACGGGACGGCGGCGCGGCCGCCCGCGGCGAAGGCCGCCAGGATCAGGGTCACCACGAGGCCCGCGCGGAACTCCGGGCTCACCTGCAGCCCGCGACGGAACATCTGCCGCACGGTCATCGTGTCCTCGGTGGGCCGGCTCATCCGACGTACCCCGCTTCCTCGTCCGCCTGGCGGCGCGAGTCCTCCTCGTACGCGAGCACCAGCTCGCGGTAGCCGCGGTCGCGGTCGAGCAGAGCCTCATGCGGTCCCGCGTCGACCACGCTTCCGGAGTCCACGTGCACCACGTGATCGGCGAGCAGGATCGACGCGAGGCGGTAGGCGATGATCAGGACGGTGGGGCCCTGGCCGTCCGCACTGAGCCCGCGGAGGATCTCCTGCTCGACGCGCGGGTCGACGGCGGACGTGGCGTCATCGAGCACCAGCACTCGCGGCCGGCGCACCAGCGCCCGGGCGAGTGCCAGTCGCTGGCGCTGGCCTCCGGAGAGGTTCATGCCGCGCTCGGCGAGGACGGCGTCCAGCCCGTCGCCGTGCGTGCCGGACAGGCCCTTGACCACGTCCACCACGTTGGCGCGCTCGAGGGCGTCCCACACCGCATCGTCCGAGTAGTCCTCGCCCAGCGTCACGTTCTCGCGCACGGTGCCCGCGAACACGAAGGCCGTCTGCGGCACGAGCGCGACGTGCTCGCCCAGTCCCGCGATGCTCTCGAGGTCCACCTCATCCAGCGTGATGGCGCCCTCGACGGGGTGCGCGAGCCTCGACGCGGCCAGCGCGACCGTGGTCTTCCCGGCTCCCGTGGCGCCCACGAGCGCCGTGACCGTTCCCGGCGTCAGGTCCAGCGACACGTCGCGCAGGATCACCGCCAGGCCACCGTCGCCGTCGTCGGTCGCGATGTCCGCACCCGCGAAGGAGACCGCTCCTGCGCCGTCGCGCGCGACCTCGCGGTGGCCGGGCTCGTCGACCTCGGTGGCGGCCTGGGCGATCTCCCCCACCCGGCGGAACGCGACCAGCGCCTGCGGCATCTGGCCCAGGACCCAGCCGAGCCCGCGGATCGGCACCGCCATGAGAGTGACCAGGTAGATGGCCGAGACGACGTTGCCGACCGTCACGGCGCCGGCCTCGGCCCGCAGCGCACCGACGACCATGAGGGCCACCGATCCGAGCGGCACGATGAGATCCATCAGCGGCTCGAACCACGCGCTCGTGCGGCCCACACGGATGTCCGCGTCGCGCAGCCCGTTGACGGCCGTGGTGAAGCGCTGGGTCTCGCGGGCCTCGGCACCCAGGGCCTTCACCACCGTGCCGCCCTCAAAGCTCTCGTGGGCGATCGTCGAGACGTCCGCGCGCAGCGACTGTCCCAGGTCCCACCGGGGCGTGATGACCTTCTCGTAGGCGAGGTTGATCGCGAAGATGATGGGCACCACGGCCAGTCCCGTGATCGCCAGCCACGGGTCCATGCGCCACATGGACCAGCCAGCGGCGAACATCATGACGAAGGACCCGACGGTGAAGGCGAACGGGTGCAGCGTGTTGGTCGCGCTCTCCGAGTCCGAGGACATCGCGGACAGGATGCGTCCTGACGGGTTCGCGCGGTGCCACCCGAGCGGGAGGCTCGCGATCGCATCGGCCACCACTCGGCGGTGGCGCGAGCCCACGCCGGCGACGGCGATGCCCTGGACGCCCCGGCGCACGCCCACGAGCACGGCGTTGACGACGCCGATCCCGAGGAACGCGCCTCCTGCGAGGAGGATGGCCTGGATCGGGTCCTGGGTGATCTCGCCCCACACGCCTTGGATCGGATCGCCCGCGACGCCGGGAATCACGACGTCGTCCGTGATCTGACCGAGCAGGGTGCCGAACGCGACGGTGAGGACCGAGAAGATCGCCGCGGCGAGGATCGCGATCGAGAACCGGGCGCGCTCGGTGCGCATGGCGTGCCGCAGCAGCTGCGCGGACTTGCGGTTGAAAGAACCGCTCAGTCGATAGTCCTCGGCCCGCTGGGAGCCACTCATCGGACCTCGATCCCTGCCGCGCGCATGGCGTCCTTGACCTCCGTGATGGACAGTGTGCCGAAGTGGAAGACGCTCGCGGCGAGCACCGCGTCCGCGCCCGCGAGCGCCGCGTCCACGAAGTGCTGGGGCGTGCCCGCGCCACCCGAGGCGATCAGGGGGATCGACACGACCGCGCGCACGTCGCGGATCATGTCGAGGTCGAAGCCCGCCGTGGTGCCGTCGGCGTCCATCGAGTTGAGCAGGATCTCACCCGCCCCCAGCTCGGCGCCTCGCCGCGCCCACTCGACGGCATCGATGCCGGTGCCCTGCCGGCCGCCGTGGGTCGTCACCTCGTAGCCCGACGGCGTCTCGGTGCCCTCCGCGCATCGGCGCGCATCGACAGACAGCACCAGCACCTGCGAACCGAAGCGCTCGGCGATCTCGGAGATCAGCTCGGGCCGAGCGATGGCGGCGGTGTTGACGCCCACCTTGTCAGCGCCGGCGCGCAGCAGCCGGTCGACGTCCTCCGGGGAGCGCACGCCGCCTCCCACCGTGAGGGGGACGAAGACCTCGTCCGCTGTGCGGCCCACCACGTCATACGTGGTCGCACGGTCGCCCGAGGATGCCGTGACGTCCAGGAAGGTCACCTCGTCGGCGCCCGCCAGGCCGTAGGCACGCGCCAGTTCGACGGGGTCGCCGGCGTCGCGCAGGTCAACGAAGTTGACGCCCTTGACCACGCGGCCCGCATCGACATCGAGGCAGGGAATGACGCGTACGGCGGTGCTCATCTACGCCTCCGGGTTCCACACGTCGAGGATGTCCACGACGAAGACGGTCGTGCCGATCGCCGGGTACCCCAGCGACGGCGGCACCACCATCATGACCCGAGAGCCCTCGGTCTGGTCGAGCAGACCCTGCTGAAGGCCCTGCACGGCCGAGACCTCGTCCATGTCGACGAGCAGCGGCTCGCGCTCCGCGGGCCACGACGAGTCGAAGACCTCGCCGGCCTTCCACTCCTCGCCGGCCTCGGTGCCGGCCTCCTCGTCCGCGGGGCTGTCCGAGAAGTACACGATCGAGTAGTTGGCGAGCACCTGCGAGTCCGCGGTGATCTGCCGGCCGGATCCGCGCACCAGCGTGGCGACCTGGAGGTCGGCCGGCGCGGTGGCGTCGTCCGGGATGGTCACCCGGGGCTGGCCCGAGGGCGACACCGCGACGGTGGGCATGCCTGCGGCAGGAGGAACCTCGTCGCCCACCGGGCCGGTGGGCAGGACGTCCACCACCATGGCGATGGGCTCGCTCTCGGCGACGCCCTCTCCCGGGGGCGTGACCACCAGGACGCGCGCGCCCACGCGCACGTCGGAAAGCGCCTCGTACATGGCGTCGCCCAGGATCTCGGGGGCGAGCAGGAAGGGGGTGGGCGAGCCGTCGAACGTGTTGATGATGACCGTGCCATCCACCAGGGACTCGCCGTAGATGTCGAGGAGCAGCGACTGCTCGTCCACGAGGAGGTCGCCCTCGCCCTCCCACAGCACGCGCGTCTGCTCCATCGAGTAGTCGGCGCCGGGCTCGAACTCGATCTCGGGCGCCAGCGTGTCCGACTGCCCCACGGTGATCGCGTCCACGCCGCTCGACGGGGACACCGTGGCCTCCGTGCCGTCGGGGTCGCTCGAGCACGCCGCGAGCACGAGGGCGGCGGCGAGCGCGGGCGCGACCAAGCGGCGCATGGGTGCCCCTTTCGAGACGGTGTGGGAGTGGGGTCAGTCTACCTGCGCGGACGACTGCTCCAGTGCCTCCAGCAGAACGTCGACGCGCTCGTCGGTGTTCCGGAAGGGGTCCTTCAGCAGGATGGTCCGCTTGGCTCCGCCGGCGATCTTGAGGTGCACCCAGTCGACCGTGAAGTCCTGGCCCGCGGCGACCGCGGCTGAGACGAAGCGCCCGCGCAGGGCGGCACGAGTCGTGGCGGGCGGCTCGGTGCGCGCGCGCTCGATCGCGGCGTCCGGAACCACGGTCGCGGCGAGCCCGTCACGCACGAGCCGGTTGAACAGCCCGCGCTCGGGCGAGATGTCGTGGTACGCGAGCTCGAGACGCGCGAGCCGCGGGTCCTCGAGGCGGCACGCGAGACGCTCCTGATAGCGCTCGATCAGCCGCAGCTTGATGGCCCAGTCGAGCTCGGTGTCCACCGCACTCGGGTCCTGGTTCCTCACCGCGTCGAGCCCGCGCTGCCACAGGTCAAGGATCCGCTCGACCTCGGCGGTCGGCTCGATCGCGCCGCCCACGTGCGAGCGGACCAGGTCGAGGTAGGTCTGCTGCACCTCGACCGCGGTGAGGCGGCGCCCGTCGGCGAGCTCCACGGTCGCCTGCCCCGACAGGTCGTGGGCGACGTCGCGGATCGCCTGCATCTCCTTGGCCAGCGTGAGGTCGGGCAGGGGCAGCCGCGCCTCCATGAGCCGCAGGATCAGGTCCGTCGCGCCCACCTTGAGCAGGGTCGTGGTCTCCGACATGGAGGAGTCGCCCACGATCACGTGCATGCGCCGGTACAGCTCGGCATTCGCGTGCGGTTCGTCGCGGGTGTTGATCATGGGCCGCGAGCGCGTGGTCGCGGAGCTCATCCCCTCCCACATGTGGTCCGCGCGCGGCGAGAAGCTGAAGTGCGCGCCGCCCGGGGTGCGCGTGATGCAGCCGGCGCCCGTCACGATCTGCCGCGTCACGAGGAACGGCAGGAGCGCGGAGGCGAAGGCCCGGAAGTCGGCCCGGCGGCGCACGAGGTAGTTCTCGTGGCAGCCGTAGCTGTTGCCGGCGGAGTCCACGTTGTTCTTGTAGAGGTGGATGGTCCCCTCGACGCCGGCGTCTGCGAGCCGCTGCTCACCTTCGGCCACCAGGTCGTGGACGATCCGCTCCCCCGCCTTGTCGGAGGCGATCAGGTCCGTGAGCGAATCGCACTCGGCCGTCGCGTACTCCGGGTGCGCGCCGACGTCGATGTACAGCCGCGAGGCGTTGGGCAGGAAGACGTTCGAGGACCGGCCCCACGCGACCACCGAGTGGAACAGGTGGCCGGCAACCTCCTCGGGAGTGACCGCGCGGGCGTTGGGCGCGTCGAGATGCAGCCCGAACTCGGTCTCGAGGCCGAAGATGCGGCGGTGCCCCGGGACGTCAAGGGGCGGCGGGACGTCGGCGGACACGCCGCCCGGCAGCACGGTCGCGGCTACTGCCCGCCCTTCTGTACGAAGGACCGGACGAACTGCTCGGCGTTGGTCTGCAGCGAGTCGTCGATCTCGTCGAGGAGGCTGTCGAGCGCGTCGGTGCTCTCCGCCTTGGCCGGGGCCGGGGCGGGCTCGGGAGCGTCGTCCTCGTACGGCTGTCCGGTCGCGTGAGTCTGAGGCATGTCTCGAGTCTAGACCCGGGCCCGTTTACCCTCCGGCACCCACAGTCCTCTATCGCCGTGTGTTGGGTGGTGTCCGGCGCTCGTCGCCAGCCGATGCCGGACAGGAGACGCGCACCTTCCATAGAGGTCCGTGAGTGCCGGACACGGATTCGGCGGGCGTGCGGGACAAGGACGAGGGCCGATGCGGTGGCTGGGCCAGGAGTCGACTCAGGTAGCCGCGTCGAGCTCGTCGAGCACCGGGTGCCCGGTCTGGAGCGGATCGTCCAGATGCAGCACCTCGAGCTTGCCGTGGCGCGTCTCGCGATCGAGCACCACGGTCGACCACCCCGCGGCGTCGACCATGTCCGGATGACGCGACACAAACGCGCCGCGGACGTGAGCACGCGTGGACGCGGGCGGGGCCGCCACAGCGCGAGCGACCTCCTCGTCCGTCACCAGAGCCGTGACCGCACCGGCGGCCCGCAGTCGGGTCGCCCACCCGTCGCCCAGCCGGCTCCACTGCAGGTCGAGAGCCGCCAGCCGCGGGTCTGACCACGCCAGCGGTCGCGCGACGCCCTCGGAGTCGACGGTCGCGTTCTTGTCCCGCAGCCGTCCCAGCAGCTGCAGCTTCGCGACCCACTCGACGTCCTTCGCGGCGGCGAAGATGTCCCGTCCGAGCGCATCCAACACCTGCTCCCACCGCTCGAGGACCAGCGCGTCTTCGACGTCCTCGGCGTAGGTCCGCGCGATCTCGAGCAGCGCGCGCTGGATCTCGAGGGCCGTGGCGGTCTCCCCGGACGCGAGCGTCAACTCCGCGCGGAGCGCGAGATCGTGCGAGACCGCGGAGACGGCCGCGACGGGATCGGCCAGCACCAGCGCCTCGAGGCGATCGTCCTCCGCCTCGATCGCGGACAGCACCAGCGACGTCGCCCCGATCTTGAGGTAGGTGGGCACGTCCATGCAGTTCGCGTCGCCGATGATCACGTGCAGGCGGCGCCACCGCTTGCGGTCGGCGTGCGGCTCATCGCGGGTGTTGACGATGGGGCGTCGCAGCGTGGTCTCGAGACCGATCTCGGCCTCCATGTAGTCCGCGCGCTGCGAGATCTGGAAGCCCTCGCGCTCGCCGCGCTGGCCCAGGCCCACACGCCCGGCGCCCACGACCACCTGCCGGGTGACGAGATGACTGGTGATGAGCCGCGCGAGCGTGTCGAAGTCGAGGTCGCGCCTGACCAGGAAGTTCTCGTGCGTGCCGTAGCTCGCGCCCTTGCCGTCGACGTTGTTCTTGTACAGCTCGACGCGCGATCCCTCCTCCTCGGCGTAGCGCTCCGCCGCGCCGAGCGCGATCTGGTCGCCGGCACGGTCCCACAGGACGGCCTCCCGCGCGGTGGCGACCTCGGGACCCGAGTACTCCGGATGTGCGTGGTCGACGTAGAAGCGCGCGCCGTTGGCCAGAACGGCGTTGAGGTGCGCGGGGTCCTCCCACGATCCACGCCGGCGCCGCAGCGAGATGCGACCGTGCGCGGGGTCCCACTCGTGCACGTCCGTCAGCATGTCCGCTCCGGCCGTGGCACGGTCCCGGCGCATGCCGCGCTGATCCTGCAGGGGATCCTCTCCCCCGTAGTCCCACGGCGCCGTCCGGCCCTGGGACCACAGCCGGCACGCCGAGACCAGCCGCGAGGACATCAGGATGGGGTTGGCCTGTGGTGCGGCGGGGTCGACGATCCCGTACTCGGTCTCGATGCCGGCGACGCGCACGCTCAGCCCTCGCGCAGCGAGCTCGCGGCGACGGCCTTGGCCTCGCGCAGCTCGTCGTCGCACGCTGCGTCGAGGTGCTCGCCGCCGATGCCCCGCTCGCCTCCCGCGATCACCGACTTGATCGCGCGGGTCTTGGCCCGATCGACCACGTTGCGGATCAGCGCTCCCGACATGTACGCGGCGTTCGACGGGTCGGCGTAGAGCCGGTCGACCGCGCGCTCCGCGAGCGCAGCGGCGGTCGCCTGGCGGTCGCCGTCGGCCGCCTCGACGGCCGATGCGGCCAGCGGCAGCTGGGAGGTGAGGTACTTCGAGAAGATGTCACGCGCGGAGCGGGCGTCGGGGCGCGAGATCTCGATCTTCACGTCGAGGCGGCCCGGGCGCAGGATGGCCGGGTCGAGCATGTCCTCGCGGTTCGAGGCGCCGATGACGATGACGTTGCCCAGCTGCTCGACGCCGTCGAGCTCGGTGAGCAGCTGCGGCACGATCGTGGTCTCCATGTCCGAGCTCACGCCGGTGCCCCGCGAGCGGAACAGCGCCTCCATCTCGTCGAAGAAGACCACGACGGGACTGCCGGCGGACGCCTTCGCCCGCGCGCGCTCGAAGATCGTGCGGATGTAGCGCTCCGTCTCGCCCACGTACTTGTTGAGCAGCTCCGGCCCCTTCACGGACAGGAAGTACGAGCGGTCGGCGCCCACCGCATCGGCCAGGCTGTGCGCGACCGCCTTCGCGATGAGCGTCTTGCCGCACCCGGGAGGCCCGTACAGCAGGAGGCCGCGCGGCGGCGTGAGCGCGTGCTCGCGGTAGAGGTCGGGGTGGCGCAGTGGCAGCTCGATCGCGTCGCGGATGCGCTCGATCTGGGGAGTGAGGCCGCCGATCGCGTCGTAGTCGACGTCCGGCACCTCCTCGAGCAGCAGCGCCTCGACGCCGGTGCGATCGATGCGCTCCGTCGCGAAGCCGGTACGCGGGTCGATGATGACGGTGTCGCCCTCGGAGACGCGGTGACGGGCGTCGCCGCCAACGAGCACCACGACGCGCTCATCCTCGCCTCGCGCGACCACGAGCACACGGTCCTCGTCGATCACCTCGCGGACGATGGCCCCCTGCCCCGCGCGCTCGGCCTGCGCCACGCCCACGAGTACGCTCATGGGGTTCAGCAGCACCTCGTCGCCGGGCTCGAGCTCATCCTCCACCGACGGCAGCACGGCGACGCGCATCCGGCGGCCGTTGTGGACCACGTCGGCGTGCGCCCCCACGCGCTGCAGGAACGTCGCGAAGGTCTGCGGAGGCTCCTGCGCCTGCGCGAGCTTCTCCCGCATCTCGCCGAGCGACTCGCGAGCCGTCTCGAGCAGACGCTGCAGCTCCGCGTTGCGCGCATGCAGCGCGGCGATGCGGTCCTGTCCGTCCGACACCATCAGGAGCCCTCTCCCTCCCCGGCGGTCTCGCCGGTCTCGATCGCTCGGGTGCGCTCGGCGTCGCGACGGACGCGGCGCACCTTCTTGTCGCTCACGGCCCGTTCGCCCAAGTCCTCGGGCGACCACTCCGCCTCGGTCGGGTACGCGCCCTTGGCGGGGCGGCGCTTGCGCACCGGAGCCTCGACCCCGGGCGCGAGCCGCCGCGTGGTCAGGAGGAATCCGGTGTGACCGATCATGCGGTGGTCGGGTCGCACCGCGAGCCCCTCGAGGTGCCAGGTGCGCACCATCGACTCCCAGGCCTGAGGCTCGGTGTAACCACCGTGGTCGCGCAGGTCTTCCGCGAGCCGGGACAGCTGCGTCGTGGTCGCCACGTAGGCGAGCAGCACTCCCCCGGGAGCCAGCGCATCGGCCGCCGCATCCAGGTTCTCCCACGGTGCCAGCATGTCCAGCACGATCCGGTCCACGGTGCCGGGCTCGGCGACCTCGGCGACCCGGTCCGCGAAGTCGCCCAACTCGAGGCGCCAGGCTGGGTGCGGCCCGTGGAAGTGGCTCTCGACGTTGGCGCGAGCGATGTCCGCGAAGTCCTCGCGGCGCTCGATCGAGATCAGCTCGCCGGCGTCGCCCACGGCGCGCAGCAGCGACATGGTGAGCGCTCCCGAGCCCACGCCGGCCTCGACCACGCGCGCGCCCGGATAGATGTCCGCCATCTGGATGATCTGCCCGGAGTCCTTGGGGTAGATCACCGCCGCGCCGCGCGGCATCGACATGACGAAGTCGCTCAGCAGCGGGCGCAGCACCAGGTACTCGTACCCGGCGGTGTTGGTGACCACCACGCCCTCGGGCTGGCCGATGATCTCGTCGTGGCTGAACTGGCCGCGGTGCGTGTGGAACGTCTTGCCCGGCTCGAGCACGATGGTGTGGTGGCGGCCCTTGGCGTCGGTGAGCTGGATGCGGTCGCCGGCGCGCAGCGGCCCGCGGCGCGCGTCAGCGCCCGTGGCGGGGGTGGCGGAAGTCACTCATCCAGTCTAGGGGCGGGCCCCGGTGCCGGTTCGCGCGCACTGGCGCGGAACCACCTGCGTCAGCGCAGCGCCTCCATCACGTCGCTCAATCGCGCAACGCCTGTCACACGGCCGCCGTCCCTCACGACCCAGCCGTCGGTCTTGCCCCACCACTGGCGCAGAGCGTCCACGAGGTCCTCACCACCCAGGCTCGCCGGCACCTCCGCGCCTCGCGGCAGCGGCATGACCACCGACGTCAGCTGCGTGGAGTCCCGATCCTCCTCGGGCACCTGTCGCGCGATGTCGACCGGGAAATGACCCGCGGGCGTCCCATCCGCGCCCAGCACCACCACCTCGCGCGCGCCGGCGGCGTCGGCTCCGGCGATCGCCTGCGACACCGAGGCCGTGTAGGTCACGCCCAGCGCGGGAACCGCGATGGACCCGGCCGAGAGCGCGTCGCGCTGGCGCAGGAACTTCGCGGCGCGCAGCGCCTGCGTCGCCGCCGGCCACAGGATGATCGCGACCAGCGCGGCCCACAGCAGGTCCGCCCACGTGGGCGCGCGTCCGGTCGCGAGCGGACCGCCCACGGCCACCGCGATCACGCCGAGCACGACCACACGGCCGCCCCACGCCGCCACGATCACGCCGCGGTAGCGGTCCCCCGTGACGCCCCAGACGATGGACTCAAGCACGCGCCCGCCGTCCATCGGGATGCCGGGCAGCGCGTTGAAGATCGCGAGCACGAGGTTCGCCCACGCGAGGTAGCGCACCAGCAGGTATGCCGTGACGTCGCCTTCGACGAGGTCGATCAGGGTCACGTCCAGCGCGCCCGTCGCGAGGACTCCCCACGCGATTCCCGCGATCGCCAGGTTGGCCACCGGTCCGGCGATGGCGGTGAGCCCAGCGACCCGCGGCGTGATGCCGCGCGCGTCGAAGCTGGTGTGGCCGCCCCACAGGGTGATGACGACCTCGTGGACCTGACGCCCCAGCGCGCGAGCGGCGGCGGCGTGCGCGAGCTCATGCAGGAAGACGGACACGAACAGCAGCACCGCCAGGATCAGCCCGATCGTGAAGCCCCGTCGGGTCAGCTCCTGGCCGTTGTTGGTGCCGAAGAACAGCGCGAGGACCGCGAGCATCAGCAGCGTGGACGGCTGGATCACGATCCGCCCGCCGAAGGCGCTGCCCAGTCGGATTCCTCGGGTTGCCTGGGGTTCCGGGGTCATGACACCACGGTAGACGGTCGCCCGCGTGCTCCCGGCCGATGCGCGGGGTGCGCCGGGCGCGGACGTCACCACCGCAACGGCTGGCATTGCGGGCGATGTCGGAGGCCGTCCCTACAGTGGTGGCATGAGCCGCGCCCCCGCCCTGTCGCCGTCGCGTGCCGGCGACTTTCGTCAGTGCCCGCTGATGTTCCGGCTGCGGGTGATCGACCGCGTTCCCGAGCCGCCGTCGATCGCCCCCAATCTGGGCACTCTCGTGCACCAGGTGCTCGAGGACATCTACGACCGGCCTGCGCGCGAGCGCACCGTCGAGACCTCCCACGCCATGGTGGTGCCTGCGTGGGAGGCGATGACCGCCAAGGATCCGGAGCTGGAGGAGCTGTTCGAGACTCCGCGCGACCTAGAGCAGTTCATCGCGGACGCCCGCGAGCGCCTGTCGACGTACTTCACGATGGAGAACCCGCAGCGCCTCGAGCCGGCCGGTCGCGAGGAGTTCGTGGAGTACCGGCTCGATGACGGCCCCAACCTGCGCGGCGTGATCGACCGCGTGGACGTCGCGCCGGATGGATCGATACGCATCGTCGACTACAAGACCGGCAGGACCCCGCACCCCCGCTACGGGCAGCAGGCCAAGTTCCAGATGCGCTTCTACGCGCTGCTGGTCGAGCGGCTGCGCGGGCGCCGGCCCACGCTGCTGCAGCTGCTGTACCTGCGCGACGGAGGCACCGTGGTGCTGCATCCCACGGACGAGGACCTCGCGATGGTCGAGCACGAGATCCGCGAGCTGTGGGACGCGATCGTCGCCGCCGCGCGCGCCGGCGACTTCCGGACGCAGAAGTCGCGGCTGTGCGACTGGTGCAGCTTTCAGGCGCTGTGCCCCGAGTTCGGCGGCACGCCGCCGCCCCTCGAGATCGCGGCGGTCGAGCGGGCGCTGGGCGTGACGCCGGGCACGTGATGCGGCGCGAACTCTAGGTCTCGGACCCGAGCTGGTCGACCGTCTCCCCCGCAGCGATCGCGGACAGCGCCGCCACGTCGAGGCCCTCGAGCGACCGCAACCGGCTCAGCCCCGGCTGGGGCTCGATCGGCATGAGGCGACGCACGGCGATGGTGGCTGCACCAGACGCGTACGCGGAACCGACTCCCGTGGGCGAGTCCTCGATCGCGACGCAGCGGGCGATGTCGACGCCGAGTTCGTCCGCCGCGGTGAGATACGCCTCAGGGTCGGGCTTGCCCTTGCTCACCCGGTCCCCGGTCACCACGACGGCGAACGCGTCCGGCGCGTGCGCCAGGAGCGCCTGCGCGAGGCGCGTGTACGACATCGTGACGAGCGCGCACGGGATGCCCGCCGCCACGACCTCGCCCAGCAGGTCACGCGCATCGGCCTGCCACGGCACGCTGTCGCGCACCTGCGCTGACACTCGAGCGAGGAGTGTGTCGATGATCTCGGTCGCCGGCAGGTCGACTCCGCGCTCGCGCAAGATTCCGGCCGAGACATCAAGCGGCCTGCCCACGAGGCTGAGCCCGTCTTCGTCGGTCCACTCGATGCCGAAGCGCTCCGCGAGCTCGGTCTCCGCCGCGATCCAGTAGGGCTCCGAGTCGATCAGGGTGCCGTCCATGTCCCACAGCACGGCGGCGGGACGAGGGTGCTGTGCGCTCACGTCAAACGAGTCTAGGGTGGATGGATGGGTACGGAGGATCGCGACACCGCCATCGGTGCGGACGAGACGGTGATGATCGCCGCGTTCGAGGGCTGGAACGATGCGGGCGGCGCGTCGACCGCGGCCGTGGACCATCTGTCCGACGCGTGGGGGGCGACTCAGCACGTCGCGATCGACCCTGAGGACTATCACGACTTCCAGGTCAGCCGGCCTGCGGTCACGCGGGTGCCGTCTGGCGAGCGCGTCATCTCGTGGCCCGGCACCGTCATCTCGACGTCGACCGGGCCCTGGCACGAGGACCGGCTGCTGGTCATGGCGCGCGGGATCGAGCCGTCGATGCGGTGGCGCAGCTTCTGCGCGGAGGTGCTGGACGCCGCGGAGGATCTGGGCGTCTCGACGCTCATCACGTGCGGCGCGCTGCTGCTCGATGTGCCGCACACGCGCCCGCTGCCGACGTTCGTCACGAGCGAGGATGCTGAGGCGCGCGAGCGGTTCGGGCTCGACAACTCGGACTACGAGGGCCCCACGGGGATCGTTGGCGTGCTGGGGCACGAGGCCGCCGCCCGCGGCATCACCGTGCTGAGCCTGTGGGTGGGCGTGCCGCACTACATCGCCCACCCGCCGAGCCCCAAGGCGACGGCGGCGCTGCTGGGTCAGCTCGAGCGGCTGCTGGGCGAGCCCATCGACCTGGGCGAGCTTCCTGACGAAGCCGAGGCGTGGCAGCGCGGCGCGGACGAGCTCACCGAGGAGGACGAGGAGATCGCGGCGCACGTCGAGCAGCTCGAGGCCGTCATGGACGAGACCAGCCTGCCGGAGGCTTCCGGCGACGCGATCGCCGCCGAGTTCGAGCAGTTCCTGCGCCGCCGCGACACGGGCGGACCCAAGCGCCCGGACTGACCCTCACTCCTGCCCCTCTGCCTCCCCGCGAAATGGATCCTTCTCGCTTGCCTCAGCCCCTAGGCGAGCGAAAAGGGCCCACTTCGCTCGTCTAAGCGCTTGGGCGAGCGAAGTGGGCCCATTTCGTGCGGGTAGCGGTCAGGCGAGGGCCGGAATCACTCCCGCGCCCAGCAGCGCGACGATGAGCGCCGACAGCCCGAGGCGGTACCAGACGAACGGCCAGTACGAGTGGTGCGAGATCAGGCGCAGGAACCACACGATCACTACGTAGCCCACGGCGAAGGCCACAAGCGCGGCGATCACGGTGTTGAGCGGTCCGGGACCACCCGCTGCGGTGAGTTCCTCGGTGTTCGAGAACAGCTGGAAGAAGCCGGACCCCAGCACCGCCGGGATCGCGAGCAGGAACGAGTACCGTGCGGCGGCCTCGCGCGTGAGGCCCAGGATCAGCCCCATCGAGATGGTGCCACCCGAACGGGACACACCCGGGATGAGAGCCATGGCCTGCGCGAGTCCGAGCAGGATCGCGTCCTTCGCGTTCAGCGTGGTGAGCTCGCGCTCCTTGCGGCCCCACTTGTCCGCGAAGCCCAGCACCAGGGCGAAGATCGCGAGCACGGCGGCCGTGATGTAGAGGTTCCGGAGACTGTTCTCGATCGCGTCCTGGAACAGCAGGCCGAGCACCACGATCGGCACGGATCCCAGGATGACCCACCAGCCCATGCGGGCGTCCGGGCTGCCCTGGCCCAACCGCGATGCACGGTCAGTGCCGTTGCGGCCGCCGAGCGCCGCGAACCACGCTCCGATGATCCGCGCGATGTCCTTGCGGAAGTACAGCAGCACCGCTGCCTCGGTGCCGATCTGGATGATCGCAGTGAACGCCGCACCGGGGTCGCCGCCGCTGGGCAGCAGCGGCCCCACGACCCGCACGTGGGCGCTCGACGAGATGGGCAGGAACTCCGTGAGCCCCTGCACCAGTCCGAGGACGACGGCTTCCCACCAACTCATGGGGGCAAGGCTAGCGCCCGCGCGTCGCGACCCGGACTGGCGCGACCGACGCGGTAGCGTCGCGTCCATGCAGCGCAGGAGGGTCGGCACCAGCGGTCTCACGGTCTCCTCGCTCGCGCTCGGCACGATGACGTGGAGCCGCGACACCGGCGCCGACGAGGCCGGCTCGCAGCTCGACGCCTTCCTCGACGCCGGTGGCACGCTGATCGACACCGCTGCGTCCTACGCTTCGGGCGGGTCCGAGGAGCTGATCGGTCGCATGCTGGGCGGCACGGTGGATCGTGCGGACGTCCAGATCTGCACCAAGGCGGGCATCCGCCGGACCGCCGAGGGCGGCGTCATCGACGCCTCTCGCGACACGTTGCTCGACACTCTGGACGGATCGCTTGCGCGTCTGGGCACCGACCACGTGGACCTGTGGCTCGTGCATGCGTATGACCCGGTCGCCCCCGTCGAGGAGACGCTTCACGCGCTCGAGATCGCCGTGAACTCAGGACGCGCCAGGTACGTGGGCATCTCCAACCATCCTGGCTGGGCATCCGCGCGCATCGCGACGCTCGCGGACCGCCCGGCGATCAGCGCGACGCAGATGGAGTACTCGCTGGTGCAGCGGGGCGTCGAGCGCGAGGTCGTGCCCGCTGCGCAGGCGCTCGGGATGGGTGTGCTCGCGTGGTCGCCGCTGGGCCGCGGGGTCCTCACGGGCAAGTATCGGGACGCGATTCCGGCGGATTCCCGCGCGGCCTCCGAGCACCTCTCGGGCTTCGTCGCGCCCTACCTCGATGACAGGTCGGGCGCCATCGTCGACGCCTTGGCGACCGCAGCAGAGGGCCTCGACCGCGCCCCTCTCCAGGTCGCCCTGGCCTGGGTGCTCTCCCGCCCGGCCGTCGCATCGGCCGTCGTGGGAGCCCGCACGGCGCGCCAACTCAAGCCATCTCTGGAGGCCGCCGGCCTCGATCTCCCTGCCGCGATCTCGGACGCGCTCGACGAGGTCTCGTCACCGCCGCTGGGCTACCCGGAGCGGCGGTAGCGCGGATGACGACGTCGAGCGCCTATCGCAGGTCGAAGTCCTCGATGTCGTCGTCCATGTCGTCTTCGTCCTCGGCCGCGTGCGCGTCGAGTTCCTCGTCGTCCTCGTCGTCCCCGTTCGAGTCCTCGCCGTCGTCGAAGTCCTCGTCAAGCACCACCGGCAGGGTCTCCGCGTACTCCACGTCGAGCGCGGCCTCGTATTCCTCGAACGCGGAGGCGACCGCCTCGTACGCGTCGTCGACCGCGGCGTCGGTCGCCCCACGGCGCGTCGTCACGGCCCCGAGGTGCTCCTCCAGGGCTGCGACCAGGCGCCTCAGCGCCTCGCGTGCATCGGTGCTCATGGTGACGACGGTACCCGGCAATGCAGTTGAATGGGAGGGGATATGAGAGAAAGCGATCAGCAGCCAGCACACGTGATCTCGCCATCGCGCGGGCGTGCGAGCGCGCCCAGCCGCTTCGAGTGGCGCGTGGTCGAGATCCCGCGCGACGTGACCCGCTCCGAGGTGCGGGCGCTCGTCACCGAGCAGGCGGAATACGGGCGGTGGGAACTCAAGCGCTCGCAGATCCTCGTCGGCGGCGCCAGGCGCGTGTGGCTGCGCCGGCGCGTGATGCGGGTGCAGCGCTCCGACGCGGCCTGAGGCCTCAGCAGTCGCGCAGGAACGCCGTCAGCACGCGCGTGCCGAAGTGCAGGCTGTCGACCGGGATGCGCTCGTCGATGCCGTGGAACAGCGACGGGAAGTCCAGGTCCGGCGGCAGCTGCAAGGGCGCGAAGCCGTAGCCGGTGATGCCGATCGACGCGAGGTGCTTGTTGTCCGTGCCTCCCATGAGGGAGTACGGCAGCACCGGCGCGTCCGGGTCCTCGACGCCCAGCGCCGCGATCATCTTGTCCACCAGGGCACCCTCGAACGGCACCTCGAGGCTGCGCTCCTCGATGTAGGGCTCGACCTTCACGTGCGTGCCGGCGAGCTCCTCGATCTGACGCAGCACCTGCTCCTGCTGGCCGTGCAGGTAGCGGGTGTCGACGTATCCCACGGCCGAGTCCGGCACCACGTTGGTCTTGTAGCCGGCGTCCATCATGGTGGGATTCGAGGTGTTGCGCACAGAGGCCTCGATCATGGGCGCCATGGCACCGAGGCCGGCCACGAGGCGGTCGATGCACTCGGGCGTGGGCTCGTACTCGATGCCCTCGAGCTCGGCGACGCCCTGCAGCAGGCGCTCAGCCGTGGGGGTGAGCTCCACAGGCCAGGTGTGGGAGCCGATGCGCGACAGGGCTCCCGCGAGATGCGCCACTGCGTTGTCGCGGTGGACCAGCGAGCCGTGGCCCTGCTTGCCGCTCGCGATGAGCTTGAGCCACTGGATGCCCTTCTCCGCGGTCTGGATCAGGTACGCGCGCTTGCCTCCAACGTACACGGAGAAGCCGCCCACTTCGCTGACAGCCTCGGTCGCGCCGCGGAAGTCGTCCGCGTGGTTCTCGACCATCCACTTCGCGCCGCGCGCGCCGCCGTGCTCCTCGTCCGCGAAGAACGCGAGCACGATGTCGCGCGGGGGCTTCTCACCCGCCCGGATCATGGCGGCGACCGACGCGAGGATCATCGCGTCCATGTTCTTCATGTCGACCGCACCGCGGCCGTAGAGCATCCCGTCGATGATCTCCGCTCCGAACGGATCCACCGTCCAGTCCTGAGCGAAGGCCGGCACCACGTCGAGGTGCCCGTGCACTACGAGCGCGTCGCGGCTCGAGTCGCTTCCCTCCCACCGGCACGTCACAGACGCGCGTCCGGGCTCCGACTCACGGATCACGGGCTCGAGCTCCAGGTCCGACAGGAACGCCGCGACGTACTCGGCTGCCTCGCGCTCGCCCGGTCCCGGCTCGTCACCGTAGTTCGAGGTGTCGATGCGGATGAGGTCCTGGCAGATCTGGACGACGTCGAGGGAAGCAGTCATGGATTCAGGCTATCGCCCGGACACGGCGACGCCCGCCGGTCCGCGGCTGGCGGACGGGCGGGCGTCGATGCTGACGGTACGGGGCCGCCGTCAGGTGAAGATACTGACTCCACCGGGGCCCACGAGCAGGCCGACGATGATGAGAATCACGCCCCACAGGATGTCCTTCTGGATGATGCGGACGATGCCGAGAATCACGAGGATCACTGCGATGATCCACAGGATGGTGCCGAGCATGGTGCTCTCCTTCGCTGCGTGTCTGTACCGCTTCTGTCCTTCGAGCCAACCACACATCGGCCCTGCATATTCCGTCGCCGTTACCGTTTCGTGATCTTGGGGTGCAGTACACACCGGTCTTCCCTGGGGCAACGGCGGCGTTCGACAGCCATCCTCCACTGGGAGACGGCGCCGCTCCCAGACCCGCACTGAGGCACCACTGTGGCGCTCAGTTTCGGGTGCACAGTCTGAGCGCCGCAGTGGACGCTCAGTGTGGGCTCCGGCGCCGCACGTGATCCTGATGGAGGACCAGCGTGGCGGCGCCGCGAGGCGTGGGCGCGCGGGACCCCGGCCTGCGCCGCACCGCGCCCAGGCCCACGCCGGGGAACGAGAAAGGGCCGGGAGTCTGCGACTCCCGGCCCTGCTGGTGTCCGAGGGGGGACTTGAACCCCCACGCCCTAAAACGGGCACTAGCACCTCAAGCTAGCGCGTCTGCCAATTCCGCCACCCGGACAGGTGTTCCGAGGCCGCCGGGACAGGTCCCGCAGCGCCTCAGCGCGACGGCAATGGTAGCACGGTGGAAGCGGCCCGATGAAACCCAGCGGCGCCTTCCTGAAGGCAAGCGGACGTGCGGGCGGTGACTGCCGGGTCACCTGAAGTCGCGGCTCTTGGCCGGGACCTTGAGGCTCAGCGGCGACAGGTGCTCGGCCACCAGGTTCGTGGCGCCGTCCGCGCGCTCGATCCGGCCGCGGATGACCAGCGCCGGCGAGCGGCGCGCGACGGCCTGGAACCGCCGCCACACGCCCTTCGAGCAGATGACGTTGAGGAAGCCCGTCTCGTCCTCGAGCGAGATGAACGTGACCCCCTTGGCTGTGCCGGGGCGCTGGCGGTGCGTGACCACGCCGGCGACAGTGACGCGCCGTTCCGCCTCATGCCCCAGCACTCCGGCGACGGTGAGCACCCCCTGGGCGTCGAGGCCGTCACGCACGAACACCGTGGGATAGCTGTCCGCGGACACCCCTGCTGCCCACACATCCGCGACGGCCTCCTCGACCGCGCTCATCCCGGGCAGCATGGGCGCGTCGACACCGGTCTCGACGCCCTCGAGGGTGTCGGGCCCCTCCCGCGCCAGCGCACCCGAGGCCCACAGGCCCTCGCGGCGCGTCACCCCGAGCGGCTCGAGCGCGCCGGCGGTGGCGAGCGCCTCCCACTGGGCGACGGTGAGTCCCTTCTCGGGGGCGAGGCCAGCCTCGCCTCGCACGCCGGCCGGCCGCACTCGCACTCGCCGCGCCATGTCGGTCAGTGAGGCGAAGGGCCGCTCCGCGCGGGCGTCGACGATCGCCTGGGCGGCGTCCTCCCCCAGCCCCCGCACCGCAGACAGGCCGATGCGCACCGCGAGCGACCGGTCGACGTGCGTCAGCGCGGCCATGTCCACGCGCGTCTCGGCGGGTGGCTCGAAGGGCTCGGCGAGCCGCTCGACCCGCGCGAGCACGTCCGAGCGCTCGACGCTGGGACGCAGCACCACCTGGCCGTGACGGCGAGCATCCGCGGCGAGCGACTGCGGGCTGTAGAAGCCCATGGGCTGCGCGGCGAGCAGGCCCGCGTAGAACGCCGCGGGGCGGTGGACCTTGAGCCAGCTCGACGCGTACACCAGGTACGCGAACGAGTACGAGTGGGACTCCGGGAAGCCGAAGTCGCTGAAGGCCTTGAGCTTGTCGAAGATCTGCTCGGCGACGTCCGCGGTGATGCCGCGCTCGTTCGCCCCCACCATGAAGCGCGCGCGCAGCGCCTCCATCCGCTCGGGGCTGCGCTTGGATCCCATCGCGCGGCGCAGCTGGTCCGCGAGCGAGCCGTCGAAGCCCGCGCAGTCCATCGCCATCTGCATGAGCTGCTCCTGGAACAGCGGCACCCCGAGCGTCTTGCCCAGCGACTTCTCGAGCAGCGGGTGCAGGTAGGTGACGGGCTCACGCCCGCGGGCGCGGTTGATGTACGGGTGGACGGAGCCGCCCTGGATGGGTCCTGGCCGGATGAGGGCGACCTCGATGACGATGTCGTAGAAGCGCCGGGGCCTGAGGCGCGGCAGCGTCGCCATCTGGGCGCGCGACTCGACCTGGAAGACGCCCACGGTGTCCGCGGCGCACAGCAGGTCGTAGACCTCGGGATCCTCCTGGGGCAGCGCGTGCAGGCCCAGTTCCTCGCCCTGGGTGTCGCGCATGAAGCCGAACGCATACTTGAGCGCCGACAGCATGCCCAGCCCCAGCAGGTCGAACTTCACGAGCCCGGCATCGGCGCAGTCGTCCTTGTCCCACTGCAGCACGGTGCGCCCGGGCATGCGGGCCCACTCCACCGGGCACACGTCGATGACGGGCCGGTCGCACAGCACCATGCCTCCGGGGTGGATCCCCAGGTGCCGCGGCAGGCGCATGAAGCGGTCGGCGAGGTCGAGCACGGGCTCGGGGATGTGGTCGAGGTCCTGCGTGGGCGGCGGCTCGGGCCACATTGCGTCGCGCTGCTTGGCGGCCCACTCCTCCATCTGGTGCTGCGGGATGCGCAGCGAGCCCCAGCGGTCGATGCTCTTGGACCACGCGTCCTGCTGGCCCACGTCGTAGCCGAGAGCCTTCGCGGCATCCCGGACCGCCGAGCGGGGCCGGTACTGGATCACGTTGGCGACCATCGCGGCGTTGATGCGCCCAAACCGCTGAAACACGTACTGGATGACCTCTTCGCGGCGGTCGGATTCGATGTCGACGTCGATGTCCGGCGGGCCGTCCCGCTCGGGGGCCAGGAAGCGCTCGAACAGCAGCCCGTGGGTCACGGCGTCGACGGCGGTGACCCCGAGCGCGAAGCACACGGCGGAGTTGGCCGCGGAGCCGCGTCCCTGGCACAGGATGTCGTGGTCGCGGCAGAAGCTCACGATGTCGTGGACGATGAGGAAGTAGCCGGGGAAGTCGAGCGCCTCGATGACGTTGAGCTCGTGCTCGAGCTGCCTCCACGCTCCGGGCACGCGCTCGTCGTGGGGCGGCCCGTAGCGGGCGTACGCACCGCGGCGCACCAGCTCGCGCAGCCACGACGCCTCGGTGTGGCCGTCGGGCACCGGGTAGGGCGGCAGGTTCGGGGCCACGAGGTCGAGGTCGAACGCGCACTCCGCCGCGAGCCTCGCCGCGGTCGACACCGCCTGCGGATGACGCCGGTGACGGCGCATCATCTCCGCCGCCGAGCGCAAGTGCCCTCCTGCGCCGCCAGGGAGCCAGCCGTCCATGTCGTCGAGCGACGAGCGCGCCCGCACGGCGGCCAGCGCCCCCGCGAGATCCGCATCGCGCGGCGTGGCGTAGTGCGCGCCTGTCGTGGCCACGAGGGGCACGCGCGCATCGAACGCGAGGTCCGCCAGCGCGGCGTTGCGCTCGGAGTCGAACGGATCGCCGGTGTCCGTGATCTCGACGGCCACGCCGTCGCGCCCGAACAGCGCGGTGAGCCGGTCCAGCTCGCGCGTGGCCGCCGTGTACCCCAGCGGGGTCACGGCGCCGGAGAGCGCATTCGCCCCCGGCACGCCGACTCCCGCGAGGGCACGCCGCACGGACCCTTTGCGGCAGCCGGTGAGCACCAGGAACTGCCCGTCGCCGGTCGCGGCGAGGTCCTCGAGCGTGTAGCGCGCCAGTCCCTTCTCCCCCGTCGCGAGGTGGGCCATGCCGATCGCGTGGGACAGCCGCCCGTAGCCCTCCGGCCCGCGTGCGAGCACCAGCAGGTGACTGCCGCGCGGGTCGGGCACTCCCGTGGGCGGGTCCAGCACGGGCGGCCCGCCCGGAGTCTCGGGCGCACCCAGGTGCAGCTCGGCGCCAAAGACCGTGGGCAGGTCGATCGCGCGCGCGGCATTGGCGAAGCGCACCGCCCCGTACAGCCCGTCGTGATCGGTGATCGCGAGGGCACTGAGGCCCAGCCGCCCCGCCTCGGCCGCCATCTCCTCGGGGTGGCTCGCGCCGTCGAGGAAGCTGAAGGCGCTGTGGGCATGCAGCTCCGCGTAGTCGACGCAGTCAGTCATAGACGGCCTCGAGCACCCAGCCTCCGCCGGTGAAGGCCGCGAGCAGCGCCGGCCCCGGGGAGCCGTCGGGCTCACGCAGCGCGAGCTGCAGGCACGCCCGGCGCGAGGCGTCCTCCGACCACCAGCGCTCGACCACGGGCCACGGCCCGGCCCACGCCTCCACGGGGCGCGGCAGCCCCCAGGCCGGCCCATCCTGACGGCCCACGCGCCCGGATGAGGGGTGGCGGCGCACGGCGGCGGCACGCTCATCGTCGGGCTCGGCCCGGCGACGCACCCACGTGGGCGGGGCGCTCATCCCCAGGCGGCGATCGACCATCACGGGCGCCCCTCCCGCGTCGAGCACCTCGAGCGGCTCGGGCACCGGCAGCACCGTCGCCGGCGCGGGATCGGGGATGCGTCCTGGCCAGGGATGCTCGATACGGCGCGCGGGATCGGCCTCCTGCCCCCACGGCAGCGCGAGCACCCGGTCGCGCGGGGATCTGCCGCCCTGCTCGCGCACGGCGAGCACGGCATCGGCCCCCAGCAGTCCCTGCACCCGCTCGAGCGTGCGCTGGGCTCGCGAGTCCGCCCCGGACACACCACCCCACAGGTACGCCTGCTCCGACCCGAGCGGCACCACGTCCTCCGCCGTGAGCCCCAGCGAGGTCAGCGGCGCGCGCTCCGGTCCCGTCGAGGTCCCCGACAGCCATCCCTCGAGCTGCCAGCGCACGCGATCGGTCATGTGCCGCGCGAAGGCCCCCGCACGCGACCCCACGTCCGTGCGCCACACGCGCTCGAGCACGTCGCCGCGCTCGGTCGTGGCGGTGATGCGCACGCGTCCGCAGCGCACGCCGGCATCCAGCAGGGCGGCGTCCAGCAGCCCGGCGACGTGCGCGGCGACCAGGGCGAGCTGCTCGACGCGCTGGGCGGGCTCCTCGAAGCCGTAGGACACCGCGATGTCCTCCTCCGAGCGGCGCAGGACCGGCGGTCGCACGTCCTCGCCGCGGCCGGTGCGGTGCGCCCACATCCCCACCGGGCCAAAGCGCGCGAGCACGTCGCCCGCAGGCAGCGCCGTGAACTGCGACAGCGTGGTGAGACCCAGCCGGGTGAGGACGCCCACCAGGTCCTCGACCTGCTCGCGCTGCCGCCTCTCCATCGCCGCGAGCGGCAGCACGTCCACCGGGGCGTCAGCAAGGTAGTCCGCTGACTGTCCAACCGGCACGAGCGTCGACGAGCGCGCCGCCAGTACCGCCGCCAGCAGGCCGTCGGCCATTCCCACCGCGCACTCGCATCCCGCGAGCTCCGCGACCGCGGTGACCAGCGCCTCCGCCAGCGCCTCCTCGGAACCGTGGAAGCGCGCGGCGCCGTCTGCGGGGATCATCAGCAGCCCCGGGCGAGAGATCTCCACCCCGGAGACCACGTCCTCGGCCGCAGCGGCCACCGCCTCGAATGCCCGCGCGTCCCGGCCCTCGTCGTGGGACAGGATCGCGATCTCAGGGCACGCGCGCTGAGCGAGCCGCCGTCGCATCCCGCGACGCACTCCCGCCGCGCGGGCGGCCGCCGAGACCGCGAGCATCCCCCGGCCGTGCAGCACCGCCGCCGGGGCGTCCGGCTTCAGGCCCGCCTCCGCCATCGCCGCCACCACCGGCCAGTCGGGCACCCACAGCACGGCACGCCGAGTGGTCGCGACGGGTGCGCCCCGCGCGGGCGCGGTCTCGCTCATGCGACCTCCTCGTCCACGTCGACGCGCGCACCCGGCCGCGTCCAGCGCATCCCGGGATCGGCATCGAGCAGCACCCGCACGCGACGCACCGCACCGGCCCGCCGCCCGGTCACCGCCACCGTGAGCTCCCGCTCGCGCAGGCGCCCGTCCCCGGCGCCCAGCCCGCTCCAGGACTGCCGCTCCACCTCGAGCCTCACGTGAGCCGCGGGCCAGTCCCCCGCCGCGATGACCACGCCGCCACGCTCCCGCGCGCGCGAAGCAACACGGCGCCGGTCAGCGTCGGACAGCACGAGCGAGGGTCCCAGCAGCACCACGTCCATGCCATCCACGCACGCCCCCACAGCATCGGCCGCCTGCGCGCCGGGGTGAGGGATGAGCGCGAGGCGCGACAGTTCGATGCCGCGCCTCGCGGCGGCGACTACCCCCACGGAGGGCATCCCGATCGCCGCCGTCCACGACCCCTCGCGCGAAGCCTCGGCCGCGAGCGCAAGCATCAGCGAGGTCGCCCCGTCGACCACCACCACCTGGCCGCGACGCAGCCCCTCGGGCAGCAGCGGCGACAGGTCCGCGGCGAGCGGCAGCGCCGGGCGCTCCCAGGCCTCCCGGGTGGCGCCGATGCGCGCCTCGACGTCCTTGAGCGCCGCGCGGGCGCGGCTCAGCCGCTCCTGCTGCGAGGCGTCCTGGGTCGTCTGATTCGACATCGCTCTCCCGGGGTTACCGCGGAGTCACCCCCGCGTTCGAACATATGTTCGATTATGACCCCGAGGTCTGACATCGGGCAAGACGAGCGAGCAAGGCGAGATCGGCGACCCCGGCACCACCCGAGGCCAGCCCGCAGCAGCACGCAGCGGCACACGGCAGCAAGGAGCACCCACTGCCCCCGACGGGTTACCATGGCTCTCATCACCGACGATGCAAACGCTTGCAACCCCGCTCTGCACCCCGGAGAGACAGCAAGCACGACCACGAGAGGCCATCGATGACGATGCCCGGCACCACCCGCTCTCGCACCATCGCCGCCATCGCGGCAGCGCTCCTGGTCGCCGGGGGCACAGCGGCGCTGCTCCTGAGCACCACGCGCAGCGAGACCCCCCACGCCGTCGCCCCCGCGCGCGCCGCGATGACCGATCAGCTCCTGTACTTCCTGCTCACGGACCGCTTCGCCAACGGCGACACCTCCAACGACGACGGAGGGCTGGGCGATGACCCAGCACAGTCCGGCTTCGACCCCACGGACTCCGGCTACTTCCAGGGCGGCGACCTCGCCGGCGTCGAGCAGCGCCTCGACTACCTCGTGGACCTGGGCGTCACGGGCATCTGGGTCACTCCCCCGTTCACCAACAAGGCCGTCCAGCCCGAGGACTCGTCGGCGGGCTATCACGGCTACTGGATCACCGACTTCACGGAGGTTGACCCACACCTGGGCGGCACGGAGGCGCTCGAGAGCCTCGTCGACGCAGCCCACGACCGCGGCCTCACCGTCTTCCTGGACATCATCACCAACCACACGGCTGACGTCGTGGGCTACGAGGAGGGCGACCGCGTCCCCTACATCGCCACCGATGCCGTCCCCTACACCGATGCCAACGGGGAGCCCTTCGACGACCGCGCGGCAGCGGAAGCCGGCGACTTCCCCGAGGTGACCACCGCATCGTTCCCCTACAGTCCCGTGCTGGCGCCCGGCGAGGAGACCGCCAAGACCCCCGCGTGGCTCAACGACCTCACGGTCTATCACCACCGCGGCAACAGCACTTTCGCCGGCGAGGACAGCCTCTACGGAGACTTCTACGGACTCGACGACCTGTGGACGGAGCACCCCACGGTGGTCGAGGGCATGATCGACATCTACTCGGAATGGGCCGCGACGGGCATCGACGGCTTCCGCATCGACACGGTGCGGCACGTGGACGACGGCTTCTGGGAGGCCTTCGTGCCCGCGGTCGAGGAGGCGGCCGCGGACGCCGGGAACGAGGACTTCTTCATCTTCGGCGAGGTCTACGACGGGTCGCGCGCGGTCACGTCGCGCTTCACCACCGAGGTGGGCATGCCGGCGGTCCTCGACTTCCCGTTCCAGGGAGCCGCGCGCGCCTTCGCCTCGGACGGCGGCGACGCGAGCGACCTCGAGGCGTTCTTCGCCGCCGACGACTGGTACACGGACGCCGACTCCTCGGCAGCCCAGCTGCCCACCTTCCTGGGCAACCACGACATGGGTCGGTTCGGGTCGATGCTGCTCGAGGACAACCCGTCCGCGAGCGCCGGCGAGCTGCTCGCTCGCGACCGCCTGGCCCACGCGCTGCTGCTGCTCAGCCGCGGCAACCCCGTCGTCTACTACGGCGACGAGCAGGGGCTCACGGGCTCCGGCGGGGACAAGGCCGCGCGCCAGCCGCTGTTCGGCACCCAGATCGCCGAATACACGGACGACGTCCTGATCGGCACCGATGCCACCCTCGCGCAGCCCGCATACGACACGGAGAACCCCCTCTACGGCTGGATTTCCGAGCTCGCAGGCGTGACAGCGGACTCCCCCGCTCTCACCTCCGGCGCCCACCAGACCCGGCTCGCCGAGGACGGCGCGGGCGTGTACGCCTTCTCGCGCATGGACCGCGACGAGCGCGTCGAGACCGTGATCGCGCTGAACTCTGCGGACGAGGAGCGCACGGTCGACGTCCCGACGTGGAGCGCCGGCGGCTTCACCCTGCTCGCCGGCGATGGCGAGGCTGCAGTGACGGCCGATGCGACGGGCACCCTGAGCGTGACACTGCCGCCTTTCGGTGTGGCCGTGTACAGGGCCGATGCGCCCATTCAGGAGCGCACGGACCTGGCGGTCTCGCTGGAGGCGGGCTGGGCGGACGGCGAGGAGGGCGAGGTGGACCCCGGGCGCCTGCCGGTGCGCGCGACCGTCGACGGCGACGGCTACGCCGAGGTGTCGTTCTGGGCCCGCGCCGAGGGCGGCGACTGGGAGCACCTCGGCACCGACGACTCCGCGCCGTTCCAGGTCTTCGACGTCGTCACGGATCTCGCCCCGGGCACCGCGGTCGAGTACCAGGTGGTCGCATCGGACGGCCGCGACCTCGAGGCGTCGAGCGAGCCCGTGACCGCCGCCGTGCCCGAGCCGACTATCGCGATGGCGTACCCGCTCGCGGGCGACACCGTGGCCGTCGAGCCGCTGATCGTGGCGGATGTCTTTCCGGCACGCCCCGACACGAGCGTGACGTTCGAGCGGCGGCTGCCCGGCGGCGACTGGGAGGCCATCGCCGTCGACACATCATCGTCGGGGTACGCGGCGCTCGACGACCTGTCCTCCGTGGAGGCCGGCGCCGAGATCCTCTACCGCGCGACCGCGACGCAGGGCGGCGTGACGGTGGAATCGTCGATCGTCGCCGCCAAGGCCGGCGGCGCGCAGGGCGCCGGCACGCCCTCGGTGCCCGGCAGCTACAACGAACTGGTCGGGTGCTCCGAGTGGTGGCAGCCCGACTGCGAGCAGATCGTCATGGCCTTCGACGAGGCCTCGGGCTCGTGGGTGCTCACGGTCGATCTTCCCGCGGGCTCGCATGAGTACAAGATCGCGATCGATGGCGCGTGGACCGAGAACTACGGCGAGGGAGGCGCGGCGGACGGCCCGAACATGGTCGTCGAACTGGAAGCCGATGCGACGGTCACCTTCCGCTACGACCCCATCACGCACGTGGCGACGGCGGAGGTGGGGTGACGCCGCGCGCGATCTGACCGCTCGCTACCGCACCGCCCACAGCGCGACGGCCGATGCGGCGGCCACGTTGAGCGAGTCCACTCCCCCGGCCATGGGGATGGTGACAGTCGCGTCAGCCGCCGCAACGGCGGCACGGGTGAGTCCGTCACCCTCGGCGCCCATGAGCAGGGCGACACGCTCGTGGCGCTGGGCGGCGAAGTCGTCCAGGCTCACGGCATCGTCCGCGAGCGCGAGGGCCGCGACGACGAATCCGAGGCGTCGGAGATCGTCGAGGGCTCCAGGCCAGGATTCGGCCCGGGTCCACGGCACTTGGAACACCGTGCCCATCGAGACCTTGACGCTGCGCCGGTAGAGCGGGTCCGCGCACGTGGGCGCGACCACGATCGCATCCGCGCCGATCCCGGCGGCCGAGCGGAAGATCGCGCCCACGTTGGTGTGGTCCACGATCTCCTCGAGCACCACGATGCGTCGCGCGTCGCGCGCAAGGTCCGCGAGCGACGGCAGTGCCGGGCGGTGCATGGCCGCCAGCGCTCCACGGTGCACCTGGTAGCCGGTGACGGCTTCGAGTAAGCCCTCGGTGGCGACATAGACGGGGACGTCGCTCGGGACGGCGACCGAGTCAACCCAGCGCTCGCTCAGCAGCAGCGAGCGCGGCTCGTGGCCGGCCGCGAGGGCGCGCTCGATCACCTTGGTGCCTTCGGCCATGTACAGGCCGCGCTCGGGTTCGAGCCGGCGCCGCAGCGCGACGTCGGTGAGGCCGCGGTAGTCCTCGAGGCGAGGATCGTCGACCGAGTCGATGGCGATGACGGGCATGGTGGCCATTGTCCCAGGTCCGCCTGCGGACAGCCGAGCGCACGTCGCGAGCGGAGAGTAGCCTGGAAGTGTCCCCGGTCCGCCGAAGGAGGCGTCGACATGGACGACCTCGACGATCGCATCGATCGCTGGGTCGTGGCGGGGATCATCTCCCCCGCCACCGGCGACGCGCTACGCGCACACGAGAACGAGGACACTCCGCGCTCGGGGGAGGACCCCACCCGGCCTTTCGACGACGAGGGGCCGCGGCCGCTAGCGGTCGTGGGCGAGATCGTCGGCTATGTGGGCGCGATCCTGATCCTGTGGTCCGCCGCATTCCTGCTGAGCTCCACCTGGACGCAGCTCGGCGACGGTGCGCGCATCGCGCTGGTTGCGGCACTCGCAGCGACGATCACGCTCGCCGGCATCCTGGCCTCGCGGTCTCCGCACGCCCCCGCCCAGCGCCTCGCCTCGGTCCTCCTCGCGGGGAGCGTGGCGTTGGCGGCGTGGCTCGCGTGGCTGGTAGCGGATGGGACCTCGTGGGGCGAAGAGGTGATCGCGGTCGTGACTGCCGGTGCGGCGACCGCCGCGGCCGCCGCGATCTACCTCGGGCGCCGCCGTGGCCTGGCGCAGCTCGCGCTGCTCACATCGCTCACGGCGCTGTGCCTGGCCGCCGTGGCTGCGGCCGTCGACATCGACACCATGGCCGGCGCCCTCGCGATGGGCCTCGCGCCACTCGCGCTCGGGTGCGCGTGGGTAGCCCTGGCGGCCTCCTGGAGGCTGCCGCCGCCGACCGCGGGCCTGATCGCGGGAGGACTGGTCGCCGGCCTCGTGCCCCTCGCGGCGACGAGCGAGCCCGCGCGCGGCATCGGGGTGGCCGCGGCCGTGGCGGCGTCCGCAGGGTTCATCGTGCTGTCACTCACGCGGCGACCACTCGCATCACTCATGATCCCCGGCGGCCTGGGGCTGCTCGCCGGGCTGCCGACGCTCATCGACCACCTCGCGGACGACGAGGTCGCGACGCTCGCCGGAGTGCTCATCGCGGGTCTGGGCCTCGTGGCCGCATCGGTGTGGATGCTGCGGCGTCGCGCTCGGTGACGGTCCCCACTCTCGTATGCTCCTCAACCCCGTCCGGCACTCACGGACCCCTCGATCACAGTAGCGCGCCCTGTCCGGCACCTCGCATCGGAGAGTGCCGGACAGGGCGCCGAGAACTGCTGTAGCGGTCGCTGAGTGCCGGATGGGACGCGGCTACTGCTGGCCCTTCTCCTTGTTCGGGTCGAACGGGCGGCCCGAGCGGGTGCCGGCATCGGTGGCGTCGGACGTCGCGTCCTCGACCTCTTGCTTCGCCTGGCGCAGCGCCTCGGCCGGGTCCGTCAGCGCGGAGGTGATGCGCGACTTGCGGTCGGCACCGCGGTCGGAGTCGCGCTCGAGCGGCTCGAGCGACTCCTCCATGCCGAACGCTGCGGAGATGGACTTGAGCGCACCGGTGAACTCGGTGGGCACGAACCACACCTTGTTGGACTCGTTCTTCGCGATCTCGGGCAGCATCTGCAGGTACTGGTACGCGAGCAGTTTGGAGTCCGCGTCGCCCTCGTGGATCGCGTCGAAGACCTGAAGGATCGCGCGCGCCTCGCCCTCCGCGGTGAGGATCGCGGACTGCGCCTCTCCCTCGGCCTTGAGGATCGCCGACTGCTTCTGACCCTCGGCCTCGAGGATCTGCGACTGCTTGACGCCCTCGGCCGTGAGGATCGCGGCGCGGCGGTCGCGCTCGGCGCGCATCTGCTTCTCCATCGAGTCCTTCACGGACAGCGGCGGGTCGATGGCCTTGAGCTCCACGCGGTTGACGCGGATCCCCCACTTGCCGGTCGCCTCGTCGAGGACGCCGCGCAGCTGGCCGTTGATCTGGTCGCGGCTGGTGAGCGTCTGCTCAAGGTCCATGGTGCCGATGACGTTACGGATCGTGGTCACGGTGAGCTGCTGCATGCCGACGATGTAGTTGGCGATCTCGTACACGGCCGCCTTGGCGTCGGTCACCTGGAAGTAGATGACGGTGTCGATCTCGACCACCAGGTTGTCCGAGGTGATCACGGACTGGGGCGGGAAGGACACGACCTGCTCGCGCATGTCGACCTTCTGGCGGATGCGGTCGATGAACGGCACCAGGAGGTGCATGCCGGCCTGCATGGTGCGCGAGTAGCGGCCCAGCCGCTCGACCACGCGCGTCTCGGCCTGCGGCACGATCTGGATCGCACGCGCGATCGCGATGATCACGAAGAGTGCGAGGACGCCTGCCGCGATGGCGATGGCGATCTGGACGGGGTCCATGTCAGTCCTCCTTGTTCTCGGGCGCGACGATGGCGGTCGCGCCGCGGATCTCGAGCACCGTCACTTCGGTGCCCTCGTCGATGGCGGGGGCGTCGTCGCGCGTCCTCGCGGACCACACCTCGCCGTTGAGCTTCACGCGACCAGCGGTCTCGGACACGGTGTCGAGAGTGCGCGCCTCGACGCCCACGAGCGCCGCGGTGTTGGTCTCGACCAGTTCGCCCTTGGCGCGGATGGACTTCAGCAGCCACGGCCGCAGAGTGAACAGCAGCAGCGCCGCGACGGCGCAGGCGATGATGATGCAGACCCACCAGGGCAGCCCCAGCAGGGCCGCCGCGCCGCCCGCGAGCGCGCCGCCGGCGAGCATCGCGAAGGTCAGATCGAGCGTGAAGACCTCGACGATTCCGAGGGCCATCGCGCCCACGAACCACCACAGTGAATCCATGTCGCACCTCCTGTTTCGCAACCTAACAGGGTGGGCAACCGGACGTCATCGTCCGCGCGGATGAATCGCTGGAGGCGGGGGAGGTCAGCCGCGCCGCGCGGTCCAGCGGCCGCCCACGGCGTGGAGCTCGACCGGCATGCCGTAGGTCTCGCTCAGGTGCGCGGCGGTGATGGTGTCGCGCACGGGCCCCTGGGCGACCACGCGCCCCTCGCGCATGAGCATCGCGTGGGTGAATCCCGCGGGGATCTCCTCGACGTGGTGGGTCACCATGATCATCGCCGGCGACCGGTGGTCGCCTGCGAGCTCGGTGAGCGCCGCCAGGAGCTCCTCGCGCCCGCCCAGGTCCAGGCCAGCTGCGGGCTCGTCGAGCAGGAGCAGCTCGGGGTCCGTCATGAGGGCTCGGCCGATCTGGACGCGCTTGCGTTCGCCCTCGGACAGGGTCCAGAACTCGCGATCCGCGAAGCCGTCCATGCCGAACGCGGCGAGCAGCGCCTCGGCGCGCTCCTCGTCGATGGGGTCGTACTGCTCGCGCCACCGCCCGGTCACGCCGTGGGCGGCCGTCATGACCACGTCGCGCACCGACTCGTCGTCCGGGATGCGGTCCGCGAGCGCCGCGCTCGCCAGGCCCACGCGCGTGCGCAGATCCTGCGTGTCCGTCTCGCCGAGCGTCTCGCCCAGGATGACGGCGGAGCCCTCCGACGGGTGCATGCGGGCCGCCGCGATGGTCACCAGCGACGTCTTGCCGGCGCCGTTCGGGCCCAGGATCACCCAGCGCTGGTCCGCCTCGACGCTCCACGTGACGTCGGACAGGATCGGGTTGCCGTCTCGGCGCAGGCTCACGTCATCGAGTCGCAACACCTCAGTCATGTGTCCGAGCCTATCCGACGAGCGCGCGATACAGCTGCAAGGTGCGCTCGCCGATCGACTCCCACGAGAAGTGCTCCGCCGCGCGGCGTCGGCCCGCCTCTCCCATCGCCTTGGCGCGCTCGGGATCGGAGGCCATCGCCGTCAGCGCGGCGGCCAGGTCGTCGATGAACGCGTCGGGGTCCGTGGGCGTGCCGGTGCCGTCCTGCACCTGGTCGATGGGCACGAGGGTGCCGGTCTCGCCATCGACCACGACCTCGGGGATGCCGCCGGTGGCCGTCGCGACCACCGGCAGGCCCACGGCCATCGCCTCGAGGTTGACGATGCCCAGCGGCTCGTACACGCTCGGGCACACGAACGCGGTGCAGGCGTCCAGCACGGCGACCAGCTGGGGCCGCGGCAGGTGCTCCTCGATCCAGATCACACCGTCGCGGCGCTCCTGCAGGCTCGACACCAGGCCCGACACCTCGGCAGCGATCTCCTCGGTGTCCGGGGCGCCCGCGCACAGCACCACCTGGATGTCGGGCGGCAGCTGCTCCACGGCGCGCAGGAAGTGCGGCAGGCCCTTCTGCCGCGTGATGCGGCCCACGAAGACCAGTGCCGGACGCGACCGGTCGATGCCGAACCGCTCGACCACCGCATCGGCCTCCCGGCGCTCCTCCTCCGTCGAGGGCGCCGCCCAGGCGTCGACGTCGATCCCGTTGTGGATGACGCCCACCTTGCCCGGGTCCACCGAGGGGTACGAGCGCAGGATGTCGCGACGCATGCCATCGGAGACGGCGATCACGGCGTCGGCGCCCTCGTAGGCGGTCTGCTCGATCCACGAGGAGACGCGATAGCCGCCCCCCAGCTGCTCGGCCTTCCAGGGGCGCAGCGGCTCAAGCGAGTGCGCGCTGAGGACGTGCGGGACGCCATGCAAGCGCGCTGCGAGGTGCCCGGCCATGTTCGCGTACCAGGTGTGCGAGTGGACCAGATCCGTGCCGGCGCAGTCCTTCGCCATCGGCAGGTTGTGGGCGAGCACGTCCAGCGAGGCGTCGCCCACGCCGCCGCCCAGCGGGTCGTAGCCGATCACGCCCGGATCGTCACGCGGGCCGTCGAACGCGCGCACGCGCACGTCGATGTGCTCGCGGAGAACGGCGGCCAGCTCGGTCACGTGCACACCGGCACCGCCGTAGATGTGCGGAGGATACTCGCGGGTGAGGATGTCGACGCGCATGGCGTCCACGCTATCGCGGACCCGCCCGCCGCGTCCCCTGACACACGTCACGCATGGCGCTTATGCTGGGCATATGCCAGCGCCGAAAGTACTCGCCATCGTCCTCGCCGGAGGTGAGGGAAAGCGCCTGATGCCCCTCACCGCGGCCCGAGCCAAGCCCGCGGTCCCGTTCGGAGGCACCTACCGACTGGTGGACTTCGCCCTCTCGAACCTCGTGAACTCGCGCTACCTGCACGTCGTGGTGCTGACGCAGTACAAGTCCCACTCGATGGACCGTCACATCGCACGCACGTGGCGGATGTCGCCGTTGCTGGGCAACTACGTCGCACCCGTGCCCGCGCAGCAGCGCCGCGGCAAGCACTGGTACTTGGGCAGCGCGGACGCGATCTACCAGACCGTCAACATCATCGAGGACGAGAGCCCGGACTACGTGGTGATCGTGGGCGCGGACCACGTGTATCGCATGGACTTCTCGCAGATGGTCGACAAGCACATCGAGACCGGCGCGGACTTCTCGGTCGCGGGCATCCGCCAGCCCATCGAGCTCGCGGACCAGTTCGGCGTGATCGACATCGACAAGGACAACCCCGGGATGATCAAGGCCTTCCTCGAGAAGCCCAAGGACCCCGAGGGCCTGCCGGACTCCCCTGGCGAGGTGCTCGCGTCGATGGGCAACTACGTCGCCTCGGTCGAGCCCCTGCTCGAGGCCCTCAAGGCGGACGCCGAGAACGAGTCCTCGAAGCACGACATGGGCGGCGACATCGTCCCCTACTTCGTGGACAAGGGCACGTGCGGCTTCTACGACTTCCTCGAGAACGACGTTCCGGGCTCGACCGACCGCGACCGCGACTACTGGCGCGACGTCGGAACGCTCGACTCGTACTACGAGGCCCACATGGACCTCATCGCCGTCATGCCCATCTTCAACGTGTACAACCACGAGTGGCCGCTGCATCAGGGCCTCATCACGGAGCCTCCGGCGAAGTTCATCCACTCCGAGGAGGGCCGCCTGGGCCACGCCGCGGACTCGATCGTCTCCCCCGGCGTGATCGTCTCGGGCGCGACGGTGACGGGCTCCGTGCTGTCCCCCGGCGTGCGCCTGCACTCGTGGTCCACCGTGTCCGACTCCGTGCTGCTCGACCAGGTGATCGTCAACCGCCACGCGCAGGTGCATCGCGCGATCCTCGACAAGAACGTCGTGGTCGAGGAGGGCGCGCGCATCGGCATCGACCGGCAGGCCGACATCGAGCGCGGCTACACGGTCACGGAGTCCGGCATCACCGTCGTGCCCAAGGGCACGGTCGTCTCCGCATGACGGGACGCCTCATCGTCCTGGACGTCGACTCCACGCTCATCACGTCCGAGGTCATCGAGATGATCGCGGCGCGCGCGGGCACCGAGGCCGAGGTCGCCGCGGTCACGGAGGCCGCGATGCGCGGCGAGATCGACTTCGCCGAGTCGCTGCGGCAGCGCGTCGCGACCCTCGAGGGCGTGCCGGACACGGTGTTCGCCGAGGTACTCGACGAGGTGCGGTTCACCCCCGGTGCCGAGGAGCTGATCGGGACTCTCCAGTCCGAGGGCTGGACAGCGGCGCTGGTCTCCGGCGGGTTCGCCGAGGTGGTCGCCCCGCTGGCCGCACGCATCGGCATCGACCGCTTCCGTGCGAATCGCCTGGAGACGGCCGATGCGCGACTCACCGGCCGTACCACCGGACCGGTCATCGATAGGGCGGCCAAGGCTGCGGCGCTGCTGGAGTTCTGTGCGGAGCTGGGGATCGCGCCGGCCGATGCGGTGGCCGTCGGAGATGGCGCGAACGACCTGGACATGATGGCGGCGGCGGGACTGGGCATCGCGTTCAACGCGAAGCCAGTAGTCCAGCAGCAGGCGGACGTCGCGGTGAATGCACCACGGCTGGATGCGGTGCTCGACGTCATCGAGCGCTAGTTCCCGCGCATCGGAAGGTCGTGATCGCATGCCATCGCGAACGCCACCCCCAACGTGGGCGAGCTATCAGGGCTCGATAGGCGACCGGTCGGCGCTCTTCGCCGCGCTCGCGCAGCGGTGGCGCATCGACAGCGCGCTCTACCCCGGCTGCTATCTGGATCTGTCGCCGTCGACTGCGATTGCGGACGTCACCTACGTCGACATGGACAAGCGCGCGGCGCGGTACTTCTCGTCCCCTGGCCTTGCCGACCAGGAGCTGCGCGGTCACGGCGTGGAGGACGAGCGACGGTTCGCCTTCATCCACGCGGACTACTCGACACCGTTGCCGATTCCCGAGCGATCTGTCGATCTCCTCATCTCGCTCTATGCGGGACTCGTGACCGAGTCGTGCCGCCGGTACGTGAAGGACGGCGGCCTGATCCTCGCCAACGCGAGCCACGGCGATGCCAGCTTGGCCGCCCTGGACCCCACCTTCGAGTTCGTCGCGGCGGTGCTGCACGACGATCATGACTACCGGGTCGACGCCACCGAACTGGACACCTATCTGGTGCCCCGCTCGAGGTCCACGCCCACTCCCGAGTCCATCCGCGCGAGCGGGCGCGCCGTGCCGTTAACGCGTGAGGCCTTCGCCTACTTGTTCAGGGCTCGGTAGCGCGAGTCAGACCCGCTCGTGCGGGAGCAGCGCCGGGAGCCCATCGAGGCTCTGTGCGTTCTTGCGCTCCCAGTAGTCGCGGAGGCCATCTTTCCCCTTGCCTCGGGCCCAGCGGTCCAGCTGGTCCCGGTCGCGCTCGTAGGCCATGAGCGGCACGGACATTCCGCACGAGTCGCTGATGCGATCCGCGGTGACCACGATGATCGCTCGAGCACCGGGCTTGTCGGGGAACCGCGCCGCCATGCCCTCCCACTCCGCCTGGTCGCGCGTGATGACATCTGCGGTGCCATGGACGCGAGCGATCATGGGCGGCCCCTCGAACGCGCACCACATGAGCGTGATGCGGTTGAGCGCCCGCACGTGGGCGATGGTCTCTGATCCCGAGCCCGTGAGGTCGAGATACGCGACACGGCGGTCATCCAGGACCACCAGGGTGCCCTCTCCGCCCTTGGGCGAGACATTGACCATCCCGTCCTCGGCCGCAGTGGCGACGAAGAACATCGGCTGGCGCTCGATGAAGTCGCCGATGAAGCCATCCAGAGTGTCGTGCTCGGTAGCCATGGACCCTCCCGGCAGTCCTCGACGTCAGTGCGACTCGGTCTCGCGCGCGTGGAGATCCTCAAGCATCTTCGCCCCCCGGTAGGCGCCGGTGAGCACCAGGACCACGCCCAGAGCCGCGAGCAGGCCCCCGAGCAGCATCCACAACTCAGCCGCGCTCGTATCCCAGAAGTAGACCGTGCTGACCAGCCAGGACCGTTGGGCGGAGGCGAATATGGCTGCGCCGATCGCGCCGAGCGCGATGCCCCACACCAGCAGCCCCGCCACCGATCCGCGCGCCGGCTCCGTCCCCGACTCCCCGGAGGATGGGGTCACTCGACGTCCCGACCGGAGATGACCGCCGTCAGGCGCGCGGTGCGCGATCCGAGGTCCGCCCAGTCGCCGTCGAACTCGAGAACGGCGGCCGTCGCGGTGGACAGGCCGTGCGCGATGTTCTTGAGCGCGTCCGTGTCCGAACCGGGACCGGCGAGGAACGCGGTCGCGGCGGACGAGGTGGGCTCGTGGCCCACCATCACGGCCGTGTCGACGCCGTCGATCTCGCGCACCACACCGACGAGCCCGTCGACATCCGTCTCGTAGATGGCCTGCTCGGTCTGCATGCGGCACCCCGCCAGCGCCGAGGACATGAGCTTCCACGTCTGCTGCGTGCGCGTCGAGGGCGACACGATCGCGAGCTCCGGCGCCAGGCCGGCCGCAGCGATCTCCTGACCGAGCTTGGTCGAGGCCTTGCGACCGATGAGCGCGAGCGTCCGCGCGAGGTCCTGCAGGCCCGGCGCGGGGGCCTCGGCCTTGGCGTGTCGGGCGATGATCAGCGTGGGCATGGGGTCACTGTCCCATGGCGTGCACGCCGCCGTCTACGTGCACCATCTCGCCGGTAGTCGCCGGGAACCAGTCGCTCAGCAGCGCGGTCACGGCCTTCGCGGTCGGCTCGGTCGCCTCGGAGTCCCAGCCCAGCGGCGCGCGCTCGGACCAGTTCCCCTCCATCTGGTCGAAGCCCGGGATGTGGCGTGCGGCGGTGGTCTTGATCGGCCCGGCAGACACGACGTTGCATCGGATGCCGTGCTCGCCCAGGTCGCGGGCGAGATAGCGGTTGACCGCCTCGAACGAGGCCTTCGCGACGCCCATCCAGTCGTACACGGGCCAGGCGAACCTTCCGTCGAAGGTCAGCCCCACCACGGAGCCGCCCTCACTCATCAGCGGCAGCACCGCCTGCGCGAGCGCCTTCAGCGAGTAGGCGGAGATGTGGATCGCCGTTGCGACGTCGTCCCACTCGGCCTGCATGAAGTTGCCGCCCATGACGCTCTGCGGAGCGAACCCGATCGAGTGCACCACGCCGTCCAGGTGCGGCACGTGCTCCTTGACCTGATCGGCGAGGGCGCCCAGGTGCTCGGGATCGGTGACATCGAGCTCGACCACGGGCGCCTCGACCGGGAGGCGGCGACCCATGGACTGAGTGATCCTGAGCGTGCGGCCCACGCCGGTCAGGACCACGGTGGCGCCCTGCTCCTGGCACAGCCGCGCCACGTCGAATGCGATCGAGCCCTCCGTGAGGACGCCCGTCACGAGGATGTTCTTGCCTTCGAGGATTCCCATGGCTCGAAGCCTAGCGGGAGCCGCGCCGTGCGGAGCCCGCCGGGGAGCCGCGTCGCCCGCGCATCGGCCCTGAGAGGGCTAGTGCCCCATCCCCAGTCCGCCGTCGACGGGAACCACCGCGCCGGAGACGTAGCCGGCCTCGTCGGACGCGAGATACAGCACAGCCGCCGCGACGTCCTCGGCGGTGCCGAAGCGCTTCGCGGGGATGCTGTCCTCGAACTGGTGCGTCGCCTCCGGGCTCATCGCCGCGGTCATGTCCGTCGCGATGAAGCCCGGTGCGACCACGTTCGCGGTGATGCCGCGCGCGCCCACCTCGCGGGTGATCGAGCGCGCCATTCCCACGAGGGCAGCCTTCGAGGACGCGTAGTTGACCTGGCCGGTGTTGCCGTTCAGCCCCACGACCGAGCCCACGAGCACGATGCGCCCGAAGCGCTGCACGATCATCGACTTGGCGGCCCGGCGCACGCACCGGAACGTGCCGGCAAGATTGGTCTCGAGGACCTCGTCGAAGTCCTCGTCGCTCATCCGCATCAGGAGCCCGTCGCGCGTGATGCCCGCGTTCGCGACCAGGATCGAGACCCGTCCGTGCCGCTCCTCGAGCGTGTCGAACGCCGCGTTCACCGCGTCGGTGTCCGTGATGTCCGCGATCGCGGAGTCGACGCCCTCCGGCAGCTCTCCACTGCGATGGATCGACGAGACGGTGTATCCGGCGGCGACCAGTTGCTCGGCGATAGCGCGGCCGATCCCGCGGTTGGCTCCGGTGACGAGTGCGTGTCGTGACATGGACGCCACCGTAGCCCACGCGGCCCTCGTGGCGTGCCCGATCACGTCTAGGTCACCATTCCATAACGCCGCCGGGCGCGGTGCTTTCGCCCAGCCGCAGAGTTGGTATGGTGACGGCAGTCGAAACGTTTTGGACACGCGGGATGAACCCATCCCACCGTCGCACAAAGGGGAGTGACGAATGACGAACGACAAGACCGGCTCGCGCGCTGAGGGCACGGGCCGACGCTGGACCCGGGCCGCACGTATCGCGGCGGTCGGTGCGGTGACGGCGATCACGCTGACGGCATGCTCCGGCTCGGGCGATGGCTATGTCGACGCGTACTTCCGCAACGGCGACCCCATCTACGCGCCCCTCAAGGAGAACCTCTTCGAGGACGGGACGCCCGTGTGCAGCGAGCCCATCGTCTGGAAGCGCATCGAGACGCGGGGCCGTTCGTTCTCGTCCACCGGCGGGCTCGTGACGGCATGGCTGTTCGAGGTGATGAACACCGAGACGGATCCGTCGACCGCGACCTCCGAGAGCGACGAGCTGAAGCTCGAGCGTGCGCTGGGCAGCGCCGACCGCATGTACCAGTGGACGGACCCGGCCTACGACGCCGAGTACGGCATCTCCGGGCCCGAGGACCTGGACGCGCTCAAGGCGGAGTGGCAGGAGCACCTCGAGGGTCTCGGCACCGAGGCTCCGCTGGACCAGTACGCGCGCCCGGGTGACAGCTGGCTCGTGACGCCGGAGACCACGTACTCGATCCGTCGCATCACGGACGTCGAAGGCTTCATCGAGGACAACGAGCTCTCCGTCCGCTTCAACGGCCTGGCCTACGACTACGCGGGCGCGATGGACCGCGACACCGGCGTCGAGTACCTCATGGAGACCAACCGGGAGACCGGCGAGACCCGGCTCCTGGGCCCTGACGAAGAACTCGCGATCGAAGAGGGCTCGGAGCTGTTCAACGAGTACGAGATCGACCTCAGCGTCGGCTTCCCCGACGAGCCCGAGGCGAGCCTGGTGCTCGCCAATGACCAGTGCCCGGCGATCGGCGGCGTCCAGGGCTCGCGGTACTGGGTCTACGACTTCGAGATGATCGAGAGCACCGAGTCGGAGCCCGTCGACCTTCTGGGCTGACACCCCCCGCGAACAGGGCCCGCCACCGCTCCTTCGGTGGCGGGCCCTGTTCGTGTCGCGACTACCATCGGGGGGTGCCGTCTCGCCACCCCTCTCCCCTGCGCATCGTGGCGACGATGGCCGTGTGCCTGGCGATCTCGGCAGTGGCGGTCGTCGCCGGCTTCTGGCAGCACGGCAGGCACGTCGACCGGGCCGATGCGCGCGCGGCCTACGACGCAGCGGTCGAGGCGCCGCCGGCTGAGGTGGTCGAGGTCGCCCCGGCGGGGGCCGCCGTCCTGCCGGACGGCGCCGAGTGGCGGACGGTGACCGCGACCGGCACGATCAACCCCGAGTCTGTCACGGTCCTGCGCGGCCGCCCGATCGACAGGACGGCGTCGTGGCAGTACCTCGCGTGGCTCGAGACGGACGCGGGCGAGGCGGTGCTCGTGAGCCTTGGCTGGGTTCCGCAGCCGGAGCCCGACGAGGAGGCCGAGGCGCCCGTCATCGATCCGGACGCGATCGTCACCGTCACCGGCGTGCTGCGCGCGTGGGAGGAGGACGACGGCCGCGAGAGTTCCGACTCGGTGACCCGCATCACGCCCGCACAGCTGCCGGTTCCCGATGGCGCCGTGGTGCCCGGCTACGTCATGGTGCGCGAGCTGTGCGACCAAGAGGGGTGCGCGCCCTCGGGCGTGGGTGAGCAGGTGCCCCTGCCCGAGCTCACGCTCGGGCCACACCTCTCGTACGCGTTCCAGTGGTGGATCTTCGCGCTGCTCGCACCCGTGGGCGGGATCCTGCTGCTGCGCCGCGACGCGCGGCTGCAGGATGAGAGCGAGGCGCCTCCCGCATCGGCCGCCCAGAGCCGCGTGGCGCTGCGTCGTTCGCGATCGGAACCCTCGGACGAGGAGATCGAGGACGCCCTCTAGGCGAGCGCGATCAGGTCGCGGTAGCTCTGGTTGTAGAGGTCCTCGACGGCGTCCGGCAGCAGGAGGACGCGCTCGGGCTCGAGAGCGTCCACCGCTCCCTCGTCGTGCGTGACCAGCACCACGGCGCCCTCGTAGGAGTGCAGCGCACTGAGGATCTCCGCGCGCGATGCGGGGTCCAGGTTGTTCGTCGGCTCGTCGAGCAGCAGGACGTTCGCCTGGCTCACCACCAGCGTCGCGAGCGCGAGCCGCGTCTTCTCCCCACCCGACAGCACGCGGGCGGGCTTGTCCGCATCGTCCCCGCTGAACAGGAACGACCCCAGCACTCCCCTGACCCCAGAGTCGTCCAGGTCGGGAGCCGCGTGGCGCATGTTCTCCTGCACCGTCGCGTCCAGGTCCAGGGTGTCGTGCTCCTGCGCGTAGTAGCCGAGCTTCATCCCGTGGCCCGCGTCGACCGTGCCCGTGTCCGCATCCTCGACACCGGACAGCAGCCGCAGCAGCGTGGTCTTGCCCGCGCCGTTGAGCCCCAGCACCACGACCTTCGAGCCGCGATCGATCGCGAGGTCCACGTCCGTGAAGACCTCGAGCGAGCCGTAGTTCTTGGACAGGCCCGATGCGGTGAGCGGCGTCTTGCCACACGGCGCCGGGGTCGGGAAGCGCAGCGCGGCCACGCGATCGCTCTGGCGCTGGCCCTCGGTCTCGGCGAGCATGCGCTCGGCGCGCTTGATCATCTGCTGGGCGGCGACGGCCTTGGTCGCTGAGGCGCGCATCTTGTTCGCCTGCGTCATCAGCACCTCCGCCTTCTTCTCCGCGTTGGCGCGCTCGCGGTGGCGGCGGCGCTCGTCGGCCTCGCGCTGCTTGAGGTACAGGTCCCAGCCCATCGAGTACTGGTCGATCACGCCGCGGTTGGCGTCGAGGTGGAAGACCTTGTTCACCACGGTGCGGATGAGGTCCACGTCGTGGGAGATGACGATCAGGCCGCCGGAGAACGCGGCGAGGAAGCCGCGCAGCCACGAGATCGAGTCCGCGTCGAGGTGGTTGGTGGGCTCATCGAGCAGCAGGATCTCCGCGTCCGAGAACAGGATGCGCGCGAGCTCGACGCGCCGGCGCTGACCGCCTGACAGCGTGCCGAGCGGCTGACCCAGCACGCGCTCGTCGAGGCCCAGGTTGGCCGCGATGCGGTGGGCCTCGGACTCCGCGGCGTAGCCGCCTGCGGCGCGGAAGCGCTCCTCCAGGCGGGGGTAGCGGTCCATCGCTTTGTCGCGCGCTGCCTCGTCGTCGCCGGCCATCGCCTCTTCGGCGGCGCGCATCTTGCCCGCGAGGCCCGCCAGGTCGCGGACGGCGAGGATGCGGTCCACGGCGAGCTGCTCCAGGTCGCCCGTGCGCGGGTCCTGGGGCAGGTAGCCGATGCTCCCCTTCTGCACGGCCTTGCCGGCCGAGGGCAGGCCCTCGCCCGCGAGGATGCGGGTCAAGGTGGTCTTGCCTGCACCGTTGCGCCCCACGAGGCCGATGCGGTCGCCGGCATTGACGTGGAAGGACGTGGGGTGGAGCAGCACTCGAGCGCCGATGCGCATCTCGAGTTCCTGGGCGGCGATCAACGAATTCTCCCCGTGTGGCGTGCGTGGTTCTTGTGCGATGTCGACAACGTTCGTGCGCTTGCGGCGGTCGACGGCCGCCGCGGCACCTGACGCCGGTAGCGTGGCGCCCGTTCATTGTCCCGCACCTGAGGAGCACCTGATGCGCCGCCACATCACCGGGGGAGACATCGCGCTGATTGCCGTGTTCGCCGCCTTCATCGCCGCGTCGACGGCCATCCCCGAGGTGACGCTCGCGTTCGGCGTGCCGTTCTCGCTCCAGACGCTCGCCGTCGTGCTCGCGGGCATGGTGCTCGGCCCGTGGCGAGGTGCGGCGGCGGTGCTCCTGTACATCGTGGTGGGCCTCGCCGGGGCGCCGATCTTCGCCAATCTCGTCGCCGGGCCTGCGGTGTTTGCCGACGTCACTGGCGGCTTCGTCATCGGCTTCCTGCCTGCCGCATGGATCGTGGGGGCGATCACCGTCGCCTTCCGACGACGAGGGTCGCTCGGCTACCTCCAGCTCGTGATCGCGGGCCTCGCCTCGATCCCGGTGGTCTATGCCTTCGGCATTCCGTGGCTGGCGTGGCGTGCGCAGATCGGCCTGGCGGACGCCGCGATCGCGATGGGCCCGTTCGTCATCGGCGACACGCTGAAGGTCCTGCTCGCCGCCGCGATCGCGGCGATCATCCACCGCGCGTACCCCCAGCTTCTCCCCGTCGCGCGGCCCTCGCGCGCGCCCGTGGAGCGGGAGCCTGCCGCGACCGCTTAGCCTTGACGCATGATCGAATTCAAGGACGCGGCCGTTGTCGCGCCCGATTCCGGGGTGCCCATCCTCGAGCCGACATCCCTGACGCTCACGGAGCGCCACATCTCCATCATCGGCGCGAACGGCGGCGGCAAGTCCACCCTGGTGCGCATGATCAACGGCCTGGTGCCGCCCGCATCGGGCTCCGTCGAGGTCGAGGGCCTCGATGTCGCGAAGCAGGGGCCGCGCGTGCGGCGCATGGTCGGCTTCCTGTTCACGGACCCGTCCGCGCAGCTGATCATGCCCACGGCGATCGAGGACGTGATGCTGTCGCTGCGGCGCACGATTGACAAGAAGGACGAGCGAGCGGAGGCGGCCCTCGCAGCGCTCGAGGAGATCGGTCTGGGCGACCGGGCGGACGTCTCCGTCAACGCCCTGAGCGGCGGACAGCGACAGCTGCTCGCCCTCGCGGGCGTACTCGCGGTGACACCGCGCATCCTGGTCGCGGATGAGCCGACCACGCTGCTGGACCTGCGCTGGCGCGCGCACGTGGGCTCGCTGCTCAGGTCCCTGCCAGTGCAGCTGATCGAGGTCACCCACGACCTCGACTCGGCGGTCCGCGCGGAGCGCACCATTGTCATCGACGAAGGCTCCGTCGCGTTCGACGGCTCGCCGGTCGAGGCGGTCGCGTACTACCGGGACCTGATGTTCGGCCGCGTCAAGCGCCGGCAGGCGACATGATCTCGATGCTGGGGCTGTACCGGCCCCGTCACACTCCCCTGCACCACGCACCCGCGTGGCTCAAGGTGCTGATGCTCGTCGCGATGGCGATCGTCACCGTGGTGGCCTCCGACCCGGTGACGTCGGTGGGGCTCATGTGCGCGAGCGTGCTGCTGCTGATCTCGACGGAGCCGCCCGCCAAGGCGACCGCCTGGGCGATGCTCGGCACGGTGCTCATCGCCGCGCTCAGCGCCTCGCTGCACCTGTGGCGCGGCGATTGGGCCCGGGCGATCGATGTCGCAGCGGATCTGATCGGCATCGTCGCGCTCGCGCTCGCGGTCACGTGCTCCACGTCGATGGCGGCGATGCTCGACTTCGTCTCGACCCTCGCGCGCCCCATTCGTTTCATCCTGCCGCCGGAGACGCTCGGCCTGATGTTCGCGCTGATGCTGCGAGCCCTCCCGGAGGTCGCTCGGCTCTACCTCGAGTCGCGAATGGCGGCACGCGCGCGTGGTCTGGAGAGATCGGTCCGGGCAGTGGTCTTCCCCACCACCACGCGAAGCGTGGGGTTCGCGCTCCAGTTGGGGCAGGCGCTGCACGCCCGCGGCATCGCCGAGGAGGCGCGCGGCTCGCGCAAGGCCGACAAGGCCGAGGCGCGCGGAGAGTCCCGAGCCGCGCGCAAGGCGACCAAGCGCCGGCGCGGCAAGGGCGCCCCCGCAGTGGCGGACCACGAGCTCACGAAGGCCGAGGCCTTCGCCGTTCTGGGCGGCGGACCTAGCAGTGCCGCAGCGGCCGGATCATCTGCCGGCCCGAGCGCGGCCCGTGCTGGCGCGACCGCGACGGCTTCTCCGACGGCCCCCGAGCTCGAGGATCGCCCGGCGACCAGGGACGACTCCCCCACCCAGCGCTAGGCTGGCTCCTAGCGGGCCGTTGCAGCCCGCGATGGGGAGGCGCCCGATGGCCGAGCAGGAGACCGCCGCCGCGGCTGAGCCGCGACCACGCGCCCTGTCCGTCCCCGTCCTCACGACCATGGTCGTCGGCACCATGGTCGGGGCCGGCGTGTACTCGCTGCCCTCGCAGTTCGCGGGCAGCGCCGGCGGCTACGGCGCGCTCATCGCGTGGGCCGTCGCCGGGAGCGGCATGCTCGCCCTGGCGTTCGTCTTCCAGCGCCTCGCGGTCGCGCGACCGGATCTCGACTCGGGCATCTTCGCGTACGCACGCGCGGGCTTCGGCGACTACGTGGGCTTCTTCTCAGCGTTCGGCTACTGGGCGAGCGCATGCGTCGCCAACGTCACCTACTGGGTGCTCATCGCCTCGACGGTCGGCGGCGTCGCTCCGGTCTTCGGCGACGGCGATACGGCGGCGGCGCTCGCGCTTGGCACCGCCGGGATCTGGATCTTCCACCTCATCATCTGGCGGGGTGTGCGCCGCGCGACGCTGATCAACGGCATTGCGACCGTCGCCAAGATGGTCCCGCTCGCCATCTTCATCGTCATCATCGCCACGGGCGCGTTCTCGTGGGACACCTTCGTCGACAACCTCGACGGGGACGCGTCACTCGGATCCCTGAGCGATCAGGTGCGCAACACCATGCTTGTCACCGTCTTCGTGTTCATCGGCATCGAGGGCGCGAGCGTGTACTCGAGGTGGGCGCGCCGGCGCGAGGACGTGGGCCGCGCGACTGTGTCCGGCTTCATCACCGTGCTCGCGATCTTCGTCGCAGTGACGATGCTCGCGTACGGCGTTCTTCCGGTGGCGGAGATCGCGGAGCTGCGCCAGCCGTCTGTGGGAGGGATCCTCGAGCAGGCGGTGGGAAGCTGGGGCGCCTGGGTGATCGGCATCGGCCTGCTGGTGTCCGTGCTGGGCGCCTATCTCGCGTGGTCGCTCCTCGCGGTCGAGTCCGCGTACGTGACCGCGCGCGACGGCGATGCGCCGCTCGCGCTGGCACGCGTCAGCGGCCGCGAGGTGCCGGTCAACGCCCTCCTCGCGACGTCGCTCGTGACGCAGCTGTTCCTGGTCGTGGCGTTCTTCGCCGAGAGCGCGTTCGACTTCAGCCTCGAGCTCACCAGCGCGCTCGCGATCATCCCGTACCTGCTCACCGCAGGCTTCGGGCTCAAGCTTGCGCTCGGCAGCGGTCGCGCGGCAGGGGCACTCGCCGCAGCGTCGATCGCCGTGGTCTACACGGTCTTCCTCGTGTACGCGATGGGCCTGAAGTACCTCCTTCTCGCGTTCGTCATCTACGCGCCCGCAACGCTGGTCTACGTGTGGTCGCGCCGCCAGCGGGGACTGTCTATCTTCACCCCTGCGGAGGCGGTGCTGTGCGTGCTCGCGTCGGCGGGCGCGGTCATCGGGGTGGTCGCGCTGGCGCTCGGGTGGGTGACGCTCTGAGGCGGCACCGGGCGAAGGGGCCGCTACAACCTCCGGCCGGAGCAAGCACTCATCGGTGCCTGTCACACAAGTGACGGATCCCAAGCCGCGTGGGCGCACCACTGGTGGGACAGTGTCACGGCACTCCTGATGAGGTAGCCAAGCCGTAGGTCAGGTCACTGAGTCACCAGGAGCGTCAGAAGTCCCCACCGTTTGCGGCGTTGTCTGCGAGTTTGGCGTTCTTGCCCCATTTGGCGATGGTTGACAGCCATCCCGCGAAGGGGATCATGGCTCCTGCGGACAAGCCGGCGTCGGTCCAGTTACCTTCGGTCTCTGACGCGGCGTCGTTGCCGGGAGAGTCGCAAGTCAACCTGTCGTAGGTGTACGCGACGACGGACGTGCTCGACGTCCCAACGGACTCAAGGGTCGCGATGCCGCCGCCGAGGGTGTGGAACGTGCAGACCAGGGCCGCCGCGACGGTGATCATGACTCGGCGGATCATGGCTCTGTCTTGGTCGGATGCCGCCACGCTGCCGCGAGCTCATCTACCATCGCGGCTTCGGCGCCCGGCCAGCGACTCGCAATTGCCTGCCTCAGACCCCATTCGTCCGACGAGTCGAGCACGCTTCGCAAAGTCCGCGTTGCTTCATCGACGTACTCGTCGTCGGGTGCCCCGACGGTTGAGCCCATGTCGAGTGGGTCGTAGCGGTAGAGGATCTCCATGAAGCGGCCATGTACCTCGTCCCACCATTGCTTCCGCTGTGAGTCAGCCACGGCGTTCACCCCACGCCCGCGAGGACGTCGAATATGTGCTGCCGGAAATCGGCCCGGCCGTAGGCGGTGACGACTTGGCCGTCTGGGCGCATTGCGACGGCATCTTCGTCACTGAGATGGAGGTAGTGCCGCTGCCCTGCCGAAGGACGGCCGGCGGACTCGCCACGGTGTCCCGAAGGACACTCGGCGAGATGCCCCGGTTGATGATCTGGTTGAGCGCATGTCCGGGCGTTCTGGAACCCTGGAATCCCTTGATTGCCAACCCCGGGTTCTCGACAACGGTCCCGAGGCCGTGCGACTTGCCGATCAGGCTCGGACCCGTCTTTGCGGCTCCTGTGGCGCCCCTAGTACCAGCCATGGCGTGTCCGCCCAGGATCCAGAGCGGATTGACGATGTTGCCGATCCGGTAGCTGGCGTCTGCGTCGCTGAAGCCGGACGGTCCGAACCTTCCTAGCGTGAAGCCACCATCGTCGTTGGTAGACCAGCAACCTCGGCCCGCGGAGGTGAATACACCGCCTTGGATGCCAGAGCACGCCGCCGTGACAGCCAGATCGAGCACTCCGATTGCGGAGTCGGCGAACCCGCGTGTCCAGTTCTCCAACCCCCCGAGGGCTGCGCCCCACGTTGTTCCGTAGAACTCATCCTGGGCAGAACCACAGGCGAAACCGGTGGAACAGAGTTCAGAAGCACCGCCGCCCTGAACTGCTACGACTATGCCCGGTGTGCTACTTGCGCCTACAGACACTTCCGGCGCGGCAATCGGCGAAGTGGCATCGCGGTGCCCTCCGGGCACACCCGCCACTGTCCCGTCGTGCCAGGGATAGGGCTCGAGTCCGGTGGCATCGGTGTAGGTGGTGGGGTTGTTGTTGGCGTAGCGGTAGGGGTCCAGGGTGCGGGGGTCGGTGGGGTTCATCAATGGGTCGGGTGACAGGAACCGGCCGATGACGGGGTCGTAGAAGCGGGCGTTGAGATACGTCAACCCTGTTCCGGCGTCTTCGACTTGTCCCAGCCAGCCACGGCCGGTGGCGAGGTTGTCACCACCACGGGTCAGCCCGTACGGGGTGTAGGCGTTGCGGGTGATGGTGCCATCAGGGCCGATGGCGACCTGCGCGGATCCTTGCACATCACCCAACAGGAATTTCACACCATCGGCATCGATATAGCCCACGGTCGAGGAGTCGAAGCTCACATAGCGGCGAGCCTGCACCCCTCCGGTCGTGGTGGTGTCGGTGTCGGTTGCTTCCACGTCACCGATCCACACCGTCGCCCCAGTACCGGTGATACGGGCAAACCTCTGCCCGCCACCGTCATACAGGAACGTCTCACCGTCGACCCCGGTGAGGTTCGACAACGGATCCCACGACAGTGTCTGCGTCACACCATCCACCGTACGGGAGGCCATACGCCCAGCAGTGTCATACGTGAACTTGTCAGCCCCAGCCGACACCGCCGCATGAGGAGAGGTGGTGCTGTAGGCGTAGGTGAGGGACTGGACTGCGCTCGTCTCAGGCTCTGTCGTCGCTGCGGCAATCGGAGCCATCGTCAACACCTGGCTGGCGAGGCGCAAGAGCCGCGAGGAGCAAGCCGCGCGGGTCCGCGTGATGCTCGCGGAGGCATTCGAGGCCGTCGCCGCCTACAAGGAGTTCCCTTACGCGATCCTCTGAAGGCGGGATGACGACCCCGCCGGTGAGCGCGTGCGCCTTTCCGAGGCGCTTCGAGAGGTCCAGGCACACCTTACTTTTTCCAGGAGTGGACGCGCACTATCGACAGTCTCCAACCGGTGGCGCCGTCGACGAGTTCCTGCCGCCGCAGCCGAAGACACAGCCCGAATACGAGACCGTCTCGGCCGCCGACGTGGGCCTCGGCGCAGGCCCCCCGGTCTCCAAACGCGGCTACCGACCTAGCGTTCAACGAGCCGGTCAGCGTATCGGTCTTCAATGACTTGAGAATCGTCCAGCTCCAGTTCAGGCGTCGGCGAGGCCGCCGTGCAGAAGGCCGACGTCACCACTACCTCGCCCACTACGCCCGCGCGGATAGTCTCCGGCCACTTGCGGAGATCCACCTGAACAGGTCGCCTGCCCGCAGCGTCGACAGTCAATGGAGGTTCTTCCTCGAAGGTGAAGTCCGCAGCGTCTCCAGCAGGAATGGTGACAGCGCCGTAGTGCCCGCGATCGTCGATGATGATCGGCTGGTTGCAGTCGTTCGCCACCACTACATACTGATCGGCCCTCGTGCAACCCGTCAGCGCGAGCGCGAGCACAAGCGCTGCGAGCACGGACCAGCCCCCGGCTTGAGGTCTCATGAGCAACCCGACCACGGGTCTGTCGGATTCTTTGTGTAAGTGGTCATCGGCTAGCTGATGTTGAGTCGGTCGCCGTAGGTCAGCGACAGGACGTTGGGGACTTTGCTCCAGTTGTTCACTCGGCCTCCTGGGTTGCGGTCGAAGCCCCTGCTGGACGTGCTGCGTTGCTGTGATGCCAAGTACAGCACTTTGAGCGCCGATTGTTCGTCAGGGAAGTGACCGCGCCGCCTCGTGGCGGCGCGGAAGCGCGCGTTGAGGGACTCGATTGCGTTGGTCGTGTAGATCATCGTGCGGACCTCTTGGGGGAAGGCCAGGAACGGCGTGAACTCACTCAACGCGCTGCGCCACAGTCCGATCATCGCGGGGTACTTCTCACCCCACGCTTCGGCGAAGGTGTCGAACTCAAGCTCGGCAGCCTCGGCGTTCGCGGCGGTGTAGATCGCGCGCAAGCTCTTGGTGATCTTCTGCCAGTCCTTCTGCGACGAATACCGCAGGCTGTTGCGCACCAGGTGGACGACGCAGGTCTGCACGACGGCGTCGGGCCAGATCGCACCGATCGCGTCGGGCAGCCCTTTGAGGCCGTCGCAGCACACGATGCACACGTCGACGATGCCGCGGTTCTTCAGATCGGTCAGCATCGTCATCCACTGCTTCGCGCCTTCCCCGCCCGCGGGCCCGACCCACATGCCCAGAACGTCGCGGTAACCGTCCATATTGACGCCCATCGCCACATATACCGGGCGGTTCGCCACCGTTCCGGAGCGGACCTTCAGCACGATCGCGTCGATGATGACCACTGGATAGACGCTGTCGAGGGGACGGTTGTGCCAGGTGCGCATCTCCTCGGACACCTTCGCCGTCACCGCAGAGACCAGATCACGTGACACCGTGGTGTCGTAGACCTCCTCCAAGTGCGCCGCGATGTCACCGGTGGTCATCCCCTTGGCATACAGGCTGATGACGGCATCATCGAAGCCCGCCAGACGGCGTTGATGCTTCGCGACAATCGCCGGCTCGAACGGGCCTTCCCGATCACGCGGCACGTCGATCGTGACCTTACCGATCTCCGTGGTCACAGTCTTCGGTGTCGAGCCGTTGCGGGAGTTGCCCCGGTTGCGTCCAGCCTGGTCGTGCTTGTCGTAACCCAGGTGATGAGACATCTCCACCTCAAGCGCCTGCTGCAGCACCTCTTTCGTGAGCGCCGTCAGCAGGCCGTCCACGCCTGTCAGCGCGACCCCGTGGTCTCCCGCCGACGCGACCAGCTGTTCGGCCAACGCCGCCATATCAGGCTCCCCGCCCGACAACAACGGAAGCTGCCGGCCATCGCGCACCGGCGGTCCTCCCGAATCCCATGACTCCTCGTGAGTAGGCTCCATGACATGATGCTCCTTCCACCGCAGACCAGATCCGCGGCATCACGCCGAGCCACTTACACAAAATTCCTGACAGACCCGCCACTGGAGGTCCATCCATCGACATCTTCCCAGTGAGCGGTCGGCAGCGCACCGTCCACCTAACTGACGGAGTGCCATGGTGAACGAGGACCAGGTCGTCAGCGAGTTACTCATCTCGGGGCTGAGTGACTGGGTGTCGCTGCACGACGTCGTCTGGTTTTGCACCGAGGGCGCGATCAATGATCAGTCGAAGGCCAGCGTCTTGCGCGTCCTCGACCGTCTTTACGCGGACGGGTTGGTTGTCCCCGGCGATCTCGGCGAGACAGGCTTCGAGGATTGGCAGACGCCGCCGGACGGCTGGGGTGAACGCTCAAGTGACGAGCTTGAACAGCTCAACTGGCAGCCGATGGGTGCAGGACTGTGGTTGCGCCTGACCGCGGCTGGCACCCAGGTGGCGCGAGAGTGTGAGTAGTCGGATGGCTAGGCGTGCGCGTCTCCCACTGATCCACATCACGCGATGGGACTGCCGAGGGTTCTGTTGACTCGATGACCTGAACGAGCACCGCTCGAGACGGCTACGGCCACAAGGCACAGGGGAGGTGAAGACCGAACCGATCCGCCGGCATCGAACCGGAGCACGGCGCCCGACAGTACATGGTCGGAGCGAATCGCCGCTGTCACCGCGGACGCCCGCCACTGGGCTCAGACGTTGAAGCCCAGCGCCCTCAGCTGCTCGCGGCCGTCGTCCGTGATCTTGTCCGGGCCCCACGGCGGCATCCACACCCAGTTGATGCGGAAGCCGTCCACGACGCCGTCGAGCGCCTGGCCGGTCTGGTCCTCGATGACGTCCGTCAGCGGGCACGCCGCAGAGGTGAGCGTCATGTCGATCACGGCGTGCTGGTTCTCGTCGAGAGCGACGCCGTACACGAGGCCCAGGTCGACGACGTTGATCCCGAGCTCGGGATCGATCACGTCGCGCATCGCCTCCTCGACGTCCGCCGCGTTCGACGGGGTCTGCGTCTCAGTCATGACTGGTCCTTTCGTGCCTGAATCATCGCGTCCTTGAAGGCCGCCCATCCCAGCATGGCGCACTTGATGCGTGCCGGGTACTTCCCCACTCCGACGAACGCGGTCGCGTCGCCCAGGAGATCGTCGCGCTCGTCGCCCAGCTCCTCGCCGCGCGCCTGCATGAGGTCACGGAATGCCTCCATCGCCGCCTCGGCCTCGGCGATGTCCTCGCCCTCCACCAGGTCGTGGAGGACGGAGACGGACGCCTGGGAAATCGAGCAGCCTTGGCCTTCCCACGACACCGACTCGATGCGGTCGCCGTCGAGTCCCACGCGCAGCCGGATCTCGTCGCCGCAGGTGGTGTTGACCTGGTGCGACTCCCCCACCTGAACGAGGTTGAGGTCTGCCAGGCCGCGACCGTGGCCCTCGCGGGCGTGGTCCATGATGACCTGCTGGTACATCTGCTCGAGGCTGCTCATGCGTTCACTCCGAAGAAGGCGGGGACGGTCGCCAGCGCGTCCACGAAGGCGCGGGCGTCGTCCGGGGTCGTGTACACGTGCGCGCTGGCACGGGTGGAGCCGGTGATGCCGAACCGGCGGTGCAGGGGCTGGGCGCAGTGGTGGCCCACACGCACCGCGATGCCGCGGTCGTCGAGCACCTGGCCCACGTCGTGCGGGTGCACGCCGTCGACCGCGACGGCGGCGATCGCGACAACGTCGCGCGCGTGCTCGTCGCCCACGGGACCCAGGAGCCGGACTCCCGGGAGCTCCGCGGCGCCGCCGCGCAGGATCGCGGCGATCTCACGCTCGTGCGCCTCGACGGCATCCATCCCGATGTCCATCAGGTAGCGCGCGGCCGCCCCCATGCCCACCGCCTGGGCGACGGGCTGCGTGCCCGCCTCAAACCGCATCGGCGCCTCGTGCCAGGACGTCTTCTCCATGGTGACGATGGTGACCGCGCCGCCGCCGAAGACGGCGGGCGGCAACGCATCGAGCAGCTCCTTGCGGCCGTACAGCGCACCGATGCCGGTGGGACCCAGCATCTTGTGCGCGCTGAACGCCATGAAGTCCACGTCGAGCGCCTTGACGTCCACGGGCAGGTGCGGGACGGACTGGCAGCCATCGAGCACGGTGAGCGCACCCACCTGCTTGGCGCGCGCCACCAGCGTCGACACCGGCGAGATCAGGCCCGTCAGGTTCGACACGTGCGTGAAGGCCAGCACGCGGGTGCGGTCGTTCACCAGCGTATCGAGGTCATCGAGGATCAGCCGGCCGTCGTCGTCCACCGGGATCCAACGGAGGGTGGCTCCGGTGCGGACGGCGAGCTGCTGCCACGGCACCAGGTTCGCGTGGTGCTCGGTCTCGGTGACGCAGATCTCGTCGCCGGGGCCGATGCGGAAGCGCGCGGACTCCTCGCCCCCGATGCCGGCGGACGCGTTGCCGATCCCGCCGGCCACCAGGTTCAGCGCAGCCGTCGCGTTCTCCGCCCACACGATCTCGCCGTGATCCGCGCCCACCAAGCGCGCCACGTCGCCGCGAGCGCCCTCGAACAGGTCGGTGGCCTCCTCCGCGAGCAGGTGCGCACCGCGCGCGACGGCGCCGTTGTGGAGCTCGTAGAACTCGCGCTCGGCATCGATCACCGCACGCGGCTTCTGCGCGGTCGCGCCCGAATCCAGGTACACGAGCGGCTTCCCGTTCCTGACCGTGCGGGTCAGGAGCGGGAAGTCGTCGCGCAGGTTCGGGCGCAGCATCGTGGTGCTTAGGCGCTCGCCAGGAAGCGGTCGTAGCCCTCGGCCTCGAGACGCTCGGCGAGCTCCGGGCCACCCTCCTCGGCGACGCGACCGTCGACGAACACGTGGACGAAGTCGGGCTTGATGTAACGCAGGATGCGCGTGTAGTGCGTGATCAGCATGACGCCCAGGCCGGTGTCCTCCTTGACGCGGTTCACGCCCTCGGAGACGATGCGCAGCGCGTCGACGTCCAGGCCGGAGTCGGTCTCGTCGAGGATCGCGACCTTGGGCTGCAGCAGCTCCATCTGGAGGATCTCGTGGCGCTTCTTCTCACCACCGGAGAAGCCCTCGTTGACGTTGCGCTCTGCGAAGGACGGGTCCATGCGGAGGTTCTCCATCGAGGACTTGACGTCCTTGACCCAGGTGCGCAGCTTGGGAGCCTCGCCGTCGAGCGCGGTCTTAGCGGTGCGCAGGAAGTTCGACACCGACACGCCAGGCACCTCGACCGGGTACTGCATCGCGAGGAACAGGCCCGCCTTGGCGCGCTCGTCGACGCTCATCTCGAGGACGTCCTCGCCGTCGAGCAGCACCTCGCCCTCGGTGATCGTGTACTTGGGGTGGCCGGCGATCGAGTAGGCCAGCGTGGACTTGCCGGAGCCGTTGGGGCCCATGATCGCGTGGGTCTCGCCGGACCGGATGGTCAGGTCGACGCCCTTCAGGATCTGCTTGGTGCCTTCGGGGGTCTCCACGGAGGCGTGGAGGTTCTTGATCTCAAGAGTGCTCATGATTCTCCTCTTTCAGGAAGTCTGGGTCAGGGGGTTGTCGACGTCCACGAGCACCTGCTCGCCGTCGACGCGTACGGGGTAGGTCGCCACGGGGGTCATGGCGGGAAGCTCGTCGGGCACGCCGGTGCGCACGTCGAAGCGGGACCCGTGGGCCCAGCACTCGATGTGGCAGCCCTCGACGTCGCCTTCGGCCAGCGGCACCTCACCGTGCGTGCACATCCCGCCGATGGCGTAGTAGTCGCCGTCGTCGGAGCGCACGATCGCCACGGGGGTGTCGGAGCCATCGGCGAGCGTGAGGTCGGCCTGGAGCGCCGTTCCGGGCGCCAGGTCGCTCACGCTGCACGCGAGCTGCTCGCTCACTCGGTCTCCTCCGCGTACTCCTCCTCGAAGTGCTCGAGCTCGAGGTCGATCTCGCGCATGAGGCCGGCCTCGACCTCGGGAACGCCGATCTGCTGGATGAGATCCGCGAAGAAGCCGCGCACGACCAGCTTGCGGGCCTTCTCCTCGGAGATGCCGCGCGAGCGCAGGTAGAACATCTGCTCGTCGTCGAAGCGGCCGGTCGCGGACGCGTGGCCCGCGCCCTCGATCTCGCCGGTCTCGATCTCCAGGTTCGGGACCGAGTCCGCGCGCGCGCCGTCGGTGAGGACCAGGTTGCGGTTGAGCTCGTAGGTGTCGGTGCCCTCGGCCGCGGCGCGGATCAGCACGTCGCCGATCCACACCGACCGCGCCGTCTTGCCCGCGAGCGCGCCCTTGTAGGCGACGTTCGAGTGGCACTTGGGAGCGTTGTGGTCGATGAACGTGCGGTGCTCGAGGTGCTGACCCGAGTCCGAGTAGTACAGGCCCAGCAGCTCAGCCGAGCCGCCCGTGCCACCGTATTCCGCGGTGACGGCCAGGCGCACGGCCTTGCCGCCCAGCGACACGGCCACGTGCTTGTAGGTGGCGTCGCGGCCCACGCGGGCGTGGTGCGTGCCGCCGTGCACCGCATCGTCGTCCCACTGCTGCAGGCTGACGATCTCGAGCTGAGAGCCGTCTCCCACGATCACCTCGACGTTGCCGGCGTGCGCGCCGGTGCCGCGGTGCTCGAGGATCACGGTCGCCTCCGCGTGCGTGCCGGTCTCGATGACGATGTGCGAACGCGAGGCCGCCTTGCCGGTGATGGCGACGCGGATGGGCTCGGTCACCTGGGCGTCGGCAGGCACCTTCACGTGGAGCGCCTCAGCGGTTCCGGCCGATGCGATGGCCGCGATGCGGTCCTCCGGCACCAGCACGGTGCCGCGAGGGGCCTCGCCGATCGCGAGGGTTCCGGTCGACACGCCCTCGGGCGCCTGGACGTCGTACTCGGCGCCGTCGACGGGCGCGTCAGCCTGGTCCAGCACGGGCGCGAGGTCGCGCAGCGCGGAGAAGCGGTAGTCCTCGTCACGCGGGGTCGGCTGCTCGAACGCGTCCACGTCGAAGGACGTGAAGCGCTCGCCGCGCGAGCCCTCGGGGATGACGGCGCCGTCGGTGTGCGCGGCGTCTGCGGTGGCCTGCGAGTGATCGGTGGTGGTCAACCGACACTTCCTTCCATCTGAAGCTCGATGAGGCGGTTGAGCTCGAGCGCGTACTCCATGGGCAGCTCGCGCGCGATGGGCTCGACGAACCCGCGCACGATCATGGCCATGGCCTCGGTCTCGTCCATGCCTCGGGACATGAGGTAGAACAGCTGGTCCTCGGACACCTTCGAGACGGTCGCCTCGTGGCCCATGTGGACGTCGTCCTCGCGGACGTCGACGTAGGGGTAGGTGTCGGAGCGGCTGATCTGGTCGACCAGCAGCGCGTCGCACAGCACGTTGGACTTGGAGCCCTTGGCACCCTCGAGCACCTGCACCAAACCGCGGTACGAGGTGCGTCCGCCGCCACGGGCGACGGACTTCGACACGATCGAGCTCGAGGTGTTGGGGGCGGCGTGCACCATCTTGGCGCCCGCGTCCTGGTGCTGACCCTCGCCGGCGAACGCGATCGACAGCGTCTCGCCGCGTGCGTGCTCGCCCAGCATGAAGATCGCCGGGTACTTCATGGTGACCTTCGAGCCGATGTTGCCGTCGACCCACTCCATGGTGGCGCCCTCGGCCGCGGTCGCACGCTTGGTGACCAGGTTGTACACGTTGTTCGACCAGTTCTGGATGGTCGTGTAGCGCACGCGGGCGTTCTTCTTCACGATGATCTCGACCACGGCGGAGTGCAGCGAGTCGGACGAGTAGATGGGCGCGGTGCAGCCCTCGACGTAGTGCACGTACGAGCCCTCATCCGCGATGATCAGCGTGCGCTCGAACTGGCCCATGTTCTCCGTGTTGATGCGGAAGTAGGCCTGCAGCGGGATCTCGACGTGGACGCCCGGCGGGACGTAGACGAACGAGCCGCCCGACCACACGGACGTGTTGAGCGCGGCGAACTTGTTGTCGCCGGCGGGAATGACGGTGCCGAAGTACTGCTCGAACAGCTCCGGGTACTCGCGCAGGCCGGTGTCGGTGTCGACGAAGATGACGCCCTGCTCCTCCAGGTCCTCACGGATCTGGTGGTAGACCACCTCGGACTCATACTGCGCGGCGACGCCGGCCACGAGGCGCTGCTTCTCCGCCTCCGGGATGCCCAGCTTGTCGTAGGTCGCCTTGATGTCCTCGGGCAGGTCCTCCCAGCTGGTGGCCTGCTTCTCCGTGGAGCGCACGAAGTACTTGATGTTGTCGAAGTCGATGCCGGAGAGGTCGGAGCCCCAGTGAGGCATGGGCTTCTTGTCGAACAGGCGCAGGCCCTTGAGGCGCTGGTTCAGCATCCACTCGGGCTCGTTCTTCAGGGCCGAGATGTTGCGGACGACCTCCTCGGACAGACCGCGCTGCGCGAGCGCTCCTGCCGTGTCGGAGTCGTGCCAGCCGTACTCGTAGCCGCCGATCGACGCGATGATCTCCTCATCGGTCGCCTGAGGGGCGTTGTCGGTGGGGGTGCTCATGGTCATCCTTCCTTGGCGGTCACCGCAGTGACCGGGATGGTCGTGGTGCACACGTGGGCGCCGCCTGCCAGGGTCGACAGGCGCTGGACATGGACGTCGAGGACTCGTGAGAAGGCGCGGGTCTCCGCCTCGCACCATTCGGGGGCTTCCTCGGCGATGGACTGCACGGGACAGTGCCCTTGGCACAGTTGGACGGTGTAGCCACCGGGTCCCGGACGGACCGAAGTAGCGTACCCCTGTTCGGCGAGCGCCTTCGACAGCGCCTCGACCCGCTCCCCCATCGGCGACTCGTCGCCCACGGCGTCGCGCAGGACGTTCTCGAGCTCGGCGGCCTTGGCCTCGACGAACTCGTCGAGCTGGCCGTGCTCACGCATGAAGGCGACCGCGTCGACGGCCACCGAGTTGTACGCGGTCGTCAGCGAGCGCTGGCCATCGGTGGTGGCGACGTAGGACTTGGCGGGACGCCCGCGTCCGCGCACGTGAGTGCCCGGCTGCTCGTGCTCGGTGATGAGGCCGTCATCCCCGAGCGCGCCCAGGTGACGCCGCACGCCCGCCGGGGTCACGCCGAGCTCATCGGCGAGCGTCGTGGCCGTGATCGGACCGGCAGAGGCGATGAGTCCGAGAACGCGGTCGCGCGTCGTGTCAGCACCCATGTTTCGCTCCAAGTGTCCGGGGATTCACCAAGACAACATTGTCGTTGCCGAATTCGTTCCCCGCAAGCAAGGGAAGCCTTACCTGACTGTTGCGTAAATGCCTCCCAGCCACCGCATCGGCCCCCACCACGGACGCGGGCGGGGGCGGCGCCCCGCGGCACCTAGGATTGACGAGTGATCTCCCGTGCGCTCGACGCTGTGGGCCGCCGCGCGCGGCTGCTCCTGTTCGCGAACATCGTCGCCCAGGCAGGCATCATCGTCACGGGCGGCGTGGTTCGCCTCACCGGATCGGGTCTGGGCTGTTCGACGTGGCCGCAGTGCGAGCCCGGCAGCTTTACGCCGGAGTTCCATCCCGAGCAGTGGTTCCATCCCGCCGTCGAGTTCGGCAACCGCCTGCTGACCTTCGTGCTCGTGATCGTCGCGCTCGGCGTGGCGATCGCCGTGTGGCGCACGCGCCCGGATCTGAAGTGGTGGGGACTGGTGCCCGGTCTCGGCGTGATCCTCCAGGCGGTCGTGGGCGGCATCACGGTGCTGGTGAACCTGCACCCTCTCGTGGTCGCTCCCCACCTGCTGCTGTCGACGGCGCTGGTCTGGTACTCGGTGTGGCTCGCGCTCACTCACCGCCGCGCTCCGCGGCGCTCAGGACGGCCGATGCGCTGGCACCTGCGCGCTCTCGTCGCCTTCGTGGTGGCGATCCTCTTCCTGGGGGCGCTCACCACCGGCGCGGGACCGCACTCCGGCGACATCAACGCGACCGAGCGTCTCGCTCTCGACCCCGAGTTCATCTCGCGCCTGCACGCGTTCGCCGTGTGGGGCTTCCTCGCGACGTTCGCCGTGCTGGTGTGGCGCGTGCGCGCGGACCGCTCGGTCGCCGAGCCCGACGAGGTGCGCAAGTCGTGGGTCGTGCTGGGCGCGGTCACGCTCGCGCAGGGACTCATCGGGTACATCCAGTACTTCACCGGGCTTCCGGAGGCCGTTGTCGCCCTCCACCTGGTGGGCATCGGCGTGTTCGCGGCCGCGGCATCGGCCGCCCACTACCTCCTGACGGCGGAGGCGAGGACCGCTCCATGACCGTGACGCTGGAGGACATCGAGCGCGCCGCCGGCGTGCTCGCGGGTGTCGCCCAGCACACGCCCGTCGACCACGCCACGCACCTCAGCGACGCGTTCGGCGCGCCCGTGCTGCTCAAGCTCGAGAACCTGCAGCGCACGGGCTCGTTCAAGCTCCGCGGCGCGTACCACCGCCTCTCGCGCCTCTCGGAAGCCGAGCGTGCGCGCGGCGTCGTGGCCGCATCGGCCGGAAACCACGCCCAGGGCGTGGCGTTCGCCGCCGCGCAGCTGGGCATCGAGGCCACGATCTTCATGCCTCTGGGGGCTCCGGTCCCCAAGCTGCTCGCGACACAGGGCTACGGCGCGACCGTGGTCACGGACGGCGCCACCGTCGAGGAGTGCCTCGAGCTCGCGCTCGCGCACGCCAAGAGCACCGGCGCCGCGATGATCCATCCGTTCGACCACGACGACGTCATCGCCGGCCAGGGCACCGTGGGCCTCGAGATCCTCGAGGACGTGCCCAACGTGCGCACCATCGTGGTCCCCGTCGGGGGCGGCGGGCTGATCGCGGGCATCGCGGTCGCCGCCAAGCAGCGCGCGGCGCGCGAGGGCCGCACCGTGGAGGTCGTGGGCGTGCAGGCGGAGGCGACGGCCGCGTTCCCGCCGTCGCTGGCCGCCGGCGAGGTCACGACGGTCGAGCGCGGCGCCACCATCGCGGACGGCATCGCCGTCGTGCGGCCCGGGGATCGCACCTTTCCCCTGGTGCGGGACCACGTCGACCGCGTGGTCACCGTCGACGAGGACTCGCTGGCGAAGGCCGTGCTGACGGTGCTCGAGCGCTCGAAGCTCGTGGTCGAGCCGGCGGGCGCGGCGGCGGTGGCGGCCATCATGGGCGAGCTGATCGAGCCCGCGGGGCCCACGGTGGCGGTGCTGTCGGGCGGCAACATCGATCCCCTGCTGATGCAGCGGATCATCGCTCAGGGCCTCGTGGCCTCCGGCCGGTACATGACCATGCGCATCCCGCTGCCCGACCGTCCCGGCCAGCTCGCGCAGGTGTCGCTGCTGCTGGCCGACGCCGGCGCGAACGTCATCGAGGTCCTCCACACGCGACACGACCTGGGGCTCACGGTCACGGACGTGGTGCTGCAGGTGTCCGTCGAGACGCGCGGGCCGCGCCACCAGCAGCACGTGCTGGACATGCTGCGTGCGGGCGGCTTCGAGCCTGAGGTCGCGGACGCACCGTAGCCTGCCGCGCGTTCAGCGGACCAGCCGCGTCGCCTCTGGCCTGAGCCACGGCGCATCGGCCTCGCGCAGCGACGCGAAGCCGTCGCGGCGCGCGCGATCGGTCGCGAGCAGTCCCGCGACGGCCGACGACGCGTGGATCCGGCCGTCGAGAACCGCGGCCACCGCATCCTCGAGCGGCACCCAGGCGCCGATCATGTCGCGCTCCTCGTCGGTGCGCTCGTGGCGCTCGTCCTCGGGGACCTCGCCGATGTCGCGCGCGAGGAACACCCGCACGGCCTCGGACACTCCCCCGCCGGACGGGTAGTAGTCCACGAGCGTGTGCCACCGCTCGGCCGTGAGGTCCGCCTCCTCGTGCAGCTCGCGGCGCGCCGCGTCCACCGGGCTCTCGCCCGCCACGTCCAGCAGGCCGGCCGGCGGCTCCCAGCACTCGGCCTCGACCGGGTGACGGTATTGGCGCACCAGGTACACGCGCTCGGACTCGTCGAGCGCGACGATCACGACCGCGCCGGTGTGCCGCACGTAGTCGCGTGTCACGACCCCGGCCTCGCCCAGGTCGACCTGGTCGCTCGCGACGTCCCACACCTTGCCCGCAAAGCGCTCGTGGGTCGCGAGCACGGGCCGTCGGGCGCGCAGATCCGCCAGGTCGTCTGCGGCGCGCTCGTGGTCCACTGCTCAGGCGGTCGCGGGCTGGGCGTCCGCGCCGGCCTCAGCGCTCTCGCGCGCCGCGAGCGCGGCGCCGATGAGCCCCGCGAACAGCGGGTGGGCCTTGGTGGGACGCGACAGGAACTCCGGGTGCGCCTGCGTGGAGATGTAGTACGGGTGCACGTCGCGCGGCAGCTCGACGAACTCGACGAGCTCGCGGTCGGGCGACTCGCCCGAGACCACCAGGCCGGCGTCCTCGAGTTGGGCGCGGTACTGGTTGTTGACCTCGTAGCGGTGGCGGTGACGCTCTCCCACCTGCGGGGCTCCGTAGGTCTCCGCGGCGACCGACCCGGGCTTGAGTACCGCCTGGTACTCGCCCAGTCGCATGGTGCCGCCCAGGTCCCCCTGGCCGTCCACGATGGCGAGCTGCTCCTCCATGGTCGCGACCACGGGGTGGTGGGTGTCGGGATCGAACTCCGAGCTCGATGCTCCCTCGAGCCCCAGCACGTTGCGCGCGTACTCCATGACCATGGTCTGCAGACCCAGGCAGATGCCGAGCGTGGGGACCTTGTTCTCGCGCGCCCACTGCAGGGCGCCGATCTTGCCGTCCACGCCGCGCACGCCGAATCCGCCGGGCACCAGCACCGCGTCCACGCCTCCCAGCGCCTTCTCTGCGCCCTCGGGGGTCTGGCACGAGTCAGATGCCACCCAGCGGAGGTTGACCTTCGCGCTGTGGTGGAAGCCTCCGGCGCGCAGCGCCTCGCTCACCGAGAGGTACGCGTCGGGCAGGTCGATGTACTTGCCCACGAGAGCGACCTCGACCTCGTGCGCGGGGCGGTGGACACGGTTGAGGACGTCGTTCCACGCTCCCCACTCGACGTCATGGAACGGCATGTTGAGGCGGCGCACCACGTACGCGTCGAGGCCCTCGGAGTGCAGCACGCGCGGGATGTCGTAGATGCTCGGTGCGTCGATGGCGTTGACCACGGCGTCCGGCTCGACGTCGCACATGAGCGCGACCTTGTTCTTGACCGAGGGCTGCACGGGGCGGTCGGAGCGCAGCACGAGCGCGTCGGGCTGGATGCCGATGCTGCGCAGCGCTGCGACGGAGTGCTGGGTGGGCTTGGTCTTCTGCTCGCCCGACGGCCCGATGAAGGGCACCAGGGACACGTGCAGGAAGAACACGTGATCACGTCCCACGTCGTGGCGGACCTGGCGCGCGGCCTCGAGGAAGGGCTGCGACTCGATGTCGCCCACGGTGCCGCCTACCTCCGTGATGATGACGTCGCAGTCGGGGCCGGCCTGGTCGCGCATGCGGCGCTTGATCTCATCGGTGATGTGCGGGATGACCTGGACGGTGTCTCCCAGGTACTCGCCGCGCCGCTCCTTGGCGATCACCTGCGAGTAGACCTGGCCGGTGGTGACGTTCGAGCTGGCGGAGAGCTTCACGTCGAGGAAGCGCTCGTAGTGGCCGATGTCGAGATCGGTCTCCGCGCCGTCGTCCGTGACGAAGACTTCGCCATGCTGGAAGGGGTTCATGGTGCCCGGATCCACGTTGAGATAGGGATCGAGCTTCTGCATCGTCACGCGCAGTCCGCGCGAGCGCAACAGGCGTCCCAGCGAGGATGCTGTGAGGCCCTTGCCGAGGGAGGAGACGACGCCTCCCGTGACGAAGATGTGACGGGTGACATGGTCCGTGCCGGACGAGAATCGCGTTCGCTCCACGGGCTTCAACTGTAACAGCGATTCGCGGTGACCACCCACCCCGCCACGCGGATTCGGCGCCGGCGATCGAGTGATCGAGGTCCGATCACCCTGCGCGCGGCGGGACCAGGACCCGGTCCTCGCCCGGGCCGTAGTGGCCCACGGATCCACCGATCGCCTGCGCCAGCGCGAGGGGCACGGAGATCTGTCCGTAGTACTCGGTGCCCTCGACCACGGTCGCCACGGCAGCCGATGCGTCGGGCGAGCTGAGCACCGCGCTCGGCAGGTCACCGGTCGCGTCGAGGCCCGATGCCACCACCACGCCGGACGTGTAGCCGGCCAGGGTCGCGGCCAGGGCGGAGAGCGTGCCGGACTGCTCGGCGCGCTCCGCCTCGTCCTCCGGACCCGGCCCGGCGACCAGCACGAAGGCCTCGACGGGCTCCGTCGCGACTCCCGTGACCAGCCCGGCCTCGGTGAGCAGGTCCATCAGCAGGGCCGAGCGCTCGGCCGCGCTCGCGGGATCGGGGAAGTCCGTCGTGGACAGGTCGGCCTCGCTGAATCCCGGCGGGTACACGCCCGGCATCAGCCCCTGCGCGAGGGCGTGCGCGAGCACGGTCGGCGTCGACGTCTCCGCGTCGACGCCCACGACGTTGGGCGCGATGGTCGATGCGAGGGAGGACCGGAACGCGCTCTGCGACGGATCCGTCCACGCCTCCTCGATCACGAGGTCGGCACTCAGCACGGCGCCGGCCTGGACCAGCCGGTCGCGCACTCCTGCGGTCGCCCCGTCACCGGGCCCGGCGACCTCGACGGTCGCGGTCTGTGTGCGATTCACGCTGTTCGCCAGCAGCAGCGGCGCGGACTCGTCCGCGTATTGGCGCGCGGTGAGCGTCTGCTCCTCGGCCGCAGCCGCATCGGCCACCGCCTGGTCGCGCTCGCCCTCGAGCGCATCGATCTGCTCGGTCAGGCCGCCCACGAACGCATCGCGCATGGGCCCCGAGCCCAGCACCACGCCCACCGCGAGCGCCAGGAACACGGCCACCAGCGAGACCACGTGATAGCGAAAGTCCTTCATCACAGTCCTCCGAACCAGCCGGTCACGGTGGACCAGCCCTGCTCGATCAGCTCCCGGCCGCCCGGCGTCACCCAGATCGCGACGCCCAGCGCGAGCACCGCGCTGGTGACGAGCGCGACGAGCACCCACGGCGAGTACCGGTGGCGGTACACCTGCGCGAGAGCCGTCGCGTCCACGACGGAGCGGCCCGCCTGGAGCCTCGCGAGGAACATCCCCGAGGCGTCGGTGTGCGCGGCCTCGAGATAGTCCTGCAGCGTGCCCTCGACGCCCACGGTCACGATCACGCGGGCGCCGCTGGCGTGCGCGAGCAGGATCGCGAGCGCCGCGGAGGGCAGCGAGGAGGTCGCGGTCGAGTGGCTCACGCCGAGCGCGTCGACGCGCGCCTCGCCCGGATCCGCGCCGTGCGGCTCGTGCAGCAGCACGTGATCCGCCGCGCGCAGAGCGTTCTCGCCCACGGACTCCACGTCGCCCACGATCAGGTGCGGGGCGGAAGCGAGCTCGAGGGCGGCGTCGGCGGCATCGCCCACGGCGATGAGGACGGGGCGGCGATCGCGCAGATAGCGCCGGATCTGACGCAGCTGCTCGCGGTGCTGATAGCCGGAGGCGATGACCACGACGTCGCGGTCGGTCACGTCGATGCCCAGGTCGGGCAGGCCCGCGCCGTCGAGGATCAGATCGGCCTCGCGCTCGACGTGGTCCATCGCGTTCGCGGTGAAGGTGGCGAGCTGCACGTGCATGCCTTCGGCGGCTTCTGCGGTGAGCCGCGCGAGGGCTTCCTCGTCCACGAGCGTGCCGGTGGCGACGGCCTCGCCATCGATCGAGATCTCCGGGCCGGCGACGGTCGCGGTCGCGCCATCCGAGCCGCCCAGGATCGCGGACCCCGCGTCGTCGACCAGCACGATTCCCGCGTCGAGCAGCACCCGCGGCCCGCCCGTCGGGAAGCGGCCCGACATCGACGACCGGACGTTGACGACCGCACCGGGACGGCGGGCCGCGAGGGCCTCGGCGGCCTTCTGGTCGAGGTCGAGGACGTCGATGACGGCGACGTCGCCGGGCCGCAGTCGACGGGCGAGCGCGCGCACGGTGGGCTCGATCCGCAGGGGGCCGGTGACGGTGCCGCCGCTCGCGCTGTCAGCGCGGTCGGAGCGGGTCATGCGGTCATGGTGCCACGCCGGAGGCCTCCAGCAGCTCAAGGGCGTGGGCGCGTGCCGTCTGGGAGTCCTCCTGGCCCGACAGGAGGCGCGCGATCTCCTCGATCCGCGCGTCGCCCGACACCTCGGTCACCTGGGCGCGCGTGACCGTGCCGTCGGTCGCCTTTGCCACCACCACGTGGGTGTCGGCGAAGGCCGCGACCTGCGCGAGGTGCGTGACGACGATCACCTGATGGCTCCGCGCGAGCTCCGCGAGGCGTTCGCCCACGGCGACGGCGGCGCGGCCGCCCACGCCGGCGTCCACCTCGTCGAACACGAAGGTCCGCGAGCCCTCGTGGACGCGCTCCGCGATCGCGACCTCGAGGGCGAGCATGATGCGCGACAGCTCTCCCCCGCTCGCCGCCTCGGCGACCGGACGCTGCGGCGCTCCCGGGTGGGAGGCGAGCGTCATCGCGATCACGTCGGCTCCGTGGGGCGCGGGCTCGGTGGGCTCGACCGCCACGGCGAACGCCGCGTCGGGCATCGCGAGCCGGTGCAGTTCCGCGGCCACGGCCTCCGCGAGGGCCGATGCGGCGGCGCGGCGACCGTCGCTGAGGCGGCTGGCGGCGTGGTCGAGTGCCGCACGGGCGCTGTCGACCGCCTGGCGGCGCTGCTCGAGGGTCGTGTCCCAGGCGTCGTCCTCCGCGACCCGTGGCCGGGCGTCCTCCGCGTACGCGAGGACGCCGGCGAGGTCGGCGACGCCGATGCGGCGCATGAGGCCGGCGAAGTCGCTGCGGCGCTCGTGAATCTCGTCGAGCCGGGCCGGGTCCGCGTCGAGTCCCTCGACGTACGACGCGAGCTCGGTGACCAGGTCCCCGGCGCCGTAGACGAGGCCCGACAGTCGTTCCTCGAGGTCCGCCAGCGACGGATCGTGGCGCGCGGCGTCGGCGAGAGCGCGGCGGGCAGCATCCAGCGCGGCGACCGCGGAGTGATCGTCGCCGCCATCGCCTCCGCCGAGCGCCGCGTGGGCCGCCGCGACGCCCGTCCTGACGTCCTCGGCGTTCTCCAGCACGCGCGCCTCGGCCGCGAGCGCCTCGTCCTCGTCGGGCTGCGGCGCGAGCGCGTCGATCGCGGCGAGATCGTCGCGCAGCCGTGCCACCTCGGCGCGTGCCGCATCGGCTCCCTGCTCCATGCGCTCGAGCGCGGCCGTCGCCTGCGTCCACGCCTCCCACGCGCCGCGATACTCGGCAACGACGGGCTGATGGTCGGGACCGGCGTAGGCGTCGAGGGTCGCGCGCTGCCGCGCGGCGGTGCGCAGGCGTGCCTGATCGTGCTGGCCGTAGACAGTCACGAGCGCCTCGGCCACCTCCGCGAGCAGCGCCTGGGGCACCGTGCGACCGCCGATGACGGTCCGTGACCGCCGGCTGGCTCCCACGGTGCGCGAGACCACGACCGTGCCGTCGTCCTCGACGTCGATCCCGGCATCCTCGAGCCGCTCCGCCACCTCACCCGTGCGGGGGGCGTCGAGCACCGCTTCCGCGAGTGCCGCATCGGCCCCCCGGCGCACCGTCTCCGGCACCGCCTTCGCGCCCAGGATGAGGCCCAGCCCGGTGAGGACCATGGTCTTGCCGGCGCCGGTCTCGCCCGTGACGCAGGTCAGCGCGGGGCCCAGCTCGATGCGCGCGGATTCGATGACTCCGAGGTCGGAGATGGTGAGCTCGTGGAGCACGCTCACCCGTCCTCGTCGGGAGCGGCGCCGTTGCCCGGCGTCCGGACCGAGGGCTCGGGGTCGCCGTGGATCTCGCGACCGATGGGCGTGGTGCGGGCGCGCTCGCCGTGCCAGCCGTCGGTGGGCAGCGAGAACTTCTTGACCAGCCGCGCGGTGAACGGCGCGTCCGAGGTCCGTGCGAGCCGCACGGTGTGCTCGCCGCGACCGATCTCGACCAGGCAGCCCCGGCCGGTGTCGATCGAGCGGGCGCCGTCGAGGACCACCTGGCCAGCGGACGACGAGCTGGCCTCCACCTCGATCTGGAAGGACGACCCCGGTCCCACGACCAGGGGCCGGGCGAACAGGGCGTGAGCGGCGAGGGGGACGCACAGCAGGGCGTCGACGTCGGGCCACATCACGGGGCCGCCGGCGGAGAAGGCGTGCGCGGTGGACCCGGTGGCGGTCGCGATCACGAGGCCGTCGCAGCCGAAGCTCGACAGCGGCAGCCCGTCGACAGCGAGCGCGACCTCGAGGGTGCGCAGCCGGTTGGCGCGCTCCAGGGTCGCCTCGTTGAGGGCCCACCCGGTCTCGACCGAACCGTCGTCGCGGGTGACGGTCACCTGCAGCGTGCCGCGCTCCTCGACCTGGTAGTCGCCGTCGGCGAGACGCTGCGCCGCCGCGGCGACGTCCTCGCGCTCGATCTCGGCAAGGAAGCCGACGCGCCCGAGGTTGACGCCCAGCAACGGGATGCCGGTGCCGTGGGTGAGCTGCGCGGCGTGGAGCATGGTGCCGTCTCCGCCGAGCACGATCGCGGCCTCGATGGGCTCGGAGACTCCCGGCGTGTACGCCGTGCAGGTCTCGATCCCGGACGCGGCGAGGACGCGAGCGGCCTCGTCCCCGGCCTCGAGGGTGCCGGGGCGATGAGGGTTCGCGACGATGAGGACCCTGCGGGTCATTGATCTCCCTCCGCTTCCTGCACCTCGTGTGCGATGCGGGCCGCGAGCGCCTCGCCGTGGAGCACGGGGCGCGCGGCCTTCTCACCACTAGCCTGCCATGCCCCGGAGGCCCACACGAAGAACTCCACATTGCCGTGCGGACCAGGCAGGGCGCTGCGCGCGACATGGTGGATCGTCAAGCCCTCGCGCTCCATGCAGGCGGCGACGTTCGCCACGGCCTCGGCGCGGGCCTTGCGGTCCGTGACAACTCCGCGCGCGCTGAGGCGGCCGCGCCCCACCTCGAACTGCGGCTTGACCATGAGGACGTAGTCCGCGGTCGCGGCGACCGTGCGGACGAGGGCCGGCACCGCCAGCGTGAGGGAGATGAAGGACAGGTCGGCGACCACCAGCTCCGCTCCCGTGCCGGGCGACCCGGGCGCGAGGTCCCGGACGTTGACGCCCTCGAACACCGCGACGCGATCGTCGTTCCTCAGCTCGGGCGCGAGCTGATCGTGGCCCACGTCGACCGCGTCGATGTGCGCCGCGCCGCGCTCGAGCAGCACCTGGGTGAAGCCGCCCGTCGAGGCACCGGCGTCGAGAGCGCGCACTCCCGCGACGTCGAGACCGAGGGGCTCGCAGGCGTCGAGAGCGCTGATGAGCTTGTGGGCGGCACGGGAGACGTAGCGCGCGGCGTCATCGCTGACGGCCAGCACGGTGGCATCGTCGACCGCCTGCGCGGGTCGCGTCGCGGCGGCGCCGTCGACGGTGACGGCGCCTCGGGCGATCAGTTCCTGCGCGTGCGAGCGCGATCGAGCGAGGCCGCGCGCGTGAAGCGCGCGGTCGAGGCGCACTGGCGCCCTACTGCTCTTCCCGCATGCGCGTGGACAGCGAGTCCTGGATCTTGTCGAAGAACTCGGCCTGCTTGTCGAGGTCCTCCGGCAGCTCCGAGACGGACTTGAGCGCCTCACGCACCTCCGGCGGGTAGTTGACCTCGCCGAGCGGCTCGCGCTGATCCTTGATCTCATTCATGTGCCGAGAGTACCTCCACGTCGCCGAGGCCCTCAACCTTCACCGTTGTGCCGGCATCGGCGCTGTGCCAGGCCGCCGCGCACGCGACTCGGGCGGTGTCGAGGCCGTCCGCGCCGCCGTCGCGCGCCAGGATCTCCAGGGTGCCGTCGACCACCCGCGCTCGTGCCGCGCCCACGGACCACACGTCCCCGTCGAGCGACGGTTCGGGGTGCGCCAGCGCGAGCGCGCGCAGGTCGTGTCCCAGGAAGGACGGCCGATGCTCCGGGGGCGCGAGGATCGCGTCGCGGATGCCATCGACGCCGGTGAGCACCTGCAGACCGGGGTAGCCGGCGGCGCGTGCACCCTTGAGGTCGGTGTCGAGGCGGTCGCCCACGACCAGCGGGCGCGACGCGGAGGCCTTGTCCGCCGCCAGGCGGAACATCGCCGGCTCGGGCTTTCCAGCGCCCGGCGGAACCACTCCGGTGGCCGTCACGACCACGTTCACCAGCGAGCCGTTCCCGGGCGCGGTGCCGCGTTCGTTGGGGATGGTGAGGTCCTTGTTGGACGCGAAGAAGCGCGCTCCGGCCGCGACGGCGTAGGACGCCTCCGCGAGGTCGCGCCACGACACGTCGGGCGAGAATCCCTGCACGACGGCGTGGGGGTGGTCGTCCGCGCTGTCGACGAGCACGAAGCCCGCCTCAGACACGGCGGTCCGCAGGCCCGCGCCGCCCACGACCAGCACGGTGGAGCCGGCGGGCACGGTCTCGAGCATCAGCGCCGCGGCGGCCTGGGCCGCGGTCATGACCTCAGACTCGCTCGCGGGGATATCCAGGCTCGACAGGTGATCGGCGACGGTGCCGGGCTCGCGCGAGGCGTTGTTGGTGACGAACACGACGCGCATCCCGGCGGCGCGTGCCGCCTCGAGAGCGGGCGGCGCCGTGGGGATCGCGTGGGGTCCGCGGTAGGCGACGCCGTCGAGGTCGACCAGTGCGGCGTCGAAAGCGGTCTGCAGCGGTTGCGCGCTCCCCAACAGGGACGATGCGGTCACCGCTGCTCCTCGCCGTCGCCGGCTGCAGGGGCCTCGGCGGGCGCGTCCTCCTCGGCGGGTGCCTCGTCCGACGGAGCCTCGTCGAGGTCCTCGTCTTCGTCCTCGTCGGAGTACTCGTCGTCTTCCTCGTCCAGGTCCTCGTCTTCGTCCTCGACGGGCTCCGGAAGCTCGGCGACGTCGTAGACGGTGATGTCGAACTCGACGTCGGGCTCCACGTTCGCATCGGGGACCTTCGCTTCGAGCGCCTCAGCGCCCTCGTGGTCGCCGAGTGCGCGCAGCACCGGCACCGTCGCGGCGTCGATGCGCGTGCGCAGCTCCGCGTCCGCGGTCTCGATGCGCCGCAGAGCGACCAGAGCCGCCGCGGCATCGCCCATGTCGAGGCGGGCGCCGGCCACGACCATCTCGAGCTCGATGCGAGCGCGCTCGGGGAGCTGGGCCGCCTCGGGGCTCCGCGCAAGGTCGATGGCGCGCTCGGGGCGTCCCAGGCCACGCTCGCAGTCGGCCATAAGCGGCAGGTGCTCGTGCGAGCCGTTGAGCCGCCGGACCGTGCGGAACTCGCGCAGAGCCTCGCTGAACCGGCCGGTGGCGTAGGCGGCGAGGGCGTTCGCCTCGCGGACCACGTCCACGCGACCGCCGCGTGCCACCGCGACCTGCGCGTGCTGGTACGCGAGCTCAGGGTCCAGGTCGAGCAGCGAGCCCACCATGATCAGGTGACGGCCCACGTCCTCGGCGTTGTCCTTGCTCAGCGTGCGCAGACGGGCGCGCACGGTCCGGTCGAGCTGGCCGTACTCCACCTCGTCGGGGATCTCGGGGCCGGCAGGGGTCTCCTTGACCAGTCCGCGATCGCCGCGTCGCGAGCCATCGGGACGCTCGTTGCGCCGATCGTCGCGGCGCACGCGGTCCGAGGGACCGCGCCCCTGTCCGCGAGGGCCCTGTCCGTCACCGTCGCGACGAGGTCCGCCCGATCGGCGTGCGCCGTCGCGCGAATCCGGCCTGCCGTAGCCTCGACCACCCGAGCGTCCGTCGGAACGGCCATCGGAACGGCCGCTGCCGCTGGGCCGATCCTGGCCGCCGCGGTAGCGATCGCCCTGGCCGCCGCGGTTGCGGTCGCCCTGGCCCCATCGCTCGCGATCACCACGGGGCGCACCCTGGCCACCGCGGCCACCCGAGCGGCCTTCACCGCTACGGGAGTCACGTCGGTCGCCCGAGTACCCACCCCGGCGGTCATCGCCGCTGCGGGAGTCACGTCGATCACCGGAGTATCCGCCGCGACGCTCGCCACCGCTACGGGAGTCACGTCGGTCGCCCGAGTACCCACCCCGGCGGTCATCGCCGCTGCGGGAGTCACGTCGATCACCGGAGTATCCGCCGCGACGCTCGTCGCCGCTCGAGGATCGACCACCGGAGCGATCACCCCGCTGGCCCGAGCCGCCGGCGCGCGAAGCAAATCCGCCACCGGCCGAGCCGCGGCTCCAGCCGGATCCCTCGCGCTTCGATGAGCCGCCGCTCGATCGACCGTAGCCGGAGGAGCGCTGCGCGCCTCCGCTGCTGCGGCGATCGGACTGACCGCCGCGCGCGGACGAGCTGCGGTCGCCCCGGGGCTCTCGAGAGTCTCGATCGCGATCGCGGTCGTCGCCTCGTGTGCCAGCCATGGTGCTCCGTTCGGTCATGCAGTGCGCTCGGACGCGCACGGGTCTAGGACACAGTGTCCAGGAAAGCACGAAGGGCCGCCCAGCATTGGGCGGCCCTTCGTTGAAAGAATGTCCCGCTGCGACCTACTCTCCCACACCCTCACGAGTGCAGTACCATCGGCGCTGAGAGGCTTAGCTTCCGGGTTCGGAATGGGACCGGGCGTTTCCCTCTCGCTATGGCAGCGGAAACTCTATGGAGATATCAGTACCCGACCGTATCTCGGGAACCGCACAGTGGACGCGTAGCATGCATTGATAAAAGTCAAGTTATCGGCCTATTAGTACCGGTCAGCTTCAAGAGTCTTTAGTCCTCTCTTCCACATCCGGCCTATCAACCCCATGGTCTATAGGGGGCCTCTCGGGAATAATCCCGTGGAAATCTCATCTTGAGACCGGCTTCCCGCTTAGATGCTTTCAGCGGTTATCCGTTCCGAACGTAGCCAACCAGCCGTGCTCCTGGCGGAACAACTGGCACACCAGAGGTTCGTCCATCCCGGTCCTCTCGTACTAGGGACAGATTCTCTCAAATTTCCTGCGCGCGCAGCGGATAGGGACCGAACTGTCTCACGACGTTCTAAACCCAGCTCGCGTACCGCTTTAATGGGCGAACAGCCCAACCCTTGGGACCAACTCCAGCCCCAGGATGCGACGAGCCGACATCGAGGTGCCAAACCATGCCGTCGATATGGACTCTTGGGCAGGATCAGCCTGTTATCCCCGGGGTACCTTTTATCCGTTGAGCGCTGGCGCTTCCACATGCCACCAGCGGGTCACTAGTCCCGACTTTCGTCCCTGCTCGACCTGTCAGTCTCACAGTCAAGCTCCCTTGTACACTTGCACTCGCCACCTGATTGCCAACCAGGCTGAGGGAACCTTTGGGCGCCTCCGTTACTCTTTGGGAGGCAACCGCCCCAGTTAAACTACCCACCAGGCACTGTCCCTGATCCGGATTACGGACCGAGGTTAGATATCCAGAGTGATCAGAGTGGTATTTCAACAATGACTCCACCAATACTGGCGTATCGGCTTCAAAGTCTCCCACCTATCCTACACAAACCACACCGAATACCAATACCAAGCTATAGTAAAGGTCCCGGGGTCTTTCCGTCCTGCTGCGCGTAACGAGCATCTTTACTCGTAGTGCAATTTCGCCGAGTTCGCGGTTGAGACAGCGGAGAAGTCGTTACGCCATTCGTGCAGGTCGGAACTTACCCGACAAGGAATTTCGCTACCTTAGGATGGTTATAGTTACCACCGCCGTTTACTGGGGCTTAAATTCAGAGCTTCGCCTTTCGACTAACCCTTCCTCTTAACCTTCCAGCACCGGGCAGGCGTCAGTCCGTATACATCGTCTTGCGACTTCGCACGGACCTGTGTTTTTAGTAAACAGTCGCTTCTCCCTGGTCTCTGCGGCCCTCAAACGCTCACAGCTGCAAGAGCTGATCACGCCTCAGGCCCCCCTTCTCCCGAAGTTACGGGGGCATTTTGCCGAGTTCCTTAACCACGATTCACTCGATCGCCTTAGTATTCTCTACCTGACCACCTGAGTCGGTTTGGGGTACGGGCGGCTAGAACCTCGCGCCGAGGTTTTTCTTGGCAGCATAGGATCACCAGTTTCCTGCTTGTGCAGTCACCATCAGTTCTCAGGCATATGAGCTGCGGATTTGCCTACAGCTCGCCCTACGGCCTTGGACGTGGACAACCATCGCCACGCCTGGCTACCTTCCTGCGTCACCCCTGTTAATACGCTTGCCTACTAAGGACTTGGGTCGCGCGCTACTCCACCGCTCCCCGAAGGGTTGAGTGGCATCGGGCGCTTAGCATTATCCGTTCAGCATGGGCGGTTCTTCGCCGGTACGGGAATATCAACCCGTTGTCCATCGACTACGCCTGTCGGCCTCGCCTTAGGTCCCGACTTACCCAGGGCGGATTAACCTGGCCCTGGAACCCTTGGTCATTCGGCGGACGGGTTTCTCACCCGTCTTTCGCTACTCATGCCTGCATTCTCACTCGTGTGGCGTCCACCGCTGGGTTACCCCGCGACTTCACTCGCCACACGACGCTCCCCTACCCATCCACACGCTTGGATCCGAAGACCAGGCAGTGTGTGAATGACACAACTTCGGCGGTGTACTTGAGCCCCGCTAAATTGTCGGCGCGGAATCACTTGACCAGTGAGCTATTACGCACTCTTTCAAGGGTGGCTGCTTCTAAGCCAACCTCCTGGTTGTCTATGCAACTCCACATCCTTTCCCACTTAGCACACGCTTAGGGGCCTTAGTTGGTGTTCTGGGCTGTTTCCCTCTCGACTATGAAGCTTATCCCCCACAGTCTCACTGCTGCGCTCTCACTTACCGGCATTCGGAGTTTGGCTGACGTCAGTAACCTGGTGAGGCCCATCGGCCATCCAGTAGCTCTACCTCCGGCAAGAAACACGCAACGCTGCACCTAAATGCATTTCGGGGAGAACCAGCTATCACGAAGTTTGATTGGCCTTTCACCCCTATCCACAGCTCATCCCCTCGGTTTTCAACCCAAGTGGGTTCGGTCCTCCACGCGGTCTTACCCGCGCTTCAACCTGGCCATGGATAGATCACTTCGCTTCGGGTCTAGACCCGGCGACTCAATCGCCCTATTCGGACTCGCTTTCGCTACGGCTGCCCCTCACGGGTTAACCTTGCCACCGAGCACTAACTCGCAGGCTCATTCTTCAAAAGGCACGCCGTCACCCCTGCTAGGGAGGCTCCGACGGATTGTAAGCACACGGTTTCAGGTACTATTTCACTCCCCTCTCGGGGTACTTTTCACCTTTCCCTCACGGTACTGTTCCGCTATCGGTCAGTAGGTAGTATTTAGGCTTACAGAGTGGTCTCTGCTGATTCACACGGGATTTCTCGGGCCCCGTGCTACTTGGGATGACTCTCAGGAGTCCGCGAGATTTCGTCTACGGGGGTTGCACCCTCTGTGCCGGGCCTTTCAATGCCCTTCGACTATCACGCGGATTTCTGACTCCTTGGGAGAACGGCAGCTCTCCCAGAAAGGTCCCACAACCCCGCCAACGCAACGCCTGCCGGCTATCACACGCTGACGGTTTGGCCTGATCCGCTTTCGCTCGCCACTACTCACGGAATATCTCTTCCTGTCGGTACTGAGATGTTTCACTTCCCGACGTTCCCTCCGCTCGCCCTATGTGTTCAGGCGAGGGTCACTGGACATGACTCCAGCGGGGTTTCCCCATTCGGACATCCTCGGATCAAAGCTTGTTTGCCAGCTCCCCGAGGCTTATCGCAGGCTACAACGTCCTTCATCGGCTCCTACTGCCAAGGCATCCACCATGTGCTCTTAAAAACTTGACCACAGATATCAAAGATGCTCGCGTCCACTATGCAGTTCTCAAGGTACGGGCGGGCTCACGTTCTGCCGGCGCCTGCCTCGCTGTGCGAGGTGGTTCATCCGGCTCCAGTGATCCGTCCAGTCAGTCATATCGACCGACCTGAGGTCGCGCTTAACGCCCGATCCCTCAGGACCCAACAGTGTGCCTTGCATGCGCCGTGCGTTTCTCATGGTTCCAACCCCGAGGGGCGTACTGATGAGACGCTCGCAGCGTCATGCCATGTCGATGTTCCATCCGTGAGCTCTCGCCGGCCTGCGTTTGAGGCCGAAACGAGTCATGGACAGCGCGATGGCTGCCAAATGCTCCTTAGAAAGGAGGTGATCCAGCCGCACCTTCCGGTACGGCTACCTTGTTACGACTTAGTCCCAATCGCCAATCCCACCTTAGACGTCTCCCTCCCAAAGGGTTGGGCCGACGGCTTCGGGTGTTACCGACTTTCGTGACTTGACGGGCGGTGTGTACAAGGCCCGGGAACGTATTCACCGCAGCGTTGCTGATCTGCGATTACTAGCGACTCCAACTTCATGAGGTCGAGTTGCAGACCTCAATCCGAACTGAGACCGGCTTTTTGGGATTCGCTCCACCTTACGGTATTGCAGCCCATTGTACCGGCCATTGTAGCATGCGTGAAGCCCAAGACATAAGGGGCATGATGATTTGACGTCATCCCCACCTTCCTCCGAGTTGACCCCGGCAGTCTCCTATGAGTCCCCACCATTACGTGCTGGCAACATAGGACGAGGGTTGCGCTCGTTGCGGGACTTAACCCAACATCTCACGACACGAGCTGACGACAACCATGCACCACCTGTATACCCCCCCGAAGGACTCCCTATCTCTAGGGATAAAGGGTATATGTCAAGCCTTGGTAAGGTTCTTCGCGTTGCATCGAATTAATCCGCATGCTCCGCCGCTTGTGCGGGCCCCCGTCAATTCCTTTGAGTTTTAGCCTTGCGGCCGTACTCCCCAGGCGGGGCACTTAATGCGTTAGCTGCGACGCGGAACTCATGGAAAGAGCCCCACATCTAGTGCCCACCGTTTACGGCATGGACTACCAGGGTATCTAATCCTGTTCGCTCCCCATGCTTTCGCTCCTCAGCGTCAGTAGTGGCCCAGAGACCTGCCTTCGCCATTGGTGTTCCTCCTGATATCTGCGCATTCCACCGCTACACCAGGAATTCCAGTCTCCCCTACCACACTCTAGTCTGCCCGTACCCACTGCAGGCCCGAGGTTGAGCCTCGGGTTTTCACAGCAGACGCGACAGACCGCCTACGAGCTCTTTACGCCCAATAATTCCGGACAACGCTTGCGCCCTACGTATTACCGCGGCTGCTGGCACGTAGTTAGCCGGCGCTTCTTCTGTAGGTACCGTCACTTTCGCTTCTTCCCTACTGAAAGGGGTTTACAACCCGAAGGCCTTCATCCCCCACGCGGCGTCGCTGCATCAGGCTTGCGCCCATTGTGCAATATTCCCCACTGCTGCCTCCCGTAGGAGTCTGGACCGTGTCTCAGTTCCAGTGTGGCCGGTCGCCCTCTCAGGCCGGCTACCCGTCGTCGCCTTGGTGAGCCATTACCTCACCAACAAGCTGATAGGCCGCGAGTCCATCCCAGACCGAAATTCTTTCCAGACGATGACCATGCGGTCTCGTCTCGTATCCGGTATTAGACCTCGTTTCCAAGGCTTATCCCAGAGTCTGGGGCAGGTTACTCACGTGTTACTCACCCGTTCGCCACTGATCCACGAGAGCAAGCTCTCGCTTCACCGTTCGACTTGCATGTGTTAAGCACGCCGCCAGCGTTCGTCCTGAGCCAGGATCAAACTCTCCGTGAATGTTTGATAGCAATCCGACCGAAGTCGGTTCACATACAATACGAAGTGGTTCCGAAGAACCGTTTAATCTCTAGCTTCGAACAAAATGTCACTGACATTTCGTTGTCTACCAAAGGAATCCTGCATCCCGCTGCTCGAGCCGAAGCTCTCACACCGTGATGCCGGAGGTTTTGGCATCGACTATGTGGCACACTGTTGAGTTCTCAAGGTTCGGACGCGCACCGTTCGCGGGCCGTTCGGCCGGCGCTCGGGGCAACCCTTCAAAGTTACCGCCATGTTTCCAGCTTGTCAAATCGCGATTTCAGCGATCTTTTCGGCTGTTCCCATTGTGGCAACTCGGATAAGTTACTTGTTTGATTTCGGCCTGTCAAATCGCTTTTCCAGCGAATTCTTTTGGCTGATCTCAATCAGGCAACTCGGATAAGTTACTCGGCTGATTTCGCTCTGTCAAATCGCAGCTCGTGCGACTTGGACTCAGTGGCGATCCCTTCCGGGCAACCCTACCAACTTACCCCCTTGTTCTCATCCTGTCAACTCGCCTTGCCGGCGTGTTGTGCAGTCTGTGTCCCGTGGGGGGCTCTCCATCGTACATCAGTCCGGGCGCGCTAGCGACTCGAGATCGATCGGTGATGGGGAGCTGTCTTGAGGGGCTTCTCGTGGCCTTGTTCAGTCCTCCGAGAAGCGCTTCCGTCGTTGGCAGCGAGGAAGACATTACGGCCAGGTGAACCACCAAGTCAAATCGGTAGACATCCGGGCGTGTCGCCTCCCCGTGAGCATCATCGCTCCTGGTAAAGCCTCAAGTGGGCGTCCTGGCGAGGGCGCCGCTCAGGCGGCCACCCGCACAAGTCCCACAGATTTCTTTCCTCGGCGGAGCACGATCCAGCCTCCCGCGAGGGGCGCGTGAGCATCGACGGCCTGCTCGATCGAGTCCACCTTGGCGTTGTTGACGTACGCTCCGCCATCCTGCACCGCTCGCCTAGCATCGGACTTGGAGGAGACGATGCCTGCAAGCACCAGCGCATCGACGACTGACGCTCCGGCAGGCACTTCCACTCCGCCCAGCTCCTGCGCGCAACCGTCGAGAGTCGCCTCATCCAGCCCGTGCAGCTCCGCTCGCCCGAAGATCGCCTGCGACGCCTGCACGACGGCGTCGGCCGCATCGGCTCCGTGAACGAGTGCGGTGACCTCCCATGCCAGGGTGCGCTGCGCCTCGCGCTTGAAGGGCTCCGCCGCCACGGCCTGCTCGAGCTCCTCGATGCGCTCGCGCGTGAGGAACGTGAAGATCTTCAGGAAGCGCACCACGTCGGCGTCTTCCGTATTGATCCAGAACTGGTAGAAGGCGTACGGCGACATCATGTCGGGAGCGAGCCACACCGCGCCGCCCTCGGACTTGCCGAACTTGGTGCCATCCGCCTTGGTGATCAGAGGCGTGGTCATCGCGTGCACGGCGGCGCCCTCGGCCTTGCGAATCAGCTCGACACCGCTCAGCAGGTTGCCCCACTGGTCGTTGCCCCCGGTCTGCAGGGTGCAGCCGTAGCGGCGGTGGAGCTCGCGGTAGTCGTTTCCTTGGAGCACCTGGTACGAGAACTCCGTGTAGCTGATGCCCTCGTCGCTCTCGAGGCGACGTGCCACCGTGTCCTTGGCCAGCATGGTCCCGAGTCGGAAGTGCTTGCCGACCTCGCGGAGGAGATCGATCGCCGACAGCTCGCCCGTCCAATCGAGGTTGTTGACCATCTGCGCGGCGTTGTCCCCCTCGAAGTCGAGGAACATCGAGATCTGGGAGCGCAGGCGCTCCACCCACTCGGCGACGGTCTCCTTGGTGTTGAGGACGCGCTCCCCGGACATCCGGGGGTCGCCGATCATGCCGGTCGCGCCCCCCACCAGAGGGAGGATGCGATGCCCGGCGCGCTGCAGATGCCTTAGCAGCACCAGCTGCACGAGGTTGCCGATGTGCAGGCTCGGCGCCGTCGGGTCGAATCCGCAGTACAGCGTGATCGGGCCCTCGTCGAGATGAGCGCGGAGCTCGTCGTCACCGGTGGTCTGGGAGATCAGCCCGCGCCAGGCGAGCTCGTCAAGGATGTGCTGAGTCATGATGCGCCCATTGTGCCAGTGCGTGCGCGCCGGCGGATCGCCGGGGTCAGAGACGAAAGAGTCGCTGGGCACGCGATCCGATCCCGCGAATCGGCGCTGAGGGGTGGACGTCTAGTGAGGGGTCCAACCGACTCGCGGTGGTCGCATGCCCAGCGACACTTACGACGTTATGCGCCTCTGTCTGAGAGTTCTCTCAGAGACATCGCGGCGTTCTGAGGGCGAACGTGAGACCCGGCTCACCCTGGCCACGCACGAGCGGCCCGCGGCGGGCAGCGGCCCCACTGCCAGCGGCGTCAGTCCGGGATGGCTGCGGTCCCGTCGAGCACCACGTCCGCCGCCGCCCGCGTGCCCTCGACCGCGAAGTGCGCCGCCTCCCGCGGCAGCCACCGCAACCACTCGTCGCGCATCGCCTCGCCGTCCCGTTCCAGCCCCCGCCGGAGCCGCACGTCGGCGGGCGCCTCGATCCACACCAGCAGGCTGGCGAAGGCGCGAGCCGCAGCCTGACCCACCCCCACGCCCTCGATGACGAGGAAGGGCCGGACCGGCACCGGGACCTCGTGCGTCCGGGCCGACTGCTCCCAGTCCCACATCCGAAACGAGGCGTCGCGGCCCGCAGCCAGAGGCTCCAGCACGTCGTCGACCAGGACGGCGTCGAGAGTCTCCAGCCCGTCCCAGCCTTCGTACATGTCGTCGGCGTGCAGGAGCTGCGCCGGCGCGCCCCGCGCGCACGCGCGCGCGGGATCGAAGGTGCCGGGCCCCGCCGAGGACTCGCCGCCGAGCGCCGCCACGAGGCGGTTGGCCAGGGTGGTCTTGCCCGAGCCTGCGGGCCCGTCCACCAGCACCAGGCGCATCGGCCGCTCTCCGCCCAGCCCGGGCGCCGATGCGCGGGCGGCGCGAACGATCGCGCTCAGCGGGACAGGGGTCACCGGGCCAGGCTACGGTAGCCGCATGCACCCCTCTGTGCAGAAGGTCGCCGACGTCCTCGACAGCGCAGGACTGCACGGCCGCGTGCGCGAGCTGTCCTCGGGCACCCACACCGCCGCGGAGGCCGCGGCCTATCTGGGCTGCGAGCTCGGGGCGATCGCGAACTCGCTGGTCTTCATGACGGAGCGCGGCCCCATCCTCGTCCTGGCGTCGGGAGCCCATCGGGTGGACACGGCTCGGCTCGCCCAGGCGATCGGCGTGCAGGCGGTGACGCGTGCGATGCCGGACGAGGTGCGGGCCGCCACGGGGCAGCCCATCGGCGGCGTCGCGCCCGTGGGCCACCCTGCTCCGCTGCCCACGTACATCGACGTCGAGCTCGAGGAGCACGGCGAGTTGTGGGCCGCCGCCGGCATCCCGGCGAGCGTGTTCGAGATCTCCTACGCGGATCTCAAGGGGCTCACCGACGCGGTCGAGGTCGAGGTCGCCTGAGCGTCACTCGACGTCGATGACCCGCTCGGTCGTCTGGAAAGCGGCGACGGCATCGCCGTCCGGCTCCTCGCACAGGCCAGGGAAGCTCGGCACCGCGATGTGTCCGTCGTCGATGACGTACGGCGTCGTGAGATCCCGGTCGTAGAACCTGCTGGAGGCGGAGATGTCGCCCGGCAGCGTGAAGCCCGGCAGGCCCGCGAGCGCGGCATTGGCGCCGCGCGCGAGGCCGGTCTCGAGCATGCCGCCGCACCACACGGCCACGCCGTGAGCGCGGGCGAGGTCGTGGATGCGGCGCGACTCCAGGTAGCCGCCCACCCGCGAGGGCTTGATGTTGATGACGGCTGCCGCCCCCAGCGCGATCGCGTCGGCCGCGGACGCGACCGACACCACGGACTCGTCGAGGCACATCGGCGTCGACATGGCGCGGGCGAGCTCGGCGTGCTGGCGCAGATCGTCCTCAGCGAGGGGCTGTTCGATGAGCAGCAGGTCAAAAGCGTCGAGCCGGCGCAGGTGGGCCGCGTCGACCAGCGTGTACGCGGCATTGGCGTCCACCTGGAGCGGCACGTCAGGATGCGCCTCTCTCACCGCTCGCACCGGCTCGACGTCCCATCCCGGCTGAATCTTGAGCTTGATGCGCCGGTAGCCCTCGTCGAGGTACCCCTGCACCACGTCGCGCAGGCGCGGGATCGAGTCCTGGATGCCCACGCTCACCCCGGACGGCACCCGGTCACGGGTGACGCCCAGGTAGTCCGCGAACGACGTCCCGGCCGCCTTCAGCTGTCCGTCGAGCAGCGCGGACTCGAGCGCTGCCTTCGCCATCCGGTGCCCCACCACCGCCTCGAGGTGCGTGCCCACGGTCTCCGCGGACAGAGCATCGGCCCTCTGCGCCTGCGCCAGGCGCGGCAGCAGGAAGCGCTCGGTGACGTCCACGGCGCCGGAGGCGTACTCCTCGGAGTACACGGGCTCGGCGAGAGCGCCGCACTCTCCCCAGCCCGTGACCTCGGCGCCGTCCACGCGCGCAGCGACCTCCACGGCCACGACGGTGCGGGCCGTCTGCGTCGAGAACGAGGTGGTGAAAGGCGTCACGAGAGGGATGCGCAGCTCCCGCAGGGTGACGTGGTCGATCTGGATCATGCTCTCTCCAGCAGGTAGCGGTGGTCGTGGAATCCGGCGACGCGCCAGCGTGCACCCGACGCGCCGTCCCCGAGCAGCGGCGCGAGCGCACCGCGAACGGCTCCGCGCCAACGGGCGGCGCACGCGGGATCCGCGGCGCGAAGTCCCTCGATGTCCTCGGGGAGCTCGACCGCGAGGCGCGTGGCGGTGGGGTCGGGAACGTACGGGTGGGGCTCTCCGTCGACGTTCGCCAGGAGGGCCGATGCGGCGGCGGGCTCGGGAACGGGCTCACCCGGGGGCGGCACGGGCCGTGCAAGGGGCCAGGAGACCAGGAGTCGGTCGCTGCCCTGGCCGGCGTTGACGCCGTCCGACATGTCGCCGTAGAAGTCGACGAGGTACCCGGCGACGTCCACTCCCAGGCGACGCAGGTTGAACGCCGCGTTGCGCGCCACCAGCGGGTCGAAGGTCCAGGTGATGCGCGCCAGCCCGCGTTCGAGCGCCCATGCCCGCTGATCGAGCTTCATGGCGATGCCGACGCCGCGCCGGGCCACGCCGGGATCGACGCCCGCGACATGCGAGTGGAGGACCTCGCCCAGCGGCTGCGCGAAGTAGCCGATGCACGCGCCCACCATGCGTGCCCCGTTGCGGTCGAACGCACCGGCGACGTAGGCGCCGGAGTGCTCGAGCGCGATCATCAGCGGCGCCTCCATCACCGACGCTCCCCACAGCCGGGTGAACAGTCCGTCCGCCTCGCGGACGCCCTGGTGGTCCAGGGCACGGACCTCGATGCGGGCGCCGTCGGCCGCGTCGCTCGCGTCCGCGCGGGCCTCGGCCGGGGTTGCCCCGTTCATGCGCGCGCCTCGAGGAGCTCGCCCAGCATCAGCGACAGCAGCGCCGTGCGAGGCGGGATGTGCTCGATCAAGACGTGCTCGTCCTCCGCGTGCGCTCCCCCGCCCACGCCGCCCAGGCCGTCGAGCGTGCGCGCGCCCACGCCAGCGGTGAGGTTGCCGTCGGAAGCGCCTCCCACGGAGCACTCGTCGAGATCGTCGATGCCCGCCGCAGGCGCGAGGCGGGCGGCCAGCGCGAAGAGCTCGACGGCGCGGTCGCGTTCGAGCGGCGGCCTGTTCACTCCCCCGGCGACGTCGACGGTGGCGCCGTCCAGGACCGGCTCGAGCGCCCGGATCGCGGCATCGACGCGGTCCTGCTCGGCGGCGGTGCGCGCGCGGACGTCGACGTCGAACGACGCCCGCGCCGGGACCGTGTTGACGGTGGTGCCGATCGTGCCGCGGGTGGGCACCACGGACGTCTCGGCTCCGTGAAGGGACGCCACTGCCTGCAGCTGGTGAGCGAGCTCCACGCCGGCATTGATTCCCCGCTCGGGGTCGAGGCCCGCGTGCGACGCCCTCCCGTGTGCGGTGACGGTGTAGAGCGACACACCCTTGCGCTCGGTCTTCAGCGCGCCGCCGGGGCCGGACGCCTCGAGCACCAGCACGGCGTCCGCGCCGCGCGCCTCGTCCTCGACGAGCGCGCGGGACGTCACGGAACCCACCTCCTCGTCACCGGTGACGAGGATCGTCACCCCAGCCACCGCATCGGTCCCCCGGCGAAGCGCGACCGCGCACGCCGCGTGGACCGCCTGCACCAGGCCGATCGCCATGTCGAAGCAGCCAGGGCCGCGCAGGACGCCGCCCGCCGTCGAGAACGGCATGCGTTCGAGCGTGCCGAGTGGCCACACGGTGTCGTGGTGGCCCAGCAGCAGCACGCGCGTGGGCCCGCCCAGGCGCCAGCGCAGGTGAGTGACGCCGTCGATGATCAGGGATTCGGGCTCGCTCGGCAGTCCTGCCTGCGCGAGGCGCCCGCCCAGGACGTCCGCGGCGACGGACGCGCTGCGCGCGTTGGCGTCGAGGTCGTCGGAGGGAGACTCGCACTCGATGATGCGGCGCACATCCTCCAGCATCGCTGGCAGGCGGGCTGTCGCGTCGTCGAGCTCGGTCACCCGGCCATCGTGTCAGATGACGGATGACGCGGGTGTTTCGCGGGGCCGGGCTGGCGTCACCAGGTCGCGAGTACTGCCGCGAACCAGGCGGACCACGCTCCGGCGGCCACCATGATCCCCAGGCCGATGCGCCTGTCGAGCCGGTAGGCGAAAGACAGCGGCACGCACGCGACGCCGAGCACGAGGGTGGCGATGGCGAACGGCACTCCCGCGGGAGAGACCCACAGCCCCACGCCGAGCGCGACGAGCGCCGCCCCCTGGACCAACGCGATGACGTGCAGCGCGGAGTAGAACGCGCTCACGATGAGAGCGAGCGCCGCCGCGTCCGCCGAGACGTCGAGCGAGCGGATCGGATACACGAGCCGGCCGTGGAGCACGGAGACCGTCACGGCGACCGCCACCGACACGAGCGTCAGCACTGCGGCGATCGCCACGCCCGTGGGGACCGGGGCCATGACGCGCCACGCTGCAACCACGCCGATGGCCGTGACCACGGCCATGATCACGAGGAACTCATCGATCGCCGCGATGCGGCCGCGGTTGTTCGCGACCCACGCGCGCTCCTCACCCGCGTCAGGAGGCCCGCCGATCAGGAACTCGAGGACCGCCGGCACCACCAGCCCGACGGCGAGCACGCCGAACGCGACCGACGCGAGAGCGGTGTCCATGTGCGCTCCCCTCGTGCGCGGCGGGATCCGTGGTCAGGAGGCGGCGAGCGACCAGGGTCGGAAGTGCTTGACGCGAGCGCGCGCCGCCTTGCCCTGCTCGATCACGCGCGCGGGCGCTGTGCCTCCCACGCCGTCGCGCGCGGCGAGCGAGCCCTCCACGGTCAGCACCTCGCGCACCGAGCCGTCGAGCTCGGGGTGCAGCTCGCCCAGCTCCTCGTCGGTGAGCTCGTGCAGCTCCTTGCCGCGCTTCTCGCACAGCCGCACGCAGGCACCCGCGACCTCGTGGGCCTCACGGAACGGCACGCCCTTCTTGACGAGCCACTCCGCGACGTCGGTCGCCAGGGAGAAGCCGGCGGGCGCCAGCTCCGCCGTGCGGTCCGCGTGGATGACGAGCGTGCGGATCATGCCGGAGAAGGCCGGCAGGAGCACCTCGAGCGTCTCGACGGCATCGAAGCCGGGCTCGTGGACCTCCTGGATGTCACGGTTGTACGCGAGCGGGAGGCCCTTGAGCGTCGCAAGCAGGCCCGTGAGGTCGCCGATCAGGCGGCCGGCCTTCCCGCGCGCGAGTTCCGCGATGTCCGGGTTCTTCTTCTGCGGCATGATGCTCGAGCCCGTCGAGTACTGGTCGTCGAGGCCCGCGAAGCCGAACTCCACGGTCGCCCACGCGATAACCTCCTCGGAGATGCGCGACAGGTCGACGCCGATCATCGATGCCACCCACAGGAACTCCGCGACCACGTCGCGCGAGGCCGTGGCGTCGATCGAGTTCTCCATGGGTCCGGCGAAGCCGAGCTCGTCCGCGACGCCCTGGGGGTCCAGGCCCAGGGTGGAACCGGCGAGCGCGCCGGCGCCGTAGGGCGAGAACGCGGCGCGCGCGTCCCAATCGGTCAGGCGCTCGACATCGCGCAGCAGCGGCCACGCGTGCGCGAGCAGGTGGTGGCCGATGGTCACGGGCTGCGCGTGCTGGAAGTGCGTGCGCCCCGGCATGGGGTCGTCGATGTGGCGGTCGGCCTGCGCCAGCAGCGCGTCCACGACATCGAGGAGGTGCGACGCGATGAGACGTGCGTGCCTCCGCAGGTACATGCGCGACAGGGTGGCGATCTGATCGTTGCGAGACCGGCCCGCGCGGAGCTTGCCGCCGACCTCGGGCCCGACGCGCGCGATCAGGATCCGCTCGAGCGCACCGTGCACGTCCTCATCGGACTCGGCGGGGCCCAGGCGTCCGGCCGCGACGTCCTCGCGCATCTTCGCGAGGCCGCCCACCATCGTCGACGTCTCGTCGTCCGTCAGCAGTCCAGCGCGCTGCAGAGCGTGCGCATGAGCGATCGAGCCGCGCAGGTCGTCGTCGGCGTAGCGCCAGTCAAAGTGAGTCGACTTGCTCAGCGCCGCCAGCGCATCGGCCGGACCGCCGGCGAACCTGCCGCCCCACAGGGCGCCCTCGACGGTGCCGCTCGGTCCACTCGCGCTGGTGCCACTGCCGCCCTGCTGGGCGCCGGACTGCTCGGACATGCCTATCCCTTCAGGCGCGCCTCGCGCGCTGCGGCCTGCTTGGCGGCGAGGCCGTAGATCTCGATGAAGCCGCGTGCCGCGCTCTGGTCGAACGCGTCACCCTCATCGTAGGTGGCCATGTTGAAGTCGTAGAGACCAGTCTCCGAGCGACGGCCCGTCACGGTGGCGCGTCCGCCGTGCAGCACCATCCGGATGTCGCCGTTCACGTGCTCCTGGGTGTCCACGATGAAGGTGTCGAGGGACTTCTTCAGGGGCGAGGACCACATGCCGTCGTAGACCAGCTCGCCCCACTTCTGCTCGACGCCGCGCTTGAAGCGGGCCTGCTCGCGCTCGAGGGTGACGTTCTCCAGCTCGCGGTGCGCCTCGATCAGCGCGATCGCGCCCGGGGCCTCGTAGACCTCGCGGGACTTGATGCCCACCAGACGGTCCTCGACGATGTCGATGCGGCCGATGCCGTGCGCGCCGGCACGCTTGTTGAGCTGCTCGATCGCCTGGAGCGGGGTGACCTTCTCGCCGTCGATCGCGACGGGGATGCCGCGCTCGAAGGTGATGACGACCTCGTCCGGGACCGGCGGGAAGGCCGGGTCGTCCGTGTAGTTGTAGACGTCCTTGGTGGGCGCGTTCCAGATGTCCTCGAGGAAGCCGGTCTCGATCGCGCGGCCCCACACGTTCTGGTCGATCGAGAACGGGTTGGCCTTGGTGGTCTCGATGGGCAGCTGGTGGCGGCCCGCGTACTCGATCGCCTTGTCGCGCGTGAGCGCCAGGTCACGGACAGGGGCGATGCACTTGAGCTCCGGCGCGATCGAGGTGATGCCCACCTCGAAGCGCACCTGGTCGTTGCCCTTGCCGGTGCAGCCGTGTGCCACGGTGGTGCCGCCGAACTCGTGCGCCGCGGCGACCAGGTGCTTGACGATCACCGGTCGGGACAGGCCCGAGACCAGCGGGTACTTGTCCTGGTAGAGGCCGTTCGCCTGGAGCGCCGGCATGCAGTACTCCTCCGCGAACTCGTCGCGCGCGTCCGCCACGTACGCCTCGACGGCGCCGCAGTCGAGGGCTCGCTGGCGAATCACCTCAAGGTCCTCGCCGCCCTGGCCCACGTCCACGGCCACAGCGATCACCTCGGCGCCCGTGGCATCGGCGATCCAGCCGATCGCCACCGACGTGTCCAGTCCGCCCGAGTATGCGAGCACTACCCGATCAGTCATCTCGTGTACTTCCTTACCTAGTGTGTCTATCGATCAGTGGTGGGCGGCCCGTGCCGCCCGGTCCAGGAACTTCTGTGCGACGCGCATGCCGCCCTCGGCGTCACGCGCGATGATCATGAGGGTGTCGTCGCCCGCGACCGTGCCCACGATGTCCGAGTCGTCGTGCCCGTCGATCGCGGATGCGAGGTACTGCGCTGCTCCGGAAGGCGTGCGGATCACGGCCAGGTTGGCCGAGCCGTCCGCGCTGAACAGCAGTTCGCCGCACAGCCGCGTGAGCCGCTGCTCGGTGTCCTCGCCGGCGGACATGGTCTCCGCGGTCGCGTAGACGTGGCCGCCGTCCGCGCCGCGCACCTTGACCGCGCCGATGTCCACGAGGTCGCGAGACAAGGTCGCCTGGGTCACCGTGATGCCCTGCGACTCGAGGCGGAGCGCGAGCTCGCCCTGCGAGCGCACGGGCTCGGCCTCGATCAGGCGCCGGATGAGCGCCTGGCGCGCGGCCTTCGTGGCGGGGATGGTCTGCGTCATCGCTCCGCCAGCCAGCTCAGCAGCGCCTTCTGGGCGTGCAGGCGGTATTCCGCCTCGAGCCACACGAGCGACTGCTCGCCGTCGAGGGCCGATGCGGTGATCTCCTTGCCGCGATACGCGGGCAGGCAGTGGAGCACGTGGGCGCCCGGGGCGGCCAGCTCGAGCGAGCGCGCGTTGACCTGGAACGGCTCGAACACGCCCTCGCGGTCGGACGCTTCGCCCTCGTCGCCCATCGACACCCAGGTGTCGGTCGCGATGATGTCCGCGCCGGTGACGGCCTCGTCGTGGCTGTGCGTCACGGTCGCCGAGCCGCCGGTCGACGCGGCGATCTCCTCCGCGCGCGCCACGACGGCCGGATCGGGCACGTACCCCTCGGGAGTGCCGATGCGCACGTGCATGCCCGCCGTCGCGCCGCCGAGCAGGTACGAGTGCGCCATGTTGTTCGCGCCGTCGCCCACGTACGCCAGGTCCAGGCCGGCGAGGTTCGCCACCCCTCCCCGTGCATCGGCCACCGCCGCCAGGTCCGCGAGGATCTGGCACGGGTGGAACGCGTCCGTCAGCGCGTTGACGACGGGCACGGACGAGTGCTCGGCCATCTCCTCGAGGCGGTCCTGGCCGAACGTGCGCCACACGATCGCGCTGACCTGACGCTCGAGCACGCGCGCGGTGTCCGCGATGGACTCGCCGCGGCCCATCTGCGAGCTGCCCCCGTCGACCACCAGCGGGAACCCGCCCAGCTCGGCGATGCCGGCCTGGAAGGACACGCGGGTGCGCGTCGAGGGCTTGTCGAACAGCACCGCGACGGCCTTGGGCCCCACGAAGGGCTGCACCTTGTAGCGGTCCACGCGCAGCTCGAGAGCGAGCTCGATGATCTCGCGCTGCTCGGCGGGCGTGACGTCGTCGTCGCGCAGGAAGTGCCTCGTCATGCCTGTTCTCCGCTCGTCGAGTGGGTCGCGAGGTAGCCCTCGAGCCACGTGAGGAAGGTGTCGGCCTCCGCGGTGGTGAGCGTCAGTGCGGGCACGAGGCGCACCGTGTCCGGGGCGGGCGGGTTCACGATGAAGCCTGCAGCGAGCGCGGCCTGCACGACGTCGGGCGCCACGGGCGTCGCGAGCCCGATGCCCAGCAGCAGGCCCTCGCCGCGCACCTCGACCACACCGGGGACCGTCGACAGCCGCTCGCGGATGTGGGCGCCCACGGTCTTGGCGTTGTCGATCAGGCCCTCGTCCTCGATCGCCTGGATCGTGGCCAGAGCCGTCGCCGCGGCGAGCGGGTTGCCGCCGAACGTCGTGCCGTGCTCGCCCTTGCCCAGCAGCGCGCCGGCGCGCTCGCCGAACGCGACCACGGCGCCGATCGGGAAGCCGCCGCCCAGGCCCTTGGCCAGCGTCATGACGTCGGGCTGGATGCCGTGCAGCTGGTGCGCGAACCAGGCTCCGGTGCGGCCCACGCCGGTCTGCACCTCGTCGAGGATGAACAGCGCACCGGTGCGGTGCGTGAGCTCGCGGATGAGCGCGAGGTACGCGTGGCTCAGCGGCACCACCCCGGCCTCGCCCTGGATGGGCTCGGCGATGATGGCGGCGAGGTCGTCGCCCGCGGCGGTCGCGGCGGCGCGCAGGGCGTCGGCGTCGTCGGCGGGCACGAACACCACGCCGTCCGGCATGGGAGCGAACTGCTCGCGGATCGCGGGCTTGTGAGTCATCGCCAAGGCGCCCATGGTGCGGCCGTGGAAGCCGCCCTCGAGCGCGATGATGGCGCCGCGGCCCGTCTTGCGCGCCATCTTGAACGCGGCCTCGTTGGCCTCGGCGCCCGAGTTCGAGAAGAACACGCGTGATCCGGACGGCGCGTGAGCGAGGTCCAGCAGCCGCTCGGCGAGCGCGACCTGCGGCGGCGTCGCGAAGAAGTTCGACACGTGCGCGAGAGTCTGCGCCTGCTGCGTGAGGGCACCCACCCACGCGGGGTGGTTGTGGCCCAGCGCGTTGACGGCGATGCCGCCCAGCAGGTCCAGGTAGCGGTTGCCGTCCGCGTCCCACACGTGCGAGCCCTCGCCGCGCACCAGCGCGCGCATCGGCGTCCCGTACGTGCACATGAGCGCGTGCTCGTAGCGCTGCGTCTCGACCCGGCCCTTCTCGAGGCCGGCCTCGCCGTGCTCGGACAGTCCGCTCATGCCCACAGGTCCACGTCGTCGGGCCGGACCATCGTGCCGATGCCGGACGTGGTGAAGATCTCGGTGAGCACCGAGTGCCGCTCGCGGCCGTCGATGATGTGCGCCTGGGGCACGCCGCCGCGGACGGCGCGCAGGCACGCCTCCATCTTGGGCACCATGCCCGAGGCGAGCGACGGCAGGAGCTTCTCGACATCGGTCGCGTGGATGCGTCGCACCAGGGAGTCGCGGTCCGGCCAGTTGGCGTAGAGGCCCTCGACGTCGGTGAGCATCACGAGCTTGCGGGCGCGGAGCGCGACAGCGATGGCTGCCGCGGCGGTGTCCGCGTTGACATTGAGCACCGTGGTGGGGTCCTCGATGTCCGGCGCGACCGTGCTGACCACGGGGATGCGGCCGGCGGAGATGATGTCCTCGATCGCGGCGGGGTTGACCTTGATGACGTCGCCCACCTGGCCCACGTCGACCTGCTTGCCGTCGATCTCGGCGTGGCGGCGCTTGGCCTGCAGCAGGCCCGCGTCCTCGCCCGAGAGCCCCACGGCGAGCGGGCCGTGGTCGTTGATGAGGCCCACCAGCTCGCGCGACACGGAGCCGGTCAGCACCATCCGCACCACGTCCATCGCCTCGGGGGTCGTGACGCGCAGCCCGCCCTTGAACTCGGACTCGATGCCCAGCTTGTTCAGCATGTCCGAGATCTGCGGGCCGCCGCCGTGCACGACGACGGGGTGCAGGCCCAGCAGGCGCAGGTGCACCACGTCCTGGGCGAAGGCGGCCTTCAGGGACTCGTCGATCATGGCGTTGCCGCCGTACTTGATGACGACGGTGGCGCCCGTGAAGTTCTCGATCCACGGCATGGCGTCGATGAGGACGCCCACCTTCTGGGCGGGGGTCAGGTCGGGATAGTCGATGTCATGAGTCATGAGGAGTACGCGCTGTTCTCGTGGACGTAGTCGTGGGTGAGGTCATTGGTCCAGACGGTGGCGGCCGCGTCGCCGGCCTTGAGGTCGACGATCACCTGCACCTCGCGGCCGGAGAGGTCGACGAGGTCGCGGTCATCGCCCACGCCCGCGTTGCGGCACACCTGAACGCCGTTGACCACGACGTCGATGGTGGTCGCGTCGTAGGGCGCGACGTCCTCCGGCACCGTGCCGGCCGCAGAGATGATCCGACCCCAGTTGGGGTCGTTGCCGAAGATCGCGGTCTTGAACAGGTTCGAGCGGGTGATCGCGCGCGCGACGGCCTCCGCGGCGGCCTCCGTGGTCGCGTTCTCGACGGTCACGGCGATGTCGTGCCCGGCGCCCTCGGCGTCAGCGACCAGCTGGCGCGACAGGCTTGCGAGCACCGCCGTGAGCTCGGCCTCGAACGCGCTCGGGTCGGGCGCGGCGCCGCTGGCGCCGGACGCCATCAGCAGGACCGTGTCGTTGGTGGACATGCAGCCGTCGGAGTCGACCCGGTTGAGGGTCTGGGCGACGGCCGATGCAAGGGCCGCCTTGGCGGTCGACGCGTCCACCTGGGCGTCGGTCGTGACCACGCACAGCATGGTGGCCATGCCCGGCGCGAGCATCCCGGCGCCCTTGGCCATGCCGCCCACGGTCCAGCCGTCGCGTCCCGCCACGGCCTTCTTGGGCACCGAGTCCGTGGTCATGATGCCCTCGGCGGCCGCGTCGCCACCGTCGCCGGAGAGCCCGGCGATGGCCGCATCGGCCCCAGCGAGAAGCGTGTCCATGGGGAGGCGCACGCCGATCAGCCCGGTCGAGCAGACGACGACGTCACCTGCGGCGACGTCGCGCCCCGCGGCCTGAAGAGCCTCGGAGATGTGCTCGGCGGTGCGGTGGGTGTCCGCGAAGCCCTCGGGCCCCGTGCACGCGTTGGCGCCGCCGGAGTTGAGGATCACGGCGTCAGCTCGGCCGTCCGCGACCACCTCGCGCGACCAGGTGACGGGAGCCGCCTCGATGCGGTTGGTGGTGAAGACTCCGGCCGCGACCTTCGACGGACCCTCGTTGACGACGAGAGCGACGTCCTTGGCGCCGGTGGACTTGATGCCGGCCGCGACGCCGGTCGCGACGAATCCCTGGGCAGCGGTGACGCTCACGGGGCCACCCCCAGCACCTGGAGACCGGTGGTCTCGGGCAGCCCGAGCGCGAGGTTCATCGACTGGAGGGCCTGACCCGCGGTGCCCTTCACGAGGTTGTCGATCGCGGACACGACCACCACGCGACCCGCCTTGCGGTCCACGGCGACCTGCACTAGGCACGTGTTGGCACCCAGCGTCGCCGCCGTGGTGGGCCACTGTCCCTCGGGCAGCAGGTGCACGAACGGCTCGTCCGCGTACGCGCTCTCCCAGGCCTCGCGCACCTCGCCCGCCGTGACGCCGGGCGCGATCGGGGCGGTGATGGTCGCGAGAATGCCGCGAGCCATGGGCACCAGCGTGGGCGTGAAGCTGATCCTGACGTCATCCGCGCCCGCGACGCCCAGGTTCTGGACGATCTCCGGGATGTGGCGGTGCACTCCCCCGACGCCATAGGCCGAGGCGGCGCCCAGGCCCTCCGAGGCGAGCAGGTTGGTCGCGAGCTTCTTGCCCGCGCCCGAGTACCCGTTGGCGAGCACCGCGACGACGTCCGTGGGGTCCACGACGCCCGCAGCCACGCCGGGCTGCAGCCCGAGCGTGACGGCCGTGACGTTGCAGCCGGGCACCGCGATGCGCTTGACGCCCGCGAGCCGGTCGCGCTGGTGGCCGTCCGCGGTGATGAGCTCCGGCATGCCGTACGGCCAGGTGCCGGAGTGCTCGCCGCCGTAGTACTCGGCCCAGTCCGCGGAGCTCGCGAGCCGGTGGTCCGCGCCGCAGTCGATCACGAGCGTCTCCGGCGGCAGCTGCGCCGCGATCTCGCCCGAGGCGCCGTGCGGGAGCGCGAGCACCACGACGTCGTGACCGGCGAGGGTCTCGGCGCTGGTCTCGACGATGGTGCGGTCCGCGAGCGTGCGCAGGTGCGGCTGGTGGACGCCAAGGGCGTCGCCCGCAGACGAGTGCGCGGCCAGCGCCCCGAACTCCACGTCGGGGTGCTCGCTGAACACGCGGAGGACTTCACCTCCCACGTATCCCGATGCTCCAGAGACCGCTACTGAAATGCTCATGTGCATAACTATACATGCCTTCGAATGACCTGGGGCCGACCGTCGGCGCCGCTCGGCGCGCGCCGTGATGTCCGTGCTACCAGGGATGGCGCGCGTGGCGCTGCAGTGGAGGGCGAGAACCGCCCGTGCCACGATGGACGCATGAGATCCATCGTGGCACCGAACCCCGGCGGTCCGCAGGTCATGGCGCTGACAGAGGTGCCCGATGCGGCGCCGGGCGCGCACGAGGTGCTCGTGCAGGTCGCCGCGTGCGGAGTCAACTACATCGACACGTACCAGCGCTCGGGCATCTACCCCATCGACTTCCCTTTCACCCCGGGGCTCGAGGGCGCCGGCACCGTGGTCGAGGCCGGGTCTGAGGTGGACTGGGCGCGGCCCGGCGACCGTGTGGCGTGGGCGTCGGCGGCGGGCTCGTACGCCGAGCGCGTGCGGCTGTCTCGGGACGACTGCTTCCATGTGCCCGAGGGCGTGCCGCTCGAGACGGCCGCCGCGCTCATGCTGCAGGGGCTCACCGCCCACTACCTGAGCGCGTCGACGTTCACGCTGCACGCCGGCCACGTGGCGCTGGTCCACGCGGGCGCGGGAGGGGTCGGGCTGCTGCTCACTCAGCTGGCTCGCGCGCGCGGCGCGCGCGTGATCTCGACCGTGTCGAGCGACGAGAAGGAGCAGCTGTCGCGCGCGGCCGGCGCGTCCGAGGTGATCCGTTACGAGCGCTTCCGGGACATGGCCGCCGAGCTTCCGGCCGCGGTGCGGGACCTGACGAACGGCGCCGGCGTCGACGTGGTCTACGACGGCGTGGGCGCGTCGACCTTCGACGGATCTCTCGCGTCGCTCGCGGTTCGCGGCACGATGGTGCTCTTCGGCGGGGCGTCGGGCCAGGTGCCGGACTTCAACCTGCAGCGGCTCAACCGCGCCGGCTCGCTGTTCCTCACGCGCCCGTCGATGGGGCACTACCTGCGTACCGACGAGGAGCGCGCCTGGCGCGCGGGCGACCTGTTCGCGGCCGTCGCCACCGGCGAACTCGACGTGCGCATCGGCGAGACCTTCCCGCTCGCCTCCGCCGCATCGGCCCACGAGGCCCTGCAGAGCCGCCGCACCACCGGCAAGGTGCTCCTGCTGCCGTGAACCGCTTCGCCCCTGATAGGACACCGACACGACGCATTTCTGACACGCATCCGTGACATGGACCAGGCACAATGGCGCCATGCAGTATCTCCGCCTCCGCGTCATGCGCGATTCCGATGTGCCTGACGTTCTCGCGCTCAATTCCGCCGCCCACCCGGCGGTGAACGAGCTCACGGAGGACGAGCTGCGGGCGCTGATCGGCTGGTGCGACGTCACGCTCGTCGCCTCCGATCGTGACGGCCGCGTGATCGCGTTCCTGCTGAGCCTGGGATCGGGCCAGCCGTACCAGTCGGAGAACTACCGCTGGTTCGAGGCGCGCGGCGTGCGTCACCAGTACATCGACCGGATCGTGGTGGGCGCGGGGGCGCGCGGCACGGGCGTGGGCCGCGCGATGTACGAGTCGGTGTTCGAGCGGGCCCGCGAGCGCGGAGCGACCGAGGTCACCGCCGAGGTCAACGTGCGCCCGCACAACGCGCGCTCGATCGCGTTCCACGAGCACCTGGGGTTCCGCCAGCTCGCCGAGCAGGAGACCAAGGACGGCACCGTCCGCGTCGCGCTCCTCGCGCGCCCGGTCGACGACCTGTAGCGAGGCTCCTGGCGGTCGATTCTCGCTCGCCTAGCTGTAGTGCCCAGGCAGGTTGTTCAATCTGTTGATGGGTGGGATCTTGCCGATGGCTGAGTGGTTGCGGTGGTGGTTGTAGTAGTGCATCCATGACTCTAGTTCGGCTCGACGGGCG